>Ga0233437_1000217_pt1 | contig 140585 bp, 99 predicted proteins | sample SI_122_August201_FD_182714 | JGI IMG/M metagenome (GOLD analysis project Ga0233437, IMG submission 182714) | Seawater microbial communities from Saanich Inlet, British Columbia, Canada - SI_122_August2016_200_MG | ecosystem: Environmental > Aquatic > Marine > Inlet | place: Canada: British... | reverse complement strand
ATATTGCATCCAGTAGATGTCATAGAGGATATTGGAATAATATATGGTTATGATAATATACCTGAAACCCCCTTAACCTCATACACAATTGGGGAAACATCCAATATGGTAATGTTCAGAAATAATGTGAGGGAGTTATTGGTTGGCTTAGGTTACCAAGAAGCAGCATCCCCTATATTAAGCAACAAACCAATATTATATGATAAGATGAATATCAAAGACTTTGGTACTATCGAGCTCTCTAATTTTATGTCAGAAACATACTCATGTATTAGGTCTTGGATACTTCCTTTATTGATCGATCTATTATCTAAGAATAAACATGTAGGATATCCACAAAAACTTTTTGAACAAGGCTTAGTTACAACAAGAAACAAAGAAGAAGTTGTAGATTATGAGCGAGTCGCAGTCGTATCAGCAAACGAAAAAGCAGACTACACAGAAATAAGGCAAACATTAGATTATATTCTAAGGATGTTGGGGGTAGAATACACCATAGAAGAAGTTGATCACGATTCATTTATACCTGGTAGGGTGGGTAGAGTTATAGTAAATGGGAAGAAAGTAGCATATCTTGGTGAAATAAGTCCAAAAGTTCTTGAATTAAATAGCTTAGAGATTCCTGTTGTTGGTCTAGAATTAAACCTTTCCGATCTTTTTAATGCAATAAACAATTAAAATTAGAAAATAATTAAATAAAAAATCAAGAAATAAAAAAATTTACATAAATTCTAAAGCTTTCTTAATCAAAGGTAAAACAGCCTCAGCTTCATCTTTAAACATTCTCCCTAACTTTGAGAAGTTCCAGTCAGTACTATCTTGTTTTCTATTTTCACGAGAAATTTGTAATTTTTTCTCCCCTTCATTATACTGTTGTACAGAAACAGTTATTCTTGAAGTTTCAAACTCTTTTGTTTCAGCAAATAATTTTTTGTCTAAATTTGGATCAAATGCCATTTTTATTCCCCCTTTTTTATTTCTTTTTTTGGCTCAGCAACTTTCTTTATAGTTTCTTTTTTCTTAGGTACGTTTTTAGCTTTTTCTTTATCAGTTACTGAAACAACTTTAGCATCAATATTTTTCTTAGCTCCTTTTTTCTTTGGCTTTTCTTCTTCAACCTTATCAGCCTTTTTCTTGCCTCTAATCTTCCTAGGTCTTTCTGTTTTCTCTTTCTTTTTTGTATCCCAGACATCTAATTTCAACTTAGAGAATTCTTTCTTAATCTCTTCATGTGAAGCTCCTTTTTTAATCTTTATAACATCAGTTTTAGGTTCCAGATGAAATACATTACATTTACGTCTCCTGACATTACCATCTATCAGAACATAATTATTATCTAGAATATCGACAATTACACAATCTCTACCAGCATCTCTACCAGCTAATTTCAAACATATCCTTCCAATTTCAATCATTTTTCCCTCCAATCTCCAGCAATAATGGCAAAGTCACCTTATACCTGGGAGATTTAACTTCTTGCTTTTTTAACAAACATTTCTCTCATACACTTAGAACATAACTTGCCACCATAGGGTCTTTCCGGCCTTTTAGCGGTCTTTGGCATATTGACCATCTTATATGGTCTTTCTCTGGGAACTCCCTTTAGAATAGCTCTACATTTACTGCAATGAGCTACTTTTGGCTTCCTCTTCCTATAGTGGAGAGTGGTTTTGCCTCCAGGAGTCTTTACATAAACTCTTCTTAAACTTCTTGATCTTTTATTTGGTGATGGCATTTTTTTAACCTCAACTAATTAATCGAAAACTCAATACACTTTAAAAAGCTTTTGGAAAGGAATTTCCAAACGGTTTAGAAGCTTTGCTTCCAAAACTTTTGGAAAGGAAATCTTCGATTTTTGTACCTTCTTTAATATATCTTTAACATTTTTCTTAATATTGTGCTAAATATTATGGATAGTATGATATACGCTCCCAACCACCCTAATTTCCAGCCAAATAGATTAAGTACCTTTGTTTTATTGTTATCTATGCTTATCTGCTTAATAACCTTATCTTTAACAGGCTTAAGAACCTTAGCATAAGCTTGCTTATTGGTTATTATCACTTCCTTGGTATAGCTCTTCCCATTTAATTTATACTCTAGCAGATACTCGCCAGATTCTCCTTTTAATATCCACTTAATCTCACTATCTGAGATTGTTTTGTTAATATCCCCGTTAGCAGTTATTCCCTCTGGAACAATAAGCTCTACATTTCCATTGATCCCATTATAAAATGAAATAGTTGTTGTAAACTCTTGACCTGGTAAAATGGGGTCATAAGCTAGATGAGAATTCATCCAACCAAAAATTAAGATTATTGGTATAAATGTGAATAACATTGACCTCATAGAATGGCTCATATATTTCATATTTGTTTGCATAGACTTCTTCTGCACTGCCATCATTTTTTGAGGTTCACTCCTCAATTCTTTCATTTCCTTTTGAAACTCTTTTAGCTCAGCTTTTAAGTCTTTCATCAGATCTTGGTTTGTTGTAAACTTATAAATTAAAGTTATAAGCAAAGTAATTATAAATGCCATTATTACAACTACCCAAATCATAGGTAAATTCAACAATGGATCAAATACAGGATTTAATAGGTTCTCAAACATTCAAAACACCCCGCTTTGGATGTCCAAAAAATCTTTTTTTGATTTTTAAACACATTTTAACACATACCTCTTTTTCATTATTTTTTTATGGATCAAATAAATATTATAATTAGGATTAACCGCCCATGAACTTTCTCATAGCAGGGTACATATCCATCATATGTTGTTTAGCTATTTCTTCATATAACTTATATATGATCATAACTGCTAATAATATACCTGTCCCTCTACTAAGGGCACCGCTTAGATCAGCGATAGAAGCCAGGAAACCGACAGCAATAGCACCCATTACAGTTAATGGCCATATATATCTATTAAGTAGGCTTTCTAGGACTCTTTGATCCCTTCTAAAACCAGGTATTTGCAGACCAGAAGACATGATTTGTTTTGCCTGGCTTTTAGCATCCATACCTGCTGTTTGAACCCAAAATATGCTAAACACAACAGACCCACATATCATAAAAAACATATAAACTATAGCTTGAATCAATTGACTTCCAGTTACAGATCTGGTTAATATGTTGTTGACAATTTGTGGACTTTGCAGCCAATAAACAAATCCACCAACAATATTCCCACTGGATTCACTAAATCTGGCAAAAATATTTGGTCCAAACCAATTCTGAAGTAGTCTGCCCCACAATTGCATATTAGCCATTAAAGCTGAAACTAAAATAACAGGAATATTGCTTGTATATATAAAAGCCAAAGGCCATCTGATTCCATGCCCTCTAACCCTTCCAAATGAGAGTGGAATCTCAACTTTCATAGCTTGTGCATAGACAGCTACAGCAAAAACCAAGATTGTACTTACAAGTGCAGCAAGTTTGATTCCTGCAGTAGTTGGATCTCCTGCTGCCAGAGCCTGAAATAATGCAGGGATAGCCCCGATAGAATATGTAACTCCACTTAATCCTCCTGGTCCAGGCAGCCAGTTAAATGTTTGTATAAATATCTGTTGTGAAACACCTGCAGCAATAAACAATGATATTCCAGAACCAAATCCCCATTTGCTTATTACTTCATCCATGAATAATATCAATATACCCCCTAAGAATAATTGAAACATCAATAATATCTGCAATTGTAAATAAATAGGAGTACCCACAAATGCTTCACTAGGCGCAAGACCGCCCATAGCTACATATATTATAGCTTCGAATATAATAAAGAAAATAGCCAATAGCTTTTGAACACCTTGAAATGTTTTCTTCCCTTCAGGACTAGTCAAGTCAAATTTTATAATTCCAGACCCGTTTAATAGCTGCAATACAATAGATGCAGTAACAATAGGACCTATTCCCAAAGAAACAAGGCTTCCAAAATTAGCAGCCAATATTATCGATAGATATTCAAATCTTTGTAATGCATTCTGTCCAAGACCAAATAATGGCATCAAACCCAAAATAAAGAATAATATTAATGTAAGTAATGTCCACTTAAGCTTTTCCTTAAATGCTAGTCTTTTTTGTGTAGGACCCCCAACTTCTGGGAGGTTATTGATCAATGTTTTCCAAAGTGACATTTTACTCAGAAGCTACCCCTTTAGACTTCACAACTACTTCTCCGCCAGCTTGCTTTACTTTTTCAATAGCTTTACTAGAAGCACATTCTACATCAATCTTAAATTTGGTATTTACTTTTCCTTTCCCTAATAATTTATTATATCCTAATTTCTTTAAATCAACAATATAAGTATCGTTTTCCTTTGAGATTAATTTCTTTTCTAATAGATTATCTAATCTCGTTTCAAGATCGCATATATTGATTGCAACAACTTCTTTTTTAGTGCTTTTTGAGACAAAACCATGTTTACCAAAATATTTCTTATTTTTCCAGATTACAGGTTTCTTCACATCCCCTCTTTTGCCAGTCCCAGCCATGCCTCTTCCGCCTCTGCTACCAGCTCCTCTATGCTTCTTCTTACTACCATACCCATGAGTATGCGTTGCTCGCAATCTACTGAATTTTTTTCTTTTATTAATTACCATTTAGATCATCTTTTTTATTAAGTTATTAATCTTATCTGCCCTATATCCCAGAGCACCTTTAGCCTTAAAACTTACTTTTATTCCCTTCCTCTCAAATCCACCTCTAGGTGGACTAAGCCTGAAAAAAGGTTTTATCTTTTTACCATCGATAACAACAAATTTAGTATATTTAATTTTCTCTTTTTTATCAGTATCTCTGCCTTTATATTCTTCTCCCCTTTTTTCTACAAGGGATTTGTAAGTTTCATCATCTATCTCTCCATAAGTAACAAAATCTTTGACTTTTTTGATCATACCCATTCTGGATTCATTGCCTTCAACAACAACACAGAAATTCTTTCTGTATAATCTTAATAATTCTAATGAATCTCTGATTTCGTGCCTTAGATTTACATCTCCTCTAATCCTTATCACAGCTATTTTACTCATCTTTTTCAACCTTCTCAGCTATTTTACCATCAACAACACCCAATGATTCGTAATGGTTGCTGCCAACTTTAACTTTAACAAGATTTTTTAAACTTTCAAAACAAGCAACAACTAAATTAGTTTTTGTTCCTGTTTGACCTTGAGTCTTAGACCATACATCCTTCACACCTGCTAATTTTAGAATTTTAGCACATTCCCCTTCAACTTTTAATCCAGTGCCTTTTGGTGCAGGCATCAATTCTATAATTGCAGAACCACATTTGCCTTTAATAGCAAATGGTATGCTGTGGGGCTCTTTACATCCACATTGCCAAGAACCACACCCTCTTCTTATTTTTATAAGATTTAATTTTGATCTTCTTATTGCTTTTTCTCTTGATGGCACAGTCTCTTTACTTTTACCATACCCTAGCCCTACATGACCATTTTCATCACCAGTAGCTGCAAATATAGCAAAGTGTGGTTTATTTCCTTCTTTTGTTTTTTTCTGCGTCTGTTTGAAAATCCTTCTCTGACCGCCGCCAAACTTACCTTTTGATTGCCCTATTAATAATAATTCTGTGTTTAAATCTGGTAATAATGCATCTACAATCCCTGATTCAAGCATCTTTTGCCCTGTATTTAATATTTCATCTACATCTGTGATTTCACCAGACATAACTTTCTTACCTATACCAGTTACTGGTTTCCAGGATTCTTTATCAAAACCACGCTTATCTTTTACAGACTTTACAATTTGTTTTTCAACATTATCCACTTTCTCTTCAGTTGTTGCTGGTTTTTCTTTTTCTTCTACCATGTTAAAAACTCCTTGGGTTTTTTACAATTGAAAAATATTTTATTTTTTTCATATTTTTATGCACCTAAAATCTTATTTTTTACTTCTTCAAACTTATTAACATCAAAATTCTTTATATGTTTGCCTTTTATTCTATCTTCTGCAGGCAAAATACTTTCTGAATGTGGTATATTCAATCCAGCATCAACACACCCTTTTAACACAGAGTATATTCTAGATCCTTTAACAGATTTTTGTAGACCCAAATCCAATATCAATTCAGTAACTCCTTTCTTCTTTGCTTTATTGCCAACTAATAATCCAACAAGATATGCAGCAGGAACATCTCCCTTTTTGCCTTCCCACCCATATTTCTTAAGTTCAGAAGAATGGCTTGATAATAAAACTTTATCTCCATCTTTGTTATATTCTATTAATTGAGCTATTATATTCTTAATACTTTTCCTCACGACTAATCTTGGTTTCTTAGATAATAAAAGATTCAATCTCTTTTTATAATCTGTTCTTCCAGATCTTTTTCTCTTAAATCCTAAAGTATAACTTTTCATCATTTTTTAGCCCGTTCCTCTAAGTATATTTTTATATGTCGTTTGCTCCTAAAAAATCCACCCTTGGATTTTAAGTAAAGCTCCCTATAAAGTTTATCATCGATTATCTTTTTTTCTTTTAACATTTTGATTAATATTCTCTGTGATCTTACCTTATTTATCCATTCTCTTTTCCTGGGCAGCCTAGCATTCCTGCTACCTTTCTTTGATGCAGAGCCCTTTTGTTTTCCTTTCCTCTTTTGAACTAAAACCTTTCTAGCTCTCCCTCTGGATACGCCCTTAGAATGTGATTTCTTGATTGCATTATCTTTTATTAGACCCCTTATATCTGCCTTTGTTATAGCTTCTTTTATATCACTCAATCTATCTGAATCAAAAGTTATTCTTTTCTTAGAGCATTTTAATACTTGAGCAGCAAGTTTTTTTTGATTATCTACTTTCATTATACTTCCCTCTTGGTAAGTAACTTATCTTTTTCCTGTTTATTCTTATCTTTAATCTCTTCTTCAGTTAACTTCTCTTCAAGTTTATCCTTCTTTTCTTTCTTCTCTTCTTCTTTTTTCTTTTTCTCTACTTTTTTCTTACTTTTCTTTTCAAGTCTCTTTTTTATCTCTTCTTCTTTCTTTTTGATATAATCATCTGCATCTAAATTAAGGACTTTTATTCCTAATTCTTTTATTTTCTTCAATAACAATAATTTATTCTTCAGACCGACATTATTAGATATGATAACTCCATCTTTTTCTTTATCTATTCCTTCTAGCCCTTTCTCATTATGGACTCTTATTATATTAAGTCCTTCTTTACTTAATCCCCTTACATCTTTTGGAGAACCATAACCATCAGCGACCTTCTTAGGATGACCAGCTCTTTTCATTCTAACTTTAGAATGTAGCCCACGTGGTTTTACCCATCTTTTCTTCAGCCTTTTTTTGTGAAAATCCTGTCTAATGAATTTAGGCTGTTTTTTCTTTTTTTCCGCTCGTAATTCTAAATGGTTCATTTTATTTTCTTACCTGCTTTTTCAGTAATCCAGATCCCGTCTTGAAAAACTCTGCTATCATAATTAGCTCGTTTTGTTAAATGCTCGATATCTGCAGCAACCTGCCCTGCAATTTCTTTGTTAGGCGATTCTACATTTATTATATCACCTTCAACTTTGACATCAGCTCCTTCTTTTATCTTGATTATTCTTGGTATCTTTTCCCCAAAAAAATTCTTTACAATAAATTCATTATCCTTAACAGCAACACTCATCGGAAAATGACCTGAACATATCTTTAATTTATAGATATATTTCTCATTAGAGCCATTTAATATATTTCTTACATGAGCAGCATATGAATTAACTAATTTTCTTTCTCTTTTTGTTGATTTTATAGCTGTAATATTGACATTTTTATCCACTACTTCTATCTTGATATTTGGATTAAATAGTAGTTTAGATACTTCCCCAGCTTTACCTTTAGCCTTCACTATACCATTAACTACTTCAACATTAACTCCTTCTGGAATTTCTATTTCAACTTTAAGCTCTTTCTTTTCTTTAATCATGTTAAAAACCTTGTTTTTGACAATTAAAAAATGCAAATCATTTTTTATATTTTTAATAACAATAAGCTAACAATATGCCCCCTATCTTTTTCTTTTTGGCTTCCATATGTGTTATAATTCCTATTGATGTTGATACGAAAATGATACCAAAATCTTTAGCAGGTAGATACCTCTTCTCAAACTTTTCATATTCATCTTTGTTTACACTATATCTTGGCTTTATAACCCCGCATTGATTTACTTTGCCTAACAGATTTATCTTGAGAAGGTTTCCTTTTTTCATAACTACTTCGTCAAAAGAACCTATATATCCATTTTCATTCATCATAGTAAGGATTTTCTTGATTGTTTTAGAGGTTGGTCTAATTGAACATTCCTTTTGACCTATCTTATCCTTATTTGATATTACCGACAATGCGTTTGCTAATGTATCATTTAACATTTTGTAACCTCAATTATATTTTTTAAAGCCTAATCCTGTAGCAAGTTGTCTAAAACATTTCCTGCATAAGTCCAAACCATATTTTCCAACATGGGCATGTGGATTTCCGCACATCTTGCACTTTTTTGTATTAGCTCCAAATTTTCTTTCTTTAATACTATTATGTTTTATAAACCGTTTAAGCTTTGCGGGCTTTGTTTTTAACTGTTTGAAAACTTTCTTATGATCAGAGTAACTCATTTTTCGTTATTCACCTCAACATTAAACTTCTTTTTGATGAATTCAATAGCATCTTCTTTTGTTATCTTATGATTATTAGGTATCTTTCTTCTCAAGATTCTTCTTCTTTTAATCCTAAATCCAGGTCTTTCTAAAGTTACACAAACCTCTAATCCACTTACTCCTATCTTAGGATCATATTTAACTCCTGGTATGTCGATATATTCATGTATCCCAAATGCTACATTCCCACCTTTATCAAATTGGTGAGCTGTTAATTTGTTTTCTTTAGCATCTAATAACCTTATTAATATCTCTTCAGCTTTCTTCCCCCTTAATGTTATTTTACATCCTATTGGTAGCCCAGGTCGGAGTCCCCACGTAGGTATTCTCTTACTGGTAACTGTCTTAACAGGATCGATGCCAGTAATATTTTTCAGGAGGATCATTCCTTTCTCTAATCTGCCCTGATCCTTACCTGCACCGATATTCAGGGTTATTTTCTCTATCCTAATTTCCTTCATTACATTCATTTTTACTCATTCAATGATATTGATGTTTTATCTTTGCCCATTACAAAAACATATTTCTTCAATGTCTCTATTATTTCTCCACTATCTCTCTTATATGTGATTTTGTTTGAGATTATATCTTCAATCTTACCAATATCTCCACTATGTTTACCGCCGATTAGATAAATCAAGCATCCTTTCTCAAACTTGATATGTTCTTTTATCTCGTGTTTTGGTAAACTTATGACTATTGTATCTCCTGTTTTATATTCATCTTTTTCAACAATTATATTCTTTCCATCATAAAGATTAAGTTGAGTTTTACCATTTACTTTGCTCTTACCTTTAATCTTGCATGGTTTAATATTATATTCTTTCTTGTCAATTTTTATTAGATTAATTTTGCCTTTATTTAACAAGACCCTATAAGCTTCTTCGCCTTTTTTTGTCTCGATAACATCCATTATTCCTACAGGAAAATTAGAATCTTTTCTTCTTACTCCATCAACTAATATCTCTTTATCATGAAGTATTTTTCTTACTTCTTTTGCTGTTTTACCTTTGCCTAATATATCTCTCAATACTAATTTAAGTGGTAATCCTAACTTAAATGAATGGGGTCCTGGACGTGGTCTAGCAACAAAAACTATTCCTCTCCTTTTTATCGGCCATGATTTTGGAATTGCTGGTCTTTTGATGTGTTTTTTCATTTTTTCTCCTTTTTATCCTCAGAGATTTCCCCTGATTTCCTATCGATTATTTTTTGTCTTTGTTTATCATTAAGGTTTAATTCAGTGATTATCAAATTTGATGGCTCTATACCATATGTTGTTTTGTTTCCATCTTTTTTTGTTACCTCAATCCCACTCAGATATATTTTGCATTTCTTCAGATCGATTCTTTCAACACTACCTTTATGTTTCTTGAATTGCCCCCTCAATACAGTTACTTTATCTCCTTTCTTAAGGCCTAAGCTTCGTGTATTGTGCTTTTTCTTCAGTTCTTTTGAAAGATGGACACTAACAAATTTCTGCTTTAAATGAAGTGGAGCATTAAATCTATATTTTTTCTGCTTTCTAGGTTGTTTACTACTCTTCCAACTTGTTGAAAATTTTCGCTTCATTTTTTATACCACAATCTTAGCTACTTTTGCAATACCTGGCCACCTTTGAGTTGCCTCTTTTGCAATTGGACCTTTGAATATAGTCCCTTTTGGATTCCCTTTATCATCTTTTAATACAACCGCTGCATTGTCTTCGAACTTAACCCTCATACCATCAGGCCTTCTATATTCTCTCTTCTGCCTTACAATGACTGCATTGAATGTTTGTTTTCTCATATCTGGTCTTCCTCTAACCACAGCACAAAATATTAGATCACCAACACCTGCTGCTTGTATCCTTCCTTTTACAGTTTTATTTCTATAAACACTTATTACTTTGATAACTTTAGCTCCGGAATTATCGCAAGTTTCAACTTTTGCACCTACATTTAGCGCTCTAGTTACGTTCGCTTTCACTGCTTGCATCTTGCTCCTCCTTCATATCTTCATTACTTTCTTCAGTAACTTCTTCTTTCTTAGGTCTTCTTGTCTTACCTTCTTCTAAAGCTTCCATCTTTTCTTCAAACCCTTTTTCCTTGCCTAAGTTTTCTATAATTACAAAATTCTTTGTTTTGCTTATTGGTCTGCAATTAGCAATTCTAACTACATCCCCTTCTTTAGCATTTATACATTCTGGATTATGAGCCTTTATCCGAGTCCTTCTTTTTTCATATCTTTCGTATTTAGATATGAATGCTCTTCTTTCAAACTCCACATTAGCAGTTTTTTGCATTCTTACAGATATAACAGTCCCCGTAAATATTTTATTCCTGCATTTTAAAGTACCATGAAAAGGGCATCTTGCATCATTACATTCTTTCTTAGGCATTTTTAATTTTATGCCTATATTTTTTTTGATTTTTTCCATTTTTTTTGACCTTATTATTCTATTTCTATTGTCTCAGGTGCAAACCCGGACTGAATTAATATTTCTTTCACTTTTTGCTTATGGTCGCCTTGTAATTCTATTCTTCCTTCTTTTGCTGTTCCACCACAAGCAAATTTGCCTTTGAGTTTCTTTGCAAGTTCTTTAAGATTGATTTCTTTTTCATCAATCCCTTCAACGATTGTGCTTAGTTTATTGAATTTCTTCTTTACTGTTCTTACTATTATCTTTTGACTCTCTTTAGCTATAGTCTCACAGACACATAACTCTTTAGGCAAACCGCACCTTGTGCATATTTCACTCATGTTTTTTTATCAACCTCATTTCGTTTCTCGTGAATAACCATTAATATCCTTGCAATATTCTTCTTGACTTGTTTAACTTGACCAGGACTTTTTGGGGTAGTGCCCGTTGAAACTTGAGCATTTAACTTTATTCTTTCTTTTTTTAGCTCTTCTAGTTTTGCTGTAAGGTCAACTTTATTCATTGACCTAATTTCCTTAATTTTCATCATTATTCTCCTTAGTTTCCTTTTCTTTCTTTGGTTCTTCTTCTTTCTTATCTTCTTTAGGTTTTTCTTCTTTTTTAGTTTTCTTTTCTTTCACTTCTTTTTTATCCTTTGATTTTGATTCTTTGATATCTTTCTTCTTCTCTTTTTTAGATTCTTTTTCTTCTTTGATCTCTTCTTCTTTAACTTCTTCTACTGCTTCTTCTCGTAATTCAATATTATCTGGTAATTGGATATCTGGGGGCATTATTGATACTTTAATTCCTACAGCACCAGATTTCATGTGTGCAACAGCATAAGCATGGTCTACACCTTCAATTGCGATATCTCCGCATTTTCTCAGATAACCAGAATAAAATCTCCATGATTTTGCTCTTGAACTTGGGATTTTTCCACTTAGTATTATTTCAACACCCAGTGCTCCACTACCCATAACTTGGGTCATTATCTTATGCCCTATACCTTTGAAGTTCTTAGTTCCAAATCTTTCTAAATATCCTGCGATATTTTCAGCCATTACAACAGCATTAAGCCCCATATTTTCAATCTCAGCAATCTCTATCTGAGGATTCTCCATCTCAAATTTGCTCTTTAGTGTTTTTGTCAATTGTTTAATATTCTGACCTTTTCTTCCAACTACTAGTCCAGGTCGTGATGTATAAATCAGTACTTTTTCTCCAAGTGGAGTTCTTTGTACTTTTACCTTACTCAAACCAACATTTCTCAAAGTAGATTTTACATAAGATTGAATCTGAATTTCCTTTATCTTTTCCATAACAAATTTTCTTTCGATCATTTTTTATCTTCCTTAGGCTTTTCTTTAACTATTTCTTTTTCTTTCTTTGGTTTTTCAATATTTTTAGATTCTGATTTTGTCTCTTCGATTTTTTTATCTGATTTTTGATTATTATCTTTTTTATTCCCTTCTAATTTCACGTCTTTCTTAATTTCTTTTTTCTGTTCTGTTTTCTTCCCTTTCTCTTCCAGCTTTTTTCCTTCCTTAACTATAATCTCTAGGTGTGTTCTCTTTGCTTTTCTCCTTCTTTGCCTGCCATAATGGTATGGTCTGCTGGCCAGATGAGCGCATATATGCACTATTTCTAGGTCTGATGTATTCAATCCTTTAAATTGAGCATTTGCTTCAACAGATTCAACCAGGCTTAATATCTCTACTGCTGGTTTTTTAGGATATCTTCCAGGTCCTATGTTCTTTTTATGGCTCAAATCTTTATTGAATATCTTAAATGGAACTGCTTTTTTACCGTCTATAACTTGTTTTAGTATCTTTTTTACTTCACTTGTTTTTTTCCCTCTTATAAAATTGCATATTTCAATACTAAACTTAGTTGACATAGGTAATGCTCTTCCGATTACCTTAGCCATATTCTCTTTATCATAATTGCTTGTAGCATATCCATATTTCATTTTATTTCACTGATAGGGCTGAAGAGCTTTTTGTAGCTCCAATTCCTGGGGCAGAGTGCTCTACTCTTTTTCTGGTTAAAACAAATTCTCCTAAATAATGACCCATCATTTCTTCCTGTATAATTACTGGAACAAATTCCTTGCCATTGTGTATTTTAATGGTGATGCCTACCATCTCAGGCAATATAATCATATCCTTGCAATGTGTTTCTATGTTGCCTTTATTAGCTCTAATACGTTTTAATAATAATTTTTGTTGATCAGTAAAACCTCTCTTCAATGCCCTTCTTGGTCTAGATGGTATCAATTCGATAAATTCATTTAAGCTAAGAGCCTTTAATTCTTCTAGTTTCTTTCCTCTGTAGATAAATTCTTTTTTTGCCATCTTTATCAGCTTCTCCTTTTCCCAGTTCTTCTTGCTGCTATTTTTCCAACTTTTCTTCCTGGAGGAGCATCTCTTGATACAGTAGAAGGTTTCCCTTTGCTGTGTGTGCTCGATCCACCAAATGGATGTGCTACTGAATTCATTGCAAGAGCAGATGTTTTAGGGTATAATTTATTTTTTGTTCTCATAGCACGATACTTAAATCCTGCTTTTAGGAATGGTTTTTCTGTTCTACCAGCACCTGCAATCAATCCTACAGTTGCTCTGCAATCATTATTAAATTCTCTTTCTTTTTTTGAAGGCAGTACTAATGTAACTTTGTTTTTGCCTTTGGATAATACTTTTGCAAATGCTCCGGAGGTTCTTACAAATTTTCCGCCGTCACCTGGTGCATTTTCAATATTGTAGACTAATGTTCCTTCTGGAACATTCTTTAAGCTTAAAACATTACCTGGCATGATATGAGTTTCTTCACCGCTCAATACCTCATCCCCTACTTTGATAGCCTCGGGAGCCTGTAACAAAACCTTTTCCCCATTTTCATATTTTACTTCCATTAAAGGAGCACTATGACCTTGGCAATGTATGATATCCTTAATTTCTCCTTTAACTGTTTCTTTATTATAACGCCCATAAGTGACTTTTCCCTTATATCTGAAACTAGGAGCCCTATAAGTAGGTGAACCCTTTCCACGTTTTTGTTGAATTAGCGGTTTTCCCATTTTTATAATTATTTAATATTTACTTCACATTAATCCCAATTGGGTTGCAATATCAATAGCAGGAGTTTCATCTGAAAACTTAACATATGCCCTCTTCTGCCCATTAGGTGAAATTAAACTGTTAACCTTAACTACTTTTGATTTGAACATTTTTTCAATAGCTTTTTTTATGTCATTATTGGTTGCTTTTCTATCCACGACAAACAAAAGCTTGTTCTCACTTTCCATCAATCTGATTCCTTTTTCAGTTGATAAAGGATTTTTAATTACCTTATACATGTCCATTTCAGGCATTGGTTTTTTATTATTCATTTTAAACAAATAATTTCTCCTTATCTAATCTCTCAATAGCTCCTTTGCTCCATAATGTTACTCTTCCAGGAACAGTTCCAGGAGCTAACATTTCAGAGTTGATATTATTAACTTCACAGATATCAATTCCAGGTATATTCTTTGATGATTTTAGCAATTTACAATCTTTTGAAACGACGATTAAAGGACCTTTCTTTTTTCTATATTTTCTTCCCCTATTTTTTCCTTTTCCAGCCCTTATGATCTTAACTTCGCTTCTTTGCAGTTCTTCTTTTAATCCTAATTTGATCAATATTTCCTTGACCTTGCTGGTTTTATCTATATTTTCAATGCTTGAATCGATTATAAATGGATAACTATCATTTATTTTATGTCCTCTGATTTTGACAAGTTCTTTATTCATTGTTGCAGCAGCAGCAGATCTTATTGCTTTCTTCCTTTCTTTTGTGTTTATTTTTACCCAGAATATTTTCTCTGCTTTTGGCGGATGTGCTCTTCTTCCCCCAACAGTTCCTGGAACAATGGCACCGTGCCAATTCATCCTGGTTCCCCTTCTTGAAAATATCTTTCTAGGTACTCTTGATATCCCTAAACCATAACATCCTCTATAATTGTGCCTTCTTTTTGATATCTTTCCTGAAGATCTTTTTCCAGCTTCAGGTGAAGCGCCATAACGCTGCCTTTTATGTGTTATAAGAGTTAAGACTGCTCTTTTTATCAGATCAGGTCTTACATCCTCATCAAATTGGATAGGTAATTTTATCTTACCTTTCTCGTTATTTTCTAAATCTAAGATTTTTAATTCTACCATTTTATTGTACAACCTGGATTACAGTCGGAGATTCTTTTGGTATCTTTTTGCTTGGTCTGGTTGCAAAATTAAATCTGATTAATCTTTTTCTACATCCTCCAACAGAACCTTTAATCAATACATAATTGCTTTTAACAATACCATAATTTCTAAATCCACCTTTTGGATTTATATCATCTGCTTTATCTGCGATTTTCAATAACCATTTATTATATTCAGTTCTTTGCCAATATCCCATCTGACCAGCATGAGGTACTTTCCACATTATATTCATCTGACCTTTCCATGATCCTAATGATCCAGGATTTCTTCTGCCTTTTTGCGATCTATGGCTCTTTAATCCTATACCAAACCTCTTAACAGGCCCCTGATATCCTTTTCCTTTTGTTATTGCGTGAATATCAATTTGATTTCCTACACCAAAAACATCAGATACATTAATTTCCTTGCCTAACATTTCCTGAGCGTATTTTAGTTTCTCTTCTTTCTTTCCACCTATTGCCATTTCAAACAATTCAGGTTTCTTTTTTCCAACCCCTGTTAATTTTGGTTGAGTGTATATTACAAGTGTCAGGTCATCAAAATCCTTGATATCTTCTACTTTATTCTTTTTATTTTTAGGCATGGTTATTTTTCTCTCTAATTCCTTGTCTAGATTCTCAGCAAGAACATCAGAAATAACCTTTAAGCCATAAATTGTTTTTTTGTAGAAACGGATAGAAGCAGATTTTATTGGGGGGCATTCAATGATTGTAGCAGGATACGCAATTGTTTCCCCTTTGGTAAGTGAATTTGGATTATTATCTTTAGCCATTAAATGGACCATACCTACTTTATAGCCTGCAAAGCCAAGAAGTTTAACATCTTTTACTTTAGCCCAAGCTCCAATACTAGCTACTTTCTTCTTAGTTCTTTTTCTAGGGTAATAAGCCAAACTTCCAAATCTTGGTCTTCTTGCTTTAGCCATTTTTTTGTTTACACATTATTTTATTATATAGAGACATCAATATATCTCTTTTTTATTTTAATTGAAAAATAGCCTTTTATTGAAACCCATTATAGAAAACAGTATTTGAGACTGTGTACTGAAAAGGTTCCTTTTCAGGCTTATTTATTCGATGCACATAATCAAATTAAGTACATATATGTGATAGAGCTATTGTGAATAATAGAGTACTTATAAATGTTACTATTGTTTACTAGTAGAATCAGCTTTTTCCTTTTTCTCAATATTTCTCTCATTCTTCCCTTTATTTTCCTTCTTTTCAACTTTATTCCCTTTCTTTTTACTCCCCTTCTTCTCTTTCTCCAGATACCTTGTCTTTATCCTTGCATAATTCACAGGATTTTTTATCTTCTGGCATAGATTATCAGGTAGGCATATCCTAAGATCTTTATAATACATAGAATTAGCACAATTTGGCGGCAATATTTTCTTACCTTTTTGTTTATGATATCTTACCTGCCCTTTAATATTAACTTCCCTTAATGGCTCTGGATTTTTTTTATTCCATTCAATTAATTCTTCTTCTATTTGATCATAACTCCATCCAACAGAGCGTAAAAAATTAGTTAATATAAACAAGCTTCTTTTTTTACCATCCTCTAACCCCTTCAATATACAGGATATGCAAGGCGGAAAAAAAGTTTCAGGAACAGCTTCCTCAAAATCTTCATATTCTCTCCCTTTCTTAGCTTTGGTCTCTTCCTCTTTTTTAAGATTAAAATCAAGTGCACTAACAATCAACTTTTTACCTTCATCTTTTGAAACATTACTATCATCTAAAAATCTAAACTTACTAACCCTGACATTTTTTGGTAACGCAACCTCTTTTCTAAATTCCATAACCTTATCTGGATTTATTGGTACAGACACAAGTCCACTTTTCTCGTTAAAACTATAGGTCATCCTATACAGGTGCCTTGATGATATCAGTATTGTATCCACTTCAATTATTGATAATGGATTAAACTTAAGGTAAGTATCATTAGAACCGCAGCTACATATGGATTTTTTTCGTTTCATCTTATTCATGATTACATTACATTTAGAACATTTCATAAAATCAGAATTACTTTTAATTGACCTTTCACATTTAGGGCATATAAACTCAACATCTTTAGATTCTCTTTTATCTTTAGTTATTTTTTTATGGCACTGGCTACAATGCTTATTTGTCAATTCATCCATACTTTTTGATGTAAGTTCTTTTAATCTTGAAAAGCTTGCCTTAAATTTATTCCCAAAACTAACTTCATTATTATTAGATATCTTTATATGGTTAGAACTGATATAATCTAATAGATAAATTGCAATACTTCTCGCAGCTTCAGGAAAAAGACTGCTCATCTCAACCCCATTGACTACTTTAGGAAAAGCATTGTACGGAACACCGATATGAAACCCCTTATTACCTGAAAATTTAAGTGATACAGAACTTATTCCCAATTCCCTTAAAGATTTTATCATAAGCCACGTTGTTATCTTTGCAAGTTTCCATATCGGACAATCTATATCCAGCACCAGATCCCACCCTATCCTCAGATCTTCAACATCTTTCTTCTTCATCATAGGGTCGATCTGTAATACATTTCTCCAAAGTTCTTCAGAAGCATGAAAAGAAGTAGCCCCTTGTTTAGCAAGCTCCATCACATCTTGAGGATACCTTATGACATCAGGTCTTTTCCCAAATCCACCATCCCCAAACTTTATAGCCACCTCTTTATCTCTAGCATCATCAACAATAGCTTCCTGTATCTCTTTTCTTTTATAATGCAGCAGAATTTGACTTTTAGTTATCATAAGATAATTAAGTATATTTTTGTAGTTTATATTCTTTTCTTTTAAGATAAATGAAACCTACTTTTGAAGAGCTATCAGAATTAAATAGTTATGTTGAGAAAAAACTATTTCAAATCAAAAGCCTGAGCAGCAGCTAGTATATGTTCAGGTTTACTTCCACAACACCCACCTATTAAATTTGCACCAGCTTCTCTATACTGCATAGCATAATCTGCAAATTGTTGAGGTGTTACTACATGTTGACTTAGCCCAGTATCTACATTATAAACTGGTTTTCCAGCATTAGGCTCAACCATTAAGAATTGATCTGTTCTATCTCTATATAATTCTAAAAAAAGCAAACCATCTTCAAGCGAACAACAATTAATACCCAAGATAGGCACATCTCTGAATTGTTCAAAATATTTATCAAATGGTCCAAAAGTACATGCTAATTCTCCCTGATAGTCTCCATAATCTATTTTTTCCAAAAAAAATGAAACAATAACTGGAATCCCCGTTTTCATTGCCATATCTGCCAATATTCTTGAAGCTGTAGGATCAAATGTACTTTCAATAGATAAACAATCAACTCCACCCAGCCTTGCCAATGCATCAATCTGTTGTTCATATGCTGCTCTAAACCTTTCTTCTTTAATTGGACCCAAAGGTTCGAGTAGTTCATACAAAGGCCCCATAGATCCCCTAATATAATTATCTCCATTTACCATTCTTGCAACCATTACTGCTTCATAATTATCTCTTTTACATGATCTAGGGTTACTATCTTCTCTTTCCATAGCAATTGGGTGCTTCATAAAAGTATGTGTATTGCTTACACTAGATCCATTATCATAAAACATCTGATGGAGTCTTCCTAAAGGCATACCTTCCATTACATTACTACCTATTCCTCCATCCATTAATACAACTTCGCCTGTTTCTGATTTCCCCCTCATCATATCAATAAAGGTTGGAACTTTAACTCTTCTAACCAGTTCTACTAAAAATTCAGTTTTTAAACCATATCTTACTTCTCCTTCGGGAAAGTGATGAGCTCTAATGTAGTGGGGTAATATACTTCCAACCAATGTTGAATTTTTATCTCCAGCTTGAACCTTATTCCCACTAGGTAAACCCTCAATCCAATATGATGTATGTCCGCTAACATTAACCCCTTCACTTATACAAGAAGAGCATTTATGTCCTCTTTCATCAACATAATCTTCAGAAATCCTAATGGAAATGCCAGGTGCAATCTCAGTTCTTTCATTAATTCTCCTTGGTGCTAAATTATAGATAACCCAATCTAGATTATTAGCTATCTGTTCAGGTGTTATATCTTGCCGCCTACATTCCTCTTCGAACTGTTCAACTATCTCCCTAAAATTTCCACCTTCACCAACAAGAAATGCCCTATCATCAAAAGTCAGTATATTACTCATTTTTAAATTACCTTTCTCTAAGAATGAACTTAGAGGTTATTACCCCTCTTTTTTACTAAGAAGAATATTATTCTATTTATAAAAATATCTAGTTAGTTCATATGCTTAAACACCAAATATTTAAATACCTAACAACAACTAACTTAACTATGACAATAGGCAATCAACTAAAAACAGTCATCCTTTTAGGTCTTTTAACAGGATTACTATTATGGATAGGTTCATTCTGGGGTCAATCAGGCCTACTCTTCGCATTGATCTTCTCGATAATAATGAATCTAGGCTCATACTGGTTCTCAGATAAAATAGCATTAGCTATGTACCGAGCAAAACAAGTATCAGAAAAAGAAGCCCCTCAACTATACAAGATAGTAAGAGAAGTAGCACATTTAGCAAACATCTCAGTTCCAAAGATATACCTAATAAATGCACCATACGCAAATGCATTTGCCACAGGAAGAAACCAAAAACACGCAGCAGTAGCCTGTACAAAAGGCATCTTAGACCTATTAGACAATGATGAACTAAAAGGAGTAATAGCTCATGAAATCTCCCACATAAAAAATAAAGATATCCTAATACAAAGCGTAGCAGCAGTGATTGCAGGGGTAATCTCTTACATAGCTATGATGGCAAGATGGGGTGCTATGTTTGGTGGTCTTGGTGGAAGAGACAGGGATGGTGGATCAGTAATAGAACTCCTAGCTTTAGCAATCTTAACCCCATTACTAGCAACAATAATAAGATTAGCAATTTCAAGATCAAGAGAATACTTAGCAGATGAATCAGGTGCAAAAATTGTACATTCAGGATTAGGCTTAGCAAGTGCATTAGAAAAACTAGAACAGTCAACAAAAAGAATTTCATTAAGACCAACCTCACAATCACAAGCTACTGCTCATATGTTCATCAGCAACCCTTTCAGAGGACGTGGAATGTTTAAATTATTCATGACACATCCACCAACATCAGAAAGAGTTAAAAGATTAAAAAGTGGAAGTTTTTAGGATTTCTTTCGATTTTAAACTACCAACTATCTACCAATAACTACCAAATTGGTAGTTACCGAAAGATTTATATACTACTACCAACTATCTACCAATACCTACCAAATTGGTAGTTAAAATGAAAACACCAAAAAAACCAAGAAATATAAGGGAAATAATTGGTAAAAACCAAGATAAGATTTTTCAGTTACTGGACAAACCAGAATTAGTTGAAATTATCATGAAATACAATAGGGAATATGCTCATTGGGACCAATTTAGGTATAAAAAAATTCCAAAAAATACAAACCATGAATACTTATGGGCACTTATGAAAATATTTAGGAGGGAAAGGAACAAAATTATCAAATTTGGTGGTTGGAGATTTAGTTACGCTTTACTGGATGATTCATTAAAGAAGCTTCATTTATTAGATAAGGGGGCTGCAGGCCATATAAAAACAGGATTAGAATCAATCAACACAGATGGGCGAGAACAATTTATTATAAGTTCTTTAATGGAAGAGGCGATTGCTTCAAGTCAATTAGAGGGTGCTGCAACAACAAGAAAAATAGCTAAGGACTTATTGAGACTAAGGAAAAAACCAATGAATTATTCAGAACAAATGGTTGTGAATGGTTATAAGACCATGCAAGAAACAACTAAGATGAAAGAAAAGAAAATAACTCCTGAAATAATTCTTGAATTACATGAAAGCATAACAAGGGGCACACTAAAAGACAAGAAAGACGAAATTGATTTTAGGGACAATAATGATGTAGTAGTTGCAGATCCATTAGATGCAGATAAAATATATCACATACCTCCAGACCATAAAAAGATATCTGCACTAATTCAGGAATTTTGTGAGTTTGCTAATAACGACGATAATGAATTCATACATCCAATTATTAAAGGGATAATCTTGCATTTTCTTATTGGTTATATACATCCTTTCAATGATGGCAACGGAAGAACAGCAAGAACTATTTTTTATTGGTATGTTCTAAGAAATGGGTATTGGCTTTTTGAATATATGGCTATATCTCGAATCATTCTTAGGTCAAAAACTAAATATGGTTTATCTTACCTATATACTGAAACTGATGAAAATGATTTAACTTATTTTATTAATTATAATTTATCTGCAATAGAAGAAGCACTTGATGAAATGGAAAAGCACATGACTAAAAAACAAAAAGAACAATCCGAAGCTATGAAATTACTTAGAGGAATTAAAAATATAAATCTTAGGCAAGCAGAAATACTTAAAGAATTTATCAAAAACCCAGAGAAAACATTTGTAATAAGTGAAGTAAAGAACACTTATGGGATAGCATATGATACAGCAAGAAACGATTTGTCACATCTAGCGTATATTGGTTATGTAGAAAAGATAAAAATAAAGAAAAAGTTCGTATTTAAATATATAAAAAAAGAGTTAAAAGATTAAAAAGTGGAAATTTCTAAACCTTATACTCACTATCAAAAACTTCTTTTATCCTTTTAGCCTTTACAGAACCTATCTTCTCAACTTTTTTCAAATCATCAACAGAAGCATTAACAACATTCTTTACAGATTTAAACTCCCTAAGCAAAGGCTTAGCCAGTCCAGGACCAACACCCGGCAAAGCGCCGATTATATATTCCTGCCAATCCCTTAATGTCATCTCCCTTTTAGCCCCATGCAAACTAAAATCACTTCCTTTTTCTTCTTGTTCTCTCTTTGCAATAATGTTCAAAAAAGAAGCAGTTTCTCTAGAATTTTGTGTAAATAAAATTGGAATACCATAGCTTACAGCAATTACAGATATCATCCCACGGATAGAATTAGGATGAACATTACGAACTGAATAAACATCTTGTTCTCCTTCAACAACAACTAAAGGCCTTTCAAAGTTTTTCTTAAGCTCCTTCATTTGAGCAAGCAATCTTCCATCGATCAATGAATTGACAAAATCTTCAGTTGTCTTAAACTCCACCCCCACCCTAGACGAAAGCAAATAATCAGCATTATCTAATTTCTCTAGATTGATCAAAGCCCCCAACTCAATCAATTCTTTTATTACACCAGATCCTTTCTCCCTATGGTCAACAAAAACCTTGATCTTATCATCTTCTTTAACATATTTTTGTAATGTTGGTGTAGATCTAGCAAACGCAAGTTTCAATTTCTTCTTAATAGTATCTAGTGTTCTATACATCCGTTTTTCTTTATGGTGAGCACTCCACTTATATCCAACATCTCTTGTATTCTTGGTCATCAACATTACGACCTTTCCTTTATCCAGTCTCCCAGTTCGACCTCTACGCTGTATTGTTCTGATTGCAGATGGTATTGGCTCATAAAATATTACCCAGTCAACTTTGGGAATATCAAGACCCTCTTCCCCGATAGAAGTTGCAACTAAGACATTAAACTCCCCTACCCTAAACTTATCCAAAACTTCTTTTTGTTGTTTCTGGCTTAATCCTGTATCTTTTTTCTTTGTCTGCCCAACAAATAATTCAGCTTTGATTCCATCAATTTTATTGATAGATTTAACAATATCTCCTGCATTATCTCTATATTGATTAAATACCATAACCTTAAGATCTTTATTTACCTTGATTTCTTTCTCTATTATCTTTTGCAGTTCAATCAATTTAGGATGTTGAACCTTATCCTCAAACAATTTCTCAGTTTTGATCAAAGCCATCCTGTAATTCACATCAGAGGTAAGATTCTTTATTGCCTTTGACTGTTTTGAAGCAGCTTCTTTTTGTAATTTCTCAAAATAAGCATGTAGTGCAGATACGCCTTGAGTTTCCAGCAATTCAAGTGCATGTTGTATTTTCATCAACTCTGCAATTACAGAGATTGCATGCCACACAGTAAAATCTCTTTCCCCAGAAGCAGCCCTCCCTCTTAACTCGCCTTGCAGCCTTAACAGGTCAGTTTTGCTGGTAAACTTTAGATCAGAATCTTTTCTCCTTAACATACCCCATTTTTTTAATTTGTCAAGCCTGTCTTTTATGATCAATTTTATATATTTCTGCACTTCTAAAAAAATAGGTGGCAGATCCACATTGATCCATTCTATCTCAACTTCCTTGACATAAGGTTTTACATCCGGATCCTTATCAGTCCTTACCTCAACATTCTCTATACTTAAATTTCTGCAGATTTCTTCTATTTTCTCCAGATCAGAACCTGGCGAAGCAGTCAACGCTAATATCCGAGGGTAATTTGCTCGCTTAACATATTGTGAAGCCAACCAAACATAAGCATAATCACCAACTGCCCTATGTGCTTCATCTACACCTAATAAAGATACTTCATCTAGATTGATTCTTCTTGCTATTACATCATTCTCTAATCCTTGAGGTGTAGAAAAAACAATCTTTGCATCTTTCCAAAGCTCAGCTCGTTTCTCAGGCTTGACCATGCCTGTAAAAATAACCATCTTTTCTTCGGAAATATCAAAATGTTTCTTAAACACAGCCATATACTGATCGATCAATGGTTTTGTAGGTCCTAGAAATAATATTTTAGAATTTGGATAAAGTTTCATCCTATGTGCAGCCAGCATCAAAAACACATTTGTCTTCCCCATTCCAGTAGGCAGCACAACTAATGTATTCTTCGAAGTGCAACTATTAAAGATAGTCTCTTGATACAGCCTAGGCTCAAAATTCTTTATCATTTTATTATTATATCAATTAGTTATTTTATTATAATTTTTTAGTTCGGGGTGGGAAACTCAATATGGTTGTGCTATAATGGGGAGGATAAAAGTGTTTAGCTTTAGCTAAACTCAACCCCAAAACAAGTAAGATAACATTCTTTATATATTTTATCAATCGAGAAAACTACAACAATAATGGCGAAAACACGACTGAAGAGGGAATTTCAGTTACGAAGTTCTGAAATTTCCTTTTGGAGTAGGACTTTACAGGGTAAAGTCTGTGTTTGAACCAATTATTATTGTTGTAGTTTTCAAAAACATCAGAAATAAAATCTCCTAATAATCATGCCCAGGAGCCAATACCTTATACCCTATTTTCTTCAAACCCTCTAAACTTTCTTCCATCCCAGAAGGATCAGAAAAAGGCAAATCAGTTCTCCCAATTCCATTAAAAAACAAAGTATCTCCAGAAAACAACACTTTCTCTTTAGCATAATACAAACAAATACACCCTTTAGTATGTCCCGGAGTATTAATTACCTTCAACCCCAGAAAATCAGTAATCGGATGCAACTTAACATTAAACTTTATAGCTAATAATGGATCGCCAATAGTATAAACCTTATTCTTCTTCAAAAGATCAATCTCCTCAGCAGCAGCATAAAACTTAGCATTAGGAAACAAATCATAATTACCAATATGATCATAATGCAGATGGGTAAAAACAACTTTATCAATTTTATCCAAATCTATTTTCTTACTTAACTCTTCTTCAACAACTGCCCTATACGATCTAGGTCCAGCATCAATAACAACCTTTTCAGAAAAATCCAAAAAATAAATATTACTATCAACATTAAGTTTCCAGATTTTAGGCGCTATTTCTTTCATAATAAAAATAGAAAATAACTTACTATATAAATCTTAAGGCCATATCTTCCAATCTTTAACATAACCTTGGTCATGTAGGTAATAGTTCAGCCAAACACCTATACCAAAGAACAAAACCGTAACTAACCTGTCCCCATATCTGGAACCTATCACATATCCTATCAAAAAACCTGCAGCAACAAAAGCATAAGGAAATACTCCGTTTTTCTTTCTTACATAAATCAATCTGCCGCCCATCATCCCAGCTACAAATATTATCATATAGCTTAAAACAGCACTTGGAGCGACCAAAGACAAAACAAATCCAACTATCAATAAGGTAACAAATACAATCTCTCCCCAGTTTTCATAAAAAAATCCAAATGCCATTTTCAATTCTTAGGCCAAGGCCCTTTCCATACCTTGCTTTCAAAAAATATATAATAAAGCAGCCAACATATTATTCCTATAATTATTGAACCTAGTATAGCCATTAAAATATTCTTGCTGACCATCAACAAGATTGAAGCAGCGATTATTGTAGAGAACATAAAAGCATAGACCATCCTACTCCCAAAAAACAACCTATTTCCTGAAAGTGGGGGAATTGGTAATATATCATAAATAGCAAGAATCAAACAAAATAAAATCAGTTTTTGTAATAAATCGCTTCCGATAAAAACATTTACAACTTTAAATATTGCAGCTAAAGTTATAAGTGATATTGTACCTGCAACAGCCACCATACCATGCTGAAAATAATTTAGATTATACCTATAATGCCCTAATCTATGCCCGGCTATATGGTGCAGCATAATCCCTCCTGGCAGTAATACCCATATCTTGCCTCTGGAAACAAAAGTAAGTATTAACCCTATGAATAATCCAGTTGTCCACATCTTATACTCAACCTTATAACCCAGACTTAATCCTGCAACTTTTTGCACAAAATTAAAAATCATCAGGACTAAAGCAACTATCAATGCAGCATTAAACCAATTGAACAGCCCAGCTGCTAGGTTAAATTTATCTGCACCCCAGTCTCTAAATGAGATTAGGAATGACAAGACCAACACAGAAACGACCATACCACTAAGTTCAGCACCTGTAAAAGTGTAATATTTCTTTACTTTATCTATCATATTAATCAAAGAGCCCATTTTATTGTTTATTATTAATCAAGGTATATAAACTTTATTATTGAGCAAAGCGAAAAAATAACGGTTTAGAAACTCCAAGCTTCGCTTGGTGGTTTAGGAACTATGTTCCTAAAATTTACAATTTCTAAAATATTTGTTGTTTTTAAAAAATTTCACTAAACCTAAACTCCTATACTATAAGAATAAGTTATATCTACCTTATTTATCCCTTTCTTGATTAATCTGATTATCTCATCTTCATGTCCAGCACCAACTATTGCAAGTATCTTATCATCTTCTTTTTCTTTCATCAATCTTATAAGATTCTTAGCCATGACTTCATTCCTTTCCTTTACCAAAACATTATAGATATTAGGATATCTTTTCTTAACCTTATTTATCAATGTCTTAATCAATTTCTTATCAGGGACAGTCCTTAAGTCAAAATCCACTTCTTTTTTTCTAAAAACCACAGCCTTGAAGATATCAACAACAAAATTCCATTTTTCTTTCCATGTTAATGTTTTAGATAACCTTTTCAATGTAATTTCTATATTTTGATCTATCAAAGCCAACTTTATATTATTCTTTTTGGATAGCCTTACAGCTTGCTTCATCTCAGACCCAGGACTAACGCCCACATACTCTCCTAATTTCTTTTCAGCCCAAGCACCGATCAAAGAAAATATAAAACCTTTAACCCCTATCCTAAAAATATTATAGATACTTATCTTCTCTTTCTTTTTACTCATCAGACCATATAATCTCTGCTTATCTAACTCCAATGCGACAATATCTGGTTTTTCATCCTCAATTGTTTTCTTTACTTCATTCAGGCTTTGTTTAGCGATATGTGAAGTTCCGATAATCATCAAATTCTTATATCTCATTTAAATATAGTAAAATCGCTACATTTATATATTTTGACATTTTATACTATCCCATATACAGTTAATGATTATATATCGAGGAGGGGATTTCAATGTTAAAGATGAAAAGAATATCAGAAGCTTATGATATGAAGGTATTTACAGATACAGGTGATTATTTCGGTGATATTGAAGAGTCAATCCTGACGACCAATAAGATATTCGGTTGGCGTGTAAGATCAACAAAAAATTCTTTCTTAAATAGGGTTCTAGGCTCTGCAAAAGGAGTTATCGTACCACATCAATTAGTCAAATCAATTGGTGACATAATGATAATCTCTAAAGCAGCTGTTCCGTCTTACTCAGGCGAAGAAGAAAAAGAAGAATAAGCTAAATTAATTTTCCTCTTTGTCTAACCAAGAATCTTGGTTTTAGAACTTTTTCTTTTGGTAATGGGCTATCTTGAAATATTGCTAAAAAAGGATCTGCTCCATCAATTTCACTTTCTTTTTTTAGTGTTTGGGTGGCCAATAAACTTATGTTTCTTTGACCTACTGAAGAAGACCCATCACTTAGATTATATCTGAATCTATCAACAAGCCTTTGATATCCTTCAGTCGCATAAATCATTAGGGGATACCCAGCACTTTGCAATAGTTCTTCATTAACGCTTGCAAGATACTCCAAAGCAGCCCTTGCATGTTCATCAAATATGCCTATACAATAATCCTCTGCCCTATCTGGTTCAAAATCAACAAGGTCTTGTGCAGAATGGCAGTTATCATGTGTTCTTGTTCTGGTCCATTCCAATAAAAATCTATCTGGATCTTGAAGATGTCTTATATGTGTAAATTCAACCTCATCAACTCCATTGCATCCATTATGTGGACCAAAAGCCCCCCTTCTAGGAACTTTAACATTGACTGTTCTATAATTAAAATGAGGATCATCTTTACTATGACCATATTCAAATTCCCTCTTTGATGATCCAGATACTTCGAGATACAATTCATGCCCACCTACAATAGATATTGGAAAAAGTCGTGTCTCACTATTTCTGCCATTCCTTATTACCCACATTGAAATCAGCATATTAGGGTGTTCTTGCATAATATGTACGCAATGCTCTAATGACTTATTAAACGTAAACCCTTCTGTACTCAAAACTCCCCTTACATCATTACCCAAATACCCATTTCTTCTATATTGTTCAGGAAGCTCAATACCTTGTGCCTTTGCAAAATGATTGACTACTAATCTACCATCCATCAAAAGGCGATTTTGCGGACTTACATGCTTCCACAGATCAACACCTTCTGGAAGCATAGCACCCAAATCAGCAACAACAACCTTTGTTTCATCAGTATGGTACATAGTATTGACAAGCCCATAAATATCTGAACCACTATACACTACTTCCACACCCTCATGCTTTAATCTTTCATGCCCAGCATGACCAAATCGTATCCACGCATCATTATTATCAAGATCATGTAAAAGTGCAAGAACATAACCTTTTTGTTTGGAAGTCAAATCATTTCCATTTAGGATATCATAAGCATGATCAATTCTTTCATGCAAACCAGGATTAGTAAAATCTCTTAGAAGTCGCCTGTATCTTTGCGTCTCAGCAACAGCAAATTCAGTAGGATCAATACTTGGTCTTAATGCAATCCCTTCAACAAGTGCAGCCCTGACCATCTGTGCATGGTTCCATGGAGTATATGCCCCCCTATGATTTCTATAATTACTTGCCCTCATTTAATCAAAAGAATCTTTATTAACTATTAAATCTTGCTAAAATATTTAAACAACAACTTTTTACCAATCCATATACGGCAGTGATCTAGTGGCTATGATATGAGCTTCCCAAGCTTGTTACCCGGGTTCAAGTCCCGGCTGCCGTATTAGTCCTTATATTCATTGACTTAATCAAATTCTTATAACCAAATTTATATACCCTCTAAAGTTCCCCTCATTCATGGGAGATCATAAATATACACAATCAGCATGTATAGTTCTAGACCTTACTGCTAGGTTATATTGTAATCATTTTGCAGGTTCTTATAGTCCTCATCAGACCATTTCTCAAGATATTGGTGATGGATTTATTAGGGATACCACTAAATTAAATACAGATCGAGACCTTAGACTAAAAAAAGCACGTGAACAAGCCATGAAAGCGGCGATAGTAGGTATTAGACAAAGCGATTATTCTACATATAGGTCCTGTCTATCCGAAGCAGAAGAAACCGAAACAGATGATCAACTTCCAACATGGGTGTCTGGTCTTGATACCTTGATTCTTGTATCAGCTAAACTTACTCTTCCTGCTTTATTAGCAGCAGGGGTAGCAGCAATCTATTACTCCCAATGATATTATACATCATAAAATTATAAACAAATCACAACTTTTATAAATCACAAAACACTTGAAAATAACCTATGACTTGGACATTTTTTCATGAACTAAGAAGAAAATCATTCCATGTAACAATTCTATTAATTATAATGCTTTATTCTATATTGGAGAGTTCAGTTTCAAAACAAATCGCTTTAATCACATTAGTTTTTATTTTATTATTGTTATTAGTTGCAGAATATATTAGATTAGAGCTCAATATAGAAGTCCCATTGATAAAGCAGCTCCTAAGGGCAAGAGAAGAAAAAAGGATGCATGGTGCTATCTATTTTCTGACTGCAACAATAATATGCTTAGCAGTATTTGATTTTAATATAGCTTTAGCAGCATTATTGATGACTGCTTTTGGAGATATGTTTGCTGCATTGATCGGTAAAAGATTCGGAAAAACATTGGTTTTCAAGAACAAAACCTTGAGCGGAGCATTGACAGAACTAGTGGTCAATTTAATAGTAGGTCTTATAATATTAAACAATATTTATATAATCCTTGCAATGGCATTTACAGCAGCAATCGTAGAAACCTTCTTGAACGAACTTGACGACAACCTATTTGTCCCTTTATTTGCAGGGTTTGTTGGTCAATTATTATTTCTATTAATTTAGTCTTTGGTAATTTTACAACCAAGCATCAGATGCGGACAAAATTTAATTGGTCATAGACCTTTTGTAAAAGTTGAGCCTCTTTGCTAAGTTCTGTAATACCAAAGCAATATCTCAGATTAAAGTCTGCTATTTAAACTTTTGGAAAATAAAGTTTCCAAACGGTTTAGAAAACCAACTGTTTTCTAAAATGTATCTTTTATCTTAGCTTCTGTCAAAACTTCAACCATATCAAACATAGACTTTAACCCAGCTTTTAAAGAACCTTCTTCACAAATATTATTATGTGTGTATGGGTAGATAACCCATCTTTTGTCTAATTTGGATGATGGATTGACAAAATAAACACAAAGACCCTTAAATTTGACAAATTCTTTCCAATTATCAATTAACACATTAAAATTACTCAATGTATTAAAAACAACTAAGCCATAATTACCACCAGGCTCAAATCTAGAAAATAATTCTTTGATTTCGCTCATTATAGGCATTACAACAAAAAATTGTTCCTTCTTTCGAATCGGAGATTCGTAAGAGTTAGAAATCTTTGATTTCAAACTGTCTTTAAACTTCACATACACATCAAAACCCTTTTTATCTTTCTCAATAATTTCAATCTTCTTTAGAAATAAATCTCTATTCTTCAAATAATTAATAGTCCAATCAACTAGTTCTGAATGGGCGTTATCCATGATTTTTCATTATAGTATTTATTTATATATTTTATGATTCGAGCGAAGCGAAAAGCATAAAGTATTTGGTAAAATACCTTACATTCTAGCTTTAACTAGAGCGCAAAGTAAACTTTATATATCAATTAATCAAATACCTAATAAAATGAAGAAAAGCATACTCATCTTCATATTCATATTCTTAATACCATTCACTCTAGCATCAGAGATATTCGATGATTGGGTGGATAGTGGAGAAACATTCAAAGCAGGAGGTCATACATTCTCTGCGCAATACTATGAATCAAACCAAAAACTAAACTTTAGGGTGGATGGTTTTGGCGGATTGATGAATTTAGGCGAATGTGAAACAAAAGACAATATAAAATACTGTTTTGAAGATGTTGATTCATCCAGAGTAAGAGTTAGTATAGAATCATTAGAACCAGACATATCTATTGAAAGATCATTCTCTACCAAAAGCCCTGGTTTGAATGAAGAAATAATTGTATCAGTCACACTCAAAAATAGCGGAGAGAAAAGCGCAACAGACGTCCATTATCTGGATCAATACCCTTTAGGTCTAAAAGTTTATTCTAGTTCCAATTCCGGAGAATGGCAGGGCAGAATTTCAGCAAATGAAGAAGAATCATTCAAATATACAATAAAAGCACAGGAAATAACTTCTTTTGACTCTCAGGCTACTTTAACTTACTCTTTCGATGGTAATCAAAAAACAAAGAACTCTGATACAACAACAATAGAAGTAGAAAAGCCATTTACATTAGAGCATCACATATCAACAGAAGCCGGAGAAAGAAACGAAATACTAATTTATAATTTGACCATAACAAACAACGATGAATCAAGTAGGTTAGATATAAATTCCTTGATTATCAACTTGCCCTCAAAAATAACTTTAATCTCCAAATCCAGCACTTTAAAAGAAAAAGACAATGCATTGACATTTACAGGCACATTAGATAAAAAACAATCTAAATCCTTCAATATTAAGGTAAAGTCATCCAGGTCAGGAAAATTTACAATAAAAACAACATCAGACCTGGAAATCTCAGGCAAAACTTTCAAAGAAGATATAGAAAAAGAATTTAGCATTGGCTTATCTGATATACAACCCATTTTAGAGATGGACGAAGAAGTAAAATCTAACTCACCATACAACCTCAATATAGCAATTAAAAACTATGGAAAAGAGGATATAATCGATGTTAATATTGCATTAGAAACAGACTTATTTGGCGATATAACAGATAAAAAAGTAGTATCAGCAGGAAACACGATTAACATCTTAAAAAACACATTAACCTCGCCATACACAGAAGAAGATAAAACCTACGATGTTAAGATAAGTGGATCTTACATTTCTTCAACAGGTAGAACATATACTTTTGAAAAATCAGCTCAATTAAAAGTATTGGCAGCACCTAAGGTAATTAAGATAATAAAAGAAATAGATCCAGAAGAAGCATATCCCGGAGATGAAATTAAGATCACAATCAAAGTAAAGAATCTTAAAGATACAGCAATAAATGAAATAGATGTATCAGATGCATTCCCAAAAGAGATAAGGTCCTCATTATTAGGTAAGGTTATAGGTGTTATAGACACATTAAATCCTAACGAAGAAAAAAAGGCATATTCTTATTCAGTTGTCATACCTGAAGATTACGCAGAAGACGAAATAGAATTCAAGACAATAGTTAATGCAAAGGTGGATGATGAATTAGTAATCCTAAAAAGCATAGATCAAGTTAAAATTATAGGCGATGAAATACCTGAAGAGATTAAAGAGGAACAAGAAAAATCACAAGAAGAAAGAGACGCACCTGAAAACACAGAAGAAGATGAAACTACTCAAGAACTCGATGAAGAAAACATAGAAAACTCGTTTTCAGAAAATACAGAACAAACAAAAGTATCTTTGTTCACCAAAGTAAAAAATTGGATAAAAAATATATTTAAAAGAAAAAATTAATCATTCTCTACTCTTGGAGCCAAGATAAAGCTTAACAACAACTTATCCACAACCTTAAATTCAAGCTTTAGTGGGTAATCATTATTAAATTTTATATCAACAGTATCACTTAGTTTAGAAGCACCGATCATCTTCTTTAGGTATTCTATGCTGTACTTTGCTTTGACCTTTTCACTAGACTCGATTTTTATATTGTCTCCTGATTTTATCTCAATCTTAGCTTGAGATAGATCGCCTAAAGCATGGATATTAAATGCTCCATTCTCTACTTCCAAAGTTACACTCTCAGCTACAATATCAGCATCTTCAATAGCATTTGTTAATGTAGTTGAAGGCAAAGTTATAGCAGTTGGAAACTCCAAATCAGGTATTTTCTGCTCTTTTTCTTCTAATTCAATTATTGGCAGATTAAATGTCCTGGTTGTACTCCCTTTCAACTTTATACTTAATTTATTATCTTCAGTTAATTCTAAACTCAGCATATCATTAGAACTAGCTCTCCTTAATATTTGCTTCAGATTGCCTAGATTAATGGCTATTTGAGTCTCTTCTTTAACATCATACTCTGTAAAACAAGAACTCAATAACTTAAATATGACCATTGCAACATTTGCAGGATCCATAGCAACTAGTTCCATAGCATCTTGATTTATCTTAAATCTTGCCTCGTTAACTAGATCTGATATTATGCTTATACTCTCTTTAAGATAAGATGGTTCAGCTAATGTTAATTTCATATTAATACCCCCAATTTTCTTAATTTAAGTAATATTATGTTATTTATATACTTTGTGTTTGAGTGAAACGATAACACAAAGTATTGGGCACAATACTTTGCGTTCTAGATTTAGCTAGAGCACAACGGATTTGGTAAAATAATTTGTGTTTTAATATTAATCTTAGAAAGATACTTTATCCCCATCATGTATCATATACACACTTTTTCCTTTTTTATATCCTTTTTCTATCGCTAGGTCAACCAATGCTTGTTTCATATCATCATCCCCATGCGCAGGGATTATATTCTTAGGATTGACTAGGTTTAACAGATCTCTCAAATCTTCTCTTGAAGCATGACCCGATGCATGTATGTCCCTAAATATTCTAACTCCATGTTGCCTTAATCTCTTCTCTAATTCAGCCCTATTCTTTATGTTTACTTCGCTTGGGATTATAGTGCATGAAAATATGATATGATCCTCAGAACCAAATCTAAATGGTATTTCCCCGTTTACCATTCTAGACAAAGCTGATCTCGGTTCACCCTGGTGACCTGTAACGACCAATAGATATTTTTCTTTGCCTTCTCTTTCTAGTTTCTTTAGTCTCTTTTCTATCTGCTTACCAAATTTAACTATCTCAACATCTTTGGAAAAATTAACTAATCCTATATTCTCTCCAGCTTGAGTATACTTAGCCAAACTTCTACCTAAAAAGATTATTTTCCTATTCATCTTTTTTCCAAATTCAATAATGGATTTTAGTCTGGCTAAATGTGAGGCAAATGTTGTAACGATGACTGATTTATTTTTAGATTCAACACCTAACATAACATCCCGTAACATTTCTCTGGCTACCAATTCAGACGGTGTTTTTATTGGCTGTCTGGCTCTTGTACAATCACAGATCAATACCTTTACCCCTTTCTTGCCTATCTCTTCTAATCGTTTATAGTTGGGTTTCTTACCTAACGTAGGGTGGTTATCAAATTTAAAATCATTAGCATACAAAACAACCCCTTCAGGAGTATGCACAGCAACCATTACAGTTTGTGGGACACTATGAGTCATATTGATAAACTCAATCTTGATATTATCAGAAATCCAGTACATTGAATTAACATTCAATACCTTTATTTCATTCTTTAACTTTATTTTATCATCTCTGCTTATAGTTTTTATGACCTCTGCAGTAAAAGGGGTGCAAAGAATAGGTGATTTGTATTTGTTAGACAAAAAAACTAAAGCACCCACATGATCCAGATGTGCATGTGTTGGGATGATCGCCTTGACTTTACTTCTCCAATCTTTGATTACACTATCATTAGGTATTGCCCCAACTTTAGATAAATCATTAGCACTCACACCCATTATATCTCCATCTTCTTTCTCAGTATATCGGATGTAAGCTTCAAGATGAAGTCCCATATCTATTATAACAACCTCATCACCATACTTAATAGCAGTCATATTCTTTCCAACTTGATTATAACCGCCAACTGCACATATTTCTATCATTTTAGTAAATCAATTGAAGGCATAGTATAAAAATGTTTGTAAGAAAAAATAAAAAAATGCGAGGAGGAGGACTTGAACCCCCGTAGGCACTAAGCCAATAGATGACTTACAAATGGTTTCTTCATAGCATTGCAAAGCAACACTCAGCACTCAAATGCCTTGAGTCTATCCCGTTTGACCACTCCGGCATCCTCGCATCAACTTAATGACATTAAAACATAGGAAAATAACTTCGTTTAAAAAATTTGCTAAAAAATCAATTAACATAGAAAATAAAAGAACCTTAAGCAAGACCATTTAACTTATTCTCTATAGATGATAATTCATCTTCTAATCTCTCTAACTCTGTTTTAGCTTTTGGTTTCGGTTCCTCGATATGTATTGGTGCTGATACTTTAGTGATTTCAACTTTTTTCTTAGTTGTTTTCTTTTTAATCCCAGCATCTTTTACTTTAGGTAAATGTGATTTAAGCTTATTGATTAATCTGGATATACATTTAACATCATTCTTAAATTGATGAACTACATTCTGTCTTTCTTCTCTAACTGATTTAATATGTTCATAATCCTTTAAAGCCTCTAAGATACTTTTAGAACACCCAAGTAGATTTCTCCTTATATCATCTCCACTAGTTATTCCCACAAACAATGAACTTTCTTCTTTCTTAGTCATATTAGATCCCTTACATAACAGATGGCTCAAATAATATATGGTCTACACCATCAATCTTACTTTCTATCTCATTCAGTTTGCCTTCCCACATCTCTATTTCTGAATCTTCTTTTTGTTTTAGATGTTTTATATCTTCTAATGTTTTTTTAGCATCAGCAAGCTTATCTTTTACTAATCCTACTGTATGTAAAACATCTTTATAATTCTCTATTTTTACAAAAACCTGAGTATTAACCATCTTTACACCTCATATCATTTCTTTGAATAATATTTTATCGATAAACATAATCTTTTTTTGCATCTCATGCAGACTATGGCTCCAGTCAACATAAGATTTATCCCTGCCATTTTTATTCTCTTCTAATTTATCAAAAGAAGAATCACTATCTTTAAGGTTATTCTTTGTATTGCTGATTCCATCCTGAATTTGTCTAAAATCTTCAATTGTGATAAACTTTTTCCCGATAACTGGCACTCTATTGTTTTTTTCTTCAACAGGGGCGCCCGTATAGATTTGTGGTTCTACTGGTTTAGGGGCAACTTTAGCTACTGGTAATGGGGATTGTTCTTTAGGTTCCCCTATCTCTGGCAATTGTAATCCATCATCTTTTTGCAATGGCGGTAATTCACTAGGTTCTTCCATCTCAGGCAATTGTGACAGTTCATTATCTTCTTTTGGTAATTCAGGCATTCCTGAAAATTTACTTTCTTCTTTAGGCAAAGGCGGCAACTCAGGAAATTCTCTTGCCCCTTCTATGTCAGGCAGTTGAAATCCTTTAAGTTCATCTTTCTTTACTTCTTTTTTCCCTTTAAATAATGAAAATAATCCTTTCTTTTTAGGTTTCTCTACTTCTTTAGGTAAAGGCGGCAACTCAGGTTCTTTTATTTTGGGTATTGGTGGCAACTTGGATAAGTTGCTTGTCAATTTATTAGGTTTAGGAACCATCAATTCTTCATTAATGGCTTCTGTTGTAGAATCATCTGCCCTTTGCATCATTTTTGGAGGGGCTGGAGGCACATCTAGTTCAATATCACTCGGTAGTTTACCCCCTTTTCTAGCTATATTCAAAAAACTCATTTCCACACCCAACATCTAAAATAAAGATGCGACTATTAAAACTTTATGTAGCATTTTAAAATAGTAACATCTAAGGGACTAAAACTTCAAAAAATTATTAAACAACTATATCTAGTCAGTAAATATGAAAGAAGCACTGCATTATATTAAATTAAAAGACAAGATAGTAAACTGCAATCTTTGTCCTACCAATTGCATCATAAAACAAGGTTATTTTGGAAACTGCAAAGCAAGAAAAAATATAGGTGGCAAACTTTATTCTTTAGTTTATGGGAAACCAGTTTCAATAGCGATAGATCCGATAGAAAAAAAACCATTATATCATTTTTTTCCAGATTCAAAAGCACTATCTATGGGTACATTAGGGTGCAACTTACATTGCCTGCATTGTCAAAATTACGAAACATCTCAGGCAAAAGCAGACGAATTTACAGGAAAAGAAATCCAACCAAAAGAGATAATAGAATTAGCGATAAATAACAATTGCAAAAGCATTGCTTATACTTATAATGAACCAACTATATTCTATGAATATGTTCTTGAAACAGCAAAACTAGCAAGAAAAAAAGGAATAAAAAATATAATGGTTACAAATGCATATATTAACCCCGAACCATTAAAAGAACTCTACCCTTATATAGATGCTGCAAACATAGACTTAAAATCATTGGATATTCAATTCTACAAAAAAATATGCAAGGTAAAACTAAAACCAGTTCTGGAATCAATCAAAAAGATAAAAGAAATTGGAACTTGGATTGAATTAACTAATTTAATAATCCCCAGTCATAATGACGCCACCCAACAAATAGAAAAACTAGTAAAATGGGTAAAAGAAAACATAGGCACCAAAACACCTTTGCATTTCTCTGCATTTTATCCGACATACAAGATGTTAGGTCCCTCTAGAACAACAGAAGAATCACTACTAAAAGCAAAAAAAATAGCCTTAAAACATGGCTTAAAATATGTCTACTTAGGGAACACTCAATTAGAGGATTCAGGAAACACATACTGTCCAAAGTGCAATAAATTGTTAATAGAAAGAGCATGGTTTAAGACCCCAAAAAACAAGATAAAAAACAGCTCTTGTCCTTTTTGCAATGAAAAAATTAGTGGAGCATTCTAATTAAAAATCAAATAATTTATATATAACCTTATCCATCTTACAAGTATGTCTGACCCATTCACACAATCCTCAAAATCAGGAAAATTTCTTAGAGTCATGAAAGTTATATTCTTCTCAAAATTTTCAATGAATCTTTTCTTTTTATTTTTGATTATTGGATTATCTATAGTTGGTTTTAAGTATATTTCACCAACACCATCACCAACTGGACAAGTAATCCTCGAAAAAGACTGTCCAGATTGCCCAATTTGTGAAGGTACAATCATTGAAGGATCAGAATGTAAACAAGAATGTGAGCAAGATTGTGATTTATGTCCTGTAAAGACAAAATTAGAGACAAAAGACATAATCAAATATAAATGTCCAAGCGGCGATTTAGTAGAAGATTTGGCTGATTGCGAAGATTACTTCCCTCAAGTTTCTGAAGAATATAGTGGAACAGTTGGAAAAGTTACTTTCTCTATAGATAATATCGAATATGAACAAGATGAAGAAGATTCTGGTTTTGTAACAAAAGTGGGTTATACTATAATCAACAATGGAGATACACCTATAGTGCCTAAAGTAGAAGTTAAAGTCTACGAAGAATGGAATTTAAAATCCAAAAAATCAGTAGCAAATAAAGTAATCAACCCAGAGATTGTTGTAAATCCAAAAGAATATACATCTAGAAAAGATAGGGTTAGGATTTATTTCAGGGGAGAAGAACAAACACTAAGATTACTCTTAGTAGATTCCTTGCCTACAATAGAACAGGACATAGTGGCCGTAGTTCGAGACTTTAATCTTGATCATGCTAATTCTTGATAAAGTAAGCGACACAAATTGTTTCTAATCAATATATCGCTCTACTATTTAGAAAACGACATGATTTAGCGATTATTAATTCTGTTTTCTAATAAACCAAAGTTTTTATACTATATCTAACTTCTCCTTATCGGGGGTAAACATCAAAAGGATAATATTGCTTCTATTAATCTTAACCCTAGTTGCCAAGCTAACCTTTGCAGAAATAATAATCAATGAAATAATGTATAATGCTGAAGGAAACGACAACAACAAAGAATTTATCGAAATTTACTCAGATAAACCAATCAACCTTTCTGATTTCATAATTGCAGACTCAAGCTCAAATGATACATTAACCTTGCTTCAGGAAGCAGATTCAGATTATTATCTGATAACAGAAGAAGGTTTTAATCTTTCAAACATAGAATCATCAGTATACTCAGCAGGAGCGACAATAGGAAACAACCTAAACGCACAAGACACATTATATTTATACCATAAAAACAACACACTCATACAAAGCATATCATACACAGACATATGTGGATCAGGTCGTTCTTTAGAATATTTCAATGGGAGTTTCCATTGCAGCTTTTATGATGGGGGCACACCTGGAAGACCAAATAGCATTATGAATCTGGATTATAGCAATATAATCATCAATGAGTTATTCCCCAATCCACAAGGAAATGATGATGATTTAATGCCAAACGGAGAATTTATTGAGCTTTACAACAAAGAAAACAACAACACAAATTTAGCAGGCATATACTTTAAAGACTCTTCAAATCATAAAATACATATTTCAGACACAACAACAATTAATGGAACAACAATAAACTCAGAAAACTGTTTAGCAGTTTACATGAATGGTTTTTCAGGATTCCTGAACAATGATGGTTTTGAAGAGATAACTCTTTATGATCCTGATGGGAACATTATAGATAAAGTCACATACTCTGACCCCCCTGAGGCATTATCAGCGTCGTTATCAAACAATATGTGGCACTATAGATTACCAACACCAAATAAAGAAAATCAAAAAATAGACCCAAAAACAGAATCAGAATTCTATATACATGGAATAGAAGATTTAAATGACGAAAACGAGACAGAATTTGGTGATATTGTAAAAGTTAGATTCAGCGTGTACAAGGGAGACACAACTAAAAACAGCATCAAAGTATACATAGAAAATGAAGAAGATAGGATAACAAAAATAACAAAAGCATATTTATACAATAAATTTACAAATTATACCTTAACAATACCTTTGTTTATTTATCCAAATTGCAATGAAAAACTTGAAGACGGAGATTATTACGCAAAGGTAGCCTGGACATCATCCTCAGAGGAAGAAGACGAATTTAAAATCAAAGTAAATGGTATAAATATGAAAAATTGCGATAAGATTTATGTAGAAAAAAAGCCAAGAAGGGGAACATTAGATTATAAATTAGTAGAAGCCCCATCATCAATAGAGATTGATAAAGAATTTACCTCAACAATAAAATTGACAAATAATAATGACGAAGATCTTTTAGTTGATATCTCTAGCTATGTTTATAGGGGACCAAAATCCTACAGTGGAGATCGTGAACTAAACAAAAGAACTGTTTTAGTGGAAGAAGGAAAATCTAATAATTTTGAATTAAAAAATACAATTACTCAGGCAGAACCAGGTCCATATAGCCTTAAAATAAAGATTAAAAGAGAAGATCAAAAAACAGAAAAAGCAATAACCAAAAAAGTTAATATCATATATCCAGAACCAGAAGAAAAAACAATAGAACTTCAGGAAAACTTAAAGTCAGAAAGTCCATCGATCATAATCGAACAAAACCCCAATCAGATAACAGCAGAAAGATCACCTTTATTGATGATCTTAGAAGCAAGAAAACCTAAATTAATCTATGAATCACCATCAATAAAATCAAAAAAACTTTCCACATCTTTTTTAATAGCATTACTTGCTATTTACTCGGCAATACTTACTTACAAACTCAATATTTCAGAAATCTTTGTGAAATAAATTCACCATAAATCTTGAAAATATAGTAGTTTTCCAAAACATTTTTATAATCCCTAATCTTCTCATACAATTAAAATGGCAGAAGAAAAAAAGGAAACAATTAGGGCAAGAGTAATCCTAGAAGTACTTGGAAAACCAAAAGAACATGTTGAAAAAACCATCAAATTACTGATTGATAAAGCAAAAGAATACCCTGATCTTTCAGTACTGGACGAAAAACTGGCAGATATAAAACCAGAAGGAAAAACAATGTTCACTACATTTGTAGAGCTAGATTTAGTTACCAAGGGAATAAACACCTTGATCGGATTCTGCTTTGATTTTATGCCTTCTTCAGTTGAGATAGAAAAACCAGAACAGATGTTATTAAAAAACCAGGACATCTCAGACATATTCAACGACCTCCAATCAAAGCTTCATAATGTTGATATGGTCGCAAAAAAGCTAAGGCAGGAAAGAGATTTCATAATGAGGAACATGAATACCATGGTTTCAAACCTGATCATAGTGTTGATAAAGATAAACAAGAATTCATTAGAAGATCTATCCAAATTTACAGGCATTAACAAAGAAGAGTTAGAAAAACATATGGAAAAACTCATTCAAGAAGGGAAGATTAAGAAGGAAGAAGATAAATATTACGTATCCTAATATCATAATTACAATATTACAAAAAACCAGGTGATGAAACTAATGTCTAATTTAAAATATAAACTAGAAGCATTACTTTTTTCTTCTGCTCGTACTATGACTATTGACGAGCTTTCAACCTTAACAAAATCTCTTCCTGAAGATGTTAAAAAAACAATAGAAGAACTAAAAGAAGATTATAATAAACGGGATAGCTCTATATCCCTGATAGACGAAGGCGACAAAGTAAAACTAAACGTAAAACCAGAACATCTTCATGTTATCCAACAGATCGTCACTGAAACAGAATTGAGCAAAACTTTGATGGAAACATTAGCAGTGATAGCATTCAAATATCCGATTAAACAATCTGACTTAATAAAACTAAGGACAAACAAAGCATATGATCATTTAAGGGAACTTGAAGAGATAGGTTACATAATAAGGCAAAAATTTGGAAGGACAAAATTGATCAAACTAACACCGAAATTCTTTGAATATTTTGATTTGCCTCCAGAAAAACTAAAGGAAAAGTTTGAAAACTTTGAAGGGATAGCAAAAGCAATCAAGGAAAAAGAAGGAGAGATCAAGAAAACAAAAGATGAGATTGTTAGAAAAGCAAAAGCAGAAGGAGAAAAAACAAAACAAGAGAAATCTAATTTAGGACCAGAAATAGATTTAATTGATGAAGCAGGACATAAAAAGAAACTAGATGTTTTTGAAGCGACAGAACAGGAAGTTGAACAAGAAGAATCAAAAGAAGTTAAACCTTATGCAGACCAGGTAGGCAACCTTGAAATTACCGATGTTCCAGAAAAAGAAGAACCACCTGAAGAAGAAGGGGAAGAACCTGAAGAAGAAGTAGAGGGCATACCCTTAACAGAAGAGATGGGTGAAGATGTTATTGATGAGATCAAAGAGATGGTCAATCCTGAAGAAGAAAAACAAAAAACACCTGGACAAGTTGAATCAGAAGTTGATAAACAAGTTGATAATTTATTAAACCCAAAAGAAGAATCAGAAGAACTACAAAAACAAACAGACGAACAAGGAGATGCTGATCAAGGACTTTCTCAAGAGAAAACATCAAATGATGACGAAGAAGATTCAGAAGTTGACAAAAAAGTAGAAGAGATGCTAAATCCAAAAGAAGAACCAGAAGAAGATTCAGAAGAGACCAATCAAGAACCTTCTGAAGAAACATCAAAACAAAGCTTTGATGGTTCTGAAAAGCCAGATTCAGAAGAACCTAAAGACTTATTAGAAGCAGCTGCAGAAGAAGAAAACAATCCAGATCAAGAAAAGAAAGACCAAAAATCAAGAGACTTATTAGCTGAATCTGAAGAACAAAAATGAAAATATTCCTTCTTAGATGCCCTAAGTGCAAACAAACTATGAAATATCAAAGCAAAGATTGTATTCTTACTGGTAAAAGAAAAGCATGTGTTTATTGTGGACATTCATACAAAGTAAGAACCAATATTGCCCCTTAAAATCACTAAAATCTAAGATTTCTCGAGGTGCTGAAACACCAAAATTCAGCCAATACAAGCTTTCTAGAGCCAAAATTTAATAGTAACATTTATAAATAGACATCACTTCTAAAACACTAAGTAATTCTCAAAAATGGTTGAAGAAGAAGTACATAAAGGAGAGAAAATAATACCTCGTGAAATAGAAGAAGAGATGAAGCAGTCTTATGTAGATTATGCTATGTCTGTTATTGTAGGCAGAGCTTTGCCTGATGTTAGGGATGGTTTAAAGCCAGTTCATAGGAGAATTCTATTTGCAATGAATGATATGGGTATGCTGCATAATAAACCCTTCAAAAAAAGCGCTAGAATTGTTGGAGAAGTACTAGGTAAGTACCATCCCCATGGTGATACTGCTGTTTATGATTCTATGGTTAGGATGGCCCAATCATGGTCTTTACGTTACCCTATTATAGATGGTCAGGGTAATATGGGTTCTGTAGATGGTGATTCACCAGCAGCTATGAGGTATTGCATTACTGGAGATTCATTGATTCAAACTGATAAGGGTATTTTGCCTATAAGTAGTATTTCCGACAAAAAAGATACATCTATTAATATGAAAATACAATCTTATAACGGTAAAATAAACACTGCCTCTAAATTCTTTAACTCAGGAAAACATAAAACAATTAAAATATCTACACAATCAGGCTACTCAATCGAAGGGTCTTATAATCATCCAATCTTAACTTGGAAATTAGGGGAAGATTTCAAACCCCAGATTTCTTGGAAACTACTAGAAAACATAGAAAAAGGGGATATAGCTATAATTAACAGGACCCACAACATTTTTTCAGAAAAACCATTGGACCTTCAACAATACTACCCCGAAAAAGGATTCAAAAATAACATTACTCTACCTTCTGAAATGAATAATGATTTAGCTTTTTTACTAGGGGCATTAGTAAGTGAAGGAAGTTTTCATAATAAACAATTATTATTTAATAACAAAGATAAAAAGTTTTACAATAAAGTTAAATCAATAATTAAATCACAGTTTAAGGATATCCAGATTTATGAAAGAAAAATAAAAGGTAAATGTACTGAATTAAGCATATATGAACAAAAAGCAGTTATTTTTCTGAATAATATAGGTTTAAAACAGATTAGATCACATGAAAAAGAAATACCTTTTTCTATTCTAGCTTCTACAAAAGAAAATATCAAACATTTTTTAATTGGATTATATGAGGGAGATGGAAGCGTCCAATTAGCAGTAGATAAACGGCATAGTGGGAAAAGTGTTCAGTTAACTTATGATTCAAAAAGTAAAAAATTAATAAGTGACTTAAAAACAACATTATTAAATTTTGGAATAATATCTGGTAAACCCTACAAAGACAAAAGAAACCATTGTTTCAAATTATACCTTCTTGGGTCTGACAGCGTATATAAATTTTACAGAGAAATAGGATTTTTCTCAGATAGAAAAAATAAAACACTTAAAACAATAGAAAAAATAAATCAAACGAGATTAAGCAAGACAGATTTTATCCCTTTCTTGAATGATTATCTAAGAAACAAATATCCCTCATATATCTTAAAACATTATAATTTTGACAGATATAATTCCTTAAATAAAAATTATTCTAAACTCCAGAAAATAATCAATAAAGAAGATTTAATTTTCATAGAATGGATTCTAGAAAATAAATTTTATTTCGATCAAATAACCGAAATAGAAAAAACAAGTAAACCAAAAGAAGTCTTCTCAGTAAAAGTAAACAGTAAGTGCCATTCTTTTGTTGCTAATGGTTTCATAAATCATAACACAGAAGCTAGACTCAAGAAACTATCAGAAGAAATCTTACAAGATATAGAAAAAGACACAGTTAAATTTGTTCCAAATTTCGACGATTCTCTAAAAGAACCAACAGTATTACCCTCTAAAGTTCCAAATTTATTGATTAACGGATCTTCAGGAATAGCTGTAGGTATGGCTACTAATATTCCACCGCATAACATGAATGAAGTAATTGACGGAACAATCGCTTTGATAGATAATCCTGATTTAGAAGTAGATGAATTGATGAAATACATAAAAGGACCAGACTTTCCAACTGGTGCAACAATCTGTGGTATAAGTGGGATAAAACATGCATACAAAACAGGCAGGGGCAAAGTCATAATAAGGGCAAAAACAGAGATCCAACCAGAAAAAAACAGGATTATGATCACTGAGATACCTTATATGGTAAACAAAGCAGACATGATAAAACAGATGGCAGTTTTAGTTAATGACGGCAAAATCAGAGGTATTAGCGACATAAGGGACGAGTCAGATAGGGAAGGCATGAGCATAGTCATTGAATTAAGAAAAGACGCCAACGCAAATGTTGTTTTGAACCAATTATACAAACACACAAGATTGCAGGATACATTTGGAATAATAACAGTAGCTTTAGTCAACAATGAACCTAAATTATTACCTCTTAATCATATGATCCAGTATTTTATTGACCATAGAAAAGAGATAATAAAGAAAAGAACAGATTTCGATCTTAAAAAAGCAGGAGCAAGGGCCCATATATTAGAGGGATTGTTAATAGCGTTAAAAGATATTGACAGTACTGTCAAACTGATCAAAGAAAGCAATTCAGTAGCAGAAGCAAAGGAAACCTTACAGACTAAATTATCAATAACAGAAAAACAATCACTAGCCATTCTTGATATGAAACTGCAAAAGCTTGCGGGATTGGAACAAGAAAAGATCAAGACAGAGCATTCTGGTTTAATAAAACTTATTGAAGAATTAAAATCTATATTAGCATCTGAACAAAAGATCTTAGATATAATAAAAACTGAATTATCAGAATTAAAGAAAAATTATGGCGATGAACGGAGATCAGATATAATTGGAGCAGAAGCAGAAACATTTGAGATGGAAGACTTGATAAAACAAGAAAAAATGGTTATTACAGTAACTCATTCTGGATATATCAAGAGGCAGCCATTAGAAACATACAAACAGCAAAAAAGAGGCGGAAGAGGGATTATTGCTGCAGGAACAAAAGAGCAGGACTTTATCGAGGATATTTTTGTCGCCAATACTCATTCATTCATATTATTCTTTACAGATAAAGGCAAAGTACATTGGCTAAAGGTCTATAACATATCAGAAGGATCAAGACAATCTCTCGGTAAATCAATCGTTAATCTATTACACTTAGAAAAAGATGAGAAAATAAGTGCGTTTGTTCCTGTTTCAAAATTTAAAGAAAATGAATTTTTGATAATGGCAACAAAGAATGGAACAGTCAAGAAAACATCATCAATGGCATACTCTAATCCAAGAAAAGGGGGCATAATCGCAATAACATTAGAACCTGATGACGAATTGATCAGGGTTGTTAAAACAGACGGAACAAAACAGATAATCCTTGCTACTAAAAATGGCTCAGCAGTTAGGTTTAAAGAAACAGATGTGAGGGCAGCAGGAAGATCTGCAAAAGGAGTTAGGGGAGCAACACTTAGAGATTCTGATCATGTAATAGACATGGTTGTTGCAGAAGATACAAAAACACTTCTAACTATAACAGAGAATGGATATGGTAAAAAAACAAACGTCTCAGAATATAGGTTAGTTCATAGGGGTGGTGTAGGAGTTAAAAATATTATATGTTCTGAAAGAAATGGCCCTGTTGTTTCAGTCAAATCAGTAACAAATGATGATGAATTGATGTTCATAAGCAAAAATGGGATTACGATAAGAACGCCAGCTCAGGGAATCTCTACTATAGGGAGAGCCACACAAGGAGTCACTTTAATGAAACTAGCAGAAAACGATCGGGTAGTTGCTGCTGCTAAGATTATAAAAGCAGAACCAAAAGAAAACAAGGATAATAAAGAAGAATCTCCTCAAGTAGAAGACAAATCAGAACCCCTGCAAGAGATAGAAAACAAATCAGAAAAACTTAATCAAATAGAAAACCATAAAGAACCACAACAAGAAATAGAAGACAAATCAGAACCTCAACAAGAGATAGAAAACAAAGCAGAAGAAAAAAAAGAGATTGAAGATAAAACAGCTCAAGACATTATTGACGAACAGGAAATCTCAGATTCCCCTACTTCAGAACAAAGTTCTGAAGATTCCGAAGAAACAGACAATTTAAATAATAAACAAGAATAAACTATTTCTATGAAAGGATTAGCAATAACTTCCAAAGGTATAGAAGATATCACATCATTAGAGATAAAGGACTTAATAAAATCCAAAGGTGAGATAAAAGATAGTTGTGTTATTTTTAATATAAAAAAATTAGAAGATCTATGCTTGCTTTGCTACAGATCCCAATCAGTAGATAAAATAATGTTATTATTGGATAATTTTGATTTTAAAGATAATAAAGATCTTGTAAAAAAACTAAAAAGCAAATTAAATAAAATAAAATTATCAGATTGGCTAGACAAAGAAACAACATTTAGAGTATCATGCAAGCTTTTGAAATCGCAGATTTCTAAAGGTTTAGAAAATTCGAAGAATTTTCAAAAAAGACTTAATAATGAAGAATTATCCTCAGAACAACTAGCAGGCGACACAGGTGCAATTATTATTGAAACCATCAAAAAAACAAAAAAATACAAACAAAAAGTAGATTTAGACACCCCAGATATAACATTCCTATTATTCATCAATCAAAATACTGCTTATTTAGGGATAGACTTTTCAGGAAGAGATTTACATAAAAGAGAATATAAAGTATTTACACACCCAGACGCATTACGCTCAACAATAGCATATTCCCTTTTAAGAATAGCAGATTTAAAACCTAAGGAATTACTTTTAGACCCTTTCTGTCATTCGGGAGAAATACCCATAGAATCAGCATTATCATCAACAAATTTTCCAGTAAACTATTACGCAAAAGAAAAATTTGCTTTCCTTAGGTTCAAACCACTCAAAAAACTAGACTTCAATAAATTTTTTGAAAAGATAGATAAAAAAATAACCAAAATTCAAAAAGCAACAATAAACTGTTTTGATCCAGAATCAACAAATCTAAATGCAGCTAAGAAAAATGCAAAGATTGCAGGAATAAAAAAATCATTAAACTTCTCTAGGATGGAAACAACAAACTTAGATATAAAATTAGAAAAAGAGATTATAGACCAAATAGTAACTCACCCACCAGAACAGACAAAATCAACTAATCCCACAGATCTAGGGGAAATATATGATGAATTCTTCTATCAATCAAAATTTATATTAAAAAAACAAGGCAAATTAGTTACAATCTCCAGAAAAACAGACCTATTAAAACAATCTGCAGAAAAACACAAATTCAAGATAAAACAAGAAAGGGAAGTTTGGTCTGGAAAACAGGTTATGAATGTAATTACTTTCTCAAAATAATCAATTAACTTTTAAAAATCATAGATTTTTAATCCTTTACGTTTCCCTTTGGTAAACGGTAAAGTTTATAAACCCTAATTTACTTCTACCTAAATAGGCAGGGATGGTACTTAGCTAACGGTTGGCAACCTTCTGGTTGTTTTCAACTGAGGAAAGTCCACCCACCAATAGCCTATGGCTATTATGGTCACTTTGTAACGAAGGTGCAGTAATGTGCGGCAACCGCACAGAAACGAGACCCCCTAAGTAAAGGATGAAAGTTGTGAAGGTTTTGGTGACAAAACTGAGTTAACCAACAGACGTTTCTTAGGAATGGATGAAACGGCGAGACCTGACCGGTGCAAGGCCTTTGAGTCGCTTAGTTAAATGCTAAGGCAAATCAGAATATGATTTGTTACAAAAGGTGGCTTATTCCAACCCTGCCTTTTTATTTTTCAAAAAAAAACAAAATGGGAAACGACAAAATTTCAATGCCTTCTGGAATGGGTGGATTAGTAAGGTACTTTGATGAGTACAAGTCCAGCATAGAATTCAAACCAGGACACATAGTCATATTATGCATTATAGTGATAATTATAATGATATTTCTGTATACTTATGGCAATGCATTATTAGGGATATAAAATGATACCTGGAATGAACCCACGAGCAATGAAGCAGGCCATGAAACGCATGGGCATCCAGCAACAAGAGATAGATGCAACAGAAGTAATAATAAAAACACCTGAAAAAGAATTAATAATAAAAAATCCTCAAGTTTCTAAAGTAAATATGATGGGCCAAGAAACATTTCAAGTTGTAGGCGAAATTGAAGAGCGGGCAATAGAAACAGAACCAGAGATTAATGAAGACGACATCAAGACAGTAATTGAACAAACAGGTGTAGATGAAGGCAAAGCCAAGGAATTGATAGAAAAACATGAAGGAGACTTGGCAGCAGCAATAATGGAATTAAAATCAGAATAATAAAAAATTATTTAAACTTCTACCTTATTATACTGTATTAAATGGAGAAATATCGGCAATTAAGAGAAATTTCCCAAAAAAAGATAAAACTAGCAGACCACATGCTTACCATGACTTATCCAGTGGTTAAAGATCCAAAACTGCTCGTGTCTGTGATGGAGAATATCTTTTTAGCTTTGACAAATGCCCTAGGATCACTATTACATTATGAAAGAACATTCAAAAAAGTTCCTCAATTTGAGGACACATTCATTTCAAAATTTCGTGTATTCAAAGAAAATTGTGCAAAGAAATACAAGATTGAAGAAAGCAACATATCTCTGATTCAGGAGATAAAAGACATAGTATTGCAACATAAAAAAAGCCCAATAGAATTTACAAGAAAAGATTCATTTGTAATTTGTTCAGACGATTACATAATGCAAACAATAACCTTAGAAAAGATGAAAACTTATATCCTAAAATCAAAATCATTCCTACAAAAAATATCAAACATCATTGAAAGAAACAATCAAATATACAACAAGGAGATAAGGAATATCTAAGATGGAAGAAGCACTAGAAGACGCAAAAGAAGAAATAAAGAGAGTAGACCATCTATTCTATGTTAGCTTAAAATACACAAGAACAGTAGATATGTTAAGGACTACAATAGGGAGGATTATCAGTACATTCGACTTTCTGATGTTAAGCCTATTAGAAAAAGCAAAAGCAAAAAAGAAGATTAGCGAAATTCCAGATATCCCTCTTGCAAAATGTGAATTGGTTGAAAGTACATATAAAGATCTTGATATAGAAAAGTACACAAAACTTTATCGATTATTTAGGAAACTGATGAGGGCACCATATACTAAGAGGGAAGAATATCGGCGGCACGTTACCATGATATCTGATCTTGAAGATCATACAATGGAGACTAATATAGATACCTTAAAAGAATCTTATGATCAAACAATAGAATTTCTAAATCTGGTTTCAGAAACAATAAGATCCAAAAAATGATAGAATACGATGGATTATTAGAGAAGGGATTCAGTAAAAAAGAGGCACAACAAACCATAGATATAATCAATAGAGCAAAAGAAGAAAAATCATCAAAGATAAAATTCCTAGATTCTATGATCTACTGGGTCTTGCTTATTGTAGCAATAATCGGCAACTTAGTTATTTCAATAGCATTAATCCCATTCTTACTCGCCTTTAAGAAAATCCCACTGTATTTTACTATTGTAATATTGGCTGCAATGTTCGGTTATTTATTTGATCAGTTGATAAAGGATATAGAAAATCTTGAAAATAAACATCAGATCATAGCATGGGCATTTATCCCTGCTTTGGCAATAGTCAATACGTATTATATGACCTCTTTCGCAAACCACGTAACAAACACATTATCATTACCTTTTGCATTACACTCACCTATCTTGATTAGTATAACCTATGTTATAGCATTTATTCTACCTTATACTATACGTAATATAATTGGAGTATCTTCTAAATATTAAAAAGGTAGCCAGCGAGAATCGAACTCGCGTCATAGGATCCACAATCCTATATTCTAACCACTGAACTATGGCCACCATTAAATAGCAATAAAAATCCTAGAAACCTTATAAACTTTTTGGAAAACTAAAATTCCTTTAGAATTTTATAAACCTCAAAACTTGTTAGAGTGTTTTGGAACCAAGTTCCTAGAAGTTTACTCTTCTTCCTTTTTCTTTGTTAATTTTGTAGCATATCCTGCTATTTTATTTCTTAACTTTTTATTAGAAACAGTCGTATACTTTTCTACTATTTTTTTGTTCTCATCAAAGCTTTCCTTGAATTCATCTTTATGTTCTTTCATCAAGTTATTGGTAGTTCTCTTAATCAATTGGTGTTTTATTCTTCCCATAACTTTAGGAAATATATCTCTCTTTTAAAACCTTTTGGTTGAGCGTAGCGAAAACCATAATGGATTAGAAATTTATTTCTAAAAGCTTTTGGTTCCCTTAAGCTATGCTCCATAGTTTTGAAATTTCCCTTATTATTATTTGCGACTGCTACTTAATAACCCCATTATGTAAACTAAAAACGTGATAACACATCCCAAACTCAAAACCAAAGGTTTTTAAATGAAGCAAAGTTTCTAACTATAAAATAGCCCGAGTTCACTTGAGCGCCTTAGGGTTTAGAACTTTGAATTCTAGGCTATTAAAATAAATTAAACATAAAATGGCAGAAAATAAAGAACCAAGCAATGATTTTAGGCATATTGTAAGGATAGCCAATACCGACTTAAACGGAGCTAGGGCTATAGGCATAACATTGAGACAAATCAAAGGAATTGGTTTCATGTTCGCTAACTTAATCTGTAATATAAGTAAGATCAATAAACAAAAGACCACTGGAGAACTAAACGAATCAGAAATTAAAGTAATAAATGATATTATCCAGAATCCATCAAAATTTGGTGCTCCTGTCTGGATGCTTAATAGGAGAAAAGATGTAGAGACAGGCGAAGATAAACACATAATCTCAGTTGATTTAAAATTCGTTCAAGATAATGATATTAAAACTATGAAGAAAATAAAATCTTATAGGGGAGTAAGGCACATGATTAATCAACCTGTAAGAGGACAAAAAACAAAGAGTAATTTCAGGGAAAATAAAGGAAAAGTGCACTTAGGTGTTAAAAGAAAACCTGGAGCAAAAGCTGGCAAGTAAATTAAATCATAAATGATAAAACTAATAAGGTAAAAATGGGACAACAAAAATCCAAGATTTTTGAGCCCCAGTTTTTAAAAAGGTAAAAATGGGACATCCAAAACTAAAGAAAAGAACATATAGGACGCCAAAACACCCTTGGCAAAAAGAAAGAATAGGGGAAGAAAAAGAACTTCTGAAAGAATTCGGACTAAAGAATAAGAAAGAAATTTGGAAAGCTAGCTCTCTTTTAAGAAAATATACAAGGCAGGCAAAGAAGTTAATTGCCCTAAGTACACCTCAGGCAGAACTGGAAAAAAAACAATTAATAACTAAATTATCTTTATTGGGTTTATTAAACGAAACATCTAAAATAGAGGATGTCTTAACCTTAACATTAAAAGATATACTTAATAGAAGATTACAAACAATCCTTTTAAAGAATAAATTATCAAAATCCATGAGGCAATCAAGACAATTTATAACACATGAACACGTCATTATCGGTGACAAGAAAATAACATCCCCTTCTTATATAGTATCAATACAAGAAGAATCTCAGATTAATTTTGCTTCTAACTCTTCTTTAGCTAGCCAAGACCATCCAGAAAGGTCTTTAGCAAAAGAAGACAAACCAACTGAATCAGCAAAAACAGAAGAAAAGAAAGAAGACAAAAAAACAGAGAAAAAAGAAGACAAACCAAAGAAAACAGAGAAAAAAGAAGAAAAGAAAGAAGACAAAAAAACAGAGAAAAAAGAAGACAAACCAAAGAAATCAGAGAAAAAAGAAGAAAAGAAAGAAGATAAAAAAGAAGACAAGAAATCAGAGAAAAAAGAAGAAAAGAAAGAAGAACCTAAAACAGAAGAAGATAAAAAATGAGAAGGGAAAACATGAGATGGGGAATTGCACACATTTACTCTAGTTATAATAATACCATAATCCATATCACAGATATATCCGGAACAGAAACATTAGCTATATCCTCTGGCGGACAAGTTGTAAAGTCAGATAGGATGGAATCTTCAGCAACAGCTGCAATGATTGCAGCAAAAAAAGCAGCAGAAACAGCAAGAGATAAAGGAATCAGTGGAATTCATGTTAAAATAAAGGCGCCAGGAGGCCATAATGGACCAAATAATCCTGGACAAGGAGCTCAGGCAGCAATAAGGGCATTATCAAGAATGGGTCTAAAAATAGGAATAATTGAAGACGTAACCCCTATCCCACACGACGGTTGTAGGAAAAAAGGGGGTAGGAGAGGTAGAAGAGTATGATAGAGGTAAGATTCTTGGACCAGGATAAAGAAAAAAACAAACTTTCTTTTGTTTTAATTAATTCAACACCTTCATTTGCAAATGCAATAAGGCGGGCGATAGTTGAAGAAGTACCTACCATGGCCATAGAAGAAGTAGAATTCAGAAAAAACAATTCTATCTTATATGATGAAATAATAGCACATAGATTAGGATTATTGCCTTTAACAACTGATTTAAAATCATATACTATTTCAAGTGAATGCAAATGTGAGGGTAAAGGTTGTGCAAGATGTCAACTAAAGCTAACATTAAAAGCTAAAGGACCAGGCATAGTTTATGCTTCTGAAATAGCCTCAAAAGATTCCGCAGTCAAACCTTTTTATACAAAAACACCAATTGTAAAACTTTTAAAAAATCAAGTACTAGAATTTGAAGCAACAGCGATTTTAGGCAAGGGCAAAGAGCATGTTAAATGGTCACCAGGTCACGTTTATTACAAAAACAAACCAGTAATCGAAGTGGATTTAAAAAAATGTGATGGGTGTGGCAAATGTGTTGAGATGTGTCCGACCAAAACATTAGAGATCAAAGATGATAAAGCATCTGTTTCAAAAGACCATTTATTGGATTGTCACTTGTGCAATGCTTGTGTAGATGCATGCCCTAAAGAAGCAGTGAAAGTTCAAGGCGCAAACGATTTTATTTTTATGATAGAATCATGGGGTCAACTTGATTGTAAAAAAATACTATTAGAAGCATCAAAAATAATTGATAAAAAATTAGATATATTTTCAGAGACACTCAAAAAAGCAAAACTTTCAAAGTGACATTAAATTTTCATAAGAAAATTTATGGCGTCCACAACATTAAATTTATAACACAAATGCAAGGTATTTTACAAATTATTATGCGAGGGTGCCGGAGTGGTCAAACGGGCTAGGTTGAGGATGTTTATCAAAAGCCTAGTGGCTTAGTGCCTGCGCGAGTTCAAATATCAAGCTGTGCTTGATGATTTAAAAAAGCGCAGTTTTTTTGAAAGCCTCGTCTCTCGCATTAAAAATCAAAACTAAAAATATAAAATGGCAAAAAGAACTGGAGCAACAAACCCATTATTATTGGGGTTGATTGAAGAATTAAAAAAGAAATCCATAGATGAAAAAATAAACTTATGGGGTAAAATAGCTTCAGATCTGGAAAAGCCTACAAGGAGAAGGAGAATTGTAAATCTTTCTAAATTGAATCACCATACAAAAGATAATGAAACTGTAATCGTTCCTGGCAAAGTGCTTGGTTCAGGGGATTTAGACCATAAAATAACAATATCTGCTTATCAATTTTCTAATAGTGCAAAAGAAAAAATAACTAGCTGTGGTGGAAAAATAATCCCATTGAGCGAACTAATTCAAGAAAGCCCAAAGGGAAAAAGGATAAGGATAATAGGTTAAAATGATACTAGACGCAACAAATATAATCATGGGAAGATTAGCAAGTTTCGCTGCTAAGCAGGCTCAATTAGGTGAAACTGTAGAAATAATCAATTGCGAAAAAGCAATTATAACTGGAAACAAATACACAACCTTTGACGATCATAAAGTAAAATTAAAAAGAGGATCTAAAAGTACCGGTCCATTTACCAATAGGACTGCAGATCGTTTTGTCAAAAGGGCAATCAGGGGCATGCTAAATTATAAAAGAGAAAATGGAATGAAATCATTTAAGAGAATAAAATGTTATATTGGCGTTCCAGAAAGTTTTAAGGATAAAAAACCAGAGGCACTTAAAAAAATGGACATAACCAAATTATCTATCTTAAAATATACAACTGTTAAGGATGTTTGTAAAATCATAGGTGGGAAATTATGAAAACAATTGTTACATCAGGAAAGAGGAAGAGGGCAATTGCAAGAGCAACCCTGAAACCCGGAAAAGGAAAAATCAGGATAAATAAAAAACTTATAGATTGCTATGAACCACGGCTTTATAGGTTAAAATTAAGAGAACCTTTAATCTTAGCAGGGGATCTAGCAAATAATTTAGACATTAGTGTTAATGTTTATGGTGGCGGAATTGCATCCCAGGCAGAAGCATCAAGATTAGCAATTGGTAGGGCATTAGTTGAACACTCAAAAAGTGAAAAATTAAAGGAAAAATTCTTAAAGTATGACAGGCAGCTATTAGTTGCAGACATAAGAAGGAAAGAACCTTCAAAACCAAACAGACACGGCAATGCTCGTGCAAAAAGGCAAAAATCATACAGGTGATACAAAAATGATAATTCCAATAAGATGTTTCAGTTGTGGCAAACCATTAGGCCATTTATGGGAAGAATATCTTGAAAGAGTAAAAAAAGGCGAAGATAGAAAAACCGTAATGGATGAATTAGGTCTGGAAAGATACTGTTGCAGGTCTTTATTTTTAGGTCATGTTGACTTGATAGATATAGCAGCTCAGTTCAAAAAGGTTTGAAACTATTCTAAAATTTTTATTTTTTTTCTTAATATATTTATTCTAAAAACCCAAATATTTTAATATTAAATTTTTATAAGTTTGCCTTTCAAAAATTCTACAACTTCTGGGGGAAATTTGATTTGAATACTTTCTTCTTCTTGTGCAGAAATAAACCTACCACCCATATACCTTACCCCCTTTTTAGGCGTAAATAAATCAACATGCAGGTGTGGGTATTGTGCATATCCTGAATCTCCTGAAAATCCAATCAATTCTCCCATCTTTACGTTCTGTCCGACTCTAACAAAATTACCTTCATGGGCTAAATGGACATACTGGGAATAAATGTTTTTTTTATGCTTTATTACAATCACATTCATTTTATTAAAGAAATATTTTGTTAGTGCCACACGCAACCTTTCCATATCATTAAGTGCATCCCTCACATCAGAAGATTCATCTACTATGCTGGAAATTAATCCCTTATGTACTCTTACATAATCTTCTAATTGCCTGTTCTGTCTGTTATATAAGATTAAACAAAGTTCTTGACCTGAACTTATGTTTGAATCTACTTTTACACATGTTACAGTTCCATCACCTATGGACAGGACTTTTGTACCTGCATTAACCAAAAAATCAAACGCATGTAACGTACGTACAACCCTCTGACTATTATCAAATACTGGATGCTGCCATAGGGGATTCTCATACAAAGGTGAAGAGCCCATAGCATCAATAGAATCAAATGGTACGGGGATGTGGTGATAAATTCTATTACCCCAATTCAGTAATGTAGCAATTTCTTGAGGTTTAATACCTGCTTCTTTAAGTTGAGGCGAAAAATAACTTAGATCTGTCAAAAATCTTTCTCTCTTTCTTGGATTTCTATCAAAATCTCTAATAAATGGATACTTCCAAAGAATATCTCTCTTTTGTTCAGATAAAAAGTCTAACATATTAACTAAGTTTTATATCTCATATTTAAATTTGTTGAAGAAAAAAGGAACAACACATAGATTTGATCAAAAACATCAAAATTGGATATAATAGTTTTTGATCAAACAGATTTACAAAACCACCATAATTCAATATCCACTAGCTACATATTTGGCAAGTGGGATTCCTTAAAATTTTAAGGTTTCGGGACTTCTAAAGCCAAAATCCAATACTCACTTGCCACTTGCCAACCACCCCCATAAGGTATTTAAATGAATGAGTCTTACACTATTATAACATAATTTGACTGAGTTGGTTTTAATGGAACAAGGTAAGGCATTGGTTGTTTTTCAAGACAAAAAGATACGGCGAATCTGGTTTAGTGATGAATGGTGGTTTGTGGCAGTTGATATAGTTGAAGCCCTAACAGATTCAAAAGATCCTAAGGGATATTTAAAAGATATGCGAAGGCGTGATGGTGGTTTTGCTGAAGGGTGGGGGCAAATTGCCACCCCCCTTCCTGTAGATACTCAAGGTGGAATGCAAAACTTGAATTGTGTATCTACAAAAGGTGCATTTAGACTCATTCAATCAATACCTTCAAAAAAAGCAGAACCATTTAAAAAATGGTTAGCCAAAGTGGGTTATGAACGAGTCCAAGAAATCGAAAACCCAGAACTAGCTCAAAAGCGTATGAAAGGACTATACAAATCAAAAGGATACTCTGATGATTGGATTGAAAAAAGAGTACGGGGCATTGCAATAAGGGATGAATTGACTGACGAATGGAAGAAAAGAAATGTAGAAACAGATAAAGAATTTGCAATCCTAACTGCAGAGATCTCAAAAGCAACATTTGGCATTACACCAAGCGAATACAAGAAACTTAAAGGATTAAAAAAAGAAAACTTAAGAGACCATATGGATGATTTAGAGTTAATATTCAATATGTTAGGCGAACGAATTACAACAGAAATAACAAAAAACCAAGATGCACAAAAATTTGACCAATGTTCAAAAGCAGCAAAAGAAGGTGGAGAAGTAGCAGGAAATGCCAGAAAAGACGCTGAAACGAAAATTGGTAAGTCAATAATAAAATCTCAGAATTATCTTCAGGATAAGGAAAAAGGCCAAAGAGATCGATTAGAAGAGAAACCAAAATAATCATATAATCCAATATTAATTTCTGACCACAAGTATTTTAAATTCTGCTTGATTTTCAGTCAATAATATGGCAGACTTTAATAAAATAGCCAAGAAATGGCAAAAGATTTGGGAAGAAAAAGAAATCTTCAAAGTTAAACAAGATTCTAAAAAGAAAAAATTCTATGTTCTTGAAATGTTTCCATACCCTTCTGGTTATCTCCATATGGGTCATGTAAGAAATTATTCTATCGGAGACGCATTTGCAAGATACAAAAGAATGCAAGGCTTCAATGTTTTATATCCTATGGGTTACGATGCATTCGGCCTTCCAGCAGAAAACGCAGCAATAAAAAAAAAGGCAGACCCTGCAGAGTGGACAGATAAAAATATCGAAGGTATAAAAGCACAGCAAAAACTTCTTGGCTTAAGTTACGATTGGAATAGAGAAATAGCTACATGCCATAAAGAATATTATAGATGGAATCAATGGATCTTCCTTAAATTTCTGGAAAAAGGTTTAGCATATAAAAAGAAATCTTTTGTAAATTGGTGCCCTAAATGCAATACAGTCCTTGCTAATGAACAGGTCGAGGATGGCAAATGCTGGAGATGCAAATCTGAAGTTGATCAAAAAGAACTTGAACAATGGTTCTTCAAGATAACTGATTATGCCAAAGAGCTTCTAAAAGATATCGATAAATTAGAGCATTGGCCAGACCGTGTCAAAACAATGCAAAAGAATTGGATAGGAAAAAGCGAAGGGACAAATATACACTTTAAATTAGAAAATTCAGATCAAATCCTAGAAACATTTACCACTAGGTGTGACACCATTTACAGTGTTACTTTCATTGTTATTGCTCCAGAGTCCCCCCTTGTTCTAGAATTATCAAAAGGAACAGACCAAGAAGAGGAAGTAAAAAAAGTTCTTAGAGAAATCAGCAAACAAACAATTATTGAAAGAACAACTCCAGAAGGCAAAGATAAGATTGGAGCATTTCTTGGAAAATATGCTATTAACCCAGTAAATGGGGAAAAAGTCCCAATCTATGTTGCAAATTTTGCGTTAATGTATGGCACAGGTATTGTAATGGCTGATGCCCATGACCAACGTGATTTTGAATTTGCAAGAAAATACAAAATTCCATTAAAATTTGTCATAAGCGACGATGGTTCTGAAATTAATCCAGAAAAGGCCACAAGAGCATTCACTTCAGATGGTATTATTTATAATTCAGGAGATTTTTCAGGAATGAATAACAGGGATGCTCTTCCAGATATGATGGATTGGATTGAAAAAAAAGGTTATGGTAAAAAGACCACTAACTACAAACTTAGAGATTGGCTTATCTCAAGACAAAGGTACTGGGGAACACCCATACCTGTTGTATACTGTGATAAATGTGGATTAGTGCCTTTATCTGAAAATGATTTACCAGTGGTCTTACCAAAAGATGTTAAATTTACTGGAAAAGGAAACCCACTTGAAACATCTGAATCTTTCAAAAAGTGTAAATGCCCTAAATGCAATGGCGATGCAAGAAGAGAAACAGATACAATGGATACATTCGTAGATTCTTCATGGTATTTCTTAAGATATTGCAGTCCAAAAGAAAATAAACTTCCTTTTGATAAGAAACTAGCAGAATATTGGATGCCGGTCGACCAATACATTGGCGGTATAGAACACGCAATATTGCATCTACTCTACGCTAGGTTCTTTACAAAAGCATTAAGAGACTTAAACTTAATAAAATTTGATGAACCATTTACCAGATTATTAACTCAAGGCATGGTTATCAAAGATGGCGCAAAGATGTCCAAAAGCCTTGGAAATGTAGTTGATCCAAAAGGGATAATTGATAATTTTGGTCCAGATACTGCAAGACTTTTCATGTTATTTACAGCAATGCCTGAAAAAGAACTAGAATGGTCAGACCAAGGGGTAAATGGCTCTTTTAGATTCATCAACAGAGCATACGCTTTAGTAGAGAAACAACCAAAATTCAATGATGAAATAACTAATAAAGACAAACACATGATTTCAAAATTAAATAAAACCATAAAGAAAGTAACAGAATTTATTGAAGAATTTAAATTAAGCCTTGCAATTGGCGCAATAATGGAACTTGTAAATGATGTTTACAAATACAAAGAAAAAGAAGTGAACAAAAAGATATATTCTGAATGTATAGATAATATCAGTTTATTGCTGGCACCATTCATACCTCATACTGCAGAAGAGATGTGGGAACTCTCTGGAAAAAAAAGCATGATTTCAGTAGAGAAATGGCCTTCTTTTGATGAATCAAAGATAGATTCCAAAGCAGAAGCAGGAGAAACAACAATCTCACAAACAATAAAAGACATAAAAAGAGTTTTAGAACTGATAAAAGTAGACCATCCTAAAAATATAAAAATAATAATCTCACCAAAATGGAAATATGACCTTTTCACATTATTAAAACAAGAGATACAAAAAACCAGGGATATAAAATCACTTATGCAGTTATGCATGGGTGAAAAAACACTAAAACAATATGGAAAAGACATATCTAAGATAGTACCTTCGGTAATTAAAGACCCTTCCAAACTCCCTGAAGTGATGTTATCACAAGAACAAGAATTTGATAATATAAACAATTCTATAGAAGACATAAAAGAAGAATTTAAGTGCGAAATTACAGTCGAACTTGCAGATCAAAGCAAAGAGCAAAAGGCAAATAACGCATCTCCTGCAAAACCTGCTATTTTGATAGAAAACTAATTCTAAGTTCAATATAGCTAATATACAGTAAAATTTAAATAAACTAACTATTATATCCTCTCTAGAGGGGGTGTTGGATTGAAAGACTTACAATCTAGTATTGAAAAGCTTAGAGCTAAACAGCTTGCTCTTAGGAAGTTAAAACTCCATCATTTTACAAAAGAAGAATCACAACAAGAGCTAAATCAATATACTAATTCTTTGTCTAAAGAAGATGTATGCAAATACATGACAGGAATTTCTGGGATAATCAATCTATGTAATAACCACTTCGAATGCAAATTCAAAGGTGAAATATACAAATCATTTACAAAAAACCCAAGAAAAGAATGTTTAAGGGCTCGAGCTGTAAAATTTGAGAAGATACTTGAACATTAATATTCTTTCTTAATGAATATAGACCATATTGATATTACAAATACCTTTATTGAAAGCAATACTAATGCTATTGTAATTGTTATTTCCTTCCAGTTTTTCTTACCATCTTCAATACCTACTTCACTTTCAGTTTTACCATCCCCTAGGACTGCTTCATTAGTATCCTCAAGATTATTGATAAGTTCAGGCACCCCCTCAGATTTATTTATACATTCATCATCAAACTCACATAATTTATTACCATCAACATCAGAAATATCATTCACATGCAAAACTCTTGGTTCACTATCAGAAGCATTAACAATAATAAAACTCAGTAAAAAAACCAACAATACTATAATTTTTTTCATATTCTAACTTATAGGCTCATAGCATATAAATCTTTTGAAAACCAAAATTTATATTCTAAAATATTTTCTAATCATTCTAAAATAGGAGGTTTTAAATATAAAACCCCCACTTCTAAATATATTATGAAATCAACTAGTAAACAAATATCAAGTACAGTTTTGCTAGTTGACAAATTCTTTAAATTTGCTCAAGTAGGAAAAATTTTTAATTTTTCTGTAGTTTCACTTCTATTACTTCTAGTGTTATGATTGCCCTAATTCTTATAACCAAGAGTTAAGGGCCATAGGAAACTTTTCTTTTTTAATTTTAAGACTTAAATATAAGAAACTTTTTAAGACTAAATGTCTTAAAACGGTTTTGAAAATGGAAAATTTCAAAAAGATTTATAAAAAACTAAATTCAAGGTGAAAAACATGGAAAAAATAATCATTTTTGACACAACATTAAGGGACGGCGAGCAAAGTCCTGGAGCTAGTTTGACTACCCCGGAAAAGCTTATCATAGCTAAACAATTGGCAAAACTAGGTGTAGATGTAATTGAAGCAGGTTTTCCTATAAGCTCAGATGGTGATTTTGAAGCTGTTAAGTTAATTGCAAAAGAAGTAAAAGGCCCAATAATATGTGGATTATCTAGAGCTAAGAAACAAGATATAGACAGAACCTGGGATGCCATTAAATTTGCAGATAAGCCAAGAATTCACACTTTTTTTGGAACAAGCGACTTACATCTTAAACATCAATTTAAGAAAACAAAACAAGAAACAATAGATCTTTCAGTTGAAGCAGTAAGGTATGCTAAGAGTTTATGCCAAGATATAGAGTACAGTGCAATGGATGCATCAAGAACAGATCCAGAGTTTTTGTATGAATTAATAAAGAGGGTAATCGAGGCTGGAGCCAATACTATAAACATTCCAGATACAGTTGGTTACGCAGAACCTGAAGAGTTTGGAGCTATTATCAAGAAGGTTTTTGAAAAATTAGGGCATTTAATAGAAAAAAACAATGTTGTGATTAGTGTACACTGCCATAATGATCTAGGACTAGCAGTAGCAAACTCACTAGAAGCTGTAAAGAACGGTGCAACACAAATAGAATGTACTATAAATGGACTTGGCGAACGTGCGGGTAACTGCTCTCTTGAAGAAATTGCTATGAACATAAAAACTAGAAAAGACTTTTTTAGAGGATACTCCACGAACATTGATACTAAAGAGATACTTCATACATCCCAGTTAGTTTCAAATTTGACTGGAATGGGTGTCCAAAGAAACAAAGCAATTGTTGGTAAGAATGCCTTTGCGCATGAGTCAGGAATCCATCAACATGGACTATTAAATGAGAAATCAACTTACGAAATCATGAATCCCAAAGATATAGGTTGGTCAGGTACTAACTTTGTAATTGGAAAACATTCTGGAAAACATGCTGTAGAGGTTGTTTTGAAAGACATGGGTTATGATTTTAAGAAAGAACAAGTTGATAAGGTTATAACTAAGGTAAAGGAACTTGCAGACAAACAAAAAGAAATTATGCCTGAAGATATTATAGCTATTGCAACAGACGTAGCTGGCGAACTTTCAAAAGAAGAAGAAATAATAATCTTAGATGAAGTAAAAGTCACAGCAGGAAATAAAATAAAACCAGAAGCAACAGTTACTTTGATAGTTGATGGAAAAAAGAAAACAGGCACTGGAAAAGGCGTTGGCCCAGTAGATGCAGTAAGCCATGCAATCAGAACAATGATAGATCCATCTATTAAACTAAAAGAATATGGCCTAAAAGCAATAACTGGCGGAACAGACGCATTAGCAGACGTTTCAATAAAAGTTCAGGACTCAAAATCAAATGTTTTCAAAGCAGAAGCAGTTAATGAAGATATCATTATGGCCTCTGCTATAGCATTGATAAAAGGTATGAACAAAGCATTAAATTTTCAAAGAAACAAACAAAACAAAAGGATACACGCACAGTATTAACATCTCAGAAATTAATTTTTCTGAGTAAAGCACTTCATTCAGAACACCACTGAAGAAGCGCTGTGCCAAACAACCTATGGAGGTAGAAAATGAACGGAGCACATACAATAGTTAAAACATTGATTAAAGAAGGAGTAACTGTAACATTTGGATTTCCAGGTGGATCAGTAATACCATTATTTGACGCTTACCTTGATTATAAAGGCAAGCTAAAGAATATTCTAGTTAGACATGAACAAGGAGCAGCTCATGCAGCAGAAGGATATGCAAGAGCTTCAGGAAAACCAGGGGTCTGTATATCTACTTCTGGACCAGGGGCTACTAACCTAGTTACAGGTATAATGGACGCTTATATGGATTCTACACCTATAATAGCCCTTGGAGGTCAAGTCCCTACGTCATTGATAGGGAATGATGCTTTCCAGGAATCTGATATGATGGGCATAACCTTGCCGATAACAAAACACAATTTTCAGGTTAGAACACCCAATCAGATGGCTTCAACAATTATGAAATCATTTAAGATTGCATCAGAAGGAAGACCTGGTCCAGTCTATGTAGACTTACCAAAAGATACGCAAGTAGGTGAAGTTACAGAACCAATACCTGAAGAAGTTTCAATAGCTGGATTTCAACCAACATTAACACCTAATCCATTACAGGTAAAAAAAGCAGCAGAAGCTATTGTAAATTCCAAAAAGCCATTACTTTTAGTTGGTCAGGGCGTAATAATTTCAGGAGCTTCAAAAGAATTGCATGAATTAGTTGAAATTGCACAAATTCCTGTAACCACAACTTACATGGCCAAGGGGGCTTTCGACGAATATCATGACTTAAGCTTAGGTTCAATAGGTATGCATGGAAGGAAAATTGCTAATTACGCAACAATCCATTCAGATTTGTTAATCTCATTAGGTTGTAGATTCTCAGACAGGATAACTGGAAACCTAAAAACCTATGCAGAAAATGCTAAAGTCATTCACGCAGATGTTGACCCAGCTGAAATAGGAAAGAACGTTAAAGTAGATATACCTATAGTTGGAGATGCAAAAAATATAATTTCAGCCCTTGTAGCCGAGTTAAAGAATCTACTTTTGAAATCGAAGATTTCTAAAGGATTAGAAAAGCAAGAGGCTTTTCAAAACAAACCAAAACCAAAAGAACAATGGGTTAAGAAAATAAAGGAATTCAAGGCATCTTGCGATAAATGTGTTAAAGTTCCAAAAACAGCAAGAATGCATCCAAGGGATGTTATGTACGCATTAAATGGAATATTAAAGCCAGAAGACATAGTTGTTACTGGAGTTGGTCAGCACCAGATGTTTGCAGGCCATTTCTTAAAGATGAGAAAACCCAGAACATTTATCACATCAGGTGGGGCAGGAACAATGGGTTATGGTTTTCCTGCAGCAATAGGTGCAAAAGTCGCTAAACCAGACTCAAATGTGTTTTTAATAGATGGTGATGGATCATTTCAGATGACCTTACAGGAGTTGGCAACAGTAAAAGAAGCAGGAATAAAAGTTATCATCTTGATTATGAATAATTCTTGGCTAGGTATGGTTCGACAATGGCTTGAATTATTCTTCGACAAGCGATATTCTGAAGTTCATTTAGGTGACGTACCAGACTTTGTCAAAATTGCTGAAGCATATAACTTAAAGGGGATAAAAGTAAAGAAAAAGGAAGACCTAGATAAAGCTATAAAACAAGCAATAAGTAATAAAGAAACAACAATTGTAGACATTTTGATAGATAAAGAATCAAATATATTACCAATGTTGCCTCCTGGCGGCCACATCAAAGATGCATTTGGTGGGTGTATGGCAGGACAGGGAAAGTTTTTCGAGGGTGATTTATAATGGGAAAAGAAAGAAAACACGTAATTGCAATGCTTGTTGAAGACCAACCAGGTGTATTGACTAGAATTGCTGGAATGTTTGCTAGACGGGGCTTTAACATAGAGACTATCACAGTTGGAAAAACCACTAAAAAAGGAGTTAGTAAGATGGTAATCACAGCAGTAGGTGATGACTCTACATTAGAACAGATGGAAAAACAAGTAAATAAATTAATTGATACTATCAAAGTTATAGAAATGCCAGAGGATAGTTCAGTTATCAGAGAACTTTGCTTGATTAAAGTAGCCATACCTAATAAAAAAGCAAAAGAAGACATCTTGAGATACACCAAAATATACAAGACAAAGATAGTAGACATAACTCAAAAGTCAGTAACAGCAGAATTAATCGGAGAGCCAGCTAAGGTAGACGCATTTATCGATTTGATGAAGCAGTTTGGGATAAAAGAGATAGCTAGAACAGGTGTAACAGCAATTAGTAGAGGTTAAAGATGGATATTGAAGTCAGGAAACCAACTGAAGAAGAACAAAAAGAAGCTGAGTCATGGGGAATCTGGGAAAAAGAAGTCTCAGAATTTCCATGGGAATATTCTGATAAAGAAACTTGCATTCTGATAGGTGGGGAAGTAGAAGTAACTTTAGAAGATAGGTCCAAGGTAAATTTCAAAGCGGGGGATTATGTGGTCTTTCCAAAAGGCCTAAAATGCACTTGGAAAATCACAAAACCAGTTAAGAAATATTATAAGTTTGGATAAAACTCATATAGCCCTATATATTATATTTTTAACCATTTTATTATTTTATTTCTGCAAAAAAACCCTGAAATAAATAAATTTAAATATGATTTATCTTAAAATGGGTATTATGTGGTTTTTCAAGAAAAAAGTTAAAGAACATAAAGGACTTAAACCTAAAAAAGAGCATATCAAACAATCTTATCAATCTAAGCTAGATGCACTTAAAAGAAAAAAATTTAATATGGATCAGGTTATAGATTTATTTCAGGAATTTATGGGTGAATATTATCATCTAAATTATGAATTCTCATTAGAAGAGCTTAAAAAAGACCTTGACAAAAAAAGGATAAGAAAGAAACTAAAAAATGAGATAGATGAATTCATAGACCAGTTATCTGAATTAAAATATAACCCTAAATTAAACATCCTGGAGATGCATGAGATAATCGATGAAACTAGCCGTATAATCAATGAACTTTGATAATTCTTGAAATGTCTATTATATTTCTAAGGTACTGTCTTGTATTTTGTGTTTATAAGTATTTCTTCTAAGAATAACATAGCTAATCCGATAAAAATCAAGATTAAAGACAGATCAAACGATTTTCTTGCTGTTTTAACAGAAGCAATTTCCTTAAATGAGTTCTCTAAATCTTCTTTACTCTTAGTTCTAAAATAAGTGCCCTCAGAAAGTTCTGCAATCTTCTCTAAACTTTGTTCATCAAGGTCAGATACAAAATCAACCCCTGCAATTTTGCCACCTTCTTCTGTTCCAATACCTATTGTAAATATCTTTACATTCTTTTTTCTGGCATAATCAACAGCATCCTCGACAATAGTCCCTGTATTACTTCGCCCATCTGTCATGAGTACAATTGCATTGGGTCCCCCTTCTTCAAACATATTTGAAGCAGTTATGATTGTATCTCCTAGATTAGTCCCCCCTGTCTTTTTTATCCCCAATACCCCTATTCTATCTTTTAATGTGGACTTGTCATCGCTAAGTTCTTGTTCTTCAAATACAACACTTGAAAAACTTACTAATCCTATCTTAGTTCCCCTAGGGGTATAATCTATAAATTTGATTGCAGTATCTTTTACAGCTTCCATCCTAATCGGTAAAAGATCATCAGCCATCATAGAAGTAGAACTGTCCAATGCTAAAACATAATCAAAAGAAGCTATTTCTCCTTCATACCATAATGTTGCTCCTGTGATTGACATAATAAGGAAACTATAAGCAAGCGTCCTTATAGTTACAATCAGTAGATTTTTACTCCTCAAAAAACCCTGATATGGCTTTCCAAAAAGAAAACCTTTTGAAACCCTTTTCATAGCTTCAAAATTAGCAAACTTAAGTGCAGCAGTCTTTACATACCTCAATGTAAATATATGACCTAAGACTATGAAAGGCACAGCCCACAAAAGCCATAAGTATCTAATTTGAATAAATGTTATCTCCATTTTTTTGCCCTCTTCAAAAATAGATCATACAATGGTTTTACAAAGTCTTTTGATGTATCTGTAATGATAAAATCTGAATTATTCTTTATGAATAATGTTTTTATCTCTGATTCTTGCTGTGATGCTGCCCTTTTGTAACTTGTATTTATTTTATTAGGTTCAATCAACAGCTGTTGACCAGTATATGGATCCTCAATAACTACTTGTGCACTCATTTTAGGTATACTTCTATCGATAGGATCTCTCACCATTATACCAATTACATCATATTTATGCATTACAATTTTAAGATATCTTTTCCAATCTCCACTTAATCCTATAAAATCTGATACTATAAATACAATACCATATTGATCTATATAACTTAATAGAAATTTTAATGCGCTTACTAGATTACATTTCCCCCCATAATGTTTCATCTCTACAATATGCTTTGTGAATTTATAAAAATTTTTTATTCCTTTTTCAGGTTTCTGTTTGTGATTTACAGAATCATTAAATAAACAAAAACCCGCATTGTCTCCTGAATTTAATACAGAATAATAGAGTGCAGATATCATCTCTGCTGAATATTCCATCTTTAATTTTGAAGTAGTTCCTAGTGTCATAGATGCAGATGTATCTATAACAAAAAAGATATTGATATCTCGTTCTTCAACATATTCTTTTATCAGGATGTTATTGGATCTCTTAGATGCCTTCCAATCAATTAAACTGGCGTCATCTTGCTGCCCATATAATCTGTAGCTGTCAAATTCCAATCCCCTCCCCTTAAACATAGATTTATATTTTCCCATAACCCCCCCTGTAACAATCCCTTTTGTTGTTATCTCAAGATGTTTTACAGATCCTATTAGGGCTTTTGATAACTTAAATGCCATTTTATCTTATCGGGACTCGTTTTAATAGCTCTTCTATCACTTGATCAGTTGTAATTCCTTCCGCTTGTGCCTCATAATTCAGAAGAAGTCTATGCCTTAATATTGGTAGGGCGATATTTTTAACATTCTGGGGAGTTACAAAATCCTTTCCTTTCATAAAAGCATCTGCCTTAGCAGCGACAAAAAGCCCTATGGATGCCCTTGGAGACGCACCATAATCTAGATATCTACCGTATTTAAGTTTATATTTATCTGTATTTCTTGTTGCTTCAACAATCCTTACGATATATTCTTTTACTTTATCGCCGACTATTATTTTTTTAACTCTTTCTTGCATCTCTATTATTGTTTTTGGGGTTATCACTTTCTTTATTCCAAAACTATTAAACTCTTTAACATTTAGGTTACTACCTAATATATTTTTTTCCTCAGTGGGTGAAGGATATTTCATCTTTATTTTGAATAAGAACCTGTCCAGTTGCGCTTCAGGTAATGTATAGACTCCAGCTGATTCTATTGGATTTTGTGTTGCCATCACAAAAAATGGTTTGTCAAGATCATAGGTCTTCTTTCCGATAGTAACTTGTTTTTCACCCATGGCTTCTAATAAAGCAGACTGTGTTTTTGGTGGTGCCCTGTTAATCTCATCAGCTATGACGAAATTAGCAAATATTGGTCCTTTTACTGTAACAAATCCCTTTTTTTCGTCATAAGCGATAATCCCCACAATATCTGTTGGGAGCAAATCAACTGTAAATTGTATTCTTGAGCATGTTGCACCAGTTGCTTCGGCTATTACTCTTAAAAGAAATGTTTTAGCTATTCCAGGTACACCTTCAACAAGTATATGGCTGTTTGTCAATATGCCTTTTATTATATTATTTATTACATTTTCTTGACCAACAACTGCTTTAGAAATCTCATTCTTGATAGCATCAATTTTATCTTTATAATGATCTACTTTTGCCATATTACCTGCACCCCTTTTTATTCATTTTTTTATTTTAAACTATTTAAATCTTCCTTTTCCCCTTCCTCTTCAAAAAATAAGATCCTACACCCAATAATATAATCAATACAATAACACCTATTAGCCACCTATTAGCAAGTGGAGAATTTTTTTCCATCTCACTATACTCATCACTAAATCCTTTACTGACCTTCCTACAAGCATCAATTGCATTTTCAAGCAGTACCTTTGCACCATCTATATTTTCATCCTGGAGCTCAGATAATGCCCTCTTAAGCCCAACATCAAAGTCCAGGCACTCAGAATACTCTAAGAATAACTCAGAAACAGCCTCAACTTTCTTTTCAAATTTGATATAATCCATCCCAGCAACCACTAAACCACTGACCATAGTCATTACTTCAGGATTCTTGGATTCTGCAGTAATATCCACATAATAATACCCATACTTAAACGCATCAACTAAAATTTCAGACTTTACAGTTTCAAGACCCTTAATTTCTGCAAAGAATGCATTCTTAAGCTTAACATCTACGCCATCTTGACTTTCAACATTTAGATAGACATCTTTTATCGGGGTAGTATCTTTATTCTTTACTAAAACCTCCATCTTGCCTTCTTCACTCATAGATATTTCCAGCTTCTTATCTGTACTGATTTCTAGGGCATTATCTCTTTTCTTATAGACAACACCCCCACTCCCTGAAATTGTTGTAGTTATAGTCTCTGTAACTTTAGTAGTTACAGTGCTGATATTGGTTTCTGTCCTTATACTCTCAGCTATGATAAATACGCTTAGATTAGAAACACTAAATGTGATGATATTTTCAGCACTATTAACAGTAGCAGGAATTTCTGTCCAATTACACTCAATAGTAGATTCACACTTATAAGCTTCTAGATTACCTTCATCAATTATAGAATCGACAGATGAGCTGTAGTTATAGCTAACATCTAATGTAGTAAATCCCAATGAAGAGTTTATCTCAAACTGATCAATATTTACCCTGTTCAAAGGTGCAGCTATAGTGTCATCTATATCTACAAACTCAAGAACAGAGTTTGTAGATGTATTTATAGTTGCATTATTAAGTGTGATATCTGTTTTATCTGTCTCAATAAGTATATTATACTGCCCAGAAGGCGTCAAAGCAGATATATTTGCCCCCTGGAACAATATCTGGCCATTATTAACATCCCTTACAATTATATTGTTCCCGCCTATGCTTGTTAAGGTTATGCTTGCATTGTTTCCTGCATAGAACTTTAGGTTTGCAGTATCATTAAAAGTATTCTCGTCATATACTGTAGCCTCTATTTCATAAGCCCTGTTTGAATCAGGGGTGTAGTTGTAATAATAGATATATTCCTTTCCAGTATTGTCTATACTATGAGCATCCAACACATTAGAATCAATGGTCAATATAGCCATTTCCAAAGCCAAAGATACGTTAAAGCCAAGAGCAATATTTACTGTATTGTCTACATTTGTATATGTTTTTGTAGTGTTCAGAACAGTGATAACAGGTGGGTCATATAAATCCGGCTCTCCAGATAAAGCAGGTTCGGTCAGGATATACCTTGACATACTATCTCTGGTTAAGGTTACAGTATTAAGTGTAGTATTGATAAGAGGACTTTGTTTTACAAACACACAATCGCTAAGATTACCGCACCTATACATATTGATTGCAGATTCAATGGTCAAAGTATGCTCTATGTCAGAGTAATTATAGGTCATAGTAAAATTAGAAAAGCTCATATTAGCTTCTATATCATACATGACTATCCTTCTCTGTCCAGATGGGTGCTTTGTTTCATTTGTCCTCGGGACATAAGTTACTAAGTTAGTAGTATTGTCGCTGACATTTACATTCTTAAAATCAATCTTCTTAGGCTCGTCATTCAAAGTGACATTCAGGTCATAATAACTAGTACTAGGCATAGTCATATAGGCATAAGTGCCAGAACTCAATATATCACCAGTGCACCTGTCCATAATGATTATCCTACTTATACTTGAACTGGATAGATTGACAGTCTTACTGGAATTACTTACAATTAAGTTGATACTCTTTTGCACAGTCTGGTTATCAATATCCATTATATTAGCGACTAATGTATAAGAGCCAGACACATTAGGTACATAACTAAAGTTAAAGTAAGAAACATAATCACTAGCACCAGTATCATCTATATTGTTGCCTGTCTGCGTACCTAAAACCTCATTTCCATTAGGGTGCATTATGGTCAAATTGACATTTTCAAGCAGACTATCCATATCAAATTCAGTTATCAGGTTAAGATTAGTGTTGTTCATGGTATAAGTCTCATTAGAGCATAGATAACCGACAGATGGGGCAGCTGTTTCACCAGAAGCCCTCCCTAATCTTAACCTTATACTATCTGTAATATTCATCCAAGTACCAGTTGCTGTATTCCATCCATAAGCAGTTATGTTCAGATATCTGGGTGAGGCGCTGGTTATAGTATAGATAGCTGTGTAATATATACTATTGTTTATTGTTTGTAGTTTTTCTATTCCAGTTAAGTTGTTTATATGTATGCTTATGTTGTCTATGTAATCACTTCCATATATAATTGTGGTGTTTATGACAACGCTTTCACCGGACCTTACAATAGTATTGTTTTTTGGCGAGGTAATGTTTAATAATCCTACAATATAGGTTCTATATTCACTTGTGTTTGAATTATTTGCATCGTCATAGCATGTTACTGAGATGTTTCTAAATCCCCCTGAAAGTATTAAAGAAGCGTTTCCATAGCTAGCGTTAGCTGTCTGCACTAAGCTTTGTTCTGCTGCATCAACAACAGGATAGCAGTCTAATAATTTATCTAAGTTGTCCCTGACAGTCCAGTTTATTGTTATTGTTTTGTTGCCTGCTAGGTTGTCTGCAGGGGTTGGGCTGTATAATGTTATGTTCCAAGGATTAGTTAAGTCAATTGTTATGTTTCTTGTCTCTGTTGCGTTGTAGTTGTTTGCTTTATCGTATACTGTTGCATTGTACCAGTAGGTTTTTCCTTCCTCTAAATTAGTGAAGTTTGTCCTATGTAGGTTGTATAAGTTAATTAGTTCTATCTGTGTTAGTGCTTTGTTGAATATCATTACTTCGTCGATTGTGCCGTTATGACTCTCATCATCGTAATAACTATATCCTATCCTCAAATCTTTCCCTGATAGATTCATTGTTCCTGTTGCGGATTCACCAGCGTGATAAGTTCCATCTAAATAAGCATAAGTATATGTTCCATTCCAAACAAAAACTAGATGATGCCATATACTATCATTTAAATACCCAAAATTAAAAGTAGAAGTTCCGTCTCCAAGTTGATTATGTCTAAATACAAAAGAATCGTTAACCATATCAAGGTAAAAATTCGTACTGCCTTTATCTATAATTGAGGGTCCTTTTTCATTTCCTATAGTTTTAGTCCAAGCAGAAACAGTAATTCCAGAAGTATTACTAAATACTTGAAGAGATTCACTATCTTCAATTTCAATATAATCTCCATCACCATCAAACACACCAGCATTTCCAAAATAACCATCTCCTAAATAAGTATCTGAATAATTAGTCCCGTCATTGTTATAATCTGAATAATCCTTATAATCATCATCAAATTTCCAGTATCCAACTAAATTATTAGAAAGATTAAAATAAGAGCCGTTTGAATACATCAATGAAGTTGAATTATATAGGTATATTGTTGAGTTCTTTTCATGTGTTTCATTTACTAAGATTTTAATCTCAAACCAATCATATTTCCAATAGCTGCCGTCTGCCGGCATTGATGAGTCAAATCTTATTACTGGTTTTGTTTGGTCTGTATAATAAGTTCTATTTGCTGATGCAAACCTGCAGTTGCTTAGATTATCACAGGCATAGCAGTTCCATACAAATTCTTTTTCATCTAAATCAGTTAGGTTGAATTTAGTGGAATTACTTAATCCAGCTACATTATTTGTTTGGTTAGCAGTAAATATTCCAGAATAGTTAGAGTATAGTGTAATATTGGCTAAAGTTGTCACTGCATCAACAGCTGAGCAGTTGAATGTTATGTTTTCATAGCTTACACCCCTATCTATTGGTAAGTTTAGTGTAATCGTTGGTGATGTTGTGTCTATTGTTATTGTTCTTTTTTCTGTTTCGTTAACATTACCAGCATCATCTTTTACACTAGTATAATGGGTATAATCCCCATCAGTTAATCCATTAGTTGAATTTAAACCTTGATTTACGTAAAATGTCCATTTATCTATATCATATTTATTTAGGTTTGATGCGTATAGTTGATAGACTTCATCTGCACTTAGACTTCTGTTATAGATACGAACTTCATCTAATCTCCCATCTAATGGCTCTAACCCAGAAGAAAGTTGTGCTCCAAGACCCACAACATTTGCATTTTGTGTTCTTGTTCCCACTTCATTTGTAGAAGCTTCAAATTCTCCATTAATATAAAGCAATTGATCAGTTCCATTAAAAGTTAAACTCACATAATACCATTCACCAGTATTGATGCTATATGCAGAATCTTTCCATACCCAATCATTTATATCAATATCATATTGTAATGTTCCATCCTTTACCCCTAGAGTATACTCATTTACTTTTTTAATTAGTGTTTCATCTGTGGTAGAGTCTACATTAAACCATAAAGAAATTGATATGCTTTCTCCTAAATCTATATCTCCTAAAGTAACACTATCTGTAGTGTCAAAATCAAGTGCAGTTCCATATTTTCCTGCCACAATTTCATCCCCTTCAAAAGAATGATATACAGAAGCATTACTAAATCCGCTTGAAGCAAGATTTACAAAGTAAGTATCATTCTCTCTCAAAACACTTACATTATCAAAGTTATACATTACAACCAAAGAATCATCATAAATACTAAAATTTGTTCCATTCCAATTATACTTAATTTCATTTAAGTTCAATTCTGTTATTGAAATATTAATTTCAATTGAAGTATTTGAAGTTGTTGTGTAATTTGCTAAAGTCGGATTTGTAAAATCAATTAATGGGTAAGTTTGATCAGTTACATTAACCCAAATTATTTCAGAAGCATTATTCCCAGAACTATCATTTATTGTAATATTCAAATTATATAAACCTAAAACTAAAATGGTGTTATTTTCTAAATAACCAGAACAATTAATTGCAAAATTTATTGTATCATTCACACTAAAACAATCAAATTCAGTTTCATCTGTAGCATTTAAATCAACCCCTAATGTTGAACCTTGTGCAATTGTCACATTAACTAAATCTGTAAATGTTGGTGCAGTTATGTCTTCTGTATCAGTCCTTTCACCGATTGAATAATTACTCCACGATGTCACATTAAACTTAACAGTTCCTGCATTAAGAGAAGTAAAATTATGGCAATCAGAACATTCAACTTCATCTTTTAAAATTATTGGATTAGAATAATCTGTTGCCAAACCATACAAAGTTACATTTGCACTTCTATTAAATCCGAGAGCATTAGAAGAATTAACAGAAACAGAATTATTTCCAATCTGAACATCTGAACTTAAATCTATTCCAGTTCCATTGACAGTAGAGATAAAATTAATAACACCATAAGATGAATTCTTAATTTTAATTAGGTCACCACTAGCATGGAATGTATAATTAGTGATAACTTGATCAATGAAAGTATTGCCAACAATATTAGCATCTTCAATATTAAGATCATAACCTAAAACAGGCCCGACAATATTATTATTTGTAAAATTATTATTATCTGGTTCGTCCCCACCATTAATATCAAACCTGAAAACATCCCCTTCAATAGAATTAACTGTATTATTTTCAATTACATTTCCAGTAGATAATTTATTTATATAGAATGCATGACTGGTTGCAGAACCATCTGTATTACCAGAAGTATTAATTATGTTATCATAAATCCTACAATTTTCAGAACTATCAATATTGATTCCGTGGTTGGCATTATCTGACGTTGTTCCAATTGTAGTTATATTATTTCCTTGAATTAAAGTATTTTCTGTAGAACCATCTAACCAAATACCCCAAACTTGATATGTCCCAGTTACAAGAATAACATTATGTGTTAAGTTATTTCCAACCCCTATGTCTTTAATCCCTCCAGTAGTTTTAATATTTCCTCCTGAATGAATTACATTCCCAGTAACAAGGTTATTTGTGGCGCCAACTCCTTCTAATTCTACTCCAAAATTAGCTCCACCTAATGCAAAGGAAACATTAATCAAATTATTTGCAAGTAGGGTATTATCTGGCCCCCCTGTTAACAGCACACCTACATTATCTCCCCCAGTTCCGGTTTTAGTAATTTGCAGGGTATTTAAACTTATATTTCCATTATTTGAAGCATCTATCCTAATGGTTCTTAAAATATTTCCTGCAGCGCCCTCAGTACTCGAACTAATTGTATTATTATAAATCAAGAAATCATCTGAAGAATCTAAATTTAAACCATATATGCTATCTCCTGTTCCGCTAGCATTGATCAGGTTATTACTAATGTTTATTCTATGGGAACTTCCCCTAATGTATACTCCATAATTATCCCCATTTCCATAAGTTGAAATAATGTTATTTTCAATTATTCCGTCGGTACAAGAGCTAAGTTCAATACCATAATTAAGATCATCTTGACCATTTGTAGATATGTTGTTATTTGTTATTATATGTGAATCAGGACCATTTGAGAAAATACCTCGGGCATCATCAGAGCCAGTGTAAACATTATCAGTAGTGATTATATTTCCATCGATCAAAGCATTATGTGAGGTATCAGTTATATATATTCCATAATTATCATGTTGTCCAGTAGAATCTTCAGTACTTCCATTTGTTGTAATGGTATTTGACGTTATGTTTGCACCTGAAGAACTGCCCTCTAACCAAATCCCATAACCCAAACCACTTCCAGATGTACTAATTGTATTATTAAAAAATGTTCCATCGGCAGCATTATTAAAATGAATGGCATAATTGCTATCAGTCGTGTCTGTAGTATTGCCCTTAACAATATTACAATTCTTGATAGTGACATTGTCATATCCCCCAGTATTATCAATTCCTAATCCAGTTGTAACATTCCCGTACGTAATCGTATATCCTGCGCAATCCAAAACAACATTGGCAGCACCAATTGTAAAACAAGTGTCACTTGAATTAACATTTTGCGTTAGTGTATATGTTGTACTTGAATCAAGGGCTCCACACGAACTAGAGCCAGGGACCGGAATGCCCGTACAATCTTTTCCCCCATCAGTGATATCCCAACTGTATGTTCCAATCAAAGTATCATTTCTAGCATTTTCTCCTAAGCAATAAGTAGATGTTCCCGCATGAAAGACCGCAGACGAACTTAAAGTATCTAATGATGCCCAACCGATCAATAAATTATCATAATTTGTTGTGGATAATTGCACCCCTAGAAATATGTTTGTAAAATCAGTTACAGTTGAAACATTTAAACTTCCTAAATCTTGGTCAAAAGTGGTTGCACCCCTAAACATCTCATTCATGGTTGTTACTTCTGCGGTATCCCAATTAGTCAATGGTTGATTAAATGCAGAAGCAGAATAAAACATATCGGCCATGCTGGCAGCTCCAATATCCCAATTACTTACATTCCCATTAAATGCTGGGGCGGCGTAGAACATTCTATAAAAGTTTGCATTGCTTGACCAGTTCATGTCTTGCATGCTTCCGTTGAATACGTCAGCTCCTAAAAACATGCTACTCGTTGAGGTTATTTTTGAAGTATCCCAAGTATGCAGGTCTTGATTAAATGAATCTGATTGTTCAAACATGTTTGCCATTGTTGCTTCTACATCTCCCATGTGCCAGTTGGTTACGTTGCCGTTGAATGCGGTTGCAGATTCAAACATATTTGAGGGGTTTGCATTGTTTGACCAGTTCATGTCTTGCATGTTTCCGTTGAAAGCATTTGTACCAAAAAACATCATTCTCGTTGAGGTTATTTTTGATGTGTCCCAGGTGTGTATGTCTTGGTTGAATGCATCTGCGTTTTCAAACATGTTTGCCATTGATGCTTCTACGTCTCCCATGTGCCAGTTGGTTACGTTGCCGTTGAATGCGGTTGCAGATTCAAACATGTTTGCAAAGTTTGCATTGTTTGACCAGTTCATGTCTTGCATGTTTCCGTTGAAAGCATTTGTACCAAAAAACATCATATATGTGGTTGTTATTTTTGATGTGTCCCAGGTGTGTATGTCTTGGTTGAATGCATCTGCGTTTTCAAACATGTTTACCATTGTTGCTTCTATATCTCCCATGTGCCAGTTGGTTACGTTGCCGTTGAACGCTGTTGCAGATTCAAACATGTTTGCAAAGTTTGCATTACTTGACCAATTCATATCTTGCATGCTTCCATTAAATGCTTCTGCTGAATAAAACATTTGATATGTGGTTGTTATTTTTGATGTGTCCCAGGTGTGTATGTCTTGGTTGAATGCATCTGCGTTTTCAAACATGGATTGCAAAGAAGCTGCACCTAGAGTCCAGTTGTCAACATTGCCATTAAATGCGGTTGCAAGATTAAACATATCTATAAAATTTGTATTACTTGACCAATTCATATCTTGCATGCTTCCATTAAATGCTTCTGCTGAATAAAACATTCTATACGTAGTAGTTACATTTGAAACATCCCATCCGGTAAGATTTTCATTAAAATTATCTGAATTATAAAACATATGGGACATGTCTTGGGCCGCAGAAGTATCCCAACTTCCAAGACTAGGAATGGTTGAAACCCCACTAATTCTAAACGCATTAATGAAAGAAGTGGTTCCGCTTGTGTTTAAGATATCAGTTGCCGAAATGTTTAAGTTAGTACATCCATAAAAATATCCCCCGGTTGAACCTAGTTTAAAATCTCCCCATTGACTAATATCTATTAGTTTAAGCCTATCTCTTCCATTGTTAAATTGCCACCCTTCAATTATGCCTGAAATGTTTATGGTGTACGTTCCCTCTTCGGAATAACTATGTGTAACTTCTGCTTGATTATATTCGGTTATGTTATCTTCTGTTCCATCGCCCCAAGATACTGTAAAGTTATAAATGCCCTCGTCATCTAAAGGGAGTTGAACAGAGCTTGCATCACTTGAGCCTGAAGATGTTTTTGAAGTGTTCCATGTTGATATGAAATATTTGTCAGGTTCTACAGGGTCAACAATATAATCAAACTCAATATTACCTATAACTTTTAAATCAAAAACATCTTGGTTCTCTTCTAACTCGGTTAAGTATTGTTTATATTCTTTATCTTTACTAATATTATAATCCAACAATAATTCATTTTCATTTTCTTCATACACTTCAACAACTCCAGAACCTCTTGCATAAAGAGTAATATCTTTAGACGAATCAAGTTTTTGTTCAAATGTAACTCTCAGATATTCTCCATCTGAAATATTTGCGTATCCATAATCTCTTTCTTTAACAGCATCATAAACATCTTTTATAAATTCTCTATTAGAATTAAGATGGTCTGCTTTGCTTATCAAGATAATCTCATAGTTTTGTACACTCAAATGAGGTACAACCCATTCAATATAATCATATAGACCATCATTATCTTGATCATAAGCTTCATACTCAACAGAAACTCTACTATTATTAACATTCCAGTATAATCTAACTTTCTCTAAACTAGATACTTTTGAAGGAAGTTCAGAATAAGCTAATATTTCTGTATAATGAACTTCATCAGGACCAATAATAGTAACTTCTTTTTTAATTGAACTTATTTTATTTTCTTCTGCATAGGGTGCAGAAGTATAATACTCAACTATTACAGAAGAAACACTATCTTCAATTATTAATTCTGTAATATTTGTTTCCTTGACATTTTCCTCTAATATAGCATAACCTGTGATATCTGTCCTAAATAACCATTCAAATAATCTGGTCAACCACCCATTTCCACTTTTATAACCAATAACATAACCAGTTAAGGCATTCCTTTCTTCCTTCAATTCTAACAGTTCTTCATTGATCTCCCTGGTCTCAGCACTAGTGAGGCCCCTTTTCCTTTCATTTAAAGTATCGACCCTTTCTTCTATATAATCAAGCTTCTGCAAAGCAACATACTCTGTAATGTTTTTAATTCCATCGATACCATTTACTTTTAATTTATCTTCGCTTATGTTTAATTCAATGTTATTAATTACCTTTTTAACATTGATATCAATTGCTTCTGAGGTTATGTTAATTAAAACATTATCCTTTATTTCATCTAGTTCTACTTTCTTAACCCACTTGACTGGTTCATTTATTACAGCCATAACTTGGACAATGGATTCATTTCTAGAAGAATCATTAGAAACATAGCCATCTACAACACTAACCTTAAACACATTACTAGGAGTACCATAACTAGTATCATTTGCTGTAAAGAAAATAAACTTATCACCACTAAAACCAGAATCAGGCTTAATGATAGCAATAGAACCTTCAAATGTAATAGTTAAATCATCAATATGATAATAACTATATCTTAATGGATCTTCATCATTAAAATACGGACTTAAATCTAGCTTATACTCACCATTAACTCCAATTGTAATATCAGAAATATTCTTTACCCTTTTAGGTGGCTCATTATATGTTTTTTTGATAACTTCTGACCCAACTGTTATAGTAAATTTGTTGCTTTCTGTTAAACTAAGTCCATTCTTAGCTATTATTGTTGCAGTTTGTTTACCTGTGTAATCAAAGTAAGGAACAAAAGAAACAATGTTGTTTTGTTCATTAATTACGATTACCCCTTTAATTCCAGGTGAATAATACGTTAATTTATCATCGTCTTCAAAATAGTCTGTTAAATCTAAACTATATCTTCCATTATCATCAATCCCCATATCAGGAATATCTTTAACTAAAATAGGGGCTGTATTCGAACCGCCACTAACATCCTGCTCAACACTATAGGAAACAGAATCAATCTCAACAGAACTATCCTCAATATCAAAAATTAACTTATAACTACTATCATTCAAAGAAACCAAACAAGTAGAAACACACTCATCACTAAATGAGATATACTCATAAAACTCAGCATCTAATCCAACTTCATTACTATAACTAATGTCAGAATAAGGAACAGATAAGTCAATATCATAATAAATAACCTGAGCACTAACTTCATTCGAAAGCAAAGAACCATACCTACCATACGAAAGATAAAATTCATCATCAAAAGAACCACTTGAAGCCATATCTAAGAATGAACAACACCCAGAACTACCATAACAAGCAGCAATCTCTGAATTAACTTCCCACTTAGTACACACTTTAGAAGAATCAACATCCCAACTAAAAGAAGGCCCAAGAGAAAACGAGAAAATATCATTCACAGACTTAAGCCCACCACCATTTGTTTTTAGTATTATCTCTTTATTTATTATTTCATCATTTATTAAATTTTCATCAATTATTGATTCATCATCAGTTTCATTGGTTATTAAATTTTCATTTATTAAGTCATTTTCTTCTTCATTAGAATTATTATTTGTTATTGATTCTTCCCCATTTATTAATTCATTTTCACCAACAACCAACCCAGTAATAACATCTAAACCATTTTTATCCCTATAATTGTTAGAATCAAACACAAGATACTTATCAACACCACTAGATAAATAAACTCTAACAATACCAGAATCCTTAAACTTACCCTTTATCTTAAACGATTCTAAAGAACCAACATTATCCATAACCCATGTATAATTACCTGAAGAATTAACATCTAAATCAACATTATCAGTATAACTATAACTAGAAGTAACAGTAGCAAAACCAGTAAAAGACGGTTTAAACCAAACCCCTACAATCACGAGCAGCAATAAAACACCCAGCACAGGAATACTCTTTTTCAACAAACTACCAACATAATCATTCTTATGCCTCTTGATATAACTATCGCAGAACTCAACCCATCCTAGTCTGCTCTTACCATCAATTTGAGTATTTACAATCTCATCATACTCTTTGTGAGTAATCAACCCTTTCAACAAACCAGCCTGAGCTACAGAGATCTCTTCATTAACTTGTTTCCTGCTCTCTTTGATATACTTAAGATTAGTCAAAGCTTCTTCTCTGTCCTTATTCTGCAGTCTAATCATTTTTTAATTTTAAGCTCTTTTAGTGTTATATTCCCCTCACTATCCTCTACAAATCTTAATCTTGTTTTAGAACTCCAACCGTGAGCTTCCGCTATATCTTTCGGAATAGTTATCTTATACTGTCCATTATTTACAACTACTTTTACCATATATATCGATTAGTACTAATTAAATACTATATATTTACTATATTAGTACTAATTATATATAAATCTTCTTATTTCAAAGCCATAGATACATAGATCAAATTTCAGAATTAAAAACCTCATTTTATTTACAAGAACACTAAGATTCACTCAATATTACAAATCCCATTAAGGAATAATATTATTGATCTGTTTTTTAAGAATATACCTTAAGCTTACAGTAATTGAGTAAGTAACAAATTATTTCTTTTTTCCAATCTTCCAGAGTAGCTTAAAATACGATTTATAAGAATCAGCGACTTCTTTACTGTTGATTATTATCCCTAATGGTGCACCTGACCAGATTATTGTTGCAGTTTTGTCTCCATATACTATTGTAGAACTAGGCAGTGAATATTCTTCAGGTATCCATTTATAATGATTCAGTTTTGTTTCGATTGGATTTTCTCCCTTGCACACTATAATTTTACCATGTATGTTTTTTCGTTCCCTTCTTTTCACAAAGATCTTTGAAAATATAGGTAAAACCTCTTCAAACTTATGCGTAGCTCCAAAAGCGACAAAATCATTTCCGTAATTGACAATATCCATAAGAACTGTCTTTAACCCTTCTTTTCCTTCATAAACTTCCATAGATGTCTCTGTCTTCTTTTCTTTTCTGATCTTTAAAAGTGTAGGTATGATCTGTTTTATTTCTTTTTGTTTGTCATTTATCTTATCTTTTTCTTCTTCTAGATAGTTTATTAGTTCTTTTGGATTTGCAGATTTAAAGTAGCGTTTATTATTTTTTATTACATAAGAGACAAGACCTTTGTCCATCAATCTATTTATAGAATCATAGACATGTGGCCTAGATATTTCTGTTTTCTTGGCTATTTCAGATGCAATTGCTTCTCCTGTTTCAAGAAGCAATAAATATATCTTTGATTCATTCTCAGTTAACCCTGCTTTATGCAATAATGATTCAACCATCTATGTTGTATTGACCATCTTGTTTATTAATCTTTCTATAGTTGTACTCTAAAGGTACAACATATATTTATATAAGGCTGTTTTCTTCTATATTCTAATATAATTGAGGTAAAAAGATGGGAATGACTATAACTGAAAAGATCCTGGCAAAACATGCAGGAAAAGAATCTGTAAAACCAGGTGAATTAATCAACGCTAAGATAGATCTTGTCATGTGCCACGACGTAACAACAACCCCTGCAATAGATATGTTAGAAAAAGCAGGCATGGACAAAGTTTTCGATCCAGACAAGGTAGTTATAACTCCAGATCATTTTGTTCCTAATAAAGACATCAAATCTGCAGAGATGGTAGCAAGAATCAGAAGATGGGCAAAAAAACACAAAATAAAGAATTTCTACGACATAGGCAGGCACGGAGTATGTCATGCAATATTGCCAGAACAAGGCCATGTTATCCCTGGAACGACAATAGTTGCTGGCGACTCACATACATGCACCCACGGAGCATTAGGTGCTTTCTCAACAGGTGTAGGTTCAACAGACATCGCAGCTACATTAGCAACGGGAGAACTATGGTTTAAAGTACCTGAAACAATCAAATTTGTAATCGATGGAAAATTGCCAAAAGGCGTTTACTCAAAAGATATAATATTGACAATTATCAGAGATATAGGTGTAGACGGAGCTTTGTACAAGGCAATGGAGTTTACAGGTTCAACAATATCTGACTTATCTGTAGAGGCAAGAATGACTATAACTAATATGGCAATTGAAGCTGGTGGTAAATCTGGAATCATAGAACCAGACGAAAAAACATTGGAATATGTTAAATCCAGATCTAAAGAGAAATTTGAAGTCATAAGATCAGATGAAGATGCAAATTACATAGAAACAAAAGAATATGATGCTTCAAAACTTGAACCTATTGTAGCTTTTCCAGATCTCCCATCAAACGGAAAGACAATGTCAGAAATTGAAAAGATGGAAGACATAAATGTAGATCAAGCTTATTTAGGTAGCTGTACTAATGGAAGAATTGAAGATTTGAGGATAGCTGCAGAGATATTAAAAGGAAATAAAGTCAAAGAAGGAACAAGGATGATAGTCGTACCTGCAACAACAGATATATGGAACCAGGCGATGAAAGAAGGCCTATTTGATATATTCACAAAAGCAGGAGCAACAATCTCAACACCTACATGCGGTGCATGCTTAGGAGGTCACATGGGTATATTGGCAGAAGGAGAAAAATGCATTACTTCAACAAATAGAAACTTTGTTGGAAGGATGGGCTCTCCCAAGTCTAAAGTTTACTTAGCTAGCCCTGCAATTGTAGCAGCTTCAGCTATAGAAGGAAAGATTGCAGATCCAAGGAGATATTTAAAATGAAACTTACAGGAAAAGCACACGTCTACAAAAAAGACGACATAAATACAGATGAGATCATTCCAGCTAGATACTTGACTAGCGATAAAGAAGAAGAACTTGCAAAACACGCAATGGAAGACTTAGATACAGAGTTTGTAAAAAAAGTAGAAAAAGGAGACTTCATAGTAGCGAAAGAGAATTTTGGATGTGGTTCATCTAGAGAACATGCTATCTGGGCATTAAGGGGTTCTGGTGTAAAAGCAGTAATAGCAAATAGCTTTGCAAGGATATTCTACAGAAATGCGATAAACAATGGTTTTTTGGCAATAGAATGTAAAGATATAGCAGATAAAGTAGGAAACAACGACGAATTAGAGATAGACCTAAAAAAGGGCAAAATCCTGAATATAACAAAAGATGAATCTTATTCCTTTGTACCTCTGTCAGAATTTGCATTGAAGCTTATAGGTTCAAAAGGCCTGCTCAACTACATAAAGGAAAATAAGGGTATTGTGGCTGACAATGTTTGAAGATATAGTATTATATGTAGAGCTTGTATTGATTGCAGTAGAGCTTGTAGTTTTATTTAAGATGGTAAAGCACATGAAGGTCATGGATGACCATACAGAAAAGCTTGATGATCATATATGTAGGTTAGACAACCATACGGGATTATTGGATAAGCACCTTCAAGAGGTACATGAACATCTACATGATCTAAACAGGAGTAAATAAAAATAGGCGAGGTTAGAAAATGACAACATATAAGATTGCAAAGATGCCCGGTGATGGAATAGGGCCTGAGATAGTAGCAGAGGGAGTTAAAGTAATAGAAAAAGCAGCAGAATTAAACAATTTTAATATTGACTGGACAGAATATGACAACGGAGCAGAAAAATACCTTAAAACAGGGGAATTAATAACCGAAGAAACACTAAAGGAAATAAAAGATACTTGCAAATCAATCTACTTAGGTGCTTTAGGCGACCCAAGATGCAAGCCAGGAATCTTAGAAAAAGGAATCCTATTAAAAACAAGATTCTATTTTGATCAGTTCGTAAACTTAAGACCTATAAAACTACTTGAAGGCGTAGATTGTCCATTAAAAGGCAAAACTTCAAAAGACATAGATTTTACAGTAGTAAGGGAAAACACAGAAGATTTCTATGTTGGCATAGGCAATAGAGCTCAACCTGGAAACACCAAACAATCATTAGAAGTTGTAAGGGATATGTGGAATGTAAAATTCAATCTGGATATAGAAAATTCTGATGAAATAGCATATCAGATAGGTGTTATGAGCAAGAACGGTGCAGATCGTGTAATAAAATATGGATTTGAACTGGCAAAAAAACAAAATACAGATACAGCCTATTTTGTAGACAAAGCAAATGTATTGTCAGACATCTATAGTTTCTGGAGAGAGCGAGTAGTAGAAATAGGAAAATCTTATCCAAAAATCAAGCCAGAATATATGTTTGTTGACGCTATAACTATGTGGTTTGTCAAAAACCCAGAATGGTTTAAAGTAGTTACAACACCAAATATGTTTGGTGACATAATAACAGACCTTGGAGCGATGATCCAGGGAGGTTTAGGCTTAGCACCAGGCGGAAACATCAATCCAGCTGGAATCAGTATGTTTGAACCTATCCATGGTTCTGCTCCAAAATACAAGGGTATGAACAGGGCAAACCCTTTAGCAACTATTTGGGCAGGAGCAATGATGTTAGATGAAATCGGAGAAGCTAACGCTCACAACCAAATAGTGGATGCTATCCAAGAAGTATTAAAAGAAGGGAAAATAAAAACAAAAGATCTAGGGGGAACAAATACCTGCTCAGATATGGGCGATGCAGTTAAAGCTAAACTACAATAAAATGATAGAAGCAGGAAAAATAAACCTAGATGGAAACGAACTGGATGTAGTTTCTGTAAAGACAGAAAATTCAATAGTACTTTTGATCAAAGCAAAAAAAGGCATGCTTGGTTGTGGTTATTTTAGCACAGAAACAGCAGACAAACTAGGCGACGCATTAGCTATAGTGACAGGGGTAAATAGCTTTGATGATATGTTGACAGCAACAATAAAATTAGTAAGCAGCAAAGCAAAAGAACTTGGAATTGATGAAACAATGACTGGAAAACAAGCTTTGCAAAAGCTTATGTAAATATTAACAAACAAAGTATGGAGGCAAGAAAAAAATGGTAAATTTATTACACGATAAGGATGCAGATATTGCTGCATTAGAAGGAAAAACAGTGGCTGTTGTAGGATACGGCAGTCAGGGAAGCGCACAAGCAATAATGATGAAAGAATCAGGCGTAAATGTTATAATTGGAGAAACAGAAAATTTAGGTGACAAACCTAATCCATCATGGAACAAAGCAAAAGAAGATGGTTTTGATGTTATGACAATATCTGATGCAGCCCAAAAGGCAGACATAATTCATATGCTTCTTCCAGACGAATTTCACGGCCCTGTTTACAAAGAACAGATCGAACAGCACATGAAAGAAGGAAAAGTACTGTCATGCAGCCATGGATTTAACATAGTTTACAAACAGATCACACCCCCAGAAGGTGTTGATGTTATAATGGTAGCTCCAAAAGCACCAGCAACAGAGGAATTAAAAGCTTACAAAGCAGGATTCGGAGTTCCAGGTCTGGTTGCTGTCGGAAAAGACGCTTCAGGAAATGCAAGAAACATCGCTTTAGCAATGGCAAAAGCAATGCATTTCACAAAAGCAGGTGTTTTAGAATGCACATTTGAACAAGAAACATATGAAGATCTTTTTGGAGAACAAAACGTTCTATGCGGTGGATGTGTTGATATAATCAAATATGGTTTTGAAACACTAACAGAAGCAGGTTATCCTCCAGAAATGGCATATTTTGAATGCTTGCATGAATTAAAACTAATCGTAGATTTAATTTTTGAAGGTGGCATCCAAAAGATGAATGCAGTTATCTCAAATACTGCAGAATTCGGAGAATACTACAATGGTCCAAAGATCATAGGTCCAGAAGTAAAGGAAAAGATGAAAGAATCCCTAAAAAGAATAGAAGACGGAACCTTTGCAAAAGACTGGCTTGCTGAAAACGCAGCAGGAAAACCAAATCTTCTAAGGAAAAGAGAAGAACTAGGTTCACATCCAATAGAAGTTGTTGGACGAGAGATCAGGGCTTTGTTTGAAAAGAAATAATTTTTTCTTTTATTTTTATTAATTTTTATTATCTCTAGGCTTTATTTTTATTATTTATTTTATTTATCCTTTATTAATTTTTTTATTAATTTATTCTTTATTACTCTTTTATAAACATTTATCAGTAGTCTTTATTATTTATTTTATTTATCCTTTATTGATTATTATTTTTATTATTCTTTTATTAATATTAAATCATTAGTCTCTTTATTTATTGATTATTAGTAGTCGTTTTATTTCTATTATTTATTATTCCCTTATTTCTATTATGTTTTTATTCTTTTTTCTTTTATTTTTATTAATTCATTTTTTTATTAGTCTTTTATTATTTAATCATTAGTAGTTTCTTTATTATCAATTTATTTTTTATTAATCTTTTATTTATATTTATTACTAGTTTTATATTATCCCTTCATTTTAACTTATTATCCTTTCACTATTAGCAAAATATTTATACCATTAAATTATTTATTCTATAAAATGATTCCAACCTTTCTAAAACAAATTCCATCTAAAATAATCTGCGTAGGTCTAAACTATCATTTACACGCCAAAGAATTAAACATGAACACCCCTCGCCACCCAATAATATTTCTAAAGGCAAACACAGCAATAATCAGAAACAAAGACACTATAACTTACCCAAAACAATCAAAAAGAGTTGACTATGAAGCAGAACTAGCATTAGTCATAAAAGGCAGATGCAAAAACATAAAAAAATCAGAAGTAAAAAAACATATTCAAGGCTTTACTTGCTTAAACGATGTAACAGCAAGAGACCTGCAAAAACTTGACAACCAATGGACAAGGGCAAAATCATTTGACACATTCTGCCCGATAGGACCTAAACTAGTACCCTGGAATAAGATCAAAAACCCAAACAACTTAAAGATACAATCAATACTAAACAACAAGATAGTTCAGGACTCAAACACATCAGATTTCATATTCCAGATAGAAGAAGTAGTATCATTTATCTCTAATGTTATGACATTGAACAAAGGAGACATTATCTCAACTGGAACTCCCCCTGGAATAGGCCCAATGCACAAAGGGGACAAAATAACAATAAAGATAGAAAAAATAGGTGAATTAACTAACTATATCAAATAGAAATCAATTCTGTCGGTTCATGCTTAGAAGACAGATGGATCTTCAAATCAAGGTCTTTTCTATTCGAAATCAAACTTTTAATGGTTTTCAACGCAATTTCTTCTGTATTATTATTCTCTGAAAGATGACTCAATACAATATGCTTTAACTTAGGTGTAGCATGTTCAAGAATGCATAAGGCAGCAGCATAATTTGACAGATGCCCATTATCAGATAATATCCTTTTCTTTAGATAAGCAGGATATCGCCCATTACTCAACATCTCAATATCGTGATTAGCCTCCATAAATAGAACATTAGAATCTTTAACATGCTTAACCACATTATTGCATGCAACACCAATATCCGTCATAAAACTCACTTTCTTATTACCTGAAGCAACAGAATAACTAACAGGATCACTAGCATCATGATTTTTTGAAAAAGGCAGCACCTTAACATTATCTAATTTCATAACCTTATCTTTATCGATAAAGTTCACTAAGCTATCATCAGATACCAAAGAACAATTCTCATAACATCCTTTTGTAACAAACACAGGTACGCTATACTTCCTGGCAAGCACATCTACCCCCCTTATATGGTCTGAATGCTCATGTGTAACAAATATCCCTTTCAAATAACTAACATCTTTCCCAATTTTATCCATCCTCTGCTCAATTTGCTTACAACTCACACCAGCATCAACTAAAAAACTACAATTACCAGATTCAACAAAGAAACAATTACCCGAAGATCCTGAAGCAAGTGCAGAAGTTTTCATAGAAATAACTTAAAATAGCTTACTTATATACTTTTTGAAATCTTTGATTTCAAAACGGTTTAGGAATTTCATCCAAAAACTTTTGGGAGCGAAGCAAACAAAAGGTTTAGGATTTTCATCCAAAAACTTTTGAGAGCGAAGCAAACAAAAAGATGAGAAATTATTCTTTAATATTTCTGAAAATTAATGATATTAAGTATTATTATCATAAAACTAGCGTTATTATAATAAATTTTTTAGTCAACACAATAAATTTAAATATAAAACTTGATAGGGGTAATATACATCAAGTCAATTTGCATTTTTCACACCATTTCAAATCACTTAAACATTATTCAACTATTAAATTATGATTTTTCACTTCACAAAAAATCAATTATATAGTTTCACCAAATAATTATTAATGATTAAAAATGTCTAATAAAAAAATACAAAAATTTGATTTATTCAAATTACACGTTCCTGAAGAAGATAAAGATCCAAGATGGGGCTGGATTAGAGCTTCTGGAAAATATTTAGCCCCTTATGTATATTCCTTAATCAAAGAATTAACAGATAATTATGGAACTAATAATGCTGCAAAGCAAATTAAAGAATTAATTCCAAGATTATCTATTCAAACAATTTTAGACTATTTTTGGTCTAAAAACCAGAGGTTTCCATTAGTATTCTTAGAAGCACTTTCTAAGCAATTTAAGAATAATCTAGAAATTAAACAAAAAATACAGGATGAAGTTGATATTTTATCTATTTCCAGACATGATTCAAAACCAATTAAAGCTGTGAAAGAATTAAATTTAATCCTTTGTAAAATAGCTGGGGCACATGCAGCAGATGGCTCTTTGTGGGGCGAATATAACTATCAATTGATTGATAGTGATAAACTATCTGTTATCGAATTTACAAAATGGTTAGAAGATGTTTTCGGTTATAAAATAAAAGCTAAACTTCATAAGAAAAGTAATGCATATACTTTTTGTTTCAAAAGCAAAATCCTTGGCAGATATCTAAAAAATTTTTTGGGCTTTCCAATTGGCAAGAAAACTAACATTGTAAAAGAACCAGAAATCATAAAAAACTCTAATTTAGAATTTAGAAAAGCTTTCGCTTTAGGAGTTTTAACTTTTGATGGATCAGTCGATATTAGGGGGAAGGCGATGATTCAATCTAAAAGTAAGAATTTAATTCTTGACTTATATGACATATTAAAAGATGAAAATATTTTGATTTCTTTTAATAATAAACCCGATAAAAAAGGGAGATATACGCTTCAATTTAGTAATTTTGAGCCTAAATTATTAGGATATTTTGATAAAAATTCGAGAAAATATCAAAGATTGTATGAATTAGTTCATGGTTTTGAGGGTAGTGCTAAAAATCTAAAAGAAGCTAAAAACGCTTTTGATTTAGCTTATCCAATAACCCATCTTACATTAGTCACTTTCTCAGATATCTTGAGAATATCAGACAATAGAGAACCATTTTCTTATCAAGACGCATTGTTGTTGTTAAAGGATAAAAATATCCATATTTCTGACACAACACTTAAATATTATATCAAAATACTATCTAATAATAAGATATTAAGGATGGTCAAAGAAAAACCATTTAAAGTCTTTAAATTAAATAATAATATCAAGGGATGGAAAGTTCCTAAAAGTAGGTGATTAATATGATAAGCGATAGAATTAAAAAAGGTCCAGAAAGTCTGCCACATAGAGCACTTCTAATGTCGACAGGATTAAAAGAAAATGATTTTAAGATAGGCAAACCTTGGATTGGGGTAGCTAATTCATATAATAATCTTGTACCTGGCCATATCCATTTAAATGAGCTTACCAAAGAAGTAATGAGGGGAATTAAAGATGCAGGAGGGGTTCCTTTTACTTGGGGTGTACCTGCAATTTGCGATGGCATTGGGATGTTTTATGAGATGAGGTACAGCTTACCATCAAGAGAAAACATTGCAGATAATATAGAGATAATGATGTTATCCCATAGCTTAGATGGGTGGGTTGGCGTAACTAATTGTGATAAGATAACGCCAGGTATGCTTATGGCATCAGGAAGATTAGATATTCCTTCGATGATTCTAACAGGCGGACCGATGGTTTCCAACATTGATAAAGATGGAAACAAAGGTCATCCTATTCAGGGCTTTGGTCTGACTGGCGAAGTTAAAGCTGGAAAAATAACAGAAGAAGAAGCAGAATTAAAGATGAGATCATGCATGACTTGTGGTGCAGGTTCATGCGTAGGCCTATTCACAGCAAACACAATGGCATGCTTTACAGAAGCAGTTGGAATGTCAATTACAAAATGTGCAACAACTCCTGCAACTGATCCAGAAAAAAAGAAACAAGCCTATGAAACAGGAAAAAGAATAGTTGAACTTGTTAAAGAAAACCTAAAGCCATCCCAAATAATGACAACAGGTGCAATTGAAAACGGAATAAGGATGGACATGACAATGGGTGGCTCAACAAATGCAGTATTACATATTCCAGCAATAGCAGGGGAGCTAGGTATTGATATAGCAGTTGATAAATTTGACGAAATTGCAAAAAAAACACCAAACATTTGCAAATTAATACCTGCTGGAGATTATGAAATGGCAGATTTACACAAAGCAGGGGGAATACCTGCAGTCCTTAATAGACTAAAGGATATGTTAAACAATGCCCCAACAGTAAATGGGACTACAATCAAAGAGATAGCAGAACAAGGAAAAGTTTTAGACGACGATGTAATAAGACCATTAGATAATCCTTACTTTAAACAAGGGGGAATAGCAGTCTTAAAAGGCAACATAGCTTCTTCTTCAGTAATAAAACAAACAGCAGTTGAAGAAGATATGATGCAACATGAAGGACCAGCAAAAGTATTTACTTCAGAAAAAGACTTATTAGTTGCAATAGAAAAAAAGAATATTGACGAAGGCGATGTAGTTGTATTAAACTTCATGGGACCAGCAGGAGCACCAGGAATGCCTGAGATGTTAACTCCAACAGATGCAATCAAAGGCGCAGGCTACAAAAAAGTAGCACTCATAACAGATGGAAGATTCTCAGGAGGCACATCAGGCCCATGCATAGGCCATATAGAGATGGAAGCATACAATGGTGGAGCAATCGGAGCAATCAGGGATGGAGATATTATAGAAATAGACATTCCACAAAGAAAACTCAACGTAAAACTGACAGATAAAGAAATCAAAGAAAGACTAAAGAAAAAGATCTGCCCAGTTAGAAAAATGACACCTTTCTTAGAATCTTACCGGCAGAAATTCGTTGGAAAGAATTGTTATTGTAAATAATTTATTTTTTCTCTTCTTTTTTACCACCTAATTTAGATAAATTTATCGTCGATATTTTAAAAAGTTTTATATATCTTCCATCAATTTTAACTATTAACAACTTAGGGGGTTGATAATTATGCAAAATTTAAGTGTAGGAAATCAAACATATTCACAAAGGAGTATGTATGCAAAGCTTGGAAGTCCAGAGGCAGACCAAGCTGGTTTTTTGGCATTGTTAGGTGGACTTGACAGGCTTTGTGAAGGGGTTGAACTTTGTACAGGATTAATGCCAAATGGATTTGGGCCTTATGATGGACATGGAGGCAGAAATTTATCAAGTAAAATGAATACTCCACATGACGTAGTTGCAGTACATACTAGTTTAGCAGAACTTGAAGATGGCACAAAATACCAGCAATTGACTAGTTGGATGAACGAAATTGGAGCAACACATGCTGTTAATGCATGGGCAGACCCAGTTAATGATTTAGGTGGTATTGAAGGAAAACAACAAGTTAATACAAGCGTAGCTAGAGCATATGTTGATCGTTTGATAACAATAGGGCGGAAATTAAGAGCAGACGGAATGGATTTTAGTCTCCATAACCACCACCCAGAATTCTATCTTCAGGTTGATGGTAAACCATTTATCACATACATGCTAAATCTATCTAAACCAGGGGATTTAGACGGGGAATATTTGTTTGTACAATTAGATACTGCTTGGGCATTAGCAGGAGGATATGATCCTGCTCAATTTTTAATAGATTTTCCAGGACGTGTAATTGGGATACATGCTAAAGACATTAAGTTTAGCGGAGAAGGGTGGGGTTTAGAGAAGTCATTTATGCCACTAGGCCAAGGAGATCTTAAGGATGTTAATCCTGAGGTAGTTGAAGCAGCAAAAGCTGACCCTAAGGTAAGGGGTGTATCTTACGAACAAGATTTCCATGGAAGAGACAAGAATAATAATTTAATACCTGATCCTGATGGTATAGGTTTGGCAGACCCTATGAGGAATGCTGTTATAAGCTTGACACATCTAAACGATTTGGTAGAGAATAGTTAATTTCTTTTTTCTTTTTTTTAAAAACCTTTAAATAAATCCTTTTTTCTTTTATTTTTATGAACATCCTACAAGTAGTTCTACCAGTATTCCTAATAATAGCAGTTGGAGCTTTCTTAGGAAAAATAAAAAAACTAAACCTAGACCCATTCATATTCATCTTAGTATACATCACAGCACCTTCTTTGATTATATCAGCTTTACAAAAAACAGACATAAGGATAACAGAATTCCTACCTATGATATTTTACACATTAATCATAGTCTTATCATTAGCATTGATCTCAACTTTGATAATAAAACTATCAAAAACAAAACAAAAAGGAATCCAACTCCCAATGATATTTGGAAATACTGGTTATTTAGGTTATCCTATTGCATTATTGGCTTTTGGCACAGTAGGATTATCTTACGCAGTCATATACAGCTCAATCGAAACAATAATCATGATGAGCTTAGGGATATATTTAGCAAATAAAAAAAACAACTTCAAAGAAATGTTCAAAGTACCGTTAATATACGCAGTCATTATTGCATTATTCCTTAACACCATAAACTACAAACTACCTATTGCACTCTTAACACCCATAGATATGATTGGTCAGATCACAATCCCATTAGCACTAATAATTCTAGGATATAGGCTAACAGAAATCAGATTAAGATCACTAAATAAAGCACTTTTAGCAGCACTATTTAAGATGGGCATAGGTCTAATCATAGCAATAGCATTAGTTGCAATCTTCTCATTAACAGGCATCCCAAAAAACATACTAATCCTTCAGGCAGCGATGCCCTCTGCAGTATTTACCATGATTCTAGCCCATAAATACAAAAGAGACTCAGATTTAGTCGCTTCTATTGTTCTATTAAGTACCTTATTCTCTCTTATCACCATTCCTTTGATTCTTTGGTTTTTAGCTTAATTCCAAAAGATTTTTAAATGATTTATTAACTTTATAGTAGTTATAATATGTTAACTGACTTAAGTACACAAGAACAGCTTGAACTTATAGCGCAAGCTAAATCAGGAGATTCTTCAGCACATAATGCATTATATGCTCATTCTGAAAAACTTATAGTCTCGTCTCTTCCTGTTATGTCGAGGGGGGATGAAGATGAACGACAATTAGCAGATATAGATGCATGGGCTGCCATGTTAGATTGGAATCCAAAAAAAGGCAGATCATTACCCAGCCATATAATGTGGGGGGTAAGATATAGTGCCCTTGATAGGCATAAAAAAAGAACTAGAGAAAGTAGAATGCCTGAAAATGGATTTATATACTTTGATGATCTTGTTAGATCTGATCAACAGGGCCATAATCGAACTACTTTTCACGACATTATCCCTTCATCTTCGGAAGATTCATTTGATATTTTAGTTCAACAAGACGGTCCTTTGATGATTAGATTGTTTTCTGAAGTTCTTGATGAGATGGAGCAAGAGATATTAAGGGCAAGATTTGGATTAGATGGATATTCTAGCAGGGAAGTACTCAAAACAATTGCTGATAGGCACGGTACTGCAATTCAGACAGTAAGTAATCGTCAAGAATCAGCATTACTAAAATCAAGGGCTTTCTTAAGAGTTGTTGCACCTGGAGAATCCACATATTTTTCAGATAATTCTGGAAAAAATACTCCGAAATATCATGGACTTAATGGTCCACAAAGACTAGCTGTCCAACAAGCAGTATTCTCTCGTTTATTACAGGAAACAGGCCATTCTCCTGCAAATATACCTGGGTCATTTTTAATGCAGTATTCTTTACATCCAAGAGCAACCCAATCAAGGGCTAAACCATATATTATAAACCGCCTTATTGGTCCGGATGAAATGATACCTATATGGGACTTTAGGGGGTGTGTTGCCTGGAATTCTGGAAATAATAAAAGAAGAGCAAAAGATGCACTGGAATTTATGGTATTGAATCAAAATTATATTGTAAAGACCCGTAACCATAACTATGATCTCCATTTTATTCAAAGGATGTTATCTACTACATTTAAGGGAACAGATGATGCAAATAAGTGTCTACAAACAAAAGTATTAGGACTAGATGATATTGTTGACAGACAAAAATATTTATTGTTAGCAGATATAACTGATAATTATAGTGGTATATTGGGTGGTGAGTACGATACTGCTGCAGGGCTAGCTAGAGACCACATATCTAAACTTGATGATATTGTTGCAGCTGCAGGATTTACAGAAAGACAAAGCGAAGTATATGCTATGTGGCTTAAAGGTGATAGTGTAAAAAAAATATCAAAAGCAATTTCTTATGAAAAACCAATTAGTCCTGATTTTGTAAATGGTGAACTCGCTCATATGACCGATAAAATAAGGATTGCTGCGTTAAAGCGATATGGTTCCGTGTTTGAAGATGGCGCAGACCCTTCAGAATTGAGAAGGCAAACATTACGGTCGTATCATAATAGAAATCTTTCAAATATAAATGATAGATATTTTAGATTGAGACTTCAAATAGTTATTAAAGAGATATGTAGGGAAAATAAGTGGGATTTTGATGATCTTCCATCAACTATATCTCATGAAGGTATGATCAGGTTGCACGGATTTTTGCCTAAATTTGATTATTCGCTTGGCGCAATGATTAACTTTGCATTTCCAGATTATTTTGGTAGCAGAAGGTTTGTATCAGATTGGAATGTTTTTAGTGATGATGAAGGTAGGATAGCTGCTTTTGAGAACATAGGTTATGTCTTAGGAAAAGAGGGCGCTCTTGTGCTGACTCATTCAATGGCTAGCCGTCATAAGCTCATAGGTGCATTAAGAAATCAATTTGAAGGGCGTGTTTCTAATGCAAACAGGGCATATGTTGAAGAACATCTTTTAGTGCAAACAGGTTTAAACGGGCAATTTTCAGAATATAGGGATAATAGAAAATTTCTTGCATTGCTTCTTACTCAAAGATACGATACAAATGATTTTGGTGGGCTGTCAGATAATCAAATTATATCCTTAAATAAGCAAACTATATACTCCCAAGCAGGACTTAGTGAGCCTGAAAGATCAAGATGGGAACAAGCAATAAATCTGTGGGATTATGATATTTCTGATAGGGGGATAAGGTCTCTTTCTCAGGCTACAAGCATTTCTGAAAGCAAATTGACTAGGGAATTTAGAAGGACCAGGAATGCCATGGCCGATTTGGTTGTTTCACATTACTCAAGTTAATTTTATAACCCTCCCCCCTAACAAAACTTTTTTAAATCAAATTCAAATACTTATTTACTAGGTGATTTTTATGGACGAAACTGAATTTATCTGGATGGATGGCGAATTAGTGCCTTGGAAAGAAGCTAAGATTCACGTACTTACACATACATTGCATTATGGTGCAGGTGTTTTTGAAGGTGAACGCTTCTATGAAACAGACAAAGGACCAGTAATTTTTAGACTAAAAGACCACACCGATAGATTATTTAGGTCAGCAGAAGCTTTTGAGATGAAAATTCCCTTCACAAAAGAAGAAATCAACAAAGCAACAATAGAAACAATCAAAGCAAATAAAGTCAATTCTGGCTACATTAGACCAATTGCATTCTTCGGCTATGGAAAAATGGGCCTTAACCCAGAAGGAGCAGATATTAATGTAGCTATAGCAGTATGGCCCTGGGGATCTTACTTAGGTGAAGCAGCAATTAAAGTTAAAATCCCAGACATAATCAGAATACATCCTAAAACTACAGATCCAGATGCAAAAATATGTGGAAACTACGCAAATTCAATCTTAGCTAGTTTAGAAATCAAAAAAGCAGGCTATGATGAGGCATTATTATTAGATTACAAAGGTCTGATAAGTGAAGGGCCTGGTGAGAATTTTTTCATTGTAACTGATGGGAAGATATATACGCCTAAATTAGGTACAATTCTTCCAGGTATTACAAGAAAATCCATAATTCAAATAGCGAAAGATGAAGGCATTGAATTGATCGAAAAAGATTTAACAGTTGAAGAAGCAAAAAACGCTCAGGAAGTATTTTTTTCAGGGACTGCTGCAGAGGTAACAGCAATAAAACAGATAGATGATACTGTTATAGGGGATGGGGAGATGGGCCCTATAACAACTAAACTTAAGAATATATTCATGGACGTTGTTCATGGAAAGAATAATAAGTATGAGCATTGGTTAACCTATGTTAATGAATAATATATTGTACAATAGGATAAGAAAAAAACATAAAAAATATATACTACCTCATCACATTAACAACATATGAAAACATCTTTATTCATAACAAACACAATCTCAGGAATTTTCTTATTAAACATCCTAATCAAACAACCATCAATAACTGGATTTGCAGTTGCCCCCCCTACTTCAGAATTAACTTTGATCAGTCCATTAGGCCTTGCTTCAGCATTCATAATTACAACACTTGTTCTGGATATCTATTGTTATATAAAAAGCAGAAAATAAATATAAAGTGGGCAAGCATGCCCAAAGATGGATAAAAACAAAATATACCAGTTGACCTTAATATCTTCTCAATTCCGCTACCCTATAAGCATCAATATCAGAAGTTAGTGCTGCTCCATTCCTGGCCTGACACAGTTCCTTAAGATATCAATCCTACAGGACAGAATCTCATAGTCCATATTAAGACTGATATACTAAGCTAATACCTCTCCCTAAGCTTCAGTTCTGTCTAAAGCGTGTTTACAGTAACAGGAGGGCGCTAACCTCCCAACCTAGCTTACCCGACTATACAAATATTTATTGTTTTTTAAACCTTTTGGAAATCTTATACAATTTCTTCATTTTCTTATACAACGCCGTTTTCTTGAAATAACCAGCATTTTTTGATAATTTCATATATTTAGTCCTTAAGATCTTATAAAATTTCATTGCTTTCTTACCCTTTATCCCCTTCTTCACCATAACAATAATTAATATGATCAACAAACCAATCAATAGCGATTTAATCGGGAACAATTTTTCTTTAGGGGCAGGCAACTCCACATCTTTAGGTTTTTCCTCTACTTCAACTTCAGCAGCAACATACTCACATTCCCTATCTTCTTCAGGCTTTTCACCATTAAAGCAAGTTCCTATTCTTTCACATCCCCTTGTTTGAATTCCATCAGAAGAACACTTACTCCATTCTGAACAATCCCATTTAGCAACACACCCACCACCTTTACCTGTAGAAACAGGAACTGTAACAATTGGGGCAGCAGGTGAACTAACTTCTGTTCCAAATATACCAAATGAACTAAAGCTAGATACAGTGCCCCAAACATAATTATTATCCATATCTACACCGCCTGGACTTATCAAATCCCATACATTAGTGCCTGCATTGAACTTATACAACCTTAGTGTAGATTCTATTAAGTTAGCTGAGGCAACATTAATATCAGAGTAATACATCTTTATTAGAGCACTATATATATTCTGATTTGTAGTGTTGTCAACTATGATATCTACATAGTTTCCTAGCTCTGTAATTGTTGTTGAATCTAATTTTACGTTGTCAGTGTATCCTGCCATAGCAACGGAAGAGGTTACATTTATATTGGTAGATATGTTCAACCATGTGCCTACTTCTGATGTAGCGTTGATTATTATATATTCGTTTGCTGTAAAATTTATCGAGGAATTAATAGATGTGTTGAGTGAGTATGGGGCCAATGCAATGATTGCTCCGTTTTCTTTTCCCCCTTCATTATTGACTATATTACTAGCTACTACATCAATAATATATGACCCATCTGTATTGCCAGTAGAATTCCAAGAACCTAGATACAGGCCATTATCTAGACTTAATGTAATATTAATTATGTTGTTTTCATCTGGTTTTTGTATATGGGCAACTACTGAATTTATTCCAAGATCATCAGTTGCATTGGCTACTATGTTGAAAGTAGTCCCCGGTTCACCCTTTGTTGGAGTGGCTGTTACTGTGTGAACAACAGGGCTTACTTTTTCATCAGCAGTAAGGCAGGTCCAGTTATTTGGTGTTCCCATGTAGTCGCAGATCCAGACAGGTTTTTTCCCGAAGTTTTGGTTGTTTGGAGCTATTCCTGACGTTGCGTTGTTATCATCATCATCAGTTACTGTTACTGTGATATAATAGAAGTTGTCGCTTAGGCTGCTTAATGATATTGCACCATTACAGATAGCAGTCTTATTGTCTACTGATGTGTTTAGTGGTATTGTTCCTAAATTAGTTATTGTGCTGTTAGTCTCTGCTTTTACTGTACAGCCGGTTGCATTTTCATTGAAGCCAGCTACATCACTAGTGAAGTTTACGCCTATTGGCAATGATTCTGTGGAGTCATAATGTTGTTTTGCTGGGAATGATGTTGAGCAGTTGTCTAGTGTACAGTAGATATCTGTATCTTGCCTAGGTAATGTTGTTACATTTATTGTTATAGTTGATGGTAATCCTATGTTACCAATACCATCTATGGCTATTGCAGATATATTATGTTCACCATCTGCAATAGTGATTGATTCTTCACAATCTCCTTTAGTAGAACCATTATATGCATAGTTTCCTGAGTTATTGTCAAATGAGCAATAATCTACTCCTGTGTTGTAGAGTGGGTTTCCTAAGGCATCTGATGCGTTAGCTTCTATAGTTATTGTGTCTGTGCTTCTTAATCTGTAGATAGTGTTGTCTGATCTTAGGCGTTGTAATACTGTTGTGCTTTCACTTGTTACAAAACCAGTTATGTTTGCTCCTTCTGTTTCGTGGATATATTGTTTATCTCCTGCTGTATCTATCAATTGAGCATATGATGTTCCACTATCATCTATGTTTATTGTGTAATCATAAGGTGAGTTGTTTATTATGTCAACTCCACCTGGAATATTACATGATATGCTCAAGCTTAGTGCATGACCTGCAGGTATGTTTGTACTATAAGAAACAGCCAATACATAACCGTTGGCGTATTGAGTTACAGAAGGTGCATTGAATAATGAAGAGCTAGAGCCAGATATGCTACAATTATCATTAGAAAGCTGATATTGTAAGGGTAACATTGTTCCTGTTAAGGTCCCTAAGTAGAAAGTAAGTTGTTTGTTGTCAAGAGCTCCTGCAGAATCTGTGAATGTCCAACTAAGAGATGTTCCAGGGTATGCGTCAGAGGTCCATTCTGCATCTATTGTGAATGCATTCCAATTGTTTGCTGAATCTGTTAGTGGTAAGACTGAAGACCATGCAGATAATCTTCCATCATTTGTGTTATTCCAGCCCGATGTTGCGCCTGCCACATTATTTGTTGGGTTTTGTGTTGGACAAGATGTACTTCCTTCTGGGCAATCTGATGTATCGATACAATCTGTCAAACCATCCATATCATTATCAAGGTTATCTGCGCAATTGCTTTCTGTTGCTGCTGTATTTACATCAGTACAATATCCATAGCTTCCAGAGATTAAAGAGATTTTCCCTATACAATTTGTATCTGCACAATCTATATCTCCTGAATGAAGAGTTAGGTTCTTGTTTGCTGCTAAGTATTGTAATCTACTTGAGCCTGTTTTTGCAACACTAGCATCTTGATAAGTAATTTCGTTGTCTAAGCCATCTGCGCAAGCATCTATTGTGATGTTTTCATATGAAGGGCAATATCTTCCATAGAATGTCTGATTATAGCATCCAGAATCATAACAATTAGCTGGACCATCTTCATCATTATCTACTGCAAAGAATGATAAATTGTAATCAATACAGCTTGCTTTGTTGTTTTCATCCCCACAACTAACTCCTGATGGACCTATCCTGCCTGAACAGTCAGGATCTGAACAATCTGTTCCTGTTGAGGAATTTTGTGAGTATGCTGTACCATTCCAATAATATGAATCAAGGTCATTATCTATTCCATCTGAGCAGTTTAATTCCTGGATTTGGGTTGGCGAATCAGAGCAGATATAGTCTCCTGAAGAATTGGTTACGCCGTGGCAATTATAATCATCACAATCGATGCCTGTGTTGTATCCTGCATCAAATTCATAGATCCCTAGGTCTCTGTCATTATCTAGACCATCTGTACAATTATATTCCCATGCTATCTGGCACATTCCAACAATACCTGAATCATTGATCAATGTATTATTACAGTCTGAATCATAAGGTATATCCTTCCATTGACAATCTATTCCAGCTCCTATTGTAGAATTTGCCGTTTTCCCATCTCTGGTGTAGTTATCTAGATCATTATCTATGCCGTCTAAGCACCAGTTCTTTGTTATACCACAATCACCATATTGACATTGATTGTTTGATTCGTTTTGTGGACAAGCCGAGTTTCCACCGCAGGAATAATCATCACAGTCTGCTGCAGTATTGTATTGTGAAGGGAAGTATGCTTCGTAGATTGCTTCTGTCCAGCCTGCTGTTTGTATTGCTGTTCCTGATGGGGAAGCAGCAGGTCTTACATAGGAATCTTGATCATTATCAAATCCATCTGAGCAGTTTAATTCATTTATCAGTTCGCATTTTTCCGTGGTAGATCCTATGATTGTGTTGTTACAATCTACATCATAACTATATCTTCCTGTTGTTGCATCATTATAGTTTCCAGATATGTATGATAAAGATGTAGGTCTTGTAGATCCATCATTGTAGACACAGTCAATACCCCCCGTGGAGTTGACAGATCTGTCTTCATCTAGCAGGTAATCAGTTATATTGAATACATAACGGTCTAAGTCATTGTCTTTTCCATCTAGGCAAAGCGAAGCTGTTTCTGTTGAAGGGCAAACAGCATTTCCCTTACAATCATAATCATCACAATCAGTGCCGTTAGTTGATGTTATTCTATCAGCTCCAAAGTTATACACATTATCTTGGTCATTATCATAATTATCATCACAGCTTTGTTCATGTCCAAGTTCACAGTTTTGTCCTGAGCCGGTCATATCTGTGCCGTTGCAGTCTAGATCGGGGAAATTAAATCCATCATTATTGAATCTACAATCCATCCCTGCTCCAGAAGCATTGTTATTTGTTGCTGTATATTGGTTTGTTACTGTGTCCCAGCCCGTAATTGTGTAGAAGTCTAAGTCATTGTCTTTTGTATCAGAGCATTTTTCAGCTGTGTTTTCGAAGTTAGCTGAAACATTACAGGTAGTTTGACAATCATATTCCCCATGTGCTGTGTTAGAGCCAGAGAGGCTGTATTGGAAGATAGGGTTTGTTGTGTTAGAGCCTGTTGCTGAGACAACACAATCATATTCTCCATCTAGGTCATTGTCATACCCATCACTGCAATTTATTTCATTGATTAATTGGCAAGTAGCATTTATTGTAGTATTCATCATAGTATTGTTGCAATCTAGGTCATATTCTACCATCCTACAATCTACACCTCCACCTGTTGTATTTTGAGTTGTAGTGTTTATATTATAGAAGTCCCAATCATTGTCTTTTCCATCTAGGCATTCTGAGCCGTTTTCTACACTGTTACTTTCGTTTAAGTCTCTACAATAAGATGCACAATCATATTCTGCATCTGGGTTATTTGAAGTGCCTGTTCCTCCACTGTAGGTTATTTTTGGATCTGTTGGATCTAAGGCATAAACTATGGTCGTGTAGCCAGTTATTTGTTCTAATCCACAATCATAGCTCCTATCTCGGTCATTATCAAATCCATCACCACATGTAGTCTCTAGTCCTAACTGACAAGTTCCATTTCTTGTTTCACTTACATCATTCGAATCGTATGTGTCAGCTGAATTGATCCATGTGTTGTTACAGTCTGTGTCCCATGCTGAACTATCCCATGTACAGTCAGTAGTACCATCTGCATCATTATCAAAGCTGTCTAAGCAAGTATTATTTTGTAGGGCATATTTGCTTTCATTTCCAAATGTGCAAACATCTGTTAAATCTGCAATATTTCCAGAGTAATTGTCACAATCAGTGTCAAGGCAATCTACTAAGTAGTCTAAGTCATTATCTGTTGAATCTGTACAAGAAGTGTCATGTTCCCATATTGCTCCATCATCTGTAATGCTGAAGTTGATCTTGCCTGTTAAAGTACTTGCACCTACTTTTCTTGTTATTAAGATACCTTCTCCGCTGATTGATGTGTCTACTGAGATTTTGAAGGTTATATTAAGATCGTCATTTGCGTAAGCTGTCCCTGCATCTGTACCTGTTAATGCTTGTGCCATTCCTACATTTGAGCAGCTATCTGCAAGATCTTTTAATTCATTTGTTAATGAGTTAGTTGGATTTTTGTTCAATATTGTGAATTTATCTGAATTTGCATCACAGATTCCTAATGTGCTGTTAAAGTTATATGCTTGGAACTGCAGGCCATTACCATCTAGTTTTGCATCATCTTGGCTTATCTGAAGGCTGAAATTACCCTCTTTGCCTACTGTTTTAGTGTAAACAAATGATGTATATCCTGTAATTGCATTTCCTATGGTGATATAACATAGGTTTGTATCTAAGTTACAAGAATCTGTATCATCTGTAGTGTATGGATCGTCACGCCACCCTTTGGTGTTTACCCCACAAGTATATGCTCTATCTGCATCTTTATCACCAACTGGTTCACCATAGACAACAGAAGCACATTGTAAATCATCACAGTTACCACTTGAAGGGTCTGCGCCCTTTGAATCATCACTTGAGTCTGTACATAATGTTTCTGCTCCTGCTGGATTATTGTACATGAATGCTGCGAAGGAAGGATCTACTCTTGAACCAGTTAGATTACTGGATCCGTCATAATAGATATTTGGACAAGTTGTTCCTTCATCAAAGTAGTCTGCATCTGAACCTCCTGCGCAAGAGATTGCTCTTGAGACATAGAGGGGAGACCATTGTCCATTATTTGATTCGTTTCCATTATATAGGCTTAAGTTAATGGCTGTTAAGCGAGTTCCATCTTGGGTGATGTTGATCTCACATCTTGTATGGCATAGTTGGGTTGCATCTGAAGCGCAAGGTGTTGTGTCTACATTATTGGTACTGCTAATTGTGTAATTAATTGAATAATTTCCATCGCCATGGTCAGTTACTGTCTCTTGACCTGCATAGTTTGAGTCAATACATGAGAAGTTTGCAGATAATGTAAGATCTGCTTGATTGGTTCTTATTGTGATGTTTATTGGAGATCCATCTTCGTAGAAAACTCTGTTTTTGTAGATTGAGTTTATGACAACTGATGTGTCAACTACTATAGTTTTGTTTGAATCACCCCAATCTGTGTTGGATGAAGTGTCGTAAGTTAAGCAGTTCCAGATATAAGTTGTTCCGTTTTTCAGTGTCTTTGTGAATGTTGTTGTGTTACTTGTTCCTGTAAGGTTAACTGTTTGGTTGGCTTGCCATGCTCCTGAGAAGTTTGCATATAATGTCATGTTTGCTATACTGGTGCCTGATATTGCTGAGCAATTGAATATTACAGTTGTGCTTGTTGAGGTAGAATCATTTGCTGGACTGTTTAAAGTTGTATTGAGTAAGACTATTGTTGTGCCCCATATATCTGTCTGGTTTAGGTTGCCTAATGTGTCATTTATGTACCAGGTCCAGTTTATATCCCCATAAGGTATGTTTATTGTTTTGTTAACTTGGATCTCTTGGTTATTTGTGTAAGTGGCTGGTGTGTTGTTTAGCCAAATGCTTCCGTTATACCAACTGAATACATATTTATCTGGATTTGTTTCATTAAGAGTTATGTTGAAATAGACTAAGTCTCCTGATTTAGTTAAAGGTGTGATATTTGTTTTGTTATTAAACCAGATTGGGTTTGTTCCGTCTAGTCTGAAATATATTGTTGAGGAGTTTGCTGAGCTATCTGTTCCATCATCTGCTGATACTGTTAAGTTATAGTATCCGTCACTAGCGTTCCAATCTGTCACATTTACTGTTGTAGAGATGTTTAAAGTGTTGTTTATGAATATGTGGTATGTTATGGTGTCATTATCTGCATCAGTGCTCGAGTAGTTTATGTAAGGTATGTCTGTGTAGTTCTTGCCTGTAACTGGATAAGTGATATTTGGTATTGTTGGAGGTGTGTTTCTTATCTCTATTGTGTATATTTGGCTTAGGTTTACATTTCCTAGTGTGTCATTTACCCATACTTGCCAGCCAAGTATTTGAGCTCTCTTTAAGTTAGAGATTGTTATATTTTCTGATAATGTGTAAGATGTTCCAGATATATCCTTATAAGTTAGGTTAGTTAGATTTCCAGTCTCATTATGGGCAAAGAAATACCCATCTAGCTCAAGTGAATCTGATAATGTTATATTGATCTGTACTGTGTCGTTGTATTTTGGAGTTGTTGTCGTCACATTTGTTTTGTTGTTAGAGAATGATGGCGGGGTTGAGTCTAGTCTAAAATAGATTGTTGAGGAGTTTGCTGAGCTATCTGTTCCATCATCTGCTGTTATAGTTAAATTGTAGAAGCCATCAGAAGCATTCCAATCTGTTAAGTTTGTGCTTATTCCAGTTATGTTTAGAGTATTGTTTATGAATATGTGGTATGTTATTTCCTCATTATCTGCATCAGTACTGGAGTAGTTTATGTAAGGTATGTCTGTGTAGTTCTTGCCTGTAACTGGATAAGTGATATTTGGTATTGTTGGAGGTGTGTTTCTTATCTCTATTGTGTATATTTGGCTTAGGTTTACATTTCCTAGTGTGTCATTTACCCATACTTGCCAGCCAAGTATTTGAGCTCTCTTTAAGTTAGAGATTGTTATATTTTCTGATAATGTGTAAGATGTTCCAGATATATCCTTATAAGTTAAATTTGTTAGGTTTCCAGTCTCGTTATGGGCAAAGAAATAACCCCCTAATTCTGATGAGTCTGTTAAGGTTAAATTAATTTGTACTGTGTCGTTGTATTTTGGAGTTGTTGTTGTCACATTTGTTTTATTGTCTGAGAAGTATGGTGGGGTGGAGTCTAGGATGAAATATATTGGTGTTGAGTTTGCTGAGCTCCCTATCCCATCATATGCAGATACTGTTAAGTTATAGAAGCCATCAGAGGCGTTCCAGTCTGTGAGGTTTGTAGTAGAGGAGTGGTTTAGGGTATTGTTTATGTAGATCTTATAGGTTATTTCGTCATTATCTGCATCAGTAGAAGAGTAGTTTATGTATGGGATGTCTGTGTAGTTTGTGTTGTTTACTGGGAATGTAACATTTGGCACTGTAGGTAGTGTGTTAGCTACAGATATTATTAATTGAGAGGAGTTTATGTTTCCTGCTGTGTCATTTACATAACCAATAAATAATATATCTGAACTTGAATTTATTGTTGTAATGTTGTAGCATAAGTCATGTTCTGAAGTTCCCAAAAGGCTGATTAACGATGAATTTCTATTGGAGATGTTGTTGTAGAACCAACATGCACTTAGTTCGAGGTTATCAGAAACGTTCATTGAGATGTTTATTACATCATTTATTTGTGGTGATGTGTTGTTTATGCTCATATTTGATGCTGGTGGTGTTGAGTCTATTGTAATTATTCTTTGTTCTGTTGAGTTCCAATTGTCTAGAGTGTCTGAAGCGAATGATTGATATGTGTAATTGTTGTCTGGTAATGTGTTTGTTGCGTTTAAGGATTGGTTTATGTATAGTTCCCAGCTGTCTTGATCTATTTTCTTAAGGTTTGAAATATATTGTTGATAGATTTCATCTTTGCTTAATGATCTGTTCCAGATTCTTACTTCGTCTATTAATCCGTCAAAAAATTCACCAGCTTTATTTTGGTGTGAACCAATCATCAAATTGGTAGCACTATTAGTTATATTGCCTGTTTGAGGATCAGTTGCATCTGGTACACCATTAACAAATAATTGTTGGTAAGTTGAGTTGTAAGTCATAGCAACATGATTCCAATCATTTGGTGTTAAGAGATTAGTGCTTGCTCCGACTTTATTAGTAGGTGTATTTGCCCACACATAACCTTCTATAGCTCCGGAAGTACCACTCAATCTTAATATGTAAGCTCCATCTTTTTTAATAATCTCATCAGAATTAACAAAAGTCCTTGGGTAAACCCAAGCTGTAATAGTCATCTCATTATTCCCTATATCTAATGATGGGCTATCTGTAATCTCCACATAATCACTATTGCCATCTAACCATAAAGCATTACCAAATTTACCTGTGGTATTAACTTGAGCAGTTCCCCCTGCAGTACCATTATTTCCACTTCCACTTATATCAACAACATAAGTGCTGTTCTCACCTAAAACTGAGATATTATCAAAATTCATCATCAATACTAAAGAGTCATTGTAATAAGTGTAATTTGTTCCGTTCCAGTTGTATACTATTTTATCTAAACTTGTTTCTGTTATTGAAAGATTAATTGTTATGTATTGTTCTGATTGTAATGAATTATTATCAGGTGTTGGATCTGTGAATATAATTGTTGGAGGTGTGGTGTCTAGGGTGAAATGTATTACTGAGCTATTGCTGCTTGAGTTTATTCCATCATATGCAGATACTGTTAGATTGTAGAAGCCATCAGAGGCGTTCCAGTCTGTTAGGTTAGTTGTTGAAGTATGATTTAGTGTGTTGTTTATGTAGATATAGTAAGTTATATTATCATTGTCTGCATCTGTAGATGTGTAGTTTATGTAAGGTATGCCCTCATATATTGTATGGTTTATTGGGTATGTAACGTTTGGTATTGTAGGTAGAGTGTTTGCTACTGTAATGATTGTTCTTGATGAGTTTAAGTTGCCTAAAGTATCATTTACATAGCCTATGAATAATATATCGTTTCCTTGAGTGAGGTTTATTGTTGTTATATTGTAGCATAAGTCATGTTCTGATGTTCCTGATAAACTGATTAAGCTGGAGTTTTGCTTAGACATGTTGTTGTAGAACCAGCATGCACTTAATTCTCTATTATCAGAGACGTTCATCGATATGTTTATCACTTCATTTACTTTAGGTGATGAGTTGTTTAGTGATATGTTTGAAACTGGAGTAGTTGAATCTAAAGTAAATGTCCTAGTTAGTGAAGTGTTTATGTTATTTGCGCTGTCCCAACAAGTTACATTCCAATTGTAAGTACCACTAGCAATATCAGTTATAGTATAGTTAGTATAATTGCCACTGTTAGCTCCAATATAACTAACATTTACAGTATCATTGATTGTTATATTGCATAATAAAGTGGTATCAATATTATCCAATACAGTCCAATTGAAATTCAAATTGGTCAAGGTTAGATTAACATTATCTGATGGATAAACTAGATCAATTGAAGGCTCTACTGAATCTATGTTAAATGTGTTGTTAATAGGTGCCCAGTTGCTTAATCCTGATGAACTATTACAATAAACATTCCATTTATATGTTCCATTTTCTAATGATACTTGTGCTGAATCCATAACATTTGATGTTGGAGTTGAGTTTGTTTTATTTGCTTTCCAGGTTCCGCTAAAGTTACCATAGATTATGCATGTATCTAAACTACCACCTACAACGGTGTAATTAAGCCATACTGAACTTGACTGCTGCCATGTATCATCAGTTGGGTAGTTTAATATTACCTGTGGGCCAGAAGAATCTATTTTGAAGAATGTGGATGTTGAGTTAGCTGAGTTTTCTAGACCATCATTAGCAGTCATTGTAAGATTATAATACCCATCACTTATATTCCACCCGCTTATATTATTAGTTGCTCCTGAAATATTTAAAGTTCCATTGATGTAAATATTGTATGTTATGCTGTCCCCATCAACATCTGTTGAAGTATAGTTTATTGCAGTTAAATTATAATGTACACTGGCATTTGCAGGGTAAATAACTGAAGGTATTGTTGGTGGTGTGTTCTTTATTTCTAGTGTATATATATCACTTACATTTACATTTCCTAATGTATCATTTGTCCAGACTTGCCATACAAATATTTCAGCTCTCGTTAAGTTAGAGATTGTGATATTCTCTACTACTGTATGGTTGGTCCCTGAGATACCCTTATATGATCCATTGGTCATAGTTCCGCTGCCATTATGCGTCAAGAAATAACCATCTAATCCTGATGAGTCTGTTAAAGTTAGATTAATTTGCACTATATCATTATATCTTGGTGTTGTGGCTGTTGCGTTTGTTTTATTTTCAGAAAATGACGGTGCCAATGTGTCTAATATAAAGTAAGCTGAATCAGAACCATTCTGCAGCCCATCTGATGCAAATACTGTTAAGTTATAGTAGCCGTCGGAAGCATTTAATGTTGTGTTGCTGTCAATCAATGTCGTATTTATTGTTCCATTTATTACATAATAATAAGTCAATGAAGTTGCTCTTGCATCTGCTGCTGATACATTTAAGTCTATCGAATTAGAGCTTATGTTCGATCCATCAGTTGGGTAGACTATCGAGACTGCTGGAACAGTTGTATCTAAATTGAAATTTACTACGGAGCTATTTTGGCTTGAACCATAAATATCGCTAGCTGTAACAGTCAGATTATAATAACTATCTGATGCATTCCAATCAGTAATATTCATAGTTGTAGTTATGTTCAGCGTTCCATTGATGTATATCTGGTAGGTAATTGTATCATTGTCTATGTCGGTTGAGTTGAATTCTATCTTTATTGTGTTGTTTATTTCTGTATTGTAAGGGGCAGTTATCGTTGGTATAACTGGTACAGTGTTGGCTACTGTAAAGCAGCTTATAGTGCTGGAATTACTGTTCCCGGCAGTATCATTTACCCAGTATCCCCAACAGATGTTTTGATGGGCGGTTGTTACTTGTTTTGTTGTTGATAATATTGTTGAAGTACATAATTGGGATGTGTCATTTGTTAAGGTTCCTGAATTGTTCCAGAAGAATGTATAATAATGACAGTTTGATTCTATTATTGTTATGTTCATCCTTAAGTATTCATTTATTGCTGGTGTTGTGTTTGTTAGGTTGTTTGTGAATGATGGTTGAGTTGAGTCTAGCATAAAGTATATTGCAGTTGAGTTTGATGAGTTAGTTGTTCCGTCATCTGCTGTTACAGTTAGATTATAGAAGCCATCAGAAGCGTTCCAGTCTGTTACATTTGTAGATATTCCTGTAATGTTGATTGTGTTGTTTATGAATAAGTGATAGGTTATTGTGTCTGAGTCTACATCATTTGCTGTGTAGTTTATGTAAGGTATATCTGAGTAGTTTTTGCCTGTTACTGGGTATATTATTACAGGGGTAGTTGGTGGTGTGTTTGCTACTATGAATGTTCTTAGTATGCTACTATTCCAGTTATTTGCAGAATCATTAGCGTACCATCTATAACCAATTGTATTTCCTTGAGATAGATTGGTAGATTTGTTTATTGATATGTTTACTAAGCTACTGCTTATTGTTGCATTTGTTAGGTTGTCCCATACGCCTGTTCCGTTCCAGCTGAATATATAGTAAGATAACCCTGATCCTTGGTCTGTTATTGTTATGTTGAATGTTGCGTTTCCGTTAATTCTCATTAAGGAAGCATTTGTTTGGTTGTTAGTGAATGAAGGTACTTTTGTGTCTAATCTGAATAAGACTGAAGTGGAGTTTGAGCTTGAATATGTTCCGTCGTTGGCTGTTATAGTTAAGTTGTAATAGCCGTCACTAGCGTTCCAGTCTGTTAGATTTGTTGTTAAGGAGGCGTTTAGTGTGTTGTTTATGTAGATTTGATATGTTATTGTATCTAAATCTAAATCTGTTGAACTGTAATTGATGTAAGGTATGTCTGAGTAGTTTTTACTGTTTATTGGGTAATATATTGTAGGGGTAGTTGGTGCGGTATTGGCTACTGTGAATGTCCTGATTAGACTAGAGTTCCATTGATTTAATGAGTCATTAGCGTACCATCTATAACCAATGGTATTTCCTTGAGATAGATTAGTGGATTTATTTATTGATAATGTTGTTGAAGTTCCACTTATTGTTGCATTTGTTAAGTTATTCCATGTCCCTGTTCCGTTCCAGCTGAATATATAATAGCTTAAACCACTTCCAGAGTCAGTAAGGGTTATGTTGAAAGTTGCGTTTCCGTTTATTCTCATCAATGTTGCATTTGTTTGATTGTTTGAGAATGACGGTGGTGTGGTGTCTAGTCTGAATAATACTGGAGATGAATTTGATGAGTTATCTATTCCGTCATCTGCTGTTACAGTTATGTTGTAATAACCATCACTAGCGTTCCAGTCTGTTACATTTGTGCTTATTCCTGTTACATTTATAGTATTGTTTATGTATATGTGATAAGTTATTGAGTCTGAGTCTGCATCTGTGCTTGAATAGTTTATGTAAGGTATGTCTGAGTAGTTTTTGCTGTTTATTGGGTATGAGGTGGTTGGAGTGGCTGGAGGTGTATTGGCTACTGTGAATGTTCTTAATAAGCTAGAGTTCAATTGATCTAAGCTATCATTAGCATACCACCTGTAGCCAATGGTGTTTCCTTGAGTTAAGTTAGTTGATTTGTTAATAAACAGGTTAATACTATTTCCTAATATAGTTCCGTTTGTTGTGTTGAGCCAGCCTTCTCCTGTACCGTTCCATGAGAATATATAATAAGAGAGCCCAGCACCGTTGTCTGTTAAAGTTATATTGAATGTTGAGTTACCGTTTATTCTCATCAATGATGCATTTGTTTGATTGTTTGAGAATGACGGTGGTGTGGTGTCTATTCTGAAATATATTACAGATGAATTTGCGCTTGATTCTACTCCATCAGTTGCTGATACTGTTAGATTGTAGAAGCCATCAGAAGCGTTCCAATCTGTTACATTGGTTGTTGTTGAGATGTTTAATGTTCCGTTAATGTAAATCTGATATGTAGTTGTATCTGAATTTGCATCTGTTGATGTATAGTTTATTGCTGTGATGTTTGTATAATTTCTACCGTCTACTGGATAAGTTACATTAGGTGTAGTTGGAGCACTATTTCCAATTGTTAGAGTTATTGTTGAGGAGTTTATGTTTCCTGCACTGTCATTAGCCCATATTGTTATATTATGTTGGCCTGTTGTCCAAGTTATTATTGTAAGGTTTATGCAGTTAGCAAGAGTGACATTAGTTTCCATTGTATCATTGCTGTACCAGCATGAATCTAAGTTAGTGTCTGAAACAGTGTAGTTTATGCTTAATTCTACATCTGCTGAATTAGAGTTGTTTTCTGGAGCGGTTATATTTATGGATGGATTCGATGTATCTAAGGTTATGTTTCTTGTTTGTGTTGAGTTTTTGTTGGATAATTGATCTTCTATAGTTACATTATAATAATAAATGCCATCTGAAAGGGATGTGAAGTTTATTGATCTTGTTCCTGCTGCTTTTGCCGAAGTATTAGTCATATTTAATGTTGAATTATATAAATAGAATGTTATGTTTGCTTCATTTGTATCAGATGCAGTTACGTTTATGTATATCCAGTTTCTTGATTTATATGAATCATTATTTTCTGTACCTCCGGCATAGCTTATTGAAGGTATTGTTGAATCAAGAGAATATGTTCTTGTAGCTGTTGAGTTTAGGTTTCCTGCTGTGTCATTGGCTGAAGCATTAAGGAAATAAAGTCCATCAACTAAGCCTGTAAAGTTGAAGAATAATGGTGCAGAGGTGTTTGTTGAAGAGTTTATTAAACTAGGGGTAGAATTATATAAGTACACTACAAGAGTATTTAGATTTGTATCTGAAGCGCTTATGTTTGCTAATAAATAGTTAGTTGAAATGAATTCTGCTGTTGGAGTTGGATCTTCAAATGCAATTGAAGGTTGTAATGTATCTAGGTATATTGAATAAGTATCTGAATAATTACATAATGTTTCGTCACATGCAGTTGCATTATAATGATATAATCCATCTGGTAGTGAGGTAAAATTAAGTGCGTATGAACTGCTTGATGAGGTGCTTTGATTTACTAAATCTGTTTGATTGTAAAGATCTATTGTTAGTGTGATTAGATTAGTGTCGTTTGAGGTTGCATTTGCAAATATCCATATACGTGAGAAGTTTCCAGAATCTGGATTGATGAAATAAACTACAGGGGCTTTGGTGTCGTCAACAATAAATACTGTACTTGTTATATTTATGTTTCCTGCATTATCTTCAGCATATGATGTTATTGTGTATGTCCCTAGGCCTATAAGATCGCTAGCAGTAAGATTTACGTTTCCAGAAGATTCTGTTGAATTAGTAAGTAAATATCCTCCTGGAAGAGTTACATTAAATATTGTAGTTTTGAGATTATTATCTGCAGTGGACCAATTGATTGAGATTGAGTCTTCCCCATATTCTAATGCTGTATCATTTTTGGAGATTGAAGCATTCGGATATGTGTAATCAAGTGAAACTGCCCTTGTTTCAGTATTATTTCTATAACCTACAGAATCATTGACAGTTGCATTAAAGTAATATGTTCCTTCTCCAAGACTTGTGATGTTTAAGAATAACGAGGAATTTGTGGTTGAAGATGTGTTTATTACAGCTTTGTCGGAGTTATATAATCTGAGGGTAAGGTTTTCTATGTTTTCTTCTGTAACGCTTACATTAATTGAAATGTAATTTTGAGATTGGTTTCCAGCTGAAGTTGTTGGATCTACAAATGAGATTAGGGGGATGGTTGTATCAATAGTAAAGTTGCTTGATGTAGTTACACTGTTGGAGGCATTATCACTACAGCTTACATTAAAGTCATATGTTGTTTCGCTGAATCCACTGAATGTATAATTACATCCAGTATTGTTTGTACAATATAATTGTTTTATAGTGCCTGCTACTGAGATATTACAGTCTAATGATTCTGAGATATTATCAATAGCTGTCCAATTGAAGTTTATCGATGTTGTGTTGAGATATGAATTTTCTGAAGGATAATCAATAGTTAATGAAGGGCTAGTCTTATCTATTATAAAGTTTGTTGAAACATTTATATCATTTCCAATAGAATCTCTTCCATAAACGACCAGGTTATATGTGCCTTCTGTGTTTTGTGTTACATTTACAAGATCCTGCCAAGTGTGCTCTTTAATAGGTGTTTCATAGGTTGTTGTGTTGTATTGAACTGTAGTTCCTGATTTGCTTAGATTATAGTAAGTATAATTTAATGAAAGGTCTTGTACTACTAAGTTAAGGCTGAAATTAGAGTTATAGTGCTTTAGATTTGCTGTTGGGGCGATTAATTGGATTACAGGATTTGAGTTATCCAAGTAGAATGAGATATTTTTGTTTATTAGATTGCCGGATGTGTCATTGGCAAATATACTGAAGGTAACATTCCACTCTACATTATCGTAGATAGATGAGTTCCATGTTGAATCCCAACTGTCTGAACTATTGAGCGTGCCATTTGCTATCTTTTGGCTAGCATCTGAGTTATTGTACATATAATACCAAGCAGAATCTACTGAAGATAATGTGTCTGTTATCTCTGTCCTTAAATAGATAAGATAACCGAAGCTGCCATTAACTGTTGGAGAATTAACCACTATTGTAGGGGGTGTTGCATCAACTGTAAAGGTCCTTATACTGCTTGTATTGGTATTGCCTGCTGCATCTACACATTGGATATACCATGAATTTAGCCTGCTTGCGAAGTCAGATCCATTTAATGTTGTATTAACATCAGGCAATACTGAAGAATTGTAGTTGACTGCAACATAAGCAACAGAACCTTCAAGATCTTTGTATAATGTACAATTACTTATTGAATTATCCTCTACCGAAAAGGTGAAATTAAGTTTTGTTGAACTTGTATTGAATCCGTCAATAGGTGCAGAGAGATTGATTACAGGTGGGACAGTATCAAGCTTGATGGTTCTTGTTTCAGTTGAGTCTATGTTATCGCCTGTGTCCCTGCCAGTTGCATTTAAGTAGTATGTGTCATCAGGTAAGTTTGTGAAATTTACTGAATAAGATTCTGGAGCTGAAGGGGAAGTTGTTGAATTCACCAATGCAGTTGAGTTGTAAAGATATATTGTGATATTAGCTGGGTTGTTGTCATCTATTGAAACTGTTGCATCTATGTGGGTTTGTGAATAATTTCCATTTGATGTTGTTGGTGAAATGAACGATACTATTGGGATTGTTGCATCAGTTATTGTTACATTCCATTTTGTTGTATCGTTTCTGATAGAAGTATCATTAGCTATTGTTGCATAGGCAAAGAATTCATATGTGTTTTCTTTTGTACCAGTTGCATTGACATAAAATGTAATTATGCTGGAGTTGGTCTTGTTTAGGTTTATTGTGTATGGATTTGAGGATTTATTTGTCCAGAATGGTATTGTTCCAGATATTGTTGAGATTATTGCTTTTGCCGAACTTATGCATGTTCCTTCAGAATCTGATAAACAGATGTCATCAAGGTAAGCTATTCCGTGATCTCCAGACCCACCATCTCCAGTCCATACTTTTATTCTGATTTCCTTATTCTTTAGATTAGCATTAATGGCAACTGTGTTGTCAATCTTTGCAGCTGGATTATAGTCATTATTGTCATTGCAGCCACCCCACACATTATCAGATGAGGACCAGCTTCCAGAATATGAGCATCTGGATTCTAGATTTTGATAGTTGCCTGATTCGTTTCCTACCTCATATATCATAAGGCCATAACCCCATTCATCATAATCTTCTGCATCAAAATTATAAGTTATGTAATCTGCGTTTGCTGTGAATGAATCTGAGAAGATATAGGCTTTCCAGCTTGTGCTGCTAGATCCAGTGTAAGTTGATTTAAATTGAAGCCAATTACCTTTGCTTCCAAATGGATTTGAACTTGTCGCAACTTGAACTTGTTCATAAGATCCGCTTGTACTATCTGTTATCTCTTCATAGGTCCATCCAGGTATATTAGTGCATGTACTATCTTCATTATTACAATTTCCTGTCTGAGTAAAATCACAGTTTGTAATGTCTCCACATTCTACTACTGGATCTAAAGTTATATTTATATCTCCGCAAGTCTGTTCAAGACAAGTGATATTTAGAGTTACATTAAACCACCTATTTTGAGAAACATTTACATCTGTTGTTGGCCAAACTCTAGATATTGAGATAGATGGCTTGTTTAATATAATTGTTCTTGTAACTGTGCTGTTTATATTACTGGATGTGTCATTTGTAGTGGCGTTGATGTAATATGTTCCGTAAGTTAGGTTAGTGAGCTGCAGATAATTGGTGGTTGATGAATTTATTAATGCAGATTCGTTATAGATATAAATTGTTGTTGTGTCTAGATATAAATCAGAAGGGGATACATTTACAGTTATTGTTCTTAGGAGATTATGTGAACCGTTTGCAGTTGTATCTGAGTTGAAGCTTAATTTAGGGGGAGTTAAATCTTTTATTGTAACGTTCCATTTAGAAGTTTCATTATTTATTGGTATTCCAGAAACTGTTTTATTTGCATAGATATAGAACTCATAGGTGCTGTCTAGATTACCAGTTGAATTAACCCACCAAGTTAATAGGCTGCTTTGGTTTTCGTTTAGGGTTAAATTGTAAGGGTTAGTTATATTTGTAAAGAAAGGTGTTGCTCCTGCTGTTGTATTTATTAGTCCACCTTTTCCTGCACTGTACTCATAAGTTAGGTTTACATAACAACCCATATAACCGCAACCTCCGCTTGGGGCATAGTTTACTGCAGTTGTAGAGTCGCAAGTTATTGTTATTGAGTTGTCTGATAAGTAAGATGTTACATCATAACTAGTGCAAGTATCATATGAGCAGTCGTCTCCTGATCCTAAACAGTTTCCTAATGTAGTTCCATCTGCTTTTAAGGTTACATATTCGGTAGAAGAAGCTAAGTCACCCCTTACTTGAGGATAGATTGTTGCAGAGGTAATTGTTTCTGTTGGGTTGAAATCTATGGTGCATGAACATCCAGCAGAACTGCATGAGCAGGAATCTGTTAATGATGTGGTTACTGTTGGATCTAAGCTTACATTTATCTCACCACAATCTCTTCCTGAACAGCTTACATTTACAGTAACATTAAAGAATTCATTCTTAGATACATTAACATTAGAAGTAGGATATATCATCTCTAATCCAATTGATGGAGGGACATTTAATGAGAATACAACTGATTCTGTCCTGTTCCAATTATTACTGGTATCATTACAATATACATTAGCTGTGTATATAGTTCCTGGCGAAGTAGATATTGATGCATTAAATCCAGTGCCTGAATTGTTTACAGTCATGGAGTAATTATTCTGGCCAGAATCGGTACTATAGAAACAAGTTGTATTTTCTGTTGTAGTAACATTCAAATATACTGAAGTAGTTGTCCAATTAAATTCTGTACCATTCAAAGGATAAGTTATATTGACTCCAGGCAGAACACTATCTTGAGTAACATTCACAAACATCAGATTATAGTTTTCATTTCCTAAAGTATCATTAACAGTTATGTTCAGCCAGTATGTATTGATATTTAATAAAGTATTATTTTCTAGACCCCCTGTACAATTTATTTTGAAATTTGTATCATTTACTGTAAAGCAGCTTATACTTGAAATATCGGTTGCATTAATATCATAATTTAGAGCGACACCATAATCTATTGTTTGATTAGCAATTACTGTGAAAGTTGGAATGGAAGTATTTGTGACGTTTACCCACATCAAATTGGAGTTTTCATTTCCTAATGTGTCATTAACAGTAATGTTAAGCCAGTATAATCCGACATTCAATAAAGTATTATTTGCTAGGTAACCAGAACAATTAATCGTGAAGTTTGTGTTGTTTACTGTAAAGCAGTCTACTGCCGTACTATCAGTTGCATCAATATCATACCCTAATGCATCTAGATATTCTATTGTTTGATTAGCGATTACTGTGAAGGTTGGTGGGATTAATTCAGTTCCATTTTGGATGGTCACATTCCATTTTTGTGTAATATTACTTATCCCCATATCTGAAGTTCTGTTTGCATATACAAAGAACTCATGAGTGTTGTTTATGGTTCCAGTTGTGTTTACATACCAAGTTATTTGTGCTGATTGACCTTGGTTTAGTGAGATGTTGTATGGATTTGTAGTGTTTGTCCAGAATGGTGTTGTTCCACTAACTGTTGAGACTGTTCCTCCTTTACCTAATTCAGTATAGGTTATGATTACATATCCGTCCCCTGAGATTACTCCTGCAGTATTGTCCTGATTTGTTCCGTTATTATAAGAGCCTCCGCCCCCACCACCATCTCCATCAGTATATCCACCCCCACCACCAGAATAACCTCCTGCTGCTCCACCACCGAAATATCCATTTCCACCACCGCCCCCAAAACCTCCAACACCATATCCTGAAGAAGTTCCTCCAGTGCCCCCATTTCTAAAACCATCTCCTTTTACACCATAACTACTAGAGGTCCCATCACCATAAAAACCTCCTCCTCCAGCCCCACTATAAGTAGATCCTCCTGTAAGCCCCCCATAACCATTTACCCCCTTATTACCAACTTTATCTTGCCCATCAGTTCCATTTATTCCAACTACACCTCCAAGAGCTACACTTCCACTACTTGACATTCCACCACCACCACCAGCAACTATTAAAGGATCAGCAACAGGATAATTAGAACCATTAGCAACAAAAGTACCACCACCACCACCACCATAACTAGTACAACCCCCTTCTTGCCCAACTAAAATTTGTAAAACTTCACCCATAACTAATTCAAACTCTCCAATCATCCTAGCACCATCTGCCCCCCCAGCACACCCCCCCTTAGCACCAGCAACTTCAATTGTATATGTTCCTGTAGTTGGAACAGTCCAATTTTGGATTCCACTAGTAACATTCACAAGCCCCTCTAAGGTTGTGTCTGTGTAATCAGTATTACAATCTGATTCTGAAGGTCCTAGTCTCTCTGTTGCTCCGCATGTTGTGAAATTATATACTATTGTATCATCAGGATCCAATGTAACATTAACTTCACCACAATCATTATCTACACAACTTACATTTACAGTAACCTGGAATAAAGCATTTCGAGTAGCATTAATATCTCCAGTTGGAGTTATCAACTCCAAACCAATTCTTCCTTTGTCTGTTACATTTACCCACATTAGGTTTGATCTTTCGTTTCCTGCAGAGTCATTTACTGTAATGTTAAGCCAATATAAAGCTACTTTGCTTTGATTAAAGTAAGTATTATTTTCCAAATAACCAGTGCAGTTTATCTTGAAGTTTGTTGTGTCATTAACTGTAAAGCAGCTTAATGGACTTGTGTCTGATGCATTTATATCATAGATAAATGTATCTTCTTCAAAGGTTGTTTGATTAGTGAAGTTTATGAATGTTGGTGCAGTTAAATCAACAGTAAAGGCAATAGTTGAACTATTTATGTTTCCATAAGTATCATTTACCCAAACAGTAATATTATGGGGTGATTCTGTCCATGTTACTGTTGTTATGTTTGCACAACTTACAAGGGTGGTGTTAACCCCCATAGTATCGTTGCTATACCAACAAGAATCTAGATTTAGATCAGAAGCAATGTAGTTTATGTGTATTCCGGTATCATTTGTGTATGTATTATTAATGGGGTAAGTTATGTTTATTGTAGGGTTAGTTGTATCAGAAACATTTACAACCATTATGCTTGAATTTACATTTCCAACTGTATCATTAATTGTAATGTTAAGCCAATATAAATCAACACTTAAGTAAGTATTATTCTCAAGATATCCCGAACAGTTTATCTTAAAGTTTGTAGTATCATTGACAGTAACGCAGCTAATATTGTTTGAATCAGTTGCATTTATATTATAACTAAACTGGTCTCCATATTCATGTGTAGCATTTCCTATGCTCGTAAATACAGGGGGTGTTGTATCCGTAATATTAACCCACATATAATCTGAAAATTTATTATTTGCCGTATCATTGACAGTTATATTCAACCAATATAATCCATTGCCTAATTCTGTATTATTTTGAAGATATCCTGAACAATTTATACTAAATCTTGCAGTATCATTAACAGTAAAGCAGTTTATGCTATTTTCATCAGTTGCATTTATATCATAACTTACTCCAGCATAATGCTCAAATGTTTGATTTGAGAAATTAGTGAATGTTGCTTGTGTCCAGTCTATTATTATACTTCTTTCTATTGAATTATTCCAATTAGAAATAGTATCAGATGCAAAAGCATTGTAAGTATAATTTCCCTCTAGTAATGTATCAGTAGCATTCAACGATTGATTAACATACAAGTACCATTGTGAACTATTGAACTTATTCAAATTACTTGCATACTGTTGGTAGACTTCAGCAGCACTTAAACTTCTGTTCCAAACTCTTACTTCGTCTATTGAACCATTGAATGGATACCAAATAGACCCATTAGTGTATCTGGCTCCAATAGTTAGGTTTGTCAATCCAATATCTAATGAATTTTCTGCTGTACCATTAAGTTCTCCATCTATGTATAACTTTGAAGTTGCTCCATCGTAGGTTCCAATAACATAGTACCAGGTGTTTGTAGTTAAGGCACCTACTCCTGTATTTACCGGAGTTCCCCATGTACCATTACCAACAATATAGTTCATGTGACCATCTGCATAAGTGACAAAGCTAATTCTTTTTTCAGAACCCAAGGGATCACCATAATCATAAAGTTTATAGCCTTTCATCCAGAAACCAACACTAAAGTCAGTCGATAAATTAATTGAACCTATGTCGATATAATCATCAACTCCATCAAAATGTGCACCACCACTATATCTGCCTGTTGAATTTATAATTGTTCCATTATAAGCTGTACCATTATTTCCATTTTTACTCATATCAACAACATAAGTATTATTCTCACCTAAAGAAGAAACATTATCCAAGTTAAACATCAAGATCAAAGAAGAGTTATACATAGTGTAATTAGTGTTGTTCCATTCGTATATTACCTCTTTTAAGGAAGATTCTGTTATTGAGACATTTATCTCGAAATAAGGTTCTGACTGTCTTGTGTCATTTACAGGTGTTATAGATAAATAACTTATTTTTGGAGGTGTAGTGTCTAATGTTATCTTTCTTGTTTCTGTTGAATTTACATTGCTTGCAGAATCAGTAGCGCTAGCATTAACATAATATACACCATCACTTAAACTAGAGAAATTCTTATAATGTGGTGAAGAAGTCCCACTTTCAGAGCTAACTAATCCCCCTGTTGAATTGTACATATAATTAACTATAGTTGACAGATGAGAATCAGTTGATGTGACGTTAACCTCAATAAAGTTTTGTGAATAAGTTCCGTTTGCTAATGTTGGTGAAACCAAATTTATTGTGGGTATGGTAAGATCTTTAATTGTAACATTCCATGTAGCAGTTATATTTGAAGTTGACATTTGTGAAGTTTGGTTTGCATACACAAAGAAAGTATAATTATTATTCCCATCTCCAGTTGCATTAACATAGAATGTTACTAATTGAGATTCTCCACTAAGTAAAGAGATATTATAAGGATTAGTAGACATGTTTGTGTAGAATGGTGTTGCTCCTGCTGTCGTGTTTATTAAACCACCTTTTCCTACACTGGTCGCTGATGTTCCATTAATATTTATATCATCTATAGCCATATCACTGGCATAAGTAGATGAAGAAGTAAGCCCCCTTATTCTTACATGGATCATTCCTGAATAAGATGAAAGATCAACTGAAGCTTGATCCCAATTATCTGTATATCCTGTATGTTGTTGACCTGAAATGTTCCACACATCAATTACCCAAGAACCAGATTCATTAACATCCACATGTAATGAACCCATTGCTGAACCATACATGTGATACCAGAAAGTTAAATTTATTAAACCATATTGGCTAGTATCAATTTCTGCACTTATTATTGAATAATTTTTATAACAAGGATTTGAAGCTTCAGTATAGAGATATTTTCCTGAAGTTGTTCCCAGTGTATGGTCTAAAGTTGGACCAGTACTGGTAGAAGAAGTACCCCCTGCATCTACGACCCAATTACCTCCTGCAACATTAGTCCAATTGCCAGTTGTAAGCGCACAGGTAACCCCGCAAGTATTTGAACATTGAGTTTCATCTTCAAAATCATCAAACATAATAACTTCCCAGTCTGAAGAGGCTGGATCTAAACTAACATTAATCTCCCTACAAGGCAGTGCACCAGTACAGCTAACATTAACTGTTACATTAAAGAAATTGTATTGTGTAGCATTCATATTTCCGTTAGGATATACAAGAGATATACCTATTGCAGAATCCAAAACAACACTCCATTCATCAGTTGTATTTAAGTTTCCAGAAGTATCATTAATATACCATTTCCAACGTATTGGGCTTGAATTTATTATTTTAGTTACTTCAATCTCTTGACCAGTCGTATAATTTGCAGGAGCATCATTTACCCAATCAGTTCCATTATAGAAACTAAATATATATTTGTCTGGGTTTTGTTCACTCAAAGTTATATTAAAGTAAGCAGTATCCCCAATAGAAAAGTTGTTTGAAATATTCGTTTTATTATTCGACCAAGTTGGTGCAGTAAAGTCTGCAGCTTTAATTGTAACATTTATCTGGCCAGTCACATTAGAATCTGACATTAAACCTGTCCTATTAACAGATGCAAAGAACTTAAATGTTTCATTGGCAGCTCCTGTCGCATTTACCCAGAATGTAACAAATTGGCTTTCTCCTTTATTCAAAGTAATACTATATGGATTTGAAACATTAGTCCAGAAAGGTGATGCATTACTATTTGTTGAAATTATTCCTCCCCCTCCAGAACTATAAGTAATATTAATATCGTCCCATGCAATTCCATCACCAGGCCATGCGAGATTATCATATTGGGTGAATTTTATCTTAAAGTTTGATGTAGTAGTATTACAGAAATCAGAGTCTGCAGTTATATTAATTGCCTTATATTCCCAGGAAGTAAAGCTAGCTGGCGCACTTGCTAAGTGATACCAATAAGTTCCATTACAAGTATAATAAACAGCATCTGCATTTTGAGTTCCAGAATGGTCTGATCCTGTATGTTGAGTCTCGTCATTAGTTGTTTCTCTCCAATAGAAATCTAAATATATATAATGATTTCCTGAAAAGTCATAATTTGTTATCAATTGGTTTAAGTTAGCTCCTGCATCATCATTGACGTCAGCTATAACTGAATAACTTCCTGAATTTGCAACCTCTGTTCTTACAGTAATATTTCCATTTTCAGTACTACTAGAAGTAGTCCAATAATCGCCCGCCAATTCCCCTGTATCAAAGTTATCCAAGATAAATGAATTTTCACTATCAAGAGTAACATTAATCTCTCCGCAGTTTACCTGGCCAGTACAATTAACAAGTACAGTGAAATTAAAAACCTTCTTTTGAGTGATGTTTATATCTGAGGTAGGGTATATCAAAGTAATGCCCACATCAGAAGATAAACTTACAGTCCATTCATCAGTTTGGTTTACATTACCTTCGGTATCATTAAAATACCACTTCCAATTAATAGGACTTGAATTTATTGACCTATTAGTAGATAGTTCTTGTCCACTTGTGTAAGAAATTGATGTATCATTCGACCAAACACTACCATTATAGAAACTAAATATATATTTATCAGGATTTGCATCAGATACAGTTATATTAAAGTAAACTGTACTTCCAAGAGTTGTTGATAAATTAAGATTTGTTTTATTATTTGACCATGCTGGACCTGAAGTGTCTGGCTCAATAATTGTAACATTCCATTTCGTTGTTTGGTTGGATGTTGACATTTGAGATGTCTGGTTTGCATAAACATAGAAGTTATGAGTAACATCCACCCCACCAGTTGCATTTACCCAGAATGTAACAATTTGACTTTCTCCACTGCTTAATGATATGTTATATGGATTACTAGTCATATTTGTCCAGAATGGTGTCTCATTGGTAAGTGTTGAGATTACTCCACTTTTACCTTCTGTACTTATAACTTCAAAGGTAACATACCCATGATTTGGATTCCTAGAACTTAAATTAGTGATAGCTATAGAATTAAATGTAGATGAACCATTAAACATACCATCAGAAGTTACAACATTTGTTGCTTCAACGCTAATATAAGAACCACCACCACCACCAGCATCTGACGTTGATTGATCACTTCCTGCTCCTCCAGAGTAACCGCCAGCGCCAGCGCCACCACCAGTATTTCCATGTGTACCAGCGCCACCACCAAATCCACCAATGCATTGAGCATAAGATGAATGATCTCCACCAACTCCACCATTTATAAATGAAAGTCCAGGGGTACCATAAGAAGCTGTCCCACCATTACCAATAAGTCCGCCACCACCAGCACAAGTACCTCCACTACCACCTAAACCGTTTATTCCACCAGTACGACTAACAGTATTTCCACCAGAAGTTTCTGTCCTCCCCTGCGCATTAAGCAATATTGATACTGTATTATATTGTCCCCCCCCTCCCCCTCCGATAATTATAGGGTCATTAGATACATTGACTACAAAAGTTCCACCACCACCACTACCAGACACTTCATAACCTCCTTGTTGTCCAACTAAGATTTTCAATATCTGCCCCTCTATCAATGAGAAATCCCCACGTACTATTGAACCATTACCAGCATTGTTATTGCCACCACCTTTAGCACCTGCTACTGTAATCCTATAAGTTCCAGTTGAAGGTACTGTCCAATTTTGTATTCCTCCACCAACAGTTACTAAATTTTCTAACGTTGTTCCACTATAATTAGCAGTACAATTAGCTTGTGAAGGCCCATATCTTCCTGTTGCCCCACAGCTTGTAAAATTATAAACAGTGCCAACTGCAGCAGGATCCAGAGTAACATTTATCTCTCCGCAAGGAACACTGCTTGTGCAACTTACATTAACAGTAACATTGAAAGTTCTATTCTGTGTAGCATTCATATTTCCACTTGGAGATATTAAAGATATACCAATAGAAGAGGCAAGGATTACAGCCCATTCATCTGTCTGATTTAAATTACCTTCAGTATCATTAAAGTACCATTTCCAACGGATTGGGTTTGAATTTATTGATTTAATAACAGATAGTTCTTGACCGCTTATATAGGAAGCTGCTGTATCATTCATCCAAACGCTTCCGTTATAGAAGCTAAAGATATATTTCTCTGGGTATGTGTCATTTACCGTTATATTAAAGTAAATTTCACTTCCAATTGTTGTAGTGGATGTTAAATTAGTTTTGTTATTGTACCATGTAGGTGGATAAATGTCTAGTTCAATAATTGTAACATTCCATTTAGACGTTATATTACTAACTGACATATTAGCTGTTCTGTTTGCATATACAAAGAATTCATGGGTGGTTTCTACATTACCTGTTGCATTTACATACCATGTTATTAAACTATATTGGTCTTCATCTAGGGTTACATTGTATGGATTAGTTACATTTGTGTAGAATGGTGTTGCTCCAGTAGTTGTTGAAACTTTGCCTGTTTTAGCGGATTCTATTTTTATGCTTACATATCCACTTTCTAAAATTACCCCTACAGTATTGTTCTGATTAGTTCCATTATTATATGAGCCACCACCACCACCTGCAGCACTACTTGCTTGACGACTAGCACCTCCACCAGAATATCCACTACCACCACCTGCTGCACCACTATGTTCAGAAGCACCACCACCACCACCAAATCCACCAATTGCTTCTGGATTGTCCGCACCTGTGTCTCCCCCTGTCCAGTTTCCAGCATAGGAATATCCTCCTTCTCCATGGTCTGTTGTTTTTCTATAGGTATTTCTTGACTTCCAACCTGCACCTGGACCACCATGATAGTTACCATTAGTCTGGTCACCAATCAAACCGTGTGTACCGTTTGTTCCTCCAGCACCAGCAACGTCTCCACCAACAGAAGCTGTACCATTTATAGTTATTGAAGCATTACGTCCAACAATAGCCTCAGCTCCGCCTCCACCGCCAGCAACAATTAATGGGTACTCTCCGCCAGCACCATAATCTAGAGTATATACAAATGTACCTCCACCGCCTCCACCGCCAGCACCACTAGTCATGCCAGCATCTGCACCTGAATATCCTCCTCTGCCACCTTTCTGACCTACAACAATCTGAAGAACCTCCCCTTTGGTAAGTGAAAAAGTTCCAATAATTTTTGTACCTAATCCACCATTAGCCGAGTTTCCAAAACTGCCACCTCCTGCAGCTCCTGATGTTTCAATTATGTAATCTCCTGTTGTTGGAACTGTCCAGTTTTGGATTCCACCACTTACATTTACAAGACCTTCTAGGGTTGTTCCAGAATAATTAACATTGCACTGGCTTTGGTTAGGACCTGTTTGCCCTGTTTGCCCACAGGTTGTGAAGTTGTATACTGTATAAGCAATAGGATCTAGGGTTACATTTACCTCACCGCAATTGCCACCAGAACAGCTTACATTCACAGTTACGTTGAAGAACCTATTTTGAGTTACGTTTATATTTGATGTTGGATAAATCCATTCTAGACCTATGAAAGATTCAGTGCCAGCAAGTGCAACACTCCAAATATCTGTTTGGTTTAGGTTGCCTGCTGTGTCATTTACGTACCAGGTCCATTTTAGGGTTCCCGAAGAAGAATTTACTTGTTTAGTTATGCTTACTTCTTGTCCATCAGTATAAGAAGTTGCACTATCATTAACCCAAACACTTGTATTATACCAGCTGAATACATATTTGTTTGGTCTTGATTCATTAAGGGTTATGTTGAAGTAGACCATGCTTCCGTTTGTTGTTAATGAGGTTAAATTAGTTTTATCATCCTGCCATCTTGGGGCTGTTAGATCGATGGTTAAAATCCTAGTTTCAGTACTGGCTAGATTTCCTGCAGTGTCATTACAATAACCTGTGTAGTTATATGTACCATCATTTAAGGTAAGATTAAACCAATAATATACTCCTGAAGATCCTGTTTCTGTGTTGTATGAAGTTCCATTACTCAAATTAATCCATACAGAGTTGATAGAACTAATTGTTTCATTACAACTCATATTAAATGTTTGTGTAGTTGTGCTAGTTATTGTACCATTATCAGGTGTAGGAGAAACCCAACCACCAACACTACCAGCAAGAGAAGCATTCGGAGCAGTCTTATCAACATAGAACCAAGAAGTAGTAGTCCTATTATTGCTTTGAGTATCATTAGCATAAACACTAATTGTATAATTCCCTTCACTTAACCCAGTAACATTAACAAGATCAGTCCAATAATAAGTACCAACATCTAAACTAGTAGAATTATAATAAGCAGTAACACCATCTAAAGAAATATTCACAAAACTATAATTCAACTTATGATTACTCAAATAAACACTCAAACTAAAGTTCTCATTGACAAACCCACCAGTAGCAAGAGGCGTAACATACTGTATCCCTGGCTTAGAATTATCCAGCACAAAGTAAGTAGAATCATTAGCAGTATTACCAAGCGTATCATTAGCGATCACAACCAAAGTCAAATTAGTATTATTCAACAAGCTATTACTATAAGGCCAAGTCTCATTAGTAGCAAACGTAGCATTATAAACACCCCCACTCAACAACCCAAGACTTCCATTATAGATTATAGCATCACTCAAAGTACCATTCCTAATCTCAAATGTCACACCATCTAATGAAATCATATCACTAATACTTGCTTGCAGCAGCACATTCCATCCAGCAATAGTATCATCTAGTGGAGTTGCAATCGATACTAACGGTGCAGTAGTATCCAAAGCAAACATCACAGTATCAGACCCATTATTAAGCCCATCAGACACAAACAAGGTCAAATTATAATATCCATCACTAGCATTAAACGTACTATTGCTATCAACAGATGTACTGTTCAAAGTACCATTCACAATCCAATAATAAGTAAGCGAAGAAGCCAGACCATCACTTGCAGTAGCATTAAAGTCAATGGAATTAGATGAAACATTAAGCCCATCAGATGGATAAACAACATCCACACTTGGAGCAGTACTATCCAACTTAAACAACACAGAACTGGAATTAGCAGAACTATTAATCCCATCAGAAGCCGATACAGTCAGATTATAATAACCATCAGAAGCATTCCATGAAGTAATATTCACAGAACTACTTACATTCAAACTACCATTAATATAAACATTATAAGTCAACGAATCAGCATCAGCATCAGATGAAGAATAATTGATATATGGAATATCAGTATAATTATTACCATCTACTGGATAAATCACACTAGGCACAGCAGGAGCACTATTAGCAACAGTAAAGCAGCTCAACCCTGTCTGATTAACATTATTACTAGTATCATTGAACCAATACTGTCCACATACATAATTCCCCTGTGTTAATGTAATAGATAAAGTCTCATTCACAAACTGAGAATCCTCGCTTAATATCTTAAGGCTCTGGTTCTCAAGCGTACCTGTTTGGTTATGCGCAAAGTAATAATTGCTCAACCCAATATCATCCGCCAAAGTCACAGACCAATTCACAACACCATTAACTCTAGTTACAGTAGATCCATTATTAGCAAGATTTGTATATGTCGGCAATGTAGTATCTGTTGTATTTATTATCACAGTCCTCGTTTCAGTATAATTTAAATTCCCAGCATCATCTTTAGCAAATGCCTGATAAGTATAATCTCCATCACTTAAACCATCAGTAGCATTCTTGCTCTGATTGACATAAAGCTCCCAGCTGTCTGTGCCAACCTTCTTTAGGCTTGAGATATAATGAGAATAGATCTCATCATCTGATAAACTTATGTTCCATATCATCACTTCATCTAAACTCCCATTAAAATAATGTCCCCCCCAAGTGTCTCCATCACTTAATCCCATATATAATGGAGTATTGCTTACTGCTATTGAACCAGCTTGAGCTTTACTGTCATATAATGTTCCATTTACATATACTCTAATATATTGTCCATCAAATGTACCTGTAACGTGTGTCCATGTATCAGAAGATATATTGAATTTGTTATTGTTTCCTCTTGCCCCTACACCATCTATATTAACATAAAATTGCATACCTGTATCTAAATTATATAATTCAAACCAGAATGAATCTCCATATGTTCCATGTGCAATAGGTATTGCAGAATAATCAGCAGGATTTGTTCCTTTTATCCAGAACATTATAGTCAATTCATTTGTTACATCGAGGCTTGAGTCATCTGATATGTTTATGAAATCATCAACACCATCAAATTCAAATGTACCACCATACTTTCCGCTTGAGTTCCAGGTTGGACCATCTATAACTGCATCATTTCCATAACTGCTTATATCTACTGCATAAGTATTGTTCTCTCCCAATTCACTCATATTATCAAAATTCATCAATAGTACCAAAGAGTCATTGTACATAGTATAGTTTGTTCCGTTCCAATTGTATTTGATCGTATCAAGGTTAGTTTCATTTATTGTTATATTGATCTCTACATTATTTTCTGCCTGTGATGTTGCATTTGTAGGTGTCGGTAAACTAAAGCTTATGCTAGGGAAGATTATATCTGGAGGGGCTGTACATGTTCCAGATAAACAGTTATTATCTCCTGAACAATCTCCATCTACAAGACATTCAAGTATTGTGATGTTAAAACTGCTGGTAATATTTGATATTTTCATATTAGAAGTCTTATTTGCATATGCAAAGATAGGATTCTTGCTACCTGTGCTTCCTGTTGCATTTAAGAACCATGTGATGTTTGAACACTCATCTTTAGATAAACTCATATTATACGGATTTGTAACATTTGTATAGAAAGGAGTTCCTGAATCCTCTGATATCACAGGATCACGGGTGCTGTTTTGTTGGTAAAATTTAATCTCAGACATCTGCATATGCTCAGCGCCATTATTCTGAGTTACATTCATCTTATAATATTTGTAGCTGCCTATAGAATCTGGATAGAAAGTATAACATGTTTCTCTGCTTGCAAACTGGCCATTGCTTATTACTGTATCTAGGACCGCCCATGAGGAATTATCAATACTACCTTCAATAATCCAGTTATCTGGATCTCTTGTTGATGCGTCATTAGCACTGCAGATCTCATATTTCCACATCCTTTGTGCGCCATTTCCTAATTCTATGATTATCCATCCAGTATTTTCATTCAATGTAAGCCATTTTGTACCAGTGTTTTGGTCAAATGCATCTTCTTTTGATTCATCAGGTGCATTTTCAACACTTGCAGCAATAGTATCATTGCCTAAATCAGAATCCTGTGTTATCAGGCCGGTAGTATTGGTATAGTTTAAAGTGCCGTTTAGGCTTAATGTAGTATTGATTTCACCACAATCACTATCATAACAGCAGACCTGAGCAGTCACATTGAAGAATTCATTTTGTGTTACATTGATGTTTGCAGTTGGATAAATCATAGACAGGCTGATTGAGGATGATAGGATTGTTATGCTCCAAACATCTGTCTGATTCATATTACCAGCAGTATCGTTGAAATACCCTGTCCAATTTATATCTCCTGAGCTTATGCTTATGTTTTTCAAGACTTCTATCTCTTGGCCGTTTGTATAGCTGGTTGGAGTATCATTTACCCAATCACTGCCATTATACCAGCTGAAGATGTATTTATCTGGGTTTGAGCTATTTAAGGTGATATTAAAGTAAACTGTGCTTCCAGATGGTGTTGATGAAGTAAGGTTTGTCTTGTTGTCTTGCCATGTTGGGTAAGTCGTATCAACAGTCAACCCCCTAGTTTCAGTACTACCCAGATTACCAACAGAATCATTACAATAACCAGTATAATTGTATGAACCCTCATTCAAAGAAACACTAAACCAATAATACACACCAGAAGACCCAGATTCAGTACTATACTTAGTTCCATTGCTCAAGTTGATCCAAACATCATTAATAGAACTTATAGTTTCATTACAGCTCATATTAAATATCTGCAATACAACATTAGTAAACGTACCATTATCAGGTGTAGGATTAACCCACCCACCAACACTACCTGCAAGAGAAGCATTCGGAGCAGTCTTATCAACATAGAACCAACTTGATGTAGTTCTATTATTACCCTGAGTATCATTAGCATACACAGATACGCTATAATTCCCTTCACTTAACCCAGTAACATTAACAAGATCAGTCCAATAATAAGTACCAACATCTAAACTAGTAGAATTATAATAAGCAGTAACGCCATCTAAAGAAATATTCACAAAACTATAGTTCAACTTATGATTGCTCAAGTAAACACTCAAACTAAAGTTCTCATTGACAAACTCACCCGTAGCAAGTGGCGTAACATACTGGATTCCTGGCTTAGAATTATCAAGCACAAAGTAAGTAGAAGCATTTGCCTCATTCCCAAGAGTATCATTAGCAATCACAACCAAAGTCAGATTAGTACTATTCAACAAGCTATTACTATAAGGCCAAGTCTCATTAGTAGCAAACGTAGCATTATAAACATCCTCACTCAACAACCCAAGACTTCCATTATAGATTATAGCATCACTCAAAGTACCATTCCTGATCTGATAACTAGCACTTACAACAGAAGTAAGGTCAGTAATCTCAGCTTGCAATAACACATTCCATCCAGCAATTGTATCATCTAATGGGGTTGTGATTGATACTAAAGGCGCAGTAGTATCCAAAGCAAACAACACAGTATCAGACCCATTATTTAGTCCATCAGACACAAGCAATGTTAAATTATAATATCCATCACTTGCATTAAACGTACTATTGCTATCAACAGATGTACTGTTCAATGTTCCATTCACAATCCAATAATAAGTAAGCGAAGAAGCCAGACCATCACTCGCAGTAGCATTAAAGTCAATGGAATTAGAAGAAACATTAAGATCATCAGATGGATAGATAATATTCACACTTGGATCAGTACTATCCAGCTTAAACAACACAGAACTGGAATTAGCAGAACTATCCATTCCATCAGAAGCAGAAACAGTCAGATTATAATAACCATCTGAAGCATTCCAATCAGTTATATTCACAGAACTACTTACATTCAAACTCCCATTAATATAAACATTATAAGTCAGACTATCACCATCTGCATCAGACGAAGAATAATTAATATAAGGAATATCAGTATAATTTCCACCACTAACAGGATAAATAACAGTAGGCGTTGTCGGTGCTGTATTAGCTACTGTTATTGTAGTTCTTGAAGAATTTAAGTTTCCTGTTGTGTCATTTACATAGCCTATGAATAATATGTTTTTACCTTGTGTTAAGTTTATTGTTGTTGTGTTGTAGCATAGGCTATGATCCGATGTTCCAGACAAGCTTATTATTGAAGAGTTTTGCTTAGACATATTGTTGTAGAACCAGCAATAATCTAAAGCTCCATTATCAGATACATTCATTGAAATATTCACTACATCATTTATCTTTGGCGAAGTGTTGTTAATTGTTATGTTTGATTGTGGATTAGTGTTGTCATTCGATTGAATTGTTAAAGTAAATACCTGAGATTCGTTTACATTACCTGCAGAATCATTACCCCATACCTTCCATCCTAATGTCCCACCTATTATTGAGAAATTATGTATTGAGTAGTTGAAGATAGCCCCTACAGAAGTTGCTCCGTTTGCAGTTGTTAATGTTTGGTTAACCCAACTTCCATCAGAAGTATCATTAGTAGTTAACCTATAATAACTCAACCCAACACCATCACTCATAGTTAAGTTCAACTGCACATCAGTCCCATTATAAGTAGTAGCTGAAGCATTTGTTTGGTTAGAGCTAAATGAAGGTTCTATTGTATCCAACCTGAACTCTACTACACTAGAATTAGCAGAACTATCACTTCCATCAGAAACAGATACAGTCAAATTATAATAACCATCCGAAGCGTTCCAATCAGTTACATTTGTGCTTATTCCAGATATATTTAATGTTCCATTGATATAAACATTATAAGTCAGACTATCACTATCTGCATCTGTTGAAGAATAATTGATATAAGGAATATCAGTATAATTTACACCACTAACTGGATAACTCACACTAGGAGTTATAGGGGCTGTATTAGCAACCGTTATTGTTGTTTGTGAAGAGTTTAGGTTTCCACCGGTGTCATTGACATAGCCTATGAATAATACTTGTTTGCCTTGTGAAACATTTATTGTTGTTACATTAAAGCATGTATCATGATCTGATGTTCCTGAAATGCTTATTGCTGAAGAGTTTTGCTTAGACATATTGTTGTAGAACCAGCAGGAGCTTAATGCTATGTTGTCTGATACGTTTAGGGAAATATTTACTATGTCGTTTATCTTTGGTTGCGTGTTGTTTATTGTTATGTTTGAATTAGGGTTTATATTATCATTTGATTGAACTGTTAAGGTGTAAGTTTCTGATTCGTTTACATTTCCAGCAGAATCATTACCCCATACTCTCCATCCAAGGGTACCACCTAGTATTGAGAAGTTATGTATTGAGTAGTTGAAGATAGCAGTTACTGAAGTCGCTCCGTTTACTGAATTTAGAGTTTGGTTAACCCATACTCCATCTGAAGTATCATTAGTAGTTAACCTATAATTACTCAACCCAACATCATCACTTATAGTCAGATTCAACTGCACATCAGTTCCATTATAGGTTGTAGATGAAGCATTATCTTTATTTCCACTAAATGAAGGCTGTATTGTATCCAACCTGAATTCTACTACGCTCGAATTAGCCGAACTATCAATACCATCTGAAGCACTAACTGTCAAATTATAATAACCATCTGAAGCATTCCAATCTGTTATATTCACAGAAGTACTTACATTCAAGCTTCCATTAATATAAACATTATAAGTTAATGAATCACCATCAGCATCACTACTTGAATAGTTAATATATGGAATATCACTATAATTCCCACCACTTACAGGATAATATATCGTAGGTGTAATTGGTGCAGTATTTGCAACAGTAAAGCAAGCACCAGATTCAGTAAGTAATGTACTATTAACATTACCATTTGCATCATCAAACCAGAACTGACCACAGATATAATTCCCACGAGTCAATGTTATTGCCAAAGTTTCATTTACAGATTGACTTTCTCCAGATAATGATTTAAGTGTCTGATTCACAAGAGTTCCAGTCTGGTTATGCGCAAAATAATAACTGCTCAACCCAACACCATCAGATAAGTCTATGCTCCAATTCACAACACCACTTATCTTTGTCAGTGTAGAACCATTATTCGCAAAGTTATCATAATATGGTGGTATTGAATCAACTATTATCTCATTTTTATCAGTAGTAAAGTTAAACGTATTATTGACAGTAGAACTACCCATATTATCATAAACAGTAAGGTTCACAATATATGTTGTTGAGTTCACTAATGAGCTTAAGAAAGGATTATGTGAAGTAGCAAATGTATTATTATTTATCGTTCCAACTAAATCTGTTGAATTATACCACAATATAGTATAATTACATGCTTCATTACAAGACCATTCTATGAATGAACTTTGATTTGTAGTTGAAGTATTTCTTAAGTTTGATATCACAGGGGCAGTAGTATCTAGTGTAAACTGTACTACTGTACTATTTGAACTTGAATCAGTTCCATCTGAAGCAGTAACACTCAAATTATAAAATCCATCAGAAGCATTCCAATCTGTTACATTAGTGGTTGTAGTTATATTCAAACTTCCGTTGATATACACATTATAAGTTATAGCATCTAAATCAGCATCTGAACTTGAATAGTTTATGTAAGGTATGTCAGTATAATTGTTAAGATTTACAGGATATATTATAGTTGGTGTAGTAGGTGCAGTATTTGCCACTGTGAAACAGCTTAGACCTGTTTGGTTTGCATTACCACTTGTATCATTGAACCAATACTGACCGCATATATTATTGCCTTGTGTCAGAGTTATTGTCAATGTGTAATTAATAAACTGAGATGTTTCTGTCAGTCCATTTAGTGTCTGATTCGATAATGTTCCAGTCTGGTTATGCGCAAAATAATAACTATTCAACCCAACACCATCAGATAAGTCTATACTCCAGTTCACAACCCCATTTATCTTTGTAACTGTAGATGCATTATTCGCAAAGTTATCATAATATGGTGAAGTAGTATCAGATACAGAACTGATTGTCAAAGACCTCTCCTCAGTACTGTTCCAGTTGCTGCTATTATCACCAGCATATGCCTGATAAGTATAATCCCCAACTGTTAAAACATCAGTAGCATTCAAAGACTGATTAACATACAGATACCAATTAGTCATATTAAACTTATTCAAGTTCGACACATACTGTTGATAAATCTCCAATTTAGACAATGAATAGTTCCATATCCTAACTTCATCTATCAACCCACTATAACCTTGTCCTATCAATACATTCTTAGAAGAATTAGCTATAGGAATAACCCTATTACTACCAACAACACCATCAATATACTGCGTACCAGAAACATTAGCTACATAATGCCATAAAACATCAGAACTATTCTTAACCCACATAGTCTGTGTAACACCCATATTACTTAATCCAGTAACATTAACATAAAGCGTACCATTAAACGTAAGTGCCATACCATACCTTCCAGCAGTATAATTACAAGCAATCCCATAACCAGTCTGCATACAAGTTCCATTCTCCTGCTGATCCAAACTAACATCCACTGTTTTATTTCCTGCATCACCTATTGCACTAACATTATCAAAGTTATACATCAACACAAGACTTCTATTATACATGGTATAATTCGTACCATTCCAATCATAAACAACCTCAGCAATAGTCAGATTTGTTCTTATTATGGAAACATTAACTTCAACATTTGTTGTTGCTTGCACAGCCTCATCAGAAGGTGTTGGAGTTGTAAAGTTTATTCCAGGTGGCGGTGTAAGCACTACTGGGGGCGTATTATCCTGAACAACCAAAGTATATATAGATGAAACATTAGCATTACCAGCTGAATCATTAGCCCATACTCTCCATCCTAATGTCCCTCCAGTTAAGCTAAGGTTATGTATAGAATAATTAAATATAGCCCCAACAGACCCACTGATCAAACTTTCATTAACCCATGTTCCATCTGAAGTATCATTAGTAGTTAGCCTATAGAAAGCCAAATCACTATCACTTATAGTAAGATTCAACTGTACATCAGTCCCATTATAAGTAGTAGCTGAAGCATTATCTTTATTCCCACTAAATGAAGGTTCTATTGTATCCAGCCTGAACAACACAGAACTGGAATTAGCACTTGAATCAATTCCATCACTAGCACTTACAGTCAAATTATAATAACCATCACTAGCATTCCAATCAGTTACATTACTGCTTATTCCAGAAATGTTCAATGTTCCATTAATATAAATATTATAAGTCAGACTATCTGAATCAGCATCACTAGAAGAATAATTTATGTAAGGAATATCTATATAGCTTCCACTATTTACTGGATATATAATTGATGTTGTACTTGGAGCACTATTATTAACAGTAAAGCAAGCACCAGATTCAGTAAGCAACGTACTATTAACATTACCAGAACTATCATTAAACCAATACTGACCGCAGATATAATTTCCTTGAGTTAAAGTTATTGTAACTGTTTCATCAACTGGTAATTCTGATCCACTTAGTAAAGTATAAGAACCATTAGTTAATGTCCCTGAATTATTATGGGCAAAAAGATAGCCTGATAATGCCGTTTCATCTATTAATGTTATCGACCAATTCACAACACCATTTACTTTAGTAGCAGTTCCATTATTAACAAAGCTTGTATATGTTGGTTTGATTGTATCAGGTATATTTATTGTCAATACTCTCTCTCCAGTAGAATTCCAATTATCTTCATTATCACCAGCATATGCCTGATAAGTATAATCCCCAACTGTTAAAACATCAGTAGCATTCAAAGACTGATTAACATACAGATACCAATTAGTCATATTAAACTTATTCAAGTTCGACACATACTGTTGATAAATCTCCAATTTAGACAATGAATAGTTCCATATCCTAACTTCATCTATCAACCCACTATAACCTTGTCCTATCAATACATTCTTAGAAGAATTAGCTATAGGAATAACCCTATTACTACCAACAACACCATCAATATACTGCGTACCAGAAACATTAGCTACATAATGCCATAAAACATCAGAACTATTCTTAACCCACATAGTCTGTGTAACACCCATATTACTTAATCCAGTAACATTAACATAAAGCGTACCATTAAACGTAAGTGCCATACCATACCTTCCAGCAGTATAATTACAAGCAATCCCATAACCAGTCTGCATACAAGTTCCATTCTCCTGCTGATCCAAACTAACATCCACTGTTTTATTTCCTGCATCACCTATTGCACTAACATTATCAAAGTTATACATCAACACAAGACTCCTATTATACATGGTATAATTCGTACCATTCCAATCATAGATAACTTCCATTATTTCATTAGTGGCCTTTGTTATTGATATATTAATCTCCGCATATGTTGCTTCCTGCACAGTTCCATTCGAAAGTGTTGGGTATGTGAAGTTTATACTTGGTGGCGGAGTTCCACCATCAACATCACCTATAGTCACAGTTCTTAATTCAGTAAAATTAACATTTCCTAATAGATCTGTTGCAGAACCATTCAGATAATAAACACCATCAGATAAAACAGAACCTAAAAGATTTCCAGAACTATCTTCAAGGCTGATATTATCAACATATGTCTTCCCCCATCCCCCTGATTGGGCATCGACTATGCTTATATAGACCAATTTGTTTGCATGAGAAGAAAGACCAGTACAAGAATTCGCAAAGAAACTATCAGAATCTGTTCCATCTTCTGCAGAACACAACAATGAATTATCTAATGCATCATAAACATATAATCCACTTCCAGAACCAGCCCCACCTGCCCTTAAGAAATCAATATGATCCATTCCACTAGGCAGAACAAAATTTGAAGAATTGGCCACCCCTTTAGAATCATCGCAACCAGCTTTCATGTATTGAGTTCCATCTCCATTGCTTGGTGCAGTACAGCCTTGCCCATCTGTTTTACTTGCAATCTCTGCATCCCCTGTACAAATCCAGAAATCAGCACAAGCCCCCACACTACCTGATTCAAAACTTGGATTAGATAGATTAAAGCTCAGATTCATATAAAGCGGACTTGAACTGGATGAAATATTAGCAAAAACATCATTTGACGCATTATACAATAAGAACAATATAGATACAAGATTATCATCTGTAGCAGAAATATTGACCAACATATCTGAATTAGGTTGTGTAGTCCCATTTGCAATAGTCGGACTTGTAAAATTGATTGCTGGAGCAGTATTATCTGGAGCGATTATATTTATTGTCCTTTCTTCAGTTGAATTAGAATTACTCCCTCTATCTGAAGCATATGCTTGATAAGTATAAGTTCCTATACCTAGACTATCTGTAGCGTTCAAAGATTGATTTATATAGAACTCCCAATTTGTCTGGTTTATCTTTTTTAAATTGCTCATATAATGCTGCTGAATCGCATCATAACCCAAAGACCTATTCATTATAATCAGATTATCTATTTTCCCATTAAAGAACTCACCATTACCTCTTCTCCCTATCATAAATGTGGATGTAGAATCTCCAAATCCATTTGTACTTGTTGAAGTTCCATATCCTTCACCATCAACATAATAATTTACAGTTGTTCCTGTCCTGGTAACTGTATAGAAATGCCATTCACCTGTATCTACAGTAGTTAATTCATTTGAATTCCAATCACTAGACTGAGCATAATAATTAAATCTTACCCCACTACCCCATCCAGCATTACTTCCTAATCCTAATCCGTTATTTGAACCTGAATAACCTACTATTCTGGCAGTAGTTATAGAATTTATATTAGCCCAAAACAAGATAGAAAAATCCCGAGCAAGATTAAAGTCAGTACTTGCCGAAACTGCTATATAATCATCACTTCCGTCAAGATTGACAGCATTTCCATACCTTCCAGCAACTATCTCATCCCCATTAAATGCAGTGCCTGTCCCATTTTTGTCCTTTGTAGAAATATCTAAAAAATAAGTATTGTTCTCTCCCAAAGAGCTCAAATTATCCATGTTCATCATCAGCACAAGAGAATCATTAAACAAAGTAAAGTTAGTCCCATTCCAATTATATTTTACCTCATTCAAATTCAATTCATTAATACTAAAATTAATCTCAACCGAAGTATCTCCAGTCACATTTCCATCTGCACGAGTAGGTAATTCATAATCTATAAGTGGGAAAGTCTGATCAGTAACATTAACCCACATCAAAGAACTATTCAAATTATTAGAACTATCATTTATAGTAATATTCAAATTATACAATCCCAATCCTAAAACAGTATTATTAGTCAACCAACCAGAACAATTAATCGCAAAGTTCGTCGTGTCATTCACAGCAAAACAATCCAAAGCAGTCTCGTCACTCGCATTTATATTATAACTCAAAGCCGAACCTTGCGCTATTGTTTGATTAGTTGGAGTGGAGTCTGTGAAATATGGAAGCGTCGCATCCGCACTAGCAACAGTCACAGTCCGAGTCTCGGTAATATTCTCATTCCCCGCATCGTCCTTAGCACTAGCAAAATAAGTATAATCCCCGTCGCTTAATCCAGTTGAAGCATTCAAACTTTGATTAACATAAAGATACCATTGTGTTTGATTAAACTTATTTAAGTTTGAGGCATATTGTTGGGATATTTCATCTACGGATAATGACCTATTCCAAATTCTAAATTCATCTACGTTTGCTCCCCAATCTTGAGAACCTGATTGAAAATTTCCAATATATTGAAGTTGTCCTTCTGTTTTCGCTGAAGAATTACATTTATTATTTCCATTAATAAAAAAATTCGTTTGACTTCCAGTACCAATCGCACAAAGATGATACCATCCATCATAAAAATCCGTATCAAATACTGGAGAACAATCTACGTTATCTCCCCCAGTATTATCATATACTCCAAGATACCCATTTGAATCAACATAAATATGATGATCTTCATCACTTCCTCGAGTAAGAGTTCTACCTCCATGAACAGAAGCAGACAAAGGAAACTCTGTCCAAGCACAAATTGTAAAATCATTTACCAGAGAAATACCAGAATCCAAAGTTAGAATATCACTTGTTCCTTCAAAATCATAAGCACTTCCATATCTTCCAGATACAAGAGAAACCCCTCCTGTAAATGTCCCATTATTCCCACTCCCACTCATATCCACAACATGTGTATCATTCTCACCCAAAGCACTTCGATTATCAAAATTCATCATCAAAACTAAACTATCATTATACATTGTAAAGTTAGTTCCATTCCAATTATACTTAACCTCATCCAAATTAGCCTCGACAATTGAAACATTAATCTCAACTGAAGTGTTTGTAGTTGAACTTCCATTTGCTAAAGTTGGATTTGTGAAATTAATTAGGGGGAAAGTTGTGTCAGGAATTTCAACTCCTGTACAATCATATCCTCCATCAGTAATAGTCC
>Ga0233437_1000216_pt1 | contig 140599 bp, 153 predicted proteins | sample SI_122_August201_FD_182714 | JGI IMG/M metagenome (GOLD analysis project Ga0233437, IMG submission 182714) | Seawater microbial communities from Saanich Inlet, British Columbia, Canada - SI_122_August2016_200_MG | ecosystem: Environmental > Aquatic > Marine > Inlet | place: Canada: British... | reverse complement strand
AACCTTCTTCTTTTACCAATAACACGAAGCTTATCCTAAACATAACCCAAGTGTCACAGTAAACACGCAAAGAAATTTAAGCTAATTTCACTTCTAATGATTAAGATGATTCATTTGTCCTATATATAAAAATGATAAATTAAACTGAGAATCATAAAAATAACTAAAAATGGTATGCGGTCCACATTTGTACATGTTGTCAGGAATCTCTGCAGGGTATACTGGAGGAGGCCTTAGTCAGAACTCTTATGTTTCAAATGGAGGAAAAGATCTTTACAACAAAGATAGTATGTACAATTTTGCACAAAATGATTTACCAGTGTATGAAAAGAATACAATCTCAGACACGCTAACTTACGAAATGTCTGATACGCAACAGAATTATGTTACTAATCCAAACGAAGAAGAAAATTCCATGTACGATCTTAACCGAACGTCAGACAGTATCGAAGCGCAAGTGAATGAAAGCTTTCCACAGTTCGTTGGTAAAAGAAAAGATGAAGAAACGCACGAAGTCCATCCAGATTTTGACATGGCAATAAATGGAGATAATGTTGATGATGTGGAATATCAGACAAATGCAATTGAAGATATTAGAGAAATTTCACAATACTTGCCTGCAGGTTATCTTGGTAACGTTGTTTACGATATGCAAGACCAGCAAGATATCGGACAAGATGATGATTTAAAACAACAAGATCAAAACTTTGCTAGGTCAAAACATAATTTAGCTAACTTGATAAAAGATGAACTTTCCGGATTCGATCAACATGAATTGTCGCATGAACAACACGAACATCATCAAGGACAGTATGAAGGAGTACATTTATTGTACAATTAATGAAAAAATAAAAGATTACAGATTAAAATGTGTGACGAAAAAGACGCTAAAAGGCATGAAGAACTTGCAGAGTTGCAAGAAGCAGATAACGAGCTGGAAGAAGCTAGACAAAGTTATCTTGAAGCAGCTAGCATATATGTTTTGCAAGCACAATTACAGAAAAAGAGCGAGTTAATTGCTGAAGCTAATCGGTGCTACAAACTTTCCAAAAAAGTTATTGGAGAAAAGTGGAATTTTCCTGAATTAACTAAACAAGAACTTGCAGTCAGAACTCTGGAAGAGCTGAACCAAAAACCACACAATCACAATCATAAACATAACGAGGACTAAAAATGTGTAACAAAGAAAGTGTCATGCTACAAGTAAAGTTAGCAAAAAAACAGGAAAAGAAGTTTCCAAAGAAAGCTTCTAAGAATTATCTAGAAGCAGCTAAATCCTTATTAGAATTATCTAAAGAAAATCCTAAGAAAGAAAAAGAGTTTATTGAACAAGCTAACAAATTGTATACTATAGCAATGAAACTGAAAGATCAGAAACATTATGGTCCTAATGTAGTTAACAATACTGATAATAAGATTGGGTTCAGTTCAGTTGGCGGTCTGGAAGATTTGAAAGAAGAAATTAGGTTCAAGATCATCGAACCGATGAAAAGGCCAAAATTGTTTTCTTATTATGGTAAATCTATTGGTGGTGGCATTTTGATGCATGGTCCGCCAGGATGCGGTAAATCCCTTATCGCGAAAGCTACTGCTAGCGAAGCTGGTACAACGTTCATGCACGTTAAAAGTTCTGACATTAAAAGCAAATTTGTTGGCGAAACTGAGAAAAACATTGCAGAACTTTTTGAAAAGGCGCGTGAACAACAACCAGTAATTATTTTCTTTGACGAATTTGAAGTCCTGGGCGGTGATAGAAGTGAAGGTTTAGCGCACGAACGTAGTGCAGTAGCGCAACTATTAACAGAAATGGATGGTATGGAATCTAAAGATAAGGATGATAAAATCTTGTTGCTGGCAGCTACTAACGAACCATGGTCAATAGATCCAGCGTTAAGAAGAGAAGGAAGGTTTGGCACTACTATCTTTGTAACACCGCCAGATTTGGAAGCTAGGAAAATGATTCTGGAAATGAACATGAAAAGTCGGCCAACAGAGGAGTTAGATTACGAACAGTTGGCGGAACTTACTGAAGGCCTGTCTGGCGCTGACATGAAAGCTATCTGCGAATTTGCTACTAACGTACCTTTGAAAGAGAGTTTGGTTACTGGGGAAAAGAGGAAAGTTACTATGGAAGATATGGAGTTAGCAATTTCGCAGACAAAGTCTGTAATGAAACAATGGTTTTCTAAAGCTAAAGAGCAGTTACATAAGAAGAACTTGTCTGATTTGTTTCCAGAGTTGGTGGAGACAGCTGATAGTTTGGTTGAGAAAGTGGCGATGGTTGTTTAAAGTCTTTTTGCAACAGGTCTGTCAAGAGAAAATTGTAATGAAATTAGAGAAGAACTTTTTCCATTTGATTTGGAATATTCAGAACAAGGAGATACTAGGTTTGAAATGTTTAATGGAAATTTTAGAAAAGTTGATTTATTTTTAGATGATGGCTTTCATATTACTGCTATCAGATCTGGAGGAAGGCCAAATTATATGGAAATATACAAAAAAGCATTGAAAGCTGGAAGTTTGCCTGTTGAAGTTACTTCAGATAAAATTGGTGATAATCGATCTTTATTCCTTAATACTGATGATCATAAAAACTTAAGACATAATCAAACAAATGTTGGTATGGCAGTTGAAACTTTGTTACAACACCTAAGAGTAGAATATATTGTTGACAATCAAATTGCTGGAAAAGCGTATCGATATGATCCTGCTAGCAATTCTTTAATAGATATTGATCCTTTTAATGTAAGAGTTCGTGAAAATGAGTATCGGCGTTGATTAATTAACTCTAACCAAAAATCTTAACATAATTCTGCCAGATCTGCTTTTCAACTTCTTCTTCAGAAAGACTCAAAACTTCCGCTACCTTCTTAATAGCAATCTTAACATTAGCCGGTTCATTAATCGTTTCCTTAACAGGAGCTTGCCAAGGCGCGTCAGTTTCAGTAAGCAATTGTTTGATGCCAACTTTTTTCGCTAAAGTTTGAAAGTTGCTTCCTTTAACTATCGATGGTGGTACAGTGAAATAATATCCTAACTCTTTACCACGAGTTATCAAAGATTTTCTGCCGCCAAAACAGTGTAGAATTACTGGGATTTTACCTTTAGTATTTTTCTTATCATCATTGCCTTCTTCTCCAGCATTGCTGCCTACTTCCTCTTCCAAAATGTTAAGACAATCTTCTTCAGCTTTCCAGGTATGGATAATTAATGGTTTCTTAATCTTTACCGCAAATTTGACAATTTTTCTAAATATCTCTCGTTGTTGGTCATGGTGATTATTATCCCAATAATAATCTAGACCAACTTCACCAATAGCCAAGATTTTATCTTTATTCTTTTCAATAAAAGCGAACTCTTTGTCTAAATCTATCGGTCCTGGCTGTTTAGGAATGCCAGTTTCTCCTTCAGATAATCCTAAAGCGTCAATCGGGTGTAAACCTAAACTAACTTTTAGAATGTCATCATACTTTCCTTTATACTTTTCAGCAAGTTCAAGTACTTGTTTGTTAGAAGCAGTGTTAGTTCCTGAAACTATAATGGCTTTAACTCCAGCTTTCTGCGATTTTTCTAGAGCTTCGTTTAGCTTTCCTTCAAAGATTTTACTGTTCAAGTGACAATGTACATCTACTAATGCCATGGATAAAAGAAATTGTGCTAAGTTTTAAAGGTTGCTGTTATTAAACATAACCTAACTTCTTTAGATATTTACTTAAATCTTTATACTCTTTATCTCTGTCTAAGATACAAAGAAGTTTCACTTGAGGTTTGTCAACTAAATAAATAATCCTTTTTTCTTTTCTGCTATCTTTAAACCTAACTCTAAAAAGAAATAGATTATGCCCTTGGATTCTTTTATTCCTGAAAGGATTTTCTTTGAGTAATCTTAATTTGTCTTTAACTATTCTAACACTATTATCACTTAATTGCTTAACTTGCTCAATAAAGAAATCAGAAGATTGTAATGTGAACTCCATTTTAACGATCTAATGCGTCAAAGATTTCTTTCTCTGATTTCCACAATTCTTTATCTTCAGTAGCTTGCAGAAGTTTTTTGACTAATAGTAATTCCTTTTTTGAAATACTACTCTCAGGAAAAAGTTTTTCTCTAAGAGTTTCTTTGATTAGATCTTGTACATTAACAAACCCATTTTTCTTAGCGTAGACTGAGGCATTGTTCAAAAGTTTGCTTGGTAACCTTAAATTTATTTGTTGATTCATTGTAATATCAATAGATACCAATTAATATTTAAACTTTTTGGTATAAACTTGAAATTTAGTTTACTTAACTAGCTGACCCCTAAAATTTCCGAAATATATAGAGAAAGGTTTAAATTCTAGTTGTTTCTCCTTATTACTTAGGGGGTGCTTATGGTGATTGATAAAAATGTAGAGTAAGCGCTCTAATCTTAACAAACAAAATGGAACCTGCGGAAGATGGATATCTGGAAAAAAAGAAACTTCGTTCTATTCAACATTTTCTTCCAATAAAAGAACCGATTCCTGAAAAAGATTGTTTGCCAGAAGACGATCCTCTTTATCCATTATGTAATTATCTTTATCAAAAAACAAAATTACTTTATTCTAAAACTCCTTTAAGGAAAAATGGTGAGAACCCCTTTTTACATCCACTTAATGTTGTACGTTCTTTAAGAAAAGCTAAAATTAAATGTGGTGTAACAATCTGTGTTGGTCTTTGTCACGATTTTGTTGAGGAAATGGTTGATATTTATGAAAGAGAAAATAATGTCAAAGAAGATAAAGAAGGAATTTTATTGTTAGACGCTTATGAAGAACAGGTGTTTAAGGAATTGGATCAAGAAATGAGAACTTTCTGTGAAAAAAATAATGTTAACATTGATGTTGTTGACCAAATTATTGACACGTTACATGTTCTTACCAGACATAAACGTCATTATTATTACAAATCTCTATCTGCAATATTTACTTGTAAAGATCCTGAAGTTAGGGAACGAGCTATCCAAGTTAAATTAGCTGACATGTTACATAATGTACAATGTTTAGAATGTTTTGACGAATCTGGTCGGTTATATCGCGGGTTCAAAAGTCTTTTTGTTTTAAACAATGCTAAGAAATTCATTTTAGACAAGTATGGCGGAGAACTGTTTACTTCTAACAACTTTCCGCCAACAAGGCGATTATTTTCTAAATGTGCAAAAGCTACTTTTGACGCTTTGTTAAGAATTTGTATATCTAACAAAGATAAAGGGATAAAAAATGTTCTTTACATACTTCAGTTAGCGTTTAAGAAATATGTTTTTGTTCAATCAGGAATTTCTGTAGTTACTGAACCTGACATGAAAGAATTACATCCAATGAGATTATACCAAGGAATAGTTTTGAAGTATGATCATCGGTTGCATCAAGAGTTAGACAAGTTTGATGATCGGATGGAAACTGAACTTGCATACTGTAAAAAGTTCTTTTCAGATTTTAATTTCGGCCCAGTCCAATTTCAAGCTATCATGGATTATAAGGACGCTTATGGTATGCGAGAAGTTATTGCAAGGTTACTTTACCAGCCAGACTATTATATATCTAGATTTATCTGTTCAGAATTGTCTGTACGTGGCAGGATCAAGAAAGGGTAAGTGTATTTAATCTCTCAAATAATCTTTTAAACATCTCATTGTTTCTGAATTGTCTCCCCATGTGTGGTGTGTCCTACTTCTTAATTTTCTCAGAGCGTTAGATTCAATTTGCCTAATACGTTCTCTAGTAACTTGAAATTCAATACCTATCTCTTCAAGAGTGTAAGTTCTATCAAGTTGGATGCCATAACGCATTCTTATAACTCGTTCTTCTCGCGGTTCTAATGTACGTAAAGCTTGGTCCATTTTTTTTACTAAACTTTTTGCTTCTAAAATATTTTGAGCAGAAGCTACATTTTCTTGAGGAATAAATGCATACATATTTACAGATTCTTCACCTTCACTATTTGTTAGGGTGTGATCTAAAGAAACCGGTTCTCTAAGAAAATATTTTCTTATTCTTTGTACTTTTTCTAAGTCAACTCCAGATAATTTAGAAATCTCGTCATCTTTACCTTCTCTACAGTTTTTTGTAAGAAATAATCTTTCAGCTTTTGTTACTTTGTCAACAAAATCTCTGAAATGGACTGGGATTCTGATAGTTCTACCTTTATTGGCAAGTGCTCGAGTGATAGATTGTCTAATCCACCAATGAGTATATGTTGAAAATTTGTAACCTTTAGTATAATCAAACTTTTCTGCACCACGCATTAAACCTAAATTCCCTTCTTGGATTAGTTCATCAAAAGTAAGACCTCGGTTATTGTATCTCTTAGCAACATTTACTACTAAACGTAAATTAGATTTTACAAATGTTTCTAATGCTTCACAACAGGCCTTACTTTGAAATTTCTTATTTGAAATATTGTATAAATGTTCACCTTGAAGAAGATCTTTTAAGAATTCGTGAGTTATACCTAACCCCTGTTCTAACTCATTAAATCTTTCTTGTTCAGGTAATAGATTTTCATTTACTGGTTCTAACTTCTCTTGAATAAAATATTGTCTATCATCTTGTTGCTGTTTTCTATTTTCTTCAAAAATTCCCAAATATTTTTCTAATTCCTTGTGTAATCTTGCAATAAGCTTTACAGGATCATTTTTTATTGGTTTATCATGGCTTTCGTATAATTCTCTTAGTTCTTGGCAACTTTCTTGAGAAATTCCTTTACCATTACTTTGGTAAGAAGAAACAAATTCGTCTATCTTTGAAACTAAACCACTATTTTTACCAGTTTCTTTTCTTTCTTGTAATTTTTGTAAAGCAATTCCAAACGTTTCTTCTTTAATTAGGTGATCATAACGAGAAATTTTTCCTTCTGCTACAATTTGGCCTAGTCTCTGCTCCCCATCTCTACTAAGCATTTCTTCTTGACCCATCTCTCTGAGGTAAATCTGTAGTGGTGTTTCTTTCTCTCTCTTTGTGGCCATTATTTAGAACCTGTTAACTCCTAACTTTAATTTCCTTTTAAGCATATAATTATTATCACTATTTTATACCCAATTATTAATGTTTTTAGTCACTCATATTAATAGTTTTAGGTACAAGACTACCAATAATTAGCCTTCAGCTGAGGAAAATTTATAAAGAGAAGATGAAAAAGTAGAAGTATAACAATAATTTTAAAAAAATTAAATAGAGAGGTTTTGAGAAAATGACAATTGTAAGAATTAACTTGCATAAGGTGTGCGCAAATAGAAGTCTTGACGCGAAAGGCGGCCAGATTAAGATTAATAATAACGTTTCTATAAAAAATGTTGAAGATTTACAGTTTAACATTCCAGGTAAAGCTGGTCTAAAATTTACTTTTGCTTTCAACTGTAAGTACGAACCAGATTTAGGTACAATTGATGTGGAAGGCCAGGTTTTCTATACTGAAGATGAAGCTAAAGTGAAAGAAATTAAAGAAGCATGGGCTAAAGATAAGAAAATATCTTCTGACGTAATGGAACAAATCATTAACGCATCGTTACATAAAGGTAACATTCAAGCAATTAAGGTTAGTGAAGAAGTTGGTTTACCAAGCCCATTACCTTTACCTAAGATTCAACCTGGATCAGCAGTTAAACCCGCTAAGAAGTAATTTTTTACTTTTTTTTAACTTATTCTATACTTTAAAATTAATTAAAAAAAATAAGAAATTAAGAGAAGTACCTTTCTCCTCGATCTGGAAAAATAGTTACTACATTTTCATACCTTTCCTTTAGTGTCTTTGCCACTAAGAAGTTAGCTCCAGAACTGATTCCAACTAAAATTCCATGCTTCTTCTCTAAAATCTCTTTCTCTTTAATAGCATCGCTACTTTTCACTGTAACTATTAAGTCAATTAGATCTAAATTTTCTTTAAGAATTTTAGGAATAAATCCTTCTCCAATACCCTGTATTTGATGTGACCCTTGTTCTTTCCCTGACAACACCGCAGATTCTTGTGGTTCAATAGCAATAATTTTAACTTTTGGGTTGACTTTTTTCAAAGCTTTAGCAACCCCTATTAAAGTTCCACCAGTTCCAGTACCTGCAACAAAAGCGTCAACTTTTCCTTCTGTCTGTTTAATTATCTCTTTACCTAACCCTAATTCATGTGCTTTTATGTTGTCCTTATTTTCAAATTGTTTTGGAAGCCAAGCCTCAAGGTATATCTTTTTTAATTCTTTATATTTTTTAACAGCTCCTTCCATGTCTTCTTTTGCTGATGTAAGAACTAATTTAGCACCAAAAGCCTGCATCATCTTTCTTCTTTCTAAACTCATAGATTCAGGCATTACAGCTATGAATTTGTATCCTTCAATTGCAGAGATCATAGAAAGAGCAATTCCAGTATTACCACTTGTCACTTCAAGAATTTTACTTCTTTTTGTTAATTCTTTTCTTTTTTTAGCTTGTTTAACCATGTACCAAGCCATTCGATCTTTCACACTTCCAGTAGGATTAGTTGTCTCTAATTTAGCATAAATCCCCCCTACCTTAATTAATGGTGTGTTTCCTATTGTATCTAAGATGTTTACAGGGACGACCACCACTTTTTTCTTGTTTTAATTTTTTCATGTTTTTTTTCCTCCTATGTTTATTTTTTTAAAGAAAATAATCAATTAAAATTTAAGCTGATGAACAGAATTAACAACAACAAGGTACAGTAACATCTAAGAAGATCTTATTTAAATTTTTAATGATATTACATGTAGATACCATATTAACAATTGTTAATTTAATTCTTTTTAAAACTTTCTATTAACTCTTGTTATACAATCTCCTGAACAATAACTTTTATATAACAGTGCTTCTCTGAGAATTAGGTGAATTTAAGCATATTAAGTTGATGATATCAAACAATTGAGGGTGTTATTATGGAAGCAAAAAAAGAAGATGGAAAAAGTGTTAGCAAAACTCCTGAAATCAAGCTGAAAGTCATGGAAGCTGTCCAGGATGATGTTAATCGTGGTATTGTAAAAATTGATTCTAATTATCTGAAAGAAATTGGTGTTAATCCTGGCGATATTGTCGAAATTGATGGTGAAAGGGCTACTGCTGCAGTAGCTGACCGGGCATATCCTGGTGATATTGGGCTGAACATTGTACGGATGGATGGAAATACCAGGACAAATTCTCGTACAAGCATTGGCGAACTAATAACTATCCGGAAAGCAGAAGTAGAAATTGCTAAACGTATCATGATTGCTCCTACCAATAAACAAGTTATGGTTAAAGCGTCGCCACATCTGTTCAAGTTAGGTTTAATTGGTAAAGCTCTTAAGAAAGGTGACTTAGTTTCGTTAGGTAGAGGCGAGAAAAAGCCTGACACTACTGCCCATCGCGGAGTTAACGACATTTTTACTGCTATGGAACGGCGTTTTTCCGGTCTTGGATTTGGTGACTTAAAATTTATGGTGGTTGACTGTGAACCGAAAAACAAAATTGTGGTAGTTAACCAAGATACTGAAGTTGAATATAGTCCACGAGTAGTAGAAATTAAAGAAGAAATTAATTTAGGTGTTAATTATGAAGATATTGGCGGTTTAGGTGAAGAAATCAAAAAAGTTCGTGAAATGATTGAACTGCCAATGCGTCATCCAGAAGTGTTTGAAAAGTTAGGCATTGAGGCGCCAAAAGGAGTTTTGCTTCATGGTCCGCCCGGTACAGGAAAAACTCTCTTAGCACGTGCAGTAGCGTCAGAGTCTGGTGTCCATTTCATGGAATTGAAAGCTAGTGAAGTTATTTCAGGGATACCTGGTGCTACTGAAAAGAAAATGAGCGAAATCTTTGAAGAAGCTAAAAAAAGTGCACCTGCAATATTATTCATTGACGAACTAGATTCTATCGCGTTCAAAAGGCAAGATCGCGGTACTAACGAGTTTCTTAACGCGCCAGTCTCAGAATTGTTAAAAAATCTTGATGGTCTTAACGTAAGAGGTAAAGTTGTTGTAATCGCAGCAACTAACCGGCCGAACTCGCTTGACCCTGCACTTAGAAGGCCTGGTAGGCTTGATCGGGAAATAGAAATTGGTGTGCCAGACAAAAATGGTCGACTGGAAATTATGAAAATTCATACCAGAAACATGCCATTAGCAAAAAATGTTAATTTGAAAGAAATAGCTAATATTACTCATGGTTTTGTTGGTGCAGATTTACACGCGTTAGCTAAAGAAGCTGCTATGATTGTGTTAAGAAGAATCTTGCCTGATTTAAATTTAGAAGGTAAAGATGAAGAATCTGTAGAAATCCCTGACGAAGTTCTTGAAAAATTAATGGTAACTCAAAGAGATTTTCAAGAAGCGTTAAAAATTGTCCGGCCTAGCGCAATGCGTGAAGTTATGGTAGAAGTCCCTGATTTAGGCTGGGAAGATATTGGCGGCCTTAACGAAGTTAAACAAAAACTTAAGGAAGCTGTAGAATGGCCCTTAAAAAATCGGGCAATGTTCAAACGTATTGGTATCAGACCACCAAAAGGTATTTTACTTTATGGACCTCCAGGTACAGGGAAAACAATGTTAGCAAAAGCGGTAGCTAAAGAAAGTCAAGCTAATTTTATTTTGGTTAATGGTCCTGGTTTACAGCAAGATGGTGTTGTTGGTAAGGAAACTGAACAGTTACGTAAAGTCTTTAAACGTGCCAGACAAACATCACCTAGTATTGTCTTCTTTGACGAAATTGATTCGTTTGCTAAACGGCGTGGCAGTGCTGGAAATTCATCATTGGCAGATTCTAACGAAAGTTTGCTGAACCAGATGTTAATGGAAATGGATGGTATTGAAATTTTGAACGATGTTGTGATTATTGCTGCAACTAACAGACCAGATATACTTGACACTGCTTTGTTACGTCCTGGAAGGTTTGATAACATTATTTTAACACCTGTGCCTGATGAAGAAGCACGTCGTGAGTTGTTTAAGATTTATACTAAAAAGATGTCTGTAGCTGATGGTGTTGACATAAACGAAATGGCAGCTGCTACGCAAGGTTATGTTGGTGCAGATGTGGAAGCGGTATGTCGTGAAGCAGGGATGGTAGCTTTACGTAAAGATCAGAAAGCTAAAGAAGTTTGCATGGCAGATTTCCAGGAAGCGCTTAAGAACGTGCACGCTTCTGTAGATAAGGACATTGAAGAGACTTACCAGAAACTGTCTGAATATTTCAGTTCTGCCCGAGCAGAAGAAATTAAACGTGCAGAAGAGCGCGGATATTTTGGGTGAAGTTATTTTTATTACTTTTTTTCTTTTCACAATTTTTAACCAAACCTTTAAATATAAGATGTTCTTACTGGTAAGAAAAGCTTACTAATGGTGAACAAAATGGAAAGAATGGACGTTACCAGTTTAAGTTCAAAAGGACAAGTTGTAATCCCGCAGGAAATTAGAACTAATATGAACTTGCATCCTGGAGAAAAGTTTATTGTACTTGGTTCTGAGGATACAATCGTGTTGAAGAAATTAGAAATGCCTTCTTTTAAAGGTTTTGATAAGTTGTTGAAAAAGACAAGAGATTTTGCTAAAAAGGGTGGTGTAACACCTGATGATGTTAAAAGTGCAGTTAAAAGATCTCGTAAATGATGAAAATTGTTCTTGATACTAACATTTTTATTTCTGGAATATTCTGGGAAGGAAATTATTGTTCTCAAATAATTGATTCTTGGAGAAATGGTAAGGTTGTTTTAATCAGTTCTCCAGAAATTGTTCAAGAGTTAGTTGTAACATTAAGGGATTTTAAAATAAAAATGTCTGAAGAAATGATTAATCAATGGCGTGATATGATAATTGAAAATTCTAAAATGGTTATTCCTGAATTTAAACTTGATATTGTTAAGGATGATCTAAGTGATAACAAGTTCTTTGAAGCAGCAGTGGTTGGAGAAGCTGATTACATTGTTAGCCAAGATAAACATTTATTGAAAGTTAAAGAATATGGTGAGGTAAAAGTTATTAATCCTGAAGATTTTGTAAAATTATTTGATTAGTCATTCACAATTTTTTATCAGCAATTTTCCATAAATGCTGGAAATGGTTCCTGTAAGTTTCTGCAATTTCACTGTTTTTAATCATAATTGCAGTTACTGGGGTGCCCCAAGTAACAATAACTACCTTATCTCCATAAACAAAGGTGTTGGTGGGATTAAATTGTTTGGCATCTAGATAGCGGTATTCTGTAAATGGTGCAGTATCTCTGTTAAATCTGAATATGTTTTTTTTCTTTAACGTGATTACCTTTTCTGCTATTTTATTTATTCTTAAATCTCGAAAGTATTGTTTCATAAATGTTGATAAAGTTTCGTTATATTTAGCATCGTCAATACCAGTAATCCTCAATTCTTTCTTTGTTTTAACAATATCTTTAAGAAAATATTTTAACCCCTCTTTGCCTTTAAAAACTTCTACGAAAGTGTCTTCTCTTGGCAGATTAGTTAATGCTTCTAGTTTAGGCAAAATTATGTTAACTTCCTGTTCTTGTAATTCTATTTGTTTCTTTTTATCTTCTAAGAATTGTTGTATTTTTGTCGGGTGCGTAGCTTGGAAATGTTTCTTAGCACCTTTGTAAACATAGTTCACCAAACCTTTATTCATTAATTGTTCAAGTTTATCGTAAACGTGTACTCTGTAAATGCCAGTATCTTTAGCTATCTGGTACGCTGTTCTTGAGCCTGATTTTAGTAAGCTTAGGTAAATTTTAATTTCATTATCTGTCAAACCTATCTTACGTAATATCTCGGTATCCATGTTTATTCTGAATTAATTTAATTCTATTTAAGCTTTTTGTTATTTTCGTACTATTCTGGTACGACAAAGTATTAAATAGTTGGTATGTCACTACTAACTCATAACAAATGATTACAACCTCGGACCTTAAAGAGGTGGAGATAAAAAATGGAAAGAAAAAATATTGAATCTGAAACAAAATGGATTAATGAATCAACATTAGGAAAAATGCTATTAAGATTACAAGATCTTCCTAATGAAAGAGATAGTTTGAAGCAATCAGTTAATAGGATTTTACCATGTTATCTGAAATTACCTGTTTTAATAGGGGTAGCAGTTGCAGAAGAGTATGCTATTATAATTGGAGAATCTTATCTAAGCGTTATCGATTATCCTGAAAAATGTCGAAAGATTGTTAAAGTTTTTTCATCAATGCCAAAATTTGATAGAGCTGGACATTGTGATGGTGGTGCAAATGGGAAAATCATGCTTGCTTATTGTATAGATGGTAATGTACGTAATATGGATCGTGCAATGAATTTTCAAGGAATTTCTATTGAAACAATTGTAGACAGACATAACTCTGATGGCTCAACTTTTAGATGTAATGGTCCGGAAGCATTAAGAGCTCGAGTCTATAAATTAACTAGAGAAGAAAAATAGCTTCAAGATAAAGAGCTGATGAATCTTTAGTAGAAGACTTAACTCAAAAATTAGTTGCTTTAGCTGAAAAAGTGAGGAAATAAAAAATGAAAACAGAACTTACAGAATTAATACAAGAAAAACCTGAGTTGCTTAGATACATAGCAAGGGGTAGAGATCATCATATGGGATTTCAAATAATTGTTCCTGAGTTGATCACGCACTGTGATGAATTGTACATTACAGCACATACGTATAAACTAAGAGATGAAGAACTTAGAGGAACTCGAGGAGATCCAGCAGTGGCGTATATGATGTCATCTCTTAAAGCTCAAGAGCCAGATACTAGTATTAGAGTATGGTCTAAAAAACCAGAAATTAGCTATGCTGGCCATCCTGACTGGGATCATAAACATGCTTTATTAGAAACTGAAGTTCCCAGGTCTGAAGAAAGGCTGTTTGTTAAGGGCTTAGTTTGTGATCATGATGAGACTAGTCGATTAGGAAGAGAACTTGGTATTTGGCGCGATGGAGAGGAATCTTTGGCTCCCGAAGAAGTAGGTCGAAGAATTCATGAAATAAAACCTAATTTAATTTGTCTAGAAACAATGTCTGCTCTATTTCCAGGAGTTCGTGATAATTGTTTTACTCCAGAAGTTATTGACACGCTAGATGGGTCTGTGACAATTCAAACAAGGATCTATCAGATTAAATAATTTTTTTTCTTTTTACCTTTTCCCAAACTTTCTTTCTCTTCTTTGTATTTCTGCTTTAACGTCAACTTGTAAGTAAGGTACAGTAATACTTTCTCGCATGGTAAGAATTCCTTCACGCTCTTCCCACTCTTCGTTTAATTCGAATTCGTCTAATCTGTCTCTCCTATCCATTAAGTGAAACATCTCTCTTTCAACTAAATGGGCAACATTGTGTGAAATAAGTAATCTTTGGAGTTTTTGATAATCATTATCTACTGTTTTTTGTAATAAACTTTGACCAATTTTCCAATAACATTTCTTGAATTCACTTGCTCGAGGTTTATCTGTGTACCACCCATCAATTTTTTCTACTATTGTACGAAAATTGTAATGTCTTCTAAATTCAGTGTCATCTAGTTGTAGACTTCTGAAATGAACTTTTGTAACTTTAGGTGCATAATTACTGGCAGCTCTTGAATTTTGGTTTCTGAACCTGCTAGTATCTCTAGTTTCTCTAGAACCTTGCTCTACTTTAATCCCAACAATCATTGGCCAAATATCTGTAGGTACGTCATCCTCTGGTCTTAAATATAATTCTCCTTCTAAAGTCTTGTATTCTGTCCATGAAGGATTATTAATAATCTTCTCTTCACCTTTCGGTACGAGAACTCCTTCAGTATGGATAGTACACATTCTTTCTTTAGTTTCTCTTCTTGTTGGATACATTCTTTTATTTCAAGAGGAAAGTTTTTTATAAGTTTTTATGTTTTTCTTATCCAGAAGTAGTTATTTGATTAAAATGAGTGATGAAGAAAGAAGAAAAGATATTGTGTTTGTTGCAGGTTTACCTAGGGAAAGATATTTGACAGCAATAAAATTAATAAGTGATCATGGTGATTACCAAGCTTTGTTAGACGTAGCTGAAGTTGTTAGAGATCAAGCTCAAGCACAGTTAGATGATAATGAAAGGTTTCTTGAAGAATTGACTGCTGAAATTGAAAGAGGACCCTGCGCTTTTGAAACAATGTACCAAGGTAGCGCGCCCAAAGGTCCAGAAGACCCTAATGCTCTTTACAATCCTCCGCGGCCTTTACCTAATGGTGACCATCTTGCCAATGACAGTGTTGTTGTTAGTATTCGTAAACCAAGGAACCAGCTTAGATAATCTTCAAAATAATAATTCTAGGCAATATATCTTTATTAATTGAATGTGGTCTAAATGAATAAAATGAGTTTAGCAGGAATTGTTTTGGGAGCAGGATCAGTAGTTACTGCAGCAGGTAGTGGTCATTTGATTAAGTAATAGTTGTTCTAATTATAATCTATTATTGTTAATTATTCCCTTCTAATGACACGAAAGTTTTAAAAGTGAATTCTTTAGAGTTGGCGGTTAATGCCATTAACAAGAACATATCATTTAGTAGAATACCGAGAACAAGGAGTTGAACCTACTTTTCTTATAACAGCTCCCGATGGTGGTAGAGTTGGTACTCAGAATTATTATAATTTGGGAACTTTGATTCATGATGCTGAAAGAGCTTTAGGGATACCTAAAAGTGAAATTAGTTGTGTTGTTAATGACGAAGAGTTATCTACTATTAGAGCACGTAACGTGCCTGGAAGTCACATATATCCAATTAAAGGTGCTTATGGTGAGCAAGCTAAAACTTTGTTAGGTGATAATTGAAGTTCTATCCTTTCCAAATCAAAAAGCTTATATACGATAAGTGCTACTAATACTATTACAATGTTAGAAGAGCTGTTTAACATGGAAAAGAATTTTCTTGTTTTTCTAATTACTACACTTACAACTACTACAACAACCTGCGCATAGTGCAATGATGCTGCTCAGGGTTGAATTCTGATTTATACTGCTGAGCACGCGGAGCGCTAATAACAAACAATAAATAATATAAAGAATAAAAAAATAAACCAAAGTTAAGTAATTAAAACTTAACAATTAAACATAACAATTAATGAGGTACATACAAAATGAAAATATTATGCATACATGCTGACTTTATAGAATTTGAAGCTAAAAAGAAAGCAATGAAAAGTGCCGAAGAAGGTATTGAAGAAGGTAAACATAAAATTGAAGAATGTCTGGTAATCTTTACTGCAGTAGAAAAGTGTGACGAAAGTAATGTTAAAGGTACTGTTGACAAATACTTACATGAGATTAAAGCTATTGCGCAACAAGTTAACGCGAAGAACATTGTTCTTTATCCTTACGCACACCTGAGTTCCAGTTTGTCTAATCCAAAAGTTGCTGAAGATTTAATGAAAGATGCAGAAAAAGAATTATCTAAAGAAGATAAATATAATGTTTCTAGAGCACCTTTCGGCTGGTATAAAACGTTTAATATACAAACTAAAGGTCATCCTATGTCTGAACTTAGCCGAGAATTTAGTGTAGAAGCTGGCGAGGAAGAAAAAGAAGAAGGTAATGAAGCTTTGAAAGCTGAAAATACGTTAAAATCTTACTGGCACATTTTGGACCTTGATGGTAATTTGAAAGAAATCAGTTATGACAAGGAAAAGAAACAGTTTAACGGTTTCGATTTTGGCGAATGGAAAAATCTGAAAAAATTTGCTGCATACGAAATGGCAAAAGATCGAGTAGCTAATGAAGAACCACCGCACGTGAAACACATGAGAAGGTTAGAATTGGTAGATTACGAACCTGGTTCTGATCCAGGAAATTTACGTTTTTATCCAAAAGGTAGGTTCATTAAGGGTTTATTGGAACGTTATACCACCCAAGAAGTTAAAGCTAATGGTGGGATGGAAATTGAAGCACCATTAATGTACGATTATGAACATCCTTCATTAAAAAGTTACTTGAACAGGTTTCCTGCTAGGCAATATACTATCCAAACTCCTAACAAACGAGTTTTCTTAAGATTCGCAGCGTGTTTTGGCCAATTTTTGCAAATGCATGATGCCCAAATCTCGTACAAACATTTACCTGTTTGGTTATACGAAATGACCAGATACAGTTTTCGGGTAGAACAACGTGGTGAACTTACTGGTTTACGAAGGTTAAGAGCATTTACCATGCCAGACTGTCACGCGTTCTGTGCGGACGAAGAACAAGCAAAACAAGAAATGATGCGCCGGTTTGAAATGTGTTGGAAGATTCAAGAAGGTATCGGATTCAAAATGCCGGATGGGTTAGAGTTTGCTATCAGGATAACTAGAAATTTCTGGGAAAAGAATCAGGATTTTATTAAAGAAATGGTACAGAAATGGGGCAAGCCAGCATTGATAGAAATGTGGGACAAGCGTTTCTTTTATTTCAGTATGAAATATGAATGGAACTTTGTTGACGCGCTTGACAAATGTTCAGCACTTACCACTGACCAAATTGACGTTGAAAATGCTGAAAGGTATGGGATAACTTACGTTGACGCTAACAGTGAAAAGAAACATCCTTTAATCTTACACTGTGCACCGCCAGGAGCAATTGAAAGGGTCATGTACGCTTTGTTGGAAAAAGCTGCTATTGAAGAGAAAGCTGGTAAAGCACCAATGTTACCATTATGGTTATCACCTACCCAAATAAGGATAATTCCAGTATCTGTAGAAAAACATTTAGAGTTCTGTGAACAGTTAGCTACAAAACTTTCTGACTTACAAATTCGGGTAGACCTTGATGATCGGGAAGAAAGTGTAGGTAAACGTATCAGAAACTCTGCACAGGAATGGACTCCTTACACGTTAGTTATCGGTGACAAAGAGATTGAAGCGGAAGGTAAGCAATTAATGGTACGTTCTCGAGCTATTGGTGAAGAGAAAAGTATGGCGTTTGACGATCTAGTTAACGAAATTAAAGAAAAAACTGCTGGTCGACCTTACGATACTTTACCTTTACCACAGAAGTTGAGTAAGCGGATAACTTTTGTTGGTTAGTTTTTTCTTTTTCTTAATTTATTTCATTTATCTTTAGATAACATAACCTACTTCAAACAAAGCAAATAAGAAATAATTCTAAAATTACTGTCCGAGACTGTCCACATAATCCTTAACGCACGCTTCACAGCAAAATTTTAAGACTTCACCAGCAATTTCTTTACTGATACAATTCTCTCGTAATGCAGAACCACACTCTGCGCATTCTTCGACTTCTTCCTCGTCTTCAAAACCTTTCAAGTAATCGTCTTCATCATCATGAGACTCTTGACCATAGGTTTTTTCTTCCTGTTCTTCTTCGTAGATAAAACTTTCCATTTTTTTGAGAAAAAAGTAAGCGACTTTTAATAGTTGTGTCTATGTTGTATATATGTCGGAATATATTGGGACATTTGGGACATATTTATGAGTGAATTTAACTTATATTGATGATTCTAAACTGTAAACTTCACATATTCTTATAAAAAACGTGCGATTATTCTAATTATGGCAGATGAAGTAGATAAACACGATATTGGAGCACTAATTAAGAAAATTAGGATAAATCATGATGCTGAAAGTACTACTACTTCTGACTACTTAACTGCTCAAGAACATCGGCTATTTGGAAGTAGTTCTGGTAAAAGGGAGTATTATGAAAATCCTTATACACCAATAGCAGTTGTTGATGGTATTATAACAGTAGAAGAATGTGAGGTTATTAGGGGAAGAGTTGCAGTTTTTCATGTATTTCCTAGTCATTATGGGAAAGGTGATGTTAGTCAGTTTTATGGGCGAGCATTACTTTCATCATTAGACATTAATCCGGATTCGCCAACATATGGCCAGACTTTAAACGATCCTGAATTATTAAACTCAGAATATTTTCCAGAAATGAATCCAAAGGAAGCTAAAGGGCGCCAACCATTCCCCTTCAAAAGAGACTAATTTTCATCATAAAAGACTTTTACCAGAATGCGTTTAATCTTGTTAATAGACCTTTCCCAAGAAAAGGAGTATGCTACAGTTTTTCGCGCATGGTAAGATAGTCTCTTACTTAACATATCATCCTGTAACAACTTCTTAATTTTTAACATAAGAATTTCTGGGTTCTCCCGCGGAAAAAATTCTCCATTATAATCTTTAGTAAGATAATTCTTGATAAAACCAACTTTAGTCGCGATTACTGGTAAACCGGTAGACATTGCTTCTAAGGTAGCAAGGGAAGTAGTTTCAGTTAAGCTTGGCATTACGAAAATGTCCATTGCTTGTAAATGGTCAGCTACGTTATGGACAAAACCTGTTACTCGACAGTTTTTGATTTCTTTCAGCTCATCAATCACATCTTCACTACCACCACCAACAATTAATAGTAACATATTTTGTTGGTTAGGCAACTTTTGGAACGCTTCAACCAGAGTATGAACATTTTTCTCTTTAGAAACTCGACCAACATAACCAATAACTTTCTTTTTTGTGTTAATCTTAAGTTTTTTCTTAGCTTCAATCTTATCAATGTTTGGAGTAAACTTATCAATATCAACACCTAACCTTGCTACATTAACATCAGTCCTAACACCGGCTTTAACCAATTCTTCTTGTAGGTCATGGTATGGCACAATAACCAAATCGCACATGTTAAACAACATTACTGTAATATACCTAAAAGTCCAATAAAATATTTTGTTAAGTGGCCTTGGTAAAAATTTTTCGAACAGTTCCCAAGTGATTACATGTAAATATACTACTGACTTTTTCTTATAAAACCATGACATAAACATTGCCAAGTAGCTTGCCATTGCTGGACCTTGAATAAAAACTAAATCATTATCTTTAATTGACCTTCTAATTCTTAACAAATTTCCAATAGAAATTCTGATACTTGAATAGTTAGACAATTTAATGAAGCGGCTAACTTTCATAAAACGTTTACGTTTAGTATCTTGGTACTTGTTAAAGTTCGGTACTAATTGTGAAATTTCAAAATCGTTCTTAGCTTTTTTCATGAATTCTTCCATAAATACTAACGTACCATCTATTTTTGGATGGTAAGTGTCCGCTACTAACAATAATTTAATCTTCTTTTCCATTATCTAACTCTATAAAATTTTTCTGCAAACTTTTTTCGTATCCTAATACCAGTTTTAATGTCCCGGAAAAATGAAATCAATCGTGGGTACAGGGTATGAACTTTTTGACTTTCAAACTTTTTCATTGCTTCAATTTTTTTGTTAAAGTTGTTGCCAACATCAACTAACAATGCTGGCGCTCTAGTCTTAAACTCTACTGGGTTCCAGACAGAATAAACGTAAACTTCTGGTTTTAGCTTGTCTTCTATTTGGTCATAAGCTTCTAATGTGATTTTGTTAACCGCTTGATGATCTGGATGAGGATCTTCAATACTGTGCGTGAATATCTTGGTTGGATTTTTCTTTTTGATTATATTAAGAATTTTCTTAACAGTTTTTTCACCATTAGTTTCATTAGAAAATTTCCCTTCTTTAAGATCAAAAAATATAGTTTTACATCCTAAAACTTTAGCAGCTTGATGCGCTTCTTCAATACGCATTTTCTGTACCTCTTCTTCTTTTAACCAGGGATGTGACATTTCACCATATGAAAATATGATACAAGTAACTTTTTTACCTTCCTTAACATATTTGGCTATTGTAGCACCTGCACCTAATACAAAATCGTCAGAATGAGCGCCAAGAACAATAACATTTTCTTTAACCTTTCTTACTTTTTTAGCTTTCTTTTTAATCTTAGAACTAGTTTTACTTTTAGCTTTACTTTTAGCTTTACTCTTTACACCACCCTCTTTTTTACTCATATTCCTATCTACTAATATTTTTTTCTTAATAAAAGTTGCTGTTTTTGTTTGTGATATATCTTTAATATCACAAGAAATTTTAAAAATCAGGGTCTGAATTTTATATTGTATGGGTGGAGCACAAGAATTATTTATGACTAGAGTAGCGTATATGGCATTATTGTCAGACGAAGATGGTATTATGGAACCATTAGATGGAATTCTAGAAGAAGGTCACGATGTTAGTCTTGATGATTATAAAGATTTGAGAAAATTGGGATACCGAACGTTTGAAGATTGGTTGGCTGAAGATGAATTTCTAGATAAATCTCCTTTGTTTAACAGAAATAAATCAGTTTATAGGTCTAATAGTGCACCACAAGTTAATGTTACATATGATGAAAGGAAACAGCTAGGAGAGATTGGTGAAATAAAAGTTTTAGAATATCTTGCTTCTAGAAAGGATACTATTGCTTTACGTGACGTTTCTGATGATCCAGATTATTTTCAGGGAGATGTAGATATTAGATGGTGGACAAGAATGGAAGGCAATCTTTTTACAAAAAAAGTTGATTATCGATCTTCTAAAATAAATCATCTCAGTAGAATGAAAAGAATTCTTCCTTGGGGTCGTGAAGTTAAGGTTGAGGTTAAAACTACTACTAAATCTTTGTTAAGAAAAGATTCATATTTTGTGTTTCAAACAGTATCTAACCTTGAAACTGGTTTGCCTGGCTGGGCCTATCGGACTGATGCTGAACGCTTAGTTGTCTGGAACTTGAGTACTAGAATTGCCTATGCTTTTAACATGCCTCCTTTGAAAGATTATTTAAGGGATTTAGAGAAAGATCAGAAAGGCGATGGTTTTTTGACTGTAGATATTCCGCAAAGAGATGGTAACAGAGTAGTTGCTCGTAACAGATGTTTGTTAGTTTCTAAAACTTTGATAGATCAGTTAGACCCAGAAGAGTTTGATCATGTCCAGTTTAAATTAGAATAGAATTCTTAAAGAAAAATTTTCGCAACCGAAGCTTTCGGGACAGGTTTTAAAGTCCTTAAGTTGAACTAACCATATGGATTTTCTAAGCTCAACCTTTTCCTTCGAATCCGGTTGCTGGTAGCTAGGTAATATTTTGGACTTTATAACTTTTTTGAATTTATAGTATATACTAAACCACAAATGAAAATTGTAACTTTTATTGTGGTTTAGTATTCACGAAACAAGCAATAGTTTGAAAAAACTCTTGTGTTTGAGTATATACTCATTTTATTATGTTTTTTTCCTATAATTTTTTAAATTTGTTTCATTTTTTAACCTTACATGCCAAAAGGTAATCAAATAATCATAAATGCCTGGAACTGTTACAATACTAGGTTCAGTAACCATGACAGTTTCAAGACTTTCTTGAACAAAGTTGCTAGTGAAAGCTTTTCTAAGGTTTTAGATGGACCAAAAGTAATTTCCATTGATGGAACTGACTTATGTGCAAGCATAGTTACTTCAAACTTTAATTTAACTCTTCATGGCTTTAAATCTTCTAAAGAAATTGTTGTTGACATCCATTCATACGCTAATATTGACCATAACAAGGTTGTTAGCCAATTAATTAACCATTTTAACTTAGACTTAAGGTCAGTTAAGATTACTCCTGTAACCAGCACTTCTGGCGAAGTCATGGAATGTGAAGAAGCTGGTTGTACTAGGCGGGCAAGTTCTAGCTGGCATGGGTTAAAAGTGTGTCGAGACCATTATGAATGGTACAAGGCTAGGCACGAGAATCGGCTGAAAGAGATGGATGATATTAGTTAGAAGTTCATGTGTGGGCATTTTAATCTTAGAAACTTATATAATAATAAATAAGTACTTTAATACATTTCTTTTACCTAATGAAGCTAGATGATCTAAAAAAATTAGGATTAAGTACAGGTGATGAAATTTGTGTTAAAGGGGATATGACTTCTTATTATAATGCAGGTACTGAATCTGGTTTTACAATTGGGATATATAAGGGGCATGAAGAAAAAGATGGGATTGATTATTTGTTATTAGATGATGAAAGATTAATTAAAATGGATTTAAGAGATGTTAGAGTAGTCGGAAGTAAAGAAGATGAATACTTTGCCAGGTTACTATATCTTGGAAGAGTTATTGCAAGCCCTGAAAAAGCAGTTGATGATGCTTTTTGTAGCGGCAAATTTCAACTAGATGATAAGGGTCCGAAGATTTAATTTCTTAAGTTCAATACCCTAAGTGAGTATCTCATCAATTCTAAGAAACAAAAAATATGCGTCTAATTATTTGCCTTTTTTCTTGATAAAAGCTTTTTGCATTAAAGGACGCACATTATAACCTAATCCAAAACCAATAAACAGCATTCCAATTAATATGTTGCTATTTAAAAGAGCAATTCCCACTACAACCAAACCAGCTCCTAATGTTTCTTGAATGTATTTCATTTTTCAAAGTATCCTTTTGCAATAAAGAATCCAGAAAATATCCCAATGCCAACTAAAATTAATCCTGCAGGATTATTTTTAGAAAGTAATATTGCAACAATAGGAAAAAGTGGAGCAATTCCAATCATAGCTTTTTTTGGAATTATTATACTTTGTTTTTTTGATTCCTGCTTTTTTTTCATTTTTTTGTCCAACCCATACCAATTACAACAAATACAAGTCCAATAATCAAAAGAATAGGAAGTGTATTCTCTGAAGTAAAATAACTGATCGCATTAAAAACAATCATCAAAAATCCCACTCCTGTCATTACATATCCTTTGGTTTTATTATTAATTTGTTTCATTTTAATACATTAACGCACTAGAATATATAAAATATGCGCCGGCCGGGATTTGAACCCGGATAGGCGGCTGCCTTCAATTTGCATAAAGCAAAATTTGGAAGGCCGCAGTCATAGCCATTAGACCACCGGCGCACTAGAACTTAAAACAAAACTCTTGTTTTATAAAATTATCGCTAAAATCTGAAGTTATTTACACGACAGCCATAACGTTGGCTGGTCACTTCTCCATTATCATTTAAAAGATCATAGGAATCACCTGGTAACAAGTTACTACAAGTTATTTCACCAGCACTTCCAAATGGAATTATGGGACAAAAATTAAAATTATAACAAATATATCCACTATACGTGCCTCCACACTGTTCTTCAGTTATTACTTCTAAATTTTCTACCATTTTAATAATTAATCTAACCCTAGAACCTCTGTTATTTATCAGAAAATCACACATATATAAACCTTACTGTCAATATCTCCTCCACAAAAGTAAAGTTTTTAAACAATGAGGACATTCTAAAGTAACATGGTAGAAATGAAAGGCCAGATGTGCGATTTCTGTGGTAAGAAATCATTAACTCTGAGAGAAGACGAAGTTGACATACCACATTTTGGCAGAGTTTTCGTATTTGCTATGAGTTGTGAAGCTTGTGGTTACCATAAAGCTGACTTAGAACCATCTGAAAGTAAAGATCCTTGCACTTATACCTTAGAAGTCAGTTCTGAAGATGATCTTAACATAAAAATAGTCAAATCTGGCGAAGCTACTATAAAAATTCCGAGAATAATTACTATTGAACCAGGTCCAGCGTCAGAAGGGTTTATCACTAACGTAGAAGGTTTGTTAGAGAAAGTTAAAGCTATAATCCAGTCTGCAGCAGATGCTGAAGAAGATAAAGATGTTAAGAAGAAAGCTAAAAACCAGATCAAAAAAATTAATAACGTTATTCTTGGACGAGATAAGATGAAAGTGATTATATCTGATTCATCAGGTAATAGTGCAATTATCTCTGACAAAGCGCAAAAGAGTAAAGTTTAAGTTATTCTTATCATTCTAAACAGTAAAATGAAGAAAGTAATGCTGTTTGGTACGTTTGATATTCTACATAAAGGACATTTGAACCTGTTTGAACAAGCTAAAAAGTTTGGCGACCAACTTATCATTGTTATTGCTAGAAACAAGACAGTGAAAAAGGTTAAGAGTAAATTGCCTAAGTATGATGAGAAAGAACGACTAGCAAAGGTAAAAGAGAAAATAAAACATCTTAACGCCAAAGTAATCTTGGGCCAAATTCGAAACAAACAGAAAATTATCGAAAAACATCAACCAGACATTATCTGTTTAGGGTACGACCAAATTTCTTTTACAGATAAATTAAGAGAACTAAAAATTCCAATAAAGAAACTAAAACCATACAAAGAACATAAATACAAAAGTTCTAAATTAAAGAATACTTAATCTTTACTTTCCTTGCCAAATGCTTGTGGCAAATCGATAATGTACTTGCCTTCAGAAAGTTTGAACACTAATGGGTCTCTTCTAAACAAACTTATTAAATCTAATTCGTATTTTCCAGGTTTCAAAACCCTGATAGTTTCAAAGTCAAGAATAACAGGTTTATTTTTATCTTCTTTCTTTACATGAAGAATTTCAGTAACATCTTTTTCAATCTGAACTTTTTCGTTATCACTTAAATTAGAAATTAATTCCTTACCTTCATCAAGATGTCTCTTCTTAATATACATAAAAAGCTTAGCGCCGCAACTACAACCTCTTAGAATATCTTCCGCTCCATCAGGATGAAGCTTTCCGCATCTTACACATTGGTGTGGCATAGGAACCTATTTTTTCTTTCTTTTTCTTTTGTACCTTTTTTTACTTTTGCCGCCATTATCTTCAGTAAGAAGTTCAATTTTCTGTGGGTTACTCACAATTTTCTTGACAACAGAAGCAGGTCCAATAATTGTCATTCCTTGTCTTTGACCTAATAAAAGTCCTAACATAGAATGTTTAATCTTACTTACTCCTTCTAACTTATCCTTTTCAGGGTTAATTGTACTTAGTTCAATACCAGAAAAACCTGGTTTGATTTCTTCCATGGTAATTTCGATTAAGTCCGCTTCTTCTTGCTTACTTAACCGACCTTCCATAATAACAATCTTATCATTTTTTACAATGTTAAGAAGTTTATTTACTCTTTTAGCTGAACCTAGTGGTTCAATATCGTGATATGGGACAAATTGAAATATAACCATTCTTAGTAAAACCTCTTTTTCCTATAAGTTAGTAAAATCTTAAGCTTTTTAAATCTTGTTATAAAATCTTATGCGGCAAATTCAATTAACCTTTCATAAAACTCTTCAATGTTCTTTCCATATTTAGCAGAGATACCAACAAGTTCGTACTGTGGGAAAGCTGCCTTAACCAAATCAATGTTAGACCTTTTCAAATCAACTTTGTTAGCAGCGATCATTACTGGAATATTTCTTGCTTGAAGATTTCCAATAATAGTAATATTAACTTGTGAATATGGATCTTTAGTAGAATCTAAAACTACTACTACTGCGTCCATTTCATCTAACCATTTAATAGAATCGATAACTCCTTTAGTAGCTTCTTTTGCCCTTTTTTTAGCTTCTTTCTTTTTCATTCCTCTTTTTAGGAAATCTTCATAATCAATCCGAGTAGCTATTCCAGGAGTGTCTACCAATGAAAATGTAAGTTCTTTACCTTTCTCATTTTTAATGTTAACTTGCTCTTTGATGTTAATTTCTCTAGTTTCGTGAGCAATATGAGAAACAGAAGACATATCTTCGCCTAACCAATCTTTACATATTTGGTTAGCTAAAGTAGACTTTCCGCCGTTCGGTGGACCATATAGGCCTAGTTTAACATGAGATTTTCTTTTGAACAGATTGCCAAATGAAAATATTTTTAGGAGTTTCTTAAAAAAATTGTTTGCCACCTTGAATCCCTCTTTATTTTGATAATATGATTTGGTATGTAACATTTAGAACCATTACTTAAATGTTTCGTTACTCCAAAAATATAATTCAATGAGTGTTGTTGTTGGTTATGTCAATTAAAATTATGTTTGAAAAATACTCTTAATTTCTAACATTGTTGTGATTATTACTTGTTAGTGGTAAATAACCAAAAAGTTTATAAATAAAACCTATTTTAAAGATATAGAAATAAACATGGGTATATTTGATCTACTTGGAATTAGTAGTAATGAGAATAGAGATTCTGCTGGCCCTCAATTAGCTTGCCCTTCAGATGAAGTAATAGTTGAATCACAAGAAAGAACCACCAGTTCACCATTACCTCCTCATGTTACTTCGAACACACCAATTCTTGAAAAAATAATTGAAACTAGTATAACATTAGGTTATCAATCAGATGTTTGGGGAGTTAAAAGAATTGCAGAAGATGGCATACAAAATCATTTACCAAGCGATAGTCATGGATCTAGGTTTGACATTGAATTTCTTGTTGATGGTAAGGTTATACCTTACTCAGAAAAATCAGAAGTAGATCCTAGTAGAGTTAAGGCAATAAGATTTATTGATGATGGGACTGGTTTTTCATACGATTTGTTAGGAGTTTTCCATAGTACAAAAAAAGATGAAGTTGATTCAGTAGGCCAGTTTGGTGAAGGTATTAAAATGCTTTCAGCAGCATGTTTAAGAGAAGGTATTGATTTAGAAATAAGATCTAGAGATTGGTTTGCAAGGCCTGTAGTTAATGATTTATTAATTGATGGTCAAAATGTACGTCAAATGTGTTATGAAGTATATAACCATCAACCAAATATGCAAGGGTCAATGACTACTTTCAAAGATCCTGGTAATGAGTTTGTTGATTATGTTTTAAATTTGGATGATACTGTATTAGAATTGTGCGGTGATAGTGATGTAAAAGTCTTCAAAACCTCAAAAGGTTCAGTATTAAAACATAAGGGTAGAATATATGTTAAAGGAATTCATATAACTGACGATTTTAAAGAAAATCTTCTTTTTGGTTATGATCTTGTCTCTGATACAAATAGAGATAGAAATATGGTGAATCCTAATTTGTTGAACAATCAGATTGGTGGGGTTATAAGGCAGTTAGATAATAAGGATTTAATAAAAACAATACTTGATGCTTCAACAATAACTTCTAATTACATGGAATTTGACGCATTATATTGGGATAGATCAGTAGGTGGTGGTGGGCATGGTGGTCTTAGAGTTACAAATCCAGAAATTTGGCGTGAAACTTTTTATGAATTGTTTGGTGATAAAGCAGTTTTAACAGCAGTTGATGGATGGGGTGGTAGTTTAAGTAGTAAGAAGGCTTCAGATAAGTTAGCAGCCCTTGCAGGATATAAAGTAATTCGTATTAAGTCTGATTCAATTTGTCAAACCTTAACTGGTTGTGGTGTTGAAACATCAAAATCTATTAGTGTCGATGATAATGCCAGATTATTACAAGGAGAAAACTATAATCCAGATGATGTTCAAATTAGGGTTGCTGAAACTTCATTAACATCCCAATATAGATCTAAAAAATGGGATGCTAAAAGAATTGTATTAGATACATTAGCTAATCATATGCCTAATGATTCTGGTGGATCTCATGTGGACACGGAATATTTTGTAATTTCAGATAAAAGAACAGAAGGTCAATGGATAAAAATAAAAGATAAAACATTATTTGATGAAGTCCAAGCGTTAAGATTTACAGATGATGGTACTGGATATTCTTCAAAATTCTTAGAATTTCTTTATACTACTAAGGAATCTAGTGAAGCTGTAGGCCAGTTTGGTGAAGGTCTTAAGATGTTATGTAATGCATTTTTAGGGTTTAGTAAGAGTCATGAAGGAATGGATTTAAAGCTAAGAAGTAGAGATTGGGTTGGGATGCCTTTTTCATCTGACCTTACTTTAGATGATCATGAAACAAAACGTCTTAATTTTAGAATTGCAGAAGGAATTGAAGAAATGGTTGGTTCAACTACAACAGTGTATAAGCCATCTATTGAAATGTTAAAAGTTGTATCTTCAATCCAAAAGTTTGTTTTAGCGTTTAATTCTGATTATAGGTCCAGATCTCAAACTGAAGATGGTGCTGTGTTTAAAGGAGAAAAATATCAATTAAAAAATAGAGTAGAAAATGGTAATGTTTTTGTAAGAGATTTTCATATTACAGACTCTTTTAAAGAAAATTTATTGTTTAGTTATAATTTAACAAGTCGAGATATTAATCCTGATCGAGATGCTATGGATCCTACGCCTGTTAAATCAGCAGTACATAGTATCATTTCTAGATGTGATGATACTGAAATTATTAGCGATATTATTGAAAGTGGAGTTGGTAATGAAAAAGACATTTACGAATTTCAAACAATTGATTTTGATCATGAAAATTCACATGTTGGAAGGTTATACAAAGAAACTTTTAATAAATTGTTTGGTGAAAAAGCAGTTTTGTACACTGGTGATCCTTTCATCTATGCAACTGCTAAACATTGGGGATATAACCCTATAAAAGTTAATCAGCAATTGAGAAAAACTTTAAAAAATTCTGGAGTTATCACTGATTCAGAAGTTATTCATGAAGGATTTACTGCAGAATATGTTGACCAAGAAGACCTTTCTGTAGAAGAAAGAAAAGTTCTTGAAATGTATCGTATTATTGATGAATGTTTAGATGTAAGAAGTACTAGCGTTCCAAAGGTTTATGAAAGGGTATTTAGAAAAGATGGTGAAGAATTACCATATCCAGGTTTCTTTAATGGGGAAATTAACCTAAGGAGAAATCTATTAGGGAAGAATGACTTATTTGATTTTGTAGATGTCTATAAACATGAAAAAGGTCATGAAGTCACTGGCGCAAGTGATCCACAAGATAGATTTAGAGATTTCTTTGAGCGAGCGTTAACTGGATACCTTCTTTCAGATATGAGAGATAAGGTATAAGTTATTTAGATTGCTTACTCTTTCTTCAAGATAAGTAAGATTTATAAGTTCTCAGAGAATAGTTAGTATTAATATGGCAGAAAGAAGGTTAATTGTAGACCAACTGAAGTTTAGTTACGAAGGACTATTTAACGCTTCAGAATTGTACAATCTAATTTCTTCATGGTTCTATGAAAAAGGTTGGGACTATTACGAAAAAATGAACCAAGAACTTATCACGCCTAATGGTAAGCAGATAAGAATAATCTTAGAACCATACAAAAACATAACTTCTTATTATAGGATCATTATGCAGATTAAAATTAATTTTACCGACATAAAAGATGTTGACGTTGATGTTGAAGGAGAAAATCTTCGTTTAAACCAAGGTGTAATGAAGATGATAATTAACGCTTATTTAATCTCTGATCGACATGGTTTATGGGAAAATAATCCTTTTTACTGGATATTGAGTATTATCAATGACAAATACTTTTTTAACCACCATTATCTTAAAGCAGAACGTTGGATAGAAAGTGATGTGGAAGATTTACATCAAAAAATTAAAACGTATATGAACTCGTTCAATTATCGAACTCAAGCATAAAAATGGTAGAACCTTTATGGATTGCAATGGAGCGTAACTTGATTATTAATAATCGGCAGATCCATTATTCTGGCATATTTTCTGTTGAAGAATTATTTCATATAATTAACCAAGCTATTGAAGATAAAGGGTTTTATAAGAAAGAGAAACGGTCAGAAGAAATAGTTAACGAATCTGGTAAAAACTTTTATTTAGAATTACGACCATACAAAGAGTGTACAAATTATATCTTTTTAATGATAAAAATTAAGGTAGAACTTAACAATCTTACTGAAACTGTCCAAGAATTTGATGGTGTTAAGAAAATGTTTCAAGATGGTGACGTTCAGATAAGTTTTGATTCTTGGTTGCTAACTGACTATAAAGATCGGTGGGGTATGAAACCATTCGTTTATTTCATGAAAGGTATGTTTAACAAACTAGTTTTTCGTCAAGCTCTTGAACCAAGCTTCACTGGCATGTTAATGGGCGATACTGCACATATTTATGGCGAAATTAAACGTCTTCTAGCTAAATATCGTAAACAGGACGACACTTACGCGTTTGAGAAAGATGTTCGTAAGGATGTTAAGAAAGAGATTGAAGAGAAGTATGGTTCTGGTAAAGAAGGCAATAATTCTGATAAAGTAGATGTTGAGTTTTGACTGATTTAATCGCAAGCATTTATGCAAGCATCATAAAAATCAGGACCACAAACCAATTCATAAGCATTCCAACAAGCCGGTGTACAGCTCAAATCAATACCTTTACAACCATTAAATGGAATGTATTGTATACAAGATTTATAACACCAAGTAAACTCAATAATATTTTGTGCTGCAGAATGTCCGCATACATCTACCATATTTTCTCCACAGGCAATCTTACAATTAGTAATAACTTCTTCTGGCTTTGTGACAGAGACACTTCCTTCAGAACAATCACAACAACCATTTACACAATCACAATGGCCATTATCTCCTAAAGAAGAATCACTATATGTTGCACAGTTTTCGGAGATAACACAACTACCATACTTCAAACTACAATCCTTTCCAAATGCACTTTCATAATTGCCTATATTAAATGCTTCTCCAACAATAGCATTTTCTTTGTTACAACCATTTAGGAAAATAGAAGTCACAAGAATTACCAATAATACTAGAAATATTTTTCTCATAGCCAAAATAAAATAAAAAAAACTTTATAAATATTTCTATTAAGAAGAGAAAAAACTAATCTTTTTCCCCCCCAAAAAACACTTTAATTGTAGAAATTCTAACTTATTACTATTCTTTATTCTTAAGATCTATGCTGTTAACCTTAGCATCAATAATTGCCACCAACCTTCATTATGGCCTCTTCTGCAATTAGCGCAAATCTTTCCGCTTTAACAATCTTAACTTTAATCACGTCACCTAAACTGTAAGCACCTTTAACAATAACTTGCTTGTAAGATTCGTTTCTCCCGATCCATTGTCCTTCTTCCTTACCATGTTCATCAATAATTATTGGCCCTTCCCATCCTAACCAACGTTCATTCTGGATCAAAGAAATGTTATGAAATATGTCTGTAAGAGTTTTTGACCTGTGTTTGATAACATCGCCAGGAATTTTACCTTTTAACCTGGTAGCGGGAGTATTAGGACGTTGCCAGAACCGCGAAATGTTAACTGCTTCTGGACTAAGTTCTCTTACTAATGTTAAGGTGTTCCAATGTTGCGTAGAATTTTCGCCAGGAAAACCAACAATTATGTCAGTAGCAATAGTAATGTTAGGAAATTCTTTTCTAAATTCTCTTACCTGGTTCTTAAAATCTTCAACTTTATATAGCCGATTCATGTTTTCTAGAACTTCATTATCGCCTGCTTGTACTGGTAAATGTAAAAATTTGAAAATTTTCTTGCTTTTGTAAACTTCAATAAGCCTATCTTGAATTTTAAGTAAATGGTCAGGGTTCATCATCCCTACCCTGATTTTAAATTTTCCTTTAATTTTTACTAACTCTTCTAACAAAGTAGGTAAATCTGTGTCAATATCAAAACCATAACAACCACAATCCTGGGAAGTTATCCAAATTTCTCGTATTCCTCCATTTACAGCTTTTTGTGCTTTAGTTAAAATATCATCTATTGGATATGATTGTAAATTTCCTCGTGCAGCTTTAGTTTTACAGAAACTGCAGGCGCCAAGACAGCCAGTAGATATAGGAATTATTTCGATGATTGGATTTTTTCTTATAGTGGGCAGATTAAGTCCAGGCATTTCTTCCATAGATATTTCTCTAATAACATTATCATTAAGCGCTTCTTCAACAACTTCTACAACTTTATGAATTTGTTTAGTGCCAACTAAAGGAAAACGTTTGAGTTTTTTATAATCAGTCTGTGCAATACAACCAGCAACTACGACGATTTTGTAAGTTTTCTGAATTTCTTTTAACCTACGCCAAAATTTATCTTCACTTGGACCTTTAACAGTACAAGTATTTAGAATTACTAAGTCTGCATCTTCTGAAGTATTAACTATATCAAACTGTGCTTCTTTTAATAATCCTGCCATACGTTCTGAATCAGCAACGTTAGCTGAACAGCCATATGTTTCAATGTAAATTTTAGTCATTCTTCTAATTTATTCTCAGAGACTTAATGTTTTATAAATTTTTAGAATCTGTTTTCTTATTACTAACACTACTTGAGAGTAATCCTAATCGTAAGTTTTATAAAATAATGCCTAACAACTCTATTTATGTTTAATACAAAACTAGAAAGTTTAGCAATTTTTATGATGAAGACTGGTAATAAAATTGGTCTAGATGATGTTACTGATCATAAAAACAGGATAGCTCTTTCGATGTTAATGAATCTTAAATCTCGTAGTTCTAAAGAATCTTTTGCTCTTGCAGCAAATAAAGTTGGCATCTGTCAGAACGTTTTTGCAGAAGTTATGGGTACAACTATCAGAGATCATTATTGTGAAAATGTGGTTATCGGGCTAAAACCTCATGTTTTGACAATAGCTCAGTACGAAAATGGTTTATTTTACGCTATTCCTATTAATTCTAATAATGGTAATGTTCCATTAATAAGAAATCCAACTGATATTGATGCTGAAAGAAATCCTTTTCCATACGATTTCGATTTGCCTTCTCTTAATCCTGATAAATGGGAAGCTCCCGGTTATCGGAAAGAAGAAGCTACAAGATTGCCTGGTGGTGGTGTTAGAAGTCAAACTACTGATTTAAAGTACCTTGTTGGACAAAATCAAATTACAGTTTTACTTGAAAGTTCAGATATTACCTCTACAAATTTGAATGATAATAGAAACCCAGAAAAGAGTCATCACATTAGAACTGCTTGGTTATATTGCCCAGAAGATGAAGTTAAAATGTTATCAGCCTTTCAAGTGTACATTCAAAGAGAAAAAGAAACTTGGATTTATTGTTTTGGTGAAGATAATTTATTAAAGTTGGTTAGTAAAAATTATGATGATGAAAAGGGAGAAATTGTTTTTCATAAACCAAATGAAAGGGAACTTTTGGCAGGGTTTACCAGTGTTCAAGCTAGCTCAGAGATGGTGGATCAGATGAAAGAGGTTTTTGATAGTTGTTACCCTCGAATGTTTTATGATAGAATTGGTATGGATGCTACTATTAACAGAATTCTACGTGATAACCGGCCAGAACTTAGGTCTTATTTGGATTAAGTTACTACTTTTTAGGAGTTTCAATAAGAAACTTTTATAAATAACTGCTTCTTTGAGTTAAGTATGAGTTCAGGGTGGAGACATATTATAATTGTAGCAGTATTATTCTTAATAGCGTTTAGTGTGACTGCTCTTAGTTTAAACAATTATGCAGAACCTTGGAATTTCTGGGGTGGTGCAGAAATTGAATCGCCTGGAGATTGGGTTTCTGAAGAACAGATTAAAGTTTATGAAGATTATATTGTTTTAGAGTTAGGTGGCGCTACTTGGGCAAAGTTTACTGATACTAATTCTATGGACCCTTTCTTAGACGCTGGTGCTAACGCGATAGAAATCATGCCAGAATCTCCTGAACAGATACAGGTAGGTGACATTGTATCTTACCAAGCTGAAGAAGGAGTTATAATTCATCGTGTTAGTGAGGTTGGTGAAGATGAAGAAGGTATTTATTATGTTATGAAAGGTGACAATAACACTTTCACTGACCCTGTTGAAGTTCGGTTTGATGATGTTGTTGGCGTACTGGTAGCTGTGATTTATTGAAGATGGAAGAAATAACTAATCGATGGGAAAGTTTAGAAATTAGAGTTTCTTTAGGGGAACCAGGAAAAGTAAGAAAAACTATTCATTATGATCCAGAATATCTTTATGAAATGAGATTATTAGTTTATTCTTTGTCTAACAGAGTTAGTCCTCATGATGATGCTGGGAGAAGGTATGTTATTATGGCAGAAGCTGGAATTCAAAGGCAAGTAATGATTATAGATGTTCCGGATAATGAACCTCATTGGATAGATTCACCATTAAAAAAAGTAGCTTGTTTTAGACGAGATGATGGTTCGTATGACATTTATGATCCAAAAGAAGGTTTAAATAGTTAGCGTTTTAATTACAATGATTTATTGATGGAATGTTAAAATGGTTGAAGAAATAAAGCGGGAATTTAGTGATTTGGAATGGCAAGTAATTATTGATCATGAAGTTGATGCAGCAAAAGCGAAACAGCAGAATTTAGAACTGAAATGGGATGATTATCTTGAAAAAAGAGGAGATAATGAAAACGTTCTTGATGTGGAAGATGTAAGATACTTCTTCGAAACAATTAAAGATCAAAAAGATTATTTTGATGATATCTATTTTCGTCGTTTGCCTAAATTTTCTGTAAATCCTCTTGAAAGAGAACAAGCTGCTTGGAAATTGTTATCTCCTGTAATTAAAGAGTATTTGTCTGGTTCTAAGAATTTTGTTGAAACATATTCTGCTAATGTTGAAGAAAGAGCAAGTGTTTGCGATTTTATGGAGAAAGGATATGAATTATTGCTAAAATGGAGAGTTATTCAACGCTCTTATGGTGTTAAATCTGATGTGGCGGTGTATAGAAATTCTAAATTACTTAAGATGGGTGTTACTGAATCAATGCCCCATATTTTAGAAAATGAAAGAAAAGTAGAAGAGTTAATTACTGAGTTATCTGAAGTGCCTGAAATTCCAGCCGATTGGCATTTTGAATTATTGGGTCATGCTGAATGGAACATTGGTGATTCTCCAATATTTAGTGAGTTAGGTATAGAACCTGGTGACAATAGTTATCCATATTGGGTTGTTCCAATTGGCCTTTTAGAAGAAAGACCAGCTGCAATATATGTACAACCAGAAGGTGTTGTAAAAGCTTGTTATTTACTTGATTTATCACAATATGTGATGTATGATGATAAGGTAAAAGACCAATTGTCTGACTTTGATTTTCGTCAACGTCATTTATTCGCTTTTGATAGAGATGATGTGGTCTGTTATGATGGTTCCTCTAAAGTTGACTTAATTAGCAGTGTTCTATCTGACGAAAGGTTTGAAGAAGTTGATACATTTAGAAGACTTTCAATAGCATATGGTTCTAAAAATCCTGGATTAATGCTTGGCGAAATTAAAAGATGTGCCCGACATCTTGAAGGTGATGATTTCTTAGCAACATGGTATCAAGGAGAAATTGATTTGATTAGGCGACCTGAAGAGAGGTTAGGTCTTGGAATGCCAGAGTTTGCAACTGAATTAGAACAACCAGGTATGTTAGAAGCTTTAATGGTAGATAATTAAAAAACAAAAATAAAATAACTTATTTCTTAAACATTGCCATTAAAGGTTTGATGACAAACACTACAAACACTATCGCATACCAGTACCATGCCAAAGATGTTGCAGCAAACCAATACTTAGCTATCAAAAGCGCTAAAGCAAACATTGCTATTTCGTCAGAAATAACTTCTATCAAAGTAAACTTTTTCTTTCCACTATTTAACAATTGTATTAAACCCATTTCATGCACCTCATTTTGTTAGGATAAACTGGTGTTAAGAAAGAAATAGATTTATTTAAACTTTCACTTTAAACATATTAAGAATCTCTCTCAAATCGCTGTTTGTACTCAAAACTGCTTCTCATAACTAAACCATTTTCGCTTTCGAAACCTTTCAAAGTTCTTTTGTTTCGATGGTAATTGTTTGCGTAACAAATAAAGAGACAACCTTGTCTCGCTTTTAAGTGTGCTTTGTCAGCTTCTTCTAAGACTAACATTGCAAATTTTTGATATTTTCTTATTTCATCTTTAGTGTAAAGAGAATCATCTTGATTCATTGTATCAATATCTCTATTGTAATTTTCAAGAAATGTTTCTACAGTATCTTCAATACCATTTAAAATATTCTCAGTGTCTTGTTTAGTTCTAGGATTTCCTGAGAAAGTTACGATCCTATCTGCGTAATTACTTATGGTCGAAATATATGAAGAAATACCCACCCTACGAAATTCTGGTTCAACTGGCCGGAATGTTCTTGTATGTTCTGCAACTGTTCCATCTAGCATACGTAAAAGTAATATATTAACCTATATAAACATTATTGCAATCAAAACATTAATAAGGTAAAAAGTTTTTCTTAAGAGAAGAGGTGTATGATGATAGAGTATGAACTGGCAAGGAATTTCTTGGTAGCAATTGCGTTAGGTGTTCTTATCGGTCTAGAACGAGAGTATGCTAAGATCAAGAAACGTGGCCATGATTATGCTGGTATCAGAACATTTCCACTAATAACTCTCTTTGGAGCAGTATCTGCTTTGTTTGCGCATGTAATCAACATTTGGATACTAATCGTAAACACTCTTTTAATGGGTGCAATGGTTATAGTATCATACCAAGTAATAGCTAGCCATAATAAAAAACATTCAGGTACAACTTCTGAAGTTGCTGGATTTTTAGCATTCTTTATTGGAGTATTATGTTTCTTTGGACAGTTAGAATTTGCAATCGCTCTGGCGGTTTTGATAACTGTTATCCTTTACGCAAGATCATTGTTACACACTTTTGCTAAAAAGATTAAACAAGGCGAGTTAAGAGATACCTTGAAATTTGCAGTAGTAGCATTTGTAATTTTACCTTTTTTACCTAACCAAGCATATGGTCCATTTGGAATATTTAACCCATACATAATTTGGTTAATGGTAGTATTAATCTCTGGAATAAGTTTTGCTGGTTATATCTTAATGAAATGGTTCGGAGAACGTGGTATTATCTTTGGGGGTGTTTTGGGTGGTCTGGTTAGCAGTACTGCAGTTACCACAAGTTTTGCTGAACGTAGTAAGAAAGAAAAGAAAATTGTTCGATCATTATTGTTAGGAGTTTTATTAGCCAACGCCATAATGTTTGCTAGAATATTGTTAGAAGTTTTTATTCTAAACAAAACATTGTTCATGGAACTGGTATTACCAATGGGTATTTTGTTTTTGGGAAGTATCTTAATATCAATTTTTATCTGGTTGAATGCTAAAGATGTTAAAGGTAAGATTAAATTAGATTCACCATTTACCTTAAAGCCAGCACTTAAGTTTGGAATATTTTTTGCAGTGATCTTAGCTCTGATTAAAGTAGCAGATTATTACTTATCTTCAAAAGGAGTTTACATTGTTAGCTTTATTTCTGGCCTGGCAGACGTTGATGCTATTACAGTTTCTTTATCACAGTTATCTAATGGTGACATGCCTTTAGAGATTGCTAAACGTGGTATTATGATAGCAGCGTTAACTAACGTAGCAGTTAAAGGCGGGATTGCGTACATGTTTGGTTCGAAAGGGTTCGGCTGGAAAGTTATCTTGTTGTTTAGCTTGTTGATAGCGTTAGGTGTGGTTTTGATGTTTTTTGTTTGAACTTATCTTATGATTCTTAAGAATAATGTTAATGTACTATTTTTATCAATTAATTCTTTATGACACTTGACGAAGATGCGCAAAAGATGGTTGAAAGGCATTTTGAGAGGTATGATAAAAGGATTAAGAAGATAGAGTCTGGAGAAAAAGCTAATTATATTGTTTGCGATGCTGACTTTCGAGAACCCACCATTTTACCAGAACGAGTTCCTTTAAATGACGAACTGGGAGAACATTTCTTTTACAAACAAATAATGGGTGGTTTACAAATGGCGTTGGATGAGGGATACATTTCTCGACAGAAGTTTGGTGGCGTAATGCGTAGAGCACCAAGAGATTTGCAAGAGCTTTTTGATGCACCGAATCCTTATGTTGGTTAAAAAATAGTAATTGTAGCTTCTTTACCTTCACCTTTCTTTTTCTGCTCCTGAGCAGGCTCAAATTTTTTTGATTCTGTTGTCTTATCATTATTGTCCATTAAATTAATGAATGAGCTGAAATCAGGGGGCGTGTCTGGAACTTCTTTTTTTACTTCTGCTTCTTCTTGTACCTTTTCTTGCTTGACATCGTTTATTAGAGACTCTGCTGAAGAAGTTGGGGTTGGTATTTCGTTAATAGCTGAACTTTGATTAACACTGCTGTTACTAGCATTACTATACAGTTCAGGCTGTTCTCTTTTTCTTGAAGCTAGTTGTGCTAGAAGTTGGATTGCTTTTTGGATTTCGTCAGGATGGTCAGTGTTTGTATCAACAGTAATTCTCATATGTATGTACCTCTTGGAGAAAGAATAATTTTAATGTTTATATTTTTTTTTGTTTAACATCCCCAAAACCTTTAAATAATAACCACACTTCTTCTGAGGAAGTTAGTATTGGGGAAAGCTAGGCCGGCGCGCTAGTCCTGCGTTGTTACTGTGAATGGACTTTACACAGGGCCGAAGCCCAATTAAGGGTCGAGTTTGTCGCTATGGTCCTATTTGTTTTGCTGACGGCTTGTCCTCTGGGATGGACTTGCTGGGAAACAGGTCAGATTCGGAAGAAAGCAGCCTTAACCTTCAAGCGCTATGTTCAGAGGGTTGCAAGTTTGAGAAACTTTTAGGATTCAACCATCGTGGCTTGCTAGGTTCGACTGCGGGTGTGCCCTCAATATACTTTTTCTTTTTTATCTTATAAAAGCGTAAAGTTCTTAAATAGAGTACTCTGGGGGAGTAAATATGGGTGAAACTATTTCAATAAATCAACGACTTAGCGATATGACTGATTTTTTTTTAAGAGAAGATAAGTATTATCCTAAACTTGATAAGGAACAAGAAATTACTCTATTTAAGCTATTTTCAGATGGTAGAATTCCTTCTGATGAATACGGGGCTTCTTTATCTAATTATAAAACAGAACATTTACATTATTTTGATTTGTTAAAAGCATGTACCCATAATCTTTCAGAAGATTGTTATGAAATTGATGGAAAACATCGTGAACGTGCCAAAGAAATTTTGATAAAATCTAATTTACGTTTAGTTGTACATTATGCTAAGGATCAGTTTTATAAAAAGAGTTGTGGTTATCGAAAGAATATTGCGGTTTATGGTGATCTTTTACAAGAAGGAACAGTTGGATTAATGAGAGCTTTAGATAAATTTGAATATCAAAGAGGTTATAAATTTTCTACATATGCAACTTGGCAAGTGAGGCAAAATATAATTATTCATTTATTAACTAAAGAAAATGTTGCGCATCTACCTGTTGACGTTCGGGAAGCGATAATCGTAAAAGGCCAAGTAGAAGGATATTTAATTCAACGTTTAGGTGGTGAACCAACAGAAGAAGAAGTTAATAATCTTACCAAAGAAATTGTTGGTGAAGCAAGGTTTAATCGAACTATGAATGCTTTAGGTGTTGTAAATGCAGTATATTTAGATAAACCATTGGGTGATGAGAATGATGATTTAACAATTGGTTCAACATTACCCCAAACTATGTATAATGATTCTGATCTTTATGTTGAAGTAATGGACATGAAAGAAAATGTTCGTAGAGCTTTGGGAACAGAGTTAACTCCAAGAGAAGAGAAAGTACTTAATGAGCGTTTTGGCTTAGCAGATGATATTGATAAAACTTTGAATGAAATAGGAGGATCATTTGGTGTTACTAGAGAACGTATAAGGCAGATTGAAGCTAAGGCGTTAGCTAAGTTACGTAATGGTGAATGTACAGAACAATTAAGAGAACTGTGGGCTGATTGAAATGGATACTTATGAAGGTGTGGAAAATACTAGAGGTTTTGTAGCTAGAAATGTTTTCTTAACAAGGGAAGAATATCCTCAACTTAATTCAGAACAAGAACAAGATCTTGCTAAAATTATTCAAGGTACAACACAATCACTTTATGATGCATTAATTACTGAAGAAACTTTTCATTGTGCTATTAAAGTTCTTAAAGAAGGAATGGGTGCTGAGTTCCCTGACGAATATTTAGATGACTATTTTGGCACTAAAGCTACAGATACAGTAAGAAAAATTTATCAAGATTTTGATTCTGAAAGAACAGATGGAAAAACAGTTGTTGAATCTTTAAGAGAAAGGTTAGACTCATATTTAGATAAGTTCAATTTTTTAAGTGAGGATGATGAAGGAAAAATTGATCAATTAGAACTTTTTGAAACAGAACAAGAATTATCTATTAAATATTCTGAACTTTCAGATTTATTGTCAAGAGTAACTTATGATAAAGAAAGTGGTCAATGTCATGTTATGTCTTCAAAGGCAGAAATTGAAAGAGCTAAAAACATTTTGTTCAATTCTAATGTGGGTTTAATCTCTTATGAAGTAAAATCATTTTATACTCTTAAAAATTGTGACATTAAAGGTATCAAATATGAAGATCTTTTTCAAGAAGGCAGTTTAGGTTTAATGAAGGCAACTGAAAAATTTAAACCCGATAGAGAAAGATTTGCAACTTATTCCCGATGGTGGATAAAAGCTAATCTCAAGGCCTATTTTTATGAAATGACAAACAATGTCCGTATTCCAGGTTACATGATTGATAAGATTAACAGGATGAATAATGAAATAAATGTTCTTACAAATCAGCTTAATAGAATGCCCACTGATGAGGAAATTGCTCCAAAAATCGAAGAAAGTATCAAAGCTGTTGGTGAAATTAGAGAGTATGCTAAGTTATTAAAGATACAATCTATACATGAAAAAGTTAGCTCAGATGGTAATCCTTTAATTGATTTAATTCCAGATGAAGATAATGACCCAGATAAAGGATTAAAAAATGAACAAATTAAAATTAAACTTGGTATGGCTCTTTCAGAAGTTACTCGCCAAGAAAGTTATGTTTTACAAGAACGTTATTTTAAAGAACGTACTTTAGAAGATATTGGAATAGATTTAGAAATGACTAAGGAAGGAGTTCGTAAGATAGAACTAAGAGCAATGGATAAGATAAGGGGTTTTAATGTAGCTCAAGATCTTAAAGATTTAATTTAATGAAACTATTGAAAATATTTTTAGAAGAGTATAGGAACAAGTATTAAATGTTTTCTAATAAAAGGAATCTTTATATAGTAAAAGTTATTAATTACTAGCTTAAGTAGTTATTATTATTATTATTATTATTATTATTATTAAAATACTCATTTAGTAATTAAAAAAGAGGGTGAAGATGATGAAAAAGATAATCTTAAAGTTAACTTTAATTAGTGTTATTATTCTAGGACTAGCATATTTTGCTATGTCATTAGGTTCAGTCAGTACAATTTCTCCAACAACTGGACAAAACGTAAGTGGTAATATTTTATTGAACGCTACAACAGATGAAGGGGCATTAAATGTGACATTTTATTGGTATAATACTTCAGATGGTTCTTTAGGTTTTACAACAACAATATACAATGATACTGCTGACGATACAGTATTTGAAAATTCATCTTTCAGTACAACACTTCTTTCTGATGGGACTTATAACATTACTGTTAATGCCACAAACTCTAGTGGAACAATTGTTACAAACATTACAATAACTGAAATTACTGTTGATAATACTGTGCCTGTTGTGAATCTAGAAACAACTAATAATACTAACACTACAGATACTACTCCAGACATCAGCTTCAATTTTACTGACAATTTGTTTAGCACAGCATCTTGTGTAATTTTTGTTAATGGTAGTGCTGATGTAACTAACAGTTCTGCTGATAATGCTACTTCAACAACAATTACTTTAAGTGCCTTAAGTCAAGGAAATCATACGTATTATGCTAATTGTACTGATGGTTCTAGTAATTCCAATGTAAGTACAACTAACACTTTAACAGTTGACAGTGTTAATCCTAATGTATCTTCAATTAACACTCCTGTTGCTAGTGCGAATCTAAGTACTGGTATGCAAGTGTTTAACGCTACAGTAAGTGATGCTACTTCAAGTGTATCAACTGTTCGGTTTAATGTCACTAATGGAAGTAGTTCAATCATGTTAAATGCATCTAATCCTAGTGGTAATTTTTGGAATGCCAGTTATAATTTGAGCAATTTAGCTGAAGAAATTCATAATGCTACAGTTTTGGCTAACGATACTTTAGGTAATCTAAATGATAGTGAAATGGTAACTTTTACAGTTGATCGGACTTATCCAAGTATAGCTAATGTTACTAACAGTTCAATTAGTGCTTCAGCTGTTACAATTAGCTGGAACATTAACGAAAATGCTAACGCTAGCATAAATTATGGTACTGCTGTTACTTTAGGTACTAGTGGTGGGACAAACAGTACTTTAGCGATGTTACATAACTTTACTGTTAGCAGTTTAAGCGCTGCTACTCAGTATTTCTATAATGTAACTTCTTGTGATATTGTAAATTATTGTAACATTAGTGGACCTTACAATTTTACAACCAGTGCTGGTAGCAGTTCAAGCAGTTCTTCAAGTAGTTCTTCATCGTCTTCTTCTGGAGGTGGTGGTCTAGGTTCAGATAGTGGTACCACCTCTAGTACAAGCTCATACGTGAAAGAAATTTGGACTGTAGTTTATTCTGGTGAAACTGCTATAGTGTCAGTTAGTGATGATGATGATTTTGGTGTTACTGAAGTTACTTTCGATCTTCTTGATGACGCTTGGGGAGCTTGGTTACAAGTTGAACCTGTTGACGAAGAAGAATTAAATGGAGGTACCAATGCCCTCAGCAATACACCTTACAAATATATAGAGATAACTAAAGGTCCTTCTTTGACAAATGATAAAATTGAAAATGCAGTAATTAACTTTAAAGTTGAAAAAGATTGGTTAAGCGATAATGGTTTTAGCGAAGGAGATATTGCTTTGTACCATTACGATGATGATAGTGATGTTTGGGAAGCTCTCGAGACTACAGTTACTGAAGATGATAAAACATACATTTACTATGTTGCGTCAACGCCAGGTTTCAGTTACTTTGCGATTGCACAAGGTACAGCAATTGTTCCAGAAGGTGTACTTACTGAAGAAACAGTAGAAGAAGTAAGTGAGGAAACAACTGAAGAAAGTGCAGAAACTAGCACTGAAGAAGGTGTTGAAACAGCTACTGAAGAAGTAACAGTAACTGTTACAGAAGAAGTTGTAGCAACTGGCGCAATTGATGATGTTCCATCTGAAGCAAAAAGTTCCGCTTGGATCTGGATTTTAGTGATCTTTTTATTGGGTGCAGCAATTGTAACATTAATTTATTATTTAGAAAATAATAAGTGGAGTTTTAAATAAAACATTATAATTTTTCTATTTTTTCTTACTTTATTTTTAATTATATTGTCTGGTTGACATTAGAAAAACTTAAATAATTCTCAATATTTTTTTTCATTTATGAAACTTATGATAATAGGTAGTATGACTTTTGCTAAAGAAATGGTTGAAATAAAGAAAAAGTTAGAACAGTTAGGCCATTCAGTCATGATGCCCTGTGACACAGAATTTCATGTAGAAAATGAGACTGTTATTGATAATCTTGAAGAAGATTTTAAACATTTAACAGAAAATGATATTCTTAGAAAATGTTTTAACCTTGTAGCACAAAGTGACGCTATCTTAGTTCTGAACAAACCAAAGTATAGTATTTCAGGATATATTGGTACTTCTACTTTAATGGAAACTGGTTTAGCATATTATCTTGGCAAGAAAATCTTTATTTTACATGACGTACCTTCTTCTGACGAATGTCGTTGGGCACACGAGATCAAAGTAATGCAACCAGCGATTATTAATGAAGATTTTAGTTTGGTTAAGTGATAATTTTTTTTTATTTTAAATACTCTCTTTAATTAACCTCTACAAAATCTCCAATTTCACACAATCTTTTAGAACTATCTAAACCTAACTCTAACAAATAAACTCCTTTTTCTTTACTTTTCCAGAATAAGGTAAAAGGTTTGAATTTCTGTTTAACTTCAACAACTTTCATCTCAGTGTCAAGAACAATAACCTCTAATGGATAAAATACAAAACAGTTATGTAAACTAATTCTCTTGCCTCGAGAAAATTTCATCACTAAGTTTTGCTTTTTCCAAGTAAACATTAAACCTAATGCTTGAGTAAAAATATTTTTAGCACAACGTTCTTTTTTAGAAATTACCTGTCCAGAAGTTTTGTTAGTTATCATATTGTGACACATGTAACGATTTTGTTACATAAAAACAGATTAAAATTATAATCTCACTCCACCAAAATTCCAACTTTACCCGGCATGGCTTGCTTAGCTTTTGTTTCACCACTATCTTCAGCTATAATAATTTCAACTTTAGCATTAAACTCTTCTTCCAAAAAACCTTTAGCAGAGTTCATTACTTCCAGTTCATTCTCCTGGTTAGTGATATGTTGCGGCATTTTGCTAGGATCTTTCATTAACATCGCAATAATTTTACTAATCTCTTTACCTTTAGCTTGCATACCTTCTTCTGCCATAACTTTCTTGATAATTTCGCCCATGTTACGTGTAACCTTAATTTCACTTTGCACGATCTTGAAAAGTTCGTACTGCCAAGTTTGGGATATGAACACTGTAAATTTGTTAGCTTTCTCTAACTTTGCTAATTTTAGAACGTTCCGCATCCCATCCATAGTGTTCTTAACTAACTCTTCACCACCTTCTGCAGCGAACGAGATCTTACTTTCGTCAACCTGTGGCCAATCAGCACTAGAAATAAAATCATCCTGATCTTTTTTCAGTTTGAACTCTTCTGCTAATTCTTCTGCAATATGTGGAGTTATTGGACACATTAGTTTTGTCCATTCTAACAATAATGATCTGATCAAATCTCTATTTTTCCCGCCACGACGTAAGTACCACCTAAACAGTTCTGGAATATAATGGTACGTTTCGGAAGCATGGTCTCTCAGATTATACTTTTCTAAACTATGGTTAACTTTTTTAACAGTCTTGTTAAATTCTGATTCTAACCAATTATCAATAATTGTTTTACTATTTTTAGTTTCTTTTGTCAACTCATCAAACAATAAATGAACCTTTTCTAAACACTGTTTGTAATTGAACACTATTTCTTCATCCCAAACTACATCAACATGCGGACTACCAATATGTGCATAATATAATCGCATGGCGTCAACACCAAATTTCTCGATAGCTTCTGGAATTGGTTCTGCACCACCTTTACTTTTAGAAATTTTGCTACCTTTACCAGTAACCCACCAGTTCACAAAAATTCCACGTGGCCATTTGTTTTCATTTAATATAGCTACATGATTCATTAAGAAAACTGGGAAATGGACTGTTTTATGCTCTTTACCACCTAAATTAATGTCAAGAGGGTAGAAATATTCAAACTCTTCCTGAACTTTTATCCAAATGTCTAACTTTTCCTTACCAAATTTTTCAACAATTTCTGCCTTTTCTTTACTTTTCAAATCTTTCTTCAAGAAAACATAATCAAAAAACTGTTCAGTTAAATCTTCAACATTCAACTGTTTATTGTTAACAAATTTTGATACAATATAATATGCTGGATATAATGTAGAATCACTGATCGGTTCAACAGTCCAACGATCATCAAATGGAAATTTGCTACCCATCCAGTTACCTAACCTGGCACATGCTCGATCAGAGAACCAATCTAATACGCCTGGCATTTGATCTTTATACTCTTGCGGATAAATATTCATTTCTTGAACTTGTTCTTTACTTCGTTCTGTTAATTCTGGATCAGAATATTTGATAAACCACTGATCATCAATCCTTTTAATTATGACTTTTTTTCCACACCGACACACTACTTCTTCGCTAAGGTCATGAAACAAGTTAGCTTTACCATCTTCAATTAGTTTAAGTTTAACTGCTTCTTTAGCTTCAGTAACTCTCATCTCTGCATAAGTGCCACAATGTTCCATCATTTTTCCAGTATGGAACCCAACTTTGTAAATCTCTTTAGTAGCTTCTTCTAACTTTTCTTTGTCATCCAAACTACTAATTTTCATTCTTTCTACAATTTCTTTTGCTGGAAAGTTGCCAAACCCTTCTGACTTTATGATTGGAATAAGTTTAATCTCTTCAACAATGTGTGGTTTAATGCCATATTTTTTTAGGATAACTTTGTCTTTATCATCTTTTAAGGTTCTTAGAGCTACATAATCGTAAGGGGCGTCGCTAGGTACAGAAGTTACAATACCAGAACCAACTTTTGAGTTACAGAATGTTGCTGGTAAAATCGGGATTTCACGTTCTACTCCAGGTGCTAATGCGTATTGCCCTAACAACTTTTTAGGATCAACATCTTCTTTCAGGATAACATCGTCAATTTGGTACGATAATTTCTCAGCAGCTTCCCGGCTCATGATCCAGTTTTCGCCTTCAACTTGAACTCGAACATATTCAGCTTCAGGGTTAATCCACAAGTTAGTTTGACCATATACAGTTTCTGGCCGGAGTGTTGCTGCTACCAAATAATCAGTTTTACTGTTATCATTCCCATTTTCGTTATCATGCAATTTGAATTTCAATAATGTATACTCGTTTTTTTCTGCATTACCACCTTTAGAAATATCAGTTTCAGAAGGATCTACTGCTACAGGTCCGCAATTGATACATGCAGTAGCAAAATAAGGTTTTTGTGTTAAAAGATCTTTATCATGTAACTTTTTGAACTGCCATTGGATAAATTTCTCATAATCAGGGTATGTTGTAGAAGTGAACCTGTCCCAGTCTGCCAAAAAGCCGAACTTTTTCCAATAATCGTTAACATAAACTTCGTTAAAATAATCAATAACTTTGTAAGGATCTTCTAAATCTTTAAGTTTATTTTTTGGACAACCATTTTTTAACAAATAATCTATCCAAGTTTCATCTTTGTTCTTAACTTTGTTCGCGAAAGCAAACGCTTGGTTACCAGAAGCGTGTGTACCTACTGGATATAGAACTTCTTTACCTTTCATCCGCTCTAACCTACATATCGCGTCAGTGTACGAAAACCCGCGCATATGTCCCACATGTAGATATCCAGAAACTCCTGGATAAGCAAAAATCATCATAAATTTTTCTTTAGTATTATCTACTTTAGCTTTGCCAAGCTGTGCAATTTGCCACTTTTTTTGCCATTTAGCTTGTAATTTGTGCCAATCTATCTTTTCCATGTTACATTAAAGAATTTGGTTTATTTTATATAAAACTTGCGTAGTGCTCAGGAAACTTGATTAATATCAATCATATCAGGAATTTATTTGAATTATATTCTGTAATTACCTTATATTTATTAAGGAAAGGAATAATATAATAAAATGACAAATAAAAAAACTATGAAAACTGATAAATTAGAACATCCCACTCCTCTATGTTCATTAACAGAAATGATGTACTCTCTTGTAGGAATACAAAGAAAATTAGGAAATGGAGAATTAGAAGGGAGAACATCTGAAGCAGAAATGGATGTTGGTTCTGCCTATGTTGTTAATAGTTCAAGAGGTACTTCTTCAAGAAACACTGGATTATTAATGTATACTACAGTCAATTGGAAATATGGTGACGAAGAAATAATGTTTCTTTTTGAGAGTAAACCTGATAATCCTCTTGCTAGTAAACGTGCTTTTGGAGGGTCTATTGAAGACTTTTCTCCTACTAGCAGTTCTTTAATTGTTTATCCAATAAGTTCACAGGAGGGTCAAGATTTACAGTTTTGTTTCAGAACTAATATGGTTACTAATTACAAGCCCGTGTATGGATGTGAGATGACGATTGAAGGAGAACCTGAATTTGCAATGGACGAAATTGTTGGATCAAAGCGTGGTGATCGAGTTTTAGACCTTTGTTTAGCGGAAGTTAAAGTTGATGAAGGTCCGTCAAATGCCTACCAATTATTCAGGATTAATCAAGCAGGTAATGCTTACAAAGCTGACACTAAGTTTGGTTTTATTAAATGTGAAGAGTTTGGCGCGCCAGGTACAAGATTAGGTGACGAACGTCCTGAGAATTTGCAGCTTTATGCTAAGATGGTGTCTAGGTTATGTGATAAGTTAATTGCTTCTGCGCCAGTTAAAAGACCTTCAGTTGAAGAACCTGTTGTTGAAGAAGTTAAACCTCCTAGTTATTTAGAGAAAGTCTTTCTTGATTGAACAACAAAACCATATCTTTAAATAACTTGGTTAAATTGTTTTATTATGCAAATTGGCCCTTTTGAAGAATTGGTAGATAGTTTATCACGTTTCTATGATGATGGTGATGCGGTTAGAAAGCAACTATTGTATTATCGACCAGAAATTGAGATGCATTATTCTAAAAAAGCTAAAGGTTTAGGATTACTTTATGAACGCGAGTTTGAGAAGTTTAAAAGAAGAGTTTCTGAGGGCAGGTCTCACGATGTTGACATATTAGTTTGTGAATTAGAAAGTATTTGCTAACCCTGATAATTCTTCTAGAAGTTCTGGTAAAATAGGCAGGTTAAACAAAGGCACGCATGGTGTTTAGTGTGCTGAGCATACCACATTCTATTGACCAGTAGTCCACCAATCCTATTTTGACATCTTTCCTTCTAATAAGGAAACTAATTGGTATTTGTTTCCTTTTCATAAGGAAACTATTTTCTTGTTGGGTGTATAAATATACAGTTTGTCGGACCAAATCATAACTTGGAATTACAAACCGGCGGTATAACTACTAATCAGTGATAAAACAACCCAAAGGTTTATAAATAAAAGCCACTTCTAAGCACTATAAATTAGGTTATGTAAATATTACACTAAAAGAGGGTAAAAAATGGAACTTGCGAAAAGAGAAGGAAGATTATTGAACGGAGAGATCATTATAGATGAAATTCCAAGAGCTTCTTTAGAAGATGTTGTAGATTCAAGACTTGCTACTAAAGTTCCTGAAGAAGCTATTGTTGGACTTATTGATTATGTTAGAGATCCTGATGGTGAAATGCCAGTTAGGAGAAGTATTAATCCTGAATCAGATAGACTTTGTCCATATACTGGAAAGGAATGTCAATATGTAGTTGTTCCTGGTAGTGAAGAAAGAGGCTTACAAATTCGAGAAATTATTGATTCTGGTGTTCCACCAGTTGTGGAAAAGGATGGAAGGACATATTGTTTGCCAATGCCAACTGAAGAAGATTTCTGCGAGACTTGCGAGAGTTCACCTGCTGGACGTAGACCTTGTATCAGTTACTTAGCTGAAGCTTTGACCGAGGTGTTAGGGTAGGATGGGTTTAGATAGTTTTACTGGTGAATTGGTAGATGAGTTAAATGAACAGAAAATAATGGATTATCTTGAAGGTATTGACTTATCAAACTTTTTACTAGAAAGGGGATTAGTTAATGCAATGGGGTATTCTAATAATGGTCAATTAGCGCAAATAATTTTTAATGTAGTAAATGAAGATGAGTTATATTTTGTGTTGAACATATCTAAAGATCAACAACAATTAACTGGCTTTAAACAATACACAAAAAAAGGCAGTGAATTTTTTGATCCTAATGAAAGATTCTGGGAATTAGAAAAAATAATTAAAAATACTTACTCTAAAGAAGATATTTCTGTAAATTTATGTCCAGATAAACCAGTTGAATGTTATTTTGCTGGCTGGACATGTGGATCTAGTGTTCAAGTATATCCAACAATAGATATTGATACGTCAAAAATTGAAGATGTTAAAGATTTAATATTAACTGTCATGCGTGGTTCTGGTATTGAACTTGACAACAAACAAGACTCCGACCTAATCGACACACTTATCACACAAGGCATCTCGCCTTTGTATGCTCAAGTAATTGCTGCTGAGTTCGAAGATCTTAAAGATGCTAGCCCTGCTACTATTGCAAGTAAGAACCAAGTATATCATGTTGGTGGTAAGATTGTTAAGTTCGTTAACAAAAAAGATGAAGCTGATATTGAAGCTAAAGTTAATTTCCACTTCTCTCGAGATAAAAGGCTTGCTCACTTAGTTCCAAAAAGTGATCTTGACGAAGCTATTGAAGTACAGATTGGTGATACTACCAAGTATATTACTATCCAAGAAGATGTTAGTAGTAAGTCACGTGAACAAGGATTAGATTATTGGTTGAAGAACGCCTTACCAAGAATTCATGTTTATGGAACCAAGGTTATGGATAAAGAAGGAATTTTCAGAAAAGCTAACACTGTTACTGATGAAAGATCTGAAGGGATGATTGAAGAGTCAGGTTTAGTTATTGATACATTTTTAAGAGATGAAATGAAATCTCTCGATCTTGAAGATGTGTTAACTTTTATTCACCAAGACCTTCGTAGACAAAATCAAGAAGGTCAATATGCTATTGATTGGGGTAATGCTGGTCGTGGTAATCCATATATTGACTTAGCAAGAGTTTTGTTAGATTCACAGTTACAAAAAGGTAATATTTTTGACGAAAGTGATTACAAAAAACATCTTCATACTTACTTGACTGAACGTAATAATTTGATGAAAATAGATGCGCCTAGTGACAATGATGTTAATCAGGCTTATAACGAGTTTAGGAAAGTTGCTTTAGTATTTTCTCAAAAACAAGCAGCTTACCTAATAACTAAAGGTGATGATTGTAGTCCTGGAGAATTACAGGATAAAGAATTCTTATCTCATACAGCGAAGAACATTGAAAGAGAGCTTGTTAGATCACCAGCTCAGATGACTAAGTACGAAACTGGAAATGCTGTAATTTATCATTTGCCAACTCTTGGGGATGTAGCTAAAGTAGCTTAGTGGTTTAATAATAGTATATGGGAATTACAAGCTTGTACTTTCTGTGTTATGAACAAACAGTAAGAAACTAGTAAAGATGCGTGTTTTTTATCGTTCATCAACTTAGTACCTAACTTTGTTTGTTTTGTATATTTCTTATGTACTTTAAGGGTATTCGTCTCACTAGTTTTTTTGAAAAAATCATTAAAGAAATTATTTGTTTCTTCTATATATTCTTTATCTTTGTTTGTAATCTTTGGATTAGTTTCTAAATATTGGTATAGAAAATAATAATTTCTAGCAATTGTCCAAAGGTTTGAAGCTAAGGCATAATAAGGAAAATGTTTTGAATCAATAAGTTTCTGTTGGGTTATTGTTCTTTGAATAATGTCTCTTTGTTTTAATACATTATTTCTATATTCTAAGATTAACTTAGTATCGTACTTTTTGCTTGAGATATCTTCATTGATAGTATCTTGAATGACTTTTATCAGATAAATCATTTTTCTGAAATGGGATGTTATCTCTGTAGGTTCTTCATTAAATACGCTTCTTATTACACAAGATTTGTCCTTTACGTCAAAGATTTCAAAACCATAAAGAGAATTTACAGTTCTTTGAAGTTCAGAAATTACTTTTGGATTATTATACTTAATTTTTATCTGATCATAGCCGCCTCGGTATAAACCGCCAATGAGGCTCCTGTACTCATTTGATTTAGCTTCTTCTATTGTTAATGTAGTAGACTTTAATTGTTTCTTTAATCCTGTAGTATCCACTAATAACCTGTTACTTTCATCTTCCTCTTCGATGTTTACTTCATCACCACCGCTAAGGTTGTGGGCCTTAGTCCACTTTCTAGGTAATGTGAGGGTTAAGGAGTTGTCTCCTTGTTTGATCAGTTTTCTTTTCATGAATGTCTCTTTCTTTTGCTACTTTATAAATTTTTCTAAAAAACATATTCGGAATATGAAAAATATAAGAAAAATATAAATCTCTCCTACTTTCACTAAAGAGTAATAACAATTAAACTGGTGCCGGTGTTGGATGGAGGAAAAATAAAAAATGTTAGGAAGAAATATACTACGTAGTTTAACACGAAGAGGCGAATATAATGCTCCGAAAGGAGGTTTATTCAAGATGAGTCTAGTTGATAGGTCATTATTAGGACTTACTCAAGATGAATCTGAAAAATATCTGTCTGCTATCAACATAATTGGTTCACTGAATAATCTTTATGGTGATGGTAGATTAAGAAATCAAGTTCAAATGGGTGTTATTAGAGATATTCAAGCACAAAGAATGTTACCTAATGTACCAGTTCCATCAAGGAGAAACGTTCTCAAATATTTAGACACAGTTCACCAGAATACAGGTAGTTTACAATTAGCAGTTAGATCTTGGCTATCTTCTGGTAGTTGGACTTCTAGTGGTGGTTCATTTAAGTTAGCGGAAGACGCAGGGTATGATCTTGCAGAAGATATTGTAGAAGATTTTACTGAACCAACTGTTTTAGAAGTTGGTGCTGGTTATGCTGGATTCTTAGCATATCCTGGAGAAAACCAAGGTTTAGCTAAAATGTATCTAGCTAGAAGGTTTTTAGATAAAGAGACTGGTGAAGAAACAAAACTACATTTTACTAACTTAACAGAATGGTTCAAAGATCTTGACCTACCAGAAGGCGTAACTGAACATCCAGGAATTCTTGCAAGGAACGTTTCTAGTCTACATGACAAAATTGGAACTGTTGATATTGTTTACTCACAATGTGCAGCATATTTTGATGATAAGATAGAAGATTTTGTTAGTGGCGCAGCTTCAATGTTAAGCCAAGGTGGATATTTCATCTTTAACGCACCTGAAAATAAATCTGATGATGTTATGCAAAATGCAGAAGGTTTAGTTCTTGAAAATAAAGTTGCACTAGGCGGATCTAATGGCGACCTTTACTGTTTTAGGAGGTTTCCGAAATGAATCGTAGAAAATTTATTTTGGATTCATTTAAATTAATCACTGGTGCATCTTTAGGTGTAATTATTAACACAGGCGTAGCTACTACTGTGTTTAACGAGTATGCTAAACAATTATTAGATTATCAAGATGCTAACCATGTTGAACAATGTTTTGACGATTATGAAGATAATGGAATAACTCCTGATCTTTCTAGCCTAGAGAAAAAGATTGAATCTATGAAAGGTAGCAAAAACTTTTCACGAATGAACAATCATGTTGATGGTAAAGAATGGGCTAGAATAATAGATAGCGCTTACCAAAAAGTTATCGGTGAAAGTATTGAAGGTAAAGACAATTACCAAAATTTGATCTTAACGATAATGTATCAGGAGGCTGGATTTAGAAGTGAGAGAAGAATATCTCCTAATGTCTTTATTACTGAAGATAAGGTTCCAGAATGTGTTCCTTACTTTAACAATGATTCGTTAGGTCCAATGCAAGTACATTTGTTCGATGACTTTGAAGGTTCTCCAGACAGTATTGAAGATTTATTAGTTTATTCAATGCAAAGGTTGGATAAAGTTGTACAAATCTATGGTGGGGAAGTTACTGAAGAGAATTTGCCATACATTTTTGGCGATTGGGTTTCTGGCGATTATGCTTCTAAAGTTGCTGCAGTTCAAAAGATGTTAAATGATGAACTGAAGGTTGGTATAGACTTAGATGGAGATTTAGGTCCAATGTCTAAGAGTGCTATTAAGCAATTAAATGAACAGTATAAGCTAGCTTTAGACCGGGAAGAAATTGAAGCTATTGATGTTGGAAAGAAAGGCGAATTTTTTGAAAGCGAAATTTACCAAATCTTAGAAGATAATTTTGGTTATATTTCCGAACCGATTATTGTTGAAGCTAACATGAATGGTGCGGAAGGTTCTCTTAAAGCAATCAGAGGAGTTCCAGGAGATTCAAAAGAGTATATTGAGAGAGCAATTACGACATTTAATAACATAGGGGGTTTAGAAAAATGAGTAGAAAAAATAAGGTTATAGCTAGTTTAACTGCTGTTGGTTTGGCTGCAATTATTGGGGGATATAATCTGTTAAGTAATGTTAAAGAACCAAGTGTAAATTATGTTGGATTTCACGAATTAGAAGATGGTTGGAAAGTATCTGAAATAGATATCCCTACACAAGGTAGAATTATAATGGTTAAAAAACTAGAAGATAATTCATATCAAACTAAATCACTTGATGATGGTTCTTTGCGGATTTTGGGACAATTTGAATATGAAATTGCACCTAATCATGGTATTCTTCCATATGATATTACTGAAAAACAACTTAACAACCCTGATTTTTGGATTGATAAACGACTTGGAACAATGACTTTTACTAAAGAAAAATGAAGAAGAAAACTCTAGCTGGAATAGTAGCTGCTACAGTAATTAGCGCGGCAAGTTTCTTTACTGGAAATTTGTACAAAAACCATAATCCTAGCTATTATTTAATTACTGATGATAGGACACCAGAAAGCACTTTACAAGCAGGTGAGAAAGATTATGATGTTTGGATAAAGCAAGGTACTGTTGACGAAATCAGATCAGATTTTAAGTTTGGTTACAGACTAAAAAATGGCGAATCTCCAAGGAAAGCTAATTCTAGGAAACCTTCTAATGTTACTGAAGAAGAGATTCATGAATTTGCTATTGATTATATTGGTGATAAGTTAGATTTCAGATGGCCAGTATTATTTCCACAACCAGTTGTAGATGGAATACGTAAATTACCTTTTGGTACCGATGTAATGCCAAAGAAACAGAACGAATATTCTCAGAACACTACTATCATCGACATTGAAGGCGAGTGGAACATTTTGACTGACTGTTGGGATTATAGTCAATTATACAAGAATATCTTTAATCTGTTAGCTGACGATTATGGGGTAGAGGCTGAATGTTATCGTGTGATGGGTGATACTTATTTTAATTTCATGGGCCTTGACAAAGCAGTTGGGGATCACGATTTTAATTTAATTATTGATTCTGAAGGTAACCATATGTACGTTGATTCTAATGGTCCCGATACGTTATGGATAAGTAACAATCCCGACATTACCGATAAGGTTGTTGTTAGGAAAGAAAATGTGGGGGAACAAGAATGATGAAATCATTAAAATTATTATTACCTATGTTACCATTAATGCTAGGGCCAACTGTGTCTTGTGATAAAAATAAACCTATTGATGAAAATTACACTACAAAACATGATAGTACCGAACTTATAAAAGAAGGAGATCTTTGTCATGCTAAAACTATTACAGAAGTATTAGATGAAATCTGTCCAAGAATTGAAGGTCCTAAGTATCTTAGTGTTGGAGAAATCGGAACTTATACTTTGATTGATAATGATTGTGAAAGACCTTTCATAGGGGAAGATGAAGTGTCAGCAGATGTCTGGTTACTTTACACTAGAAATTTCTTAGCACCAGAAGATCCAGATAATAATGGATATACTATACAATTAAGTTTTCCAGAACCCGGTTCTTACGATTTAACCTACAAAGGTGATTTCACTACTATAACTATCGAGGTGGAAGAATGAAAGAACAAGCAAAAGGTTTGGTTTACTTGGCTACTGTGTTTAGTGTAGCTTTTGGTGCTGTGGGAATCCATACCGCTCTTACTAGGGGTTATATTGGAGAAGTCGCAGAAGATTTAGTTCCTTTTGAAGAACAGTTTAGAGAAGAATGTGAAAACGAAACTTTCGGAACTTTTTATGATGGTTCACTTGATGAGATCATTGAGCAGAGAAATGGGTACTTGGAAAGTCAAGGGGTACGAACAAATTGTGAATCTTGGATTTGTTCTAATCTTTCTGGAGACCTTGGTTTTGGGATGTACATTGTAAACAAACGTACATGTAAATCTAAGGAGGAATGATTAGAAATGAGAAATCTACAAGAATTAGAAAATGTTGATAGTATTGAAATTGTTTTTACTGATGTAAATACATTAGAACAAAAGCCAATAAAATTTGATGCTTTTGTTAGAAGTGTTGGTAATCAAATGTACTCTGGGTTAGGGGATTTATTAATTACAGATGTTAAAGATATTGCCAAGAATGTTAAAGAACCTTTAGTAAAATCAGATCTTGGTCTAATAATTCAAGGAGCGCACGCTTACTTTACAAACCCTGAAGCAAAAGAAGCAATGCAGTGCCAAGGAGTTAGTTTATGGAGTATTGGCTTTGATGTTCATAATGGAAATGAAATTCAATACAGTAAACCTGAACTAAGAGAGGGGGTTCTAAGCATTAAAGATGGTGTGGGGTATGTAGAAAAACAAAGTTTTACTCTTGACCAAGTGGCAGAAGGAATTCCTGTAACTAATTATTATGAAGTTACACATAATGGAGAATCATTAGGTGAAATCTCTTATGGGACAATTACTGAGCTTTTAGGAAAGATTTCTTGTGTTGGAATAGAATATTCTGAAAGAGATATTGAAATGCAATTAGAACCAATTCCAGTAGATAGTGGAAAGGTTCCTGCTTATTGGATGATGAGTGAACGAGTTCATCCACCTAGAGATATGGGTTTAATTTCTATTGAAGAATTTACAATTTACCTTACAGATATTGCCAAAGAAGTTGAGTTTACAACTTTAGGTAACAAGCATATGAACTATGCTCTAGGAGAAGATGTTTGGACTGTTAAAGCAGTATAGGAAATGAACAAAATGAAAGATAAAAAAACAACATTAGTATTAACTTACAACAACGTAGAAGGATATCCTGCGGGTGTTTACGAATCTGATAATAATAAGGTAATAGTACACAGTCAAGACACTGGACGTTACGAAAAATCACCAGATAGTAGATTAGCAGAATTATTAGAAAATCTTCATGAAAAAGTAAATCTGGAAAAAATTGACAAAGTAATTGTTTATGCAGGAGTAAATGCTTTAGATGGAGCATTAGGTGCAGCAACATCGTTGGTACATGGAAATCACGATGTACAACTAGTTGGCTGTTATTGTGAAGTTGACCAAAAAAGAAGTTTTGCTTATGATAGAGGAATAGGATTTATACAAAGCGAATGTGGTGGAAGAGAAACTTTGCAGAATGTGATTGATAATTTGTTGAAAGAAGATTTTAGAGTTTTTGATTCTGTAGATGTTATAGATGGGGTTAAATGGGCGTAGATGGAGGGATGATTAGAAATGAGAAATAAAGGAAAAGAATTAGGACAAAGAATCGCTGGCCTTTTCATGATAGGTCATGCTGGGGGTAAACTAAGAGAACGTAACTTATATACCAGGTTAGGCAATTGTGAAAGAAAATTAGTTTATGGAATAGGTAGAGATAACCAGGACCTTGTTGAAGAAGCAAAAAATGGTTATTCAGACTTACTTGTACAATTACGATATCATGTAGAAGCTATCCAAGGAGAAGTTCAAAATGATCCAGCTCCAGTAAATTGGCATAATCTTACACCTGAACAAATAAGAGAGAAAAAGAAAGAATATGGAACTAAAGATAACAAAACTTGGGTACATAACGCAGTTAGAACTTCTGAATGTGATGGTTTAATCCTAAGATATATTGCAGGATCTGAATTGGCAAATGTTGCTGACAGAAAACTTTCTGGTAAAGATCTTTTTCCAAAAACTGGGATGCCTGGTATTGAATATGCCAATAATAGTGAAAGTTACGAAAGTTTGTTTAGAGGATCTAACGATTTTGGATCAATAAAATTTACTTTATGTGGTCGTTTTACTACATTAGCTAGTCGTGATAAGTTAGTGCATGGTTTAGATGTTCTAGATTACGTTAATGAAGCTTATCCTAAAGAGAAATAGAATGAAAAATAATAACAGAAATGAAAGTGATTTAGAAGAATCTACTCGGGAAAAGGTCTTTGGAAGCCTAGCTTTAGGGTGTGGTTCTTTAGTTGGATCACTTACTGTTGGTGCGGCTGTAGGGTATGGTGCTAGAGAAATTATGATTAAGAAGAATGGACAAGACAGTTCTTTATGTCATAGTGAGTATGACTCTGAATATGAACAGACATTTGCTGTGTGTCCAGATAATGTTGATTATCACTCTGCTACAACAGTAGATTTTTGTTCTTTTACTTGTGGAGTTAGTGCTGCTCTTATTGTACCACTTCTTTTAACAGCATTATACATTAAACAAGGTAGGTGAAAAAAATGACATTACTAAATAAATTACAAACTGCTGCTTTGACAGTCGGCATAGCTGCAATGGCTGGCTGTGCTGCTACAGGTAGTTATCATACTAATACTTCATCTAACACTCCATCTAACGTGCCAGAAGTTGGTGTTACCGACACTGGCTCTCAGCTAGTAAGCATAGCTTGTGCAGAACATAGGGGAGATTTTGCACTTGCTAAAGCTGCTGCTGAGACTAGAGCAGAAAGTGCTATCATGGAATATTTAGGTTTAGAAGGTACTGCTAGCATGAGTGTTAGGTTTACTGAGTATAGTTACTTTCCAAACGCAGCTTATCCTGAGAATATCTGTGTGGAAGCGGTAATGGATTATCAAGAAGATGAATGAGTTTGGTGGTTTAGGGGATTAGGAGGAAATATAAAAATGAAAAATGAAACATTAAGTGTGTTGGCTGCTGCTGCAGTCGGATTAGGTGGTATGTTAGGTGGGTGTGATGTAGACAAAGAAGAGTGTGATGAATTAGATAAATACCATACTAGTCTCTATGGTCCTAATATTGATGGTGAAAAAGTTTCTTTTACTACTCATAGGATTTTAAGGACTTTACCTGGAAGTGATTACCAAGCAAGATTAGAGGTCTGTCGTGATAGGGAAGATGGCGAAATTATATGTGGTCCTAATACTGTTGTATATCGTGATTTTGATTGTAATGGTACTGTAGATCAAATTGATAATAATACAGAATATCTTGTTTCGACTCGTGATTGGGACATTGAAGGTATAGAAGACTCATTTAAATACACTACTGAAGATTTAGTTGGGCGTGCTGTTCTTGAAGAAGCTCAACCAAAGTATGATCAGTATCTTGACAAAATTTTAGTTGCTAATGAGATTTCAAGGGAAGAAGCTTTGATGGCCAAAGAACAAGAAATTGATACAATACTAGAAAACATTGGTGTTGTTGAATAGTTTTTTTTTTCTCTTTATTTTTTCTTTTAATTATTTACATTTTTCTAACAATCCCTTTAATGGTTAGTTTGAAATTCTACTCACCTATTTCCAATAACTACTAATCAGTGATAAAACAACCCAAAAGTTTATAAATAAAAGCCACTTCTAAACACTATAAAATAGGTTATGTAGATGTTACACTAAAAGAGGGTAAACAATGGGAAAATTAAAAGTAAGAAATGAAACACAGCATGTTGATCTAGATGAAACTAGAGTTTATCATAGAGCTGGTCTAGAAGTAAGAGAATTACCTGGGTGTGCAAAATGTTCAGAAGTAGTTTGTCCTTATACTGAGCAAGGATGTGGTTATATATCCAAAAATGCCCAATTTCCTGGAGATATTGAAGATGCTCTGGATGTTTTACTTGATGAGTTGATTGATACTTTAAGGCGTGATTTTTCACCAGGGGAACCAATTGAACGAGATTTAGATGTTGAAATGTATATTAACAGATTGACTCCCAAATCTAGAGTTAGAATCTGTCAAACTTGTACTTCGTATGATGAATAATTTACTTGATGTTGTAATGAAATCTAAATTATCTTTAAAGGAAGCTGTACTGAAAACGTTAGGAACTAGTGCTGATTATGTTGAAATAGCTGGTAAACCTTGCTTTCTTGCTCCAAACAATTTAGGTATACATCAAAAGGATAATCTATTAACAATCACTGCTGTTAATGATAACAATTCGATTAATGAATTAGAATCATGGTTACTTAATGAAGGTTATCTCTTAACAGGAAAAGAAGGAACATTTATAGAACTTGATAAAAAATCTTATCACATAGAAAATTTTGGTAATGAAGTTAATCTAACTGTAAAACTTAATGACCAACCTATTTTGGATAAATTAATAAGAAAAATATCTCCTTCTGAAAGTAATTATGGTTCTTTAGAAGATTTATTACATGAAAATAATGTTCCTGAAGAAATTATTGGTAGGGTTTCAGGTTACTTAGAAAAAGTTAGTAGGGTCGAAACTAATGATATTGTTAGTTCACACCAAAGTTTCTTTTATGAAGATAATGATGGAAACAAACGTTTGTTAAAAGTTAGTAATAATAAACAAAGAGCAGAGTTTGAAGCTACTGCAAATCATTTATTAGGAAGAGAATTAGATTTTATTGTTGGTTCGGATGTCCCGGAACCATTAGAAGCTAATGACCTTTATGTTACTTTTCAAGAAGATGTATCCTCGGATCTGTTAGTACAAAGATCAGTTGAATATTGGATTGCTACTATTGCAGAATTTCATAGAGAAGGAGAAAGGATTTTGCAAGAAAATAATGTGGATATTCCTGATGTCTCTTTTCGTTCATCTGATGAGGAAAGAGAACGTTACCTAATGGGAAGAGTAAATAATGATTTAAAATTTGATGGTGATAAACTTAGTTATTGTATTGAATACTTAGAAAATACACCTTACAAATGTTTTATACATAATGATCTTAAGAATGGTAACCGGTTAAAGGATAAATTAGTAGATCTAGAATTATGTGGTATAGCTCACCCAGGTATAGATTTAGCAATGTTATTAATGCAAGAAAATGTTGCTAAAGAACAGTGGGACAGTTACTTACAAATGTATTTAGTATGTAAGAAAGGTGAGTATACTGATGACGAATTTAAATTACTGAAAGAAGGTACTGAAGTTGCTGCTTATTATGTGGCTAATAGAGAGGTAATTAGTTCTTCTGGTAAAGTAATACGAGAAGATGTTGTTGAAGATAATGCTCTTTTAATAAAACATGCTCGTGATATTGCTAAACCAAAGGTTCACTACATTAGTAAGCCAGTTAGCGATTCTTTATCATTAGCCGCTTAAACTAATTAATCTAGAAGTAAGCTGAGAATATAATCTTACTGTGGCAAAGTAATGTGCTACAAGACCTGGATCTTCTTTTTTCATTAATTTATTTATACTTTTTGGGTCAATGTTATTTTTGTAAGACTTTCTTAATTTTCTCCAAAGTTTGTTACTATCATAGAACTCTTTTTTCATATAAGCTTTACCTAACTCTTGTAATAATTCATCAATTTGGTCAACTAATTTTGATTTCTTAACTTTATTAGTTTTGACATAATTTGCCATATGATAAAAAGAATTAGATAATTTTTCTAATATTGTTACAAAATCATAATAATCATATGACTTATCTCCCCCATATCTACATTCATGAATCATCCTTAAAGTATGGTCTCTAATCTTAATTTGATTGGACTTTTGTAATGATTTTAGGTTGTCAATGTCTACTTTATTCCAATCTTCTTTAAGATAGTTTAACATTAATTTTGATACATGAATCATTTTTATGATTAAATTATTGATGTCATCTTCATTAGTTGTTAAAAAAGATTTAATTACAATTTTATCTTTATTTTGTGAAACAAATTCTAAGCCTGTAAAAGAATTAATAATTTCATTAATATCAGAAATTCTTACTGGTTCTTTAATTTTCAGTACAATTTCATTATATCCTGCCTTGTATGCGGAAGCTATTACTGATCTGAGATGGGTCTTATTAGATTTTTTTAGTATTATTGTCTTAGTCTTTAACCTTTTTTCATTGGTGTTACTAATTAATAAACTAATGTTGTCTTCTCTAATCTCAACTTCGTCACCAGCGTTAAGATTATGTGTTCTAGTCCACTTTCTTGGTACTGTTACAGTTAATGCATTTTGTCCTTGTCTAACTAATTTCCTTCTCATAGTTTATTCTATAATTAGTTGTTTTTTATAAATTTTTCGGAAAATTCTATAACTTATATAACTTATATAAGTTAAATATAAATAGTTGTCATTCTCACTAGGTAGTAATAACACTTATTTTGGGTGTTAGATGGAGAAATAATGAAAATGATAAATAAATATTATATGATGAAAGAAGTTAGACTCGATAGACCTAGTAGTACTCCTAGACTTTACAATGTTGAATCTCGTGATTCAAAAAATGAACTTGATAAGTTAGTTAGTTCTACAGAAAAAAGTGATCTAAATGATGGTATAGAACGAAGGATAATTAAGTTGCGCTCTGTCAAATTTAAAATAAAAAATGGGGAAGGGCGAGTGGGTTTTTTTGATAGAGTTAAAGATTTAAGGGTTCTTTTACATGATAAGAGTTATCCTATTGCTAAGGTGCTTGATGAGGAAGATCAACATGTTGGCCATGGTTACATGAATGATGGATTTAGAGTTTTTGATTCTATACAAGAATTAACAGTAGGCCACCAAGAATTACAACATGACCCCAATTACTTGATTATTGATGTGGTTAAAGAGATTTAGATGGGGGAATGATCAAAAATGAGAAATAAATGTGAAGAACTAGGACAAAGAATCGCTGGCCTTTTCATGCTGGGGCATGCTGGGAGTAATCTAAGAGAACGTAACTTATATACTCGGTTAAACAATTGTGAAAGGAAATTAGTTCATGGGATAGATAAAGAGAATTCGGACCTTGTTGAAGAAGCAAGAAATGGTTACTCTGACTTACTTGTACAATTACGTTATCATGTTGAAGCTATCCAAGGGGACGTTGAAAATGATCCAGCTCCTGTAAATTGGCATAATCTTACAGTTGAGCAAATAAGAGAGAAGAAGAAACAGTATGGAACTAAAGATAACAAAACTTGGGTAAATAATGCTTGTAGAACTTCTGAATGTGATGGTTTAATCCTAATGTACATTGTAGGATCTGAATTAGCACGTGTTGCTGATAGAAAACTTTCTGATCAGGATCTTTTCCCTAAATGTGGAATGCCTGTTATTGAAAATGTGCATAATAATGAAAGTTACGAAAATTTGTTTAGGGAATCTAACGATTTTGGATCAATAAAATCAGCTTTATGTGGTCGTTTTACAACATTAGCTAGTCGTAATAATTTAGTGCAAGGTTTAGATGTATTAAATTACATTAATGAAAATTATAGGAGAAAATAGGAAAATGAAAAATAAAATTTTAGGAACAGTAGCTGGTTTATCAGCATTAGTTGGTGTGGCTGGTTGTTGTGTTGGTAATGAACCAAGTCAAGAAATGCAAGATTCATTAAGCGAATTAAATTTGTTAAGGCTCACATTTAATGGAGTATGTGTTAATGGCGGAGTTACTGATGGGGAATATGCAGAAATGCCAAGAAGTCAAGCAATGTGTGAGATTGTAGATGAACGAACAAGAATTATTGAATATTTAGGCTGTGAAGATTCTTCAATTTGGCTTTGTACACCAGTCAGATCTGATTACCGATTAGGTGTTTCTGATACAGTAACTATAATGGAACACTGTGAATCTGGCGGTAGTTGGACACTTAACAGTGATCGCGAATGGAAAAAATACAAGCCCGGTAATGCAGAAGTTCTATACTCACAATGATTGGAGAAATGAAAATGACACCACTAGATTATGCAAAAAATGTAGTTTTAGCGACTGGAGTAATCTTAACTTTAGGAAGTTTAGGTTCGCAGTTTGAAAATGCATCTTCAAATGTTCCTTATGATGGTAGAACTCCTGAAGATACTTTGGTGTCACGAATTTTAGCTGTAAGTAGAAGTGCACATTATGATTGTGATTTTGATATGACAAGTACTGATTGTACTAAAGGTTTTGTTTACACTCATGTTAAACCTTTGTCTGAAAGTGATCCAAGAAATGTTCTTAGTGAAGATACTCGTGAAGATATTGCTTCTGTGATAGAACCAGGATATGTTTCTTCAGTAGGGTTAGGTCTTATAGTTTTAGGTGCAGTGCCATTGTATTTTAGTAAACGAGATAACTGGTTTAAGAGGTTAGCTGAAGCAGTTAAGGATTAGATATTGGAGATAAAATGACAAATAAAGGAAAAAAAGTAATGGGAGAAATAGCTAACTTATTTAGGTCTAGTTTTTGTGTTAAAAATGAAGAATCTGGATTAAGAGAAAGATATGATGTCTTTGTTTCAATTGCAGGTATCTTTAATCCAATAGATGCGTATAAAAGAAGGAAAAGAGATTTAGAAGAAGATGATATCGAGAAACATTTAATTTCTTGTGAAAATACTTTAGATGAAGCGATTGATTGTAAAAGAATTTATCTTGCTACTGCTGCAAAGGATGCTTATCAAAATGCTAATAAAATGTTTGGTTCTTACGTAGTAAAACACAATTTTGATGATTCAGAAAGAATTCCTGAATGTGATAATTTGATTCTGAGATACATGGCTGGCCATGAGTTAGCTAAAGTTGCAGCAAAATCTCTTTCTGGAAAAGATTTAGGTAAAGGTGCTGATCCAGTAGAATCTTTAGATGATTTGTTTGATCTTTCTAATGATTATGTAATAATTCAAGGTAAGTTGAATGCACATTACGTGAGTTTAGCTTCTCAAGGTAAGTTGGCGGATGGTTTTGAAGTGATAAATTATGTTGTAGATAGGAGATGAATGAAAAATGACAGATTATACAATTCAAAGATTAAAGGATGTAGTGAGTGAAGATGTCAAAATTCCAGACGTAATAGGTTCTGTGGGAAAAGTTAAAGGAATATTGGAAAATGCAATGGGGACATTGTTAGATAGGGCTAAATTATATTATGAACAAACAGGACTTAGTGAAATTGAAGGAAAGATTCCTGAAGAAGTTGTTTACATTAATAACAAAGGTTTTTGTAGATACATGTCTTCAAAGAAAGATACAATAGAAGATGGGTTTGTGTTTGAGTTTGCAAGACCTATTAAATTTTATGGGAACAAGGCAAGATATTTTCCTGAATTACCAGATATCACCTCTTCTTATGATGATCTGTTAAAAATAAAGTCCATTAAATTTGTAGATGGTTTCTTGATTAGTCGTAATTTTCATAGTCTTGATTCATTAGCCGAAAATTATGTTGTGGGAAATATAACTGGAGATTATAAAGGTTCTGATCAGGTTGTCGAACAATTAACACAATGTTTAGAAATTGTAAATCTTGGCATTGAAAGAGATGGAAAAAGAGCTAAGCAAGCATTAGGTGCGTTAGAAGAAGCTTTTGGTGATTTTTAAGGATTGGAGATGATTAAAATGTCTGGAAATTATAAAGTTGTGGAGTTGAAAAGTTCCCGAGATGGTGAAATCACTAACCACCATGTTCCTAGGCTTGGTGATAAACCAAGATTTCTTGCTTTAGATGGAAGTTCTTTACAAAGAGATTTAATGGTTGGATCTGATATTATCTCTTTTATAGGGGTTGAAGGAACTGTTGGTTATGAAATACATGGGAATTCTTTAGTTCCTGTTCATGCACAACCAGATGATAAAGTATATGTTGGAACTATTGTAGATATTGTTGATAGTATTGATCCAAGGTTTGAAAAGGATATAAGAGTTTTTAGACATGATAGAGGAGATCATGTTAAGTTTAACGCTTATTTTCATAGAAATAAAAGAGAATGAGCTAAATAATATGATGAAATATAACGTACCTTATACATATTAAGGTTATGTTTAATGTATAATAAGCGCGTATATTATAGTATGAAACTCATATGTTCCCATTTTGAGTCTTCTAAGGTGGTTTTAGGTGACATAAATGGAGGAATGTAACATAAAATGACAAGAAATAATGATAATAGAGAACAGCCAACCGCTCGTGTTGGTGTAAATGAAAGAGACCGGTTCGCTGAACAGTTAGGTTCAATACCAGGACCACAAGGTGCTGTAGAAGGCCCTTACAGAAAGCCAGCTAACTGGGGTAAAAGAGCAGTTGTTGCTGGGTTAGGCTTAGCAGCATTGTTAGGAATAAAAGGCTTAGCATGTAGTGGAGACGATCCTGTAGGCGATGATGATGATACATATCAAATAACACAAGTAGTGCCACAAGCATGTGCGCCAAAAGACATTTCTGGACAGTATACTCCAATTGGTATGGCAGAAGGTACAAGGATTAATGATAATAAATGCGGTTTCAAAAGCGATTTAGAAAATATTACTACTGGCGATTCTTTAACTGTATTTTATAGAAGTACCTCTAACATAATGCATGATCAAGATGTTACTGATGCTAGAAATTTTTTCAGACAACATCAAAAAGCAGCTGCTTGGATTGTTGAAGGTTATGCTGACCAACGTGGCGACCTAGATTTCAACAATAACTGGGGTTTGAGAAGAGCTACTGGTATGCAAGAATACTTAGAAATGTTTGGAGCAAATGAAATTACAGTAATTTCACATGGTGAAGCTCAAGCAAAGGCTACTGCAGAAGATTTAGAACAGGCAGTAGGAAATGCTGAAGAGTGTAAGGTTCTAACTGCTATGAGATATGACCGGAAAGTTGTAGTTACACCAGTATATATGGAATGTCCGGGAGCAGAAACTACTGAAGCTCAAATTATCAGTCAAGGTTTAACCAGGTTACCTGCTGGAGATGATGGCGCATACTTGTTAGATCTTAGCGACTCAATGGTAGAAGAAGTTTCAATGTTACGTGGTCATGATTTTGGTAACTCTGATGTGTACGCATTTAACACATGTAATGGTGTTTTCAAGGTTGATAATGCTAATGATATTCGTTCATGTGGTTTTACTCCGCTTTGGGACTCTGCAGTTGAAGTTATTGAAAGAAATGGTATTGACACTTTAACTTTAATGACAGATGGAAAGAACAATTCTGGTAAGTACAGTGTAAATGATGTAATCAGGGTAGCACAAGAACATGATGTTAAAGTAAATGTTATCGGAGCAGGAGAATTTTATACTGACAGAGAAAAACAAGAACTTGCATCATTAGCTGACCAAACTGGCGGTGATTGGTACATTAGAAATTAATTTTTTTAATTTTTAAAACCAAACAAAAAATATTATGAGGCTAAAAAAAATGATCGGACTAATCCAAATTGTAAAAAGTTTAGTAAAAAGAGCTGATGATGGTCTTGAAGATGAAATGAACGTGGCTTTACAGATGGCAAACTTTTTAGCAAGAACACCTCTAGCTAATGATGGTTACCAGTTTGATTCGTTGAATAGTATGCCAAGCCTTAAGCAAGGTTATGAGGTTTTAGAAACGTTATATTTTGGATCTCAGAGTGGTTCTGAAGTTTACAAAACTTACGAAGACATTCTTTTTGGAAATTTTATTGATAACGACATGGACACTTGTAAACTTGAAGCTGTTGATGATCTTTACAGAGACTTCCTTGTTGCTAATAGGTTGGCAGCGTAACTTGTTTGATGGTGTGAGAAAATGGAAAGAATATCTGTGATGATTGCTAGAGTTGGCCTTACTGGGATTTTGGCATTAAATGCCATTACATTAAGTTGTAACAAAACAGAAGAAGATGTTTATGATTGGAACAATGATGGGATTATTGATTGTGTTGAAGAGTACAATTCTGATGGTAGACTTGTGAGAAGAGATACCGATAGGTTTAGTCAAGGATTCATTACTGAAACTGAAACATTCAAGTACGATTCTCAAGGTAACCTTATTGAAAAAGTCATTGATGGGAAAGAAAAAGGTAGTTGTGACCAATTTCAAGAGTATGATGCTAATGGCAATTTAATAAGAGAATCATTTGATCTTAGAGGTAATGGTAGTATTGATAGAATTGACACGTACAAGTACGATTCTGAAAATAACAGAATTGAAAGTTCTTACGACTTTGATGGTGATGGTGTTGTAGACAGAATTATAGAACGTGGGGTGCGTATAAAATGAGTAAAATAACAAGAAGGGTTGCTGGCGTCGGACTTGCTGGACTTTTAGCAGCTAATGTTGTAGTAAATACTTTGTTTGCAGAAGGAGACACTATAGTTCCTTTGGTTGTAGTTAATTATGTTGACGAACCATCATATTTTGAGGTTGGAGCGCTCAACGTTGCTGGAGTATTAGAGAGTGATTTACAATTAGGAATATGGAATTATACAAACAGGGTAGATGGATCTGTACATGACACTTCTCTTCAAATTGGTGGTTGTAATTGTTCTGAAAGTTATAGTACGTACACATCCCAAGCCATGTTAATTCAAATAGGTGGGTATAATGACTCTGGAAAAGGTGGAGATTATTTTGAAGATCGGTTAATTCAGATCGGCGGTTATAATCACATATTTTCTAAAAGTAGTTCTTCTTGTTATACTCAAATTGGTATCATTAACCATCATCCAGATAAAACTAGAATTATTTTTTCAAGTGGGGGAGAATGCCCAAAAGTTCATGAAAAATTTTTTGACAAGGAGGAATAAAATAAAATGAATAAAACAATAATACCCTTATTAGGATTAACAGCACTGCTAACTAGTGGTGCGTGTGCTACAACTGGAGCACAAGTAAAAACAGGTTTGCCAGAACCTGAACCTATATTAGAATATCAAGAACAAGCAGAATCAGAAGTATCTAAGCTTGTAACTGAAGAAGCATCTATCTTTGGACCAGATGTTTTGGCAGTTGGCCAAGTTGGTAGTTATGCAATGAGCATGGATGGTAAAACTGTTTGTTCTGCTGAAGAAGACAGTTCTCCAAAAGGGAGATTCATTATACATTATGGTGGTGGAATAGACTTTGGTCCAGAAGACCTTGATGATAATGAATGTACTTTAAACATTGAAGCTACTCGACCAGGAACGTATAGTTTATTAGGAAGACATCCCGGTTTTGGCGAAAAGAGTATTGAAGTTATTGATCAGTCTACTTATCAAAGAAAGGTGCTTGAAACTCAATTAACTGAAATTGGTCGAGAGTTGCAAGGTTTTAACAATGTAGCAATGGAGTACGTTTCTTTAGAAATGGTAACAGAGCTAGATTTAGATTTTGATATTGTTGGTATCATAGGTCATCATAACCCTACAGAAGAATATTGTTCTCAACTCGAAGAAGAAAATGATGAAATCAGTGATTTGTTAGATAGTACAAACTTGTTCTTTAATGAAGTTTCTAAGTTTTATGAATCTAATCCTATGGTTCAGAGAGTTTTCTCAGAACAATATGAGACTTTCAATAGTTGGAAAAATCTTCACGATTCTCGTTCTGTAAGATTAGTTGATAGAATGGGAAGAAATGATAATTATTGTGATTAATTCTTATTTTTTTACTTTTTTAATAATTCAAACTAAATAAATGCCTTCCATCATGTTCATCACGAGATCTTTAGCATTGTCCATCTTCAAGTTAAGTTCAGAGTCCATGCTAGCTTTACGTATCTGACCGATTCTATCAAGGATCTGGCCAAAGAACCGAATCAAATCACCTTCTAATAAACTGGTATTCTCTAAAAGGTCAAAGAAACTTTTACCTTTGTACACTGGAAAGATTAACGCAGTAACTTCGTCCATGTTTTCAAACTTTTTCTCCCGAAGGGTTGCTGGGTTTTCACGTAGAATTGTTTTAAGACTTGCCAATTCTTTGTTAGGGAACAGTTTTTTGAACTGAGTACGTTCTCTTGCTTCATATACCAAAGTACCCATTAACAATAATAATTGATAATCACTTAACTGCTTATAAAAGTCAGTAGCAAAGATTTCTCCAATAATTATTTCATCAACAAAAATACGTGTACTAAATTTACCTTTATCAGTCAGCACTCCATTCTCATCTAAGAAATTGTACTTTTTCAATTTACGTATTATACTATTATACCTGTACAATAATTTCTTGGTAGGGACATCAGCGTACCCTTCGCCAAACTTTTGGTACGAGAAAAAACTTTGACGCAAAATCAATTCAATTTCTTCTGGCTGATGTCGATCAATCAGATTAAGAACACTGTTAACTGACAGTTTAAACTGTGAATGAATCGGTTCAACATCTTTGAAAGTTAATCTTTTCAAATCATTGTACCTAAACTTTGGTCGGAATATCATTGAGACTACATAACCAATCTTGTCAATACCACGCCGACCTGCCCGACCAGCAATTTGAAAATATTCTTTAGTGTTTAGATCTCTGAAACTAATTCCATCATATTTACGCAGAGAATTAAAACATACAGTTTTTGCTGGCATGTTAATACCTACCGCGAAAGTTTCTGTAGTGTACAATACTTTAATCAAACCTTGCGAAAATAAATCCTCAATCAATTCTTTTACTACTGGAAGAAGTCCAGCATGATGAAATGCAATGCCTTTACTTAACGAATTTCTTAATATCACTGAAGATGTTAATTTTTTTACGTCAATTGGCCATTCTAACATTTCTTTGTTAACATAACTTATAATCTTAGCATCTTTTTTGAACAAATCTTTTTCTGACAATTGTTTAGCTTTTTCTTGACAATCTTTACGTGAAAAGCTGAAAAATAAGCAAGGTAATTTTTCCATGCCCAGATCTTTAATCAGTTCTATGTGGTCTGGTTCAGGTACTCTGATTCTGTGCCGCTTTTTACCTGGAAATGCTCGATGATATTGTGGCATGTTTTTACTATCTTCAATCCTTTGCTTGATTTTCTTTAACGAAGTCATGCCAAGTTCATAATCGTAAAAGTAATGTTCTAATGGTACTGCACGAAATTCTGAAGTGATTGTTTTAACTTCATGCTTTTTGATAGCTTGTATCCAATTACTAAATTCTTCCGCGTTAGGTATGGTAGCTGAAAGGCAAAGAAAGCGTACTGTTTCCGGACTGTAAATGATAGACTCTTCCCAAACATACCCTCTTTCAATATCGTTAATGTAATGTACTTCATCAAAAATCACGTAAGCTACATCTTTTACAGATTCGTCGTCAGTCATAACCATGTTCCGATAAATCTCAGTAGTCATAATAAGAACTTTAGCATTAGGGTTGATTACAATATCACCAGTCATTAATCCAATATTACTGGCACCATACTCCTTAGAAAAATCTTTATACTTTTGGTTAGATAACGCTTTTATTGGCGCAGTGTAAATAATTCTGTTCTTTTTATCTCTGTTAATATCAATAATATAATCTGCGATTAGCGTTTTACCACTACCTGTTGGCGCGGAAACTACTACAGAAAAGTTCTTTTCTATCGCTTTAATAGAATCTTCTTGGAAAGGGTCCAGCGTAAATCCTTTATACTTCATCACCATCTTTTATAGGTGTACTTACTTCAGAAGTTATAAGAGTTTCTGTAATTGAAAAGAAAATGGGTGTAATTTGGACAAAAAAGTTAACTAAAAATACTCAAAACTAAAAAAATTAAAATAATATCAAATAAAAAAACTAAACCTTCTCCAGCTCGCGCACCCAGCCTTCAATGACTTTGAAGCCGCCTTGCCAGAACGAAGCAGATAAAATGTTCACACCAACGCTCTTCAATAACTTAACTGGATCCTGAGAACCGCCAGCTGCTAAAATCTTCTCCAACTTTGGAATGAATTTCTTGCCTTCTTTCTTGTACTTAGCAAAAAGTGCTAAAGATAACAGTTCACCGAAATTGTAAGCATAACAATAGAATGGAGTATGGAAAATGTGTGGTATGTATGCCCATTCATGTCTAAATTCTTCGTTAACTATAACTGAATTACCAAACTGTTCTTTTAACAACTTCAAATAAAGTGCAGATAGGTCTTTCTCAGTACAACCTTGATATAACAGCTCATGCGCAAGAATCTCAAATTTGATAAAATAGTTCTGTCTAATTATCGTAGCATAAGAATCACCCAATTTTTCAATCAACAATGCCCGCTTCTTCTCAGCAGTGTCAGCCTTAGCTAACATTTTCTCGAACACGATCATTTCACCGAACGTTGACGCTGTTTCGCATAATGGTAATGGGGCGTGACACACACTATAGTAATGGTTAGATGCGTAAATGTCATGGATGGCGTGCCCTAACTCGTGAGCAATTGTGGAAACGTCACGTGGTTTACCATCAAAGTTAGTTAAAACGTATGGTAAAACTGATGGGACAATGCTCATACAGAAGGCACCATTACGTTTATTCTTTCTTGGATGAGAATCTAAATGCTTACTAGCAATTACTGACTTAGCTTTCTCAGCAAATGAAGGCGAAAATTCTTCGTAAGTGTCAAATACCATTTGCTGCGCTTCAGAAAAACTTACTTTTTCTTTCTTAACATCAACAGGCGCGTAAATATCGTACCTACGTAACTTCTTGACCTTAAGCATTTTAGCTTTAACCTTGAAATATTTATGATAAATTCCAATATTATCACTACAAACTTTTAACAATGTCTGAATTGCTTTATCGGGAATATTGTTAGCAGAGTTACGTACAGATATTGGCGATTTGTACTTTCTTAAATCGCCTTCCATTTTCCAATCTTTACAAATTGCTGAGTATGTTAAGAAAAATTTGTCAATATTTTTTTGGTATGGTACAAATAATGCTTGGTATGCAGCTTCACGTTCTTCAGGTTTTGGAGAATGAGCATAACCAACTAACTGTTGTTGATTTTCAATCTTTTTAGTCCTAATTTTAACCTTGCCCTTTTTGTCCTTAACCTTTATCTTCATTTCAAACCGAAAATCGTTAGTTATTAAATCGTAAAGTTCAGTAAGAGTACTTATTCCAGTACTATCTTTTCTGAATATTATTTTTTCTTCTGGTTCAGATAAACTATGTTTAGCTTTTTCACGAGAATTGTGGAACGCGTAAGTTAAGTCTGGAATAGATTTGAACAATCGTTTAGCATTTTTGTCATCCAGCCTTTGTAAACCTTTAACATCTAAACCTTTAATCCAATGACTCCAGAATAATGTTATGTCACCTAACTTGATAGACAGATTGTCTAACTTACTTTCCATTAAACGTGCTTTTTGATCTTTTACATTAGCAGAAATTAGTAACGAACTGTATGAACCTAACCTGGCCAACCTTTCTTTATACTTTTCGTTAAACTCAACAATCTTTTTGAACTCTTTAGTAGAAATGGTAGGTTTAAGATTCTTACGAATCGTTTGATATTTCTTAAGATCACGTTCTAATAAGCGATAAAGTTTTTCAAAATCCTTCTCAGTTCTAAGGATATCTTTCAGGTTCCACAACATTTCCTTATTATTCTTATTAACATCTATCTTCTTTGCCATACTTATAATGATTTTTTTAGTAAATATAAAGCTTATGGGTTTTTGGTGGAGAAAATGTTAAAGTTCCATTTCTGCTGCAAGTGCTCTTGCTGGTGCAGCGGATTTAAATTGATAAAATAAATTTTCGGGGAGTTTTGCTTTAATTTGATCCAGAACTTCATCATAGTTTACTCCATGATCTCTTTCTAATACTCTCCTATAATAATCTTCTGAACCTGCTAAGGCCAATAAACATGCGGGTATGTGGCCGTAGGAGCTTAATTCTTCAAATAGAGAAGTAGGTAAACTTAAATCTTCTATTGGATATCTTTTTCTAAGCATAAGCGAAAGTTTTGATTAGTTATTTAAATAAATTATGGAACTTTATGGTTTAACATTAGAGTATGGGTTAACTTTATATACATAACAATAATTAACTACCTTAATTAATTAAAGTAAAAGTAGGTGATAAACCTTTGAAAAAAGGCCAAGTAACAGTTTTCATCATAATAGGTATAATTATTTTAGTAGCCATGGCGTTCTTTTTCTTCCTGAAACAAGAAGTAATTACTGATGATTTGATGATACAAGATAATTTAATGGAACTAGACTCTTTAAAGATATTTGTTACAGATTGCTTGGAAGAAGCTACAATAGATGCTATTTATGAGGTTTTAGATAATGGCGGGTATTACCAAGTTCCTACTGATCAAAACATTTTCAGTCAATTGACTGATGAAGAACAGTTCGAATTACCATATTACTTTATTGATGAAGAGTCAAACGTACCTTCAATTGAAGTAATTCAAGAAGAAGTTGCTAAAGCTGCAGAAAGTCATTTCTTATTTTGTATAGATGATTTTGAATCATTTGAAAAACAAGGATATGCTATTGAATCAGAAAATCCTGAATTTATAATTATGTTCTCAAGAGATAACACGTTATCTTATTTGACTTACCTGCTCACTATAGAATTAGATAACAAAGTTTCGGAAATCAATAAGTTTTCAGGTTTAATTGATTTTGACTTTTCTAGTAAGTATGACATTTTAGAAAATTACTTTGCTGAACAAGAAGATAATCCAGAATACTTTCTGGTTGGAAATTTAGCAACTTTGATTATGGAAAATGAAGATACTTTTTGGTTTAACCAGTACAATGACCATGGGTCAGATGTGATGCTAACTCTTAACTATGATGATGTGGAGCTTAGGGATGAACCTTTACTTTACAACTTTGCTTTAAATTATGACTGGAATGAGTTAGATGACAGTGTTGAGGAAGATGTTATAGAAAACCTAGTTTCTGAAGAAAATGATTATACTTTTTCCTTAGAAGAAATTCCAGTTTGGGAAATTCCAGAACCTGGAATTTTTACACTTCAAGTTGAAGCTACTGGAGAAGATCTTGAATTTGAAATAGATTCTGGGCAGTTGGAAATTGGTTCTTCCAGTGGTTTGATTACTTTGAATACAAACAATCTTGAGAATGGCGAACACCTTTTTTACGTTAAAGTAACCGATATTAATAACGATACATTCTTAAGACCTCTTGAAGCTTATGTTAATGTTAATGATGGCACATTACCAATGATAACTCCAATTTTGGATATGGTTGCTCATGTTGGTGAAGAATTTACTTATGAAGTTAATGTTGAAAATTATGAAAATGGTAAATATTTTTTTAGTTCTGATACTCATTTAATTGAAATTAATGCTCTCACTGGTGTTATTAGTTTCACGCCAACTGAATATGATGTTGGAAAGCACAGTGTCAGAATTGATGTAGAAAATGAATATGGGATAACTTGGGAAAGATGGATATTAGAAATAAGTTAAGGCATTTTATAATAATGCTAACTGTAATCATGTTTTCACTACTTTCACTAACTTTAGTTCTTGCTCCTGATGGAGATGTGGTTCAGGATGTGCCTATAGATTGGGGTAGTACTGATGATTTTTCTACAAATTTTATGAATGATCCTGCAGGAGGTTTTGCAAACAATCCTGATTTAGCATGGCAAACGCTTAGTTTAGATCCTAGTATGATGCAAGACCTTGACACTATTAGTGCTGCTTTTGATAATGATCCAATGAAGGCAGCAGAGATAATTAATGGTGATCCAGATTTGTTAGATATTGTTTACCAAGATGATGAAGGAGTAGAAAGTTATGAAGCCCGAGAACGTTTTAAGGAATCTGCATTAAACAGTGAGATTGATTTGAATGAATATCCGGAAGCTAAAGTTGGTTTCATGCAATCTGAATACCAAATTACAATGGATTCAGCTGATGTAGGAATCTCTGGATATGAAGCAGTTTATCAATTAAATCAAGATGGAGAACCTGTTTTAGGCATTGATGGTGAACCAATTATTGTTGGAGAAAAAATTACAACAACCATGAGTAAGAATGTAAAAGATGAGAATAATGTTCTAATTTACGATGAAGATGGTAACCCTGTTTTTGAAGATGTTCCTGCTGGTACATATACTATTTCGGATTTTTCAGGAGCAAGAATAAATGCTAGAGGAAAATTAATTTTAGGTGATGATGGTATTTGTATTAGATGTACAATACATGAAAGTTCTGACTTTTCTTTACAAAGAGATCAAGATGGAAATCTTATTTTAGATGCTAGTGGAGAACCCCAATTAAATCTAATTGGGGGCACTATGTTTGTTGGAAATGAATTTGACACAAGTATTTCTGTTGAAGATGGTCTCTTGGAAGGTTTGGGAGATGTTAATCTTGAAGGCGATTTTACTTTAGAGCATACTACTGATGGGATGGTGCTGGATGGTGAAAATGTGAAAGTTTCTTATCATGTAGATTTAGATGAAGGTGAAGAATATCATTATGGTGCAGAAGTTATTGTGCCAGATGGAGAATTTGTAATAAATAAAGGTGTCTGTGTGCTTCCCCCAGAAGGTGAAGGTGCATTTATTTTTTTAGGTGATGCTAGTATTGGAAAAGTTGAACCTTATGATTCATCAATATTGGAAATTGATGCTATCAGTGATGACTCAAAAGTTTATTATGTTCCTTTAGGTAGTCGTGACGCACCTAAATATTGTCAAGATGAATATACTTGTATTGTTGACATGCCTGGTTATGGTGGAGATAAACCTGATCGAATGATTATGAGAAATATCCAAGATGTAGAATCTATTGAACTTACAACTTCAGACTATTATAGTTCTGTTCAAGTGGAAGGAGTAAATGAAGGTGAAGTATCTTTTACTTCTGTTAATCCAAATACTGGTGAGGTTGAAAGCGTTATTACAGTTGATGAAACCAATCAACCTTCTTTTTCTGGTGATTTAGCAGATACAAATGCTGGTCGTTTTGATGTAATTACAGATTCTGGAGATGATTGTGAAGATACTGACTGTAGTTCGACAATTTATCATTGGTCTTCAAATCAAAATATGAAATCAGCAAAAGGAGATTATACATCTACTGGAGAATACTTTACTGATGACAGAGAAGCTTTCGTGACTTGTCAGGTAGGTAATGGTTGTGAACAAACTTTTGCAGAAAATTTTGGTAAAGTTGTTTTAGAAGGAGATCAAGAACCTCAAACTACAGTTGTTGTTGCTGGAGATAATGCTGAAACTGCTAGGAACATGGAATCTTGGTGTAGAAGTAATGGTGGTTGCTATATTGTTAGTAGTAGAGATGTGCCTTTAACTACACAAAGCACTAATTTAATTGTTACTGGACATCATTGGGAACATGATACTTACATTTGGCGAGATCCCGAAGTAACAGAAAATGGGTATCATAATCCTATTGATGTGATTCATATTGAAGAGCCTACTGAAGGTACCGGAATTCTTTTTGACCATTTACCTACTGGTCAAATAGAAAATGTTGCATTTAGTGCTTGTAATTCTGTACGTCATATAACTCCTCAAGAAAGTGAATATGAAGATATAGAACCAGAATGGAATGTAGCACCTATTTTTTATGCTTTAGAAAACCAGTATGAAGATCTTCAAAGTGTAACAGGCTATCATGTAAAAGCACCTTTAGTTGATCATCGAGTGAATTCTCCTGAGCCCCGGTTAAGAAGTGATATGGCAAGAATAGTAAGGAATGAAGAAACTGATAATTTTCAAATAACATTTGATGATGTTAATTATGATGATGTTATGATGCCGGAAGAAAAAATGGTTGAGTCTGGATTAGAAAATGATGGGGTGCTTGGTTCTGAAGATGCTATCAGTGATGAATAGTTACTCTTGCTTCACAACCTTCTCTTGAAAAATCGTAAATTTCATCCATGTCAGAATTTCTTATTGCAGCGCAGCCATGTGTCCAATCACTATGTCCTGGTCCACCACCCATACCATGAATTTCTATTAATCCTCCTAATGTGGTGTTATGTAAAGGTCTTTCACAATTATTATTAGCTCTCACTATAGAATTATATTGTGATTGATTTATTAAACCTGTTTCTAATCCTCGCTCAGCGTCTTCAATATTAGGATAATTTATCAAAAGTGCTTTATGAAATTTTGTTTGCCCCAATCCTAACTTTGCTGAGACATAAAATTCTCCTTCTGGAGTTCTTCGATCTCCTTGTCTTATTTTGTCACCAACTGGATCTGTACCTAATGAGATGCCATACTCTTTCAAAAGTTCATTATTTATGTAAACACCTAAAACCCTTTCAGATTTACTAATGATAATTCTTTTTTCTATTTTTTCAGGATTGTTTGCTGTAATAAAACCATCAACTAAATCTTGAAGTGGAACTTCGTAATTTAAAAATTCTGTCCTACCTTCATAACTTTCTTTCAGAACGTCCATTGGTTCGAATACTAAATGAACTTTCTTTTTATCTTGATTAGCGTTTTGGGTTGTGTTTTCAGTAAATGCTTCTAACCCCAGGTCATTATCTGGTGCTGCACTAGAACATAAGAGACCTGCACCTGTTACACTTAGACCTAGCGCTAATAATGTAGATACAAAGAATCTATTATTCCCCACCATTTGTAATTAGAATGATAATTCTTTTATAAATGTTTCTAGGATTTACTACTGTGGGGAAACAAAACATTTAAATATGTCTCGAAAATTTAGTAAGATTATGGCAACAATAGGAGTTTATGGATATAGGCAAAATGAAGTTGACAAGCTAGTTTATGCTTTAGCAGATGCTAGTCCAGATGTGCTTGGAAAGAAAATATTATCACATGTTTCTCAAACACCATTAGAAGAATTAGCTGGAAAAGAAACACTAGAATTAGCAGATTATGTTGATTCTGATGTTAATGCAAATGAAGCTCTTCTAGATCCATTATGTAACTGGAGCTATATTATTAATTTAGATAGTAAAACTTTGGAAGTACATTCAGCTTCACCATTTCTTAATCACAAACCCGAGGGAAGATATGTTGTTTCCCAAGAACCTCCAAGATACAAAGGAGCAGTATTAGTGCATGAAATTCCTCTTGAATTAATAACACCTAATTCAATTGATTATCATGTTAAAGCTATTGAAACAGCAGACAATCGTTTATATGGCATATCTAAATTCATTGAAGAAAGAGAAAGGAATAATAAGTTAAAACCCAAAGTTGTTGATCCTTATTTAAGGATAGGAAGATTAATTATTGGAAAACGTAATTAAATTTTAGTCTTCTTTATTTCTAAAATAAATGTTTATCTATTACTCACTTCCGCCTAAACTTTTTCTCAAGTTCGTCGGCAGTAACTTTGATGAAAATACTTCTACCATGCGGGCATGTGAAAGGTAATTTGCATGTAGACAACTCCTGAAGTAACTTCTTAATCTGTGGGATTGTCACATTATCGCCAGCTTTTATTGATGCTCGACACGCCATTCTAGTAATAATTTCTTCCTGTAACTTTTCTAACTCCTTACTTCCGCCTTCTACTAATTGGTTAACGATTAAATGAATTAATTCTTTACTTAACGCTCTACCAAAGATTATTGGAATGGAACTTAATTGAAAATCATTTTCTCCAAAATGTTCTAGTTCAAAACCTAACAATTTTAACTTATCCAAATTTTCAAGAACAATTAATTTCTCTGCGCCAGTAAAAGTTATTAATTCTTTTTCCAAAAGCTTTTGTACTGCAATGTTTTTGTTAAGATATTGTTGCATAAATTTTTCATACAGAACACGTTCCTGAACAACGTGCTGGTCAATGATTAATAACCCGCCACTAGTTTCTGCTACAAAGAACGTTTTATGGATCTGGCCCAAGATACGCATTTCAGGTAACCTCAAACTTGCAGGTAAGCGATTGTCTTCAGAATTTTCAAGCTTACTCTCTATTTTTTCATCAGAATCTTTACTTGATTCTACCGCATTAGCACTAACAGTGCCGCTAAGGTATTTATCATCGTTTTCTTTAACTTTAGGTTCTCTTGACCGGAACTCATACTTAACATCGCTCTTTGCTGTTTCTTCATCTGTTTTAGAAGAAAAAACTTTCTGTTCAGATATGTCAAATGTATACTTAGATTCTTTCTTAACTCCTTCACTACCACTCTTTTCCCCATTATCAATCTCACCTTTTTTAAGAATACCTAACTCAACTAGATCTTTATCACTCATCTCTTCCCCAGAATCTTCACGATCACCAATATTACCCTCTTCTACACTACTCTTTCCCCCAACACCAGAATTAACACCAAACCTTAACTGTTCATCACTTTCAGTTTTTAATTCAACTTCTGGAATTAGATTATTTTTCTTAAGAGCCTCATTAATTGCTTGTAATACAGCCTGATAAACAATTTCTTTCTGTTCAATCTTGATCGTAGTTTTGTTAGGATGAACATTAACGTCAATTGCTTCTGGATCAATTTCAATGTTAATCACGTAAACTGGATGTTTTCCATGGAACAATGTAGAATGATATGCATCATAAATTGCCTGATTAATATCATCATTTTTTACATATCTCCCATTCACAAAAATAGATTGTTGAGTTTTGTCGTTACGACAGATCATCGGTTTAGAAAAGTATGCTTCTACTTTTACGCAAGCACCTTCTTCCTCTTCACCAACCTCTTCTTGAAATTCAAATTCATTTTTTAACAAATCTTTAGCTAAAACTGAACCATAAATGTTAGCAATGTTAGCACGCATGTTAGGTGTGCCTGGTGCATTCAGTAAACTACGCCCTTCGTTAACTAATTGAAATGATATAATTTTGTTAATCAAAGCATACCTGGTAACAATGTCAATAATATGTTTCATTTCTACCAGGTCAGATTTCATAAACTTTTTACGAGCTGGCGTATTAAAAAAAAGATCTTTTACTTCAATAATTGTACCATCATCAGCTGCAGTGGCACCATCATACTTGTGAATTCCACCTTTAAAGATTGCTTCGTACCCTTCAATTTTACCTTTCTGTTTAGTTCTTATGGTAAGCACCGAAACTGCTGCGATACTTGACAACGCTTCGCCACGAAACCCTAAACTTTTGATAGCGTAAAGGTCTTCCAAGTTACTTATTTTGCTAGTAGAATGGCGTAAGATACAATTTTTGGCATCTTCCTCTTCCATACCATAACCATTATCAGTAATTTTAATCAGTTCGCTACCAGCGCCTTTAATTTCTATACTTATTTTTGTAGCGCCGGCGTCCAGAGAATTTTCTATAAGTTCTTTCACTACTGATGCTGGCCTTTCTATAACTTCTCCAGCAGCTATTTTGTTCACTAGTTCTTCAGGAAGCGGTTTAATGATTGGCATGGTGTTTAGTTTAGGCGCTGATATTTATAAGAATTTATATACTGGGAAAATGTAATCTGGTTAAAGTATTTTAAACATATTCTCAACTTTAGAAAAGTATTTAAGCGGTCTAATTACTTTTTGAATTATGGTAGGAGAACCAGATGATCAAATTCAAGTAACATATAAAGTTTACATAACAGACGAACCTCGCATTCTAAGCAAATTATCTGTAACTTATGCAAATGTGCCTTCATTAACTAAACAGGAAGATTCTATAGATGTTTTGTTGACTCGGCTTGAAGAAGAAGTTAATTTAGTTTTTGATAAAAAGGAAGCAAAAAAAATAATTGATTATGGTAAACATGGCGATGAAGATACTTATGAATTGCCTTTTGATCACCCTGTTCTTGAAGGGGGAGAAATAATTGCTTATCTTAAATTACAAGCTAGGCCTAAAAGTGACGAGACGTATGGTGATGGGAAAGTTGAATTTAACCTAGAAAAATTTGTTGAAGGTAGCCAAGTAGGTGTCCTTTGTAAAGCAACGTATAAACATAAAGATGTTTATATTAGAGGAAAAGGAAGAGACTTACATGCTAAAGCTTCTTTCATGGAAAAAGTAAGAGATATCTTGATAGATCATTACACTGTTAAGTGATTTTTTAAATTTTATTTAACCTAAATTAACTTTTTTAGAGAAAAGTTTATAACTTTAGTCCCATAATTAACAAAATTAGGTGGTTTCTGAGTGTTTGTATGTTAAAACTTTATTGAGAATTTATTGATAATGAGAGTTTGCAACACTGAATTTAACGAAGAACGAACTAGGATGTATTTGTATGCTATGAATAGATCACCTAATGCTAGAAATAGTGAGTTAGCTGCTCTAGAGTTAACTGAGTTTAGTCCAAATAGAGTTATAGAATTAGGGGCAGGTGAAGGCTTCTTAACAAAATATTTGTCGTCTTGTCATCCAAAATCGCAGATTTATGCCATAGACGCTTCTCAATTTATGTTATCACAGATCCCAGAAATGGATAATGTTGTCCAGTTAGAACAAGATGTGGTTTGTTTGCCATCTGGAAATGGTTCTGTTGATTTAATAATTTCATTAGCTAATTTTCATCATGTTGGGAGGAAAGAGAGATTATTTACTGATGCTAGTATGATTTTGAACGAAGATGGTTATTTTATTATTGCTGATGTTCATGATGGGACACCAGTTCAAGATTTTTTTGATGATGTAGTAAAAGAATATTGTATCACTAGCCATAATTTTACATTTATCAGTACTGAAGATATACAAAATCTCTCGGGAAGTGTTGGAATGCAAGTAGAAAAAAGTGAAATTAAAGACACACCTTGGGAGTTCCATTCAGAAGAAGAAATGATGATTTTTGTTAAGCACCTCTTTGGTTTAGACATCTCATATAGGGTGTTAAAAGACAAAGTCGATCAACATTTTCCTATCCAGAACAATACTTTGCCATGGCAATTAGGGTATCATTATATCAAAAATGAAAACTAAAAGAATTCAAGAAAATAATGTAATGTCAGATGAAGAAAAAGAGCCATTTATTGAAATAGTTAGAACTATGCCCTGGTTATATCAACCAATCCTTGATAAAATTGCAAAACATTTTGGCGATTGTAATAGTTTATTAGATGTTGCTTGTGGAGATGGTTACCTGTTAGAACAAATTAATGAAAGATTTCCTGGTCTGGACTTAATTGGACATGATATTGACCATTATTTTATTAAAGAAGCGCGAAGGAAATACCCTTTTCAGTTTGAAGTAAGAGATGCTTTTTTAGATACTGATGGGAATTACGATATTGTAACTTGTAACTTAGCGTTACATCATTTTGAAAATCCTTTAGATTTAATAAGAAAATTATATGATCATTGTGGAAAATCTCTAATTATATCTGACCAGTTGAGACCTTCTACTCAAAAAGAATTAGAACAAAGGTTACAGAGAAGAAAAGAGTTTATTGGAGACCGAGAAGTTTCTTTTTATAAGGAAAATGCAAGAGCTTCTATACTTGAAGCATACAGTAGAGATGAAGTAAATTCTATTTTAGATACATTAAGTTTGCCTTTCTCTGTAGATTTTATTGACACAGATTATTATGAAAGGTTTGTAACAGTTTTTGAGAAGTGAGTTTTTACCTTGTATGTTAACCAAAAACAAATAACTTTTTAAACAAACAGCTTTCTCGCTAAAATAATGGTAGGAACAACAAAAACTCTTGGACAAATAGCGTTTAGTGATGTCTCTGTAGCATTGTCTGAAGTTGTAGACTTTACTGCTATGCAAGGTGCTAGTATAGATGCTGCAGTAATAGATCACCAATTAGTAGAAGTAGTTAGAGATAATTGTAAAGATGTCAGCGTAATGCCTTTCTTGATGGGCGAAGCCAGAGATATGAGTCAGAGTTACATGAGTGGCTTAGGTTGGTATCAGAAGAATGGTAGTTATGTTAAGAGGTAAACCTAAAACCTGTCCAAACTCATTTGCTCTTTAGCTTTCTTAGCTTTGATCTTCTTGACCATCTCATCTTCTGCTTCTAGAATTGATTGAATTTCTTTCGCGCGGTTAACCAGTCCTTCTGGCATTCCAGCAAGTTTAGCTACGTGTACACCATGACTTTGGTCAGTACCACCTTCTACCAACTTACGTAAATATATGATCTCTCCACTCATTTCTTTTACTGCAACATTATAATTTTTAATGTTATCAAACCGGTCAGCCATTTTGTTAAGAACATGATAATGAGTAGCGAACATAGTTTTGGCTTTAATGTTATTGTAAATATGTTCCGCGGTACTCCAAGCAATTGCTACACCGTCAAACGTACTTGTACCACGTCCAATTTCATCCAAAATGATTAAACTGTGCTTGCTGGCATTGTTCAAAATGTTAGCTGTTTCTAACATTTCTACCATGAATGTTGATTGACCGAAACTTAGATCGTCCTGAGCACCTACTCTTGTAAATATCCTGTCAACTATAGACAAATTAACAAGGTCTGCAGGAACGTAACTACCAATCTGTGCCATTAAACATATTAGCGCAGTTTGCCGCATGATGGTACTTTTCCCAGAAGTGTTTGGTCCGGTAATTATCATGGTCTCCCCATCTTTAATTTCAACAGAATTGGAGATAAACTGTTCTTCAATTTTTTCAAGTACTGGATGTCGGCCATTTTCAATAATTAAATTATTAGAATCATTAAATTCTGGCTTACAATAATCGTTTTCCATTGCAACTTTACTAAAAGTAGATAAAACATCTAACACTGCCAACTTTTCAGCAGCGTCTTGGATAGCAGAAGTTTCTTTCTTTATCTCTTCACAGATCGCTTGAAAAATCTGGTACTCTAATTCTTGAATCTTTTCCTGAGCACCGAGAATTTTTTCCTCTTCAACCTTCAGTTCTTCAGTAATATATCGTTCTGAATTAGCAGTAGTTTGTTTTCTGATATAACTTTCCGGAACCAAATGTAAATTCTTTTTAGTAACTTCAATAAAATAACCAAACACGCGATTGAAAGAAACCTTTAATGTTGGAATTCCTGTCTTTTTCTTTTCACGCTCTTCAATTTTTTGCAAGAACTGTTTAGAATTTCTTTTTATGTTTACTAACTCGTTAAGTTCTGGATTGAATTCTGGTTTAATTATTCCACCTTCCCTGATTGTAAGAGGCGCATCATCACGAATAGAACTTTCAATAAGTTGACTGACATTATCAAAATCAACAACATCTCTAATGCCAATCAAAAGTTTAGAATTAAATTCTACTAACTTTGATTTGATAACTGGAACTTTCAGTAAAGAACTTTTTAACGCCAACATATCTTTTGGACTAGCATTACCATAATTAACTCGGCCAATTAATCTTTCTAAATCATAAATCTCTTTTAACAACTCTCTGATTTCTTCACGTTGGATGACAGCCAGATTTAGTTCTTCTACAGCTTTCAAACGTTCCAATATCCTTTTCGCATCTAACAAAGGTTCTTTGATGAATCTCTTTAGCATTCGCGCGCCTAAAGGATTTACTGTTTGATCCAACACTGAAAGAAGTGTGCCACGTGTAGTCAAGTCACGAATATTTTGTAATAACTCTAAGTTACGTAACGTGCTACGATCAAGTTGCATTATTTCGTTATGTTTAACGTTGACTATTCGCTTAATGTGCGCAAGTGAATTCTTTTGTGTTTCTTGTAAATATTTCAGTAAAGCGCCGGCAGTAGAAACTTTATATTTGCTATCGCTTAATGTGTTATTTTTATTGTCTATATTACTATTATCTCCATAACTTTCTTCTAAACCGAACGCCATTAAACTTTGTACGTTAAAATGTTCACGAAGTACTTCTTGCGCCTTATCAAATCGGTAATGAAAGTCATCAAATTTGTTGACAAACGAACCTATTTTCCCAACCGCTTCAACTAATTCTCGGTTAACCATTAACGATTCTGGTACAATACACTCAGAAACGTTCCTACGCTGTATCTCTGCAAGAAGCGATTCTGTAGAATCTAACTTTCCGCAAAGAAATTCGCCAGTAGAAAGGTCACAAAGAGCATAATAATAGTTTTCTGCTTGTGCGCTGATCGCGATAATATAATTATTTTCGTTAGCATCAAGAAGCGATGATTCGATCAGTGTACCTGGAGTTACAATCCTCACCAGGCCACGTTTAACCAACCCTTTAGCCTTTTTAGGATCTTCTAATTGTTCAATAATAGCAACTTTATGCCCTTTCTTGATTAACCTGCCTAAATAATTGTCTAAAGCATGGTATGGGATTCCTGCTAATGGTGCTGCTTTCTCACCTTTACCTCTGCTAGTTAATGTAATCTCTAAATCTCTAGAAGCAGTAACTGCATCTTCGTAAAACATTTCATAAAAATCCCCCATACGTAACATTATAAGACAGTCTGGATTATCTCGTTTAGCATCACGATATTGTCGCATGCCCGGAGTCAGGTTCTGTTCAGAGACTTGTAAAATGCTTTTACTGTTCATAATTAAGATTAGATTGATTATGTTTTATTAATTTTCTTGTGTTAGGGTGGGTATTATTAATAAATCTCTACTAAAATAAACATTACTTATTTTATACTTTATTTATTTTTTTAGAAAAGTTTATAACTCTTATGTATTTTAAGTAACATGGATGATAATATACAATCCTAACAATGAAGAAATATTGAAAGAAAGAATTGAACAAGCAGAACATATATTAAGTCAGATTCCGGTTAAACATTGTTTTATAACTGGTTCTTTTCTTTACAAAAGAAAGTATAATGATATTGATGTTTTTGTTATTAGTAGGTCTAAGAAAAAGATTAAGGTCAATATTGAGAAAGTAAAAATAACTGTTTTAGATTTTAATGATTTGTATTCTTTATTTTATCATTCAATTTCAAAAAGTTGTGTGTCAAAAGATTTTCTTCCAAAAAGGACATTAAAAGTAACAATTTCAGATTATTGGGACATAATTAATGAAGCAGTACCAACATTATTAAACCAAAAAAATAAATTTCATAAAGATGTTCGCTATTTAATTCTTTATACTGAGTTTTTTAAAGGTGGAAAAATATTAGACACTTTTCAGCTTGATGAAAAAATTAAAAAATTTGTTAATTATAAAGAAATATTAAGGTATGTTGAAAATAATATACCAAAAATAATAAATAAGAAAATTAAAAAATCATATCTTAAAAGATTTTTTTATACTCAATCTGGATTTTACAAGGACATGAGAAATTATAAAGCACAAAACTTTTTATATGATCTGACTCACCAAATAACTAGGGCTGTTGCAAATGGTTAATTCAGATGATTTTAAAAGTAAGATAGTAAGTCTGATATCACAAGACTATGAAATAAAGTTTTTAGGTAAAAATTTTGATAAGATTGTCGGATTTTTGTCAGAAACAAAAGCTGAAAAGATTTATGTTTGGATTAATGATGTTGTAAATGAACAGTTCCAACCAATTTTAATAGCTTCTAAAAAACCTTACAAAGATTGGGAAGTTAAACAATTATTAACTTTTCGTTATCCTTTTAGTATTAATAATACTGAATATAGAATTCTTTTAGTAAAAATTAAAAACTCTGTTTATATAGAATTTCATCTTGGCGATCATAAATATTACGATAAGGTCAGAAAAGAGTTATATTTGAAGAAATAAAGACTTGTTTTAGGTTAAAACAAACCAACACATTTAATAATTCTAAAATATTCATTCAGTTATAATTATTCAATTGATGGGGTTGTAGATGTATGAAGTCTAGTTGGAAAGTAGGTAAAATTTTCGGGATTGACATTAAAGTACATTTCTCACTATTCCTAGTATTCGCTTTACTAATCTGGGCTTTAGCAACAGGATTTTTTGCATATTTTTATCCCGAATTTTCTGTAACTACACTTTACATACTTTCAACAGCATCAGCATTGTTTTTGTTTTTATCAGTACTGTTACACGAATTATCGCATTCCATAGCAGCGAAATCCAGAAACATTAAAGTTAGTAGTATAACTTTATTCTTTTTTGGTGGTGTCGCTACAATTACTGAAGATGATTTTAAACCACTTGACGAATTTATCATGGCAATTGCCGGTCCAATCTTTTCCTTGTTTCTAGCATTCTTATTTTTTGCAATATTTCAGTTAGTAAACAATTTGTTCATTAACGCCATGGCATTTTACCTTTACCAGCTAAACTTAATCTTAGCAATATTCAATTTGGTTCCTGCTTATCCATTAGATGGTGGTCGAGTGTTTCGAGCAATATTGTACGCCCATTACAAAAATATTCGTAAAGCTACTAGAATTGCTTCGAATGGTGGAAAATTATTTGCTTGGATTTTAGCAACAGCAGGATTATTTCAATTGTTTAGTGGAATGAGTAGCGGACTGTGGCTAATTTTTCTAGCAATATTTTTACATTTTATTGCTGGGTTAAGTTATGAACAGGTAGTGTTTAAGGACGTGTTAAGTAAATGGAAAGTTAGGGATTTTATGGAGAAAAAATTTTCTGTAGTGAAAGCTGAATTAGATTTTAAAACTTTTCTTCAACAAAATATTGGTAACAAAAATAATGCTTTTTTGATCGCAAAAAAAGGTAAAAAGAAAAATATTGAAGGTATGTTAGACATGCAGAGGTTAGGTTACACCAAACCTGAAATTCAGAACAAGTTAAAATTAGCACAGTTAGCATTTCCAATACAAAAAATGAAGTTTGTCAATGTTAATGATAATTGTTACAAAGCTTATTTGTTGCTAGCAAAGACAGGTAATACTTTATTACCAGTAAAAGCTAGCGCGAAAAGTAAAACTGTGCAGGGCGTTGTTCGTTACGAAACATTAACTCAAGCTCTTCTTTGGAATTTAAAGTATGGTGCTGAGTTTAAAAGAAAGAAGTGATTACTTTAGGTGATTTTTCTTAATTATAATTGTGTTCTGATTTAATTAGATTATATATAATAAACTTTATATAATACTCGGGAGTAGCAACAGTTATGACATTAGACGAAGAATTAAATCAATGTATTTTAAGGGAAAGGGGATTAATCCATAATTTTCAACCAGGTGAAGGGTATAATACCCATAAAGTTAAGTTTTTGAGACATATGAAGAAAAAGCGTTTTCAAGAACCTATTGAAGTTATCGATGAAAAGAAAAAGATTTATCTTGTAGAAGTTACTGGAATTCCAATAATTTGTAAAGCTGAAATGGTGTCAAGACATGGCGAGTTAAGAACAGTTTATGTTACTGGAAGGAGAGGTGAAATGATTTTTGGAACAACTCAACCAGTAAAAGGTGTTAATGAAGATGCTGGAAAATTGTTTGACATTTATGGTGATAGCAAACATTCTGTTAGTGCTAATCTGGATTCTTACGAAAATGGTTTAACAATAGTTGAAACTTACCAAGAGGAATAATTTAATGTCAATAAACGAGTTTCTGGAACCGGACGAAGTTTTAGATCTGATAAAAAGACTTCCAGATAATTATGAAAGTGACCCTAAATTTTGTAAGAACTTTTCTTGGTATCAAGCGTACCCTGTAGATTTTAGGTTAATGATAAGATCCAAAAAGGGTATTGTAAAGACGTGTTACGTTGTTGGTATTGATAAACATAATTGGTTAGTTGGTTCAACAGAAGCTAGAGAAATCAGGGAAGAAGGTAAACTTGTAGGTCTTGTTATTGCTGATACTTATCCTCCAATATCTGAATTTAATTATGGTGGTGGGATTAAAGTAGAAGAAGATTACCGCGATCAGTTTGAAGAAGGTTGGTTTGAAAAGTTAAAATAATTTTTTAAATTGGATTTCTAACCCAAAAAGTTTTTAATTAATGAGCTAATTTTTCTAATTGTTGAGTTAAGTAGTAAATAAAGTTTGTAAAAAATGTCAGACAAAAACATTAAACCAGCAGTATTGCAAAGTATTCAAAGGAGAGTTAACCATCCTTACGTAGAAGTGCTTAATAGAGGAAACTCTGCTATACTTATCGCTTTGATGAAATTAGGTGGTTCTGGTGACAGCGGCCCGGTTACTATTTTTATCCCAGAAGAAGGCGGTTGGATGACTTACGAAAAGTATGCCGCTAATCTTGGAATGAATGTTGTAAAAATTAAGTGCAGTTCTGCAATGATTGACATTATGGACTTAAGGAATAAATTGTCTGAAAGTCAAACCGGAAATCAAAATGGCGAAGCAAATAAGGAAAAGAAAATCTTTATCTACCATGCTTTAGGAGCTTACTGTGCAGAACAGCCGATAAAAGATCTTTATCGTGTATGTCAAGAACATGGTTGTAAAGTTATTATGGACGTTTGTGGCACTTTTGGTACTGAATTATGTGATGGTGAACATGCAGACATTTGTCTGGCAAGTTTTAGTAAGTGGAAACCAGTAGATTATGGTCAAGGTGGATTTATTTCGTTCAAAGATGATGAACTTTATCGTGAAAGTAAACCATTATTTTCTGCGTTTACATTTCAAGGAGATTATTCCGAACTGTTAGGTAAAATTGATGAAGTTGAAGAAAGAATACAGTTTTTGGTAGAAAGAAGGAAAGAAATTGTTGACGATTTAGAAAAATTTGAAATTCTTTACCCGCACTCTAAACATGCGCTTGTAGTAATTATTCGTTACAAGAACGATATGGATAAGTTACGTGTCATTTCTTACTGTACTAAATGTCAATTAGAGTATACTGAATGCCCACGAGAAATTAGAGTTATGCAGGATTCTATCAGTGTTGAAGTTAAGCGGTTATAATTATTTTTTCTTTTTGACTTTTACTAAGATTAGCGAAAAGAATATATACTAAAAGCTAATTTTCTTATCAACATGAAAGCTAAAAATTTTATTCATAAGATTTCACTAAATGAAATTGATGAAAGTATTCACCAGAAATTTATTAGATTTAGTCTTGGAGAATTTGTCCGGGAATCTATCTTGATAAAAAAGACTGCTAAAGCTTTACAGGTCCAGACTGGAGCAGAGTATGCAGTTGATTTAATGCTAATGTGTACAGAACTGTTAGCAGACGAAAACCCAACTCTTACTGGGGATGGTGTGATTACTTCTAGCAAAAAGAATCTTAACTCGGAAATTGAAGCTGCAGGGTTTAATGTAAAAGCTTCTCGTGGTAAGAAGTATACTGTTACATTCGAACTTACTGCTAAAGAATTTAAAGAAGCTCTTGAGAAAATGACAGATTATTTTGTTCTTGTAAAATTTACTGTGCCTGATGTAATGCTGAAAATGAAAATGTCGTTACCAAAACCGGGAAGTATCTCAGAAAAGTTTGCTACGCTAAAAGTTGATAATAAGTATGCCGAAGCTGTAGCTAAAAATTTCTTGTTTGATATTGCAGAAGGTTTTGATGTTACTAAATTTAAGTCAGCAGAAGTTAAACAAACTTTTTTTATCGAAGACGTAGAAATTCCTAAAGAATATCAAGATGACTTTGCTCTTGCGAGACTACATGCTAAGAAAAAAGGGAAGATTAAACGTACAGTTATTGTTGATGGTGAAGAAAAGAAAAGTTATGAGATTGAGTTTTTGGCATAGTTTTTTATATTTATATTTTTTTAATATTTTTATTATTGTTTTTAGTTTTCTTAGTTTTATTCCAATCAGAATATTTCTTCCCGCTACATTTATATATCAATTATCTTCTCTATTACCAACAATGAAAACTATTCGAGAAGCGCTAAAAGATAAAAATAAAATTGTGATAACTGCTGCATTACCTTACGCTAATGGTACAATGCATGTAGGTCATGTGTTGGAACATATCCAAGTAGACATTTATACGAGATTTTTACGTCTCTTAGGCAAGGACTGTTTATTAATCTGCGCTTCTGACATGCATGGTACGCCTATCGAAATTAATGCACATAAAGCTGGGATGAACCCGCACGATTTTGCACGTAAACATTGGAAAGAGCATCAAGAAGATTTCCGGAAGTATCTGGTTGATTACAATAACTATTATCATACAGATGGTCCCGAAAATAAAGAGCTGGCGTTATGGTTTTATAACACGTTTAATGAGAAGGGTTACATTTATAGAAAAAAAATGTTGGCAGTTTACTGTGAAGATTGTCAACGTTATCTTCCTGACAGGTTTGTAAAAGGTCAATGTCCATACTGTGAAGCTGAAGATCAGTATGGTGACATTTGCGAGAAATGTTCTACTATTTTGAAAGGAGTGGATTTAGTAAATCCGAAATGTACACTTTGTGACGCCACGCCGCACGAGAAAGAAACTGAACATTACTTTTTCAAACTGAAAGAATTTTCACTTGACTTGAAAGCTTGGATTAATAATCCAGACTGTTTAGTCCAGAAAGATATTCGTAACTGGGTTAACAGTTGGCTAGAAAAAGGTTTGGAAGACTGGTGTATCTCTCGAGATTCTCCTTATTATGGTTTTGAAGTTCCTAACAGTGAAGAAGAAACTGGTGAAAAGAAATATCTTTATGTCTGGCTAGACGCACCGATAGGTTACTTATCTTCTACAATGAATTATTTAAATTCGGTTAATAAAGGAAGTAATGGAAGTAATTCTGAAAGTTCTGATGGCTCTGAAAATGGAGTTAAAGTAAAAGAACATCAAGGTACTAAATGGCAAGATTATTGGCAGTCACCTGATGATGCACAAGGATTTCATTTTATTGGTAAAGATATCATTTATTTCCACTACCTGTTCTGGCCGATGATGTTAAAAAATATGGACATTCCAATTCCAATTTTAACTACGCATGGGTTTGTTAACATTAATGGCGAGAAAATGAGCAAATCTCGTGGAAATTATTACAGTGCTAGAGAATTTTTTGAACTTTATGGTGCAGAAGCTGTTAGGTTTTATTATGCTAGTCATCTTGACAGAAAAGTTGTTGACATCGACTTGAATTTATCAGAATTTCAAGCAGTGAACAACCGAGTTTTAATTGCTAACTTAGGCAATTTTTGTTACCGAAGTTTAAGTTTCGCTGCTAAGAATTATCCTGGCGGTCTTGTTGAAGTTGCTGATGGTGTTGAAGAGAAAGAATTGAAAGAAAAGTTTGAAGAACTGGTCAATAAAGTAGGTGGTGTTAAAAATAGTTATTACGAACAGGAATTCAAAGTTGCAGTTAAGAAAATCTTAGAAATCTCTGATCTGGGTAACGTTTATTTCCAACATTTAGAACCTTGGCGGAAACGTGACAGTGCTGATGAGGAAAAAGAAGTTGCTAGTAAAGTAGCATTTATGGTAAATTTGGCAAGGAATTTGTCGATATTAGTTAAACCGATTTTGCCTTTGTTTAGTGAAAAAGTTGAAAAAGCGCTTGGCGTGGAAAATCTTGTTAAAGAGTTGAATTGGGACAATATTAATTTTAATTGGACTGGTGTTGTTGACGTTGTCGAAAAACTTGTTGATCGTATTGAGATTAAAGAGAATGAAAGTGAAAAGTCAAAAGGAAATAATGTTCCTGACCCTACTGCTAATAAAAACGAATCTGATGGTTTTCCGATTGACATTAGAGTAGGTAAAGTTGTTAGTGCTGGCGATCATCCTAACGCCGAGAAATTGTTCTTATTAAAAGTTGATTTTGGTAAAGATTATGGTGTTAAACAGATCTTAACTGGTTTGAAAGATCATTTTGTACATGAAGATCTGGAAAATAAGAAATTTTTATTTTGCCCTAACTTGAAACCTGCAAAATTACGTGGTGAACTATCTGAAGGGATGATTTTGGTAGCCGAAGAGAAAGTTAATGATAAAGATTCTGATAGTGAAGAAGTTGTTATTAAGGAAAAATTAACTTTATTGGCTGTAAAAGATGATGTTGAAATTGGGGTTGCTGCAGAATTTCCTGGTGAAAGTGGAAAGAAAGGAGAAATTAGCTTTGACAAATTTAAAAAGTATAAAATGAATGTGGAAACTGGTAAAATTGTTTGGAAAGGTAAACTTTTGCAACTGGGCGAAAAGATTTTTTCTGTTAAGGGCGCTTCCGATGGTGCTAAGATTTGTTGATTTTAATTTATACCTACTTCATTTTTAAATTATAATAGTTAACCCTACAAAAAACGAAAGATTTAAATAACTGTAGGTGTAACTATTTTTAAGAATGGTATTTGTCAAAGAAAGGAAAATTAAAGGAAAGAAATATCTTTACTTAGAAAAATCGGTTAGAGATGGTAAGAAAGTGCATAAAGTTTCTAAGTACCTTGGAAATAAAGATAACTTTTCTAATTTTATGATTAAAGAAGAGGTGAAAGAGTTTAAGATAAATGTAAATGGGAGGTTATTAAATTTAATTGTAGAAAATGCTAAGAAAAAATATTCTTCACTTGAATATCCTCTAAACATTGATGAAATCAAGAAAATTGAAGAGATGAATCTTAAGTATAAGAAGATAAAAAAGTCTTTAACTAAACTTGATTGGCAAGATGTTAAAAAACGTTTTGTAGCTAATTTTGTGTTTGAGTCTAATGCTTTAGAAGGAAATTCTTTAACATTAAAAAATTTTTCAGAAATAGTTTTTGAAAATAAAATTATTAACTCAGCAGATCTTAGAGAAGTTTATGATGCTAAGAATTCATTTCAAGTTTTTTCAGACTTGTTCAAGGCTAAAAAGGATATCAGCGAGGATTTTATCATATCTTTACACAGGAAAGTTATGAAAAATATTGATAATCGCTTTGGTTATAAGAAAATTCCTAACATGATTCTTGGAAGTAACATGGAACTTACTGATCCTGGGAATGTTCCAAAAGAAATGAAAAAATTGTTGAAATGGTATGATAAAAATAAACAAATTATGTTCCCATTAGAACTTGCTTTAAAGTTTCATCATAAATTTGAAAAGATACATCCTTTTTCTGATGGTAATGGGCGGGTTGGCAGGTTAATTATGAACTATATCCTGATGAGGAATGGGTATTATCCCCTAATTGTCAGAAAATCACAACGAAACAAGTACATTAAGGCGTTAGAATCTGCAGATCGTGATAGGTATATCTTATTAATGAGATTTGGTATCGAAAAGATGAAAGAAACTTATCGTAAATTCTTTGCAGTTTATTATAATTATGTGTGATTTTTTTAGCTTAGGATTTTTTTACTTTCTTTGATATTTGACCATATTTTACCCTTTACAATTTGTTTTTTGATTTGTAAAGGGTAAGTATGGTTTTGTAAGTATTTTGTGCTAAAATCCGCTTTTCTTAGAATAAAAACATTTATATATAGTAAAGGAATAGTTAGTAGAAGTATAATACTGGGGAAAAAGAGAGAAAAAGGGGTCGTTTGATGTCAACTAAAGGTCAGGTTACAGTTTTTATCATTATTGGAATAGTAATTTTAGCAGTATTTGCTTTAGTTCTTTATATAAGTAACATTACAACTTCTGAAGAATTTGAAACTGAAGGTCGACCAGTAACTGATACTGTACCACAAGAGTTTGTAGTTATCCAGGAATATACTGAAACTTGTTTAGATAGCGTTGCTGAACAAGGCATACTTATCCTTGGCCAGCAAGGTGGCTACCTTTACCCTTCTTCACTTGGCGATTATTCAATAACTGACCCTACAAATTCTGATGGTATTAACATGGACCCAGTATTAGTACCATATTGGCATTATAACTCTTTAGAAAATGGTGAACTTGCAGTTACAGTTGCCAGTTTACAACCAGCATTGTACGATGATGATGAAAATTATGCTGGCGGCGCTTATATGAGCATTGAATCTCAACTTTCCCGGTTTGTTGAAGAAGAAATTGAAGACTGTTTGAATGGTTATGAAGTTTTTGTTAATCAAAATTTTGGGATTGTTTACGATTCTAGCGATGCTTCTGTTATTACTAGAATTTGGGATGGTCATGTAGACTTTACTATGGAAATGCCTGTAGCGGTTACTCGGGAAGGCGCTGAACAGGAAATGACCACATACTTTGCAGATTTAGAAGTAGATTTGAAACACGTTTATGAGATCGCTGCAGAAATTACTAGTGCTGAACAAGAATATACGTTTTTAGAGAATCATGTTATTGAACTGTTAAATGTACATTCCCGGGTTGACGAAAGTGGATTCCCACCTTTTGGAGCAATGGACGCTGGCGAAAATCCTCAACCTGTCACTTGGACTACAACCCAATTAAAAGTTATGTTAAGAGGTTTGTTAAATTCTTATATTCCTGTATTAAGGTATTATGGTAGTGAAAGTTTTTATCAGTATACTTACCAGGACGATTCTTTATTAACAGATTTATATCAAAGGGTTTCTGATAATATGATTATACCTCTTACTGGAGCAGAAGACTTAACTGTTAGTTTTAGTTATTTGGATTGGGAACCTTACCTTGACTTGAATGGTGGTCAAGAGAAAATTGAACCAGATGGTTTGTTTATCAACAGCCCTTTTGAAGTAATGCCATTTCAGTATGGTTATATGAAATATTTTAACACTTACGATGTTAGTTATCCAGTTCTTGTAAATTTAGAAGATAAAAGTGCGTTCAATGGAAAAGGATACACTTTTAATTTTGCTTTAGAATCTAACGTGGTAAACAATAATCCTATTGATGCTGATAAAGTACAATCTCCCCCGAGTATTACAATCAGTTCTCCTAGTTTGGCGTGTGATGAAAATCAAAAAGGTACTGAAATGATAACAACTATAATTGTTGACGCTTATACTAACGACCCTTTAGAATTGGTTAACATTGGACTAAAAATTCCTGGTTCTGACTATTGTAGTATAGGAGAAACAGATTCTGGCGGTTTGCTTGAATCTAAGTATCCATTATTGTATGGTGGAGAACTAGAACTTTCTCTTGATGGTTATATGAAAACCAATTATCTTCTTGACACTTACTACTTTAAAGATTTTGGTGGGATCTATGGTTATGCTGTTGAAGGATTAGATTATGAAATATTGGGTATTTACCCTGAAAAGGATGTAGAAATTAATGTTAAAGGAGTTTATGCTAAAAAATGTTTGACTCCAAAAGTTTGTATAAGTGATAGTGGTGACGAAGATTGTGACGAAGATGGAACTAAAATGTGTTTTTCTAATGGAAATGTTTCTTCAAGCAATATGTTTATGGGCCAATCGGTTGCTGAAGTATTAGCTAATGGAAGTATTAGTCGTACAAATGAATATTATTTGCCGAGTAGTAATATAAAAGATTTGAAAGATTATCATCAAATTTCTTTAGTATTACAAAGGGTTAGTGGCTTGGAAGGAGATTATGGTATGGGAGAACACACACAATTTATTAATCTTGATGGAAATACATCCCAAACAGTAACACTTGTTCCTGGATCGTATCAAATTGATGTTTCTCTAATGGCTTATGATGAATTCATAGTTCCTAATGATTATCGTTGTCATTATGATGAAGTTGAAGATGAAGGTTCTTGTGATAACGTGACAGGTTTCATTATGGACAGTTATTCTGCAAGTGTATATTCTTGGAATGAAGAAAATTTGTACTTAGAAATCACACCTGAAGATTTGTACAATTCAGATCAATTAGAATTTTACGTTTTAGTATATGATCCTGCTGACGTACCAATTTGGGCAACAAATGAAGATGAAGATATTATTAATGCATTAGTAATGGAAGATATGGCTTTTTTTACTACTTTAGCAAATTTAGCAAAAGAAAGTCCTTACAGAGAACTCTTAGAACCAGAATGGTCAAACTCAATTGAAGAAGTTGAAGAGGTGGTAGAGTAAGATATTTATAGTTTAATATTTGTTAATGATAAAAAAAAGGTAAGATGTTAGAAAGTAGCGAGAAAAAAAGGCTGGAAGAGGAAAATTTAGAGTTTGGATATACTGAGCTTAAAAAAGCTGGAAAAGTCTGGGCTTGGATAGGTATTTTCATGGTATGTTTAATGATAAGCATGCCATTTTATTCTGCTAATGTCTTAGCAACTTCAATTTCAGTAAGTGAAAATTATGGTACTGGCGGTTATGATGGGTTTCTTGATGCAGAAAGTGATACCTGGACATTAGGTGTTAGTATCAGTAACCTTGACGATGATATAGACGTTCTTCCTGAACAAGTAATACTTGACGTTAGCGGTTCACAAATACCTTTCAGTTCCTGTTCAGGAGATTCATTAGAAACTACTTGCGAGTTTCAGAGTGTGTTAAGTGATGGTATTTCTGAAGGAACATACTCTTTTGAAGTTATTTTGTATGATCTTGAAGAAGATCCTAGTAATGAAAGTGTTGGCGAACTTGGTACAGAACTGGCTTCAGATACTGACAGTATTGTTGCAGAAGGGTCTGAACCAAGCATTACATTTACTAATGTTTATCAAAGTGGTGAAGAGATTTATCTGGACTTTACTGTTAATGATAAACCTGATGGTAGTTGTGTTGGTTTATCAGAGGTTGAGATAATTGATTCTGATAGTGGTGAAGTTTTGGAAGAAATTATTCTTGACGAAGAAACTTGGTTAGGCGTTTGCGAGTTTGATTATGTTAATGATGGTGACACTTCTGGTGTGTTATCTGCTCAGTTAAGTGATGAAGGTACACGACATTTTAAAATCAGGGCAACTGATTTCTTAGGTCATACTGAAACAGGTACTGCAAAATCGTTTGATACCGATTTTGTTGCACCAGAAATTGAACATGGTACTTTATCACTATTAGATTTTGGAGATTATGTTGGCAGTGCCACTGAAACTAGTGACGTTTCAATTAATGTAACTGAATGTGGCGAACTTGAAGAAGTTACTGCCACATCTGACGATATTTCGTTTTATAGTCAAAGTGCTGACTGTGACATGATAGATAATGACGAATGTTTATGGGAATGTGTCTGGGATGATCTTTCAATTAACGCTGATGGAAGTTCAGTGTCAGCAGAAATTACCGCAATTGACGAAATTGAAAATGAAGCTACTGCTACAGTAACTGCCACGTTTACTTCAGATACTACTGCACCAGTAATAGATTTCTTTGGTACAGAATTCTTGTATTCAGATTATAGTTATGTTTCTACTATGGGCAGTAACAAGATTTATGCTTTGATTACTGAAAGTGGTTCTGGTATTGACGAAGATCATATTGCTGCAAATTTACAAGCTGTTGGGGGTGGAAGTAGTGGTTGGACATACCCTGACGAATGTTATGAAGGTGAAGAGTACGATTATGTGTGTTACTGGACAATTTCTAATGCTGGTTCTAGCGGATCTACTACTACTAAAGAAATTAACCTTCGGCTAGTAAAAGATTTGGTAGGTAATGAAGGAGAGTTATTTTCGCAGGAAATTGTTGTGGACGGTGTCCAGCCAAAAGTTTACGAAATGGAAATGTATGGTTTCTCGGCAATTGGCGAGAAAGATTTCTTTCAAAGTAACGACGATTTAATTATTAAAACTACTATTTATGAAAGTTCAGGTCTGGTAGTTTATGTAGACGCTGACGATATTGTCATGGACGCTGAAAGTAAGTATATGTATGGTACTGATGAAGAGCAGGATGATGGTACTACAGAATATGTGCCTTCTGGCTGGGATGGCTGGGCAATCTTTACTGAAGAAGATTGTGCACGTGACAATGAAAGTAATTGGGAATGTGAATTCCAGGTAGATTCAATCAAAAGTGGGTACGATGACGATGCAGATTTAGAAATTTATGTCACTGACACTTCTGGTAACGAAGCTAACTGGAATTATATGGAATCAGATGCAGAAAATGCTGAAGGGTCATATGGAGAATATTCTATAGAAATCTTTGCACTTGACGAAGAAACTCAGCCAGACTTCTGGGAAGTTAGCGGTACACCAGATCCATTAGGTTTTGTTGATCTGGAAATTGTTCATTTGACATATCCACAAATAAACATGGCTGTTAAACTTCGTAACGATGTTAATGCTGAAGCCAGTTTAATTGAACTTGACGAATGTGTGCCAGATTCTGAAGATGAAGATGCTGATTTTGCGCCGACAATTTCTCGGTCATTAATGTATGGTGGGATTACTTCTAGCCCATCACAAAGTCCTAAACTGAACCTTGTCTTAGAATTTGAACCTTTTGAAAGTAAGGATATGATAGACTTAACTGAATATGATGGTGACGAATTTGATGAGATTGAAGTTGATTATGTTTGTAATTTACGTGTTTATTCTATAATTGACGAAACTGCTCTGAATTATGCTGAACAGCAAGAAGTTACTGTATCAGTACCATTTGCTTATTCTGCACTTGGCGGGTTGGACGAGAACATTGATTCTATGTTATACGATGCTGTTGATAATGGTGGGTTCAAATTCTTGGACGTTATCGGTAAGATTAACACCATACTTAAATGGATTCAATGGGGCGGTAATATATATCGAGTTTTGATGGAATTGATAGAGTTTATTAGTTATATTAATATTGGTTTAGATGAAGTTAGAAAGTCGCCTGGTGGTTATTTCTTTGTTACTACAGAATGTCTTCTTAAAACTAGTACTGAAAAAACAGCAATTGAAGTTTTACAAAAGTTTGGTATTGTGTTTGAATTTTTAAGCTGTAATCCTGCCGCTTCTTCTAGAGCATTAGGTTTAACTGGTGAAGGTAGTGAAAGTGGTCCAGCAGTTGGAGCATACGCTCAATATCAAGAAACTGTACTTAAAACTTGGAGACAAATTAAGTCATGGGGTTTAAGTAATAATGGCGGCGTTTTCACTGCAGTATATGGAGATGCCAGTTTGTATGATAATATTGTAATTTCATTAATTGGGTTATGTTTGCCTGGAGTTGTTTATAACCTTGAAAAAATGCGACAGATAGAATGTACATATATTAAATGTTTAGGTCAAGCAGCGTCTACAGGGGTTACTACTGTAGATGTTTGTACTAGATCTAAAAGTTATATGTATTGTAAGTATATCCTTGGCGAGGTTATGGACGTACTTCCACTTGACATTTTAACATTTTTTGCTGATATGATTTTAGGTTTCATAAAAGATCCATTAGGTTTAGTATTTACAATAATTAGTGCAGCTTGTTCATCATACTGTTCTCTTGATGGTAAAGCTAAGAAATTTTGTGACTTTATGGGATATTTTTTCAAAGTATTAGAAATGGCAAGTAACATTATAGGTGTAGTAACATCGTTCAAATCTACTCAGTATGACGTATGTAACGAAGCTGGTGTGAAAGAAATCATGGAAGAAATTAAGGATAAAAATAGTGCTGACGATGATGAAGAGTCAGTAACTACTGACAATATTAATAGTGGTGCTGAGGAGGCAACGGCGTAAATGAGATGGATAAAACTTCAGGCAATCATGGTACTTTTCGTTATTATGCTAATGCTAGGTAGTAGTTTCGGTAGTGGTGGTAGTGCCGGTACTGTAAGTAGTGGAGATGGTACTGCTGGTAGTGATAGTAATGTTGGTGGCCTCCAAGCAATAGAAGGACAAGTGTTAGGCCCAGATAATGTTCCCTTAAGTAAAGAATTGTATGATTTATTATTAGATCATAATATGGATGATGGTGAAGGAGAATGGAAAATAAGTGACCAAGGGGTGTTAATGTATGATCCGCCTAGTGATGAAGAGGAACAACGTCAAGCTATATGGGACGATCCTATTTGGGATGAATCTATTAAAGTTAATTATAATCCTGAAACAAAAAATGTTGAAAAAAATTATGATAATGGTAAAAATACAGATTATTATAATGGTGATTACATGGTTCTTCAAAGTGGAGATATTTACTCTGGAAATAGAGACAGTTTAGGAAAAATCGAAAATTTTGATTCAGTAACTTACATCGGCGAAGTCCCTGCTGTTGCTGGTGGTACACATATAACCCCTCATATTGTCACTTCTGATGGCAAAGGTAATGTTGAACATCATTTTACTTTGGGTGATAAGTCTGTAAGTTTAAGTCAGGATGAGTATGAACAATATAGCGGTTATCTTGGAATGGGGGTTAGTAGTGTTAGTAGTAACTCTATTAGTAGAACTCTTAATTTTGGTAATCCTAATGGAGAAAGAAGTGAATTTGATTTTTCAGATAATTCAATTACTCAAACAAATTATGATAGTAATAATCAGAAGTATAATAAAAGAAAGATTATTGATTATGGGGGTGATATCAAGTTAACTTCGAATAATTTTTATAACGATGGTAATTTTATTGAAAGTAGTTCTACGTTAGATTATGGTGGAGATCCTTTAAATGGTGATCATATGGTGCCAAAAAGTGATGGTAGTGGGGATCGTTTAATATATGAAAATAGTAAACCTGATAGTCCAATCATTGGAATAATATCAGAATCCGGAGATGCTGTAACAATCCAAGCATGTTCTGAAGGAAATTGTAATTTAGGTACCCCAGAAGCTAAACCTACAGAGGTTGTAAAAACTACTGGAGGTGGTTCTGATGAAGAATTCCAAAGAATACAAGAATATTCTGGTACTGGAGAGGATTATAAGATAACTTCTGAAGAAGGGCATCTTGGAAATGCAGGGTTTAACGTAGAATATGATAGCGAAAAAGGTACAGCTACTAGAACATTCCGCGACACTAATGGAAATATTATTGCTGTACAAACTGGAAATCATGATTCAATTAAAGATTCTAATACAGTTGATGGTCCTAATGATCCGCCAATAATGGCTATAGAAGTTACTAGAGATGAAAATGATAATTTTGTATATAATTATGCTACCTTAGATCCAGCTGATATCTCTGATGGGTCAGTCGAAGGTGATGTTGCTGAATCAGATAGTTCATTTGCACTTTCACAAAATCAGTTAAATGAGTGGAAGGAAGAGTGTGGTGAAGAATGTCAAAAGGCTTTAAAATGTGAAAAAGATGCTTGTAATAGTATACTTGACGCTGCAAGTGAAGCTACAACACAATATGATAAAGAACGTAATAGTGAACTGTTCAAAAACTTTGCAAACTCCTTTTTAACAAACCAAAAAAGTTTCTCTGCAATGTCCAGTTTGTTCTTTAACGCAGTAGGTGCTGGCGGTTTCTTGCGAGAATTAGACTCATGGTTCTCCAGGACTGTACTGAACGAACAAGCAATTGTTTCATCTATCTGCTACGCTGCTACGTTTGAAAGTCCACAGGATATGGCAGGCGATGGTGTAGCAGTAATAGAAAATTCATATGGTAACATTCAAGCAATAGCACACATTTTTGCTGAAGTTACTGAAAGTGAAACTTTAGTATGTACTCGTAACACTGAAGAGGATGCTGATGAAGAGTTCAGTTGTCCAGATGGGTTATACTGTGCTGATGATGGATTCTGTTATGATGATGAAACTGATGAACGTGCAAAAGGATATTTTTATAAAATTACTTGGGGCGTTGGCGCACCAGCTGATGAATTGTCTACACCTAACGTAGATGAAAATGGTGTGGCAGTTGAATATAATATTTGGTTAGGTGACCATTCATTTTATGAATATAATGGTGATGAAAAGTGTCCTTTAAGGCTGATTAATGGCGAAATGGATGGTGCAGTAATTACGTTCTGGGATAATGAAGATTTATCTAACGATGAAGTTTGTATTAAATGGCAAGGATGTGGTACAAAAATTACTACAACTGGCGGTTCTGCAGGCGATCCTTTCAGTTCAACATTTTCTGGGCCTGACGAAATACCAGATATATGTAACAAAGTTGTTGTAATCTCTCAACAAGCGGTAAGTTTAACTAACCCTGATGGATCAAGTATTGGTGGCGGTGGTGGAAGTAATAGTGAAGACAGTATAACCTCTACAGATGAAGATTTATCGTTTAACACTCCTTAAGAAAATGAAGAAAAATAAGTTTGGTTCTTGGATAAAGAAAAGGTTTAATAATTATAAGTCTGGGTTTAAACCATTCAATACTAAACTTTATTACAAAACGTTATTATACGATTTTTTAGTGTTGTTGATAATTTCAGTTTCGTTTCTTTCGTTTGGCTTTCTCTTAAACAGATTGTCAGAAAACCTTCTGGGTGGAAGCACTAGTGCGTTAGAGTTACAGAATGCAGTAATACAGATGTCAACATTACAGTTAGAAGAATTTATGCAAGAGGTTAAACTTTTAGTGTTTGCCTTTTTAATAGGTTTAGTTCTTATAGCTGTGGCATTTTTCTGTATATATTCTTATTCCAGACATTCAATTTGGAATAATTTAACAAGAAATAAAAGTTCACAAAAAGTTTTTTTCAAATGGATTCTCTTAACATTTTCACTATTAATAATCAGTACAATTTATATCATGATTGTATCATTGATAAGTTTCTTAGTACAGAACTTCTTATTACTGTTCTACTACAACGAAATTTATTTTTACATCACACAAGTTATCGCAATGTTAGTTAGCTTGTTCTTATTAATTCTCTTACTAAACTTATTATTTTCAATTAAATTAAATTTTGTTAAAGAATTTAGAGTGTGGCACAGTATCGGTAAAGGTTTTGGACTTGTTAAAGAAAAGTTCAAAAGTTTAATTGAAGTGATATTTTATCAATACTTTACTTTACTTTTAATAAGTTTAGCGATTCTACTTCCCTTACGTCACTTTTTTGATATTAGTAACATTACTTTAAGGGTAGTACAGTTCATAATACTTCTCCTTTTCCTATCTTGGTCACGTATTTATTTCTATAAGACTGTGAAAGAGAAATAAGTAAGTTACTATAATAATCTCTAAACTAACAGAAAGATTTATATATCATTGAGTAATATTTTACTCATATGAATAAAAAAATACTCAATGAAGAAATACTCTCGTTTTTCCTTCAAAATGGAAATAAACAAATTCATGGTAGAGAAATTGCTAGAAAACTTAAAGCTAATCAGAAAACTGTACAAAATAAACTGAATAAATTAGTAAAAAATAAGATTCTAGAAAAGAAAATTGAAGGAAAAAATCATTCATATGGAATAAACAAAGACAACCCTTTACTAAACTACTATCTTCAACAAACTGAGTTAAACAAAACCATCTCATTTCTTAATAAACATTTTGAAATTAAACTAATGATAAATGAAATAAAAAATCTAATTAAATCTCCAATCTTGATTTTTGGATCTTATGCTAAAGGTTATAACAAAAAGGATAGTGATCTAGATATTCTAATTTTAGATAACAAGAAATATAACCTAAATAAAATTAAAACTAAATATAATTTAAAAGTACAACTGTTACAATTAACTAAACAACAATTCAAAAAAGGATTAAAGAACAAAGAAAACTTTCCTCAGGAAGTTTTATATAATCACATAATAATCCAAAATTATGAATTTTTTGTTAATTCATGGATGAAACATAATGGATAATTTAAAGTGGTGTGCTAAGCAGTCTAAAGGTATTAGGCTGATTGAACCAAATTTGTTAATTGCTAATGACTATTTTAAGAAAGCTGATGATTCTTTGGTAATGATAAGTACAACTGAAAGTAAAGTTTGGAAATGTGTTGGTGCTTATTATGCTTGTTATGAAGCGCTGTATGCCTTGTTACAAAAAGCAGGAGTTAAATGTGAAATTCATGATTGTACTATTAAATTAATGCCATTCTTTAATTTTACAGAAGATGAAGTTTCTTTAATTGAGTTTCTTAAAAATCAGCGAATAAATGCACAGTATTATGTAGATAGAGATTATTCGTTAGCTGAGATAGAAAAAGTTAAAAAATTTATCTTATCTTGCAAATATAAATTTGATGACCTAAACTTTAGTGAGATAAGAAATAAAATACAGAATTCTATTTAGACAATCTACTCAATAACTTCATCTACAGGTATGGTAAAATAAAACGTAGTCCCGCGACCTAACTCGCTTTCAAACCATAACCTACCGCCCTTATCTTCGATACTAGCTTTAATCATGCTCATACCTTGCCCTTTAGATGCGCCATAAAACTTACCATTACCATCAATAGAATCACCATCTAAGGATGTAGTAACTTTTCTTTCAAAGATTAAGGCCTTCTTTTGATCACAATCAAGTTCAGTTTCAGCGTCAATTTCACCTACTGCTAAAGCTGAACTATAAACATTTTCTGCATCAATACCATAACCATCATCTCTTACCATTACAATATAACTATTATCTGAAGAACTTTTCTCAACTTTAACTTCAATCCTTTCTGGATCACCATGTTTAATGGCATTACCAATTAAATTATCAAGTTCTGACATATAACTTGACCTTGTAGTAAATTCTGAAGGTACACCTTCTAAAATCAGTTCTATTCCTTCATCTTCAAGCACATCTTTACTTAAACGATAGAAAATATCTAAATGATTTTCAAAATTGAAAGTTCCATTAGTACCCCAACCAAACATCTGGCTTAAGAGATTATTAAGTTTATCTTTAGAATCTTTTACTAGTCTAGCTAAATCATTTACTTCTGTTGGAATGTTAAGACTATCATAATTATTAACTTGACTTAATCTAGTAATAATTCTACCTAACCTGTCTACTTTTCTTACAAATTGTTTTTGGTCTAATTCTGCTAATTCTTTAACTTCTTCAACTAATTTTTCAGTAAGTTGACTTGTCTTATCAAAGTATTCTTTTTCTCTTGCTAATTCTTCAGAATCGCCAATCGCTAAGGATACGGTAGAAGAGGTTGTCATTAATGCATAAAAATAATGAGTATTGAGATCATGTATAAAATCTTTCATAAGAACTTTCCTTCTTTCTGGTTCCATTTCAGATAAATAAGTAACAAGGTTAGTTTTTTTGCTCATATTAAATTAAAAACTAGAGTTTATTTATATATGTTTCGCATAATAAACTACTAGTCAATAGTGACTTAAGAAGCAATAACTGATTTATGTATTCTATAAAAACAAAGAGAAAAGATAAAAAAATAATAACTAAACAAAAAATCAAGCACTAATACTAACAACTTTAACTTTGAAAGTCAAGTTTTTACCAGCTAATGGATGGTTTAAATCAATACTAACGTCAGCGTCACCAACTTCAGCGATCTTAGCAGGAAATTGTTTTCCATCAGGAGTGCTTAACATTAAAACCATACCAACTTTTGGTTCTTGTTCTTTAGGTAACTGATCTTTAGGAACTTTCTTGATAAGTTCAGGTTTATGATCGCCATACGCGTTTGCAGCTTCAATTTTGATCTCTTTCTCTTCACCTTCTTTCATGCCAATAACTGCTTCGTCAAACCCTTTAATGATTTGGCCAGAACCCACTTCAAATTCTAGTGGTTGACCATGCTTTTCTGAACTGTCAAATACTGTACCATCTTCAAGAGTACCTGTGTAATCAACTTTAATTTTGTCTCCTTTCTTAATCGTCATTTTGTAATTCCTCCAATTTATTATGTTATTATAACCAAAAAATAAGTATGATTAACTCATTTAAATGATTTAACTTTCTAAAAAGTGGCTTTTATATAAGTTTTTTGGGTTTTACACAAAAAAACATTTATAAGCACCAAATTCTTTCTTTACCCAGATGTATCGAAAAAGAGGTCAGGTGACAGTATTTATTATAGTTGGTATAATTCTCTTAGCTTCTGTTGTGTTCCTAATGACAATTGTAAGTACTGCCAAAACAAGCGCGTTAGAAACTGAACTTGAAGATACTACTTCTAACCTTTTTGGCCGGGAAAGTATGCGGGTTTTTATAGAAGATTGTCTTGTTGACAGTTTGGAAGAAGGGTTAGTTAAAATTGGTAGTCAAGGTAGGCTATGGAACGGCGACCCAGGTGGTAGTGTGACTTATTCTGAATATGAAAATGGTATCCCCTATGGTACTCAGATTTATTATGCAATTGCTTATCATGAAGATTGGGATTACATTAACAGTTACCCTTGTGCCGATAATAATATTGACACTCCTGACTTTTGTCATTACACTCATCAGGAGCAAGTTATAGATGAGGACACTGCAGATTTTGGTACTAAGGAAGATATTAGTAGGGATGATATTCAAAGAGATCTTAAAGCGTACGTAATTAACCAAAGTGTAGAATGTTTTCAAGAATACCTGATGTCCAATTTATCAATCGCAGCTAACATTGAAGAAGGTGACGTAGAAATGGATTTGAGTATAGAAGAAGTACAGATTGATGTAAAAGTAACTTATCCAATAAATTATGTTGTTAACGGTGAGACTAGGTACCACTTGACAGATTTCAGTTGGAATTATCCTAGTGATTTAGAATCATTTTTGAACGCTGCAGTTACTAAACCACTGATAAGAGAAAAAGAAAATGTTACTTTTAACTTCTCTGAAGAAAATTTGGAAGAGTTAACTTACGATTATAACCAGCTTGATATTACATTTACTAATTATAGTAATGATATGGGTGATACAATTATCCATTATTGGTTACCTGCTGGCAAGATTTTAAAATATCAAGAATACGAATTTTATTTTGCTATCGAAAACCGGCCGCCAGCTCTTGACTATATCTCCCGGTACGCTTGTACAGATTATGATTATTTGGTGGTGCCTGGTAGTGATGAAGATGTTGATGGTACTGGTTTGAACGAAATTAACATAACTGCTATGGCACTTGACCCTGACGATGATAATGTTACGTATTCTTATTTGCCTAACAAGAGTCTTATTGGTAGTGGAAAATTACAATGGGAATTTGCTCAGAATTATAACACTACTAATTTGCCAACAGATCCTGGCATTTACGAAATGCGGTTTAACGCTACTGACGAGCATGGTTTATCTGACTGGCAAGATGTACGTATTTTAGTTGACGAACCGATGGAAGTGGATATTGAAGTATCTACTCCTTTTGATGAATTTGTACCTAGTCAAGTTATACATGTGTCAGTAGAAGATCCGGTTTATGTACATTTGACTTTACCTAAAGATTCGCCTTATTCTGAGCAAACTTTGACATTAAGTTATGACAACTTTTTGGCAGACCCGGACCATGAAAGCTGGGATGCAGACATTCCTCTCGGCGATTATACTGAAAGCCAGTTAAGTTTACCGTGTATTAATATTGAAGCTGATGGTAATTGTAAGAAAACTGAATATCCTGCTGAAGAGTTAGAGAGAATGGACGATTATAGTGGCGATTATTTGAAATACTTCTACTTTTCTGAACAAGTATTGGGCGGTGTTAATTCTTTTGCAGAAATGGAGTTAAAACTGAACAACAATTACTGTTCAGAGTTTGAGCAAGAAGTAGATGAGACAGTTCAATTAATGGTAACACAATGTTATCCTCACTACTCTCTTGAATATCAAAACCCTTACGTTCCTGGAGAGACTTTTCATCAGGAAAAATGGGAAGATGATGGAAATGGGAATTATGTTCATGTGGGAGGTGGGTATGATGTAAATCCATTTTTAGCTAACCACACTTGTTGTGATGTTGATGGTAGTGTTATGCCTGTTAATACTGTTTGTTATGATCTTGGTACAACTTGTGATGCTGCTAGAGTTGATGGTTGGGCAGATTTATTATCTAAGAATGGGTTTTGGCAAGTAACTAAAAGTTATACTTGCGATGGTGAACGTGGTAATGTTTGTGGCGATGAAGGAGCTTCTGAGTATACATTAATTGGAGGAACACCAACTTGTGGGCATAACGATGGTGAAGGTGATGCAAATGACATGTTAGAATGTTCTAATATTGACGCTGATTGCGAAGGAGAATTAGCATGGGGATATGTTGAATATGTTTCTGATAGTGGACCTTTAGAAGATGGTTGGTGCAATGGCGATCATGGTTGTAATGAACTTTGTGGCGATGATCCAGGAGAAGATGCTGTAGTTTATGTTGGTGGGTTTGATGTTGTTTGTTACCAAGACTTTGCTTTCTTTTGTGATATACCTTATCAAGTTGATACTTTAAACCCAATTAATAATGAAGAATTAGGTTTTGTATGTGGTTGTTATGGACAAGAAGATTATTCTCCTTGTGATCCCGGATTTGATGGCACTTTTGAGGGTATTTGTTATGATGATGAGTGTGCCTATTGATTTTAATATTATTCAACAATTGAGTAATCAATATATAATGAAGGATTATCACCACCATATCCTAAAGTGAAATAATTAAAATCAACCCCCTCTAAACATTCATTATCAGAAAATTTTTCTTCACCATCTATTATTAAATTTATTGAATCGCCTCTTTTTTCCATTATAATTTCAATTACCCCTTCTTCGAGATCTCCGATATCATAGAAGTTTGTAACCCCATTATATATACCACTACAGTATCCTCTATTTTCATCTATTCCAAATGATAATAATAATGCTGAATCAACTTCAGCTGCGGTTTTAAATGTAATGTCATATAATCCTTCATCTCCAAGAGTTACTAATGTTTGAAAAGTAACATCATAATTGGTGCTCGGGAGGGCTATTCCATTTGTTGAAGCAAGTCCTGGCTCTCCTAAGAATAAACGACCACTCTCAACATAAACATCTCCTATTGTGTTCCACACACTTTCATCCAAAGAATTAAAATCATCACAAAACAGCTCACCGCCGGTACAAATGTCCTCTGCTGGACAAGGCTCTTCTCTACCAACAAATAATGGTGGTGCAGTGAAATTTACTGGTGTACTCCAAACATCATAATAATCGTAAGGCAGATCTTCAATAACTCCCCATTCTGCCATCTGGACAAGGCCATCATAAGCAGCACTTATGAACTTCCAAAATGTTTCGTTATCACCGCCACCCAGAGTTGCTACCCAAGTGATCAACTGCATGGTATCTTCTCTTCCTTGTATCAACTCTTCACGAGTAAAACATCCATCATAAACATAACAATCAGTACCTTCACAGTTTTGTATCCAGTCCTGCCAACTCTCCCAAGCATCTTGCTGTTCAGGATTTTCGTTGTGCAACCGGTCCCATAATGTAAAGTCAGCATCGTCAACATTACCTTGATAAATTTCCTGAGGAGAATTGTGCGGGAAAATGTCAAAAGAGTTTCTGTACCCTGCTTTTTCGCCAACAAATACTTCAAAACCATTAGCATCGATAAAAGTAATCTTAGCACCTTCAATCGGACTACCAGAAATTTCATCACGATCATGAACAATAACTTCTTCACCACTTTGCGCATCTTCAAAATAAGCTTTACCTTCACTGTCAGTAGTAGCTTCATGGATAGTTACATCATAATCTGTTGAAATAGTATCATCATCAGCTACATCATCATCGTCAGGCTTTTCGCAGGCGAAAGTTGGTGTTAATGCCAGACCTAATGAAAGTAAGTAAGGTGCTGTTTTTCCAAGTAGAGATTGTTTAGCCGATTTAAGGATATTTTCGAGTGTCATAAAAAGGTTAATAATTTGACTTTTATTTAAATTTTACTACTCAAACATACGAAATAACACTTAAAAACAAATAAAATATAACCTATCTATGAATCGTTACTTTGGTTTTGGAGATGACATTTTACAAATTGATAAAATTTGGCATGTCATTAAAGGTCCATTCAGATTTTTTGAAAAGAATAAAGATAAGGATGAAGAGTTAATAAATTTCTTAACTTTAATTATTAGAATTAATGTGGTAATAATGTTTATTGTAGAAGGTTTTCAAAATAACGATTCTTACATCAACAACCTAATATTACTTGTTTCAGTTTTAGTACTAGCAAAAGTTTTAGCCTCAATATCTATAAAGATTGGTTCAGAAATTCTTAATTTCTTTGTAAGAACATGGACAAGGAAGAATAATATCATGGCTGCTAAACGTATTTTTGTTTTCAGTGCAGTTGCTGGTTTAATACCAGCAATCAATGTTTGGTTTGAAAGGTTAGGTTTAATATTTTATCTTTTCCTGATAACAATAGGTATTGCTAAACAATATAAGGTGTCATACAAACATGCTTTCATGTCAGTATTAATGGTTTTCTTGGTAATTGCTTTCATATTAATTTTATTCCTTTTCATGATAATTGGTAGTGTTGAAAGTCCTTTGGCCGCCATTAAAGGCATTTTATGGTATGCGTTAGGTGAGGTAGGAAAAGTCTAATCAATATTTTCTAATTTCTTTTACTTTTGAAATTAAAGTAATAACTTCAGCAATTTTATCTTTATTATCAGACCTTATTTCTTTTGTAATGTCAATAAATTCGTTTATATCTCTTGCAGTAACAGACAGGATGTAATTCCATCTCCCTTTAGATTTCTTAAGCCAATGAATTCTTGGATGTTTAAGCAAATAATTTTCAAATTCAGACGACTTACCAATTTTAACTTTTAAGAATAAGTTATGAAAATGTAAGCCTAGTCTCTCATAATTTACATGAATTGTAAAACGAATAATTCTAGAATCTGTTAGTCGATCTAATATAGATTTCAATGTTTTGAAACTAATGTTAACCTCTTCAGACAAGTCTAATAAAGAGATGGTAGGATTTCTTTCTAAAGTTTCTATAACTAACCTTTCTCTAGATGATAGTTTAATTTTTTTACTTGATAAAGGTTTATACTTAGTTAATAAAGAAGGATCATGGCAAAAAGATTTATTACCAAGAGTATCTTCATAATCGTGAGGGATAATGTCATAAGTTAAAATATTGTCGTCTAAAATTAAACTGATCTTATTTACTATTTGATTTACTTCATCCAATGATTTAGCATCAAACAGTATAGAGATATCATATACGCCTAAAGTTTCTTTAACTTTCCTTAAATTTTTAACTTTTTGAATTTTTTCAATTAATGCCTTATCAAATTGGTTCATCTTTATTAAAATTGTAAAACAATGATTTTCAGAATCGTTAGAGATAAAAATTTTTCTAACATACTCTTTATCAACTAATTTTTTAACTCTATTTTCAACTACACGCCGGGTTAATTTCAATTCTTTGGCTAAGTCAGTTATAGATAACCTTGCATCTAATGAAAGTAAATAAACAATATTTTGACTTATTTTGTCTAATTTTGTTGTTAAAGTGGTCATTTTAGTTCTAATTATCCCATTTTTTAACGTTTTGAGATGGACAAGTATATAAATGTTACCATTATTACGTAGTTTCAGAAAGTAAGTGATGAATATTCCAAGTAAAATTTCAGGAAGCATTGGTAATCAAGTTGACAGATAATATTTTGTGTAGAAAATATGTGGAACTAATGGGAGAAATTTACACAGTGTACCTAAAAGAAGTTCCTGTCAGGATAGACAATGAAGGTCTGGCTGATGGTACTGTTATAAGAGCATTCGTGAAGAAAAAGGAAAGGGGTGCAATACGGAGCGAAATTAATGGACAGACCAATCATCACTTGGAAAAGCAAGATCCAGATTAAGAAAGGTACACCAATCATTTCGCTGACAAAATTGCTCAGAGAAGCACAGTGTCTCTACAAAGGTAAAGAACTGTACTGTTGTCTGATTCAAGAAAGTAGTAGGATTGCTGTTATAGTTTTCCTTGACGGCAATCCTGTTGATGAAAATAATGAAGGTTGTGTGGTATAAAACTGTTTGATAAGATTATAAACAAATTTAACCAAAAATTAACAGTAAAATATTTTTTTCGAAATCCATACCGAAAAACTTATAGGTATTTACTGTAAAGGAGTAATAATATGTTAGGGCCTTATACTACCAAAGAAAATAAAGCAATATCTTATAGAGGGAATAAACAGTTTCCTGCTATTGATAATATTAATGGAATTAGACCGAATCCCACTGAATTTGTTGAAAGAGCAACTTCACTGAATTCTAATCAAATGTGGGGTAAAATTGCAAGAATAAATCATAGAGTTAATTTAGCATCTAACAATTATTTTGATGAATTAAGAGCGTTATTTGTTCCACTTCCATTAACAACCAGAATGATTTCTTCGCCAGGAGCAGTATATGGAAAGGAAGCAATTAGTTACACAACAGATACTAGTCCAATAAAACTTAAGTGGTTTGATTTGCCTGAAGAAGCTTTTTTATCAGAATCATCCCAAATCTATTTAGAATTATCTCTAATTCAAAGTGATGTTACCCAGGTTTATTCCATTTACAGTTCTTTCAGAAAAGAGATTGCTGATGCCACACATCTTTCAGAATTTCATCATATAGAATATGAAGGAAACGTTTCTCAAGAAAAAAATGAAACTATTGCTTTAGGTTTAATCAGTAGAATAATTAAAGATTTACTTAATTACAATGAAGAAGATCTTAGCTATTTTCTTTCTACAGAACGATTAGGTGGTCTCGAAAAAATGGCAGAAAGAATTTTAGAAATACCTCATATAAAATTTTCAGAAGCATTAGAAATCTTACATCAAGATACTAGAAATGAACGTTATAAAAATTTTACGATGGAAGATAATTTTGGTGCATGGGAAGAAATCAGATTAACTGAAATTTTTGGTACAATGGTTGCAGTAAGACAATTCCCACTCTTAGAAGTTCCATTTTATCATGCAATTGTTGATAATTCTAATCCTAAAGTTGCTGATTGTACTGACTTTATCTGGCCTGGATACAGAGAAACGATTGGAAGCGGTCACAGAATTAAATTAAAAGAAGAATTAGAAGAAAAAGCAAGAATATTTGATTTACCAAAGGATGATTATTTGCCATATCTCCAGAGTAGAACCCTTAATGGATATAAAGAATCTTCAGGATTTGGATTGGGATGGGAAAGGATGTTACAAGGAATTTTGGAAATGCCTTTCATTTGGAGTGCTGTACAATTCCCAAGAGTTGATTTAACATTAAAACCATAAAATGAATTCCAACAAACTTGCTAGAATAATAGATAATGAGTTAAACTTTAGATCATACCCCGACACAATAGTTGATATTCTTAAAGAATTGGATCAAAAGGCTGAAAGACGTTTTTCCAGAGAATATCTTAATAATATTTCTGGATTAATGGTAAGTTCTCAAGGAAGAATTAACGATATGTATGTTGCTCTTTTTCCAAGTCAAGATATTTTTGATTTTATTGAAGAACAAGATGTTAAGGATTCTACCCTGTTTATTAAACATCCTCTTAACTGGGAAGAAATGGGCATGGGTTTCAGATCAGTTAGTCAAGATCAATATAAAATCATAAGAGAAAGAAACATCGCTCTTTATTGTGCACATGCTCCTATAGATAACCATAGTTCCATATCACCAAATATTCACTTCGCGAACGTAATCGGGGGTGTAATTACAAATCCCTTAAATGTTGCTAAAAGAAATTTTGGTTATGTTGTTGAGCTAAAAGAAAAAATATCATTTGATGAAATAAGGAACCTAGTTGTAACAAGAACAGGATTAGATAAGGTTCAACAGTTATATAGGCATGATGAAGTTAGAAAATTAGGCGTTGTTTCAGGGGGAGGAGACAGTGTTGAGGTTCTAGATATAGTTGATCAAGAAGAATGTGATACTTATGTTACTGGCATTTTACATTTCAGAGGCTCTCAATACGCTAGAGATAATAACCCTGCTTTTGTTTCAAGTTTAAGAAAATCTGGACTGAATGCAATTGGGGCTGCTCATTATCCAACTGAAAAATCTTCATTAGAGCCTATTAGAAAATTTTTACATGAGGTTACTGGTATAAATACAACAGTTATTTATGAGGAAAACAAAATGTTAGATTTGAAATTAATGTGGGGTAAAGAAATATGAGAGAAGAACAAGAAGAGGTACTTACTTATTTTGCTGGAAAAGCTAAAGGTTATGATTTAGTAGATCAACAAGTTTATTGGAGATTATCAGATGAATTATTATGGGATGCTTTATCTAAACTGTTATTTAAACACTTAGGGGACGAATTTGATTTCTTAGATGCTGGTGGTGGAACTGGAAGATGGAGTAAAAGAATTCTTGATGAGTATGTTAATGCTAGAGGAACTATTTATGATCTATCACCAGATATGTTATCAGTATCAAAAGAAAAACAACAAAAAGGTTTACAAAAAAGATTAAAACTTGTTCAAGGCGATATTGAAAAAATGGGTGATATAGAAGATAATTCCTATGATCTTACTTTCAATTTTCATAATGTGTTGGGATTTGTAGAATCTCCAGAAAGAGCTATTAATGAATTAACTAGAGTAACTAGAGAAAGAGGATTTGTTGTCTCATTTATACCTAACTTGTATCACAATGTTTTCTTTAATACATTATTAGGAAGAATTAATGAAGCGGAACATGCTGTTTCGACAGGTAAGGGGCGATTTACTGAAGATATGCCTTATATGAACATGTTTACTCCTGGTTCTATTAGAGAGTTATATGAGAAATCTAATCTGAGAAATGCATACGTAATAGGATTTCCAATTACTATTTACCCAGGAATGCAAGAAACTCAAATTCAAGGTTCAACTGAAAATATAACTAATGTTTTAGGAAGCTCAGAAAATTTCCAAAAAATATTTGAGATGGAAAGAAACTTAATGTACAATCCAGAAATTGCTTCTAGAGGAAATAATCTTCTTGTGGTTGGTAGAAAATAACATAATTAAAATGTTACCTGATAAAGTAATTTATGTATATAGTGGAAAAGGCGGTGTGGGCAAATCTACACTTAGTGTTAATTTAGCCTATGCTATGTCTTTAGAAGGTTATAAAGTAGGATTATTTGATGCTGATTTATCAGGTTCAAGTGTTCCAATAATGATTGGAAAACTTGAAGAGAAAAAACCAAGTTTTGATAATTTTAAAATAATTCCTGGAGAATATGGTGGCATATACTGTAACTCTCTTGGGTTTATAACAGAACCTGTTGAAGGAGGATATTGGCATGGAAAATATCTTGAAGGAGTTCTTAATCAACTTCTCTTTGAAACTGATTGGAATGATTCTGAAGTTTTAGTGATTGATTTGCCACCAGGAATAAATGAAGTACATAGAAATCTTTTTAGCAGATTAAATGGGAAGTGTATTATTGTTACAACCCCCCAAGACTTAAGTTATATTGATACAATAAGGGGAATGGAAATGTTAAATAGGTTCAAAATTGATATGATAGGAGTTGTAGAAAATATGTCTCACTATGTTTGTGAATGTGGCCAAGTGGATAAAGTTTTTAAGGGAGATACGAAAAAAAATCTTTGTGAACCATTTAATTTAGAACTCTTACTAAAAATTCCACTTAATTCTAAAATTAGCCAATATTCAAATAGAGGCATTCCTTTTATTATTAATGATACTAGTGATGAATCTTCAGCTTTAAGAGAATTATCAAAATTAGTTGTCATAAATTATGATTCTTATAAAACTGTGAGGCCAACTAATTAAAATGCCCATAAAGAAAAAACCTGTTGACGAAACAAGAGGACAAATAGTTGATCCAGTAATTAAAGGAATTGTTGATTTATACGGTTTTGATGATTCATGGTCACTTCTACCAATTATTCCAATGGGAAAAGGTTTTATTGTTCTAAACAACAAATCAGAAACTACAAAAAAAGCTGTTTTATCTTATGAGAATAAGAGGTACATTTTAAAAGAAGTTCCTTGGTACTGTTCGAATGAAAATTTTGTTAGTTTCATGCTTAAATTTCAAAAAGCGGCACATGATGCTGAGATGAATTTACCAGGAGTAGTAGAAACACAAGAAGAAACATTGTTTGCAGAATACTCAGGGAAGTATTATTATTTACAGGAGTTTATACTAGGAGAATCTTATAATGGTTCTGATAAACAAATTCATGAAGCAGGGTCAAATTTAGGCAAGTTACATGAATTTTCAAAACTTTACGTTAACAGAACTGATTTTGATCGAACACAGTTTCGAGAAACATCTTTTAGTCTTGCTAAAAATATGTTAAACGTTCTAAATCAGTTGGTTCAACAAGAAGAAGAAAGGTTAAGTACATTTGAACTAAGAATATTAACTTCATACATAACTGAAGCAACAGAACTTGTTTCTGAATTAAAAAGTAAAGTAAGAGATTATCCACAGTTAATTATTCAAGTTCATGGTGATTATAATCCTCTTAACATATTATATGATGATGTTGGTGCTGTAAAAACTACTTTTGATCTGGAAAATACTATTTTAGATCATCCAGTACATGACATTGCTGAAGGTTTAGTTGATTTCTCATTTAACAGATATAAGAAAAATTCAACTAGGTTCAAGGAATTAAGTAGTAAATTTAATACAAAGAAAGTAAAAACATTTATTGAAGGATACAAGGCTTCAAATAAACTTATTTTTGAATTGGCACGGCCACACATTCCAGAAGTTATCGGGACAACTTTAACTGAACTTATAACATTAGGCTTAGTTAGGGGAGACTATGATTTCAAAGTAGGAAGCTATGCATTAGAAGTTATAAGGAGTAATGTATCAGAATTAAAAATGGTGATTGAGGAGGTTTAATTATGAAAGATACGGCTATAATTTTAGAATGTAAATTAGATTTAGAATATTTAGGAAGTATTACTAATCTTACAAGAAAAACAAAAGATGTAAGAAGTGCTTTTGGTGATATTAAAGCAATTGAACTTGAGAGTAAAGGAAATAAGGTACTAATATTTGAAGAAGGAGGAATGAATGGAAAATATTCGTTACCACAAACACACCTCCCGTTATATGCAGGATTACATCTTAATGAAATTAAAAATGTTATTCTTTTAGGTTTCTGTGGTAGCCTTGACCAATCTTATTCAGTGGGAAGTTTTGTTGTACCACTCGATTTTATTAACCAAACTAAACATAGAGAAAGGTCCTTTATAGATAATATAATGCCGGGACAGTTGTTCTTTTATAGGATGGCACAACCATATTCTCCTACCCTAAATAGATCTTTACTTAGTTCAGCAAAGGCACTTGGAATAGATGGCAATGAAATTAGAGATTATGTTGTAACTGAAGGCCCTGGATTTGAGAGTTCTGCCGAAGTTAGACTTTACCAAATGATGGGGGGAAGTGCAGTGTGTTTTAGTGGCACCCCTGATGTTTATTTCTGTAGAGAACTTGACATAAACTTTTCATGTGGTTTTTTTGTATCTAACTTAGCTGAGGGAATAGAAAATTCAAAATTAGATGAAATTTTAGACACTGCTGAAGATCAAACTAGAGACATAACTAAACTAATAATTAAATTAATGGAATTACCAATTGATCAAAATACTGATAAGGGTTACCATAATAAATACTGGATGCAAAAACCCGATAAAGAAATTTACGACCTAATTAAATAGAAAAAATGGACATAAAATTAATTAACTTACCACTCCCCATAAATGCAGGGTTTATGGCTCAGTATGGTTTAGAAATGCTTGAAGCATATCTTCTTCAACAAGGACATAGGGTAAAGCTTGTTGATGCCCAAATAGAAGACATTGGTGTTGAAGACATTGTTGAAGAAATAAGTGATTCTAATTTAAAAAATGAATTAGTTGGCATTTCAGCATTACCTTCATCAATTTCATTATTGGAAGAAGTTTTATCCAAATTGAATTCTAAAGTTAGTTTCAATAAGAAAACACCACTTGTGATTGGAGGTTATATAGTTACTCATTATGCTGATTCTATTTTTAATCTTGAAGGGGGAAGTCTTGTAGATGCAATTGTATTTGGCAAAGGAGAAGAAGCACTTGGAAAGATTGTCTCTTCATACCAAAATAGCTCTAACTTGAGTGATATATCAAACATTAGCTTTCAAAATGAAGGAGAAGTGTATACAACTCCCCGTTCCCCAGTTAACATCATTAATCTTCCATGGTCAACAAGAAGTCTCTCTTTAAGGTTAAAAGAAAAGAGCCAATCTGACTTATCAGTATTAAGAATTTACAAATCTGCTGGATGTCTCAATTTTTGTTCATTTTGTAACATCCATGATTATATATACGCAGATCGCACTTTGGGAAAAGAAGAAACTAAAAAACAACTTTGGGTTACAAGAACGCCAGAAGATGTTGTTAATGAAGTTGTTTTCCTACACGAAAAATTTGGAACTAAAACTTTTGATTTTGTTGATGACGATGCTTTAGGGTCATCTCCTGAAGATTGGCTTAAAATATCAAATTTGTTAGATGATGCAGGAATTAGTGATGAAATCGAATATTGGATCTCAGCAAAATTGATGAAATTTGCAGAATCTAAAGAAGTTATTAGAAGGATGTCTGATAGTGGCTTAATGGGAATTTTTCTTGGATTTGAAAGTCCAACATATCGAGTATTAAAGGAACTTAATAAAGCTGCCACTATTGATGGTAGATCTTTTAGTTCAGAACAAGAATACTTGGGGGCTTTTCATGAATCCATAGAACTAGCAAAAGATTTAGGTTTAAAATTAAAATTAGGAAACATTAACATCTTAGCTGATAGTACATTTGAAGAAGTAAAAAGTTCTATTCAATTCATTTGTGATAATGACATACTTTATAATGTTGAAAGTGTAATTAGACCTATAGGAATATTTGGAGACACATTAATTAAAAGAAAGTATCAAAGAAAAGGATATATAAAAGCTACTTCTGTGAATGATGACTGGCAGAATAATGTTCGTTTCTGTTATAATTTTAAAGATCCTCAGGTAAATGACTTATTTAATTACTGGCAGTCATATAATGTTCCTACCTTTTTATTTAGGATGGATTTACTTAGAAGAACTTATCTTCAGAAGGATGGTTCAAAAGAAATGATTTACTTTAAAAAATTAAGAGATATTGATTTTACTGTAGCTGAAGGGATTATTCAGGCTATTAATAATGATGGCCCTTCCATTGATGGGATAATAAGTGGATCAATAGAAAAAGTTAAAAGATTAGAGGAAGAGTTTTATGAAAGATTTTAAAAATAATAAGAAGTTTTGACTAACAATGGCATACTCATATAAAGATGGATACAGAGAAGGAGTGATCTTTCTTTTCTATAAAGATGGACGGATTCTGATAGAACATCGACCAAAAGAAGATGGTGGTATTGAAACATTTATCCCAAATGGATCAATTGAAGATAAAGATCATGGACAGGAATTAGATTATAAACTTGTAGCTTTACACCGAGAAGTGTATGAAGAATTTCAAGGCAAGGTAAAAGTAAATAATTGTAAGAAAATAAGTGAATATAAAGTAGATGAAATCAAGATAATTTTCTATACTTATGTTGTTGATGATTGGGATGGAGAAATTCCTGAATATACAATTGAAGATGGGGAAAAATTTGCAGATTTAGAACTTGTCAGATTGGATGACTTTAGAAATTACCTAAAATTAGATAGTGCAGTTGATGCTTGTCTTGCTCTAAAGAATTATTTGGTTAATAAAGATAAAGGAGATGATCCAAAAATATGAGATTTTTAGCATCTTTTCCACATGCATCTTGGGACTGGTACCATTATCGTGCTAGAAAAGTTATAGAAGGGGTTATAGAAGGGTCTAACGAAGTGTTTAAGGGTGAATCTAAAGGAAAAGTCGTTTTATTTGAAAGTAAAGATAATATCAAAGATACAGAAGTGTTAGAAATTATCAACACCCCACAATGTTATGGTTTAGAATATGTTGCAGGAGAAGGTCTTTATGTTACAATGGGCCAATCTTGTGCTGAAGACTGTGATATTAGCAAAGAAAAAGTAATTAGAATTAATGAGAGTGGCCATAAAGATCTTGAAATTTCTCTTCCAGTATTTTCCCATTTACATTCAGTCAAGAGAACTAACAATGGCTTATTAATCACTTCTTCAGGGATTGATGCTATTTTTGAAATTGGATTAGATGGTTCCATCATTTGGGATTGGTGGGCTGTTGAACAGGGATATAATATTTTAAAAAATGGTGAAGAGAGAGTTATAGAAAGAGATGTAGATCATAGAACAAGAAGTTATCCTACAATGTTTCAAACTACCCATGTAAATCAAGCTATTGAGGATCCTCATTTAGAAGACAAAATTCTTGCAATATTGTATCATCAGAATTCTATAATAAGAATAGATAAAAAAACAAAAAGACATGAGGTGGTGATGGAAGGTCTAAAAAGACCACATCACCTATGTGGAAGAGAAGAAGGATACATGTTCACTAATACTAGAGAAAGTAAAGTTATTTTAACTGATATAGATTTTTCATCTATGGAAAAGTTTGGAGGAAGATTAAGTGAATATATTCTTTCAAATTGGGTTCAAGACACTGTTTTCACTCCAAGAGGAACTTATCTCTTATCAGATGAAGGGAACTTTCGCTTTATTGAAACCGATGGTATTAAAAGGCATAATGTTTTTGAGTATGGGAAACCAGACAGAATGTTTGAAATATTAATAGTACCTGATGATTATAGAATAGGTTATAATGGTGATCCACTATGAAAATTTACTTGTTAAGACATGGAAAAGTAAACATCGTAAATGGTGATTTTTTCAGAAGTCACTTATCCTTAGAGGGTGAAGTGGAAGTGATAAAATTAATGAATTCTGGAGTTTTTGATAAACCTAATATTATGTTTTGTAGTAACTTTAACCGGGCTGTTGATACAGCAAAGTTTTTTGCCGAAAATTTTGAATTGCCATTATTTATTGAAAAAAATGTATCCGAATGGAAGCTGCAATCTTTAAATCATCCAAATTTCCCTGAAGAAGAAAGAAAAGGATGGGAAGATAAAAGTTTAGTTGTTCCTGGTGGCGAATCAATTAATTATGTTCAAGAGAGATGTGTCAATTTTATCAAATCTATTTCAAAAGAAGATTATGAAAATATCTTAATTGTAACGCATGGTGTTACAGCAGAATTAATCTGTTCTTATTTTACAAAAAGAGAGTCTAGTTTAGAAACACTTCGTTTGAGTAAGCATTTAGATCATGCAATTTTAGAGGTTGATGATGGAGATATAAAAGTTATAAAAGATATAATCTCATCATAAATGACAACAACAGTTTATAATGCCGATTGGGTACTACCTATATCATCTTCTCCAATAAAAGATGGGGTGGTAGTAGTGAGGAATGGTTTAATTATTTCAGTATCAGAACATGAGCAGTTGAAAGATAATTATGATTCAGTTGTTAAATTGGATGGTGCATTATTACCTGGATTTGTTAACGCTCATACTCATTTAGAACTTTCTGGATTAAAAGGAAAAGTGACGTCTACTCGGGAAGGTTTATCTGAGTGGTTACATCGTTTAAATGATCAACTTGAAACTTATGTTACTGAAAAACATGAAAAAGAAATTCGTGAAGAAGTTGAGAACTTAAGACAAGTAGGTGTTGTTGCTATTGGTGATATAACTAATACAGGAATCACATATGACATACTAAGGAATAAAAGGATTGGTGGAGTAGTTTTCAGGGAATATATTGATGGTCTTGGTGAAGAAGAGATGGGTTTACCTGATTTTGTTAGTGATAAAATTGGAAGCTCTCTTTATGTTAGCTTGTCTCCGCATGCATTGTATAGTACTTCTAAAGTTCTATTAGAGAAAATTCTTAAATTGAATAAGGATAATAATAGGAAGACATCTATACACTGGCTAGAATCTTTAGAAGAACTTGATTTATATAGAAACCATGATGGTCCTTTAAGTAATTTATTACACAGATTGTGGCCTTGTATTACTTCAAGATATGAACATTCTATGATGAATCATAAACATTTTCAAGAGGAGTATTTTAGTGATCAATTAATTCTAGTACATGCTTTAGAAAGTGATAATCAATTATTAAAGAGATACAAAGAAAGTGGTGTAAACATAGTTATATGTCCCAGATCAAATTATTTTATATCTGGAGAATTACCTCCTTTAAGAGATTTTGTGAGCCAAGATATCTCTTTTGCTATAGGTACAGATAGTTTAGCTTCTGTTGAAGATTTAGATGTTAGGAAAGAGATTGTATTAATTAGAGAGAATTTCCCAGAAATCTCTGCTGAATTTCTTTTAAAATCTTTAACTTATAATGGTGCTAAAGCCTTAGGTATTGATGATCAGTTTGGATCAATTGAGGTTGGAAAGTCTGCTAAATTAGTACATTTGAATTTTGATAAAGTACACAATAATGTTGAGAGATATATTATTGATAATTTTTCAAATTTGTCCTTAGAAGTTATAGGTTAATCAAATTCTTTTCTAACTTCATTTCTTTCATAAATTTGGTATTTTCGGAAGTTTTATATTAATTTATCAAATCACAACACCACCTAACAGTAGTGAATATCCCAAAGGTTTATAAATATGCATCATATTTTAGTATTATATGAAAGATGAAGTTGTGCTTGATAATGCTAGGAGAACTAAGGTTAGAGATAGTACTAATGCTAGATCCCGCTCTGTTACTAAACAAAAATTACCATCTGAGCAAAGGTTAAGAATTTTATCAGAAGCGCAGTTGGCAAGGGAACATTTACGAGCAGAAAATGTTTCTAAATTAGAACAAGCTGTTGAAGAATGTCAGTTAACTTCTGAAAGTGGCGTTTATCTTGGTATGCCAACATATTTACGCGGTAGCGAATTTGAAGAGTTTGAAGAATTGTCAAGCGAAGGTGGGACTTCACAGTTGTTACGTGGAGAAAATGGTAATTTGGATAATCACGTCCCTAAAGATGTAGCAATTAAACGTGCTCGTACTGGACTTTATACTGGAGATAAAGAACAGTTTGATAGAAGGTTAAACAGGTTTTTTAACGAAGTAGGGTTGTTAGGTAAACTTGATCATGACGCATTACCAGTAGTTTATGGATGTTACACTAAAGGTTATGGTAATACTAGGTACCCGCACATTGTCATGGAACGTATTAACGGGAAGTCCTTATCATGTCGTGTAGGTAACGATAATGATATCGGGTTAGTTGTTGATTGGACTAAACAAATTCTTGACTTTTTTGGTTACTTACATTCTAAAGATGTAGTTTATCGTGACATGAAGCCAGGTAACGTAGTTATTGATAAAGGTAATAAGGTTAGGGTAGTGGATCTAGGCGGTTCTACTGATAAAGCTGATAAGACGTTAGGCCAAACAGTTGACGGGACTGTTGTCGGCACACCGAAATATATGGCACCAGAAGCTCTTTTAGGTGACGCATCTCAAGCATCTGACATTTATTCGTTAGGGATAACTTTGTATGACTTGTTATGTTCAGAACCTGTCGAGGAAGGTGTTAAAGGTAAAACTTATGAAAACCTTAATTTTGATCTGTTAGAGAAGTCTGTGTATGCTAAAACTAAAGATGTTAATGCTACTAAAGTTCTTGTAGATTTAGTTAAAGATATGACTAGGAAAAACCATTTTGGTAGGTTACAAAACGTTACCGAAGTTCTTGAACAAATTGGTAAGTACGAACAATGTCTTGATAAGGAAAGTGTCCCTAGGTTAGAAAGAGAAATATCTGATTGGGACGTCCCGATAGAAGAAACTGTACACCATATTACATATGAAGTATTACATAAAAAGAATCGTGATGTTAAAAAGGTTGACTTGTTAAACAAACGTCTTAATGATGAAAGAGAACTTTTACGTGACCGTGACAGAATAGTTATCGATAAAACTATTGAAATGATCATGGACGGCATTAACGATGATGAAATTGAAGAGTACCTAGAAACTTTTAATGAAGAAAATCCTGAACTGATACAAGGCTATACTAGAACTGACTTATCTCAAATTTATGGTACAATGTTTGGTCGGCATGACGTACATGATTACCAATATAATACTTACTTGAAACAGATTAAAGAAAGTCCTCAGTTGATGAAAATGATTGAAAAGTTGGGCAGGGCAGGAGTATCAGATACTGATTTTGAAAAAATTTACAAAGGAATACTTGAAAGTAATAGGTCAGGGTTTAGGGAAGTTGACCAGAACGAATTTAATTTAATGTTAAAGTTAGTAAAAAATGGCGAACTTGAAGATAGAGTTAATGCTATAAAAGAAAAGTATGCTGCTGCTGAATATGCGTCTATGGAGTTACATGATGATAGGTATGCAACTTTATTTTTAATGATGGAAGATGAAGGGTTGGAATATATTAGTAGAGAATTATATGAAAGAGCTAAAACTGATTATTTTACTATCATAAATTCATCTTATCTAGATCATAAAGAATTGGACATTGTTAAGTCTATTGCTGTTGGTGTTATTTCAGGTGCAATGTTAGGTTTCATTTTTGGTGTTACACAACAAGAATTAATTTATAATTTGCTTAATATTACAACTAATTATGATATGTTAAATGAGATACAAAAATTAGATTTTACTGATGATTCTATTTTGTATGGTACAATGGCAGGGGCTACACTTGGCACTACAGTTTCTGCTGGATTAAATAAAGCACTTAATAAGATCTCAAATAGTCTTAATAATAAACATCGTCTTGATACTGGATATGATAATCGTATTTCAAGACATTATGCAAGGAATAAAGTACATGATAAAATGTTTGAAATGATTGAAGCTGTACCTGTAGATAAGTTAGGGTCAATACTTGATGAAGTGTATCCTTTTTCAAAACATTGTCCCAAAAGTAATCGCGAATTAACTCCTTACGAAATTATGGACAACGTTATGTTAAAATTAAAAACTTCGTAATATCATGTGTAGAATTCTTTATGTCTCTTGTAGCCCATAATGGGGCCACGAGCCCTTAACTGAGAGTAATAAGCCCCAGCCGAGAATTGAACTCGGGATCTCTACCTTTTTGTCATTCCGCTAAAGCTTCATTCCAAACTTTCTTAGGAAAGTACCAAGGTAACGCCATACCGCTAGGCCACTGGGGCATAATTCTGCAAAACTAACTAATTATATTTAAAGATTACTGCTATTTAGATCGTAATAACCAGATCTTCTTTAACTACTCCCTAGTAGATTCTACACAAAAGTTTATAAAGTTTAGGTTGACATTAAACTTTAATGTCAACAAATAAAGAATATAATCCATTTAGAACAATTCGTAGAAGAAAATATTCTGAATCTAAAAGTGCATTAGAAAAAATTGATGAAATATTAAGAGCATTACCTGATTACGATGGTGCTAATGGAAGAAACATAGCATTAATTGGGCAAGGTTTAGACTTAGTGCCGAGGAATCCAATAACAAATCGGTATAATCAGGATCAAATGGTTGAAGATTTTGAGAGGAGAAATGGAAGAACAAGTCATGACGATGAAAATCTTTACATTGCTTTCTCAGATATTGATGATTTTAAAGTTTTTAACGATCAGTATGGGCACGCTGTTGGAGATCGAGTACTAGCTTTTACTTGTAGTATTGCAGAAAGATCATTTAGAGAATATGATGCTACTTCTTATCATTTTCATGGTGAAGAAAAGGGATTTTTAATAAGAGCAAGAAATGATGAAGATGCAGTTATGGTCATGGAAAGATATAGAAATAATATTTTACTTGAATCTGATAATTTTGGTTATCAAGTAACAGAATCAATTGGTTTGACTAAAGTAGAAAAAGGTGAAGATCTCGAAACTGCTTTAAACAGAGCTGATAGAATAACAAAACGTTTTGCTAAGGAGCAAGGTAAAAACTGTGTTGTATTCATGACTAGGAATAATTACAATGAATTTTCTGAAGAATTTGATGATATTACTGAAGATACATTATTAATAAAACATGATGGTCCTGAAGAAACTTCTTAATTAATAATAAAAGAAAAAGTGCGGGGAAAGGGACTTCCAAATCCACAGGAATTTGTAGTCTCCCTGAAAGGATATTTGAACCCTCGAACCTACTAAAGGACAGGATATCTTCATCATGCCAAATGGCAATGATTACCTAAGTTAATACTTAAGTCCTGCGCGTTTGACCAGACTTTGCTATCCCCGCATAACTGATCTGTATCGCAGTGTCCATTACTTAGTATGTGAATTGCAAAGAAACAGCTTCTATTTAAAAAAGTTATTGTAAATTACCCCTTATACAGGTACTTGACCCAGAATTTCTTGAAGAATGGTAATGATAATGTTGATAACACAAAACCCGCTGTGGGAACAATAGAGTTAATGAAAGGTTTTGGTAAACCTGCAAAGTGAAAGAATATTACGATAACAAAATATGTTAGTATGGCTACTATGATTTTTCTAATGATACTAGTTTCCCAAGCTTTGTCAGCTTCAACACGCTTGTTACGCTGTTTGAGTTTCTTGATTTCAGATATTATCTCGGGTTTTCTCATATTATTGTTATTGTGTTAGACTTTATAATATTTTTCTTTTAATATAATCCTCTTGACAATCTTTCTTACACCAAACCTTTATATTCTTAAAAAAGATTCTTCTAAAGATGTCCACGTATAAAGCTAACATCTGGAAAATTTACCTGTTTCAGTTTTTTACAAGTTTACATTTTCTTGGTGGAGTTTTAATCCCTTTTTTTGTTGACTGGGGAGGTCTTAGCTTTGCACAAATCTTATTTTTACAGTCATGGTTTCTTTTTTGTGTTTTTATTTTAGAAATACCTACTGGTACTGTGGCAGATTATTTGGGTAGAAAACATTCATTAATCTTGGGAGCATTGTTTACTATTATAGGGGCTGTCACTTACACACTTTACGCTAACTTTTATCTTTTCATGTTAGCAGAATTTTTGTGGGCAGTAGCAAGTGCGTTAATTTCTGGTGCTGATGAAGCGTTATTGTATGATACTTTAAAGAAGATTAAGAAAGAGAAAGAGTCAAAGAAATTCTTTGCAAGATTAGAATCAGTGAAAATGGTTGGGTTAATGGTCGCTGCTCCATTAGGAAGTTTGATGGGTGTTTATATGAGTCTGAGAGCGCCAATGTTTTTGATGGCAATACCTTTCCTTTTTGCAGCAATAATTGGTTTTACCTTCAAAGAGCCTAAGACTACTAAGAAAATTGAATCTAAACGTTATTTAATTATTTTGAAGGAAGGAGTTAAGTATTTCTATAAACATAAAGCTTTAAAGATTCTAGCGTTAGATGTTATGGTAATAGCTTCTATTGCTTATCTTATGATTTGGCTTTACCAACAAATTCTTAGAGATGTTGGTGTCGGTACTGTCTATTTTGGTTTAGTTCACGTCTTTTTAGTAATCGGACAACTATTAGTGATGAACAATTATGATTTTTTTGAAAAATTGTTTGGATCTAAGAAACGTTTTATCTTTGCTAGTGCGTTAATTACTGGGATTTCTGTAATCGTAGCAGGTCTAACTAAATTTTTACCAGTAGTATTGCTAGCAATGATTTGCGCTTTAGCATTTGGGTTAGGACGAAGGCCATTATTTGCCAGTTATCTAAATAAACATATTCCTACAAGTAAAAGAGCAACAGTATTGTCAAGTGTTTCAATGTTTAGAAGAATGTTTTTAATAATCCTGAATCCTATAGTAGGATTTGCAGTTGATTGGTCCTTAAGTTACACTTTAATCATATTAGGTTCAATTGCAGTAATATTTTCGTTCATCTCCCAAGTAAAAGAAGAACATTTATTGGATTGAGTTCATATATCAAATATTAAACAATAAAAATGTAATTGAAAATAATAAGAACTAAGCGTCTTTAACGTTTCCGAGATATTCGTTACCAGAATAGATGTCGCCTTGATTATTGAATTTTAAATTAGGATTACCCTCAAAATCTTTTTTTTACTTCATGGATTAAATCACTTAAGTCATTCCTATTTACATTAAACCTTCTCGAAATATAATTCACTTGTTTGATGTCTGATTTTACCATTTATTAATAGTTAGTGCTGGACCATATTTAAATTTTACTATATAACTAAACCAAACAAATCTCTCAGTTCCAAAAAATACTTATACTCTTGATTTCTCTTACGCTTCATGGAAAGTAGTATGGAAGATAATGGTATGAACATACAAATTAAAGAAATATCATCTACTGGAATTAAACTTCACATTAATGATGAAAGTGGTATGGAAATAGCACGTGCTTACCTGTACATTATGCACAACGATTTGCATGAAAGGCCTTTAGGGTTATTAGAAGATTTGTTTGTTGTGGAGAGGTTTCGTAGCAAAGGCCTTGGTAAACAAATGGTACAAGCAGTTATTGAAGAAGCTAAGAAAAGAAATTGTTACAAATTAATTGGTACTAGCCGGTTTTCTAGGGAAAATGTTCATCAGTTTTATGAAAAATCAGGTTTCTACAAACGTGGATACGAGTTTAGGATGGATTTTAAGAAAGAATAAACAACAAATTAATCTTACCATTTACTAACCAAAATATTTTAAAACAACATCAATTCTAACAAAAAACATGCTAATTAAAGACAGAGTTTATGGTGAAATAGAAATAACTGAACAAGTTTTAATTGAACTTATTAATTCTAAACCAGTTCAAAGGTTGAAAGGAATTAACCAACATGGAAACTCTAGACTTTCTTTATATCCAGAACCTATTTCTCGGTACGAACATTCAGTTGGCGTAATGATTTTGTTAAGACTGCTTGGCGCACCATTAGAAGAACAAATTGCTGGCCTGTTACACGACGTACCACATACGGCTTTTTCACACGTAATTGATTCTGTTTACAAAAGTAAAGATCAGGACTTTCACGAAAAGTTTCATAAAAAAATTGTAATAAACTCAGAAATTCCAGAAATTCTGAAAAAACATAATTTTGAAGTTGATAGGGTTATTGACGAACATAATTTTCCTTTATTAGAAAATTCTGCACCAAACATATGCGCTGATAGGATTGATTATACTTTAAGAGATTATACTTTGGTTATGAACTCTAATTTTAGAACTTTTGAAATTTTTAAAGCAATGATTGTAAAAGATAATGAAATTATCTTTAATGACAAACAACAAGCAAAAAATTTTACAGATATTTATGTTTGGATGGGTAAAAGTTTTTGGGCAAATATAAACGATGTGGCAAGGTACCAAATTCTTGCTAATGCTATCCAAATTGCTTTAGACAATGACATTATAACAGAATCTGATTTGTTCCATGACGATGCTTGGGTGTATGGTAAATTAGTTAATTCTGGTAACGAAGAAATTCTTAAGAATCTGAATTTGTTGAACCAAGACTTTGAATGTGTCCACGATCCAGAAGATTATGTGTTCCATTCGTTTGCTAAGTTTAGGTACGTCGATCCAAAAATCTTCCTAGAGAGCGAAACCAAACGCGTTTCAGAATTATTTCCAGAAATGAAAAATGTTTTTGATGAAGAACGAGTTAAGGTAGAAGCAGGATATTATATTAAGATCATTCCTCAAGATTCTTAAGAAAATTAATTAAAGTGGAATTGTTCTGAAAGTAAACATGAATAATCAAAATCATCATTTAATGAGTCCTGAACGTATTGATGCGTTATGTGGTTCTAGGGGTATGATTAATGATTACCTTGCTAAACTTTTGGGCTATAAAGTAGAAGTTGGCAGTTTAGCTAAAACAGTAAGATCTGAAGGTGATGCAACTAAAGCAAAAGGTTTCCTAGAAGAATTAATGGTAGTATTAGAATCTGAAGGTAATTCTTACTTTTGTCATATGGGGAAAAATGCTGTTAGTCGCTCTTATCAAGGACTATGTGGCCAGTTTGGTTTATGATTACTACCTTTGTTAATTTTTAATTTTAGAAATCTTTTACTCAAACACCATAAACTTCTTCCATTTCTTGGCTAGTAGTAGCTTGTTCGGCTTTCTTGTTTTCTCGGTAACGTAAAAAGCGTGGGAACCTTAATGCTAAACCAGTAGCGCAAGTATGTACTGGACTTTTAGTAAGTTCAGCGCCAGATATTTCAATAACCAGTTCAGGTTCAAACCAAATGTCAGGAAACATTTCTTTGTTAATATTTAACCGCGCGGGCTTTTTGTCAATCTTAAACTTCTCTAACTTAACTGGAAGTTCTGCAAGAGTTTCGTCAGTTAACCCAGTACCTAACTTACAGACAGTTTCAAAAGTATCACTTTCATGATTATAACATGCGCAAAGTAACGCACCATAATTGCCAGCACGTTTACCTTTACCATAAAATGCCCCAACAACTACAAGATCAAAAGTGTCTACCATTTCCTTAACATACTCTTTTTTCCATTTTACCCAATTCCAACCACGAGTCCCTGCTTGATATTCAGAAGTAAGTGATTTGATAATGATACCTTCATAACCTGTATTAAGCATCTTGTGAAAAAATTTGTTAATTTCTTCAACATTTTCGGTTAAGATTTTGTCTGCAGTAGCCAAAGTTTTGTTTGATTTGTTTATTTCTGCAAGTTTAGCAGTACGTTCTTCGTACGATTTATGTAAATAAGATTCTCCATCAAAGTAAAGCAGTTCAAACATTTTTAATTGGATCGGAACTTTTTTGCTATACTCTTCAATATCGTACTTTCGTTTCCTTTGCATTAAAGTTTGAAATGGTAATGGGTTGCCTTTTTCGTCAATTGCTAAAATTTCTCCTTCAATTACAAAAGTTTTAGCATTAATATCTTCTTCAAGTGCTTTAACAAGGTCTGGAAACTGTTCAGTAATATTATCAAGGCGTCGAGAAAATAAAGTTATCTTTCCATCAGTATTTTTGTGTGCTTGGACACGTTCACCATCATACTTTCCTTCTACAGAGACTACTCCTGGTATTTTTTTCGATAAATCTTCTAACTCTTTGATACGTTGTGCTAGCATCATTTTTATTGGTCGGCCAACATGAATGTCAATCTTTTCTAACCCAGCAATACCTTGTTCAACAACAGTTTCGCTGATAAGTGCCAAGTCTGGACAAATATTGTACGCCTTTTCAATAACTCCTTTATTCTTTTTATCTCCAGTAAAAGCAATCGCTAATGCGTCTAGAACTGTCATGTCGCCGACACCCATTCGAAGTGTACCTTGCGCAATCCTGGTAATGTATTTTGCTTCGCTTGCAGATGCTTTTTGTAGCATTGATGCAAGAAGGCCAGTTTTCAGGTCTTGCGATCCTGCGCCGGAAGATGTAGCAATTTTACGTAATTTGTCAAACACTTCTTGAACACTAAGTTTACCTAATGGGATTAAAGTCATGACTTTGCTACCACAAAATTTTTCTGCAACTAAACCTAAATCACCAGATTCTTGAAACATTTTCTTAATTTGGCCAGATTCTTTACCAGAAGCAGTTATAATTGATTTTAAGACAGACTTTTCTGCTAGGCCTAAGACAATACCTTCATAATCAGAAGCTATCTGACCTAAAGTTAAGTATGATACCATTGCTAGATCTTTTTTAGGTACAGTTAAGAAAAATTCTGCAAGAATCTCTCGCATTTTATTCCCTGAAGAAGTATCTTCTAACTCTTCATATACCTTAGCAAGTTTAGCGAAATCCATGATGTTGTGAATAGTCTAAGATTTATAAAATTATGTGTGGAACTTAATAATTAGTGAAGAATATCTTTAGATTTGTACACTTATATAATCAGATTTAAATAATTCTTATATTTTACTACTTATTAAGGGTAAATCTTATAAAAGAAAGGTGTTTTTAGTTATAATATGGTTGATCATGGTAGAAGAGAAACTTTGAAATTTTTAAGAAACTTAATTGTAACAGGCGGAGCTTTATCAGTATTACCACCTGGACTAGCTTCAGCACAAGCTGGAGAATATGACGTTTCTTATTTGTGGACCCCTGACCGGGAAGATGCTTTGGAATATATGGAAGAAATTGGTCGATGTTTAGGTCCTGATGTTCGAAGAGAACTTCGTTTGGTACAAGGCGCTTCTGGTAATTTTGGTATTTTATATGATCGTGATGGTGATCAAGATTCAACTAGAGGGGTTGCTGGAAGGCATTCAGAAATATTAGGGTCATGTGATTTAGATGATGCTATTGCTATTGAAGATTCTAGATATGAAGAGTTACATAATGTAAGTTATGGTGTTGGACCAAATTTAAGTGTACAAAAAGATAATTTTAGAACTATTGCTAGAATTTTAGGTGAAGGTGTAGCTAAAGATTTAGTTATTGAAGAAACTTTAGATGGTAATTTTGCTTTAGTTTACAAACGTTATGGAGATAGAGAATCAACTATACAAGCTGCTAAGAGACATAGTCAATTACTTAATGGAACTGGCATTAGTGCTGCTGACATTTTAGAAAGAAATAATGATGTAATTTTTAACAATCAAGGACGTTTATATGATAATGACGAAAATGATAGAAAACGAAATCCTGTAATTCCACCTAAACCAAAACCTATACCTGTAACTCCTAAGAGAGATAGAACTCCTTCCACTGATGATTCTAAATTAGAAGCTATTGTTGATACTTACGTTAAAAGTCGTAAAAGTGCTGGACATATTTCAAGTTCATGTACAACTGCTTGGTCAGTTTATGATTTATCAAGTGGTGAAAAATTAGTTTCTATTAATGAAGATACACCTTTACAATGTGCAAGTATGGTAAAACCATTTGTTGCTGTAGCATTTTTTCATGAAGTAGAACGAGGAAGATTTACTTATGGTTCTAATAGTCAGAAACATATGCGTAAATCCTTAGTTAGTAGCGATAATGATTCAACCACTTGGTTAATGAATCAAATAGGATCTCCAGCAAAAATTCAAAGAATCTTAGATGCTAATTATGGTGATATTTTCCAACAAACAAGTATTGTTGAAACAATTCCGCATAGTGGCCAAACTTATCGTAACAAGGCATCTGCTCATGATTATAGTAGATTCTTGTATGCTTTATATTACAATAAATTACCACAATCTTCAGAAATCAGAAGATTGATGGCTGCTGGTGGTAAACGTATAATTAACAGAGCTCCAGCAGTTCCTAAAGATCAAGGAATTGTTTGTTATAACAAAACTGGAACTACTGGTTTATTGGTTGGTGACATGGGTATTATTGTACCAAGAGATGAAAATGGTGTGAAAAGACCTTATACAATGATTGGAATTGTTCAACGTGGAAGAAAAAGCGGTTCTCTTTCTACTTGGACAACTAATGCTGGTAATACTGTTGGTGGAGTTTCTAGTAAAGTTTATAGACATATGAATGCTAAGTATGATCTTAGAGAATAATCTTTTTAATTTAAATTTTTTTTAATTTAATAGTTTCTAGAAATAAAACAAATTAATTTTTTCAAAACCCTAACCTTTTCAAGATAAGTTCTGGGCTAAACTCTTCTAAATCATCGTAAGTCTGGCCCATACCCAAATATAAAATAGGTTTTTGGATAGTGTAAGCTATTGATAATGGTGCACCTCCATCTTCGTCAACATCTGCTTTACTAAGGATTGCAGCATCAAGTTCCACAAGATCGTTAAATCTCTCGGCTTGTTCAATACAATCGTTACCAGTGATACTCTCACCAATAAAGATTTTCATATCAGGTTTTGCTACTCTACAAATCTTTTCTAACTCTGCCATTAAATTAGTGTTAGAATGTAAACGACCAGCAGTGTCAACAAGAACCACATCAACTTTATTCTTTTCAGCGTACTTAACTGCATCGTATGCTACTGCAGCTGAGTCTGAACCATAATCATGTTTAATCATTTTAACGCCAAGCTTGTTAGCATGGTCTTCTAATTGCTGGATTGCAGCTGCCCGAAATGTATCAGATGCTGCTAGGACAACAGAAAAACCTTCCTTCTTCAATAAATGTGTAAGTTTAGCGATAGTAGTAGTTTTACCAGCACCATTAATTCCGAAAAATGTTATTGTAAATGGCTTACCTTGTTCTTTATTCATTTGAATTCTGTCAGGTAAACTGAATGTTTTGATTGATAATATCTCAGTTAAGGTATTTTTCAGAACTTCTTTAATTTTGGCTGGAACATCACGTGGTAAAGGTTTTTCAACCAATTCTTCTTTAAGATCTTCTTTAATTTTCTCGATAACTTTTACAGAAACGTTACTTTCTAATAAAACTAGTTCTAAGTCCCAGAATAATTCTTCAAACTTTTTCTCAGATATACTTTTTGTGGTTAAGGATTCCTTAATTCTGCCGAAGAATGATTTTTTTTCTTTCTTTGATTCTTCTTTAGCTAGCTCTTTAACTTCAGTTATTTTTTCCTTAACTGTTGCTTCCTTTATTTCTTTGAGTTCCTCTTTTGTCTCTGGATCTTTAACCTTTTTTTCTTCTTTTACTATCTCTTTTTCAATAATTTGTTCTTCTTTCTCTTTTATCTTTTCAACGTCAGGTTCAAACTTTTGTTTTGCAATATCAAATTCTTGTGGGACTTCTTTAACATTTTGCTTTTTAGCATTCTCAATTTCTTGATCTAATTGCTCCAACTTTTCTTCACTAACTTCTTTTTCTGTAACTACTTCCTCTTTTTCAACCTCAGGCTCCTCAGCCTTCTCTCTTTCCTCAATAACATCTTCTGCTTCTTTTTCTTTAATAACTTCTGGTTCTTCCTTTTTTTCTTCTATAACTTTATTCTGATTTATAATTTCTTCTTTAGGTTCTTTTTCAATAATTTTCTCTTTATCTTCATCAGAACTATCAATAATATCTTGTGCAGAAATGTCTTCTTTAACTTCTTCTTTGGCTTGCTCTGGCTCAATAACTTTTTCAGCAGAGGCTTCACTAACTTCTGCTTCTTCTTCAGTCTTTTTAGAGAATACTGATAATGACTTTTTCAGCTTATCTTTTAGTTTTCCAAACATTTTAGTTTTTATTCCTTAGCTTCAAAACCTTGAATTTTCTTAACAGCTTCTTCACCTAAAGCATCAATAACTTTCTCAATCTCTTTAGCATTATTATTAACTAACTTTTGCTGTTCATCTAACATTTTGATAACGTCAGGGATGTTTTTTTCTACAGTTGTATCAGCACCAATGTTAACAATAAGTTTCTGGTTACAATCTAATTTAGTTTTAACAAAAATACCATTAGCTATTTGTGCAAGAACTTCTGTACCTTTATCACATTTTTCTACTTCTTCTAAAGCAGTTTTAGATATTTCTAATTCCATTAATTGTTGGTTAACTTCTTCCATCTGTTTAGACAACATTTCTATCTGTTGCTGTAACTGTTGAAATTCCATGTACTGTTTTTGTTTTTCGTCCATTTCCATTTTCTTTCTAATTGTTAAATTAAGTAACTAAACTATTTTTATAACTTTTTCAAGAGTTCTTTAAGAAACTCTTCATAATCTTTCTCAACTTTCATGAAACTTATATCACTTTCATCTAACGCTACTTTATTAAAGAAAGGTGAATTACTAATAATTAGTTTTTTATTATCATCTTCCAGGTTTTGCAGTTCTTTTTCTACTAAAACCTTTAACACGCTTAGTTCTTTTTTAGTTAATTCCATGTTATTTAGTTTAGCCTATCTTTTTTATAAAGTTAACTGAGAATTTGGGTATGTTCCAAGATTTTACTATTATGAAGTATACAATAATTGCAAAAGTATTATATATGATCCCCCTTCTGAGAAAAATCATGGATTACTTAGCAATTGTTAGGCATGGACATGTAGCACCTGATGGTAGGTTAAGTTCTATGGGTCAGGCTAGTCTTGATATTTTAGGTCAATCTATTGAACGATATGTTACTGATGCTGGTAGTAATTCTATGTCAGAATCGTTAATTGTTTCTTCTAGTGCTCCTAGGGCTACAGAAAGTTCTGAAAGGTTAGCACATCGTTTGAATTCTGAAGGTATTTTTGGAGATGATTTTTTATGGACTGGCCCTGACGCACCAATGCCTTATGATAGAGAACATGGACAGATAGATCGCCCTTTCACGTACATTCGCGAACATGGTGATGATTATGGACTTATTGTTTTAGTAACTCACTTAGAACTATGTCAAGATTTTCCACCAGAGTTTACAGAAGAAAATTATGAAATTCCTGAAACTTCTGAAAAATTATCTTTTGCTGAATTAAATAGGGGAGAAGCATATTTGTTAGATCTGGATAAAGGTCTGTGGTTGAAAATGCCCGATTGTGATGTTGTATACAAGAATCTGGGTAAGTAAAAATTATGTTATGAACACATGTCATCTGAAAAACCATTAACTGAGCAGATTGAAGAGCTTTTACCTGGTGCATTTGGTGACAATAATACAATGCAATATCATGAACTTTTTAGTTGCCTTGGTAGAAGTTTTGAAGATCAATATTCTTTTAAGGATGTCGAAAAAGCAGTAGGTGTGTTAGTAGGTAGGGGTGTATTACTTAGGCCAAAAGTTGATATTTTAGAGTATTATCATTCTGATTAAGAATTAACATTTGAGCAATTAAGTGCTACAAAATAACTTTCTCACAATATAACCAAAACATTTAAAACTGAGTGCCATATTTAAGTATAAAAGTAGAAGCTGACTAAAATATTATATTTGGCGGAAACAGATAGTGTGATAATAATCAAAGTTTACTAATTCTGTTTCAATAATTTACCAATAAGATAGTATTGATATATTTTATGCCACCAGTTTTAGTCTGGTGTTATACAATATGCTCAAAATAGCGAGTGATTTGAGTCACGAGCTTTTTGACATCGTTAATGGCGAGTTGGCTGATAACTAGAAAATCAGAGGAAATTACAAAATGAATGAAGAAAAAAAGTCGTTTGACATGTTAAATGTTAAACCAGAAATAGTTGAAATATTGAAAAATGATGGTATTATTGAACCTACAAGTATCCAAGAACAAACCATTCCTTTAGTGCATAATGGTAATGACGTTATTGGTATTTCCCGGACAGGGTCAGGTAAAACTGCAGCGTTTGGAGTACCATTACTTGAACGTGTTCAAGCTAAACAAGGTGTACAAAGTTTAATTTTGGCGCCTACCAGAGAACTTGCAAACCAAATCTCTGGAGAATTAAAAAAGTGGAGCAAAAATCTTAATTTAACTATCGCTACAATATTTGGTGGTGTTGCAATGGACCCACAAGTGCGTTTAATTGCAAGATCAGAAATCGTGGTAGGAACTCCAGGTAGGGTATTAGACCTATTAGAACGAGGATATTTAGATCTCTCAAAACTGACCATCTTTGTCTTAGATGAAGCTGATAAAATGGTAGAAATGGGTTTCATTGAAGATATTGAAAGAATCATGACTCCAATGCCACAAGATCGACAGATTTTACTGTTTGGAGCAACAATTTCTAACGAAGTTGATTATATTAAAAAGAAATATATGAACAAACCTGCAGTTGCAGAAGCAGAATTGCGTGTTGAAAAAGATTTGCTTAAACAGTATTATTACAATGTTCAAATGAACGAAAAGTTTTCTCTGTTAGTACATCTGTTAAAAAAAGAAGAAACTGGCCGAGTAATCATTTTCTGTTCAAAAAGATCTACTGTAGAACTTGTTAACCACAATTTACGTGAACAGGGTATCAAATGTGAAATGATACATGGTAAGATGACACAAAATAAGCGGTTAAACGTTATTGAAAGGTTCAATAATGGTAAAACTGATTATTTGGTAGCATCAGCAGTAGCTGCACGTGGATTAGACATTAAAGACGTTACTCACGTATTTAATTATGATTTGTCCAGTGACCCACAAGAGTATATTCATCGAGTTGGAAGAACTGCTAGAGCTGGTGAATCTGGTAAAGCAATAACTTTACTGTCTCAGCAAGATCATGAATCTTTCTATGGCATTTTTGATAGACACAAGATTGACATTACTGAACTTCCTTTAGAAGATTTCAAGAAGTTAAGGTTTCAAACTAGGTTTGAGCAAAGAAATGATCGGTTTGGTGACCGAGGTCAACGTGGCGGGTTTAATGGTAGAAGGCCACAACATGGCGGTGGACGAGGAGGATTTGGTAATCGAAGATCAAATGCAAGTCATGGTCATCGTGGTGGACATGGTTTCCGAAGTGGCGGTAGTGGAGAAAACTTAGCTGACAAGTATGGATTAAGTGAACGATCTTCACGAAGGTCTCCAGCTAAGAAAAAGAGTTATTAATTTTTTTTATTCCCACTTAGGTGGGTTCCTTATTATTCTAAGAAGTTTTTGATTATATTAAAAATCTCTAAATGACCTTTTCTATTAGGGTGTAAACCATCATCATACAATTCATTAAGATTGTCCTTATTCTCAAACTTTGAAAATATTTCTATGTGGGAAATTTCTTCATCTTTAGCACAATCTTTCATAATGTTGTCATATATTTTGATTCTTTCGTTTAAGAAATATATCTTTCCTTTGAAAGGATTACATTTATCTTCAATTACTGGCGAAAGACCAACTAGAATTACATTCCCAACAAGATTTTTTGCAATTTTAAGAATTTTGGTTAAATTATCTTTATATTCTTCTTCAGACACTTTTTTTTCATTATTTTCCAAACGAGAATCATTTGTACCAACACAAATAAACATTGTCCAATCTTCTTTAGGTTTATTCCTTAACCTTGCTTTAGCTTCAGGTTCAATCCTATTAAGAATATCTTTAGAAGTATTACCAGAAATGGCTAAATTATGAAAGAAACAATGATTTTCTTTAGTATCGAGATGTTTTCTTAAGTGTCCAGACCAACCACCATTTTCGAAATCAGTTTCACCAAAGGTGATACTTGCACCAAATAATAAGTATCTCATGGAGGTTAGAAAACATTTGGGGTTTAAAAGTATTATCAAAAACGAGAACTAACATGCTCTAATAAGGAGTTTAATTTTAAAGCATAAAAACTTCGCTTTTTAGTTATTACACAATCGAGAATTAAGGAATTCTTTTTGTAGTGTAGGTTTGATTGAATATTTTTTCTGAATGATCTATCGCTGATTGTTGTGCACCAAAAGTAATATTTTCTAAATTCTTTACTTCCTCAACAGTAAACCATTTTGCATCTTCAATTTCTTCCGGAGGTAAATTTAAGTTCCCATCAATAATTCTCATTTCAAAAACATACTTTTTTGCATATCGGGTATAAGTCCCAATTAATTTTCCAACCTCAACGTTAAAACCAGTTTCTTCGTTCACTTCGCGTTGAGCAGTTTCTTCAATAGTTTCACCTTCATCTTGATGTCCTCCTGGATTATTCCACAAGCCTTTTGCTACACCAACTTTTGCTTTTATAAGAAGATATCTTCCATCTTTTTCAATCAAACCAGAACCTATTTCTTTCATAGAAGGATAGTTCATATAATTTTTTATAAAGATTCTGGAAAAAGCGAAGCTTTCTTCTAGCGACTTAAGCTTAAATTTAGGCAAAACCTTCGTCTTTTAGAAAGGAAGTGAAGAAATCATTCTTCTGCTGTAATTAATCTTTGTTCAGATGTTTCAAGTAATTCTGTTCTTCCTTCCAGATCTGAAACAAGAACTTCTGGCTTTAGAAAATACACTCTGTC
>Ga0233437_1000215_pt1 | contig 140859 bp, 82 predicted proteins | sample SI_122_August201_FD_182714 | JGI IMG/M metagenome (GOLD analysis project Ga0233437, IMG submission 182714) | Seawater microbial communities from Saanich Inlet, British Columbia, Canada - SI_122_August2016_200_MG | ecosystem: Environmental > Aquatic > Marine > Inlet | place: Canada: British... | reverse complement strand
ATATCATGGATAGTTAACTTTGTCTCTGACCTATACGGAATATTATAAGCTATTGTGGTTGTTGGATTAAACGGATTGGGGTAGTTCTGTTCTAGTGAAAAAGTTTCAGGAATCGTCCTCTTTTTACCTTCATCAATTGCAACAGTAAGGAAGTCGTGTTGAGCAATCAACAGTCCACCGTCATAATCTGCAATATATACAAGACTATCATTGATAGCTACATCAGCACACCAATCGATGGTATGAAAATTTGCTACCCTGTTTGGATTTGTTGGATCTGATACATCAACAACCTTCATACCACCGTTTTCCTTGGCAATGAAGAGTAAATCACCGCTATCACTGAGTTTAAAATTCCATCCACCTGGATCCCAAACCCCTAGTTGTGAAATTTCTGTTGGATCGCTCACGTCAAGTATGAATAGGCCTTCATTGTCAAGCATGTAGGCAATGCTATCACGAACAATTAATGAATTTCCCCAGGCCCATTCAACAGATCCCGTCCATGATCCTACAAGTTGAGGATTGGTAGGATCTGAGATATTGAGTACTTCCATATATGGGAGATCAGGATCAGGATAAACCCCGCCGTTGCTCCGAAAAACCAAATATGCCAGACTATCCACAATTTGAACGTCGTTTATAGCATTATCTTCTGGGGCATAATGGGAAAGCTCAATTATATTTGCGGGATCAGAAACATCCAGGATGTATAGACCTCGTCGTGTATATGATAGATAACAAATATCCCCTTGAACATCTACACCGTGAGCCCAGACTGCATAACCATATCGACCATGGAGATATTCTCCAACAATATGAGCCTCGAGTGGGTTAGAAATATCCACAATATGTAATCCATAGGTACCTGAGACATAAGCTAAGTCTTCAAATATTTCTACTTTTAAGCCTATCCCTTCAAAACCTACGTTTCTAACGATAAAGGGGTTATATGGATCTGCGACATCCACAATTGTCAGATCATTTTGATAATCAGCGATAAATACATAATCGTCTTTGTAGTCAACTCCAAAAGCGCCACCACCTGAACTGGGAGAACCTGATGCAACGAATGTTGGTTCAGTGGCAGAGGAGATATCTATAATATGAAGTCCGGTCCCTCCAGTAGCTAAGAAGACATACTCACCATCAATCCCGATATCTGTACAAAGCGTAAATTCACCTTCAGGGTGGTATATGCCTACAGGTGTATCATCCATTGAGGCTGGATCGGAAATGTCAATGATATTCATTCCCGAGGCATCACATGCTACATAAGCATAGTCTCCAGCCACGACGACCTCAGTGTACCAACCATCCCAATAAGAGGTATCTAAGACAGTTGGTGAACTCATATCTGAAACATTAATACTTACCAGGCCTTGCATTGCCGCCGCAACAAAGGCAGTATTGCCACTCACAGTGACACCTTCTGGAGCATCAGACAGGGAAACACTTCCGACAGGAAGAGGATTCGCGGGGTCAGTGATGTCAATAGTTTCTAGAAAAAAATCATCCCAGGCACTTCCGCCGACTCCAAGTAGCATATGGTTGGCTGATATTGCCATGCTCCGATAATTGTATGGACCTTGTGATCCGTAGCTACCAATAATTTCGCAGGATGTGGGCTGGCTGATATCAATCACAGTGAGACCCTGATCTTCTCGTAATATGAAAACCATATTTTCATGACTAATTACTTGAGCAGCATATTCGTCAAAAATGGGATCAAAAAATACCTCTCCAAGATAAATTGAATCTTGGAAAACCACTGCTTCTGGATCTGTAACATTGAATAGGTTGAAATATCCATTGGCATCAAGAACGGATAAAAAATTATTTTCAATATCCATATCCAGAATAGTTGCATCGAGGAGGAAGCTACCCATAACATCCGGGGTTCCAGGAAAATACACACTAGAAATAACTACCTTATTACCACTGTCAAAGAACAGTATATCATCTTCCAGGGTCGATACGCTGGAACCTCCATTTACCAACTGTGACAGTAACTCAATATTCTGGGCAAAAAGTGGATGTCCCATGCATATGAAAGTGAGGAGCATTAATATGAATCTAATTTTACGTGGATGCAATGGGGGGTCTCCCAATCATTAAGCAGTTATTTCAAAAGAACCATTTTGCGACTCATATTGAATTCACCTGATATGATCTGAAAGATGTACATACCTGAGGGGACTGATCTTCCAGCCATGTCGGTACCGTTCCAGTTTAATGAATAGACGCCGGCGGCAGGATGTTCAACTGAGTCAGTTTTAATCAGACGTCCTTTCATATCGTAGATATTCAATTCGACCTGAGACGAGAAAGGGATAGAGTATTGTATGGTAGTGCTTGGATTGAAGGGGTTAGGGAAGTTCTGATCTAATCCAAATGAAAGTGGTGTTGCAATTTCATGATCATTGTTGATTGAAACAGGAGCAAAACCGTGTTGAGCAATGAGTAATCCTCCATCAGCGTCGGCGATGTAAACCAGACTGTCTCTGGGAGCGACATCTGCACAATAATCAAAGGTGGAGAATGTCGTAGCAAGCGATGGATTACTTGGATTCGAAACATCTACTACCTTTAACCCGGCACCTTCTTTTGCTATAAAGGCAAAGTTGCCATCTTCTGACAATCTAAAATTCCATCCACCTGGATTCCATACACCAGTTGTAACGGGATTTGTCGGATCAGAGATATCAATAATAAATAAACCTTTGTCCCCGAGAACATAAGCAAAGGCATCTCGGACAAGGATGTTGTTGGACCAGGCATAATTTCTTGATCCGGTCCAATTTCCAATTTCATAAATATTGTTTGGATCAGATATGTTTAAAATTTGCATGTACTGAAGTGCTTCAGAAAAACTACCACCATCGTTAAGATTTAATAAATAGGCCAGACTATCAACCACAACCACATCTCTCGCCCAATCCAGGGCATCAAAATGTCCAAGTTCTATAGGATTTTCAGGATTGGAAACATCTACGACATAAAGACCCATCGCGTTGAATGAGACATACATCTTATCGTCCTTGACATCAACACCATGGGGATAGATTGAGCCAGGTTCACTTCGGATGAATTCACCAACAACGGATGCCTCTAATGGGTTTGATATATCAACAATATGTACCCCATAGGATCCAGTAACATAGGCGTAATCACCGAAGATACGTACTTTCTTCCCACTACCATCAAAGCCCACATTACGAATGATTGCGGGATTGACGGGATCACTGACATCGACTATTGTCAAATCGTTGGACCAGTCAGCGAGATAGACAAAATCATTTTTGTAGTCAACTCCAAAAGCAGATCCACCTGAATTTGGAGATCCGTCAGCCAAATAAGTTGGAGCTAAAGGATCTGATATATCCACAATTTTCAATCCTCCCAGCCCATAGGGTAGATAGGCAGTATTATCATCAAGCGTAAGGTATTGGAGATAGGAATACTCTTCGGAGGAGACATAAAAACCTACTGGTGTATCCTCCATATTGTTCGGTTGGCTAATATCTATTACGAGCATTCCTGCTGCATCAGCTGCAACATAGGCGTAATCTCCGAACACTTCAACTTGAGTGTACCACCCATCCCAATAGGCATCGTCCAAAATAGTAGGGGAGGTCGGATTATTTATATCCAGACTGATTATCCCCTGTTGACCCGCGGCTATATACGCAATATCTCCAGCTATAGTTATGCCTTCGGGGGTGTCTCCCAGGCTTACCTCACCTACAACTTCCAGATTGGATTCATCAGAATATTGAAGTACAGTAACAACACTGATAAGGTCTGAGGTCACTCGCCCGATCAAAACTAGACTGTCAGAAATAGCGAAACTATAATACCCAGTGGATGAGATATCAATATAGCTGTCAGCGACTTGTACATTCTCTGGATCGCTTATATCAATGACCAATAAACCACTATCTTCTCTAAGAATAAACACCTTTGATCCAACAATTGATATTTCGGCAGCGAAGGTATCAAAAATGGGATCAAATTCGACGGGTCCAATTGATAAACTATCTAGAAGATCAGGCATTTCAGGTACAAAGACACTATAGAGGCTGAATAGACCATCGGCATCCAGAATGGCAAGCTGTTCAAATTCAACATCAAGGTCAAGGATGGTTGCATCAAGTAGAAAACTTCCAAGAACGACTGGACTTTGGGGAGTAGAGACATTGGAAATCACGATTTTATTTCCACTATCAAAGTATAAAATCCCATTGTCCACAGCACTCACGGTTGCGCTGCCATTTACCAGCTGTGAAAGCAGGGTGATGTCCTGAGCGAAATTTAAGCCATGAAGCAACACGAATAAACATAGCCATGAGATCCTATTTGGTAGATATCTGAGCATTATTTCTCTTCCCTCCATGATTACAATAAATAAAAAGTATACCTAATATAACAAATCATTGATTATTCCCTATTTATTTGTTATAATGGTCATTATCAGAATGACAGCGAGAAGTAATAATTGTATTTTATAACTGTGATGGTTTGCTCATGGAAATCCAATCTTGGAAAGTACTAAGGATCTTCGTTTTTCTGGGAGAATGCTCCAATTGTTTCACCCTGTATTTCAGGTCTTAAGGAGAGTTCAATGCATTCAAATATAGATCGTCGAAAATTTCTTAAGATGACCAGTATGGGTGCTGTGGCAATGACGTTGCCGCTGACAGGATGTGTGCAAACAGGATTCTTTGAAAAAATATTCAAGCTAGCTCCAAAACGTCCAAATATTCTGTTCATTATGTCTGATGACCACGCTGCAAAAGCCATTAGTAGCTATGGCAGTATACTGGCTGATTATGCCAGGACACCAAACATCGATCGATTGGCGCAAGAGGGTAATCGTCTGGAGAATTGTTTTTGTACGAATTCAATCTGTACACCTAGCAGAGCAGCAATTCTTACCGGTCAGTACAGTCATATTAATGGTGTGAACACACTTCAGGATGATTTTGACCGGGATCGATCCAATGTAGCTAAACTCTTACAATCTTCAGGCTATCAAACAGCAATGATCGGGAAATGGCATCTGCATACTGAACCCAGTGGATTTGATTACTATAACGTACTTCCAGGACAAGGACTCTATCATGATCCCTTGCTAAAAGAGAAGGGTAAACCCTGGAAAAAACGGAATGCTGGCGGTGAGGTATATCCCGGCTATGTCACAGATGTGATTACAGATGAAGCGCTAAAGTGGTTAGAGAATCGCGATACGGAGCAGCCATTTTTCATGATGTGTCATCACAAAGCCCCTCATGGACGCTGGGAATACGCCAAGCGTCATGAACATCTTTTTGATGGCATTACAATTCCAGAACCAGCGAGTCTTTTTGAAGATAAAAGTCATCGCTCAATCGCTACTCAGAATTACGGCTCCACCTTATCTAGTAAAAATCCCATCCGAAATCGTGTAGCACGTATGACGGATCCAAAAAAAGTATGGCCTACGGGAATGCTTGAAACTGAAGGGCTGACTCAGGATGAGATCACAAGAGCTGCCTATCAGAAATATCTAAAGGATTATTTGAGGTGCTGCATTGCCGTAGATGAAAATGTAGGTCGCATGCTGGATTATCTCGATGAAAACAATCTCAGCGAAAACACCATCGTGATTTATACCTCCGATCAAGGTATGATGCTGGGTGAACATGATCTGATAGATAAACGCTGGATGTTTGAAGAATCTCTGCAGATGCCGTTTTTAATCAGGTATCCAAAAGAGATTGAGGGAGGTAGTAGAAATCAAGATATCTCACTGAATATTGATTTTGCACCCACATTCCTGGACTATGCCGGAGTTCCTGTACCGACTGAAGTACAGGGAAAAAGTATCCGATCAAACTTGCAGGGTAAAACCCCCGATGACTGGCGTCAGTCAATGTATTACCGTTACTGGATGCATCGTGCGCATCATGACATACCAGGGCATTATGGGATTCGAACAAAACAGCACAAACTCATCTTCTACCATGGATTACCACTGGACGCGAATGGCGCTAAGCAGGAAACATCTCCAGTTGGATGGGAATTGTACGATATGATAAAAGATCCACACGAATTACAAAACGTGTATAAGGATCCAACTTACCAGGCTGTGATTCCCAAATTGAAAGCGGAATTGTTAAAGCTTAAACAGCAATATGCTGATACGGATGAAAAGTATCCTGAGCTTATGGCAGTTAGGAAAAGTCATTGGGACTAGACATTTCCAAAAAACAAAATATTAATCTGACCAACACGAATGGGGACAGCCAGTGCAAAAAATGAATCAAAGTCGTAGAGAGTTTCTGAAAAATGTTGGTATCGGTCTCGCTGCCGCCACGCTACCAATAGCATGTTATACAAAAAAAACTGAAACAGTTGAAAAGCCAAATATCCTGTTTGTCATGGCCGATGATATGGGACCCGAATGGGTAAGTTGCTATGGCGCCGAAGAAATCATAACACCAAATATTGATAAACTGGCTACTGAAGGCATGCGTTTTACAAATGCCTACTCCATGCCCAAATGTACACCTACTCGAGCTTCACTCCTGACAGGTCAATATCCGTGGAGGACAGGCTGGATCAACCATTGGGATGTCCCTCGCTGGGGAGCAGGTTGTCATTTTGACTGGAAACACTATACTAGCTTTGGCAAAGTAATGCAATCTACTGGCTACACCACCGCAGTGGCTGGTAAGTGGCAAGTGAATGATTTTCGAGTTCAACCTGATGCCCTTACAAACCATGGTTTCGATGACTGGTGTATGTGGACCGGTTATGAAACCGGTAACAAACCAAGTGCCGAAAGGTATTGGGATCCTTATCTATTTACCAGAGATGGTAGCAAAACCTATCCCGGACAGTTTGGTCCGGATGTATTCACGGATTTTCTGATAAATTTTATGTCTGAGAATCGGGATAAGCCTATGATGATTTACTATCCCATGGTAGATCCTCATGGTCCTCTAGTAAATACTCCTAACTCACCTGAAGCCGAGAGCAATAAAGAAAAATTCAAGGGCATGGCACAGCATGTGGACCATCAACTCGGTCGATTGGTAAAATCCATTGATGATTTAGGGCTTCGAAAGAAAACAGTGATCATATTCACAACTGACAATGGGACTGCAAGAAATATGAAAACCACCATGAACGGACGTAAAGTTCGTGGCGGGAAAGGTGAACTGGGTGAGAACGGTATGCACGTTCCCTTTGTTGCGAGCTGTCCCACACGTATTCCCAAAGGAACCGTTACAGATGCCCTGACTGACTTCACTGATATGCTGCCCACCTTTGCTGAATTCGGAGGTGCCAGTCTACCTGAGGGCGAAACCATTGATGGTCACTCCATAGCTCGACTGCTGACTGGTAAAGCTGAAGATTCGGATCGTGAGTGGATCATGGCCATGGGTGGTGGTGTTGCAAAACTCACTGACCAGGGTGTTATCCCTCAAAAGGATTATGCTGATAGAGTTATCAGAGACAAACAATATAAAATGTGGGTGTCGGAAGGGAGTGGGGTCAAGCTCTTTGACCTGACAGCCGATCCGGGAGAGACCACCAATCTAATCGATAGCAGTCTGCCTGCTATCATCGCAGCCAGGAAAAAATTTGAAACTGCTATAGTAGGTTTTCCAGACAAGGACGCCCGGCCAAAATATGAGCCAACTCCGGCTCAGACCTGGGATTTACAGGTGGGCGACAAGTATAAATAAATTCTCATTCTTGTTCTGGTCGAAATCACTGTCATTGAGAAGATAGACCAGACTAAAATTAAGGGTATGATATATGATTGCAGTAATTATGGCAGGTGGTGTTGGTTCCAGATTCTGGCCACGAAGTAGGGCACAGCGTCCCAAACAATTACTTGATATTGTCTCTGAACAGACCATGCTCCGAGTGACTTACGACCGATTAAGTCAAATCACAGACACAAGTATGATTTATGTTGTGGCCGGTCCCACACTGAAAGACGCCATTTTATCAGAGTTATCAGAGATGCCTGACGAGAACCTCATCGTTGAACCCAGTGGCAAAAATACTGCACCAGCAATTGGATTGGTGGCGGCTTTACGGAAAAATGATACCACTGATGATGTTATGGGGGTCTTTCCCTCAGATCATCTTATAACTGATGTGGACGCTTTTAGAAATGATGTTCAGGCTGGGATAGATTTCGCGAGTTCTGAAGATGCTTTGGTAACGTTTGGCATAAATCCATCTAAACCCGCTACTGGGTACGGTTACATCAAATATGACCACAATTCGCCTGGTGGTGGTAAACAGATTTATAAGGTGGATCGATTTGTAGAAAAACCTGATCTGGATAAAGCAGAAGTTATGGTAGCCAGTGGTGATTATCTGTGGAATGGTGGCATGTTCATTTGGAGCGTGTCTAGCATACTTCGTGCGCTGGAAAATCATCTACCTCATATGTATAAAAAATTGGAATCAATTAGACTTGGTAGAGAACGCAAAGACTATGAGAGATTCTTCAAGCTAACCTGGACTGAGATTAAAAGTGAATCCATCGATTATGGCGTTTTAGAGCAGGCGACGAATGTATATGTGATCAAAAGTACTTTTGATTGGAACGATGTGGGCTCCTGGGATGCCTTATACGATATCAGCAAGAAGGATGCCTCTGGAAATGTCAGCAGGGGAGATATCCAGGCTCTTAACTCAGAAAACTGTTTTTTCCATACTGATGATCTCAGGATATCGACTGTTGGTGTCAAAGATCTCATCGTGGTAAAGTCAGGAAATGCGCTGCTCATAGTCAATCGAACAGAATCGGAGCAGGTGAAGCAAATAGTCACTGATTTAAAATCTGGCAACAACCTGGATTATCTTTAGAACTCACAGGACATGAAAACACGGGCAAATAATTTCAATTTTAGAAGAAAGAATAGTTGATACTCAGTATATTTGGTATACCTTATTTAGGTTCGATCTAAGATTAACAATTTAATAGGAATTATCTGGAGGGAATATGGCAAGAAAGCAAAAAAATGTTATTCTGCTGACAATTGATACCCTTAGGAAAGATGTTATAGGATGTTATGGTATGGGCGAGAGCTACACACCATTTCTTGATTCAATTCAAGATAAATGCGTCAGGTTTAATAACTGCCAGTCCGTGGGACCTTATACACAGGCATCCTTTCCCGGTATTTTAACTTCATCATACTATTTTGAGTTTGGAAGAGAGAAACAGATTTCTTCTAAACGAACCGTAATTTCTGAAGTAGTAAAGAATGGTGGCTTCACTACGGCAGGATTTCATTCAAATCCATTCCTCTCTGCATTTTTTGGTTGGAATCGTGGCTGGAATACTTTTTACGATTCAATGATGGATCAGGTGACAGATCATGCGCCTTATATCCTGGGTGATGTCATCAACTCCAAGGTAGATAGCTGGGTGAACAATCACACTTCAGGTGAAGAGTATACTCCATTTTTTTTATGGGCACATTATATGGATGTCCATGAGCCTTATGTACCCAAGCAAGAGTATATCGCTCGTATAGATCCGGAATTAAAAATTACCGACGATGAGATGTTTCAGCTTTTCAAAGATGTTGTACTCCCACGTGATACATCTGATGCATCCAAAAATGAATTACTGAAAAAACTTTATCTCGCCCACGTTCTGGAAGTAGATGATTATGCAAAACAATTTTTTGATAATCTTGAGAAAAGTGGCGTCTTGAAAGATACAATAGTCATCATCACCTCAGATCATGGAGATGAATTTGGTGATCATGGGAGCCTATCACATGATGGTCGCATGTATGATGAACTGATCAATGTCCCGCTGATGGTATATGATGCTGATTGCAAGGAAACTCAGGTCTCGGATACAGTTGTTAGCGGGGTAGATATTCCACCCACTATTGCCAAAACCTTTGGTCTGGATTCTCCCGAGAGCTATTGTGGTCAACCCTTGTTGCCCATTGAAGATTATTCGAGTAAAGGTAGTTTTGGAGAGGCCATGGGAAAACTCCAACATAAAATTAAACCAACAGATAGACCCGCATATTTCTACCAGGAGGAAAATTTCCGTATCAGTTACAGGGTAGAGGATGAGAAATGGGAAATGTTTGATCTTCAGGCTGATCCAGCTGAGCAAGAAAATATCATTGAAAGCTCAAGCTCTGCTGAGGGGATGAAGGCAAAATTAACAGAGCAAATGCACGTCGTTGCATTTGATTGAAATATTGAAAACCATTGAAAGGGAAATTTAGCATGCCTAAGATTGAATTGAGTGAAGAGAGAGTCGCCGAGCTGAAGCAGAAGATTGAAAAATCCAAAGAGATCTTCAAAATGGCTTACGATCGTTTTGAAGTGAAAGATCAGAGAATGGTATGGTCAGCCGGTAAAGACAGTACCCTGATGCTCTGGATCTGTAAGCAGTTTTGTGAAGAAAATAATCTTCCCATGCCCATCTGTTTTACCATTGATGAGTTCGACGTTTTTGAAGAAATCGACGCCATGCTCAAGATTTATGCCGAGAAATGGGACCTCCGTCTGGATTGGGGAATCAATATTGATGTTGTAGAAGCATCCGGTTGGGAATTAAACGCTGATGTTACTGTTAGTGACCTCACTAAAGAAAATCAGGCTGAAATTGATAGAATCGGTTTTGGTGAACTGGAAAGATTTCCTTTTGAAGCTGAAAGCTTTATTGGCAACCACCTGATGAAATCAGTAGTCGTTAACAAATACATCCAGGATCATGATGTCAAGGCATTCTATCAGGGACTACGCTGGGATGAACAACCCACTCGTTCAGAGGATCCCTATTTCGAAGATGTTGCTGCAGATGAGTACACACCAGAGCAGACACGCTATCGTCCGATCTTGCATTTTACGGAACGTGATCTATGGGATGCAACTCATTATTTTGACATTCCTTACTGTTCACTTTATGAACAAGGCTACCGCTCACTAGGTGCCAAGACAACATCATTGAAACTTGATGATAAAAAGGCCTGGGATCAGGATCTTGAAAACACTATCGAACGTGCTGGCCGTCGCCAGGATAAAGAAGCTGCAATGGAACGTCTCCGTCAGCTAGGATACATGTAAACAATCCGTTTGCGTTATTTATAAATACACAGGAGTCTGGTCTCGACCAGACTCCAAAACAAATAAAAGTTACATAATCGGAGGCTAGCCCATGGGTGGCATCGCACGCAGAAAGAATCTAGGTGTTACTTTTCATAACAGACAGAAATCCTATCAGGGATATACATATCTCGATCCTTATTTTGAGCAGAATCGTGCTTACCTGATTGACAATGATGGTGATGTTGTTCACTATTGGGACCTGCCTGGTATGTTTGCTGATTGGACGGAGCTGTTGCCCAATGGTAATGTGTTAGCTCCTGTCAGAAAAAATCTCAAGGATGGACCCAAATTTCCCGGTTTTTGTGGAGCAACAATCTATGAAGTGGATTGGGATGGGAATATAGTCTGGGAATATGAGGATGATTTTCAACATCATGCCGTCAAACGTCTTGATAACGGTAATACGCTCATATTGCGTGTCATCCAGGTTCCGCCAGATATGGCAAAGCAGGTCAAAGGTGGTATGCCCGGATCAGAGGATAAGCAGGAAAAGTATAAAGGTTTCATGTGGACTGACAATATTCAGGAAGTTGACAAGAGTGGCAATGTTGTATGGGAATGGAATTCACACGAGCATCTTGATTTCGATGAGGATCCCATTTGTGCGCTGGAAGAACGCAGTGAATGGAGTCATGGCAATAACATGGAGCTATTTCCAAACGGCGATTTGCTGGTTGCCTTCAGATGTATTCATCAGGTCTGTAGAATTGAAAAATCCACCGGTAAAATTCTATGGAAATGGGGACGTGATCAAGTCCACCATATGCATAATCCTAACTGTCTGGAAAATGGAAACATATTGATGTTTGACAATGGTATGCACATACCTGATTCGTATGTATGTCGCTCTAGACTGGTTGAGGTTAATCCTGAAACGAACGAAATCGTATGGACCTATAGCTCAGTTCCTGAGACAGAATTTTTCTCCACCTTTTGTGGAGGTGTACAGAGATTACCAAATGGAAATACCCTGGCATGTGAAACAGAGGCTGGTCGACTCTTTGAAGTGGATACCGATGGCAATATTGTCTGGGAGTATATGAGTCCCTTCTATTCTCTCAACCAGCAGGTTGGTGATGATCCCCGCGATTTGGGTCACTCACCCAGAATTCATCGGACAACAAGATTTCCAAAGGATTATTCTGCCTTTAAAGGCAGAGACCTCGATCCTGCAAAACACAAAGTCATTAACCAGCTGTTTGGTTCAGCCGGCTTGAAAGGGGTGAAATAGTGAAAAAGTGTCCAGCTAGACAGACCACCGAGGGTGTTGCGATCTATTTGCCATCTGAGTCACATTTTGGCTTCACCTTGATCACACAATTCAGCTCTAAAACGATCAGACTTATCAATATGCAGGGTGATGCTATTAAAGAATGGCAGACGGATTATCTACCTGTCGAAGCAAAACTCATAGATAATGGCAACCTACTCGTAACTGGTAAAGATGAAACCGGACCATTAGCCTCATTTGAAGGCGCCAGCGGCATCATTCAGGAACTCGATCCTGATGGCAACGTTGTTTGGGAGCATAAAGACCAGTACATGCACCACAGGGCTGACCGTCTAGAAAATGGAAATACCCTCATCCTGAAATGGGTTGAAGTTCCAGCTGAATTGGCTGCAAAGGTTGCTGGTGGTTTTACCAAAGAAGGAGCCGATGGTAAAATGTGGGGCGATGCCGTCGTAGAAATCGATAAAGGGGGGAAAACCGTCTGGGAATGGAATTCACATGATCACCTTGATCCTGAAACTGATGATATTTGTCCACTCTGCTCTACAACTGAGTGGGGTCATGCAACCTGCGTTCAGGCGGTTGGCGAAGATAAGATATTCATCAATTTTATGCGAATCAGCGAGGTCGCCCTCATCGATAAAAAGACGGGTGAGTTTGACTGGAAATGGGGTACGAAAATCCATGAAGGTGAAAAGGTTAACGAGATAAATCATCAAACCTACGCCACCATGTTGGAAGATAATTCCGTAGCCATTTTTGATAATGGTCGCCATCTCAGAGGAGAAGCCCTTAATTATTCCAGAGCTATTGTAGTTGATCCTAAGACCGGTAAGATCCTTTCAGGTTATGAAGAAGATCCACCAAGTTTCTTGTTCTCATCATTTCTTGGGAATACCCAGAAACTTGATAATGGTGGTACACTGGTTGTCGAGGGTACTCGGGGTCATATCATGGAATTGAACTATCGCAATAGCGTTGTCTGGGAATATGTCACACCTGACTGGGGTACAGACCCTATTTATGGCGAGAACAATTGGATTATTTCAGCATACAGATACTCTCTTAATGAGGACTGTTTGAAAAAATGTCTTGGCGTAACTTCAACCTGGAGAACCTGGTTAGATGTTGCAAAGGTATCCTATCTGGTTGACAGGGAGGAAGAATCTGAACCAGTACAGCCCCAAATGTCTCAAGCTGATATGGTTAGAAATAGACTCGAAAACTTGGGCTACTAATCCAGCTTATGAATTCATATGAGGAGTCGCACATTGAGTAAACTTGTACCACCACACGGTGGCGCTCTCAATCCACGAATGATTGAGGATCAAGAACAGAGAGCCGTTGCAGTTGAGGCTGCCGCAAGTCTGATCCGGATCAAACTGGCATCAAAAGAAGAATCTGATTTGATCATGTTAGCCACTGGCTCCTTTAGTCCACTCTCTGGATTCATGGGACAGGCTGATTACGAATCTGTTGTAAAGGATATGCGACTTGCTGATGGTGTGCTGTGGCCTATCCCTATCGTATTGCCCGTGTCTCATTCACAAGCTGAATCTATAGCAATTGGTGACAAAATTGCACTGGTAGCGACTGATACGGACGAGATTATGGCTACGATGTCTGTCTCTGAAAAATACTCCTACGACAAAGAATCTGAGGCACAGAATGTATTCTGCACAACAGATGAAGCACATCCCGGCGTAAAAAAGATAGTTGAACAAGGAGAGGTATATCTTGGTGGTCCCGTAGAAGTCTTTAGTGAGGGAGAATATCCTGAGATTTATCCAGAGTATGCTCGACCAGAGGAAACCAGAGCTTTGTTTGTTGAGAAGGGCTGGAACACCGTCGCAGCATTCCAGACACGTAATCCCATCCACAGATCTCATGAGTATCTCACTAAAGTAGCCATGGAAGTGTGCGATGGCGTTTTGATCCATCCTGTGGTTGGGAAACTGAAAGCTGGCGATATCCCTGCAGATATTCGCATGAAGTGTTACCAAGCCATGTTGGATAATTACTACAAACCTGAAAATACGGTACTCAAAGTATATCCCATGGAAATGAGATATGGTGGACCGCGGGAAGCCATTCTGCATGCGATCATCAGACAAAATTTTGGCTGTAGTCACATGATTATTGGTCGAGACCATGCTGGAGTAGGGAACTATTACGGTCCCTTCGATGCACAGGACATCTTTGATAAACTGAAGCCAGGTGATATTCATCTAAAACCATTGAAGTTGGATTGGACATTCTGGTGTAATAAGTGCGAAGCCATTGTCTCCACAAAAACATGTCCCCATGGTAATGACGATCATCTCATGATCAGTGGGACCAAATTACGTGATATGCTGGCCAACGGTGAAAGACCCCCAGTCGAATTTGGACGACCAGAGGTCATTGACATTCTTATTGATTACTACGAAGGACAAAAATAAGCCCTTCAGTTTTGTAGCTTAACTCTTTATGAAAGAACGGGTGGTGTTTTAATGGATTTAGTAAGGATTAGTATCCTGGATACGCTGATAATCGTCGCTTATTTTATTGGCATTGTTTCCCTTGGTATCTGGATTTCAAAGTCAAAAGTTAAAAGTGGAGAAGATCTATTCTTAGCTGGTCGAGATTCAAGTTGGCCTGTTCTGGGAGCCTCTTTATTTTCGACAAATATTTCCAGCCAACAATTTGTGGGACAGGCCGGACTGGCATTTTCAGTTGGTATTGTGGCCGGTGCCTTTCAGATGGTCGGAGCACTAGCATTTACATTTCTGGCAATGTTCTTTCTTGAAGCCTATATGGGCTTGCGCTTATATACCTCTCCCGAATTTTTTGAAAAGAGATACAGTAGGGGCAGTAGGTCATTTGTATCTGGAATAAATATGCTGATGATGGTAAGTGCTAACGTTGCAGCAGCTCTATACGCAGGAGCAACCGTACTTACTGTAATTTTAGGATGGGATAGCAACGCGCTATTCTGGACTGCAGTGATTGTATTGGCTGCAACCACTGGAGCTTACACAGTTCTGGGGGGATTACGATCGGTGCTTTGGACTGATTTTGCACAAACCTTCATCCTGGTTATTGGGGGTGTTGTAACCCTCGTAGTCTCTGTCGCAGCGGCAGGAGGTATTGATCAAGTCTTAATGCTAAAGGATTCGCAGGGAATGAGCATGTGGTCCATGTACCGCCCCTGGAATCATGATTTTGGTTGGCTACCATTTGTTACTGGTGTGATCATCCTTGGTGTTCATGGACACTGTACCGACCATGACTATGTCCAGAGAGCCCTGGCTGCAAAAAGCTTATACCACGCAAAAATGGGGGCAATATTTGCTGCCTTTCTGAAAGTACTGGCACTATTTATTATTGCTGCTCCAGGTGTTGTAGCTGCTAGCCTTTTTCCAAATCTCCAGAATGGTGATGCTGCATACGCCAGAATTATTGTTGAATTCATGCCCATCGGCTTAAAGGGCTTGGTTTTGGCTGGCTTAATAGCGGCCATCATGTCTAGCGTCTCATCGGGGCTGAATGCAACAGCTGCACTAATCACTTTTGACTTTATCGGAAAACGAAAACCCGATATGACCGACGAGCAAACTGTAAAGATCGGCCGTTACTTGATGATTGGTATTTTGCTGATTTGTACAGCTTGGGCACCGTTTATTAGAGATTTCAAGGGCTTGTTTAATTATCTGCTGCAAGTCTGGGCACTCATAGCACCACCGGTATTCGTGACGGTAATATTTGGTCTGTTTTACAAGAAGGCTAATTCCAAAGGAGCGATTGCAACACTGACGGTCGGATCTGTTTTAGGAGCTATTACCTTTGCTATCTTAAATATGGCAGCGCTGGCTCAGGTCAAGGCGAACCTCCCGATCTATTTCCAGAACAAGCTAAACGATGGTTTCATCATCACTCTGATTTGTGTCGCCGTGATGCTGATTGTCAGTCATTATACTGGATCAACCCCTGAAGATTTAGCCAAAGCTGAAGCGATCCGCACCTCAAAGACAACTGAGAAGATGTCAGATGAAGAGAATAAAAAATACCGTTATGTGTTAATTGGATTATTCGTTTTCTGGTTTGCCGTTCTGGGTTTGTTCTCGCCCCTGGGTCTAGGTTCATAAAATTATTTGTAAAATTAAAAGAAGTAAAGAAGGAGATTCAAAATGAAAAAAATACTAGTAGCAGGAGGTGGTGGTTTTATCGGCGGTCACCTCGCCATAGATTTGCTCAAACAGGGTCATGAAGTTGTTGTAGCAGATAAAAAACCCTTATCAGAATGGTACCAGGTAACAGAGGGCGTTACCAATCTTGTACTGGATCTTCAGTACCTTGAAAACTGTCACACCGCTGTAGAAGGTGTCGACGAAGTATTCAACCTGGCTGCCGACATGGGCGGAATGGGTTTTATTGAGAATAATAAAGCCTTATGCATGTTAAGTGTCTTGATCAATACACACCTACTGCAAGCTGCCAACGATGCTGATGTAACCAGATATTTCTATGCCTCGTCAGCCTGTGTCTATAACGGTGATAAACAAACCGATGCTGATAATCCAGGATTGAAGGAAGAAGACGCTTATCCCGCGCTGGCAGAGGATGGTTATGGCTGGGAAAAACTGTTTAGTGAACGCATGTGTCGTCATTTCCGCGAGGATTATGGTCTGACAACTCGAGTAGCTCGCTTCCATAATGTATATGGACCTTACGGAACATGGGATGGTGGACGCGAAAAAGCTCCTGCAGCCATGTGTCGCAAGGTATTGGAAGCTCAGAAATCTGGCGATATGAAGATCGAAATCTGGGGTGATGGTGAGCAGACACGTAGTTTTATGTATATCGATGAATGCGTCGAAGGCATTCAGAAAATTATGTATTCTGACGTAATTGAACCACTCAACCTCGGTAGCGATGAGATGGTTTCCATTAATACCCTGGTCAGCTATGTAGAAGAAATTGCTGATGTCAAACTTGAGAGAAGTCACGATCTAAATGCTCCCCTGGGAGTTCGTGGTCGCAATAGTGACAATGATCTAATCAAGAAATTATTGGGTTGGGCACCTTCATACCCATTGAAAGATGGCATGAAGAAGACCTATGACTGGATCAAAGGTGAAATGGATAGAAACGCTGAATCCCTTTAAAATAGAGAATATTTGAAATGCAAAATAAAAAAGTTCTGGTTAGTGGATGCTATGATCTCATCCATGGAGGGCATGTCGCCTTCTTTAAAACGGCTGCCCAATTTGGTGATCTCCATGTCTCTGTCGGAGCCGATTCAAATATTCAATTATTGAAAGATCACGCTCCTCATTTTTCCGAGCAAGAGCGCGTCTTTATCATAAAGTCGTTCAAATATGTGAAAGATGCCTTTGTTGCGACAGGGAAAGGTATGCTGGATTTTGAACCTGAGATTGCTCGTATCAAACCAGATTACTTTGTTGTAAACAAAGATGGATACACAGAGGGTAAGCAGAAACTTTGTGATAAATATGGTGTCGAGCTTAAAGTCCTAGAACGTATACCTGAAGAGGGCTTACCTGCTCGTTCCAGCTCCGAGACTAAACTTGGATTGCGTTTCCCAAACAGGGTCTGCATAGCTGGTGGCTGGTTGGATCAACCCTGGGTCTCAGAGATTCAGCACGGGTCTGTTGTTGTTGCGGCATTAAGTGCAGAACATGATTTTGAAAACAGATGTGGTATGGCATCCAGCTCCAGAATAGTCGCCAAAAAAATCTGGGGTGATAAACTCCCTGAAGGCGATCCGGAAGAGCTAGGTCGAATCCTGTTTGGTGCTGAGAACCCTCCGGGATCTCCTTATGTATCTGGATCTCAAGATCAGCTGGGACTGTTTATGCCTGGTGTGAATCAGCTATGCTATGATGGCAATTTCTGGCCACAGCAAATCAATTCCGCTGTTGATAAGGAAACCTGCGAATGGCTATCAAGTGTCCTGCAAATGGTTCCCTTTAAAAAACGTCCAGATGGTTACAATCCATTGCTTGAACAAAATGTAACCAAGGTTGGTGTGAAAAGACTCGCAGAGTCTGGACAACTATGTTGGGACAGTATATTGAAGCATGATGTTAAAGGTTTAGGGGCATCCTTGACTGGCACACTGGAAGCCTGGTATGAAATCCTGCCTCTCACAGTTCCGGATTATTGCTGGGATGAGATTAAGAAGTATGATCAGCATGCCGGTGCTGGATTTTCCGGTGCGGGTGGTGGTTATGTGCTGGTTGCTTCTGATAAACCTGTTGAGGGAGCTTTTAAGATCAAAGTTCGATTTTAACCTCAGCAATAGAAAGAAAAATACTAATGAAATGGGCTTTGGTATATCACCAGAGCCCATCTTATTTTGAATAGGATCCTTAACCCGGATGCGGAGGATTTTCGTGAACCGGGAGTGAGTGTCAATATTTTTTAGAGACTTCAACATCAAAGGAATTATCAGATGGTCCTCATAGTTAATGGTGAGCTTATCCAGGAAAAAATGGTCCAGGATGAAATTCAGAGACTGCAGCCTCATTTTCAATCTGTTTTTAGCGAGCAGAGCGGCGCAGAACAGGAAAAGCAGCTAGCTGAATGGGCACGCGAAAATGTAATAGAAAGTGTGCTGCTCAGACAATCGGCTCATGCTGATTCACACAGTATTAATCCTGAAACACTCGACCAGGCTTTTCTTAAGCTCAAAGAAGAACGCGGAGGAGAAGAAAAATTTTATAAAGAAACCGGTCTCACACATCAGGATGATGAAAATATCCTACTTGAGATAGAGCAACAGCATAAAGTTGAGCATTTGATGTCTGAACTTCACGCAAAGGCTAATCAAGTAAGTGAAACGGATGCCAAGGCTTTTTATCAAAGCAATCCTGAACAATTCATGCTGCCTGAGATGGTGCATGCAGGTCATATCGTCAAACATATAGAAGGATATCGTACTGAAAAAGAAGCCCAGACTGAGATTCAGGAGATATGGGAGAAGATTCAATCTGGTACCACCTATGAAGAATTGGCTGAGCAACAGACCGATTGCGCAGATAATTCTGGCGACCTGGGTGTTTTTCCACGGGGGCAAATGGTTCAGGAATTTGAGGATGTCGTTTTCAAAATGGAAGCAGGTGAAGTGAGTCAAGTATTCCCGTCACCTTTTGGCTTCCATATTGCGAAAGTATTTGAAAAAAAAGAACCTCGGAAAATTGAATTTGATGAAGTGAAATCACAGATCATTGAAAAATTGACCGAAGATGCCCAGAATGTTGAAGTAGAGAAATATGTTGATGGGGTGAAAGAAACAGCCCGGATAAATTATTTCCCGGATGAAATCAAATTTAAAAAGGGTCTATCCAGTGTTCTGGTTAAACCTTCAGGTCCTGATTGCAATCTGGACTGTGACTATTGTTTTTATCTGGAAAAGGCTGACCTGTTCACCGAGACAAAAAAACATCGCATGTCGCTTGAGACTTTGGACATCTTTATCCGGCAGACACTTCAGCAAACTGCAGGTCATGTCTCCTTTGGCTGGCAGGGGGGAGAGCCCACTCTCATGGGGTTGCCTTTTTTCCAACAGGCTGTCAAGTTGCAAAAAAGGTACGGATCAGGACGCTCAGTTGGTAATGGTTTGCAGACCAATGGTTTATTGCTAGATGAGGATTGGGCAAATTTTCTCAAAGAAAATAACTTTCTGGTGGGTATATCCATCGATGGACCAGAGCATATCCACGACAAGTATCGAACCCATGTAAATGGTAAACCGAGCTGGCAACAAGTCGTTGATAATACCAGAATGTTGATGGATGCCGGTGTTGAGGTCAACGTCCTCAGCGTTGTGAATGAATACTCAGTGAAATTCCCGGAAGAGATATACCAGTTCCACAAATCATTGGGATTTGAATATATGCAGTTCATCCCGTTGGTGGAGACAGACCCTGATAATCCTGAGAAATCCGCTGCTTATTCAGTAGGAGAGAAAGCTTATGGGGATTTCCTGATCAAACTCTTTGACTTATGGCAGAATGATTTCGAAGATGGGATTGCAACCACGTCCATCCGACACTTTGATTCTGTGTTTCATAGCTATGTGGGTCTTGAGGCCCCTGAATGCACATTACTCAAGGAGTGTGGGAATTATGTCGTCGTCGAGCATAATGGAGATGTGTATTCCTGTGATTTCTTTGTAGAACCCACTTGGAAATTGGGCAACCTGTATGATGATGATATCCTGGTGATGTTGAATTCTGAAAAGCAGAAGGAGTTTGGGGAACTGAAAAGCGATCTTCCTGAGAAGTGCCAAAAGTGTAAATGGCAGCGTCAATGTTATGGTGGATGCACGAAAGATAGACTTCGAGACCCTGAGGATAATGGCTTAAGCCATTTTTGTGAATCCTATATTGCCTTCTTTGAACATTCAGATGTGCGGCTTAAGGAATTGGCTGAAGATTGGAAAGCTAAACAGTCACAGTTACACCTGCAGGAACCTACAAAAGCACAACCAGTCAAGATTGATTAAAAACACGACTGCAATGAGTTTTGCGACTTTGGGAGTGCTAAAATTATAAGAATTGCAGTGGTTACTAAGTTATCAATATTTTAAACATGCAGATAAGCAAAATAATCTCCTGATCTAAAGAGATTTAAATAATCGATATAACCCCCTGATTACGAGTCATTTATCTAAATTCATCTTGGATTAAATAGATTAAATGTTATGTTAAGTATATTGGGTATAGATAATGTCGAATGAGATAATTAGCAGAAAACACGATTTGATAGGGGTTCGAAATGGGTATCGATCAACATAATCCAAAACCATTTTACAAGCAGGTTGGGGAAGAAATCGTCAATCAGATAAACAGTGGCAAATTGAAAGTTGGGGATAAGCTTGAAACACAGAGCGAGTTGGTCAAACGCTATGATGTGAGTTTGATTACAATAAAACGAGCTCTTTCTGATTTAATCAGTGAAGGTGTTCTTTACGCCAGGGCTGGAAAGGGAACTTATGTTGCCCAGCGTCCTCAAAAGATCGATTATTCAAAGCACCTGACCATTGCCTATGTTCTTAAGGATCTGGATAACCCCTTTTACCAGAGCATCGTATCAAGTGTTGAAAGAAATTTGTCAAAAAATGACAGTAATTTGATGCTCTATTCATCAGACAACCGTCATGATAATGAAGAACGCAAAATCCGGTATTTTATTGATATGGGTGTCAGTGGATTAATTCTTGGATCCCTATTCCACAGCCATTATACAGACTCACTTATCAAACAACTCGAGGCTGAACGTTTCCCCTTTGTCATGGTTTCATATACTGAAGATCCCAGCATCAATTTTGTGGGGACTGATCAGGAACTGGGTGGCTTCATGGCCACCGAACATCTGATAAAGAATGGATATGCTGATATAGGTTATGTGAATGGGGAAGAAGGCAATCTGGTTGGCGAAGCTCGGAAACGGGGTTTTCTCAAAGCCATGACCGACTATGATGTACCTGTTGATCAGAAGAATTTGCTGCAAATTACCGTTGATGGGAAGCGTGATGATATGAAATCAGGCTACCTGGTTGGCAAGCAATTCTGCGAATTAAAAGATCGACCCAAAGCTATGTTTATCTACAATGACCTCTCCGCACTCGGGTTCATTCAGGCATTAGGCGAGTCTGGAATTAACGTTCCAAAAGATGTCGCAATTGTGGGATTCGATGATATTGCAAATGGTAGAACAGCTTCAGTACCTCTGACCACCATTCATCAGCCAACAGAGCTGATAGGACAAATTGCCGTTGAAAGTCTACTTAAAAAGATAAGTGGCGAAGCGCCCTCTATGCATAAACTATTGGAACCGAAGCTGATTGTCAGGAAGTCTTGCTGCAACAACTAGCCTGAATATTATCACATAGATAGATCGTATCATATGCGTATCAAGAATGGTTGATTTGCAGATAGCATTTACTTGCGATATCATTTTCATACTGCTGATCAAACGGGAGAGTAGGGAATATGCTTCGACGTGAATTTCTTAAAAAAGCAGCAATCAGCACCACTGCTGCAGGTATTCTGCCAGGGTCACTTATAAAATCCATATCTGGGTCTACCCATCGCCGACTTGACGAGCAACCCAATATCATATTCATCATGATCGATGACCTTGGAAAAGAGTGGCTGACCACCTGTGGCGCTGAGCATGATGATATGGGTCTGCCTAACATTGAAGCACTGGCTTCTGGTGGAATGCGCTTCACAAATGCCTACTCCATGCCTCAATGCACACCTGCACGTATCACGCTCTTAACCGGACAATACCCCTGGAGAACCGGTTGGGTCCATCATTGGGATGTTCCGGGTACAACTAAATTTCCTGAAGGTGAGTTAAAGATTCGATTTGATCCTGAAGTTCATCCCAGTTTTGCCACCATTTTACAATCCGCTGGTTACAAAACGGCAGTTGCCGGAAAATGGCAGATAAATGACTTCCGTCTGGAGCCAGAAGTGATGTTGGAGCACGGCTTCGATGATTATTGTCTATGGACTGGCAAAGAAAGTGGAAACGAAGTAGCGATTGAACGCTACTGGAACCCATATATCCACACCACAGAAGGAAGTATGACTTATGAGGGACAATTTGGTCCTGACATCTATACCGATTTTCTCATCAATTTCATGGAAGAAAATGTCGATCACCCCATGATGCTCTATTTCCCCATGTGTCTCATTCATAATCCAGTGACTGCAACCCCACTAGAACCAGACCTGGTAGAAGAAATTGATGGAAAATTGCCTATGGTGAAGGCCATGATTCGCTATACAGATCACTTACTGGGAAGACTTACTGATAGCCTGGATGCTTTGGGTATACGTGACAACACCATCATAATCTGGACCACAGATAATGGGACCGCTAAGCGTTATACAGGTAATATTGACGGGGATGATGTCCAGGGCGGTAAGACAAAAATCTCTGAAGCAGGTGTAAATGCGCCCTTCATAGTGAATTGTTCAGGTCTCGTACCAGCCGGTGTCGTCACAGATACCCTCACAGATTTTACTGATATGCTGCCGACATTTGCTGACCTGGGTGAGGCAACCATACCTGATGGACTTGTACTGGACGGTCATTCAATAGCCGATGTGATTCTGGGTAATACTGAAGATGGAACCCGGGATTGGATTCTTGGAGTAGGTAGTGGTGGCGGAACTGTCAACATTCTACGCGACCCCCCAATGGAAGGTGTCCCAGACTATCAGGCCGTCAATGAATTTGATCACAAGCAAAGGGCTATCCGGAATAAACAGTATAAGCTCTGGATCGAGAACAGTGAGGATGGGGTTGCTTCTGCCACTCAGTTTTATGACCTCTTTGCCGATCCCCGAGAGACAGTCAACCTGATTGACAGCACAGATGAAACCATTGTAGCAGCACTAAATGAATTGCTGACAGTATGGGCTTCCTTCCCAGCGGTAGATGCCATCCCCACTTATGGACCAATTCCTGAGGTAAATGTCGTGGATGAGTCTCAAAAACCAGAAAATTTCAAACTTTACCAGAATTTTCCCAATCCCTTCAATCCGGATACAGAAATTCGATTTGAGCTTGGGAAATCTGCTGATGTGAAACTTGAGGTTTATGATGTCAAGGGTAGGCTGATCTCAACACTGGTCGATAAACGTCTATCTGCAGGTCATCACAACGCTCAGTTTAAGGGAAGCGGACTTCCCAGTGGTATTTATACCTACACCTTAACCTCAGGGGCAAGCTCAATGTCAAAGCAGTGCATTTTAATTAAATAGAAAGCTTGATTTCTTGAGACCTACAGACAACCACAACCTTAGTAGACGTACATTCCTGAAAACATTTGGTCTTGGAATGGCAGCCCTAACGCTTTCCAATCCTCTAATGAAGGCAGCCTCCAGACGCGATGGGACACCCAATGTCATCCTTATGATGGCTGATGATATGGGTTATGGTGATTGTGGTTTCACTGGAAATTCAATCATTCAAACGCCTCATCTGGATCAATTGTGCCAGGATGGCGTCAAACTATCAAATTTTTATTCTGGAGGACCGGTCTGCTCACCTACACGGGCAACCTGCCTGACCGGTCGCCATTATTATCGCTACGGCATCTGGTCAGCCAATGACGGACGATTACCACAGCAAGAAGTCACCATCCCGGAAGTCCTACACGGTATTGGTTATAACACTGGACACTTTGGCAAATGGCATCTGGGCGCACCTGTAGAAGGCTATACAGGTCAAAATTCCAGCAACCATGCCTATGTCGACTGGTTCGGTTATGATGAATACTTTGTCACAGCTTATTCAGTAGCGCTTTATGATCCTTATGGTCCCAACGGGGGAAGAGCGGCAACCAGTGACAACCCATACTGGCACAATGGTGAGCGAGTTTTGGACAATATCACTGGAGATGACTCACGAATAATGATGGATCGGGTCATCCCTTTTGTGCAGCAAGCTAATGCGAATGGACAACCCTTTCTGGCTGTGATCTGGTTTCATGCACCTCATAAAACTATTGATGCGAGTCCCGAACATCGCGCTATCTATTCAGATTATAGCGAGAGCGAGCAAAAGTATTATGGCTGTATTACTGCCATGGATGAACAAGTCGGTAGATTAAAGGGTGAGTTGGAGAACCTTGGAGAACTTGGGAACACATCATGGTGGTTTTGTAGCGATAATGGTCCTGAAAATGGTACGGATGGAAGTACTGGGGAATTGAGAGGCCGAAAGCGAAGTCTCTTTAATGGAGGTGTTGGTGTGCCAGCCTTCCTGCATTGGCCTGATTTTACAGATAATCCTGCTTTTGAAACTGAGATTGATGATCTGGGATATCCCAGCACCGATGTCGTCTGTAGTACGCTTGATTATTTCCCGACCATAATGGATTTCTTTGAACAGAGTATGCCCGATGATCGTCCCATTGATGGCATCAGCCTGATGCCACTTCTGGAAGGAAATATGCTGGAACGCCCCACACCAGTGCCATTCAGGTTTTATCAGAAAATCAACAAAATGGCAGATTCTCCAACTATTGCCACCCTGGCAACTGTTGCAGGAACACGCTATAAGTTTTTGACCAATTTATCAGAGTGTGCCGTTGAAGATATGTTGATCAACCTGGATGAAGACCGTGGGGAGGAAACCAATATTCTAGAAAGCAATCAGATGCTGGCCGATTCTCTTCGTCAACATTGCCAGGACTTTATGACTTCCTTTGAGAATAGCTATAATGGAGGGGATTACGATTACAGTCCCACTGGATCTTGGCGTCCTCTGGGGCAATGGCAAGGATATAGCCCCTGTGATAGTCTGACAGTTTCCATCTATAGTCGCGATCCAAAGCCAGGCGGATTTATGCTTGAGGAAAATTACCCGAATCCATTTAACAATGGAACTGTGATCAAGTACACCATCCCTTATCAATCTGTTGTAAAACTCTCCGTATATAATCTTCAGGGGAAACGGGTGGAGCAGTTAGTTGATGGTGAGCTTCCCGGGGGAGAGTATTTGATCCAATGGACTCCAGGGAATCTGCCATCAGGAACATATTTCATCAAACTTCAGAGTGGGGCAAACCAAATTGAAGTCATCAAATGTATGCACATCAAATGATCCTGATTATTCCTCTATACGGCAATCCTCAAATTATATTAAGTATGGGCTTAACTGTGACTATTCAGGCGGGAAACCCTTAAAAAAGAACTGGTATTTACTGTAAAATTAAGTATACTGAGTATACTATTATAACTGAATAATATTTCGAATACAGGGAAACAAGTGAAAAGACGTGAGTTCCTTAGAAGTGTGGGTATCGGCTCGGCAAGTCTGCTCATTCCTCCCACCATATTTGCCCTGAGTAAAAACAAAAAACCTGGGGGTGCGAGACCCAATATTCTATACATCATGGCAGATGATCATGATGCCAATTTCGTTGGTTCATATAAGAGTTGGATCAAGGAATACGTAGATACTCCAACCATTGACAAGCTGGCTGCGGAAGGTGCTCGTCTCACGAATTGCTTCTGTACCAACTCGTTATGTGCTCCCTCCAGAGCGACAATTATTTCCGGGAAGTACAGCCACAAATCAGGTGTCTATACCCTGCGAGAAGATATGAATACATCGGGTTGGAATACCTTGCCCGTCGTCATGAAAAACGCAGGTTATCAAACAGCTGCAGTCGGGAAGTGGCACGTTCATGGTGACAATATGCACGGTCTGGATTACTATTCATTAACCCGAACTTCCCAGGGACGCTATATCAATCCATCCATGTCAACCCCTGATGGAAAGCGGAATGAAGAAGGTCACAGTTCTGATGTTTATACAAATATCTCGCTGGAATGGCTGGAAAAGCGTGACAAAACAAAGCCCTTCTTTCTCATGCATCATTTCAAAGCAGCTCATGGTCCCTGGCAGTATGCTCCCCGTTATGAAAAATTGTATGCCGATATTGATATTCCTGAACCACCCACCTTGCATGATGACTATAGCAATCGATTCGAAGGCGGAATTGGTATAAAAAAATCAAAAATATTTTCAACGGATGGTAGTGGTAGCCTATCCACCAGAATGCAGGGCTTGAATAAAAAAGGTGAGGTGGCAGATTGGCCCACTGGAAACCTGGACGTCTCTGGCATGTCTGACAGCGAAATTAAAAAGGCAACCTATCAGAAATACGTAAAGGATTACCTGCGCTGTGTCAAAGGGATTGATGATAATGTGCTGCGGTTAATTGAATACCTTGAACATGAAGGTATTCTGGATGACACGCTGATCATTTACACCTCAGATCAGGGGATGTACGTAGGCGAGCACGGCTTTTATGACAAACGTCTAGGGCTGGATGAAGGGATGCGTATGCCTTTTATCGCCAGATATCCGAAGGAAATTCAAGCAGGTATTGTGCTTGATGACATCGTTAATAACGTTGATTTTCCAGAGACCATGATTGACTACGCCGGAGCGGAAATCCCCGCTGATATGCAAGGCTTTAGCTTCAGGAAGAATCTTAGAGAGGATCCTAAAGCACATCAACGGTCCGCTACCTTCTATGCTTTCTATTCATCTGGTACGCCCCGTCATTATGGGATTCGGACCAAGCAGCATAAGTTATTAAAATATATGGGAAAAGATGGATCAGTCATTGGTCAGGATCTATTTGATATGGTCAATGATCCCAATGAACTCAGAAGTGTTCTGAATGATAAATCATATTCCAAAATTCTCACAGAGTTGGAGCAACAACTCGCCGAAGAGATGAAAGCTATCGATCTGACCGAGAAAGATTTACCAGGCCGATGGAAAGCACCTGCTAGAAAAGTAAAACCCAAAAAGAAGAAGAAAAAGAATAAGCAGAAAAAATCCTGATGATCCAATAGGGCCATCGAGGATTAATAATAGAATTCAGTCCACATAATAGAGGCTTCCAAAATGAATAGACGGGAATTTCTTAAATTTACTGCAGTTGGATTAGCATCTTCGGCTATTCCAGCATTCAGCTTCGGAAAGAAGACCAAAAAACCAAACATCATTCTGATGATGACCGACGATCAGGGTTGGGGTGATGTTGGCTTCAACGGGAATACTGAAATCTCAACCCCCAATCTGGATGGTATCTGTAGCGAGGGAGCAAATCTATATCACTTTTTCTCTGGTGGACCCGTTTGCTCACCCACACGCGGAACATGCCTTTCAGGGCGTCATTATTTCCGATACGGAATCTGGCAGGCCAATAGCGGCCGGTTACCACGTCAGGAATACACATTACCACAAGGCCTAAAAGATGTGGGCTACCAAACAGGTCATTTTGGCAAGTGGCACCTCGGATCTCCCCATCCCGAATACACGGGTAAAGGGGGAGGAGGCAGTGACCAACATCTTGCGCGTCCCGAGTGGTTTGGATATGATAAATATTTTGTGACCCATCATTCGGTCAAGACCTGGAATCCCTACGGACCTGATGGGAGTGAAATTGACTCCACGGATAATCCATATTGGGAAGACGGCAAAAGAGTGAGCGAACGGTTAACCGGAGATGATTCACGCATTATTATGGATCGAGCCATCCCTTTTATCGAAGAGGCAGTTAAAGAGCAAAAACCATTTTTCTCTGTCATCTGGTCCCATACACCCCATGGTCCATTGGAGGCCGGTCCCGAATATGCAAAAATCTATGAAGCAAAAGGACTGGACAAGGGCAAGGTGAAATACTACGGTTCTATCACAGCCCTGGATGATCAGGTGGGACGACTCAAGAAAAAGCTTAAAGAATTAGACCAGTGGGATAACACCATCCTCTGGTTTTGCTCTGATAATGGTCCCGCCCACGATGTTAGAAATGGTGGTTATGGGTCAACAGGTGGTATGCGTGGAAAGAAAAGCTATCTCTTCAACGGTGGTGTCTGTGTTCCTGCATTCCTCTATTGGAAGGGTAAGGTTGAAGCAGGATCGACCATTAAAACGCCTATGTCAACCCTGGACTTTTTACCTACTCTTTTTGAGGCTACGGGCGCAAAAATGCCTGATGCTAGACCTGTGGATGGCGAGAATGTCTTAAATATTGTTTCCCAAAAAACAAATGAACGCAAAAAACCCATTCCATTCCGACACAAAAAGTTAACTGCTCCCTGTCTGGCTCTGATTGATGACAAGTATAAGTATTACACAAATTTCGATACAGATCAGCCCGTTGGAGATTTACTCTATGATATTTTTGCTGATCGGGCTGAAGAAAAAAACCTTATCGATAAGAAACCGGAGACTGCTCAGAAAATGCGAGCCTATGCGCTGGAATTTCTAAAATCCTGCGAAAAAAGTCATTCCGGTCTGGATTATCCCAAAAACTCAGGCTATGCACCCATTGGTAGTTTTCAGGATATGGCCAATATTCCCTGGGATCCTAACCAAAAGAAGAAGAAAAAATCTGGAAATAAGAAGCAGAAAAAGATTAAAAAACGCCAGAAGAAAACAAAGAAATCATAGAACCATTCTATGCGGGGTAATTACAAGAGGAAACTGGATATAATCGCCGTGAAATATTTTGTGATATTCAGCCTCTTACTGCTGAGTGTATTTTCCTGTTCATTAACTAGTCACACGGAATCCATTTCTTTAATACCTGTCACTCAATCTGTTAAACCCAACTCTCCTGAAATTACTGCCTTCTGGTGGAATGGGGGCTGGGATCATTACGACTCAGACTATATGAAATACCTGGATGAATTCATCATATTTGCAGTGGCTCCAAATCCTGAAACGGGAGAAATCTTTGTTGATTCTGTATCCAGCACCACAGGTGAAATATTCTACCGTCGAAATTCAGGTCCAGGCTTATCAACTGGGATGCTCAAGCAAATCACAGCAGATGCAGATAAGTATCAGGTTCGTAAAACCCTGGGTATCAATGGCATGGGGAAGAAGCGGACGATCTTCAATGCTCTGGTTGAGAATGGACATGAAAAGAAATTCGCTTTAGAGATATTAACTTTTTGTCAGACCTGGGGAATCCAAAATGTGGATGTGGATTATGAACATCCAAATGATGATCATGATGTGGCAATGCTGACTGCCATCATCCGTGCACTCTATGACCAATTAAATCCAGCAGGTATTGGTGTCTCAGTAACGGTGGGACCCAATCGTGAGTTCATGCAAAAATTTGTGAGAAATAATCACCAGTATCTCTCACAAATCAATCTCATGTCTTATCTCCAGCCCTATAAAAATTTTGTAAAATGGCTGGAGTTTTATCATAACGAATTAAGCGTACCCCGGGAAAAACTATATGGTGGTATTGGATTTTATATCAAAAAACAAGGGAAACCCAAAGAGTCATATGATTACCGCGAATTTGTCGATTGGTTCCCTGAAGGAAACATTCCTGACGAGATAACACTAGACGACCCAGATAATCCTGAAAATGTGAAGACATTCCGCTTTAACAATTCTCATGAAACGCTTTCTAACAAGATTCAATACGTAAAAGACGAGGGCTACGGCGGTATCATGATCTGGGCCATCAACCATGATTTGCCTATGAGTGATGATCGCGCCATGTTGCGCTATGTTCATAGTGAGGTACACAAATAGTGGGACTTGTATTCCGAGGGTTTGTTTGTGTCTCCCTGAGGCTCTCGAAGGGTGAGCACTATAGGTTATTGTCCCTTCGACAGGCTCAGGGTCCAGGTCTGTACGATGGGAATGAGACAAAGATTATGATCAATTAACAGAGGTGATGGTGAATAATGAAACGCCGTGAATTTCTAAAAGTTGCTGGAATCGGAACCCTGGGGCTGGTTGCATGTGTACCACCCAGCCCAAAAGTCCCACTCAAGTCAGGCAAACATCCCAATATTATCTACATCCTTGCGGACGACCTGGGATATGGAGATGTGAGTTGTCTGAATCCCGAATCCAGGATTCAAACGCCTCATATTGATCAACTAGCAGCAAATGGCATAAATTTCACGGATGCACACTCCAATTCAGGTGTTTGTACACCCACACGCTATGGCGTTTTAGCCGGACGCTATACCTGGCGTACAAAACTCAAAAGGGGCGTGTTAAAGGGGCATTCAAAACCACTGATCCCGACAAATAGGCTAACGGTTCCAGCCCTTTTGAGGCAGTCCGGATATGCAACGGCATGTATTGGCAAATGGCACTTGGGAATGGATTGGCCAACCAAGGATGGTGAAGAGGCTAAGCTGGGTCTCAAGAATGTAGATTTCAACCAGGACATCCAACACAACCCGCTGGATTTGGGATTTGATTATTACTATGGTATTTCTGGTTCGCTGGGAATGCCTCCCCATGTGTTTATTGAAAATCGACGGGTTGTTGAAGAACCGACGATTTATGTGAAAAAGAAAACCCCCGAGGCTAAACAATTACTGAATGGACGCGAAGGCTGGATGGTAGAAGGCTGGGATATACATTATGTACTACCTCGTTTCAGGGATAAGGCAGTTGAGTATATAAAAGATCATACAAAGAAATCGCCTGAACAGCCCTTTTTCATGTATTTGCCTTTAAATTCTCCTCATAAACCCATAGCACCCAACAAAGAATTCCTGGGAAAAAGCGAGGCCGGTGAATATGGCGATTTCGTCATGGAGACGGATCATGCGGTAGGTCAAGTTGTCAAGGCCGTTCAAGAAACAGGGATTGCAGACAATACTCTAATTATTTTTACCAGTGATAACGGTCCAGAACGTATCATGTATGCCATTCACAAGGAGTTTGGTCATGATGGCTCAGCTCAATACCGTGGTTGTAAACGTGATAACTGGGATGGGGGTCATCGGATTCCTTTCTTCGCCACGTGGCCTGGAACCATTCAGGCAGGTCATTCAACCAGTGAACTTATCTGTTTAACAGATATGCTGGCAACCTGTGCAGAAATTACGGATCAGGAACTTCCCGATAATGCTGGTGAGGATTCAGTAAGTATCTTACCTGCACTGAAAGGGATCAATTCTCAACCAATACGTGAGGCGGTTGTCCATCATTCAGCTAAAGGGTTCTTCGCTATTCGTCAGGGGGATTGGAAATTATTGCTCCATGATGGTTCAGGTGGCAATAAGTATCCCGATGTAAAGACCCCGCCTATTCAACTCTACAACATGAGAATCGATGAAACTGAAACCCAGGAGTTCTCAGTTCAAAATCCTGAAATTGTCAATAAATTGGCTGGTCTCATGAAACAATATATAACCAATGGTCGAAGTACTGCAGGTAGTCCACAGTCAAATGATGGGGAAGAGGACTGGCGCCAAATTGATTGGATGAAGAATTATTAAGGATCCCATGATGCAGCGTAGGGAATTTCTGAAATTATCAGGTGGTCTGATGGCCATGGCAGTCATGCCTTCACTATTGAATGCAGCGGCTCGTAAACCAAATGTAATTCTCATTCTTACCGACGATCAGGGTTATGGTGAACTGGGCTGTACCGGAAATACTGTTATCAAGACCCCTTTTCTGGATCAAATGTATTCAGAATCCAGCCGCTTGAATGATTTTCATGTCAATTCTGTGTGTTCACCATCGAGAGCAGCCATTTTATCCGGCAAATATTCAAGTCATGTGGGTATCTGGCACACCGTAGGTGGGAGAGAGATTCTCAACCGTGATGAAACCCTCATGCCTCAGATATTCAAAGCTAATGGTTATAGCACTCAAATGGTGGGGAAGTGGCATCTCGGTGATAATTATCCCTATCGTCCTGAAGACAGAGGCTTTGATGAGGTTTTCCGAATAGGTGGCGGCAGTCCGGGGCAAGTTCCTGATTACTGGGGCAATGACATCTTTGATTTGCATTACTGGAATGGTAGCAAATGGAATCCATCAAAAGGTTTCTGCACTGATGTTCAATTCGACGCCACCATGGAATTCATTAAAGATTCAGGCAAGAAGCCCTTCTTCTGTTATCTGGCAACCACAGCCGTGCATGCTCCAATCGGGGCACCTGATGAATATCTGGAGATGTACAAAGATCTGCCAGAACCTGTTCAGAAATTCTATGCCATGACCAGCAATGTGGACACCAATGTGGGTCGTCTCAGAACTTTTCTTAAGAAAAACAATCTTGATGATAATACCATATTGATATTCATGACAGATAATGGATCAGCCTGTGACAAGCAGGACAAATACAAACTCCACAATGGTGGGATGCGCGGCAAAAAGGGATCGACCTATGACGGTGGACATAGGGTTCCATGCTTTATCCATTGGCCCGCTGGAGGGATCAATCGTGGTATGGATATCGATGAATTATCCGCACATATCGATCTATTGCCAACCTTGCAAGAAGCCTGTGGCTTGAACCAGGATTCGAAATCCCCGCTTGATGGATCAAGCCTGCTACCACTATTGAAAGGTAACCAGACAACCTGGCCGAACCGGACTCTGGTTACTGAGACCAAGGTCAAGAAACGTTCACAGATGTATGCTTCGGCTGCCATCATGACTGAGCAGTGGCGTCTGGTTGATAAAGGTGAGGAATTATACGATATTGAAAAAGATCCGGGACAGAAACAGGACCTGGCACCCAGTCATCCCCAGGTTGTTGAACAACTCCAGTCGGATTATCAGGCCTGGTACCAGTCGGTAGAGGAAGGCTTCTTACCCATCAATCGCATTGTGATTGGTTCTCCGAAAGAGAATCCAACCCGTATAACCTGTATGGATGTTTATCCGGTTGAGGGAGCCAAACCTGGCAAGATTGTCTGGAATCAAAGCCATGTACTTAAGGGCAATCGTAATCATGGGAAGTGGCTTCTGGAAGTTGAAGAATCTGGTAACTATGAATTTGCCCTGAGCCGATGGCCCAGAGAATCAGGCCTGAGCTTTTCGGAATCTCCACACAAAGCGCAAAAAAGGAGTTACTCTGAAGCCCAGTTGATAATTGATGGAATACTCCAGAAACAGAGTGTCAATCCCAGAGATAAACAGGTTCGATTCTTTGCGAAGCTGGCTAAAGGACCCCTCGAACTGGAAGCACTCCTATTTGAGAAGAGTGGTGAAGTTACCTCAGCCTATTATGTCGAAATCTTAAAGAAACGATAGAACTAACTCGATAGTATTTGGAATTATTGTCATGAAATTGAATCAAAAACATACAAATCTAGTGATTACAATAGTTACCTGTAGTCTACTTATTCTCACATCTCTCTCTGCCGGTGAGGTGGCAAAGAATGCTTCTCCAGAGCGCATGGAGGAATGGCGGGACTGGAAATTCGGAATGTTTATCCACTGGGGACCCTTTGCACAGGCAGGTGCTCCCAATGGTAGAATCTCCAGCATGCGCAAGGATCTGGAGCAGGGTTTGAATTATTACAAAACCTTTAATCCAGTCAAATATGATCCTAACCAGTGGGCAGAGCTGGCCAGTGATGCTGGAATGCGTTATGCCGTATTGGTGGCCAAACATCATGATGGATTCTGCAATTGGGACTCCAAGGTGAGTGAACGGACCATTACTAATCCAGATTGTCCGTGGAGCAAATCAAAAAATCCTGATATCGTGGGTGAATATGTCAAAGCCTTTCGCAAAGCTGATGTGAAGGTTGGTCTCTATTCATCGCACTTGAATTATTCAGATCCAGGTGGGATGGGTGCCATGATCGATGCCAAACCGGGTGCAAAGCGGAAATCAGTGAATCGCTGGGTCGAAGACTATAAGGAAAAAGCCCCTGAGCTGTGGAAAAATTATGTCCAGCAGGAATATGATCAACTCTCAGAACTCATGGGAAATTATGGACCCATCGATATTGTCTGGTTTGACATTCACTGGCCCAAAAATGGAAGCGAAGATGCTGCTCCCATCTATCAAATGATACGTGAGAAACAGCCCAATATCATTTTCGACAATCGCGGTACACTGGATTATGTAGATTATAAGGTCCAGGAGCAGTGGGTTCCAAACGTACCACCCAAAACCGAATTTTGGGAATTTAACTGTCCTACCGCCAGCAGCGGAGGAGGGGGCTTCTGGTATAAGGGTGAAAATGCAGTGTACAGGACCGGTGAAGAACTTTTATACATCCTGGTAGATGTGGTTGGAAAAGGCGGGAATTTCCTCCTGAATGTTAGCCCCAAACCGGATGGGAGCATTGCCGACCAAGAAGTGGCAGCTTTGATGGATATTGGAAAGTGGATGGATAACAACAGTGAAGCCATCTATGGAACCACAGCAAGTCCCTGGGGGGATCCTCCAGCCTGGGGTCGGATTTCAACTAAAGGGAATCGTCTCTACCTCATGGTTTGGGATTGGAAAGAGGGGTCAGAGCTAGCTCTGGATATTCCAGCGAAGCAGGTGAAGAGGGTTTCTCTGCTTGCCAATAATAAAAAGGTTAAATACTCCAATACGAAGGACGGGATCAAGATTAATCTATCCACCTCCGCACCAGATAAGTATGTATCAGTTATCGCTGTAGACTACTCTGGTGATCTCAAGGTGAAACAGAAATGGTCCAAACCTGTCAAACATGAAAAATCGGATGTCTGGCATTTTGATAAGAACACCGGTAAGCAGGAAAAGGGTTTTCCACCAAAACCCTAGTGGGGAATCCAATCGAATTAAGCAATTAACATGTAATTCATTGAGTAACTTCTCTGGTTAAAGGCTAAATGAGTAGCAGTGGCAAAGCGTAATGGAACGGAGACAATTTCTAAAAATTGCATCCCTGGCATCGGTAAGCATGCTCAGCAATATCCCATTGAATGCTGCTGAAAAAAGACCCAATATTCTATTTATCATGTCAGATGATCATTCGTCTGAGGCTATCGGTGCCTATGGAGGGCGCTTAGCTAAACTAAATCCTACTCCCACCATTGATAAACTGGCTTCTGAAGGCATCATCTGCAAAAATACGTTTTGCAATAATTCAATCTGCAGCCCCAGCAGAGCTTCAATTCTCACGGGTCAATACAGTCATATAAATGGAGTGACTTCCCTGGGCGGGCGAGTTGCCGAAAAAGATCAAACGCTGCCTGTCAACTTGCGCCAGGCAGATTATCAAACTGCAATTGTGGGGAAATGGCATCTCAATACGCAACCTCTTGCGTTTGACTACTATAAGGTCTTTAAAGGTCAGGGGAAATATCATAACCCAGCATTTTTTGAGCGAAGGTCACCTGATTCAAAGGAAGCAAAGTTAAAGGAGACTGGCTATAGCTCAGATTTGATCTATGAAAGTTCGGTGAAGTGGTTGGAGCAGCGGGATAAAAGAAAGTCTTTCGCGTTATTTTATCATTTTAAAGCGCCGCATGGTCCCTGGGATTATCACGATCGATACGCTTCATTATACAATGATATTGACATACCCGAGCCTGAGAGTTTATGGGACAATGAAGGGCATGGTTCAATGGCAACCCGTGGTCATAATGACGAACTTATTTCTCAAATTGGTTCATCAGTTGGGCGTAGGCATCGTTCTCGGACTCAAACCAAGTTTCTGAAAAAGGAACTTGCCAGAACCGGTAATCAGTCAATTAGAGATAAGCTGGACGATCTCTCAGATGATGAGATTAAGAGGATGTCGTATCAGGCCTATGTTAAAGGCTATCTCCGTTGTGTCCGAGGTGTGGATGACAATATTAAAAAGATGCTGGATTATCTCAAATCAGAAGGTCAGTTGGATAATACCATAATCATCTATACCGCTGATCAGGGCATGTTTTTGGGTGAACATGATTTTATTGATAAACGCTGGATGTATGAAGAATCTTTGCGCATGCCATTTATTGTTCGTTATCCACGAGCGATCAAAGCTGGAACCACAACGGATGCTCTCATTAACAACACAGACTTTGCACCCATGATGCTTGAATATGCCGGTGTGAAGAAACCGAAAAGTATGCAAGGTTATAGTTTCAGGTCTATTCTGGAAACTCGTAAAGAGCCCCCTAATTGGCGCACAGCTACCTACTATAGATACTGGCTACATATGGCGCACCATTATAATCCTGCCCATTTTGGAATTCGTACCAAGGAATGGAAGCTTATTTTCTTTTACGGACAGCCAGAAAAGGTTCAAAAGCAGGGGAAGAAAAAATCTCCCAAATCACTTATTACTCCACCTGGCTGGGAATTGTATGATATGAAAAATGATCCCCACGAGAGGATCAATCTCTACGGAAAGTCCCGATATGCAAAGATCACCAGACAATTGAAGCGCCAGCTCAAGGATTTGCGTGATGACCTGGGTGATTCGGATGAGGCATATCCTCATATCAAAGCGGTAGTAGAACGACATTGGGATGATGACTTGACTGAATCAATAAGAATCTCAAATCATCTGAAAAATAATGCTGAGAGATTGAACTCATTTGAAAAATCAGAAGAAATTAAAAAGCTAATGAAGTAATAAGTCAAAGCCTTACCTGTTTAGAATAATGGTATCGCACATTGATTCTCAACACTATCTTTGTAACAGAATCGACAGGGCTTGAATGCAAAAAGTACTGGACTTTATGCCTAGATAAAGTATACTGAATATACTATATTAATCCACTATATGCTTCCTGAAAGGGTGATCATGCCGAGACTCGGACATCCAAACATTAGCCACCAAAACAATGCTATATCAATGCATAAGCTATTTCTGATAATATTATTACTGAGCTCAGTAACTATTTTTGCTGAGGTGCGTTTACCGGCTCTGTTTCAAGACCATATGGTTTTGCAGCAAAATGTAGAAATTCCCGTGTGGGGTTGGGCGAATCCGGGAGAACAGATTCATCTGGAGTTTGCCGGTCAGCAACAAGAGATCATTGCCGATGAAGCGGGTGAATGGAGCACATCTCTAGCACCCATGCCTTATGGTGGTCCCTATCAGATGACCCTATATGCTGAAAATGAAATCGTTTTGAATGATATCCTTCTCGGTGAAGTATGGCTCTGCTCCGGTCAATCCAATATGGCCTGGACAGTGGCAAAATCTAATGATTCCGAAAATGAAATTGCTATGGCCGATTATCCAAGCATTCGCCTGTTCGAAGTAAAACGAACACCCGCCTATGATGAACCAAAGTCTGATTGTGTTGGTGAGTGGACATCATGCTCGCCTGGAACCATCGGGAAATTTTCAGCAGTTGCTTATTTCTTTGGTCGTAAAATTCATACAGACCTGAATGTTCCCGTTGGTTTGATCCACTCATCCTGGGGTGGGACGAGAGTGGAAGCCTGGACCTCTCGAACTACGCTTGAACAGCATGAGATAGGGACATCAGCTCTGCAAGACTATGAGAATAAACTCTCCACATTTGACCCCCAAAAATCCACAGCAGAATACGAAGAAACTCTCAAAAAATGGGAAACCAAGAAATTACGCAATCCTGATGCAAAGAAACCCAAGCGCAAACCAAGCCCGGCTAAAAATAAAAATGCTCCTTCAGGACTCTTCAATGGAATGATACATCCATTAATTCCCTATGCGATGAAGGGTGCTATCTGGTATCAGGGTGAAGCAAACTCGAAAACTGAGCAGGATGCATTTCAATATCGTGACCTTCTGGTATCAATGATCGTTAATTGGCGACAGTCATGGGGTCAAGGAGATTTCCCCTTCTATTTTGTCCAATTGCCTGCTCTCAAATCAGAAAAGGTATCCTGGCCTATTACTCGAGAGTCCATGTCCGAAGTCCATAGAACTACATCAAATACTGGTATGGTGGTGACCATCGATTTGGAAGGTTCAAAAAATCTGCATCCCAGGAATAAACAGGATGTGGGCTATCGCTTGGCACTCCTGGCATTGGGTGATACCTATCAAAAGGAAATTATATATTCTGGTCCAGAGGTAAGAACCGTGAGTCTCAAAGGGACAGCGGTAATGATTAGTTTCCAATTTGCTGAAGGTGGACTTTCAACAATTGGGGATGAAGTGTTAGGATTTGAATTAGCTGGAGCAGACGGCAAATATCATGCGGCAACAGCCAATATTGTGACAACTGGATTCATTAAAAAAAGACGAAATCAGGTCAAGGTAATCTGCTCAACAATAGGCAAACCAGTCTTCATCAGATATGCCTGGGCAAATGATCCGGATGTATCCTTAAAAAATGATGCTGGTTTACCAGTAGCCCCCTTTAGATATGATCTCTCTGAATCCGATAAGAATGATTAGAGGATAGGTGTTGAGTTGACCTGGAAAGAATTTCTAAATTGAGCTTCCAATCCTGGTTAGTATATTTGACGATGGTCATTGTTGCGACTTCTTCGCCGGGTCCTTCAACTATTTTAATTGTGACAAACTCCGTTTTATATGGCTGGAGAAAATCCGCTTTTACAGCGCTGGGGAATGTGGCTGCCTTGTTCCTGCTGGGAGTTCTTTCAGTAATTGGATTGGGGACTTTGTTAAAGACATCAGAGTTCGCCTTTACCGTTTTTAAGTTTGGTGGTGTGATCTATCTTTTTGGTCTGGGTGTCATGTTCATTTTAAAAATGCATGCTCCAATCGAGGTTTCTTCCGGTTCAGAGGAGCATAAGGAAATCTCAGATAAGAGGTTGTTTATTCAGGCATTGGGCGTTGTCTCCAGTAGTCCCAAAGCTATTCTGGTCCTGACCACACTGTTTTCACAATTCTTGAATACTGAAGCTGCTTTAGTTCCTCAGTTCGCAGGATTGATTGTTACTCTCATGATTTCTTCCTTTGTGTTTCTAATGGGCTATGCAGTACTGGCCCATAAAATGAAATTATGGTTAAGCAATCCCAGGAGCAGCATGCTGGTGAGTCGGGTCAGTGGCGTCATATTTATTAGTTTTGCAGCATTACTGGCAGTTTCGAGTCAATAAATTTAGGGGTAGCAGGATAAGGAGTTATATTTGCAACGCAGAGAGTTTTTAAGAATAACCGGAGGAGTGTTGGCTGCCAGCGCAACCGGTCTGGCCTGGGGGAAGAAAAAGAAGCGCCCCAATATCGTCTTTCTCCTCACCGATGATCAGGCCTGGCATCTTCTGGGGTATAACGGAAATGCTCAGGTAAAAACGCCGAACTTTGACAAGTTGGCTGCGGATGGTGTCATCTTTGATCGTCATTATGATACAACCTCGATCTGTATGCCCAGTCGTGCCACCCATATGATGGGTCAGTATCAATACCGTCATGGCTGTAGCTTCAGCCGTGGATCCCTTGAATCAGCCAAATGGAATCAATCCTATCCAGTCCTCATGCGACAGGCCGGATATTTTACAGGTTTCGCCGGTAAATTTGGGTATGCAGTCACGGATAAACCGGATAAATCTGGATACCATAGCAATGAAAAAATGCCCATGGATTCTTTTGATGTCTGGCATGGTTGGCCCGGACAGGGTGAGTATGAAACAGAAGAGAATGAACACATCGCCATGTACGCAGAACAGTATCCTCATGTTAGTGGAGCCCTGGGGGCTGCATCTGAAGATTTTATTGATACGGCCATGGAGCAGGACAAGCCATTTTGTCTTTCTGTGAGTTTCAAAGCTCCCCATTCACCCAGATCGCCAGATTCCCGCTATGACCACGTTTATGCTGATACGGTTTGGGATGAGCGCAAAAATCATGGTACCAAAAACGCTGAGCATTTACCGCAACAGGCGAAAAGTGGCCGGCAGTACCTGCAGTATAAGGACTTCAGGGGTGAGCGCTATCAGGATACCATGCGCAAATATAATCAATTGGTGTATGGGGTGGATGTCGCTGTCAAGATGATCAGAGACAAGCTGGAAGCACGTGGCATTGCCGATAATACGGTTATCATTTTTACAACCGATAATGGCTATAGCTGTGGTGCTCATGGTTTTGGTGGCAAGGTTTTACCCTATGAAGAAGCCAGCCGCGCTCCCATGGTCATACTGGATCCACGACACCGAAATTCAGGCAAAGGATATCGCTGTCAGGGAGTAACCGGGAGTGTAGACATCATGCCGACTATAATGGACTACGCTGAGCTGGAAATTCCAAAATCAGTTGATGGTATCAGCATGCGATCCATGGTTGAAAATCCCAAACACAAGCTTCGCGAAGCACTACCTATCATGAATGTCTGGGGGATTATACCCACACACGAACTGGGTGTTGTGACAGAAAGATATAAGTACATCAACTGGTTTTTTGCTGGTGAAGGGATGCAGGCAGCAGAGGAATTGTATGATCTCAAAGAAGATACCTTAGAGATGCATAACCTGGTTGATAAGCCTGAAATGCAGAAAACCTTGCGACAGATGCAGAAATATTACGATCAAGAAGTTGAACGCTGGAAGAAAAATTGTGTGCAGCGCAATAACTATCCAGAATGGGCTGTGTTGATGGATCGTCACGTGTCATGGGATGAAAAAATCCGACTTATTCCTAAAAAGGAATTTAAGAAATATCGAGAAGCACTAGCAAAAAGCAAATTGAGTATAAAGAAGAGTAGGAAAAAGAAATGATGCAATATAAGGAATTGCTGCTGATTCCCATAATTATGGGATGTCTTTATGGCTGTGCTAATGAGCGGGTTGCAACTGAAATCACGCCTGAGGCTAAACAGGAAATTACTTTACCATTTACTGCTGACTGGGAATCCTTGAAGCAACATCAGACCCCTGAATGGTTTAGGGATGCAAAATTTGGAATCTATACCCATTGGGGTCCATATAGTGTACCAGCCTACTATACCGAATGGTATCCCCATGGCATGTATGAGAAAGACGGTTTCCGCAAGAAAGATTTTTTTGGTCATCACACCAAGACCTGGGGACATCCGTCTGAATTTGGTTATAAGGATTTTCTACCCATGTTTGATGGTGCTCAATTTGATGCTGAGGAATGGGCAGATCTTTTTCAAAAATCTGGAGCTCGTTTTGCCGGTCCCGTAGCAGTCCATCATGATGGGTTTGTCATGTGGGATAGTGATCTGACCAAATGGGATGCCAAAGAAATGGGTCCCAAGCGGGATATTGTTGGGGAATTGGAAATCGCCATCCGTAAACGCTCCATGCATTTTGTCACCTCCTTTCACCATGCCCGTAACTGGTCCCTTTATGATCATGACTCCAGTTATGATACCGGTGATCCCCAATATGCTTATGTAGGAAGTATGTATGGTCCTATCCACGAAAAAAGAGCTCCTCACAGCGAGGAATATCTGCTGGACTGGCAGCACAAGATTGAAGAGGTGATTGAAAAATACGATCCTGATTTACTCTGGTTTGACGGAGCCTGGGGGAAGGGAGCCTTTGAACCCTATAAGAAGGACTTTATCCACAACTATTATAACAAGGCTCAAGCTGCCGGTAAAGAAGTGGGCATTACCTACAAAAAGGACAATCTGCCAGAAGGTGTTGGCATCAAGGATAATGAAAGAGGCTCAATGGCTGAATTGAGTCCAGAGGCTTGGCTAACTGACAACTCAGTCATGTCAAATTCCTGGGGATATATTAAAAATCCCAAATACTTCACATCCAACTGGCTCATTGATGAATTGATTGACGTTGTCAGCAAAAATGGAAGTATGCTGTTGAATGTAGGTCCCGATCGGCACGGCAAAATCGATGATGAATCAAAAAAACGCCTCCTGGATATTGGCAAATGGCTTGAAATGAATGGCGAGGCCATTTATGGGACCAGACCCTGGACTAGCTATGGTGAGGGACCCACTTTTGTTGAGGGTGGTGGACATAATCGCCGTAAAGGTGAATTCACAGCAGGTGATATTCGATACACTACTAGAGATAACGACTTATATATTATCGTCATGGATTGGCCTGAGAATGGAGTAGCTACGGTAAAAGATATCTGGAGCGAATTACAGAAAAATTCCACAGAAATCAATAGAATTGAAATGCTGGGCAGTGGACCCATCAATGATTGGTTTCTCAGTGAGACCGAGTTGAAAGTCACTTTTCCCCAGTCCAAACCCTGTGAACATGCCTTTGTTCTAAAATGTGAACTGGTGAAATAAAATGAAGCGACGGGAATTTCTTAAATCCGCTGGAATAGGTACTCTGGCATTATCAATACCAAGCGGGCTGGCTCAGGCAGCGTTTGGTAAAAAGAAACCGAATATTATCCTCATCATGCCTGATGATTTTGGCTATGAATGCGTAACAGCCAATGGTGGACAATCATATTCTACTCCACGAATTGATGATCTGGCCAAACGCGGGATCAGGTTTACGAACTGTCACTCACAACCGGTTTGCACGCCCACCAGGGTGAAAATCATGACTGGGAAAACTAATGCCCGCAATTATGTGGCTTTCGAAACCCTCAACAAGGGCGAGAAGACCTTCGGACACATTATGGGTACTGCAGGGTATGCTACGGCTATCGCTGGCAAATGGCAGCTTTCAGGACGTGGCAAAGAATTTCCTGGCACACGACCCGAAGATTCTGGCTTTGATGAATACTGTCTCTGGCAGGTAGATCGTGAATCCAAGGGCTCGCGTTATTGGAATCCAAATATTACCCAAAATGGGAAAGTGCTTAAGGATACTGATGGGAAATATGGCCCCGATATCTATTCACAATTCCTCATGGATTTTATGACCCGGAATAAGAAAAACCCCTTCTTCATCTATTATCCCATGGCTTTGACACATGGCCCCCATGTCCCCACACCGGATAGCAAGGAAGGGGATTCAAAATCCAAGCGCAACACCAAATACTTCCCCGATATGGTAGCCTATACCGATAAAATCGTGGGAAAAATGGTTGATCATCTGGAGGAACTTGGGATTGCAGATGATACACTTCTCCTGTTCACAGGTGATAATGGGACAGATAAGAAGGTCACATCCAAATTTAATGGTAAAAAGATCCGTGGAGGAAAGGGCCGCAGTATTGATGCCGGTACTCATGTACCCTTAATTGCCTATTGGGAGGGGACTGCACCTGCCAATAAGCTCAATACCGATCTCATTGATTTTTCAGATATTCTCCCAACTGTAGCAGAAATTGGTGGAGCTAAAATTTCAAAAGATTTCATCGTGGATGGTGTCAGCTTTGTACCTCAGCTCAAGGGCAAGCAGGGTCACCCCAAGGAATATATTTTCTGTCATTTTGAAAAAGGAAAATATGCCGTTGAAGACAGCGGGATCGAAAAGAAGAAAAAGAAGAATAAGAAAAATAAAAAACCCAAAAAGAAGAAATCAGATAAGCCTGAATTTACAAGATGGGTTCGCGATGAACGTTGGAAACTCTATAACAATGGCAATTTCTATGACGTCATTACCGATCCAGACGAAAAATCGCCACTGCCGGTAGGGGATCTAGCTTCAACGGCTGAAGTGAGACGCAAACGTTTTGGATCAGTTTTAGCTGAAATGGCCAAAGAAATAAAGAAGCATTAACCGTTTTGTAACACTGGGGAGTGTAAGATGAAAAAGATAAGTGTAATAGTATTAATTCTATTATACGGCATCAGCCATGCCGAGGATTATTCTTTGAATTTTGATGGTGTAAATGATTTTGTAGAATTCGAGGATTCACCTGCCCTTGATCTAATTGAAGGCGATTTTAGCATTTCTGTATGGGCCAAGGTAGACTCCTGGGCAGATGGAAAGATGTTCATGGCCAAAAAGCAAAACGGCGCTAACCTCTGGCAATTCAACTTAAATGGCGGGACGGGAGCCATTACTTTTCTCGGGAAAGTAGCTGGTGTGGAGGAAATTTCCCTGCGTTCCGAACCAGATATTATGACTGAAGTTGAAACCAATGCCTGGGTAAATATTATTCTGGCAGTAGATCGAACCTTATTGGACACAGCCTATATTTATATTAATGGTTCTGCCTCTGATTCTGTCATTATCAATACCTTCTCTACCTTATCACTTGATAATACGGGAAAGTTAAGATTCGCCCGCAAGAACAATGGTTATTATGGTGGTAAGCTGGACGAAATTGCTTTCTGGAATTCAGCTTTGAATCCAGAAGAGGCTGCAGCTATTTATGCCGAAGGAAATGTTCTTGATGTTTTAGCGGATGGTGGGAATTACAATTCCTCAGCTACACTTCAGGGATATTGGAAATTTAATGAAGGAAGTGGAACCTCAACCCAGGACTACAGTACCAGCGGAAACAATGGTACGATCGTGGGCGATCCACTCTGGGACGATGATTCTCCGGTAGCTGAAGTGACGGGTGCACCAAGTGCTGACTTTACGGCTTCACCCACATCAGGTGATGCTCCGCTTATGGTTAATTTTACTGATCTTTCAGTGCCAGGCAATAGTCCTATCAATCAATATCAATGGGATTTTGGAGATGGAAATTCTAGTACTGAGCAGTCTCCCAGTCATATTTATGAAAATCCAGGTCATTACAGCGTAAGCTTATACATTCAAGATGAAAATGGTTTGCCTAGTACCAAACTTTCTTCAGACCTGATTTATGCTGGCTTAGGTGAGCACCTTAGTAATGTAGGTTTCGAGACCTGGAACGATACCATGCCTGAGTTTTGGGCATTCGATAAAGACAGCGCCGTGACAGCTTCCATAGAAGAATCTATAGTTCATTGGGGAACCAGGAGTGTTCGCATTGAACAAACCATTAAGAGTCCCCGCCTGTTCACTCAACAGGATATCCCGGTAGTTGCAGGAGATGATTACAAATTCTCAGCCTGGTTTTTTGACAATGATTCAGCAGTAGTAGGACGCGTTTTAATCAGATGGGAGAACGCTGAGCACGACCGAGTTGGTTCTGATGTCGAATCAGGCATCACTGCTAATGAGGGGGGCTGGCAGCATATTTCAACCGGATTTGTCACCGCCCCGGATAGCGTGGCTTTTTGTGACTTCAAATTGCGGACAGTAGATGTCAATGCCAGTTGGGATGGAGATGGAACCATCTATGTCGATGATGTGTCTATGGTCGGACCCGGCGGGGTTGTTGGCATTGATCAGGTTCGTCGGGCACCCAGGAGCTTTAGTTTATCACAAAATTTTCCTAATCCGTTCAATCCAAGTACCAATATCCAATTTGAATTGGAGGATAATCAGTACATAAGCCTCGAGTTGTTTGATATCAAGGGACGCTGGGTTCACTCGATTGCATCTGGGGACTATACCGCTGGATCCCATACTGTAAAACTGGATGCCAGCAAACTTCCGGCAGGTCTCTATCTCTATCGTTTAGAAAGTGAGGGAGTGAGTCAAGTCAGAAAAATGATCCTTGTGAAATAGACTTGAGATAATGAACTGGTGATGAAGTGTTATGTGTTATTCCTCGACTCCACTTCGACGAGCTCAGTACATCGCGCTCGGGATGACGTACTTGATTTTTTCATCACATCGTCGAATTATGAATCAGATCAATAGTGACAAACAGAAAGATGTAGCCAAATGTGTCTTAATAAAGTGAAATACGTCATCATATCCCTTTTGGTCATGGCTCCCATGCTCCTGGCTACAGAATATTATGTGGCGACTGATGGAGACGATACGAATCCAGGAACAATATCAGCCCCTTTTGCCACGCTTGAGCATGCCTTTATTGATGTGGCTGGACCCGGGGATCACATCTATATCCGGGAGGGTGTCTATCATGAAGAGGTGGTGACTAGTTCAAAAACAGGTCCCATAACCATTTCAAACTACGCTGATGAAGAGGTGACCCTCGATGGTTCCAGAGCGCTCTCAGATCTGGGTGGAGTAACCTGGACTCAGGAGCCAGGAACGAATATCTATCAGACCACCCTCGATCAGGATGTCTGGCAGCTCTGGGTTGATGGACGCATGATGATACCGGCTCGTTGGCCCAATGTCTTAGTCGGACATCCCTGCGATCCAATTCAGTTTCAAGAAGATGAATATACCCCCATAGCTGGCTCATGGTGGGATTGGGAAGGTACCTGGGGACATATGGTGAATACCTGGAATGCAGGTGGGAATCTTACAAATAACTCAAACTTTCACAATCTTGCAGCAGAAGGCGTCAGTTTTGAAGGTGGTTCCATCATTTTGAACTTTCATTCTGAGTCAACCTTTTCCCGCAATATTCTCAGTCATTCAGCCGGAAGTAACGATTTGATCCATGAACCTGTTATGAATCCCCACGACCAGCGGCAGGGTCAGTTCATGATTGAAGCCAACAGTGCTCTGGATATCCCTGGTGAGTGGTATTATGACAACACGACAGGCGTTGTCAGGGTCTGGTGTGAAGACGGTGCTTCTCCTGAGGGTCGAAATATCAGGGGCAAAACCATATCATATGCCATCAGTGTGAATGAAATGGATTTTATCACCATCAGGGGTATCAATTTCTTCGGTTGTACCGTCAATTCTCCCAATGGACATCATGTGACCGTTGAAGACTGCAATTTTTCCTATCCGACCTGGTATCGACGTATGCTTGGTGAACACAGTTATGCGGGAGAACCTGAGCAAGCTGCAGCTTCCGCAATCCATGAAGGTACTACTGTTCTGGATGGATCGACTAGTACCTCGTCAGGTACATTTACCACGCTACGCAACTGCGTTTTCGAATATTCGGATGGTATGGTCTGGATGAAATCGGGTTATGGAATTCTGATTGATAATTGTCTGTTTCATCATTTCAGCTTTACCGGGATGGCTCAAATGGCTCTCATGGCAAATTCAAATAAAAATAGCTTAATGACGAATTGTACTTTCCACACGAATGGCTCGAAGGTCATGGTCAAACATACCTCCATGGATGTAACGATGTGTCGCTTTTCCAAATTTGGATACTTTCAGTATGATGGTTGCGCCATGCAATGTGCCGGTGGGGATGGACCCGGGGGTGGCAGCGATGGAAGAATTCGCAGCTACAACTGGCATTTCCAGGCTTTCAAAACCGGTTGTAGATGGGATGGGAGCAGCGGTGTTAATGGCACTGACCATCATTTTGTCTCATGGAAGGTGCCTGCTTCTATGCAGATCAAAGGTGATTATCATCATGTAATCAATAATACATCACTGGAGATTCAATCTGATGGAGAACCGGGTATAAAAGTGCTGACTCCCGCTGGGACTGATAACAATTCTCATTCAAATGTACATAACAATTTGGCACAAGCGATTTCCTCCGATCGACAGATATATGTCCCCCTCACTGGAAATGAGAGCCATAACTGGAATGGATATGTAACAGAAGAAAATGCCAGTTTGCAGGTACGAGATGTTCACAATTTTGATTTCAGACCGCGCTTCGACAGTGATCTGATCGATGCAGGTGTTATGTATGATAGCATTACGGCCGGGTTTGTAGGTGATGCACCAGACATTGGAGCCTATGAATACGGGGATGTCAATTACTGGATTCCAGGTTATCAATATTCCCACGCCTCTACACCCATCCCACCACATGAATCTAACATGGTCATGACGGATGCAGATCTGATGTGGTTGAAGGGGAGGGAAGCAACCAGTTATAGGGTCTATTTTGGGCTAAGTCCCAGCAATCTGGTTCAAGTGAGTACACAGGCTAATAATATCTATGAGCCCGGTTTGTTGGAGGAGAGCGAATATTTCTGGCGAGTGGATTGTGTGACGCCAGCCGGTGTTGTGACTGGAGAGACATGGAGTTTCCTAGTCGGTGAACCTTCAACTGGTACTGGTGACAGCGGGATTCTACCATTCAGATTCAAATTGCAGAACAATTATCCAAATCCCTTTAATCCCAAAACCAGGATTTCATTTTCTATCCCTGAGATGGATATGACCAGCTTGACCCTGTTCAATATTCAAGGACGATATATTCGTACCCTGATAAGTGAGGAGCTTGGTCGGGGGGAACATAAATTTGATTTGTACGCAGAAGATCTGGCATCAGGTGTCTACTTTATTCAGTTGGAAAGCGGTGATTCAAGGGCGGTCCAAAAGTGTATGCTTATAAAATAATTCGAGGAGTAGTCGCTCTTTTATGGCTGCTGTCATGTCTGAACGCTACAGAGTATTTTGTCTCTGAGTATGGTGATGATGAATCTGATGGTTCCATTAATTCTCCATTCCTGACAATTCAGCGGGCTGTCGATGAAATGTCCAGCGGGGATATCTGCCAACTACGTGACGGAAGGCATTATGGATTCATCAATATGGAGAATAAATCCAACCTTAGCTTTAAAAGCTATCCAGGTGAAGAGGGCGTCATTGATGGGACCAAGCTCATTACATCTGACTGGGTTCAATATCAGGGTAGTATCTACAAAACAACTGTTACTGATACCATCTGGCAGTTATTTGTCAATGATCGCATGATGCAGATGGCACGTTGGCCAAATCTAGCCAATCCAACCAACCCCGACTATTCCAGTGGGGGTCATCCCAACCCAAATTTCCCTGAACCAGGAAGTTTTTGGGATATTAATTCCTGGGCTCACTGTACGGATGAATCAATCTTTGTGCAGGGTGTTGGTGGCAATATCGTGAATAATGAGAGTGTGCATAGCCTGGCAAGTCTAAATGTTGATTTAACAGGTGGTCTGGCAGTGGGTAAACTGACCACTTCAGAGCACATTATTGTGGAAGAAATTACCAATCACATACCTGGTTCTAGCAGCTTTGAGTGTACGGCTGAATATCTGGATGTCAGTCGAGATTCTGACGGCTCTGAATCTCGATACTGGTTTGAGGGGAAGCTGGATTTGCTGGACAGTCCGGGAGAATGGTTTTTTGATCAATCCACTATGGAATTGTATTTGTGGTGCGAAGATAATGCAAATCCCTCTTTGCATGACATACGCGGAAGGACCATAGACAGGATTATGGAACTTCATAATTCGTCAAATATTCTTTTTGAGAATTTAACCTTCTATGCAGGAAATTTCCTCATTCTCCAGGGAGACCATCGAACATTTAACCATTGTAATTTTAGTTATCCATCATACTCCAAACGCATGCTGGGTGTGCGCGAGCAGCCACTCAATATTGATTTGGATGGAGGTCAGGATGATACATTCTATGATTGCGTGTTTGAATATTCAGAGAATTGTGCCATTACCTTTCATAGCGCCGGAACCCGTAGATGGCGTATCGAGAATAGTCTGTTTCATCATATCCTGTGGGCTCAGGGACGACAGGGGGCTGTTTATGGTCGCAAATCGGAAGACGACATATTTAGACGAAACACCATTCATACCATCGGGAAGGGGAATGGTCTCAAAGGCGGTAAAGCGGATCTGATTGAGTTAAACAATATTTACAACATTCATTATAGCATAGATGGATCCAACATCCAGATTGCCCCAGGTCAACAACCCGGTATGATTATCGGTTATAATTGGTGTTATGATACTAATAGCCACAATGTGATCCGGTTTGATGGGGATCCAGGCGCTTATGATGGCACGATTCATCATTGTATTTCCATGAATGGGAATCGCGGTCTCAGAGTTAAGGGAACCGCTCATTTTATCTATAATAATACTGCCTTTGGCTGTGTACCTCGGAATGATATCCAGATCTCAATCGATAAAGGTGGAAATGACAGCACCTACACCATGAATAATGCGGCGACCAAGTTATCGGGAAGTAATAATGGTTTTACCGCTATACCTGGCTTCCACGATCATAATTGGAACGGTTATGAAACGGGGACTGATTTACGGGAAGAGCTACGTGATCCCTATAATTTTGATTTTCGACCCAAAGCGGGATCCGAACTCATCGATGCCGGTGTGATCATTCCAGGAATCACTGAAGGATATGTCGGGGAGGCACCGGATATTGGGGCTTATGAATTTGGTGATGATAACTACTGGATTCCTGGACGACTCGTATCAAAGGCATCAACACCTGTTCCACCTCATGATGCAGTCAATGTTATGACAGACGCCGATCTGATGTGGCTGAAGGGGCTGGAAGCCACAAGTTTTCAGGTTTACTTCGGGACTGAATCTGGTCAGCTCACGGAAATGGGCACGCAGGTCAATAATATTTATGATCCGGGTTCGTTAATTCCGGGTCAACTTTATTATTGGAGAGTTAATTGCAATACACCTGCCGGCTGGGTAACGGGTGATGAGTGGAATTTTCTGGTAGGTTCCGCTGCATCAGGGCTGAATAATGACAGGGAATCTCCATTCAAATTTCATTTGAGTGATAATTATCCAAATCCATTTAATGCGCAGACGACAATAAAATTCACCTTACCATACGCATCACAGGTGAAAATGCAGTTGTTTAACCTATTGGGTGGACTAGAGTTAACCCTGGTTGACCGTTCTATGGTGAAGGGACATCACAGTGTTGATTTTCAGGCAGATCTGCTGGCATCAGGGGTGTACTTGTACCGCCTGAGTGGCAAAGGATTTTCTCAGACAAAGAAACTCGTCTTAATCAAATAGACATTATTTGGGCTACTTATTGCATGAGTCGTGCTTGTTATTAGTCATGTTAAAAGTATATTAAGTATACTTAATAAAGTGTAATGCACTGATATGAAAAATTGGACGCAAAAGAACATTTAAACCAGCTGTCTTCGTCGATAAGAAGATTCAGGCTTTATTGGTAAACCAATAAGCGGTATAAGTGAGGTCTTAATGAGAGGCACAAAAGCTTTCTTCCTGATCATAATGATGACAAGCTGGTGCTTTGCAGGTGTAACAGGCAAAATAGCTGGGGTGATTCGTAATCTGGAAACGAAAGAACCTCTGATTGGTGCTTCCATCGTGGTCCCTACCACTTGGGTTGATGAATTTCAGGTAGAAATGCTCCATCCAGCTGGTGCTGCAGCCAATGACAAAGGTCAATATTTTATTCTGAACCTCGAACCGGGTGATTATGATATAAAAGTCATGATGATGGGGTATGGTACTGAACTAAGAACCAGAGTACGTGTGGATGCGGACCGCACAACCTGGGTGAATTTTGAGCTCGAACCAAAAGCCATTCTAGGTGAAGATGTTGTGGTTACAGCCTATCGGGCTGATGACATACAGGTTGATCTCACAGCCACACGTCAAAATTACGCCATGTCGGAAATGGAAAACAATACAGCCATGTACGAAATTGACGATGTGATCGCTTTACAAGCCGATGTCGTTGATGATCATTTTCGTGGTGGCCGCGAAAATGAAACCCTGTATCTGGTTGATGGTGGAACCATTGTAGATCCCATGGAAAATGGCAAAGCCTACACTCCGCTGGTGATCAGTATGGAACAAGTTCAGGTCGTGACAAGTGGATTTAGCGCAGAATATGGTAACACTCAATCTGGTGTTGTGAACATGATTCCAAAACAGGGTAAAAATAAGTGGCGTACGAATGTACAGATTGCTTATACAGCCCCTCATGATTTGTACTGGGGTGGCAGTGTTTTTGACACCTCCAAAACCCCTTGGAACCTCTTTGCTGGCGGTCCAGAGTTTTGGTTGACCTCGACTACAGACTCAGAGAATCCTTATTTCGAGGAAACGGGTGGTGGCAAATATGCTGCCCACACCTACGATGATACCTTAAAGCAAGCTATGTTTGCTTATGCCCAATTTCGAAGTTTTTCGCGACTGCTGGATGGAAATTATAATGACCTCTGGCAAGATCTGCGGGTGAACTTTAGCAGTGGTGGTCCTATTACTGATAATACACGTATCTTTTTCGCCCTGGGCAATCATTCAAAACCAAATATAATACCCTCAGAAGTGCCTGATACTCGTCGAGATTTAATGGTAAATCTTACCCATGATATGAGCAGTACTAACAAACTGGTGATGGGTTATGATTATAATTATAATTTTAGTAATACGATTGGTGTGAATAATTCGAGAGATCTTTTCTTCAGGGAAGAGGGTAACTCTAAAAAGATGCGGACAACCCAAAATTTACGCTTTCGCTGGGAACACGTTTTTTCAAAAGCTGCTTTTATGGATCTAAACTTCCGGATTCTCTATAACCGCTCATGGCAGCTTGCACCCATTCGTGACCCAAATCAACAAATTCCCCAATATGGACCTTCCAATGCATTGCCTTTTTTCTCCAGACTGGGATTGAACGGTATGTATAGTGATGAATTCGCTAATTCCAGAAATCGCAATCAAAACACAACCTATTCTCTGTTGAGTCAAGTTTCAAATCAACTAACAAATTACAATCTTCTCAAATTCGGTCTTCAGGTCTTCGCCTACGATATCAAAAATTATGCTGAAAATAATGTAACAAGTCAGACCAATTATGAGTTGAATGAGTATAAAGTAACACCAATTGAAGGTGCTCTCTACCTGGAAGACAAACTCGAGTTTGAGGGAATGATCGCCAATCTTGGTTTGCGGTGGGATTTTTACGATTTTAACACGAGTTATTTCAGCGATCGTTTCTCACCGACACGCAATCCGGATTTTAATCCTGACCTACCTTACTTTGAGCAAACAGATTATTTGGATATAGATAATGCTTTGCGTGAAGACACCAAGCCATTCTCCCGACTGCAACCCCGTCTGGGAATAGCATTTCCCATCAATCTGGCTTCAGTAGTACATATGAATTATGGCCAATTCGTCCAGCGACCTGGTTTGAAGTATGTCTATGAACGTCGTATCGAAGAAACGGGTCGTGTTAATAGCCTGGGTAATCCACAGCTTCGTCCTGAAAAAACCAACTCATATGATATTGGTGTGGTCCAGGGCTTTCCATTTGGTATCAGGATGGATGTGAGTCTCTATTATAAGGATGTGAAAGATCTGATCCAGGCTGTGACCTATATCGATGAAGAGACCAACGTTTATCGCACCTATGACAATCGGGACTATGCCAATATTAAAGGTTTTCATGCCAGTATTGAAAAGCGCAGCAAATTATTCACAGCAATTGTCCGCTATCGATATCAGAAAGCTACTGGAAAGTCAGCCACTCCCTTTGATGCACCCGTAACCTATCTTGAATTGGACAGATTATCGGGGCGCATAGATATTGAATTACCTGATCCCGAAGACATCCCTATGGACTATGAGCGCACCCACCGTTTGGTCACCAGTTTCAATATTAGAAGCCCCAAAAAATTTGGTCCCCAAGTATTTGGATCACGACCTATGGGAAGTTGGAACTTGAATATTCGCAATGACTGGATGACAGGGCGTCCCTACACATTCGATCCCGAAGTTGCAGGTCAGCGTTATAATCGACGAACACCAGAGGAAAACAAGCTTCAGGCACGTCTCCAGAAGACATTCCATCTGAGAGCATACGAGTATACTGTCTATTTCGAGGGTATGAACCTGCTGAATGATAAGGTTTTCAATTATTCCGTCTTCCGTGGGGACAGTGAGCGTAAATCAGATCTCCATGACTATGGAGTTGAAGGTGAATGGGAAAATATTTATGATGAAAATGGCGAATTGCTTGAGCAAATCTGGCATGATGGAGCTCGAGTATACACATTAAATGTGGATTTTCCATACATCGAAGAAGCAATAATTTATAAAAACACACCAGCCTATTACAGGATGGGTGTGAATATCAAGTTTTAGAGCGATCAGTTGCTGTAGAAGGGTAAGATACATCATGTTTAAAAATGAAAAGACCTGGATTGCGCTGATCATCATGCTTTTGCTCACTTTGACGTCTGTCTGGGGTCAACGCCGAGAATACAAAGTAATGCGCAGAGGAATGATGCGTGAATCTCTCTATAATAATGGAATCATCAGCACACCCTTTCACAATGACGGTATGGATATCGTTGATCACCCTCAGATGGAATGGCCCAAGTACTCCAGCACGGTTGAGGGTACCATCATTTATGATGGACAGCACAACACTATGGGCGGTGGGATTCATATATCAGGAAATGTTCATGATAAACCGTTTCAGACCGATCGTCATTTCTCATTTTGTGGACTCGTCGGAGGTGGTGGACCCGAGGAAACCATTGGTATCTGGAATTTTCCTGTCGAATTTTATCGAACTGAGAATTATCCCATTCTTTCAGATGGAAGTCTTAACCCCGAGTATGATCCTGAAGAAGCCGAAGAAATTATCTATGCCAAATGGGCAACCAGTATGGGTGTCACAATAACCCGCGTATCGCGAGCCTGGAGTTATCCTGATTATGATGACATGATCATTCATGAATATGAACTGGTTTTCGATGGAAATACTGATAGTGATCCTACTACCATTGAAGAGGTTACTATAGAGCGTAGCTCCGGTGGTATTACTACACTAGACACGGTTCAAGTCTGGGAAGATTTTGTTGTTTTTTTCGGTCAGGCTTGGGGTCCCAACATGTTTGCCTATCAGCGTCAACCTGAATATGGTGGCATCTGGAACTGGAAGCCTGGACTCATAAGCGATGGAAACCATCAGAGTTTTGATCACAAATTATGGACCCTTTTTAATTTTGATACACAAACAAATGGTTCCTTAAACCGTAAGGCCAAACCAGAACCAAATCTGGATCTTTTTGAAGAATGGGCCAGAACCGGTAAAAATGGTGGCGGGCTATTGGCTCCTCAGGCTGCAGGCATGAGTATGCTCTATTATGATACAAAACATCTCTCAGCAATCAACATCGCCACTGATACGACAGTTTATGATGGTGAAACCTCCTATGCCTGGAAAGCGAATGATCATGAGCTGTTTCAGTTTCCTGATGAACCAGATACCAATGTATTTCGAATCAGACAACCCTGGGAAATTTACAAGAACAAAGGTTGGTTTGGTCTGAATAAGCTTTACGAAGGTGCCTCTAGTGAAACCGAGAGGCGAGGGAACCCTTTCGGAACTAGCTATTTGACAGATCCACGAGTCGGTGAGACCTGGGTCGGCAGGGGATCTTTCTCGTCTAAAAAAGCCAATGCTATGCCGCTTCAGGCGTTTGCATTTGGTCCCTATACAATTCATCGGGGCGACACCATCGAATTTAGTATGGCTCAAGTAGTGGGATATGGCACTGATTCCCGCGAGATTATGGGTGGGGGATCACACGATGCGAATGTATTATTTATGAAGCCCGTCAACATCGACTCCTTTGATGTCATTCTTAAAAATGATGAGGGGAATGATGTGGTCATGACCAGCCATTACATCTCAGACTATGGATATCCTGACTATGTGAACTCAGATGTAATCACAGTGCAGGATGTTTCCCGCAAAGCTTACGAGATGTACACTGGCGATTCACTGGCTCCTGTTGAAAGCTGGGGTGCCGGTGAGTTCCGCTATTGGCCTGAGAATAATGCGAGAGATGGGAACTATTCAGTTCAAGATATTCCATGGCCTGCACCCATTGTGGAAGTGGCTAATACTGCTCTGCAGGGAGTGCGAGTACGCTGGAATCGGGCGGTGGAAAATTTTCCTCATACGGTGAACGATCTTGGTGGATTCAATTTATATAGGGCCTACAATCCTCTGGGGCCATGGAAATTACTCATATCTAAGGGCGTTGGAGATGTGAACTCAGACAATACCTACGAATTCTTTGATGAAGACTCGACCCTGAAGATGGGCGAAGCCGTATTCTATGCAGCTACAAGTTTTGATACTGAGGGCTTTGAGTCTGGAAAATCCAACATCTTTCCTGATCCCGATAATGCCGACCTACCAGCATTTAGAAGGAGTCAAGGGGCAGTGGAAGAATTGGGTGAAATCGTGGTGACACCAAATCCCTTCTTTGAAAAATCAGGTTTCTCCGGTACGGGTGAAGACAACATGATCGGATTTTATGGATTACCTGCAGTATGTACTATCCGCATCTATTCATATGCCGGACAACTGGTGGAAACACTGGAACATGATTCTGATGCATATTCTCATCAGTATTTCCAGGTCAGTCGAAATGACCAAATTATTGCAGCAGGTCTCTATTTCTATTCGGTCTCAACCCCCGATGGTCAAACCACCGGTGGCAAATTTTTCATTATCAAATGATATGGAGTGAAGAGAAAATTATGAAAAGAAGATCAGGCAGGGCAAGACAGGTCATCATCTGTGCTGCAATTTTCCTTTCCTCCGTGATGGCTCAGGAAAAGGTTGGGACGACTGCATTTCAATTCCTTAAGGTCAATCCCACCGCCAGATCGGCGGCTATGGGTGATGCCATATCATCCTTTGTTGATGGTGCATCTGCAATGTTTATCAATCCTGCAGGTCTGACGGATATTGATAAGCTTGATCTTTCGGCTTCTCATTTCAACTATTTCTTTGATGTAAAAACCTCTGCCTTTTCAGCCGCCTACAACTTTCCAAATTTTGGAACTGTTGGTATGATGGCTCAATTCACCGATTATGGCGAAATGAATGTCACTTCTGTAGATGCAATGGGATATCAAAACGGAGATTTTAATCCAGGTCTTACCGGCGAGACTTTTAACCCTGGACATCAGATTATCGGCTTGTCCTATGCCGCATCCCTTACGAACAAATTTGCATTCGGTTTGACAGCGAAGCAGATCAAGGAAAATGCGGATTATTCCTATAATGGTAGTGAGATGTCAGCTTCCCTCATCGCCTTTGATACAGGTCTGCAATACAAAACGGGTTATGAATCTGTAAAAATATCTATGGTCCTGAGACATTTTGGTAAGGATGTAAGTTTTATTGAATATGAAGACACCCTGCGAATCTTCCATGACAGTACTTATACGGATGAAATCAAAACAGTTACAGGTAAACAGTATCCCTTACCACAGATTCTAGTCATGGGTATTTCTGGCTATGTTTTTGGTCCAAAAGATGCGATTCTCACTTCACCGAACTCGAAATCCAGTCTGCTCTTTGCGGTGGATATGTTGGCTCCCCGTGATTACGATCAGCAGTTTAATTTTGGATTGGAATATGCTTACGATGAGCTGCTTTTTGTGAGATCTGGCTACAAACTGAATTATGATACAGAGAACTGGAGCCTTGGTTTTGGTCTGCATTTTAAAGGTGTGCAAGTGGATTATTCATTCAACAATTATGATTCCTATCTGGGAGCCATCAATAGATTTTCACTCGGAATGACTCTTTAAAATGGATTCTTTAGGATACAAAATGAAAAGAAGTGGACTTCCAGTTTTATTCAGCGCAGGCTTGCTTTGGATGATGTGTGTCACCAGCGTTTATGCACAGGGGAATGGTGCGGATCTCGGATTTCAGGGTCTGGGGCAGATCAGTCCCCTGAGCGTTAGAGGGCTTGCGACTGGAAATGCTTATGCAGCAAAATCAGGTGAAATTGAATCGATTTATTTTAATCCAGCCGGTTTGAATGGCATTGAGGAATTTCAAATTTCATTCTCTGCTAAAGCGACCGAGACCACCCTATGGGAAAATAAAATGTGGGGAGATCAAGAATCCACACCCATGCTAAGTATGATTTTGGACTATCGTTTTGAAATTGATCCTGGACAATATGGTGTTACAGACGATTCACTCTGGTTACTGATGGATATTGAAGACATTGGCATCCCTGAGCAGGGTGTTTATCATTACGAGCGTAGTGCTGCGAGCTGGATCGAGGAGCGCTCCAAAAGATTGCCCCTAAACGCCATCTCCGCGGTTTTACCGATCACGCTATTTGAACAGGATATTGTCCTGGGCGGATCCTTTTCACGTCAGTACAATGTGGATGACTACGATCGAAATGACAGTCATACTGATCCCTTCCTGGCACACCGACCGTATATGCACTATACTTTTGATAACAGTGATGATACAGCCCATGTGGTATGGTCACAATTCACCAGGAGTCGTCAAGGGGTAGTCAATTCTCTACGATTTGCCCTCGGTTATAGTCCTGGCGAAGTCATTCAACTTGGATTGGGTGTGAATAGTCTGTCTGGTGATACTGAGGATGAGTTAGTTCTCGATAAAATAGCGGATCTGGATCTATGGTCAAAAAGTTTTGTTTTTTCACATGATTCACTAGTGACCCGGACAAGTGGGACGTCAAGTTTTAGTGGTCTGAATATGGATCTGGGTTTGATCCTGGATTATGAAACTATCGACTTCGGTTTTCAGGTCAAGTTGCCCTATCGACTTAAAAGGGACTGGATCTATACCCGGCATGTCTCTGCCCCTGATTCAGTCTCATCAATCCCACTTAGTGGCCAGGATTATGCTGATATACCTGCTTCTTATACAGTTGGGGTAAATATTCAGGCAACAGAAGATTTGAGTATCGCCTTTGACATGGGCTTCAATCCATACGAGTCTGCGACATTTCAATATGCAGATTTTGGCTATGGGGATATTGTCTCTGACTCGACTCAATATCAATGGGCGGATGTAATGAATTATCAATTAGGTCTATCTTATGATCTAGCAGATTTTTTGACCCTGATGGGTGGTTATCGTTCAACACCCCTGGCATATGTACCCTGGGGAGTTGCAGATAAATCTGAAGGTCCTCGATCCACCAGCCTTACAACGGGGGTATCCATCTCCATCATAAAGGTTCAGTTAGACATAGCTTATGAATACCAGCATATAAAGTATTTAGAACCTGCTTATGCCTATCTTAATTTTGTATCGCAGCATAGTAGTACTGTACTGATAGGTCTGAAATATGGTTTTTAAATCAGAATGTTGCATAAATAGTTAGAAGGATCCAATAAATGTCTAAGCATCTGCTTTTACTGATCACTATTTGTCTCACAATTGGATTTCCACAGTGGGTTGAAGTTGAAGTGCCAAACGAGGGTGAAATTATAGAAATCTGCACCCTCAATGATGGCTTGGCATTTGCGGTGGTTCACAGCTCAGATGGTTCAGAGCTAATCAAATCAACGGATTACGGTGAAAATTGGATAACTATAACCTCTGGTCCAGTTGACTGGCTTGACGATGCATCAACCATTGCGTTTAAAAATGAGAATTATGGTGTTGTAGGTGGTTCAAACGGGAAATATATCTGGACTCAAGATGGTGGAGCCAACTGGCAACTAGATCAGTTTGGCAGTTCAGACGATATTTCCTCAGTCAGGTGGATAGGTTCTTCTGAGTTAATAATGTTAACGGAAAATGGAATCATATGGTCTACTGAATATATTGGCGCGGGCTGGGTGGTAACTACTAGTCTTGAAGCCGCGTTAAATCTTGTTAACAGCAGAGCCAAAGCCTATGCCCTTGAGATCATCGATCACGACAATTGGGTGGTAGTAGGTAAGAAAGGTGCGGTGCTCAAAACGATGGATCATGGATTGACGTGGAGCGAATGTTCACATTCAGCTGGCAAGCCAGTCTTCCAGGATATTTCAGTATTAAATATTGATAATTGGTTTATTGTTGGAAATAATGGGAGGGTGCTGAAGACCACAGATGGGGGTAACAGTTTTACCAGGCTCTATCCCGATCCTTCAAATACTTTTGATTATAATGCAGTGAGTTGTTTCGACGAGAATCATGTGATGATCGGCGGTCAGGATGGATCCTCTTCAGGTGTTATTCATTACAGTTCTGATGGTGGAATGAATTGGATCGATGAACCCTTTACCGCTGGCAATGAAAACACCATCATGATTAATGATATTCATATGTATCGATACGACCATGCGCTAGCTGTGGGGGACTACAACCATGATTCCCAAAGTGCCGATTCACGTATATACCTTTATGGTGAAGCCCTGTTCTTTGGTGATATCACTGGAGATGGACAACTCGATGTAACAGATTTAACTCGCATGGTTGAGATCATCACTTCCACCGGTGATCCTGGTCTGGAAACCGAATTACGGGTTATGGATATGAATGGTGATAATTCAAACGATATCCTGGATGTGGTTATGCTGATTGAAGCCATCCTTGACGATTCTGCACTTGCCAGGTCGATTGTTTCTGGTACGACGCTTTCATCGCAATCAATGACTCGAGTTCATAATACTCTGGAATGGCAAAATGTCCCTGTTCACATTTCATATAATGGGATGATTTCCGGGTTTCAGGCAGATATTAATTTTGATCCATCCGTTTTTGAAATTGGAACACCAGAATTAGCACCGGGAAATGAATCAGCATCCACATTTACTAGCACAGGAGCGGGAAACACGCGTCTTCTGGGTGTAAATATTGGGGGTGGTCAGATCAATGTTGAATCTGGACTCCTGATACAACTTCCCATGCAGGTTATTGACGTTGCATTTACGGGACCAGTGGAATTCAGCATTGATAATTTGATCCTGGCAGGACCGGGGGGCTCCGAAATCCAGGCCGAGATATTATTGAGCGTGGATGAATATGATCCGGTTAATCCAGAGGATATCATGTTGCATCAAAATTTTCCTAATCCTTTTAATCCCAGTACCAGCATTCAATATGGTATTTCACAGGCTGGTCCGGTTTCCCTTGTGGTCTTCGATACCAGGGGAAAGCAAGTTGCAATTCTACAGAACGAGAATATGCCTGCTGGTCAACATGTAGCAAGTTGGGATGGTTTAAACGACGCAGGATTATCTGTACATACAGGCATATATTTTTGTAGGATGATTTTGGGAAATCGGTCTGATACCATAAAAATGTTGTTGGTTAGGTAGTAATAATTCTGAAGGATCGATAGATTCCTCCACTCTAATTTGTAAAGCTTTAGGGTCACAAGATTTACACAGAATGTTAGAATGTTAGACTTGCTTTTTTATAAAAAATAGGTATACTAAATATACATAAGATTGAATAACATAATGGTTTTTACAGTATATAATTATTGGAAAATGAGAGTGTCTTAGGAAGGCAACTCGAGGTTTCATATTTATTTAACATTAAAGGAGAAGGTGTATGCTTAAAAAGTTACTCGTATTGACAATTATCTGCATGTCGCTTGGTTTTGGACAGTGGACAGAAGTGGTCGTTGAAACGATGGGAAAACTAAATCAAATTCAGGTACTGGATGATGGTCTGGCATATGTCGCTTTAGGTGGAACTGGCTATTCCGGGGTTTTGAAAACTACTGATTATGGAACGACCTGGGATACACTGATGTATTATGCTGGTGAAGGTGCTAGCTCCCTTCTGACGGTTGCTTTTAACAACACTGGTGTCGGATTTGCTACTGGACCCATCGGTTACATGGTGGTCACTTTGGATGGTGGAGAAACCTGGACCTCCGGTGTAAGTCCAGGTGGTCCCAATAAGACCAATAAAGTCCGGTGGATCACAGATACCAGATTTGTGGCAGTGGATTTTAAAGGTATTCTTTATTATACAGAAGATAACGGAGCGAGTTGGACCGAGGATTTTGCCTTGAATACAGCGCTTCTTGGTGTTCATGGCAGTGCGAATATTACTGCTCTGGAAATCGTTGATGAAAATAATTGGCTGGCCTGTGGCAAAAAGGGTGCGATCTTGAAATCCACAGATGGGGGTGTTTCCTGGACAGCAGTTACCCATACAGCTGGGACGGTCTTTTTCCAGGATATAACAGCCGTTGATGCTAATTCCTGGTATGCTGTGAGTAAACAGGGTAAAGTATTGTTTACCAGTGATGGTGGCCCAAATATTGCCGATTTAGGTGCTAATCCTGAAGCCACAATTGATTGGTACTGTATCGATAATTTTGGCGCTGATAATCTTATTGTCGGCGGTAAGTATATCGATGGTAATGGTGTCATGATGTCTTCCGCTGATGGTGGATCAACCTGGGTTGCTGAAACATTTGCAGGTGCAGATTTGTACAACTATAGCGTCCGTGATGTACATATGTTCAGTGCCACAGACGTTATCGTTGTTGGTGATGTTGGGACTACTGATGGTTATGTCTACATCCTTGGTGATCCAGGATCTGGAACTGGCAATGTTGCCCCTACAGCCGATGCAGGTGCTGATCAAACTATGGATGAAACTGGACCTGGTCTGGGAGTAACCGTTACACTTGATGGATCTGGATCTTCAGATTCCGATGGAACCGTAGCTGCCTGGGAATGGTCCTGGGACGGTGGAACAGCATCCGGTGAGACAGCTGATGTAGAATTTGCAGCTGGTACTTATTCAATCACACTTACAGTAACTGATGATGGTGGTGAAACAGCTACTGATGAAGTGATTATTATAGTCAATGCAGTCGTATCTGTTGATGGCCGTATGAGTCCAAAGACATTTGATCTCCATGCTAATTTTCCCAATCCCTTCAATCCGTCGACTCAGATCAGCTATGATCTCGCTGAGAGTGGAATGGTTGAATTGACGGTTTATGATGTGAACGGGAATGAAATCAGTAATCTGGTAAAAGGCTACCAATCCGCTGGATCACATTCACTGACCTTCAGTGCGAACAACCTGCCATCAGGTGTCTATGTTGCCAGATTAACTTCAGGTATGAATAGCACGACCAGGAAAATGATCCTGATGAAATAATATGATCAATCGTTCTAAAGTTTGATGGTGAGGGGATAGGGTCTTCCAGGCTTTATCTCCTCACTTTATTTATAAGTAAGAAGCGTGGCATTATTTGAAACAGATTAAAACGCGACAGGGGAGGAAGTATGCTTAAACGAATAGGGGTATCAGCACTATTGCTAATATCAATTGTGTTTGCCCAATGGACCGAGACTGAAATTGTACCAGATGGTCGACTGCAGGAGATAAGTATCCTGGATGACGGGACCGCCTATATCGCCATCGGCAATCAGACAGATATACCCTATGGTGGTGTTTTAAAAACCACTGACTGGGGAACGTCCTGGACTGAATTGGATTGCCCGGCAGCAACGACACCGACCGGGATGCTTTCAGTAGACTTCTGGGATGTAAACCTGGGAATCGTCACTGGCAAAGACCATGTCGTCATGATAACTCGTGATGGTGGTGCCACCTGGGAAACACCAGCTTTTGAGGCAGTAAATTCATTCTGGGTCTCAAAATGGTTGAGCGCTACTACAGTAATCACTGTTGGCGATAGTGGTAAGGTATTTATCAGCGAAGATGCAGGTGTGAACTGGACTTCGAGTCGTGCACTTGTAAATGTACTCCAAACGATTCACAGCAAAGCAGGCTGTTATGATATGGAATTCCTTGATGACAATACCTGGGTCAGTGTTGGGAAAAAGGGAGCTATCGCAAAAACTACGGATGCTGGTGCCACATGGACTATTCTGCCACAGGGTCTGGGTACGCCAGTCTTTCTGGGTATTGATGCTATTGATGTGGATAACTGGATGATTGTTGGGACTAATGGCTCTGCCCTCAAGACAACTGATGGGGGAGCAAATTTTACAACTATGACTTTAAACTCTGCGGCAAGATTTGAATCCTTAGATTATCTAGATGCAAATAATGCCATGGCAGGTGGTAATCTGGGATCAGGAAGTCCTGGAGTAATTTATCAAACCACAGATGGTGGTGCTACCTGGACAGAAGCAGATATACCCAGTACAACCTCTTGTACGGTACGAGAGATTCACATGTATGATGCGACCACAGTTATTGCTCTGGGAGATCTCAATCCAGGTGGGAGAATTTATCAACTGGGTGATCCCTCCGGAGGCGGCGGTGGCAACAATGCTCCAGTCGCTAACGCCGGAGCTGATCAAACTTTTGATGTTGCCGCACCAAATCAATCCGTCTTTGTGACATTGGATGGATCAGGCTCATCGGATAGTGATGGCTCGATTGTCAGTTATGACTGGGCCTGGGAGGGTGGCAGTGCTTCAGGTGTTTCTGCCTCCAGCGCATTTGAGGTTGGAACCTATACTGTCACACTAACGGTTACAGATGACAGTAGCGCTACGGATACCGATGACGTCATCATCACAATCAATCCATATAATGCACCTACAGCAGATTTTAGTGCTTCAGTAACTGAAGGTCTAGCTCCTCTGGAAGTATCATTTACTGATCTTTCCACAGCTGGTGCATCTAGCATTATCGGTTGGAGTTGGGATTTTAATAATGATGGTACTGAGGATTCAGATGTTCAGAATCCGAGCTATACTTTCAGTGAGGCAGGAACTTATTCAGTGAGTTTGACTGTACGAGATTTGGCAGGTGCTTCGGTGACTGTGACAAAGGCTGATTATATTCTGGTTAGTCCTGTCTCAATCGATGGTCGACTGAGTCCACAGACATTTGCTCTACATACAAACTATCCCAATCCATTCAATCCCTCGACTCAATTGAGCTATGATTTAGCTGAGAGTGGAGTGGTTGAACTTACGATTTACGATGTCAATGGTAATGAGATCAGCAAACTTGTACAGGGCTATCAAACTGCAGGTTCATATACCTTGACCTTCAGTGCGACCAATATGCCGTCTGGTATCTATGTTGCCAGATTATCATCGGGGATGCATAGCCTGACCCGGAAAATGATCCTGATGAAATAGTATAGAGTCATTGATTTTGACTTATCAGGGGCTGATTGCTGAAAGGCTATCAGCCTCTTTTTATTTGTCCATCGAAATGTCATTTCTCCCCGTCATCCTGAGCACCGCGTAGGATCTTGATCCATAAGAAGGATTCCATCAAAAGGACCAAGATTCTTCTATCACTGCGCTCCATCAGAATGACACAATTCTCACTTTCTGGTGTCACTAAATAACTGTTTAGGTATTCCTTGGAATGATTAAAATATATAGTATACTAAATATACATAAAGACACAATAGATTGATGTTACTATATAAATACATTAAAAATAGGACTGCTTCTGTTAGTGTTATATATACAATATGATAGGACTGTGAATCCAGGATGATGAAAAAAAATATTCACTTCCAATGGCTTATACTTGGCTTTTTGATTTTATCACAAGGCTTTACTCAATGGAATGAAGTTTCTGTCGATGACAGCATTATCAAATTGAATGAAATCTCTATACTTGAAGATGGTGTGGCTTACGTTGCCGTCGGTGGTGCTCTAAATTCAATTCCTGAAGGTGGTGTCCTGAAAACACTGGATTATGGACAGTCATGGCAACTTTTGACCTGTCCAGCCGCTGACAATGGTATTTCGATGGTCACAACAAGTTTTCGAGATCAGTTCACCGGTTTTGTTGGTGGATCCAATGTGATGAACATGCGAACCCTCGATGGTGGGACGAGCTGGACCTACAACAGCTTCGATACACCTGAATCTATTCGTCGGGTCAGATGGTTGAATGATAGCACCGCCATCGTGATGGATAAAAAAGGTAAGCTCTTTACGTCTCGTAATACAGGTGAAACCTGGGAAATGAATTCAGCTCTGAATGACATTCTTCCTAGTATCCACAATAATGCTAGCACCATGGCGCTTGAAATTATCGATGAATATAATTGGATCGCAGCGGGGAAGAAGGGGGCTCTTGTATCAACATCCAATGGCGGTCAGAGTTGGGGTGTCCTCATCCACTCAGCCGGTACACCCGTCTTTCAGGATATTGATGCATTTGATGTGAATAACTGGACTGTTGTGGGAACCAATGGCACTGCCTTGATGACACATAATGGTGGTCAAAACTTCATCGATCTAAACCTGGATCCAAATAATTCAGCAAAATATCAGGCAGTGAGCTATGCAGATAGTTCCAATATTATGATTGGAGGGATTACAGTATCCAGTAGTGGCTACGGAGTAATACACTCAAGCAGCGATGGCGGGCAAACCTGGGAGGATGAAAGTTTTGGCGGCAATGATATCTATGGATTCTCAATCAGGGATATCTATATGTATGAACCAGGTCTGGCGATTGCTATTGGTGACGCCAATCCCGGAGCTAAAGTATTCCTGCTGGGTCAGCACATTTTTTTCGGCGATGTGAATGCGGATAGCCTATTAGATGTTCTGGATTTGCAGCGGTTGATGGAGATCGTATCTCAATCAGGAATTCCCGCAAATGAAGACGAACTTCTGATTATTGATATGAACCGAGATCTCTCATATGATGTCCTGGATGCTGTATTATTAGTTGAAGCTGTGATGGATTTCAATGAGTCTCCTGATAGTACGTCACGATCATCGAACTCAGTTGGATCTACTTATAGCGATGCGAGTAGCCACAATGGGTATTCAGTGAGTCAGACAAAAGGTCATCGAATGAAAAGAATATTTGCTAATCGGCTCAGGAAATTCAACATTTAATTGAGCATTTAAGCACTGGAGACGAACAATGACCAATAGAGAACGGTATGGAAAAGTTGTCGAACTGCGAGAGGAAAAGATCGTAGAGTACAAATCCTTACACGCCGATTCTCATACTGGCGTCCGACACCTTCTATCGAAATACAATATTCATAACTATACAATCTATCTGCATCAATTGGATGATGGGAAATACTATCTGTTTAGCCATTTCGAATATTCAGGAAATGATTTTGCAGCAGATATGCAACTCCTCAGCGAGGAACCAGAAAATCAAGCCTGGTGGCAGCTAACCGATCCTTGCCAGATACCCATCAGGAATCGACAAACGGGTGAGCAATGGGCACGTATGGAAGAAGTTTATCATAATGATTAATCCCCAACGTTTTATCTTAAGACCTGTTTGATTGATTCAAGCAAATATTCAGGAGGAACTATGAAGACAAAATTACACCTAAACCTGAGTGCATTATGTTTATCGCTGATTTTGCCAGTTTTGGCATTGAGTCAAGCAGAACTACTACTCAACAATAGCTTTGAATCCTGGGATATAAGTGGGGTGAATGGACCACCGGACTATTGGAGAATTAACAATACAGCACGCGTGAGCGCCAGTCAAGAGACGGAGCTCGTCTATGAAGGTGATTACAGTATTCGGCTGGACTATTTTAATACAGCAAATGGTGAATTGATTCAGGATGATATCCCTATTACCGGTGGTCAGGAATATATATTCTCCATGTGGGCTCTGGATACGGATTCAACCATGTTTACCAAATTTCTCCTCAAATGGTTTGATGCTGATGGTAATGATTGTGCTGGGAGTGCCTATAATTCCCCCGCCAGTCGAGACTCCCTGGAATGGCAGGAAATAACCTCAGGAGTATTGGCTGCACCAGATTGTGCCACCAATATCCAATTTAAAATCAGGACGGTAGATGTTGATTCCTCCTGGACGGGAACTGGATATGTCCATGTCGATAAAGCCTCTGTGATCATCCCCGGCGCAACAGGGATTCCCGGTTGTACTGATGTAACAGCATGTAATTATGATCCGCGTGCAACAGAAGATGATGGGAGTTGTTTCTACACCTGCACCTTCATCGAGCAAAATGGCGGGTTTGAGACCTGGGCTGATTCAGGCGACACTGGACCTCCCGATTTCTGGGCGATAAACAATTCTGAAGCCTTTACAATTTCCAAAGAATCCGAACAAGTGCTGGAAGGTGAGTTCTCGGCCGTTGCAAATTGGACCTCAAATGATGGTAATCGTGAAATGAATCAAAACTTCATACCCGTAGTTGTTGGTGAGGAGTACGAATTCTCAAGTTGGTTTTATGACAGCGATCCTGGCGTAAAGATAAAAATGTTGTTGCGCTGGGATGATATTGATTCGGTGACTGTTGGATCCGCCCTAAATACATCCTTCACCAGTGATTTACCCATCTGGCAAACCATATCCACTGGACTACAAACAGCTCCTGAAGGAGCAACGTTCGCCAGTATTAAAATCCGATTCATCACGGATGATGGCTACGATGGAGATGCCACGGCCTATGTAGATGGGGTGCGATTTAAGTCCATGGGGGATCCATCGGCTGTTGATCAAAGTCACACAATTCCTGAGAGTTTCAGGCTGCTGACCAATTATCCCAATCCTTTCAATCCATCCACAATTATCCCGTTTGAATTGTATGAGAATACCAGAGTGGAACTAGCCGTATTTGATATGAGTGGAAAACATATCGAAACATTGGTGAATGCTTCAATGGACGCTGGGTATCATGAAGTTATGTTTGTTCCAGACAATGTTTCTACTGGCATGTATTTCTATCGACTGCGGGTAGGTACGCAGACACTCAGTCAAAAACTGGTATACTTAAAGTAAATCGATGATTAATAGCAGCGTACCAGGAAATCCAGGGACTTGAGAAAATGAGAATTCTTGATTACATAATACCCTGTCTGTTGGGACTCTCATGTTTGAATGCTACAGAATACTTTGTTGCACCATCAGGCTCCAACACAAATTCTGGTACGCTTGAGGCACCTTATGCTTCGATACAATTCGCTGCCAATTCAATGCAATTTGGGGATGTATGTATCATTCGTGGAGGTACCTACCATGAAGAGGTTGTGGTGTCCGGTAAACCACAACTCACATTTCGTCCTTATCAAGATGAGATTGTAATTCTTGATGGGACCGCCCCAATAAACTCTACCTGGACCATTCATCAGGGATCGATTTACAAAACAACCCTGAATGAAGATATCTGGCAACTCTTTGTCGATCAGAATGAAATGATCATGGCCCGGTGGCCCAATGCCCGTTTTGATGATGGAACGATCTGGAACCAGGAGGAGAATTGGGCACATGGAGATGAGAATGCGAGTACCAATGGGGCCGAAGTGGATGACCCGCATGGTGATATAGTGTTGGCTGATCTTATATTCAGCGTGGAAGGAGCACTCGCTATTCTTAATACCGGATCGTTTCGTTCTTACACCAAAGAAGTTACCGGTCATACTCAGGGGAGTAATTCCTTCAGCTTCGACCCTATACCTGAATCTGCCTATCGTACAAAACATCATTATTACTTTTTTGAGAATAAGCTGGAATTTCTTGATCAGCCAGGGGAGTGGTTCTATGATCATGAATCTATGGAACTCTATTTTTGGGCTCCAGAAAATGCGAATCCGACGGGCTTGAATATTCGTGGGAAAACCCAGTCCTATTTTTTTGATGTGAGCAATTCCAATGTCTTTAAAATTAAAGGTCTCAATTTTTTTGGGACGACCTTCAATATTCATAATTCCAACTATTCTGAAGTGGATAGTTGCAATTTTATGTATCCCAGCTGCTATAAGCGAATGTTGGGTGTGACTGGGGTAGAACCTGAAATGTCCCGCATTAACAGTAGCAGTGATTGCATAGTGAAACGCTGTTCCTTCCAATACACGGATGGAAGTGCAATTGAAACCGATGGTGGGAATAACACCATCCAGGATTGCTACTTTTACCATATCGACTACACCGTTACCGACTTGTCCTCGGTCATGACTACTTTAAAGATGGGCGGCAATGATAATATTTTTCGCCAAAACACTGTTCACAAAACGGGTGCCTCATCCGGACTTAATCCCGGTAATATGGCCCTGGTTGAGTACAATGACATGTATGATACAGGTTATCTGCAGAGTGATGGTGCCATCATTCATTATATGGAAAATCAGCAGATCGATTCAGAAACAGCTTACAATTGGGTTCACGATAGTCCAAAGTATGGGATTCGCTTTGATGGAGATGGCGACGGCCACAGTGGCACCATGCATCATAATGTATCCTGGGATATAAAGTCAGGACATATGCTCAAAGGACATGATCATCGTGTTCTGAACAATACTTGCTTTAACACCTCAAATACTGGAATCATTGTTCTCATTGATCTGGGTGGCAATGAGGGCACCATTACGCGTAATAATGCTGCAGATAAAATTTCGGGACATCGTTCAAGTAATTATGACGCCTATCCTGTTCCTGGAATCTATGATCATAACTGGAATGGCTGGATCACAGAGGATTCTGTTGAAGACTATTTGGTTGATCCTGAGAATTATGATTTTCGACCCATTGAGGATTCTCCTTTTATCGATGCTGGTCTTGAGATCGTAGGAATTACCGATGGCTATCTAGGGGAGGCTCCTGACCTGGGGGCTTATGAATATGGTGGAGAGCATTGGACGGCTGGTATTTCCTGGGAGCCGCAGACTTTCCCAGTCGCTATTGATTCGAGGGGTACCAATATAAATTCACCCCACGATTTTTCACTGGAGCAGAATTTCCCAAATCCTTTTAATGGAACCACGCTGATCAAATTCAGACTAGGTGAGGTGGATAGAATTAGATTGAATGTTTACTCACTAAGCGGACAACATGTTGCAGAGTTAATTAATCAATCTTACACCAAAGGAGAACACTCAATTCGCTGGAATCCACAGAATATTAGTTCTGGAGTGTATATGATTCAGCTTCGATCGCGGTCGAGAACATTGGTCAAAAAGTGTTTATTGGTCAAATAGTGAAAAATAGGTTTTAATGATGGGGCAAGATTTATGACAAATAACCTGAATAGACGTCAATTCTTAAGCAAAGCAGGTGTTGGACTTGCTGCTATATCGCTACCACAACTAGCACATTCAGGAATCTTTGGTAAGAAAAGCAAATCGGGGGATCGTCCGAATATTGTTCTGATCATGTCAGATGACGTGAGTCCCGATCTGTATGGTTGTTATGGAAATAGCGAGGTAAAAACTCCCCATATCGATAGAATAGCCAGGGAGGGAGTTCAGTTTGATACCGCCTGGTCCAGCGCCATTTGTAGCCCGACACGAGCGATGATCATGACAGGCCGATATGCGAATCGTACCGGATTTTATCATAATAATTTCAAATATCCTGTTGCAAAAAATAGTGAAGATCTGCATGCCCATCATCATAGTTTTGGGAAACTGGCCAAACAGGCTGGATATGCCACGGCTATTGCAGGGAAATGGCATCTTGGTAGAGGTACACCCTACTCTGAAACGGGTGGATTTGAAGAATACTGCCTCTGGGAATCAAAAGGTGAAATCAAAAAGCTACAGGGATCACCCAAACACAAAGGCGCCTGGGAAGATGAAGCTACGACTGCTCGCTATTGGCACCCCGGGATTATCCAGAATCATAAATTGCTAGATACCAAACCTGATGATTATGGACCACAGATATTTACAGATTTTGTTTGTGATTTTATGGAGAGAAATAAAAAGGGACCTTTCTTGGCATACTACCCCATGGTCGCACCACATGGTACTCGAAAGGGACCAGCCACCACACCGCTGCGCGGTAAACAGGGTGAAATCGGTGGCGGATTGGAATCAGGCGAGAAACAGGCTCGTTTTGCCGCTATGAATGAGTATATCGATGTTTTGGTTGGGCAAATTATCAAAAAAGCGGAAGATCTGGATATTCTTGATAACACCATCATTATTTATTGTTCAGACAATGGAACAGGTTCCACCGCAAAATCTCGAGGAGTTGAGAGGGGCTGTCGCGTTCCTTTTGTAGCCTTTGGTGGTCCGGTGAAACAGCGTGGACTCACTGCAGAAATGACAGATCTCTCAGACATCCTGCCAACGGTGGTTGAATATGCTGGTGGTGACTTACCCCGTGGCTATGAAGTCGACGGCAAGAGCCTGAAACCATTTTTTAATGGTGATTCAGACGCGCACAGGGACTGGATTTATAGTGCAGTTGGCACAACGCAGCTCATGCGTACCAGACGTTATTTGCTTGAAGCCCTGAATCCAATTCTGGATATGCCACAGGGGCGTTTTTACGATTGTGGGGATAGTAGAGACGGACATGGATATAAAAATGTGTCGGATTCCTCCGATCCTGATGTATTGAAAGCCAGAAAATATTTTGAGAAGGTTCTGGAACAGTATCCACCGATACAGGCAGCCGATCCATTTTTCAAAACTAAAAAGGGCAAGAAAGTCTGGAAGTATTTCTCCAATGAAAAATATGCCAGGAAGCACCTGCACAATCACCGGGACTATCAGTTTTATGACGAGGGATAACCAGGCATAAATAATATGAAGCTTGTTAATCTTAAAGAATTGCCTCAAGATTCTGTTTCTCACAATCCAAGAATTAAGAAGCAGGTCATATTGAAATATCATGAGATCGGGAATATTTCTACCCTGGCACAATCGGCATATCCCCCAGGTGAAAAGGTGGAGGAGCATGTTCATAAGGACCTGATTGAGATATTCATTGTGCAGAGTGGATCTGGAGTTATCACCATAGAGGGCAGTCATTACGATCTCATGACGGGTATAACCGTGGTTGTTGAGGCAGGGGAACGGCATGCGCTTGAGAATACGGGATTAGACCAGTTGGTGTTGCAGTACTTTGGTATAAGTTTGTAACGCATTTAATGACAATAGAACTCAATGAGAGTATCTAAGGTATGGACGGTGAAACTGGGGAAAACAGTTCATAAGTTGATAAAAATTATCATCAATAAATTTCCACTATTTCCACCCAGTTTTTCAACATACATTAGCCTAACCCTATAACAAAAGGCTTTTCGGGGAGGAAAAAAGTAGAATAGTATTTGTCTGGGTGGGTATAATTAGTATACTATTACCATTAATTATATGTAGCAACATTTTATAGTATCTGTTCAAGAATTTAATTCGAAGGAGAGAGCACCATGTTTAGAAAGCTAACCATTTTTAGTTTGATTCTGGCAATGACTGTTTTTTGTAGTCTGGGTCAGGCAATAACTCATAACGTCGCTGTAGGGGAAAGTATTAATACAGCAATTCTGGGTGCAGCTGCAGGTGATACTGTCAGTCTTGCTGCAGGAACTTTTACCGAGACAGTTACTGTCGGCGCTGCAGTAGTGATTATGGGACAGGGCGCAGACCAGACGATTGTCCAGGCCCAGGCTGTTGATCCTACCACTGAGACAGGTGTAGATACTGATCCTGTGTTTTTAGTAAATGCTGAACCAAATGTTGTGATTCGTGACATGACTGTGCAGCACGCTCAGAAAAATGGATCGAGCCATGGTGCCGGAATTGAGATCGCAAGTGGAAAAGACGATGTCTTTCTAGTAAACCTGCATGTTACCAGAAACAAAATGGTGAATGCTAAAAAAGGGGCTGGAATCGGTGGAGCTGGATCCAGGCTAATGATTGATAATTGCACCATAGACTATAACCAAGGCCAATCTGCTCAAACTGGTGCTGCGGTTTGTATCGTAAAAAAAGATGGCGCCGTGATGCTGAATAGTACCATATCCAATAATACCGGTTTCGAAGGTGTTGTCGAATTATGGAATAAGGACACGTATAAGATGACTATCATCAACTGTACTATTGTTGATAATGATGGTGGTATCGTCATGCGTCCCAATAATTCAGGGAATACTGGCACCTATTATTTACAAAATAATATTATTGCCAACAATTCAGCATATGATATTTCACTTTTTGATCCAGCGACTCAGGCTATTGATGGCGACTATAACGTTGTCGGCGACACTGTCGGAATATCGGGTACTTTGCTCGGAACGAATAATATCTATGATATTTCAGCATTAAATTTGGCTTCGGATGTAGCGGCTAACAATACTACTCTTGGTGTGCCAACTATAGCTTTGAATCCGGGATCAGTTGCCATTGATGCTGGTGATGCAACCGCTATTAATAGTATAGATATCCCTCTGAATGATGCACGCGGCTATGCTCGCCTGACTCCTTTTGATATTGGTGCTTTTGAATACGGAGCTGACGGTGCAGCCGTTATCGTCGTTGGGGCACCCAACGGTGGAGAAATCTGGTTGCAGGGCACAAGTCATGATATCACCTGGGTAACCGACAATGTTACAAATGTCAAATTGGATTATACGACAGATGACGGTGCCACATGGGTTGAAATTGCTGCCTCTGTGGATGCTACTCTGGGGACCTACGCCTGGACACTACCAGTTGCTGATTCACCCACATGCTTGGTAAAGATTTCAGATGCTGCAGATGCAACAGCCTTTGATGTGTCAGATGCTACCTTCTCAATTGTATCTCCTTATGTTACGCTCACTGCTCCAAACGGTGGCGAAGAATGGCAAGTTGGTGAAGACTATGAAATTACGTGGGATTCTGGATTTATTTCCAATGTACAGATTGAGTATACCAGCGATGGCACTACCTGGACTGAATTAGCAGCCAGTGTGGATGCAACCCTGGGTACCTATACCTGGACTATTCCAAATGAACTCTCCACGCTTTGCAGTGTCCGTCTAACCGTAGTGGAGGATGGAGCTGTTTCAGATGTGAGTGACGCAGCCTTCTCTATTGTACTACCAGTAATCTCCATTGCTGATGCTCGTTTAGACTCCGATGCTAATTTAGTTCCAGACAAACTCGGGGATCTGGTTCATGTTATGGGTATTGTAACTTCTCCTGACTATGGTGGTTACTATCGTGCCTATCACATTCAGGATGCCACAGCCGGAATTGTATTACATGCAGACGGAACGGACTTAGTTCTAAATATTGGAGATGAAGTAGAGGTCTTTGGTGAGGTGAGTCAGTATAACGGTCTGACCCAACTTGAGGTGACCGCTGCCAGTGTTTCTGTCCTGAGTACGGAAAACGCAAGAGTACCAACATTAATCACCCTGGATCTACTGGGTGAGGCCAATGAAGGTTCATTTATCAAAGTTGATGATGTTTATCTCGTTGACCCATCTACCTGGCCAACTGACGGAAACAGTGCCAGTGTCGATCTGACAGATGGCACCAATACAGTTACACTCAGGATTGATAGTGATACCGATTTAGACGGTTGGTATCCTCCTCAGGTACTCATGGATCTCAAGGGTGTTGTCACCCAGTATGATTCATCAGATCCACGCGACGATGGCTATCAGATAATGGGAACCCTGCGATATGATATGGTCGACATGGGACCAGGCGGTAATGAAATTGAAGTGGCAGCAGGTATGTATGCCATATCAAATGCCATCGCCACGGCAAATGCTCGTGATATTATTGTGCTCACCACAGATGGAGGAATGTACACAGACACGACTTTCATTGTGGATAAGCCAATAACAATCAAAGCAGCTGATGGGCTCACCGAAAAACCTGTAATAGAGTTTGCCTATGGACAAGGAGATATTACCGAAAATCTTATTCGAGCCTGGGCTGATATAAGCCTGCAAGGTCTGGTTTTTGGTCAAGAAGATCTGGCAATGGCCACAGATACGATTGGCGTATTTGTAGTATACAGTGATACGCTGATGGATTATGGCCAACCCGGTATCAATAACCTTGTGGTTGACAATTGTGATTTCAGAAATGGTGAGAAAGCCGTCAGACAAGAATTTTTGGAAAGCACTTCAGATGGTTCTAGTCTGGATACTTTAAGTATCACGAACAGCAAATTTTCAAATTTGCTGTTTGCCAGACCGCTTGATTTTATGGGTGATGCAAATAACCCCAGCGATGTCGATACCATTCCAGCTGCTTCTGTCATCCTGATCGAAGATTGTACTTTCTCAAATCTGATCCTTCCCATTAGAATATCAAATTACGATGATGGATCAGATCCTTCAATCGTAACTATAAACCATTGTACATTTTATAGTATTGCTAATAACCACACAATCAAGTTGTTCGGTAGTGAAGCAGGGACATTTGTTGGGAATAACATATTCTCAAATGTTCAGAGATGGAATGTGACAAAAAATACTGCTGAACCAATCGATGCCTATCCAGATTCATTGTATTATAGTGGTTGGTTTAACTTTGATTCACGCAATAATGACAAAGTTCCAGCATCAACGAACTGCATCGGTGTGGCCGATCCTATGTTTGCTGATGTCGCAGCCAGTGATTTTCGCCTCGCTTCAACATCTGCCTATGTGGGCGCTGCTAGCGATGGGGACAATATTGGTGACCGTAACTGGGGAACCTTTGTGCCCAACACTGCACCTGTGATTACAGACATTCCAGCACAGTTTACTGGTGAAGATACAATCCTGGTGGTGCCCATCATCGCTGTTGATGCTGAAGAGGATGCCTTGACGTATTCGGCAACTTCAGATGAAGCCAACGTGGTGCCTTCCTTCCTGGTTGATGCTATGCTGACTTTGACACCTGCTGCCAACTGGAGCGGTACAGCAAACATTGATGTTGTAGTCAGCGATGGCCTATTGGATGCTACAACCAGTTTTGTACTCGTCGTTGGTCCAGTTGATGATTTGCCAGTCGTCATCAATCCAATTGCCGATGTCATGGTAGATGAGGATGCTGCGGATCTGCTGCTGGTCGATCTGGATACAGTCTTTATTGATATTGATCAAGAACTGATTTACAGTCATGTGATTGGTGATGAATCACTGGTCTTTGCATCGGTTACAGACAACGTGGTTACCCTGCAATTCTTGCCTGATGCCAATGGTAGCACTGAAATCGTCTTTACCGCCAGCAATCCAACTACCAGAGCCACAGTCAGCGATACCATGATGGTGACTGTGAATGCAGTTAACGATGCACCAACGGACTTTGCATTGAATACACCAGCAGATGCCACAACAGTTACGATTACTTCCACAACACTCGGTGATACACTATGGTTTACATGGTCCGATCTGATTGATGTGGATGGTGATGAACTTGAGATAACTTTGGAGGGATCAGATGATTTAGGATTCCTTGCAAACGATCTTATTCTTGAGGGAAGTTCTATGGCCTATATCACCTATGCTGCACTTGCAGACGCCCTGCCGGATGATGGAACAGCCGCTGGATCATGGACGATGTCCATATCAGACGGTGTTGCTGATCCTGTATCAGCTTCTAATGGCCCATTTACACTGACTGTAGATGCTACAGCAGTAGGTCTTCATGCTGAAGGTATCATTCCCGATGACTATGTTTTGGAAAATAACTATCCCAATCCGTTTAATCCTGCAACCACTTTAAGCTATGGACTTCCAGAAGCTTCACAGGTTGTTTTGAGTATCTATGATCTCAAGGGTCGATTGGTATCAACGCTCGTGAACGAGTCCAGAGATGCTGGTTATCATACGGCTATCTGGAATGGTACTGATCAAAATGGTCGACCCGTTGGCGCCGGTATGTATATATATCGTATCCAGGCTGGCAGCTACGGTCAAGCTAGAAAAATGATCTTACTCAAGTAACTTGAGATGAGGTTCTAGATTAAATAGGGGGTAGTCTGGTATACGGACTGCCCTCTTTTTTGAAAAAAATGTTTAAATATCTAATGCCCGTGCGGGCTAACTGGAACTGAGTTGGGATTTTTTGACCAGGCGGGTTTTTGCCAACGAAATCTGAAAATCCCTGGAGGCACGGCTTCAAAAGATTGACACCGTTATGCTAAGGAGAGGCTTTATGCCACAATCCCCAAAAATGATAAAACGAATAAAAAGCGCCATACTGATGGCTCTGATCATTCAATCCTCAGTAATGGCAGATCAAACGGGTAAAATTTCTGGAGCTGTTCGTGATACTGGAACTGATAAGGGACTGATTGGTGCCAACGTTATTATTAATGAGCGCTGGGTCGGTGGAGAAATCGAACCATTGAGTAGACCTCTTGGAGCTGCCACAGATCTTGATGGTCGTTTCTATATCCTTAATCTTGAGCCTGGTTTTTACAATGTCGAAGCCCACATGATGGGCTACCAGTCAAAAAAGATTGAAATGGTGCGCATAGACGTAGACAAAACTACTGAAATATTTTTTGACTTGAGTTCCGAATCATTACTCCTGGATGATATTCTGGTAACCGCCTTCCGATCTGACATGATTCAAAAAGATCTCACCGCTACTAAACAGAACTATATCATGTCAGAACTTGAGGAAGTGGCTGGAATCTACGATGTCCAGGATATTATTGATCTCAATGCTGATATTGTTGAAGATAATGTTCGTGGAGGTCGTGAAGCCGAAACTCAATATCTGATCGGTGGAGCTAGTATAGTAAACCCATTATCCAATAAAGCTTCCTTTAAGCCGATGACCTCTGGTCTTCAGGCGGTGGAAGTGTTTACCTCAGGTTTCTCGGCTGAGTATGGAAATGCTCAGTCAGGGGTAATCAATATGGTCCCCAAAACAGGCGGAAAGCGTTGGAGTACCAAGGTGAATTACTCCGGAACATTACCGCACTATAATCACTGGGGTGGATCTGCCTGGAGCGAAGATGTCAGACCTCACAATCTGTTTGGAGGGGACGCAGAGAATTGGCTTCAGGTCAGTCAGCAGGATTCCAGTCAATCATTGATTAACTGGAATAGCAATGGCTCCTACGCTAATTATGTGGATCTCGAAAATGCCACCCATGAGGACAGTCTTAAAGTGGCTCAGTTTGCTCGGGCTCAATACCTGGCTTTTGCCAGACAAATAGGATTGTCGTATGATGAAGTGACGGATTACCGCATTGATCTTTCAACTGGTGGACCCGTGTCTGACAAGACCAGAATCTTTCTGGCAGTCAGACAGCAGGTAGATGGAACCAAAGTCTTGACCGCTTTTCCAAATAAATCAAGACAGCTCATGTCCAATTTTTCATGGGCACCGGATTTCTCAAACAAACTAATCATTTCCCTGAATTACTTTGCCTCCGATAAGCTCAATTGGAGTGTTGGGAATAGGTATGTTAAAATTTTCAATCCTGATTATGGCCCTCACCGTGATAGAAACCAGGCAGCAGATTATGGTCTTCGCTGGGAGCACATATTTAGTAAAAAGTCCTATATGGAGATGAACCTGAGGAGTTTTACCACGGACTATGCTCACAGATATCCTGTACGTGATCCTGAATGGATGGGTTCAAATTTTGGGAGCGATTTTAATACGCCCATCTGGTTACCTGGTGATCTGAATAATAAGGTCCTGGAAAATAGCTATACTACTGAGGAGACCAGCACCCTGCGCTTTTATGGATCCTGGAATAAACAACTCAACATGGGAAATTTGATAAAAGCTGGATGGCAACTATTTAGCTATGATCTGCGTACGGAGCGGTCTGCATCGGCGAGTTCACCAAATGCTCAAATCCTGACATATCATGAGAAACCCTACGAGGGAGCTTTCTATGTCCAGGACAAGATGGAATTCGAGGGTCTGGTTGCAAATATTGGTCTACGTTTTGACTTTTATAATTATAACTATGAATATTTTACAAATCTTTTCCATCCGACTGCTAATCCGAATTATGATGCGAGTTTACCACCAGGTTTACGTGGACCTTTTAACGATCCTGAATTAGCAGAAACTGCCAAAACCGAGTTGGTTTACCACCTGCAACCCAGGTTGGGCTTTTCTTATCCGGTCAATGATCGCTCGGTGATTCATGTTAACTATGGAAGTTTTACTCAGCGTCCCAATTTTGACAAAATCTATCGTCGCTATTATGATATTACAGGCAATGAGGTTGATGAATTGGGTAATGCCCGATTGAAACCAGAACGAACCAATGCCTATGATTTTGGTCTGGTTCAGGGACTACCCTTTGGTTTCAGGTTAAATATTTCGACCTATTATAAGGATGTGAAAAATCTGGTGCAGACGGTCTTCTATGAGGATTCAACCGGATCTGATTATAAGGGATTTGCCAATCTTGATTATGCCAATATCAAGGGCTTCAGTTTGAGTCTTGTTAGAAAACAGGGCAACTTTAATATGAGCGTTCGCTATAATTTCCAGAAAGCAATTGGCAAGAACCCCACACCCTTTGACGCTACCCTATCATACAAGGAAGGTTCAGATGGGCGCTATGATTTTGATCATGAGAATAATCGCGCGCCGGAACCTGAAGATGTGATCATGAACTATAATCGCCGAAACAGGATTATCACAAATATCGGCTATAAAACTCCCAGCGGGTTCGGACCCCAGATCTTTGGAGTACAACCTATCTCTGGTATCTCAGTCAATACGAAATTCACTTTTCAAGAGGGAAGACCCTATACGTACTATGGTCCTGAAGAAGCAATTGGAACAAAATTCAATAAAGTCGGTCCTGACGAGAATAATCTTCAGATGAAAATTGCTAAGAACATGCGTTTTGGGAAACAGAAACTCAACCTTAACCTCACTATCTTTAATGTCTTGAACGAAAAGGTTTATGCCTATTCCTTATTTAAGGACTTTGAAGCAATTGAAGAATATGAGGCAGGCGACATCGATGCTGTTATGGTGGAAAGTGATTATTCTCCCATGGATTTCCCCCAGCACATTCGCTACTATCAAAACGCTCCTCGCTATTTTCGCCTTGGCGTTCAGTGGACTTTTTAAGGGACTACTATGATGAACTATATATATCAGGAAAGTTCAACTGAGACTGCTATGTCAAATCGCTTAAAATTGGTATTATATGTCATATTGCTGATGAGTATTACTTCTGGCTTATGGGCTCAACGTGAGCGTTTGGTCCATGATCGCGGTACCCTCCATGAGACTTTTTATAACACGGGAGTCTTCGTAGCCCCCTACAAAAATAATGGAATTGAATCAACCAATACACCTATGACCGAATGGCCAGCCTGGTCAAGGACTGTTATTGATAATATTGAATATTATGGTCAACACAACGGTCTGGGAGGTGGTATCCATATTGGTGTGAACCATCCAGGAAAACTGGGAGTTGATCAAAAACACTTTTCATTCGCTGGAATGGTGGGCTCGGGCGGTCCAGAGATGGAATATGAAGTTTGGTGCTGGCCACTTGAATTCTGGAAAGAAACCAACTATCCTCTGCTTGAAGATGGTAGTCTCAATCCTGATTTCGATCCAAATGAGGCTGAACAGCTCATTCACACTCGATTTGCTACCAGTGTGGGTATGACAGTTACGAGGGTCACTCGTCAATACAGCTATCCAATGCTGGATGATATCATTTTCCATGAGTATGAACTGGAATTTACGGGCAATACGGACTATGATGAAAACACTATAGAGCAGGACTCAGTAGATACCTATGTAGATGCCTTGTTTGCATTCCATACGGCTATACCACCTAACATGATGAGCTTTCAGAGAACCTTTGGTTCCTGGTACTGGAAACCAGGAATTTTCAGGGGTGATGTATACAACAGTTTCGATACAGACTACACCATGTTTTATTGCCAGAGCATTAGCACCCAGCAGGATCACTCCAAGCCATATCATCCTGAACCGGATGAGGATCTTTTTTGGGAGTTTTCGTCTACTGGTTTGAATGGTGGTGGATTGCTGGCACCACAGGCTGCGGGGCATACAGCGCTTCATTGGGATAGGGAGCATCTGACAGTTCTTGATACAAATGATACGACCTTTCATCTGACAACAATGGAATATGCTCAACATGCAGCTGACTTTGAATGGGATGAGAATTTAACTATCAAGCAGCCCTGGGGGATTATCCAGAATGCTGGTTGGTTTGTTTCTACATCGCTCATCAACAAACCACATTATAAGACACATAGCCGGGCCCAAGGTAAATTTCCAGAACTTGACGCACCGGATCCAAATGAGCATCCAATGTTTTGGGTTGGAAGACCCAAGTATAAACCTAAAAGTGCAGAAGCGCCTGCCTCGTCATTTGTTTGTGGTCCCTATACTATTAACAGGGGTGATATTCTTCATTTCAGTTTTGCCCAGGTCGTTGGATATGGTTCAGATCCAGGTAAAAGGGTATTTGGAGGTGGTCAGAAATCAGACCTTTGGGGTGTAGCGCCTGATATTAATGCTGAACTCACAGTAGGAGATAGCACCTTCAGATATTTGGATACTTTTGGATATCCCGATTATGTCAATGCAGAAACTGGGGTTATCTCAGTTCAGGACGTTGCTCGAGAGGCTTGGAAAGCCTATACCGGATGGGACATCGAACATGATTCACTCTGGGCGGAGGATTCAGTCGTCTGTTGGCCGGATTGGACGGAGCCAGATGGCGTGTATGATGTCTATGTTCCAGTTCCTGCACCAGGTCTTAAGGTGAGTAACGATGAGGATGCCAATATCCATATTACCTGGTCAAGAGCAGTTGAAGATTTTACTCATTCCTCTGCTGCCTTGGACTCATTTTATATCTGGAGAAGTTTTAATCGTCTTGGTCCCTGGAAACGATTAGTCGCCATTTCAGCGGGGGAGGTCAATTCTGAAAATATCTACGAATATATAGATGATGACATCGATTTCGCCTTTTCAGATGTGGCCTTTTATTCAGTTACTACGCGGGATGTAAATGGTTTTCAGAGTGGTAAAACAAATATGACTCAACATCGCAGGGATATTGGTCCCGAAGGGGATCTTGAGAACATTTTTATTGTCCCAAATCCCTTTATTCTGGAAAGTGGCTTTCAAAATGTCTCACTTGCAAATGCAGTCAGTATTTTTGGACTTCCTGAAAAATGCTCAATTCGTGTCTATAGTTTTGCAGGTCAGAAAGTACAAAGCATTGAGCATGAAAACTCTGAGAGTGGATCGCTCACTTTTAATCTCGTGAATGAGAATAACATGCTCCTGGCTCCAGGTGTGTATTTTGTTGCCATTCAGACACCAGATGGACAGCAGACCATGACAAAGTTTGTAATTATTCGCTAGCTGTGACCCAAGGAGAAAGAATGATGAAATTGAAGAGAATCAAATCAATAGTCTTGCCCTTGTGTCTGCTGTTAGCACTCTCAACAATTGATGCTCAGACGACTAAAGAGGGGACAACTGCATTTCAATTCCTGAAGGTAAAACCGGATGCCAGAGCCAACGGTATGGGCGAAGCTTTTACGGCAGTGGCTGATAATGCTGATGGCGTATATTACAATCCTGCCGGGCTAACTGACGCAGGGAAATATGAATTGTCTATGTCTATGTATAACTATTTTGCAGATGTCCGAAATATGGGAGGTGTTGCACTCTTCGGAACCCGGTTAGGCACGTTTGCCATACAGTATCAATACAATGATATTGGTAAAATACTCCATACAACCAATGTCTCCAGTCTGGCGGAATACCAGGCATTTGCCACTTCTCAAGATTACTTTTCTCCTAATCATCTCATGTTGGGTCTGACTTATGCCCGAGCTGTAACAGATAAATTCAGTTTTGGTATCACTGCCAAATTTGTGCAGGAAGACCTCATTTATTCCAAGGACGATCAAATCCTTTTTGATGGTGGTGTGCTCTATCGCTCCGGCTGGAGAACACTACGAACCAGTGCAGTTGTTCGTCATTTTGGAGATGACATCGTATTTGAAGAGAAGGGATTTTCAGCACCTCAGGTACTTATTTTAGGATTCGCCACTGAATGCTTTGGTCCAGAAGGTGGCTTGATGGGGACAAATTCGTTTCAAAGACTCACTCTGGCAGCAGATCTGCTAGCCCCCAGGGATTATGATCAACAGTATAACGTGGGTGCAGAATGGGCTTTGAAAGAAAGACTGTTCTTGCGGGGAGGATATAAAATCAATTATCTCACTGAGGGACTCAGTCTGGGAGCTGGGGTAGCCCTGGGAAATTTTAAATTCGATTATGCATATAATGATTATGATGACTTCTTGCAATACGTTCAGCGTTTTAGTCTGAGCTATGTGATGAGATAGGCTGGATATAAGTATGAATAAATTTAAATCAATCACTGTAATATTAACTCTGGCAAGCATTGCCTTTTTCCCTCTCTCGCTTTTGGGGCAGGGGAATGGAGAGGTGATTCTCTTGCATGGGATGGCAAACCTTGAAACCGAAACCCCCTGGACTCTGGCAAAAGCTGGCGCGGGAGTGGCAGGTGATGGAACTCTGAATGATATCTTTCGTAATCCAGCCGGTTTAGTCGGTTTGGAAGGAATTCAATTTCAATTTAATGGTCATATCTCGAATCGAAATCAATTTGAAAATATGGTCATGATGGAAGATAGGGTTGACCCCCTTATTCTGCGTATTATAGATAAAACTTACCAACCTGTACATAGTAACAACGGTATTTGGGTGGATTCCCTATTTAATTTGCTCACACCTGATGATATCAAGGTGAATGATACTGGTTTGAATTTCTGGGATTATAAAGCACGGGACTGGGAACAGAAGTTGGAACTCTCAGGTATTTCAAATGTGAGTCTAGGTTTACCCCTTGCGATTTTTGGTGGACGGACGATTGCATTAGCCCTGGCTTATCGAAACCAGAATATATACGATTATGATCAGAATGAAGCCTATCTCGATCCTGTTATCGGGGATTGGGCTGATCCAGGTCTGAATACTGATGGCGATACCCTGGATTTGCACCAGTTTACATATGTCCGAGAGCGGAAAGGCGATATGGCTGTGCTTCAGGCAGCACTGGCTGTCGAAGTTTTTGAATGGGCGAATGTTGGTATTGGCATGAAATCACTGTCCGGCACAACAAATGACAATATATCATGGGCACACTATGGAGATTATAAGTGGCGTCCCAATGGTGGTTTTGCCTTTTATTATGATGACACAACTGCTGCTAAAGTTAATACTGCGGATAGTGATTGGTCGGCAAATATTCTAGATTTGTCACTACAGTTTCATACCCCTGATTTTTCGGCAGGATTTCAGTTTGATTTACCTGCCACGATGACTCGTAAATATTCTGATGCAGATTGGTTTATTCAACCTGATGATTCAGCTTTTGTGCTGGATACAAGCGGAATATCAATGGATATCGCGTTACCGGTAAAATCCAGTTTTGGCATAGCTGTAAAACCAAAAGATCAATTGGAGGTTTACTTCGATTTGATTTGGAATCCGTTATCGGAAGCAAAAATCAGCCTGGGTGATACCAGTCAAACACTAGATGGTTACCAACCCTGGGTTGACGTATTGACCATGAAATTAGGAATTGTTTACAAAATCCATAGCAGGGTAAAGCTTGCGGGTGGTTATCAAACAGGTAGCCGTGAATTTCATGGCTGGCGATCGCCATTTATCGATCGAGGACCGGAACAGGATATCTATTCAGGTGGGATAGCCATCGACATGCTCTGGGGTACTTTTGATATTGCTTATAGCTGGCAACAACTAAAATATCTGGATTACTTCGCAACCAGCATGCATTATATCACTGATAGAAACGATCGCATTATGCTAGGATATACCCTGAAGCTATAAGATTCCTCGGACATTGAGCTGTCATACTGAGCGGAGTCGAAGGACGAAATGTCCATTACCATAGGGTGATAACCAACCGACTTCGACAAGCTCAGTCTCCTTACCTGAAACCCCCCGAATTCCCTTGAATACACCTTGTTATGGTATATATTAGTATACCAATTATACCTAAAGTGAATGAGGGATAAGATTATTCCATGTCACGCCATCTAAAAACTGAACACAAATCAATGACTCGCCGAGAATTTATGGCAGGAATTATCGCGGCTGGCAGTCTTGTAGCCTGTGGTGGTAGCTCTGCGCTCACCAGCACAATAACATCTCCACAAAAAAAGCAGCGCCCAAACATAATTTTAATGATGACAGATGATATGGGCTGGGGTGATGTTGGCTGGAATGGAAATACCATTATCAAAACACCTCATCTGGATAATCTTGCCAACTCAGGTGTTCGTCTGGACCGTTTTTATTCAGGAGCTCCAGTGTGTTCTCCAACTCGAGCAACCTGTCTCACCGGACGTCATTATTTTAGATACGGGATATGGAAAGCCAATCAGGGAGCCTTGCCAACACAGGAAGTTACGCTTCCTGAAATGCTCAAACAGGCTGGCTATACTACCGGCCACTTTGGGAAGTGGCATTTGGGTAGCCCGAATCGCAAATACACCGGTAAAAATTCAGGGGATAAACATCTCGCCCTACCAGAATGGTTTGGGTACGATGAACATTTTGTCACACATCATGCTGTAGCCACCTGGGATCCTTACGGACCAACAGGGGAGAAAGCTGCAACGACAGAAAATCCGTACTGGCACAATGGCGAGCGCGTTATAGATAACGTTAACGGTGATGACAGTCGCATCATGATGGATCGCATCCTGCCTTTTGTTAATCAGTCAGTTGAGGCAGAGAAACCATTTTTTACCGTGATCTGGTTCCACGCACCACATGCACCCGTCAAAGCCGGTCCTGACTACCAGGCGATGTACTCTCAGTACACAGAACTTGAGCAGAATTATTATGGCTGCATTACAGCACTTGATGATCAAGTCGGCAGATTAAAAACTGAACTTACCAACCTGGGAGTCCTGGATGACACCATGTTGTGGTTCTGCAGTGATAATGGTCCTGAAAAGGGTAGACCCGGAGTTACTGGGGGACACAGAGGTAGAAAACGGAGCCTCTTTTCAGGGGGAGTCGGCTCACCTGCCTTTCTGCATTGGCCAGCTGGTCCAGCTAAGCAGGGAAGCATCATGGAAAGACCTGCTTCCACACTGGATTATTTCCCAACCATTATGGAGACGCTTGAAGTTGATCTTCCAGACCACCGAGCCCTTGATGGACTAAACATTATGCCGCTTCTGTCTGGGGATGAATCCAAACGTAGCAAACCAATCCCCTTTCGATTTCAGTCGGGAAAAGGTTCTATGTACGGTTCTCCAACCGCAGGAATGATTGATGATCGATATAAATTTCTAACGAACTACTCCGATACGGGTGAAGAAGATATGCTATTCGATCTGTACGAGGATCGATATGAAGAAAACAATATCATAGCCGATCATCCGGACCATGCCCAAAAATTGAAAACTGAATTGAAACGCTTTTTAGCCTCCGCTGAGAAAAGCCATAGTGGGGGAGACTATGGTGATCCTGATTTTGAACCCCTGAGCAAGTGGAGCCCCACTCTTGGAGGGTGGAAAGTCAGCAACAAGCAAAGAATTAAGAAAAAAAAGAAATAAATACTGAAACCAATTATGAAATTGAGGAAATGAAATGAGATCAACAATCGCCAGAGTCGCTATTGCATCTATTCTAGCCCTGATATTGCTAACAGCCTGTATGCCCCCTAAAACTACCCCAGAACCGGCTCCAGTAGCTCCAGCAACCCCTTCGAGTGTTTCTATGGTTGGGTATGAGCCGAATTGGGAATCACTGGCTAAAAATGACATTCCTGAATGGATCAAAGATGCCAAATTTGGAGTCTATACACATTGGGGTGTTTACTCAGTCATCGCCAAAGGTGGTGCCGGTGCTCCTTTGAAGTCAATCTACAAAGAAGGTCAGGGTAAAAAGGAAACCTACGATCATTATCTCGAAAATTTTGGTAAAGCTGAAGATGTTGGATATGTAGATATCATTCCCATGTTTACGGCTGAAAAATTTGATGCAGAGGAATGGGTAGATGTTATGGCTGATGGCGGAGCCAAATTTGGTGGCATCTGCGTCGTGCATCATGATGGTTTTCTGCTATGGGATTCAAAAGTGAATCGTTGGAACTCAATGAATATGGGACCAAAGCGAGACATCTTTGGTGAAATTACCAAAGCAGTCCGCGCCCGTGGAGATATGAAATTAGCAGCCACCTTCCACCATGGTCGTACCTATGGATTTGCCACAGGCGGTAAACTGGATATCTGGACCGAAGAGGAAAGATCCAAGTTTGATCTTTTCGATCCCCAATACAAAGATTTTTACTGGCATGATGGTCATTCTAGCCGTGAGGAGTTTTCTGACCAGTGGCGTGCCAAGGTTATAGAAGTGGTAGATAATTACGATCCAGATTTTCTATGGTTTGATGGTCTGAATACATCAATGAAAAATGATACACCTCCCGTTTCACATGTTCAGGATGCAATTGCCCATTTTTTCAATAAAGCTGATGCATCGAGCAAAGAAGTTGTGGTCGCCAATAAGAATGCTGGTGGTAAATTCAATTTCCCAGATGATTTCGGCTTGTTGAGCTATGAAAATGGTCGTGATATGGCCGGTGATGTGCAACCCTGGTTCCTCATCGATCGTGCTATTGGTTATCCCTGGGCTTATGAAGCCGATAAAAAATATAGAGATGGACCAGAATATCATACACGTAGTCTCATCGATCTCGTAAGTCGCGGTGGAATATTCCTGCTGTCACTGACCCCCAAAGGTGATGGCTCAATCCCTGCGAGGGAAAAAGAGATCATGGCCGGAATTGGTAATTGGTTAAAAATTAATGGAGAGGCTATATATAATACCCGCCCCTGGAAATTATATGGTGAAGGACCTACAGATTTGACAGCCATGAAAAAAACCGGCAAGGGTACCCTGAAACCTGGATGGAATTACCGCAAAAAGCTCACCTCCCAGGATATTAGATTTACTCAGTCAAAAGATGGCAAAACCCTTTATGCAACGGCTCTGGAATGGCCTGAAGATGGTAAGATTGTTGTCACGTCGCTCAGAGAAGGTTCTGAACTCTACACTGGAAAGATCAACTCGGTTGAAATGCTGGCCAGTTCTGAAAAAATTGAGTGGTCCAGGACATCAGAAGGTCTGGAAATAATATTTCCTCAGCAAAAGCCATGCACCACAGCTTACGCGTTTAGAATTAAATAAGAGGTCGAAGTGATCATGCAGTCCATCAAAAATAACTTCACCTACCTGCTTCTAGCTGTTTTGTCTCTGGCCATCATTGCATCTTGTGCGCCAGAAAAAGTGGAACAGAGCATCATTCCTGAACCAGTGCTTGCCCAAAAACAGGTTACTGGACCTTATGAAGCAAATTGGGAATCTCTTTCTAAAGATGAAATTCCGGAGTGGATGAAAGATGCCAAATTTGGTGTTTACACCCATTGGGGTATCTATTCTGTGGTTGCCAATGGCGGTCCCGCTGCACCTCTCAAATCCATGTACAAACGCGAGTTTAACAAGCCGGAAATACATGACTACATGACCGAGACCTATGGGAAACCGGAAGACTTTGGCTATATCGATCTTATCCCGCAATTCACTGCTGATAAATTTGATGCTGAGGAGTGGGTTGAGGTCATGGCCGATGCCGGAGCAAAATTTGGGGGCATCTGCGTGGTCCATCATGATGGTTTTCTATTGTGGGACAGTAAGGTAAACCGCTGGAATTCAAAAAATATGGGTCCCAAACGGGATATTTTTGGGGAAATAACGAAGGCAGTGAGGGCAAGGGGAGATATGAAACTTGCTGCTACATTCCATCATGGACGTACCTATGGTTTTGCTACTGGTGGCAAAATGGAAAAATGGACTGAAGAGGATAGAGAAAAATTTGATCTCTTCGATCCACAGTACAGCGATTTTTACTGGCATGATGGTCATTCGACGCGCGAGGATTTCTCAAACCAGTGGCGGGCAAAGATTATTGAAGTGGTTGATAATTATCAACCCGACTTTATCTGGTTTGACGGTCTCAACACGTCTATGAAGAATGATACACCACCCGTTTCCTATGTCCAGGAAGCCATAGCACATTTTTTTAACAAGGCAGATGCCCGCGGACAGGAAGTTGTTGTGGCAAACAAGCATGCCGGAAAATTTAACTTTCCAGATGAGTTTGGTCTTTTGAGTTATGAAAATGGCCGAGATATGCTCGAGGATGTGGAACCCTGGTTTCTCATCGATCGAGCGATTGCCTATCCCTGGGCCTATGAACACAATAAAATTTATAAAGATAAGGCCGATTATCACACACGCAGCCTTATTGATCTGGTCAGTCGTGGTGGCGTGTTCCTGCTTTCCTTGACCCCCAAGGGAGATGGATCTATCCCTGAAGAGGAAAAGGAAATTATGCAGGGAATTGGTGCATGGCTACGAGTGAATGGGGAAGCTATTTATAGTACCAGACCCTGGAAGATCTTCGGAGAAGGTCCCACAAAACTAGCCACAATGAAGGCCACCCAAAAAGGAGTGATGAAACCAGGCTGGAATTATCGCCAGGAATTTTCACCCCAGGATATCAGATTTACCCAATCCAAGGATGGGAAAACGCTGTATGCTACAACTCTTAACTGGCCAGAAAGTGGAAAAATTATAGTCCATTCATTAAACGAGGGGTCCGATTATTTTCCAGGGGAAATCAGCAGTGTTGAGATGTTAGGAAATACTGGTAAAATTGAATGGAAAAGAACAGCCGCAGGTCTCGAAATTAGTTTCCCTGATGAAAAGCCTTGTGACATCGCCTATGCATTTAAAATTCAATAAAATCGGATGATAGCTTTAATAAAACAAAGGAGTGAGGTATGAAGAAGATGTTAATGTGCATTTTGTTGATAGCGATGACGCTACCAATAATGGCTACGGACATTATGGTCCAGCCAGGAGAGAATACCATTAAAGCTGCGCTGGCCACAGCAGCAGCAGGTGATAGGTTGATCCTAGAGCAGGAGGGTGTCTACGCCAATGATCCGCTGTTCATTTATGTACCACTCACCATAAAAGCGGCTGAAGGTCTAGCCAGTAAACCAGTGATTTCTTTTCTCTGGAATGCTGACACAGCAGTAGCACAAACTCAGGAGGCAACTCAATTTTTCACTTATGCTTCCTTAACCATTGCTGATATTGAGCTAACCATGGATGGAGAACCGGAAGCAAAAACAACACGCATGTTTCGTAACCGGGCCGATATTGGAGTGAACTGGAAGTTCTATAACACAGATATGCACCATGCCCATCAGCTAACAATGAGCATCACCGGAGTTCCAGATACACTTATCCTGGCCGATGGCTCCATGGTCTTTGATGGTATCGACTATGTCGATAATGCTGGTGTTTTTATTGATGGTGTTCAAGTCGCTACAGATGGTCTCCCAGGTGTCCTGGATACTTTAATTTTTGATGGTTGTTACATTTACGATCTTGATGGGACCGGTGGCCGGAAAATTAATCACTCCGCCAATAATAGGGGACTCAGGAATTTATTTCAGTTTACAAATAGTTCGATCTGGAATACAACCAACTCAGCAATATTCCTCAAAATGCAGGATCCGGATGGTATTTCAGATGGTAAGGTGGTCATAGATCATAGTACCTTTGACCACATCGGGATTCCAGGTGAGAATCATGATGGTTTTGTTGTCAAATTTGCAGCTACTGATTCCTATGTTAATAACACAACATTCACAAACGTGGCGGACGAGCCTTGTAAAACAACAGGTGGAACAACGACATCGGCTGTTGCCGTAGATTATTGTAATTGGTATAACAATGGTGCTGCGGGGGATACACCCGTAGGCGGTACTCATGGTGCGAATAATATTCAGGTTGATCCGCTCTTTGTGGATTCCGCCATTGGTGATTTAACCCTACAGGCGGGATCGCCTTTAATTGGAGCAGGAGAAGGTGGCTCATCTATTGGTGATCCCCGTTGGGCACCTGCGGTTACACCAGGCAATCCTGTCACATTTAGTGTTGACATGAGTTTCCAGACAACTCTCGGTACATTTGTACCTGGTACGGATGTTCTCGATGTAGCTGGTACCCTGAATGAATGGGGTGGCGGTGACATGTTGACTGATGGCGATGCTGACGGTATCTATGAAGGTACTTTTAGTGTTCCTGCAGGTCCAATGGAGTACAAGTTCCGGATTAACAGCAACTGGGATACCTCAGAAGGTATTGACAACCGTATGTATACTGTAGTGGCTGGCGAAAATATCCTCCCAACAGTATGGTATGGTAACCAGGAGCCTGTGGGAACTGCTGATGTTGAAGTCTTTATTCAGGCAGATATGACGGTTCAGTTACTGAATGGTAACTTTGATCCAGGTAATGGTGATTTGATTGTTATCCGTGGTGGCCATGACAACTATGGCAACTGGGGTGGCGCTATCCAGATGACTCTGGATCCAGAGCAGACCAATGTCTATACCCATCTTTCCAGCTTTGATGCAGTGCCTATTGGTTCAGGATTCGAATACAAATTCGTAATCCTTACTGGTGGCGATGTTGATCAAGCTATCTGGGAAGGTTCACCAAACCGCTCATTCACAGCAACCGGGGATGAAACTGATTCAGATGAAAATGGCTATGGCGAAATTTTCCAAGCCGTAGCGTATTTCGCTGATGTCACTCCTGATGATATTATCACTCAGGATGTTAGCGTGACATTCAACCTGGACATCTCATCTGCTTACCGCGCTTTGGATGCAGGTGACACACTGATAGACACTCAGACTGGTTCTGATGATATCACAATGTGGTCTGAAGTGAATGGTGTGACCATTAATGGTGTTCTTAGCCAATGGTGGGATTGGGGTAATGATGTAACCTGTGTTGGTGAATGGGCAATGACCCAGACTGACACTGAAGGTCTGAAATATACCTATTCATATCTCTACACAGCTGGTCAGGCAAAGGCACAGCAATGCAAATATGGTATCAACTCTCTTGATAACGAATCGGGTTTTGCCCAGAATCGTGATTTCATGATAGATGATGCTGCTGCAACATTCGTGTTGGATGAGCATTGTTTTGGTGAGCACAATACTGATACTAACCTACCATTCCCACAGTCTTGTGAACCGCTTTCTGTTGCCTCATTGCCAGGGATTCCAACATCCTATGCTCTGAGCCAGAACTATCCCAACCCCTTCAATCCTAATACAGAGATTGGATTCTCAATGGCTGAATCAGGTTATGCTGTCTTAACGGTATACAATGCCTTAGGGCAGGAAGTTAAAACCTTGTCCTCAAGCTATCTGAGTGGTGGCAACTATACGGTAAGCTGGGATGCGACAAATGACTTAGGTCAGCATGTTCCCAGTGGAGTCTACCTATACACCTTGTCAGCTAATGGTTCCTCAGTAAGTAAAAAGATGGTGTTAATGAAATAGAGTCTCACACACTCCTCCACAAACAAAAGCGAAAGGGTGAATAAGCGCGCCCTTTCGCTGGAGGATGTTTTAAGTCCATAAATATTAAATGAAAAGATAAGCAAGCACTCGCTAGTGGTATCACAATCTAAACAAAAATCTTCACAGCTCGGTTTGTCTTTGAGAACCACGACCCGTATTCTTATCACTGTTCTCATACCTATATTGGTTCTATCACAAAATCCATCAACAAGGTCCAATGCCATATTGAAGGGAAAACTCCTTGATGCTGAAACTCACAATCCTATCCTGGGTGCAAATATTTTGATATTTCAAAGTTCAGATTCTGGACTGGTAACTGGTACAACATCAGATCAGATGGGTGTGTTTACGATTGATTTGTTACTACCTGAGACATACGATCTTGAAATTCAATATATCGGCTATGAAACACATCAAATCAAAGATATATCCATTCCAAACTCCCTGGTTGACCTTGGGGACCTCTACCTGCTTCAGGCAAACCTGGAAAGTCCAGAGATAATTGCAGCCGCTCAAGCTCCCGATGTTCGATTTGAGCCTGGCAAAACTGTAATCACAGTTGGTGATTCTGCATCCGTGGAAGGGGAGACAGCAGTAGACCTGTTAGAAAATGCCCCCAGCGTTACCTTTGATGAGGACGAATCTGCAGCCATTCGGGGTCAGAAAGCAGCCATTTATATTGATGGTGTCAAAACCAATTTAGAAGATATGCTCTCTCAAATTCCAGCTGGCTCAATCCAATCCATCGAAGTCATTCCTAATCCTTCTGCTAAATATGAATCTTCATCAGGTGGAGTTATCGATATCAAGCTCAAAAAGCACAAAAAGAAGGGCAGTAGCGGCCGACTTCGTCTTGGATATCATGACTCCGGTGACTATCAGATATCTGCAAATGCATCTACCAATGTGAAAGGGTTTAATGCCTTTGGTGAGTTCTCAGATAGACTGTTTACACGATCAAGCGACACCCGGTATTGGAGAGAAACCTATTCCGACAACCCATGGTTTTTAAATCTTACAGGGGAAAATGATAAACAGAGTCTGACAAGACAATACAGAATGGGCACAAGATGGTCAGCCTCAAAAAGACACGCCTTCAGGCTTACTTATTTAATAAATATTCGCTTGAAGGATCTAACTGGATCAACGCACTCAGATCGATTGGATAGTACGCAGATGCTACAGCGATTTACTGAGAAGGAAAAGGAATCATCAGATCTAAGGGAACGAGATGAAATATCCCTGATCTATAACTTTGATGCAAAAACATCCAGATCCAATTTGAATGTACTCTTCACTCAATCACTGACAGCCTCAGCGCGTGATGGAAATGATCAAAAACAGAATTTTGATCCTCAGGGGTTTGTCTCAGGCAATCTGAAAAGCGACTCTCTCCATAGCGATGATGATCGCGATCAAACAACAATTAAAATAGATTGGTCTTTACCTGCGCTGGGTCAACATGAAATCGATCTGGGATATCAATTTCGCTCCGACAACAATCTACTCCGGAATGATTATTTTTCGTTGTTGGTGGATGAATCGGGCTGGAGTCAGGATAGTTTTAGGGGAGGACCCTTTTCATACAACGAAATCATGCATGGATCCTATATCTCTTATCGCTATTCAACTGAACACTACCAATTGAACCTGGGAACACGTCTGGAATCAATCACCAATGAGTCGGTCCATAATGATACAGGGAGTGTCAATAATAGATATGATCAGGTCCTGCCCTCACTTCAATTCATCAGGATGATTACACCGCTGCAAACGCTGCAATTCAGTTATTCCCGTAGAATATCACCACCAGCCTACAACAGGTTGAATCCGCAGGTCATAAATACCTCAACCTATTTTTTGAAAACAGGTAACCCCTATTTGAAACCTGAGCAAATTGATAACTATGAATTACAGTACATATGGAGAAACGAAAAACACACTATCAGCAGCTCACTATTTTACAGGGAAATCGATGATATAATTGGCAATCAGATTGAAATTGTATCAGATAGTATTACCCACATTTATCCAGATAATCTTTCCTCTGGTGAAGCAATAGGAGGAGATATAAACTGGGTTTACAAGACTGCTACTTTCATGAAAATATCAGGCAGTATTGTACACTTTAATAGTATGCTGTTGAGTGAAGGGGATGAATCACTTAAGAAACGCCAGAAGGTTACTACTTCGGCAAAAATCAAACTTGACCTGAACCTGAAAAAGCAACACTACTTTCAAATCATTCACAAGTATGAATCACCCCGTATTACCTGGCAGGGGAGTAATGCCACCAGACAATTCACTGATGTCTCTCTCAAGACTTATCTGTGGGATCGCAAAGTGAATTTAAGTATGAAAGTATCCGATGTGTTTGACACACTCAGAGATGAAAAGGAAATTGATTATCGAACAGATTTCTTCGCAAGAAACATTTCTGAGTATGATTCAAAACGATTTATAATGTCCATATCTTATTCGTTCAACAACCAGTGGAAGAAAAATGAAAAAAAATGATACGATGATTATAACCAATATCCGTATAGTCCTGTTAATATTGGCTCTAGCACAACCAGTCCTAGCCGAAAATGTCTTTCTGGCAGTGGATGGTAGTGATCGTAATATGGGCGATATGAAGGCACCCTTCGCAAGCCTCAAAAAAGCATTATCGGGGATGCAGCCCGGCGATACCTGTTTTGTAAGAGAGGGCAACTACCACTTTGAGAATCAACTGAAAAACATTGAGGGTTCAAAAGATAAACCCCTGGTAGTTTTAGCTTACCCCGATGAGAAAGTTGTTTTTGATGGTACGATTGATGTCAAGGGACGTTGGAAAAAACATAGCGGAAACATTTATAAATTAAAAATGAAGCAGGATGTGTGGCAGCTCTTCTGGAACAATGAAATGGTTGTTCCAGCCCGATGGCCCAATGCCCAATATTCAGATAATACAGTCTGGGATCAGAAGAAAACCTGGGCCAGGGGGCTCCATAAGCAGGACACCAGAGAAAAACTATATAATGATCCTGAAACCCCCCATCAGCTAAAAAGCCTCGATTTTTCCATAAAAGGAGCTATGGCCATCCTTAATGTGGGTTCATTCACTTCAACCACACGCCAGGTTCAATCCCATAAAAAGGGTGAAGAGGCATTTTCCTTTAAAAGAGTCAAAGGTTACCGCCCCAAACATCATTTTTACTACCTCGAAGGATTACTGGATTTCCTGGATTCTCAGAATGAATGGTTTTTTGATAAGAAATCCAAAACGATTTACCTGTGGCAGCCTGATGGTGGAAAACCTAAAGCAGATCTACGTGGTAAAGTCCAGACCTATGCCGCAGCATTCGCTAATAGTCATTTTATCACCATTAGAGGTATTGACTTTTATGGGACAACCTTGAAATTTGAAAATTGTACCTACATTCAACTTGAAGATTGTAATTTTCTTTATCCAAGCTATACCCAGAGATTACTTGGTGATGAGCAGCATGATGAATCCACAGTATTTCTACAAAAGAGTCCCAAAAAAGCATCAAATAGTACCATTCTGAATTGCTCATTTGCTTATACAGATGGGCATGCACTTTATATGGAGGGTACCCACAATCGAGTCGAAAACTCTCTCTTTCATGACATCGATTATTCGGTATCCAGTATTCCCGGCCTGCAGGTTTCAATCATGTTAAATGGTAAGCATAACATTTTTCGGAGAAATACAGTTCACTCCTGCGCTGCCTCTTCAACCATCAGTGCCGGTGGCATTCCGTTAGTAGAATTGAATCACGTGTGGAATACAGGTTTTCTACAGAGTGACGGATCTATCACCCAGGTGAAGATCACCGGACAGACAGGATCAATCATTCGTAATAATTGGTTCCGCAATACGGTTAAAAGCGGTGCTCGGTTCGATTCGCCAATTCCGCCAGTACGTTGGGGGAATGGGGGACAGATGAATAATAACGTCATGTGGGAATCTGAGCGCGGCATCATGATCAAAGGCGAGCGACATTTCTGCTTCAACAATACCACATTTGCAATGGGCTTGAATGGACTCATCATCCTGGATGATTCTGATGTAAATGGAGGGGCGAATAAGGGTACGATAACTCGCAACAACCTTGCTGGTAAACTCTCCGGCCATCGCAAAAAATTCACACCGGTACCCGGAATTGCAGATCACAACTGGAACGCCTATGAAAACGAGGGTGATTACCGAACTCAGCTAAGAGATCCTGATAACTGGGACTTCAGACCGATAGTAGGCGCTGAAATTGTGGACGCGGGTAAGGTTATTTCAGATCGCTCGGAAAAATATCTGGGGAACGCTCCAGATATTGGTGCATATGAATTTGGAGCAAAGGAGTATTGGATTCCAGGCAGAAAGGAAGCCACCAGTAGCATTCCTATTCCTAGGAATAAAAACACTGCGGCGAAACAAAATACTGATCTCATATGGCTGTCAGCCTACAAATCTGAAACAAACCTGATCTACTTTGGGAATTCGAATAAGGCAGTTAGCAAGGCTTCACCCAAATCAATTGAGTATAAAGGGAAACAGAAGAACAATATCTTTGCACCCGGGAATCTTCAAACAGGCAAAACATACTACTGGAGAATAGACAACATCGTTGGCGGAAAGGTCATCAAAGGACCAGTCTGGAGCTTCACTGCTGAATAATTGTTTACCGGACACTGAGCTTGCCTGCCAGCCGAAGCTGAAAACGAAGGCTGGTCGAAGTGTCACCCTCTCCCAATCGCGCACTCAGGAGTGTCACCCTGAGCTTCGTCGAAGGGGGAAGCGGATTTGGACTATCATCCTTCGAGAGCCTCAGGATGACGGACGAATCAAGCACACAGTTTGGTAAATGGAATAAATTGAATGAGAGCTATGATGAATACTAAATCAACACCCCTATCCCGTAGAAAATTCATGCAACAGATTGCAGTTGGAGGTCTAGCTCTAGCAGGCTCATCCTCATTGCTATCCTGCCTATCCAGTAAAAAGTCCACCCAGAAGAAACCAAATATTCTTTACATCATGTCAGATGATCATGCTGCCAACGCCATTAGCGCATACAAGGGCTGGCTGGCAGAAACACTGCCCACACCAAATATTGATCGGATCGCCAAGGAGGGGATGCGTTTTGATAATTGCTTCTGCACCAATTCCATCTGTACTCCCAGTCGTGCCAGTATCCTTACAGGACAGTATGGTCATATCAATGGTGTGAGAACTCTTGATGATCCATTACCGACGGGTACCAAGCATGTGGCCCATGAGTTGCAGAAATCTGGTTATGAAACCGCAATTATTGGGAAATACCATCTCCATGGTGATCCCCAGGGATTTGATCACTGGAATGTCTTGACCGGCGTACTGGGGCAAGGTACCTATTTTGATCCCGTCATGAAAAATCAAGAGGGTGATGAGAAAGTTTATCCAGGCTATGCCACTGACGTGGTTACCGAAGAAACGCTGAAATGGCTTGAGGCACGAGATGATGAGAAACCATTTTTTCTCCTGTGTCAACATAAAGCACCTCACGGTCTCTGGGAATATCCACCCCGCTATGAACATCTACTTGATGGCATTGAGGTTCCTGAACCCCCCAGTTTTTGGGAAGATAAGTCTCATCGTTCTGAATCTACCCAGGGCTACGGCTCCAATCTTTATAAGCTGGGTAAACGAATGGAGAAGGGGAGCGCTGGCAAAGAATGGCCAACTGGTGCTCTGGATGCCATAGGAATGGACGCGGATCAAATAAAGCGGTCTGGATACCAGAAATACATAAAGGACTATCTGCGCTGTGTAGCAGCCATTGACGAAAATGTCGGTCGAGTGTTGGATTATCTGGATCAAAGTGGTCTGGCTGAAAATACAGTGGTTATCTATACCTCAGATCAAGGCCAGTTTCTGGGAGAGCACGACTACTATGATAAACGCTGGATGTATGAGGATTCCTTGAGAATGCCCTTCATCGCCAGATACCCCGGTATTACTGAACCAGGAAGTGTTGACGACAGCCTGGTCCTCAATATCGATTTTGCCCCCTTGTTTCTGGATATAGCCGGTGGAGAAAAAACCTCCAGCATGCAAGGAGCATCATTTCTTCCTCAGTTAAGTGGTGATATCCCAGAGACCTGGCGGATATCAATGTACTATCGATACTGGATGCACATGGCCCATCATAATGTCCCCGCTCATTACGGTATCAGGACTTATAAATATAAGCTCATCTTCTTTTATGGTTTGGGTTTGGGTCTGGTTGGGGAAAAAACCTCCGAAACCATGGATAAAACAACTGAAGCATTGGATCATTATCGTCCATCTCCTCCAGGTTGGGAACTTTATGACCTGGAAAATGATCCAGGCGAATTGAAAAATGTATACGAAGATCCTGAATACTCAGCAGTGATTAAAAAACTCAAGTTGGAGTTGCTGAAGTTGAAAGAGCAATATGGTGACACCGATGAGAAATATCCAGACCTGATGCGAGTCAGAGAACAAGCCTGGGATTAGATCGTAATTTGAATCAATGAAGGAAAGAACATGAAATTTAAAGTTTTAATTCTAGCACTAGCCATCCTGTTCAATAGATGTGATGAGAAATCTATGTCCATCCACGTCTCACCAACTGGCGCTGACGCCAACATGGGCACCATGGATGCTCCTGTTGCAACCCTTACAAAAGCTCAAACATTGGTTCGCGAAGCACTGGGTAATGAGTACACCGGTGATATCTCTGTAGTTCTAAGTGGAGGTGTCTATCGTCTGGATGAAACGCTGGTTCTGGGATTGAAGGATGGTGCAGGTGAAGGTCAGACAATCAGTTGGGAAGCAGCAGAAGGCGCAGAACCCATCATCACATCCACCAAAGTACTCAGCGGATGGCAAAAACTTGCTTCCCCACCGGAAGCTTTACCCGCCATCGCGCACGGAAATGTTTATGTCCTCGACTTGAACAATCAAGGACCTGACAAATGGAACTTTAAAACCCTCTATGACGGTGAAACACTACTACCCAGAGCCCGCTCTAAGGGCTTTCAACCAACCACAGCCTGTCCCAACCCAACCCTGGCCAACAGATGGGAAGATCTACAAATTTTGCACTATCCGGAAGGCGTAATCAAAGATTGGCCAAATCTATCAGATGTTGAGATTTTTATCCGACCGACCCATCAATGGTTGGTTAATTATTTAACCCTGGAAAGCGTGGACGAAGAAAACTTATTGGCTACAACAACACTTCCTGGAACCTATCGTCTCTGTCAGGTCAAAAACAAACCCTGGAAAGAGACCTGCTGGGTAGAGAATGTTCTGGAAGCTCTGGATCAACCTGGTGAATGGGTGTTGGACTCACAGGCAGGTAAGCTTTACCTGTGGCCAACCGGAGATACACCCGGAGATAATATTCAAGCTCCCACATTACCGACGCTTGTACGCGTGGAAGGAAAAAATGTCTACGAAGTTAAAGGTGATATCCCTGTTAGAGGAATTCAATTCAAGGGCTTGACTTTCACAGGCACTGATCGGGATACCTGGACGAAGGAAGACCGTGGTATTCAGCATGATTGGGATATGTTTGACAAGGACAATACCCTCCTCAGATTCAGATCAGCACAGGATTGTAGGGTTATTGCCTGTGATTTTCGAAATGCAGGGAGTGGGGGAATCCGCATCGACCTTTACGGCCAGAATATTGAGATTCGCTCCAACAAGATTGATAATCTCGGTGGCACAGGCATCTTGCTCGCTGGATATGGACCTGGTGTTAAGGATGTAAATTACGGCCATAGCATTGTCGACAATGAGATGTCCAGGATTGGTCAACTCTATCTACATAGTCCTGGAATCTTTATCTGGCAGAGCGGAGAGAATAAAGTTCTGAACAATTATATCCATGATTTGCCCTATGATGCCATCGTCTTGAGCGGTGTCCGTCCACGCTATTTTGGGATCATGGATTCTGTGAAGTGGACTGGATACGCAATTCCAAGGAGAATTCGAGAAAATATGCAGATCATTCGCTGGGAAGAAACGGATGATCCTCAGACTGCAGAGGAAGCCTTAAAATTTGCACATGCTCGCAACAATGTGGTCCAGGATAATGAATTTCATAATGTCATGGAAGTATTGGGTGATGGAAATGCTATCTATCTGTCATGTGCAGGCAAAGGCAATATTATCAAACGGAATCTGATTTACAAGACCACCAAAGCTTCAAACGAAATTCGCTTTGATGACGACCAGGAAGAATCCTATGTGGAACAGAATATTGTTTTTGGCAATGGCATCAAACTAAAGCACACAAATTATATCCTAAACAACATCGTCATTGGAGGTGGAATATCTATTAGACCTGAGACCGTTGTAGGTGCTAAAGTAAATAAAAACATTATCTACGGTATTGGTACTCCTGTTAGATTTTACAACACGAATGTTGAAAAGAAGCTCAAAGGATTACTGGATCTGGCAAATCCTGATTACAATTTATTTTATTCTGATATGCAGGAAGCCGGAAAGAAGTCCTTAGAGCAGATTCAGGCCTTGGGGCACGAGGCTCATGGAGTATATGCCGATCCACTATTCAAAGATATGGCCAGGGGTGATGTCCGACTTGAAGAAGGCTCTCCCGCACTAGCAATGGGGATTGAATCCATTGACATCATGAAGATCGGATTGCTTAGCCAGCCGAGTTTTGAGAGGATCTGGAAGAATAATATTGAACTCTGGAGTGCTGAAACATTGGAAGATCACTCTGGTGAAAACCTCCAACTGGTCAAATAGGATTATGGCGATGTTCAAACTCAAAGATAGAATGATGCTGTTACTAATTGGTTGTATTCTATTCATCATCAACTGCCAGCCAAAACCTGAAATCATTGAACAAGAGCCAGTTCTGGGACCTTTTGAGGAGAATTGGGAGTCTCTGGTAAAACATGAGGATCCCCAATGGTTCAGTGATGCTAAATTTGGAATCTATACCCACTGGGGCGTTTATTCGATTCCTGCATGGGGTCATGAATGGTATCCCCGTAAGATGTATATCGAAAAAGACCATCGAAGAGGTAATTATTTTACCCATCATGCTGAAACCTGGGGCGATCAAACCAAATTTGGCTATAGTGATTTTGTGCCCCTCTTCACAGCCGAAAAATTCGATGCTCAGGAATGGGCCGATCTTTTTAAACAAGCTGGAGCTCAGTTCGCCGGTCCAGTCGCCGAACACCACGATGGTTTCGCCATGTGGGATAGCGATCTAACTGAGTGGGATGCTATGGATAAAGGTCCCAAACGAGACATAGTCGGAGAACTTGCCACAGCTATCAGGGCTCAGGATATGAAATTTATGGCTTCCCTTCATCATGCCCGTAAATGGTGGTATTTTGAGCCGTCTTTCCGTGAAGATCACCGCTTTGATACCCAGAATCCAGATCTGGCGGGTCCCTATGGAATGTTTCCACCAATCCATGAGGTAGGGGATGCACCCACACCGGCTTATATGAAAGCCTGGGAAGAGAAAACTATCGAAGTCATCGATAAATATCATCCAGATCTCTTGTGGTTTGATTCGGGGCTGGAGAGAAAAAAGTTTTGGCGTGAATCCAGAGATGATTTTCAGGCTTATAAAAAAAGGTTTCTGGCATATTATTACAATGAGTCTGCTCAAAGAGGCCAGGATGTTGGTGTTGCGTACAAGCATGACGATTTCCCGGCTGGAGCAGGTATTCTAGATTTTGAACGCGGACGTATGGATAGTTTAGCTCCGTTCCCCTGGTTGACAGATACTTCAATTGACAATGTTTCCTGGAGTCATGTAGAAAATTCAGATTATCGGTCAGTAAATGAACTCATCGACGTCCTGGTTGATATTGTGAGTAAAAATGGTTGTCTACTATTAAACGTTGGCCCCAGTGCAGATGGATCGATTCCTGAGGGTGCTCAGCAAACGCTTCTGGGCATGGGAGAGTGGCTCAAGGTCAACGGTGAAGCCATCTATGATACGAGACCTTGGCTAAAGTATGGCGAAGGTCCTACAAAGGAAATCGGTGGTGCTTTCAGCGAGCGTAAAAACAAGGTGAGCTATGTGCCTCAGGATATCCGCTTTACTGCCAATGACGGTGTGCTCTATGTAATAGCTCTGGGATGGGACGATTCTGGACAACTCATGATTAATGCATTGGGTGAGAGTTCTGAGCACTTCAGACCCATAAGCAAAGTGTCCTTGTTAGGATATGAGGGGAATCTCAGCTGGGAAAACACGGCTGACCACCTGACTGTCCAGCTCCCCAAAAATCAAATGGGGCAACACGCCTTTGCTTACAAGATTGAATTCAAATAGAAAACTATCATCAAGAGGGAAGAGAGAAACATGTCAAAGAAAATAAATGCTAAAATGGGTAAAGGATTGCTCCTATCCACAATTATGGTCCTTTCATTTAATCTGGTTGCCTGTTTGGAAACCACAGCCAACACAGTGAAAGTTGCCCCTGAGTCAGTCAAACAAAAATCGGTAGCAGTTGCCTCAATCAGAAAGACAATATATACAGATCAGGAACTGTGGGTCGCTGGCTTGAAGGAGAAACAGCTCAAACAACCCGCATTCGCATTTGTGAATACAGATCCATCCCTGCCCAATGTCCTGCTAATGGGAGGTGCAATCTCAGTTGGATACACACATGCAGTACGAGAAGAATTAGCTGATATAGCAAATGTTTACCGTATTCCAGCCAATGGTGGGGATACAAAATCAGCTCTCAAAAATCTCCAAAAATGGCTGGCTGGTACGCAGTGGGAAGTTATTCATTTTAACTGGGGTATGAATGACCTTAAAAGGAAAAAGAAAACTGAATCTGACGCAACTACACCACACCGAGTAGTGCTTGATCAATACGCCAGCAATCTGGATCAAATCGTAACTCAATTGGAAAAATCTGCAGAATCACTTATCTGGGCTTCAACAACGATTATCCCGGATAGCGCGAAAAGCCGTATCTCAGGAGATGAAATTCTCTATAATCGGGCTGCCCTAGAGGTGATGGAAAATCATCCCACTGTTAAAATTGATGATCTTTTCTCCCTGTCTAAAGATCATCCTGGAGATCGAAAACCAAAGAGTGTCAGCTTTAGTAAAGAGGGTCAAAAAAGACAGGGTGTTCAAGTTGCAAGCAGTATTAAATCAGCCTTAGATAAATAACATACATGACTGTGTATCAGATAGATAGAGAGAATACATAAATGAAATATATAACTCTTCCAATTGTCCTGGTCATAGGCTTGATAATGATTGGATGTAGTTCTGTTCAAGTCCCGGTAACACCTGAAAAGGCACCTCTACCTTTAGAGGACCGTCGTGCTTCAACTGAAACCATGGAGAAATGGAACGACTGGAAATTCGGATTATTTGTACATTGGGGACCCTGGTCTCAAACAGAAATTGGAGCAATTTGGAAGATTGTCAAAACGGATACCCCTGAAGAGCGTGAGGAGCGCTTCGAACTCTATAAAACATTTGATCCCGTTAATTTTAATCCTCAGGAGTGGGCTCAAGTTGCCAAAGATGCAGGTATGAAGTACATGGTCTTCACTACCAAACACCACGATGGCTTCTGCAACTTTGAGACGGCCGTTACAGATTTCAAAATTACAAATCCAGATTGCCCACACAGTCGATCGGCGAATCCAGACATTACTGGGGAGCTGGTCAAGGCTTTTCGCGCTGAGGGCATGGGAATTGGCCATTACTATTCACATATCGATTGGTACCACCCTCAGGGCAAATATTTTTCAAAACGTCACTGGGAGTACGATGAGTCCAGAATTGACTCTGAACCAGAGTCCTGGAAGAAATTCGTCAGATTTGAGAAAACTCAGGTGCAGGAATTAATGACCCAATACGGTGATATAGATATTATGTGGTTTGATATCCGTTGGCCAGGATCCACTCGGAATGATAATGGTATTCATCATCGGATCAAACATCCCGTTGTAAAAGAAGATGTTATAGATATGGTAACCATGATGAGAGATATACATCCTGGACTTATTATTAATGATCGTGGTGTACACAGTTATGGTGATTTTGCAACGCCTGAACAGAAAATCCCCAAAATTGCTCCTGAAGGCTATTGGGAGACCAATATGACAGTTTCTGATCCCAATCGACGTAAGGCTGGGGGATTCTGGTATAAGGGACCTGATGCACTATACAAATCTCAGGAAGAATTACTCAGGGTCATGGCCGAGGTCTTTTCAAAGGGAGGGAATTTCCTCCTCAACGTTGGACCACAGCCGGATGGCAAGATACCAGCAGGTGAAGTAGCCGCACTGAAGGGCATCGGCGATTGGTTGGAAATAAATGGTGAAGCAGTCTATGGTAGTAAACGTAGTCCACTCTCAACTGTACCTGAGTGGGGATTCATTACTCGTAAAGCAAATACACTGTACCTGTATGTGTTCAATTGGCCTGATAAGGGAGATGATATTACTCTAAACGTATCCAATAAAGTGCTGAGTGCCAGCCTATTAGGAAGTGACCATCAGATAAATACTGAGCGTTCAGAGACCGGGATTAGCATAACCTTACCTGGAGAAAAATTACATCCTGTCGTATCTGTTCTGGCTGTAGAGCTGGAGGGTTCCCCAGTAGAATTGATGCCATAACTTTGATAGTAGAATATATTTAATTGGATAATTTGAATACTGAAAATCTGGTCGAAATGACCAATATCCGCAAAGAATTCCCTGGGGTTCTAGCTCTCGATGATGTGGATTTTGATTTAAGAGCAGGCGAAGTCCATGCCCTTCTGGGAGAAAATGGAGCAGGCAAAAGCACTCTGATTAAAGTCTTGAGCGGAGCTCAACCCTGTGAGAGTGGGAAAATTTCCATCTCAGGTGAGGAGGTTGTGCTTTCAGATCCACGCATAGCTCTATCCATGGGTCTTCGTTTTATTTATCAGGAGATCAATCTGGTTCCGGATATTGATATCGCCCGAAACATGTTTCTGGGAGCAGAACCAACAAATTCAAGCCCTTTAGGAATTGTTGATCATTCCACGCTGTACACTAGGACAGCTGAGCTTTTAGAATCATTCCATATTGATCTGAATCCACGGACGGTTGTCTCAGATCTGAGTGTCACCCAGCAAAAGATGGTGGAAATCGCCCGGGCATTAATCTCGAAGGCAAAAGTTATCATCCTGGATGAGCCCACAGATGTGCTTGAAGACCGATCAAGGCAGGATCTCTTTGAGGTTATTCGAAAATTAAAGAATGAACAAGGTGTTGGCTTCATATACATATCCCATCGCTATCAGGAAGTATATGAAATAGGCGATAGAGTCACCATTCTTCGTGACGGACACAAAATGGGGACATGGGATATTGACGATATATCAATGGATCAATTGATTGCAAAGCTGGTTGGGGGAGATGCCACTCACAATTTTCCTGACCTACCGCCACCTCAATATGATATCTCCCTCAAAGTTGATAAACTGTTCAGTGGATCGCGTTGCAGAGGGGTTTCCTTTGACTTAATGAAGGGTGAGATTCTTGGTGTGACCGGACTCATGGGTGCTGGAAAGAGTGAACTGGGTCGCGCTATTGCAGGCATTGATCCCATCAAGTCTGGGCGTATAGATATCCACGATAGACCTGCTGGAGAACAGAATCCTCGTCGAAGAATAAAGGCTGGAATTGTGTACCTCACGGAGGATCGTAAACAGGAAGGTCTCATCATTGATCAGAGCATTCGCGATAATTATGCCCTTCCCAGTATTGATCGTTTCTCCTCTCATAACCTCCTATCCCACAGGGACATAGATACGGAAGTTGATGTGAAGATCAAAGATTTTAATATAAAAACAGTGGATCGAAATTCTATGGCAGGTCATCTCTCAGGTGGGAATCAACAAAAGCTCATGTTGGCCAGATGGTTGGGTACCCAGTGTAAGGTCTTCATCATAGATGAACCAACCCGAGGGATTGATATTAAAGGTCGCTTTGAAGTATACCGTTTTATGGTTGAGCTCCTTAATCAGGGAGTATCCATTCTTATGTTGACTTCTGATTATGCAGAAGCTCTCGCCATGAGTCATAGAGTGATGGTCCTGCACAGGGGCGAAATCGTTGATGTTGTTGATCCTGAAAATACCAGCGAGGAGCAGGTATTAAAAATTGCTATTGGAGCAGAGGCTTAGAAGTATGAAAGAACAAATATTAGCTCAAACGAGAAAGGGACTCCAGGCTGGGCTGGGTCTTCTATTAATCACCATTATATTTATGATTCTTGCTCCCAGCTATCGGCAGTTCGATAATTTTGCAGGTATTTTTGCACAATCTGCTGTGCTGGCAATAATGGCACTGGGAACAACCATTGTACTCATATCAGGCGGATTGGATTTATCAGTAGGATCTATATTGGCTCTATCTGCAGTGGTTGCAGGACGAGTTCTCAGCGGAGGCGATCCTGTATGGATGGCTATTCTGGCAGGAGTAGGTGCTGGAGCACTTATTGGACTAATCAACGGTTTCACTGTCGTTGCGACCAAAGTACCACCCTTTATCGCAACCATGGGCATGATGATGATTGCCCGGGGTCTGGCAGAGATGTTGGGTCGAGGTCGTGATATGTCCTATTTCCCTGAATCCTTCAAAATGCTAGGTTCAGGTTGGGTCGTACCAAGTCTAATTGCCGGTCTGGCACTTGTTGTAACCATGTTTATGCTTGGAAAAACCAAATTGGGTTTTCATAGTTTTGCCATTGGGGGAAATGAGGAGGTCGCACGACTTTCTGGTGTGCCCATTCTGCGGAATAAATTGATTTACTACAGCATAGGTGGATTTCTGGCTGGTTTGGCTGGTGTTGTGGAAGCTGCCAGGCTCAATTATGTAGAACCGAATTATGGTATAGGTTGGGAGCTACAAGCCATTGCTGGTGCGGTCATTGGTGGAACCAGTCTATTTGGCGGTATGGGGGGTGTGGGACGAACCATCATAGGTGTGTTGATTATTCGTTCTCTCTACGCCGGACTAGTTCAGATTGGGGTGGATTCATACTGGCAGCAGGTTGCCATAGGTGCAGTAATCATTATTGCGGTCTGGATAGATACGGTAAATCGCAAACGGGCCGTTGAAAAAGCGTGAATATTTTAAGGAGTCATAAATTGAAATCGACATTTCTGAAAGTTCTAACTGTATGTCTTATTGGTAGTGTAATGGTTGCATGTGGGGGGAAGGATAAACCTGAAGGATCTGCAGATTCAGATCAAAAATACACTATCGCCTATATCGGCTATTCATCCACGAATCCATTTTGGAATGCCTTGGCTTCTAGTGCCCAGGAATCTGCTAACTCGCTCAATGTCAAGTTCTTAGACTTAACAGCATCAAGTCCTGAAATGGCCCAACAGAAGATGGCTATTGATAATGCCATCATTAAACGCGTGGATGGTTTGGTTGTCGGAGCTGTGGATTCAAGGGGACTGGGTGACTCATTTGATAAAGCTCAAAAAGCAGGTATTCCAATTGTAACCGTCGATACACGAGTTGATCATCCTGCGGTTGTGAGTCACATTGCTACTGACAATATCGCTGCTGCCAGACTCGCTGGTGAATACATTGCGAATAAACTAAACAACAGGGGTAAAGTTTTAGTACTCGGTGGTTCAACTGGCTCACAAACTGCCGATGATCGTCAGACTGGTGTGGAAGAAATCCTGGGGCAATATGAGGACATGGAAGTGATATTCAGAGTTGCCAACTGGGATGCCAAGCAGGCCAATGAAATCACCAATAACATTTTGAGCTCACAGGATAATCTTGGAGCTGTTTTCGCGGCTTGTGATCCTATGATCTTTACAGCCATGCAAGCTGTGAAAAGCAAAGACAAGCTGGGTGAAGTCGTGCTGGTTGGATTTGATGCAATTCCGGCGGTATTAAAAGCTATTGATCAAAATGAAATTAATGCTACAGTTCGCCAGGATCCAGGTCGCATGGGGTTGGAGGGAGTGAAACTTTTGGTAAATCATCTCAATGGGGAAGAAGTCCCTGCATATATCCCCATCTCAGCAGAACTCGTGAACACTACTAATATCAAGCAATACGTTGCAAACTAGGATTTGGGTAGCCCGCTGCGCCGTGCCATGAAATGCGTAGGCGAGTACCCGGGGCTCTCCTACGCACGATGTGCTTCGGCGAACTACCCTAGTTTTGTTGCTGTAATTATGGTTTGATTGGCTTGCTAGCCGAAGCTCCACCAAAGTGGAGCGCAGGTTAGTACCCGGGGCCGGAATCGAACCGGCACGGCTGTTTAGGCCGAGGGATTTTAAGTCCTGAATATATCACTGATAGTCAGTGGGTTACAGAGATTGTGTCAAACTATTTGAGGGTAAATATTTTCAATAGCTCTATGCAAGGAAGTATTGTCTCTCAGATGAGGGTTTATTGTGTCTCTAGAGTCAGCGATGAGTACTCTGTCGAAGGTCGGGTCTGTTCAACGTACCGTTGTCTGGAATTTAACTGAATACTGATTAATGGTAAAGACCATAAGGGTTTGTCCTGTACTTGCTTGTGAATAGTGGATATATTTTAGTCAAAATTGCTAAACAATATTGAATTCTAGTTGCACATTGAAAGACTTGAAAACATAATTTGGGAGAACCTTATGCACCGAACCAGCTTATCCAACATTCTCATATTATTCATTCTGATCCTAGGATCAGTCATAGCTGGTCCAGAGGATTGGCGAATTGCTTTGTGTATCTCTGAGGATCCCCAACATCAGATGAATGTTTCCTGGCGCACACAGAGACAGATTGATACTCCGCTAGTGCAAGTGACCCCAAACCTTCCACAGGTTAACTTTGATAAGCAGGCCGTGGATATCACTGCCCAAACTGAGGTAGTCGTAAGGAGTGATGGTTCTCTGGTCTATGCCTATTCAGCAAAAATGAACGGTCTGAATCCGTCAACAGCCTATGCCTATCGCGTGGGGTCAAAAGATGAGTGGAGTGAGTGGTTTGTTTTTGAAACCGCAAACAACACTGAAACGTCTTTCCGTTTTCTCTATCTGGGAGATCCTCAAAACGGATTGCTTACTCATGTGCCAAGAGCTATTAGGGCAGGATACAAGGAAGCACCTGATGCAGCATTCCTTACCATGGCCGGAGACCTAGTCTCAGTGCCAGGGATTGATAAACAATGGGAAGATCTTTTCCACGCTGGTTCCTGGATATTTGGTACAATACCTCTCGTCCCAGTGATGGGTAATCACGCCTATTTCATCGATGGGAAATGGTTGGATGAACACTCTACATATTGGCAGCCTCACTTTACATTGCCAAAAAATGGACTGGCAACACTTCCCGAGACCAACTACTATTTTCAATATCAGGGGATGCTATTTGTAGTCCTAAATGGGAATGAGCAGCTAGATGAGCAGGCAATCTGGCTGGATGAAGTTTTGAGTCAAAGTGAAGCAGGCTGGTTTATTGTTAGTATGCATCAACCACTATACTCTACTGCCAAGGGTAGAGAGGGCACCAAAAGACGAGATGCCTTTTTATCTGTTTTCGATAACCATGAAGTGGATCTAATCCTACAAGGGCATGACCATTCCTTTGGTCGTACCTATCCGCTTAGAAATGGTAAACAGGTCAAGGGGCGACAGAAGGGGACGGTTTATATCAATTCAGTATCTGGTTCGAAGCAATACTTACTTGAGCCAGCAATTGATGGCGTGTTTGAGGTCACTGGTTCCGAACAACAATTCTATCATGTCATCGATGTTCAACCCTCGAAACTCAAGCTGTCCTCATTTACTGTGGATGGAGAATTGAAAGATCAGATTATTATCAAACCATCTCGCAATAGATGAGTTTTTGAGAAGAGTGGGGTACGATTAGACAGGCGATTTCCACCCAAGTAATTAATCATCATGTCACAAAGGGTAAATTGGCGTGTTGAGAGAATGAAGAAACACCTCGGTAGTTGATAGCACAAAACGCGCAACATATTGCGCACTATGTCAAACTTATTAAAATTTCACACACCTAGCTTGATGATTGCTATTCTTAAATTGAAAAAATAGCCTTAAGTACTCTAGTAAATTGAAATCTCGATGATACGGAAGGTTTAAATAGCAATATTTATAACTATATAAATGCTGCTGGTAGTATTTATTATCCTGATGTATTAAAATATATTGATGCCATAAGATGAGCAAAATCTGTGTTAATAATTATATTGACAACTCCTTTATTCGCATTTATACTAGAACAAACGATTGCGCATATTTAAGTATCAACTCGTTGACTTGAGTTTGATTTACGATTTAAGGAATAATTTTTGGTTCAATCCAAACATATAACACTCGATAACATCGCTAATCAGATTGGTGTTTCAAGCAGTACGGTTTCTCGTGTGCTTACTGGTCAATCCAAAAAATACCGGATTAGTGATAGAACCACGGAGATAGTGCAACAAACTGCTCGAAAATTAGGCTACGTTCCTGACCAGCTCGCAAGGGGGTTGAGGACAAAAAGAACGAATACCATGGGTCTAATAATTCCAGATATTTCGAATCCCTTTTTTTCCAGTATCGCACGAAACATCGAAATTCAAGCTCGGAAAGTGGGTAGCTCAATCATTTTATCCGATAGCCAGGAAGATACCCAGTTAGAGATTGAATCTATTCGATTACTCCAAGGTCGCAAAGTTGATGGACTGATAATCTGTCCAGTTGGCGAAGATAGTAAACATTTGAAAAGCATTGTAAACAGCGGTTTACCTGTAGTTATCATTGATAGATACTTTCCAGACCTTGATTGTCCCTATGTAGTTTCAGATAATTACCAGGGTGCCATGGATGCTGTAACTTATTTCTTCGAGATGAATCACAGGTCCATAGGGTACATTCAGGGCCGGGTGAATACATCAGTTAATAATGATCGTATAAGGGGATACCGGGCTGCCCATGAAACGCGAGGCCTGCCAGTCGATGAGTCACTTATTGTCGGTGACAGTTTTGGAAAAAGGAATGGTTACATCGGTGCAAAAATTCTTCTTGCCAAATCTCCCCGACCCACCGCCATCTTTGCTGCTAGTAATCTTATTTCTTTAGGAGCAATGACTGCAATACAGGAAGAGAGATTGAAAATACCTGATGATATATCGATTATCTCATTTGATGAGCAGCCCTATTCCGAACATCTAGCAACTCCCATGACAACTGTAGCTCAGCAGACATCTGAAACGGGAGAAATCGCCTTTAAATTGCTTCAATCTCAAATTCAACAAGATGGTAAGCAGACAACAGAGGGTATAGTCTTACCAGCTGAGCTGGTGTATAGAAAATCTGTAAAAAAGCTTGAGTTTGCAGAATTACAATGATGAATCGTAAGTATAAAAAGGAGAATGTCTAACATTCAATAGAAACTGATTGCGAAGCGCAAAAGATTCAATTGATGGTAGCCCTTCCCGAAAACGTAAAGGAGTAAAGTATCATGAAACACAGTTACAAGCTAGTTAACTTGGTGTTAGCAATCTTACTGTTTGCGATGGTGCCAGTTACCTTGTCAGCCGAAAATGCGAATATGTCATTTCTCGGAAATTGGGGAGCCGGTGGTGGCGATATAAGAGGTGTAGCTAATTTTGGGGATCTGGTTTATTATGGTGTTACTGATCAATTCACTATCACCAGTTTTGAAGATCCAGCGAACCCGTTCACTTCAGCGACTCTTAATCTTGACGACATGATTGAAGATATTGTCTGGAAGGTCAGTGATGGTACAACGTATGTTCTGGCGACGGCTGGTCAAACGTTAAAAATTATTGATGCGACAAATCCTCTGGATCCAACTGTTCTTTCAACCCTAGCCCTCGCTGGTTATGGCGAAGGACTAGCTGTAAGTGGTAACTATGCCTATGTTACTGCTGGGGTTTCAGGTATGGAGGTCATAGATATTTCTGATCCAACCAGTCCAAGCTCGGTTGCCGTCGTTGTTGGGGGGGCCACAGGTCCCTGGGCTGAAGGTATCAACGTTTCTGGAGACTATGCATATGTGGGAAATGGAAGCCACGCAGATATTTATGATATATCCACTCCTACCAGCCCTAGCTTAATCAGCACGATAGCCAATACCGATGGCTGGGTACAGGATGCAATGCCCATATCCAACTATCTATATGTTTGCGTTTGGTCTAGCGGAATTGATGTATATGATATATCCGACCCTGCCAGTCCTACATTTGTTACTGCCCTTTCAAATCCTAAAAATTCTGATATCATGTTTGATGGTAATTATGGCTACATCGCTTCAAAGGAGTCTGGTGTAACCGTTCTTGATGTTTCAGATCCAGCTGCACCAACTACGCTTGGGATACATGATACTGAAGGATCCGTCAGGAAAATATCTTTTGGATCCATAAATATGGGCGGAACCCAAACAGGGCACATTTTTGCTGGAGAAGAATCCGCACTATCTGCGGTTAATGTTTCTGATCCATCTAACATGAGTACCTCTGGTACAGTAGCTGTACCAGCTCCCGCCGACGGCTTGTGCTATAGTGCTACTGTAGTAGAGAATACTGCTTACCTGGCATATAGATACCATATACGTGCACTTGATATAACTACTCCCTCTGTTATGACAGAATTGGGAAGTATTACTCTTGCGGATGTAGGTGACGATAGGCCAATGGTCAAGAAAGTGGTCTTCAAAGATAATATTGTATTTGCCGGATCTCGGCTTGACGGGCTGGTGCCAATAGATTTTACTGACCCAGCAAATCCAACTTTACTCACCGCACCCATAACTGATCGGACGAATGATGTAGCCATAGCTGGAAACTATGTCTATGCTGCAACTGCCAATAATGGTATTGGTGTCGTGAATGTAACAACAGCTGCCACGCCAACACTGGTTGGCTACGTTGCTGAGAGTATGATTAACGGTCGCTATGGAGAAGGTGTTGCAGCCTATGGTGATGTTATGGTGCAAAGTACCTGGGGTGCCTTGTTCTTTTATGACATCAGTTCGCCAGAAGCACCAGCACTACAAGATACTGTTGCTCTTACCACTGGAACCAGTTGGTTAAGTCTTGATGACGATTATGCTTATGTCCATGATTTTGATAGTTTAAAAATCTTTGATATCAGTACTCTTTCGGCTGTTGTTCAGGTCGGCGGCGTCAATACTGGTGGAAGTTGGGATGGCGATGCATTTCGTGAAGGAAACTATTTATATGCGAATTGCGAAGCTGCAGGTATCAAAGTATACGATGTTACTGATGTCACAAATCCGACTGAAGTAGCAAACTTTGACATGCTGAATGATGCTCGTGCCATTTACGTTCGTGATGGCATTGCTTATTCGAGTGAAAAAAGTGGTGGTTTTTCGATTTATACTAATGATTTGGTTGTGTCCATCGATTCTGATGGCTCGCTTCCAAATAGTTTTGCCTTAAGTCAGAATTACCCGAATCCCTTCAACCCCAGCACTGTGATAGAGTTTTCCATTCCACAGAGCTTTGGGACTTCAGATGTGAAGCTAGAAATATATAACGTCCTGGGACAGAATGTACGCACACTTGCAAATACTAGGCTTGAAAGTGGTGCTTATGAAGTTACCTGGAACGGTCGTAATAATTCTGGTAATCTTGTTTCAGCTGGTATGTATATCTATCGATTACAAGCTGGAGATCAAGTAATAAGCAATAAAATGATTCTGGTGAAATAGCGGGATCACCCCCTAAGACAACTATTAGGGAAATTGTTAATTAGGCAGGCATTACTTGTCTGCCTAATTAACTAGGGTTGGAGATCGGCTAAACGTATCACCTCCTTCTCACCGGCTCCAACCCTTTATTGGCGGAAAAGTGATAATTTCTGTGCACTTTTGTAGAGTCAGTATTAACAGGAAAAACTTGAACTTACCTGGAAACAGATCATGAATAAACGACTGTTTTGTTATTTCAGCATTTTAATAATGGTAATGTTACCTCAGATTCTTTTTGCTGGAAATGTAGGTAAGATATTTGGTAAGATAACTGATGCTGAAACCGGTGAGCCACTGATCGGAGCTAACATTACAATTAACGAAACCTACCAGGGGGGCACCACGGACGCATCAGGTGAGTTTGTAATTGTTAATGTAGACCCTGGATCATATACGGTTACACTATCCTACATTGGTTACGAAGCGGTCACCCTGCTGGAAGTTTATGTCACCGTCGATAATACCACTTACATAAATAATGAATTGAAGAAACAGGTTATTGAAGGGGCAGTGGTAACAGTTGTAGCCGAACGCCATTTAATTGATAAGAGCCATACAGCCAGTAAACACTCAGTAGATAGTGAAAGCATGGAGAAACAGCCCGTGAAGGATATGAAAGATGTCCTGGAGACCCAAGCTGGGATCTTTCAAAACACCTATCGCGGTGATTCTAGAGTAACCAGTGTCATTCTGATGAATGGGATAAGTACAAACAGTGGTTTGTTTTCAGATAATTTTAGTGGATTTAACCTCTCTGCGATCCAGGAAATCTCAGTCATGACAGGTGGCTATAATGCAGAATACGGTGAGGCTCGAGCAGCAGTAATTAATATTACTGAAAAGAAGACTGCCCAGGGGATTCATGGATCGGTTATTACCCGCATGCGACCGGCTGGTAAATATCACTATGGCCGGAATATGTACAGTAGAGATAATTACGATATTACACATTATGATTTAGACTTTTGGACAACTCAATCAGAAAACCCAGTTAGTGCCCATCATGAGAAAGATCCTCAGGAGCTTCTTGCCCTTTGGCAAGCACAGAGTACAGCAGATCCTATTCTTGGGAACTATACTGAGCGAGATCAATGGTTTTATGAATCGACTCTCTACGGTTCGGTGATCAAAGGTTTTAATTTTCTTTTGTCAGCTCGCGTTGAAAATGAGGTTGGTATTTTCCCTCAATCTATTCCTTACAATACTGAGCAGAATATTCAGGGCTACTTGAATTTCAACTATTTCAAACGGCTTCAAATTCGCATTGGCGGATTTACCGGGGAGAAAGAAACTGCCATTACTGGTGGAGAAAGCAGGTATTCCGAGGGAGCCACCTATTTAATAGCGAGCAACAATTCTAATTTTGACACCTATGAGGGATCCAAAGAACATCGACACCTTGGTGCTACAATAGTTGCAGGCCCTTACGATCAAAACAAATACAATCCGATGGGTGTGATCTATGACCATTTTCCAGAACTTAGAAAATGGAGCCAAGTTTATCTTAATGCTACATTATCTCTTAATCAAAAATCATTTATGCAAATTAATATTAGCCAATTAAGCGATGCTATGGATCGATCAGATAGATACGGTGTCGTTCCTGACAGTCTGTGGTCACGCCGAGATGATACGTATCTCCTGGTAACCACATTTCGTGACCAAGGATTTTTCCATGCTTGGGATCGAAGTAAAAGTATTGTCAATCAGATTAAGCTTGATTACACGAATCAGTATACGAAGAATCACCAATTAAAATTGGGTTCAGGATATAAAAAATTTGACATTGATTTTGAACATTTTATGGCCTCACATGAAGGTGGTGGTCGTTGGAATTTGAATAATGTGTTTCAGGGTCAGCCATATGAGGGTCATTTCTACGTCCAAAATCTTTCAGAGTTTCCCGGCATAATATTGAATGGTGGTATCAGGTTGGACTATTTCGATCAGAATAGGGAGGCATCAAGTAATATGTTTGACCCAACAGCATCCCAGACGACAACTGCGGGTCATAACTCTTGGCAGCCAATGGGCTTTCCTGGAACACCAGAGACCACACCAACCGACTTGCAATTAAAAATTTCACCTAGATTAGGTCTTTCTCACCCTATTAGTGAATCCGCACTATTACATTTCTCATATGGTCATTTTTATCAAAGACCATCCTGGTCGAAAATGCTGGGATTCCCTTTTGTAAATTATACTACCAATATGGAAACAGTATTGAATCCATTTGCTGAACAGATCACCTATATGGAAGAATGGCAGGGATATTATGGAAATCCAAACCTTGGATATGAGAAGAGTGTCCAATATGAATTAGGTCTGGATCTGGTCTACAACAATCAAGTTAAAATCGATTTTACAGGATACTATAAAGATGCTGAGCAGATAGCCTCTGTTTCCACCGGTCTTTTCGGGAGCGAATACATTGCCACCAAGGCTTCTATGAAAAGCAATGGGGGTTATTCTGATACCCGTGGTATGGAGGCTTCTTTGGAAACACGTGTTAATAGCCCCATTAATGCTGGAATGACCTATGATATCTACTGGTCCTTTAATGGCGAGGTTGGATATAGCAGGCTAAATGAACCTGGCTCAGTATTTATTGATAGACCCCTTGGTTATTCGTCTAGTAAACAGACCTGGAGTGGCTATCAAAAAGTTAAGGGCTGGCTCAGCTATGATCTGGGAAAAGGAAAAGGTCCAGGAATCGCAGGACTACACCCATTTAGTGATCTGCATGCTTATTTGTATTTCTGGTGGCGAAGCGGAGACCCTTACACATACCACCCAACTGGTGATCTATCAACCAAACCAAACAATATGAAGTGGTTTAGTCTGTATCAGCTTAATTTAAAACTTTCAAAAGGGGTCTCACTAGGCAACATACATACCATATTCAGCCTGGATGCCACCAACTTGCTAGATTCAAAATTCCTACGTCTACTGTACAGTGACAGACTTAGTTATTATCATGAAAACGCCGATTTACCTCTTGAAGAAAGGTTGCCAAAAAATCTCTTCTCAGGTGAACCCAATGTATGGGAATGGTATAGTTATGAAGTAGCTCCCAGACAAATTGAATTCCAAATAAGGATAGATTACTAATGAGGATATTTAGTTGGGAAATCCGATCACTTATACTGATCGGATCTAATAATTCCAAACCTGGAAATCTGGTGATTGAATGACCACAAAACGGATCATGATCAAACGACAACTAAGTTATCTAAGCTTGGTAATATTAATATTATTGCCTAATTCCCTACTTGCTGGAAATGTTGGTAAGATGTTTGGTAAGATAACTGATGCTGAAACCGGTGAACCACTGATCGGAGCTAACATTACAATTAACGAAACCTACCAGGGGGGCACCACAGACGTTTCAGGCGATTTTGTAATTGTTAATGTGGACCCTGGATCATATACGGTGACACTATCCTACATTGGTTACGAATCCATTAGCATACTTGATGTTTACGTCACAGTTGACAATACAACTCATATAAATAAAGAATTAAAGAAACAGGTTATTGAAGGGTCAGTTGTAACAGTTGTAGCAGAACGCCACTTAATTGATAAAAGCCACACAGCCAGTAAACATTCTGTGGGTAGCGAAAGTATGGAGAAGCAACCCGTCAAGGATATGAAGGATGTGCTTGAGACTCAGGCTGGGATCTTTCAAAACACCTTCCGCGGCGATTCTAGAGTAACCAGTGTCATTCTGATGAATGGGATAAGTACAAACAGTGGTTTGTTTTCAGATAATTTTAGTGGATTTAACCTCTCTGCGATCCAGGAAATCTCAGTCATGACAGGCGGATATAATGCAGAATACGGTGAGGCTCGAGCAGCAGTAATTAATATTACTGAAAAGAAGACTGCCCAGGGGATTCATGGATCGGTTATTACCCGCATGCGACCGGCTGGTAAATATCACTATGGCCGGAATATGTACAGTAGAGATAATTACGATATTACACATTATGATTTAGACTTTTGGACAACTCAATCAGAAAACCCAATCTCCTCCTTTTATGCTGAAGATCCAGAGGAATTATTAGCAACATGGCAGGCGCAGAGTTCTCCCGATCCTACACTTGGAGATTATGCAAAGCGCGATCAGTGGTTTTATGAATCAACATTATATGGTGGACTTTTTAAAGGGATGACTTTTCTGATTTCAGGTCGTAGAGAAAATGGAGTGGGCATTTTTCCTCAATCAATTCCATACAATACTGAGCAAAATATTCAGGGTTACTTGAATTTTAATTTTTATCAGCGATTACAGATTCGTTTGGGGGGTTTTGCCGGGGAGAAGGAAACCGCAATTACTGGTGGGGGAAGTAGGTATTCAGGTGGAGCTGACTATGTGATATCTAGCAATAATACAAATTTTGATTCTTGGGAAGGGAACCAGGAACATCAATGGCAAGGTGCTACTATAGTTGCAGGTCCTTATGATCAAAACAAATACCATCCTATGGGTGTGATTTATGATCACTTCCCAGAACTCAGGAAGTGGAAGCAGGTGTATCTCAACCTAACATACACGTTGAATCAGAACTCATTTATGAAACTGAACATCAGCCAATTGAGTGATGCCATGGATCGGTCTGATAGATACGATGTAGTTCCTGATAGTCTGTGGTCTAGAAGAGATGACACTTTCTTGATGGTCTCTAATTTCCGAGATCAAGGCTACTTTCATAGTTCTGATAGGACAGAAAGTGTGATCCAGCAATTTAGGTTTGACTTTACTAGTCAATATACCAAAAATCAGCAAATGAAATTAGGTGTCGGCTATAAAAAATTTGATATTAATGTGGAACACTTGATGACCTCTTATGAAGGCGGTGGCCGTTGGAATCTACTTAATGTATTTTCTGGCCAGCCATATGAAGGTCATTTCTATATCCAAAATCTTTCAGAATTTCCTGGCATAATATTGAATGGTGGTATCAGGTTGGATTATTTTAATCAGAACCGGGAAGCTTCGAATAATATGTTTGATCCCCTTGCTGCTGAAACGACTACTCCAGGGCACAACTCCTGGCAACCAGGAGGCTTTCCAGGTATACCTGAAACGACTCCCACTGAGCTACAGCTCAAAATCTCACCTAGATTAGGTCTTTCTCACCCTATTAGTGAATCCGCACTATTGCATTTCTCATATGGCCATTTTTATCAAAGACCCTCTTGGGCAAAGATGCTTGGATTCCCTTTTGTAAATTATACTGAAGATCCAGAAACTGTTCTGAATCCTTTTGCTGAACAGATCACCTCTATGGAAGAATGGCAAGGATATTATGGGAACCCGAATCTTGGATATGAGAAGAGTGTCCAATATGAATTAGGTCTGGATCTGGTCTACAACAATCAAGTTAAAATCGATTTTACTGGATATTACAAAGATGCAGCGCAAATAGCCTCTGTTAACACCGGTCTTTTCGGAAGCGAATATTTTGCAACCAAAGCTTATATGGTAAGCAATGGGGGCTATTCTGATACACGAGGTATGGAGGCTTCTTTGGAAACACGTGTTAATAGCCCCATTAATGCTGGAGTGACCTATGATATCTACTGGTCCTTTCGTGGAAAGATTGGGTACAGTAGGCTAAATGAACCTGGCTCAGTATTTATTGATAGACCCCTTGGATATTCGTCTAGTAAACAGACCTGGAGTGGCTATCAAAAAGTTAAGGGCTGGCTCAGCTATGATCTGGGAAAAGGAAAAGGTCCAGGAATCGCAGGACTACACCCATTTAGTGATCTGCATGCTTATTTGTATTTCTGGTGGCGAAGCGGAGACCCTTACACATACCACCCAACTGGTGATCTATCAACCAAACCAAACAATATGAAGTGGTTTAGTCTGTATCAGCTTAATTTAAAACTTTCAAAAGGGGTCTCACTAGGCAACATACATACCATATTCAGCCTGGATGCCACCAACTTGCTAGATTCAAAATTCCTACGTCTACTGTACAGTGACAGACTTAGTTATTATCATGAAAACGCCGATTTACCTCTTGAAGAAAGGTTACCAAAAAATCTCTTCTCAGGTGAACCCAATGTATGGGAATGGTATAGTTATGAAGTAGCTCCCAGACAAATTGAATTCCAAATAAGGATAGATTACTAATGAGAATATTTAGTTGGGGAATTCGATCACTTGTACTGATCGGATCTGAGGGTACCAAACAAAGGGACGCAAATAAAGAAGCAACTATTTATCGATATTGGATTGTCGTATTGCTAATATTAATCCTCCCATCAAGCCAGCTATTGGCTCAGGGTTGGTCAAAACAGACCATGAATAGGGGGAAACTGTGGGCAACATTGCATAATTCCTTACAATACGGAGATCCTACAGAAATTGTAAATGTATATCACGGTCTAGACTATCCGGGATATTCAAAAGGTCCAGATATTCAGGACGCTTTGAACTACATAGGGGCTGGTGGATATGCCCTGTATGGGGTGAGGAATAGTGTGGAACATGCCTACAGTTTGGATACCAGATATTTCCCTTCAGGAGTTGATGTTTTTCCCGTTGAAGAGATGTTGATGACAACCAACTATAACTTAGCAGATCTGGCACTAAAAGGAGAGCAAATAGCGGCTGGGTCCCATTATGTATATGGTGCTGAAGTTGAAATAAGGCGAACCAGTCGAGTCTGGAGTTATCCCAAATATGACGACTTCATCATTCATGAAGTTGAGATAACCAACAAGAAATTTTCAAATATTACTGATTTTTATTTTGGGATGCGTTATAGCCTACTGTTTACAGTTCGCAGCATGTCTCAAAAGGATGAAAAATATGGCTGGGACGAAGATCATAACCTTTTCTATTTTTATGATGATTGGAGTTTCAATTGGGAAAATGAATCTCCTGTTCAGTTTAATTTTGGAGTGGGTCCTGATATGGGTGATATCGCAGATTCCAGAGATATTGAAGAATTGAATTCAAAAGAACACGAATTTGATGCCCCTGGGTATTTAACAGTAGTCGTTCTTGATTCAGCTGGAGGCAACGTTTACCAGAATATTTTGGAATATGGATCAAAAAGTGGTGAAACGAATGCCCCAGATGAGGACAGAATATTCATTCATACCGTTGATGAACCAGCCCGATTTAAACAGGTTATGACCCACCAGCAACCCAGGATGTCATGGGATGAAGCCAACGAGGCCGGGGGTGAAGGTGGCACCAAATATGAACGATCCCCCATCTATTTATTGAGCGTGGGTCCATTTACTTTGACTCCTTTCCAAAAGATTAAACTTGTATATGCTGAAGTGATGGGAGAAATGGATCGGGCAAAGATCGTTGCCGGTGGCTTAGATAATCTCATAGATCTTCAATCAGAATCACTGGACTCTTTACTTAAAAATGTTGAATCTGCCCAACAACTCTATGCTCAGGATCTACAACCCGAAACACACCCACCCCCAACACCCACAAATGGAGAAAGTAGTCTAACAATAACTTCTCAACCAGGAAATCTGATGATTGAATGGCCTGAAATTCCTGCGGACTATACCGATCCCGTATTAGGTGTAAATGACTTTGAAGGCTACCGTATTTACCGATCCACCTATTTTACCATCGGACCCTGGGAATTATTGATTGATATTCCCAAAACTGCGGCAAGTGTTAGCGATGGAATAGTGAAATATGTTGATGAAGATGTGTCTGCCTCAATCGGATATTATTATACGGTTACGAGCTATGACAGCGATGGGAATGAATCTGGTGCGGTAAATAACAACAGGTTCCCAGAGTATCCAACCCTCTCAAAGAACGAGGATTTCCCCAAAGATGTATATGTAGTTCCAAATCCCTTCCGTCAACATAGTGGATTATATGGTAGCGGGGAAAGATACAGAATACAATTTTTGGGTCTACCCGGTCAGGCAAGAATAAAAATATTTACTGTTTCTGGAGAATTGGTTCAAGAGATGGAACACAATGATGGAACTGGTTCCGCAGCGTGGGGATCAATTGCAAATATGGACTATCAGTTAACAAAATGGGCCCTGGGGATTGCACCGGGTTTTTATATCTATTCCATCGAATCTATGGTGTCTGGACATGAAGGGGAATCATTTATCGGGAAGATGGCGATAATCAAATGAAAAACATACTCAATAACAAATTTCACAAGCTGATTATTCGCTTAAATTCGTGTATAGTCCTATTCCTTATATCTGTTTCCACTATTTTTGGGCAGGCTGGGATTGATCCTCTGGAAATTGAGCGAGCAGGTCAATCAGGATGGCAATTTCTGAAAATTAACGCCGATCCCAGACAGGCAGCAATGGGGGGTGTTTTGCTGGTGAATAATTCACCAAATGCGAACGCTGTTTTTGGTAGTCCAGCCATCTTAGCCCATATCCAAGACCTGGATGTCCAATTCAATTCTACAAATTGGCTGGCGGATATAAAACACAGCTCAGTTTCCATTGCAAAAGGATGGGGTAATTATGGGACCCTTGCTTTGAGTTTTGTGACACTGGATTATGGAGATATCGCGGAAACAATTCACGAGGAGAAACAAGGTGGAACAACCGCTCCGCTTATCACTGGGGAAACCTTTACTGGTAACGATTTAGCAATTGGATTATCCTATGCAAGGCTGATCACAGATAGACTTTCTCTAGGTGGAAATATCCGATATATTAGCGAGGAAATTGCGGGTATCGGTATGAGCAATTGGGCAATTGATTTTTCAACACTATACTATACAGGTCTAAACAGCTTGAGAATATCAATTGCAGCCAGAAACTTTGGTGGAGATACTCACCTTGTTAGCTATAGTGAAGAACTTCAATCTGAACCGATAGATATACGAATGCCGCTCGAGTTTCGAACGGCAGTTGCCTATGACTTTTTTGCCAGAGATGATGATAATAGCTATTTAACTATGGTCCTGGAAGGAAAAGTTCAAAGTGATGGCTCCGAAAAAATTAATGTCGGTGCGGAATACGTTTTCCAGGAATTGGTTTTTCTCAGAGGAGGCTATCGACTAAATTACGATTCTGACGGATTAACTCTCGGATTAGGTCTTAAATATTCGCTGGGAAGCTACCAGCTTTCGCTGAGTTATGCTTTCCTCGATTTTGGGATTTTAAATCATGTGAATATGTTTTCATTTGGTTTTGTCTTTTAGCCTGTATATGTGGATGTAATATGAGAAGTAACAAGGTCATTGTTGTTGGCAGCTATAATGTCGACATGACAGTAAAGGTAGATGTCTTTCCCAAGGCTGGTGAAACAGTAATTGGAAATGGTCTTGCTTATGGACACGGTGGGAAGGGTGCAAATCAGGCTGTGGCGGCGTGTTTGGCAAGAGCCAGGACTTCGTTATTGGCTAAGGTTGGATCTGATCTGTATGGAAAACGAGCAATAGAGGCTTTGACTTTAAAGGGTGTCAATACTCATAGTATTCAGAAGGAAAAAATTGAACCTACCGGTATGGCATTTATTACAGTGGATAGCCAGGGTGAGAATAACATTGTTGTAGCTTCTGGTGCGAACGGAAAATTATCACCTCAGGATATTACGAGCGAATCTAGTGTTTTTGAAGATGCAGATGTTTTATTAACTCAACTTGAAACACCATTGGAATCTGTTTCTGCTGCAATTAAAATGGCACAAGAAACTGATGTAACTGTCATCCTGAACCCAGCTCCAGCACAAACTTTAGCGCCAGATTTGTTAAAGGATGTTGACATTATCACACCGAATCGAGCTGAAGCAGAGATGCTCACGGGAATTAAGATTACCGACGATGAATCACTTATAAAATCAGCAGAGAAGCTCCATTCATACGGTGTCAAAATCGTCTTAATCACCCTAGGAAGTGAAGGTGTTTTCATGTCACATCCTGGGAAAAGCATGCTAATACCAGCTATCAAAGTTCATGCAGTAGACACTGTCGGTGCAGGTGATGTTTTCAATGGTGTTTTAGCTGCATATTATTCAAACATTAACACGCTAGAAGCAGTCGTGGAGCGCGCCATGATTGCAGCAGGTTTATCAGTAACGAGCGCAGGTGCGCAAACTTCAATCCCAACCCTAGAAGCAATTAAATCATATCAACTAGAACATTCCAATACGTGACAGCCTAAATATATTTTGAATTATGGATATTTGTTTCCCACTCATTACTCATCAGTAGCCATGATGACAACCCATCCTCAATATATAAAAAGTATTTAGTAGATTAGACTATGGCAAATTCTGTCACACTGACTAGAACACCCCGTAATCGTAATCTGGATCAACTTCAATTACTCCTACCGATAATGGTACCGGTTCTGCTTCTATCGTTTATACCTCTCATCCGTGGTATATATATAGGATTCACCGACTACGAGCTAGGTGGTCAAATTAATTTCTCCGGCTTAGACAATTACCGGATAATGATGCAGGACCGTTTTTTCTGGCGTTCTATGGGGGTTGGTTTTCTCTGGACAGCCATAGTCACAGCTTTGCAAATCGGGCTGGGAATGATCCTGGCTCTGTTGCTCAATCAAGGATTGCGCTGGACCTCACTTTATAGTGTGCTGATGTTGGTTCCCTGGGCCATGCCACCTATTGTACGTGGTCTTATGTGGAGACAAATCTATAGTCCCGATACTGGAGCATTAAATTTGATCCTGACCCAGATGGGAATTATTGACAATCCTATCAATTGGCTCGCTAGCTTCGAGTGGGCTCTACCAGCTATCATAGTCGCAGGGGTCTGGGGAGAAGTTCCCAAAGCTGCGCTTTTTTTCCTGGCCGGTCTGAAAACTATACCTGGCAGTTTATACGAAGCTGCTGAATTAGATGGGGCTTCTGCGTTTCGCAAATTTCGACATATTACTTTGCCAATGATGAAGCCGATAATGGCCGCTGTTGTCTCGCTATCCTTTATGTGGAATTTCAATGCCTTTGGCCTGATTTGGATTCTAACCCAGGGGGGGCCAGGTGGATTAACGCGATTACCAATGTTGGCTGCATACGAGGAAGCTTTCCGCTATGGCTATGTTGGCTATGCGGCAGCTATCGGCAATGTTATGGTGATCATAATTTCCGTCTTTTTATTCTTTTATCTAAAGGTTCAACTGAAGGAACGTACGGGCTAAATGGAGTCAATGAATATTATCTCAGGTCGGATGCTAAAACGACGCGTCAGCAGAGTTCTAATGCATGGGCTTATACTCATGTTTTTGGTATATCTGCTTTTTCCTCTTATCTGGATGATCTCAACCTCTTTTAAGCCAACCCCGGAAATTTATTCAGGTATTCCCACTTTAATTCCTGAAGTTTTTACAATAGAACATTACTTGACGGTGCTAGAGGAAGAACGACTGTTGGTAAGCATACTCAACAGTTTATATGTTGGTATTGTTACAGCAATAATTGTTGTGCTGATTTCCCTCCCGGCAGCTTACGCACTCACAAGGTATAGAACATCAGTGAATAAGCTGGTGATGGGGTGGATACTTACTTCACAAATATTTCCGGCTATCTTGATTATGATCCCGCTATTTATTATTCTTAGATCGTTGCATCTCACTGATTCTCTGTCTGGTCTCGTATTGGTATATGTTGTCTGGGACATCCCTTTTGTGCTATGGATGTTGCAAGGGTATGTCAAAGAAATTCCAGTTGAACTCGAGGAAGCCGCGGCCATTGATGGTGCCACACAAGGCCAAATAATTTTTAAAATCATTATGCCATTGTTGCTCCCAGCCGTCGGTGCAGCTGTGTTATTTGCATTTATCTCCGCCTGGAATGAGTTCTTTTTTGCTCTGGTACTTTTAAAAAGTCCCGATCTGACGACACTGCCAGTGGAGCTAGCACGTTACACTGGAATTGAGGGTCAGGCGAGGACAGGTCCTCTTGCTGCAGCCAGCTTTATTGCCACAATTCCCTCCATTGTATTATTTGCCATTCTGAGGAAATGGTTTTCATCAGGTGCTTTGCAAGGCGCTGTGAAAGGCTAATTATGAATCGCGCGATATCTTGGATATTGAATTACAAGGGCTTCATCATAGCCGGGTTACTGTCAGCGATAATTATATCATTTTACATCGCAGGAGAATTGACTGCCCGCAATAGTTCAGGAGAAGTACAAACGGGTCCTCTCAGATTCCTAAGCCTAGCCTGGCAGGAAGATGCAGTGAAAGTTGTTAATGAGATAACTGATCAATGGAATCAACGCCATCCTGAACAACAAGTAGAGTTAATTCAGGGAAGCTGGAGTGCAGTGCATGACTTCTTGATAACAGGATTTGAAACTGGAGATATTCCGGATATTTTCCATTATGAATCTGCAATTATTGTTGATTTTGCCCTGCGGAATTACCTAGCAGATCTTTCACCCTACATCAGTAAAGAAATGCGCGAGGATGTCCTTGAAGTAAATTGGGCATCTGTCACACGAAGCTCTGGCGAAGTAATCGGAATTCCCTTTTTAAATGCCTCATCAATAGTGCTTTATAATCCAGATCTATTTGCTGAGGCAGGTGTTACACCACCCACTATCGAGAATCCCTGGACCTGGGACGATGTTCATGCTGCAGCAGAAAAACTTACTATTGATCGAGATGGAGATGGGGTTACGGATCAATGGGGCACTGCTTTAGGGCTGCGAAATTGCGCCAATATATTTATGAATCTATCGATCTCATTTGGAGGTTCATTCTTTTATAATGATGATCAAGGCAACATAGAAGTAAGAGTAGGCGAACCAGAAAAGAAACTTCTTGGTACCATGGCAAAGATGTTATTTATAGATAAAACCATGGCACCTTCTGGCGTTGGAAAGTCAGGTACTGAAATGATTCCTGGTTTTCTGGCCGGGAACTATGCCATGGTGGTGTCTTCAGGAGCCTGGGCTCGTCAACAGCTAGTGGAAAATGCCGGGGAAGGATTTCATTGGGCTGTGATGCCTCCCATAAAAGCCATCTCCCAATCTATGGGTATAAATTCTCAAACCTTAAGTGTCCCGAATTCCTGTACTCGTCAGGCAGTAGCCATGGAATTTATTCAGTTTCTGCTTAGTGCTGAGAATTCTACTCGGCTGGCAATATCCGATTGGGTATTACCTACTCGTAAATCAAGTATCGCTGATCCTCGCTTACAGGATGTTGCTTCTGGGTGGAACATAGTTTCGCAAAATGCCCAACACTTGTCAGTTGGACCCTGGGTGGGACTTCCAGGTTACGTAGAATGGAAGAGCCGTGTTGCAAACCCCACCTTTCAAGAGTTTTTTTCAGGAAGGATGAGTATAGAGGAAGTTGCCGAAAGAATTGAACGTGAAAGCGCTTCTGTACTTGCCCGATACCAGGTTCGCGGGCTCAAATGGTAATGTGGACTTGATTTGTTATTTATGATAAACCAGGTGTTATTAATTAGCGATTTAAGGGAGTACTAAAAGAATGATCATACGCTACCTCGATTATGTAGAACGATTAGAATTTGATATAATCCAGCGGCAGGATGAGGGTATGGATGTAACACATGAAAAATCGCTCTTAAAGATCATTCAAGAGAATGCTGATCCAGAGAATACAGAAAAGAATCAGCAGGAAGCAAAAGAGATAATGCTTGAACTTTCTTTAAGACCATTACCCGAAGAATTGGTCACAAACGAGCCTAACGATCTTGAGGGGATCAAACGGGTTCGTCCATCTGAACCTGTAAGCATTAATCCAGAATTGAATATGGATAAAGAAGCACTATATGACGCAACCTTAGGTGCTTGGCTTGGCAGAGCTGCTGGTTGTCTTTTAGGAAAGCCAATTGAACGCTATCATAGAACAATCATTCGGGAAATGTTGGATTCAAATGACTCCTGGCCCCTAGTAAATTATTTTACTGAAGTTGGGATGCCTGCTGATCTTCTAGAAAAATATCCGTGGAAAAGACGATTGGGTTTCGAAAGCCTAAGAGAAAACATCGAGTGTATGCCAGAGGACGATGATCTCAATTATACAATGCTTAACCTTCACATTCTTGAGACTTTTGGTCCTGGCTTTACCTCAGACGATGTGGCTACAACCTGGTTAACAAAATTTTCTGCACTTGAGCTTTTCACCGCGGAAAGAATTGCATATTCTAACCTCCTCAACGGACTTTCCCCACCTGAATCTGCCCAATATCTTAATCCATATAGGGAATGGATAGGTGGGCAAATTCGTGCCGATTTTTGGGGTTATGCTTGTCCTGGCAACCCGGAAAAGGCTGCAGAGTTTTCATGGAGGGACACTCAATTGACTCATACTCGAACTGGAATATATGGAGGAATGTTTTTTGCCGCGATCAATGCAGCAGCTTTTATTGAAACTGATATGAGAAAGCTTATACAGATGGGTCTTGACCAAATCCCACTAAATTCAAGATTCTCAAAAGCGATTAATTTTGTGTTGGATATTTCCATTGAAGAAACCGAATGGGAAGCTGTGGTAGATACCATTTACGCATCCTTGGGGCATTACCACTGGGTTCACACCATAAATAATGCTGCTCTGACTGTCGCTGCCTTGATAAAAGGTGGGGGTGACTATGAACAAACAATTTGCAATGCTGTGATGGGAGGGTGGGATACTGATTGTAATGGTGCTACATCGGGTTCGATAGTAGGGATTGTAAATGGAGCAAACCGATTACCCCTAAAATGGATTCAACCCCTTAATAATCAGATTCGTTCAGGATTGACTAATTTTGATAGAGCGAACTTTACAGATCTCGCACGCCGAACCAATAGGGTGGTGACGAATGTAAATGCACAAAGTAAATCACCACAAATGACTGCAATAGATGATTTTTAACAAACAGAAGGTAATAAAATGTCAACATTTGAACAAATTTCATTAACTAATGAACAATATATTTCTAAAGCTACTGGGTGTCTGATCGGGCTTGCGATTGGGGATGCATTTGGGGATGCTTGTCGGGATGACGATAATCAATTCCTGTATGGCATCACCATGGATTGGCCGGAAAAGCCATCCTATAGTACAGATGATACAGAATTTGCTCTCCTCAGTGCGGAGATCCTCTTGAATTCGAATGGTTATCCCACCCGCGAACACGTATTGGCCGCCTGGAAAGAACATGTGATTGTGGAAGATGAGCTCAAACGGGGTGGTGCTAGTGAACGCGAAGCTGCCACGAACATTAAACGTGGTCTACAAGCTCCAGAGACAGGTGTATACAATGCTTATACCATGAGTGATGGTGCTGCCATGCGGGCTGCCCCTGCAGGCATTGTGGCTGCAGGGGATCCAACTCTGGCAGGGGAATTAGCCTTGGTCGATGCTGAGATCAGTCATTCCCGGGATGGTATATGGGGGGCTCAAGCTGTGTCTGCCGCGGTGGCAGTCGCCATGGGAGGTGGAAGTGTTGATGAGATTATAGCTGAAGCGCGAAAGTGGGCGCCAGAGGGTAGTTGGTTCAAACACAATTTTGATACTGCCTTTAAAATATTAGAGAAACATGATTACTCTATTCCGTCTCTGTGGATGCCACTTCACCAGGCTATACGCTGTGAATACAAGGCGTCCGTTCCTGAGGCTGTTGTGTCGGCTTTTGCAGTTTTTAAGCTTACTGGAGGTGATTTCCTACAGGGTATGATCTATGCCGGGAATTTTGGTCGAGATACTGATACGATTGGTGCCATCGTGGGAGCTCTATCAGGTGCCATGAATGGTATTGAGGCGATTCCCGAGTCCTGGGTGGAAAAGGTTCGGAAACCTCACGGTACTTGTCTACAATTTACTTCTGATCGCGAACTCTTTGAGGTTGCCAAAAAGCTTACAACACTCAGGTCCTGAGAGTTCAGGAGGCTTACATAATTTTTCGCAATCCAGCTTCTTCTTCAAGAATCCAGCTCAGTTTTGCTGGTTGTTTGATAGTCTTTTTAAGCATAATGAGCTGTCAACGCTCTATTATGCCAGAATATCATCAGACTGAGCTTAGCATTGAGAAACAGATTGATGTGGACTACCTCCTCTATGTCCCTGCATCGTATGATTCTAGTACCTACTGGCAGCTGGTTCTTTACCTTACTGGATCGGATCCCAATGAATCCATAAATTCAGGTGTGGGCAAGGCATTGGCGGCAGGATTGGAATGTAAATTTTTCCTCGCGGTGCCTCAGCTGAAGGAAACTGGTATCTGGGATGTTGAGGCTCTCATGCAGATGGTAGCAGACATTGAGACCAAATACAACATTGATACTACAAATCGTGGGGTCATTGGATTTGGTGATGAAGGTGGCTATGGAACCTGGGATGTAGCCACAAGTTACCCCAATGCTTTCTCTAAGATCGTACCTATCAATGCACCCGCGTGTACGGAAATTTGTCGATTGGGAGCAGGGAGCGTTAGAATATTCCACGGTGCTATGAACAACTTGGCACCAGCTGCAGATGCTGAGAATATGTATTTCGAACTAGATCACTATTGTAAATCTGATGTTGAACTCACTTTGTTTGATACATTGGGTCACAACATTCAAGATGAGGTTTTCTTAAATGAAGACTTCTGGATGTGGTTCACTGGATCAAATTTTAAGCAGGGGAATCAGAGTCATCAGATCATTGAAAAGCATATAAGTCGACAGATCAGCCGCACCGTTAAAGATAATTTCCTCCTTTATTTGCCTCGGGGTTATTTAAAAACAGAGACACAATGGCCACTCCTTGTTTTTTTGCATGGCTCCGGGAGTGCTATCCAGGATATTGAAAAGATCAGGAGCACGGGACCACCTCGTCTTTTCGAAGAAGGGATGAACTCAGACTTCGTACTTTTGGCACCCCAACTTCATGCCAATCTTCCCTGGGATGTAGAGCGTACACATGCGCTAATCAAAAAAATAGTCAGCAAGTATCAAATTGATAAGTCGAGGATATACATTACAGGGCTAAGCCGAGGAGGCTTTGGCACCTGGGAACTGGCTGTAGAACATCCTGAGTTGTTTGCTGGAATTGTGCCGATATCAGCGCGTGACATTCCAGCAGTTGAACGACTCGCATCTTCTAATCTGTGGATATTTCATGGAGGTGATGATGATGGGGTACCCTGGCAGGGGAGTCAATTTATGTATAGCCGTCTTGACAAAGCAGGTTCCAATGTCCAGTTTACTTTATATGAGGGAGTTGGACACAATGCCTGGGATCGAGCCTATGGTGATCCATCTCTCTGGCAATGGCTACTTGCACAAACCAATAGAAATCGTAGGATTGGAAGCTAAATGAAGCGAATATTTAATTCACCAATTAAAAAAATCAGCCTGGGAGTCTTGTCTCTTCTCTGCATTGGATGGACTGATGGAAAGGCTCAAACGCTACCAGAATATTTAAACTTTACAGCGGAAATTACCAAAGAAGTTGGTATCGATTACTTGCTTTACATTCCTGAAGACTACACACCCAGCGAGGGGAAGCCGCTTTTACTCTTTCTTACGGGCGAAGAGTATTTAGGAGATATCGATCAACTCCGATCAGTGGGTCCGTGTGGAGAGGTGGAGTCAGGCATGTCCTTTGATTATTTTATCGCTGCGCCACAATTGCCTGGAGACGTACTCTGGGATACCGAGGCACTCCTAGCCCTTATTGATCACATAAGTGGGTCCTATCATTTGGATAATTCAGAGATATGGCTAACAGGATTGGGGGATCGTGGTGGATGGGGTTCCTGGGAGCTTGCCCTATTACACTCCGATAGGTTTAAGAAATTTGCCCCAGTTGCCTCATCTCCTGGAACCAATGTCTGGCAAGTCCATGAACTTTCAATCAGAATCTACCATGGAGCCCAGGACGATATAGTCCCTGTAGTGGATGCTGAGAACATGTTCTACGAATTAAACTGGGATGATGTAGATGTGGACTTAACAATCTTTGACGACCTTGGTCATGACATTGGAGATACAGTGTATTCTGATCCAGGATTTTACACCTGGGTGAGTGGCGAAGAACCCACTTATGGATCAGCTTCCCCAAATCCAAGCTACAAAAGCATGACTGCTACGGTCGATAAAAGCATAGATGATGACTATCTACTATACTTACCAGATGAGTATGAGGATAGCAACCATGAGTGGCCCCTCCTCATCTATCTCCATGGATCTGGATCAGCCATATATGATCTGGATGCTATCCGTGATGGGGGACCTCCTGAAAGGTACGAAGAAGGGATGAACAACAATTTCATTTTACTCTGCCCTCAATTGCATGCTGATGTGCATTGGGATGTGGATCGAATAAATGCTTTAGCTGAAGAAATCATGAACACATATGAGGTAGACAGGACAAAAGTTTATCTGACAGGCTTGAGTCGTGGTGGATTTGGTGCCTGGGAGTATGGTGTGAGCTATCCTAATAAATTCGCAGCGGTTATCCCAATCTCTGCGAGAGATGTAGCCGGTGTAGAAAGATTGGCCTATAGCACAGTTTGGATTTTTCACGGAGATCAGGACAATGGTGTACCTTGGCAGGGTTCTCAATATGCCTACAATCGGTTATCTGCTCTTAACGCAGATGTTCATTTTACACTCTACGAGGGTGTAGGTCACTGGGCTTGGGAACCGGCCTATGATACTGATGGTCTCTGGGTTTGGATGTTGAACCAAAGCAACCCACTGGCTGACATCTCAGATCATAGTGACATTACACCGGATCGGGTCCAACTGATCCAGAATTATCCAAATCCTTTTAATCCCAGCACGAATATCCGATATCGTGTTAGCGAACTTTCCAATGTTTCCATCGAAATCGTCAATATCTATGGCGAGAGAATTAAAACTCTGATAACGAGTGAGCAGAAGGCTGGGAGCTATTCAGTCTGGTGGTCTGGCGAAACAGATACAGGAAACATGGCACCCTCAGGTATTTATCTTACCAGGATTCAGACGGGAAAAACTGGTCAAACCATTAAAATGACGTTTTTGAAATAGTCAATATTCACCTACAAGAGGACTAAACCCATTGAATAAACCGAAAGTTCACTCATCAACAGATGCTCCAAATATTCAGGCTGACTCGTATGTCCAACCACATACACTACCTATTCATTTACCCACACCTGGAAGTGCACCATCGTGGCCATTCCAGAAAATTGGTCAGTGGCGCATAGATGTCAACGAACATGCAGAAAGATGGCGTCAAGGGATGAAGATTTGGCGCGCAGAACACCTTAAGCGTCTGGCTTATGATGATGCAGAGTACCGACGCCCAGAATTACTCTGGTCCCAGAGTAATTATGTGCATGCTCAGATGATGGTGGAGGATCGCTATTTTTATGACCCTGAGAAACGTGAATATACCGTTGATAAGTACCTTGATGATCTTGAGGAACGCTTTGGTGGTCTGGATAGCGTGCTACTCTGGTATATCTATCCAAATATCGGATTAGATGATAGAAACCAGATCGATCTGGCCAGTGATCTTCCTGGTGGATTAGAAGGACTTAAACAGGTTGTGAAGAAATTTCAACGACGCGGTGTTAAAGTGTTCCTTCCAACCATGCCCTGGGATAATGGTACCAGGGACTCAGGGGTTGAGGATCATATTGAAATAGCCAAACTGGCTGCTGAAGTTGGAGCAGATGGCATTAATGGCGATACTTACTATTCAGTGCCCAAGGGATTTAGGGAAGCCTCGGACGCGACGGGACATCCCGTGGTACTCCAACCAGAAACATGGCCGATTGCTGATGATGCCATCAAGTGGAACCAACAAACCTGGGGTAAGGCTTCTACCAGTTTTATTCCCGCTGCCAGTAAACTTAAATGGTTGGAATCACGTCATTTAACCAACGTGGAAAATCGATGGGCTAGAGACCGGACGGATGACTTTCACTACATCTTTTTCAATGGCCACGGATACAATGCTTGGGAAAATATATGGGGTATCTGGAACCAATTCACACCTCGAGCCGGTGAGACCCTTCGTCGTATAGCAACCATCTTTCGTCAATTTAACCCACTACTCGTAAGTCCTGATTGGGAACCATATTACGCTACCTTTGATAGAGGAGTTTTTGCTAGCAAGTTTCCAGGAGAACGGCGTTGCCTCTGGACCATCGTCAACCGAAATGAGTATGCGGTTCCAGGAGATCAGATAGTAATCACACACCATGAAAATGCGAGCTATTATGATGTTTGGAATGGTACACAATTGCATCCTCGTCTTGAGGACGACCATGCAATCATCTCAATTGATATGGAGAAGAGGGGCTTTGGTGCCGTTCTGAAAGTGGATAACCCTGAGGACACCCACGAGGTGTTGAATTTTTTAAAACGTATGATGCAAATTTCTCAGAAACCACTTCAAGCATACTCAAATGTTTGGAACTCGCTTCCAAAGAAACTTGTAGAAATCGAGCCTACTCCAAAATTGATCAATGAACCAGCAGAAATGGTTCACATCCCTGCGGGTGAATATGATTTTCAGGTAAGTGGGGTAGAGATCGAAGGATATCTATGGGCAGGTGCGGATGTTCAATATCCCTGGGAAGAAACACCTCGCAGGTTTCATCAGAAGCACATGGAGATGAAAGCATATTGTATAGATCGTTTCCCTGTGACGAATGCTGATTTTCAAGTTTTTCTTCAAGCAGCTGACTACCATCCAAAAGATGATCACAATTTTCTCCTGGATTGGGTTGATGGAAAACCTCAAGCTGGCTGGGAGAATAAGCCGGTCACCTGGGTCTCCATGGAAGATGCCCGCGCCTATGCACAATGGGCGGGCAAGCGCCTTCCTCGTGAGTGGGAATGGCAGTACGCCGCTCAAGGTAATGATGGTAGATCGTTTCCATGGGGAAATAATTGGGATGCCCAGGCTGTTCCAGCAATCAATACATCAAGGCATCACTTGCCGTTGGCAGATGTGGATGCACACCCTTCAGGAGCAAGTCCCTTTGGAGTGATGGATCTGGTTGGAAACATTTGGCAATGGACAGATGAGCACAGAGACGAGCATACAAGAACCGCCACTTTACGAGGAGGGTGTTCTTACCAACCTCAAACATCACATTGGTATTTCCCACAGGCATATCGATTGGATCAGCACGGGAAATACCTACTAATGGCTCCCTGTAAGGATCGAGCAGGATTATTGGGTTTTCGTTGTGTCGCAGATTTGAAGTAGCTCGGATACCCTTGCTTAATTAGAAATATCTCTAAGTTGCTTCCAGCTTAAAAATGGTATCTATGAGAGTTCCATCGACCCACTTCACAACTGCAATGGGTTCGTCCATCAATTGTGGTTTTGCTGGAACTTCACCTAGGAGCTGATCTACTTCGTCCTTTATTTCACGAATATCTCTAATAGGCAACTGACTTCTCTTTGTAGCCTCGATTAGATCTTTACGAAGTGGGTTAATGGCAATTCCAAGTTCAGTGATAATCACATCGATGAGTTCACCTGGACCAACCAGGGTGGTGACCTCGTCTACGATGATGGGGTAGCGGCCACGGAATGCAGGAATGCTTAGGATAGTGCATTTGCTGAACAAGCAGTTTTGCCAGCCACCAATGCCATGGAGCATTTGGCCATCGGAATGTGTAACCACATTAGCGTTGAATTTCAAATCAACTTCTGTGGCTCCCAGAACGACAGCATCTACCTGTGAGGCGAAATTCCCTTTTCCATGCCAGTTGTAGCTGGTAAAGGGAGAAGTATTAACATGACCGGCATTTTCACGCATGGATCGGACTCCTTCCAGATCAAAAGTTTGACCATCCAAAATGTAATCAGTGAGTCCCTCTTCCAACATTTCTACCAGATATTTGGTACTCCCACCTCTAATGAAACGTGCCTTAATGTTTTCCTTTATCATCATCTCCTTGAGGTAGATGGCAAAGGCTAGTGAAATTCCTCCAGCTCCAGCTTGAAAACTGAAACCGTTTTTCATGATACCAGCTTCCTTAACAAATTTTGCCGTCAATTCAGCAATGAGAAGTCGATCTGGAGACCGCGTTAGCTCAGTGGTTCCGGAGATAATTTTTTCGGGTTCGCCGATCTTGTCGAGGACAACAACAAAATCTACGTTTTGACCCTGAATCTGCCAGGGGATACAGGGGAAAGGTACTAGATTGTCAGTGACAACTATAACCTTATCAGCATATTGAGAGTCAACCAGACCGAAGCCCAAAAGCCCACATGCTGAAGGTCCTCGGTCACCTGTAGCATTCCCAAATGCATCTGCGGTTGGAGCAGCAATCACGGCGATATCGATGTGTACTTCACCATCTTGAACAGCTTGCCAGCGTCCCCCGTGAGATCGCAAAACAGCAAGACCTTCCATTTTTCCCTCAGATGCGTATCTACCAAGTGATCCATTTAATGAGCCTTCAATATTATGAATGACACCACTATCAAGATGTTTGATCATTGGCTGATGACATTCAAAGGCAGCACTAGGAAACCAACGCAAATCTTTGGCAGATAGGTCAGCAGCAGCATCAAAAACATGATTCATGACCAAATCGCCATTGCGAAAATGATGATGAGAAGAAATGGTCATGCCATTCCTCAATCCAGCCATTTCAAGAGCCTCTTTGATGCTTCCAACTAGCTTATTGCCATCCGCAGGATATTCTGTACAACTGGCGATACGCGGCGCAGCTTTGTTTCCGGTCGGTTTAAATCCTTGAGCCCCTTTAAATGGAACCTGGGGAATCCCATTTGCCTCTGTAGGGACTCTACGGCCTGCTGTGTTTTTTACGAATTTGTATGGCGTTTTCATTGCTTATCTTTCAGTATCAAAATTTTTATGGGCGAGTAAAGTTAATTTGTCGTTCTCCAATTTTCAGGTAGAATGCCTCCTGCTATAGCTCTTTGTATGGTTTGCTCTGCACGCTTCACAACCGGAGGGTCAATCATTTTCGAACCTAAGGCGATTACTCCAAGTCCTTTTTCCAAAGCTGTCTCGGCTGCAAAAATGATTTGTTTGGCTTTCTCAATTTCCTCTGGGCTTGGGCTGAAGCCTTCATGAACAGGTGCAATCTGCTTTGGATGAATACAGCCAATCCCCTCAAACCCCAATTCAGCCGACTCACGGATATAATCACGTAAACCTACCTCATTAGCCAAATCGCTATAAACGCTATTTAAAGGAGAGAGTCCAGCCGCTCGGGCTGCATTCACGACCATGTTTCTGGCAAATAGAGATTCTTTTTGATCAGCGGATCTTTGTGTACCAATTTCAGCTGTATAGTCTTCAAGGCCGATTGATAGACCAATATTACGTTTGGAGGCAAATGCTATTTCTTTTGCATTGAGTATCCCCAAGGCAGATTCAAGGATAGGAATGATAAAGACATCGTGGTCGATTTTATTCTCATCGAGAATGTGGTCCACGGCTTCATCGATCTCTAGTAATTGTTCCTTAGTTTCTGTCTTTGGGACAATGATGGTATGGACGTTATGAGGAAGAATGACCTCGAGGTCTTGGAGACCCATTTTGCCCTGATTGATACGCACCATTCGTTCCGCTCTATCAAAATCTATCACTCGAAGAGCATTTCTTATAAGATACCGAGCAAGATCCTTCTGTCCCAGTGGTACAGAATCTTCAAGATCCAGGATAACTGCATCAGGGTGATGAATCCCTGCTTTTGGAAATAAATTGGGTTGATTGCCAGGTAGATATAGCCTACTACGCCTTAACTGAGTCCTGTCAACTCGGTATTGAGTATACGCTTTGAATGCTGGGAGCGCTACCTCTTTAACCTCTTGATGGGCCCGTTTAATTACGGTTTCTAAATGTGCCATCATAACAGCGGGAGGTGCACCGAAATCATCGATATGAATATTTCCAGTTTCAATGCGCAGATCTGCAAGTGTGTTTTTTACCAATTCACTCGTGGAGCCGGGAAATGGAGACTGGACCTCGCTTCTAATATCGATGCTGAGAGCTTTATCCCCAGGAGTGTAGCTCACAATACAGTCGGATTGAAGCTTCAAATCGTGCGGTCGTGAATAAAATGTGTTTGTCATAAAAATGCATTCAAGCTAGGGTTAGGTGGAAATCGCGAATTGAAAGTGAAATTCGGAATCATAGAAACGTCAATACAGTTCATTTCTACCAATATACTCAGTAATAATAACGTCTTCAACCTTAAGTCTGAACTATGAAAATATTATCTATGTAGATGATATTTTGCGCAATGAACTCAGATCAAATTGCGCAACTTCCGTAGTCGCAATTCGTCAGGTTGGATAAAAATTTGTAGTTGGAATATTCAAGAAAATTTGTCAGGTTCTGTACTCTAAATGTAGTAACCTGTTCACTTGCAACTTACCCAACTGCTGAGGGATCAGTAGTTTCAAGGGAATAAAACCATTAAGGGGTGAAATTATTCGGAACTGATTCTAATTGACCTAAAACAGCGATATTTCGAGATATCCACACATGATTAGGATGCAAGTAAAGTCTCTCTTATTTTCATACCTAAACTATAGCAATTGTAATTAAAACTACTGATGGTCGACATGTTCGCAAACAATTACCCTGAGGATAAACAATGGCAAAAGTAACCATAAAAAATGTAGATAAATCATTTGGTGATAATCAGGTTTTGCATAATGTGAATCTTGAAATTAATGATGGTGAATTCCTCGTTTTGGTGGGACCCTCTGGTTGTGGGAAGTCTACGCTTTTGAGAATTATTGCTGGTCTGGAAGAATCATCAAATGGAGATATTTATATCGGTGATGATCGAGTGAATGATGTGGAACCTAAAAATCGTGATATCGCCATGGTTTTCCAAAATTATGCGCTTTACCCTCATATGAATGTTTTCGATAATATGGGATTCGGTTTAAAGCTGCAAAAGATTGCTTCAGCAGAGATCGATAGCCGTGTATCAGCAGCTGCCGAGATACTTGGAATAGGGGATTTACTTAAGCGTAGACCAAAGGAACTTTCTGGCGGTCAACGACAGCGAGTCGCGGTTGGTCGTGCCATTGTTCGGAATCCATCAGTTTTCCTATTCGATGAACCACTTTCAAATCTTGATGCAAAATTGCGCGTGCAGATGCGCACTGAGATAAAAAAACTTCATGCCAAATTGGGAACAACAATGATCTATGTAACGCATGATCAGGTTGAGGCGATGACTATGGGTGATCGAATCGCTGTGCTGAAGGATGGACATCTATTGCAAGCTGATGCCCCATTAAATCTTTACAATCAACCGACAAATCAATTCGTGGCGAGTTTCATTGGCTCTCCCTCGATGAATTTTCTCGATGTAAATGTTAACACGAGTAATGGGATACAACTAGTTAACGAAAATTTCAAACTGAAGTATCCACGGGAAGAGCACGATGGGCTTGCTGAGTATTCTGGGAGAAATGTAATCCTGGGTGTCCGCCCAGAGCACCTTGAATTGACAAAGTCAGGGGAGGGAATAGCGGTTCAAATGGAAGTTAGCGAACTAATGGGAAGTGAGTCGTATCTCTATACTTTGTGTGGTGAATCTCAAGTGGTTGCCCGTGTGCAGAGTAACTATTTATTTAAAATAGATGAGACCGTAAATTTCTTGCCACAATATAAAAATCTACATTTCTTCGATCCAATTAGTGGTATCAAAATCGATTAGGTTACGAACCCAATTAATACCTCGGAAACCCAATAAATAGAGCCTATAAAGTCGTCACTATATCAAACCATCATTAAAATCTATGATCAACCCATCAGAGCCCATTTGTTAGGTTAGTACCCGGGGCTCTCCTTCGCACTCCCACTTGCGCCCTTTGGGTCTTCAGCGGACAAGCCGAGCTTCGGTGAACTATCCCTAGTTTGATTACAATAATTATGGTTTGGTTGGCTCGCTGACCGAAGCTCCTCCAAAGAGGAGCGCAGGTAAGTACCCGGGGCCGGAATCGAACCGGCACGGCTTTTAAGGCCGAGGGATTTTAAGTCCC